>JAAIGF010021363.1_pt1 | contig 408423 bp, 363 predicted proteins | sample 6487441 | NCBI WGS metagenome assembly JAAIGF01 (sample SAMN13974129, study PRJNA590717) | phyllosphere metagenome | biome: pepper field; feature: multiple bacterial spot infested pepper fields; material: pepper leaves; isolation source: leaves from pepper fields | host: Capsicum annuum ...
AACATTTTCAGCGCCTGTGAGATCGAGCGCCGCCCGCGCGGCGCTTCGCGGGCAAGCCCGCTCCTACGTTTGTTTCGGGCCAATTATTCCTGTGGGATTTACGCGCGAACGCCTTGGCGCATGGCTCGATATCGCGTCGTACAAACAAGGCGGTCGCGCGCGCCTGGCACAGGACGGACTGGCCCGAAACAAACGTAGGAGCGGGCTTGCCCGCGAAGCGCCGCGCGGGCGGCGCTCGATCTACGCCCCACCGAAAAACTCAAACCGGGCGGCGCTCGCTTCACCCCCCCCAAAAAAATCAAGCCAGAAACAACAGGTCTAACTATTTTGGTTGTCCATGCTTGTACATACAAGTAAAGGTGTGTTTGTATATTGACCACGACATACCCGCCCGCGGACGACCGCAGAGGACCTTTCCCGTGACCGACAACAACAAATACCGTGACGTTGAAATCCGTGCCCCACGTGGCAACAAGCTGACCGCCAAAAGCTGGCTGACCGAAGCGCCACTGCGCATGCTGATGAACAACCTCGACCCGCAGGTCGCGGAAAACCCTAAAGAACTGGTGGTCTACGGCGGTATCGGCCGCGCTGCCCGTAACTGGGAATGCTACGACAAGATCGTCGAAACCCTGACCCGCCTGGAAGACGACGAAACCCTGCTGGTGCAGTCGGGCAAGCCGGTCGGCGTATTCAAGACCCACAGCAACGCCCCTCGCGTACTGATCGCCAACTCCAACCTGGTGCCGCACTGGGCAAACTGGGAACACTTCAACGAACTGGACGCCAAGGGCCTGGCCATGTACGGCCAGATGACCGCGGGCAGCTGGATCTACATCGGCAGCCAAGGCATTGTCCAGGGCACCTACGAAACCTTCGTCGAAGCCGGTCGCCAGCACTACGGTGGCAGCCTGAAAGGCAAGTGGGTACTCACCGCCGGCCTGGGCGGCATGGGCGGAGCCCAACCACTGGCCGCTACCCTGGCCGGCGCCTGCTCGCTGAACATCGAATGCCAGCAGAGCCGCATCGACTTCCGCCTGGAAACCCGTTACGTCGATGAGCAGGCTGCCGACCTCGACGACGCTCTGTCACGCATCGCCAAGTACACCGCCGAAGGCAAGGCCATCTCCATCGCCCTGCATGGCAACGCCGCCGAAATCCTGCCAGAGCTGGTCAAGCGTGGCGTGCGCCCAGACATGGTCACCGACCAGACCAGCGCCCACGACCCCCTCAACGGCTACCTGCCAGCCGGCTGGACCTGGGAACAGTACCGCGACCGCGCGCAGACCGAGCCGGCTGCAGTGGTCAAGGCCGCCAAGCAGTCGATGGCCGTGCACGTGCAGGCCATGCTCGACTTCCAGAAGCAGGGCATCCCGACCTTCGATTACGGCAACAACATCCGCCAGATGGCGAAGGAAGAGGGCGTGGCCAACGCCTTCGATTTCCCAGGCTTCGTTCCGGCCTATATCCGCCCACTGTTCTGCCGCGGCATCGGCCCGTTCCGCTGGGCGGCGCTGTCCGGTGATGCCGAAGACATCTACAAGACCGACGCCAAGGTCAAGGAACTGATCCCCGACGACGCTCACCTGCACCGTTGGCTGGACATGGCACGCGAGCGCATCAGCTTCCAGGGCCTGCCAGCGCGTATCTGCTGGGTTGGCCTGGGCCTGCGTGCCAAGCTCGGCCTGGCATTCAACGAAATGGTCCGCAGTGGCGAGCTGTCGGCACCGGTGGTGATCGGCCGTGACCACCTGGACTCCGGTTCGGTATCCAGCCCCAACCGCGAAACCGAAGCCATGCGCGACGGCTCCGATGCCGTCTCCGACTGGCCGCTGCTCAACGCCCTGCTGAACACCGCGGGCGGCGCCACCTGGGTGTCGCTGCACCACGGCGGTGGCGTGGGCATGGGCTTCTCCCAGCATTCGGGCATGGTCATCGTCTGCGACGGTACCGATGAAGCCGCCGAGCGTATCGCCCGCGTCCTGACCAACGACCCAGGGACTGGCGTGATGCGCCACGCCGATGCCGGTTACGACATCGCCATCGACTGCGCCAGGGAGCAGGGCCTGGACCTGCCGATGATCACTGGCTGATCGCCACGCTTTGGCTCGCACCCCGCAAGGGGTGATACTGAACAACAAGAAGGAGCGCGCAGGCACCGCAAGGCGGGCCTGCGGTTCCACGCGATTGGAGTAGCAACGTGACCGAACTCACCCTCAAGCCTGGCACCCTGACCCTTGCCCAGCTGCGCGCGATTCACGCCGCACCCGTGCGCCTGCAACTGGATGCCAGCGCCGCGCCGGCCATCGACGCCAGCGTTGCCTGCGTCGAGCAGATCATTGCCGAAGACCGCACCGCCTACGGCATCAACACCGGTTTCGGCCTGCTGGCCTCGACCCGCATCGCCAGCCACGACCTGGAAAACCTGCAGCGCTCGCTGGTGCTGTCCCATGCCGCCGGTGTCGGTGTGCCGCTGGATGACGACCTCGTGCGCCTGATCATGGTGCTGAAGATCAACAGCCTCAGCCGTGGTTTTTCCGGCATTCGCCGCAAAGTCATCGATGCGCTGATCGCCCTGGTCAACGCCGAAGTCTATCCGCACATCCCATTGAAAGGCTCGGTAGGCGCTTCCGGTGACCTCGCCCCGCTGGCGCACATGTCGCTGGTGCTGCTGGGCGAAGGCAAGGCCCGTTACAAGGGCCAGTGGCTGTCGGCCACCGAAGCCCTGGCCATCGCCGGCCTGGAGCCGCTGACTCTGGCCGCCAAAGAGGGCCTGGCCCTGCTCAACGGCACCCAGGCCTCGACTGCCTATGCCCTGCGTGGCCTGTTCCAGGGCGAAGACCTGTACGCTGCAGCCATCGCCTGCGGCGGCCTGAGCGTCGAAGCGGCACTGGGCTCGCGCTCACCGTTCGATGCGCGCATTCACGAAGTGCGTGGCCAACGAGGCCAGATCGACACCGCTGCCTGCTTCCGTGATCTGTTGGGGGACGCCAGCGAAGTTTCGCTGTCGCACAAGAACTGCGACAAGGTTCAGGACCCGTACTCGCTGCGTTGCCAGCCGCAGGTCATGGGCGCCTGCCTGACCCAGTTGCGCCAGGCTGCCGAGGTACTGGGCATCGAAGCCAACGCCGTATCCGACAACCCGCTGGTGTTCGCGGCCGAAGGTGACGTGATTTCCGGCGGCAACTTCCACGCCGAGCCGGTGGCCATGGCTGCCGACAACATTGCCCTGGCCATTGCCGAAATCGGTTCGCTCAGCGAGCGCCGCATCTCGCTGATGATGGACAAGCACATGTCCCAGCTGCCGCCGTTCCTGGTGGAAAACGGCGGGGTCAACTCCGGCTTCATGATCGCCCAGGTCACCGCTGCCGCACTGGCCAGCGAGAACAAAGCCCTTTCGCACCCGCACAGTGTCGACAGCCTGCCGACCTCGGCCAACCAGGAAGACCACGTGTCGATGGCCCCGGCTGCCGGCAAGCGCCTGTGGGAAATGGCGGAGAACACCCGTGGCGTGCTGGCCATCGAATGGCTGGGTGCCTGCCAGGGCCTGGACCTGCGCAAAGGCCTGAAAACTTCCGCCAAGCTTGAGCAGGCGCGCAAGGCCCTGCGCAGCGAAGTACCGCACTACGACCGTGACCGTTTCTTCGCGCCGGACATCGAAAAGGCCGTGGAACTGTTGGCCAAGGGTAGCCTGACCGGTTTGCTGCCGGCGGGTGTGCTGCCAAGCCTGTAATGCCCCCTGGGGCCGCTGTGCGGCCCTTCGCGAGCAAGCTCGCGCCTACAAAGGCAACGCCTTCCCTTGTAGGCGCGAGCTTGCTCGCGAATGGGCTGCCAGGCAGCCCCCCTGATCTCACGACCACAAAAACAATTTAAGGACGTGACATGCAACAAGCTCAAGGTCTCAAGCGCGGGCTAAGTGCCCGCCACATCCGTTTCATGGCACTCGGTTCCGCCATCGGCACCGGCCTGTTCTATGGTTCCGCTTCTGCTATCCAGATGGCCGGCCCGGCCGTGCTGCTGGCCTACCTGATCGGCGGCGCCGCTGTGTTCATGGTCATGCGCGCCCTTGGCGAAATGGCCGTGCACAACCCGGTGGCCGGCTCCTTCGGCCACTACGCCACCACCTATCTCGGCCCCATGGCCGGTTTCATCCTCGGCTGGACCTACGCCTTCGAGATGGTCATCGTCGCCATCGCCGACGTCACCGCCTTCGGCATCTACATGGGCTTCTGGTTCCCGGAAGTGGCTCGCTGGATCTGGGTGCTGGGCATCGTCTTCCTGATCGGCGGCCTCAACCTGTGCAACGTCAAAGTGTTCGGCGAAATGGAGTTCTGGCTGTCGCTGCTCAAGGTCGGCGCCATCGTGGCGATGATCCTGGCCGGCCTCGGCATCATGGCCTTTGGCTTCAGCCAGGTAGGCACCGGGCATGCCGTGGGCGTGAGCAACCTGTTCGAGCATGGTGGTTTCATGCCTAACGGCGTCGGTGGCCTGATCGCGTCGTTTGCCGTGGTGATGTTCGCCTTCGGCGGCATCGAAATCATCGGCGTCACGGCCGGTGAAGCCAAGGACCCGCAGCGCGTCATTCCCAAGGCGATCAACGCGGTACCGCTGCGCATCCTGCTGTTCTACGTGCTCACCCTGTTCGTGCTGATGTGCCTGTACCCCTGGCCGCAGATCGGCAGTGAAGGCAGCCCGTTCGTGCAGATCTTCAGCAACCTGGGCATCGGCTCGGCCGCCGCCGTGCTGAACGTGGTGGTGATTTCCGCGGCGATCTCGGCCATCAACAGCGACATCTTCGGCGCCGGCCGCATGATGTACGGCCTGGCCCAACAGGGCCACGCCCCGCGCGGCTTCAGCAGGCTTTCGAAGCACGGTGTGCCGTGGATGACCGTGGTCGTCATGGGCGCTGCGTTGCTCATCGGCGTGCTGCTCAACTACCTGATCCCGGAAAACGTGTTCCTGCTGATTGCCTCTATCGCCACCTTCGCCACGGTATGGGTGTGGCTGATGATCCTGGTTACCCAGGTGGCCATGCGCCGCAGCATGAGCCATGACGAGGTGGCCCAGCTGAAGTTCCCTGTACCGTTCTGGCCTTACGGCCCGGCAATGGCCATCGCGTTCATGGTGTTCATCTTTGGCGTGCTCGGCTACTTCCCGGACACCCAGGCGGCATTGATCGTCGGTGTGGTCTGGGTGGTGTTCCTGGTGGCGTCCTACCTGCTGTGGTGCAAGCCGCGTGCAGTGCAGGGCAAGCCGGTAGCAGAGCCGGCCGAGTTGCACCGCTAGCAAAGGAGATTGTGCATGAGAACCCTCTGGCAGCACTGCCATGTGGCAACCATGGCCGAGGGCCGTTACTCGGCCATCGAGGACGCGGCCATCGTCACCAATGCCGGGCTGATCGAGTGGATCGGCCCACGCGCCGGGCTGGCGACTGTCGACGCTGACCGCACGGTGGACCTGGGCGGCGCCTGGGTGACACCGGGGCTGATCGATTGCCACACCCATGCGGTGTTCGGTGGCAACCGCAGCGGCGAGTTCGAGCAGCGCCTGCAGGGCGTGAGTTATGCCGAAATCGCCGCCCAAGGCGGTGGCATCGCCAGCACCGTGCGGGCCACCCGCGCAGCCAGCGAGGACGAACTGTTCGCCAGTGCGCGCCAGCGGGTACAGGCATTGATGCGCGACGGCGTGACCACCATCGAGGTCAAGTCCGGCTACGGCCTGGACCTGGCCAACGAGCGCAAGATGCTACGCGTGGCCCGGCGCCTGGCCGACGAGCTGCCGCTGGCGGTACGTGCCACCTGCCTGGCTGCGCACGCCTTGCCACCGGAATATGCTGGCCGTGCCGACCACTACATCGCACATATCTGCGATGAAATGCTCCCGGCGTTGGCCGCCGAGGGCCTGGTGGATGCGGTGGATGCCTTCTGCGAACACCTGGCGTTTTCCCCGGCTCAGGTCGAGCGGTTGTTCATCAAGGCGCGCGAACTGGGCCTGCCAGTCAAGCTGCACGCCGAACAGCTGTCGTCGCTGCACGGCTCCAGCCTGGCAGCCCGCTACCAGGCGCTGTCGGCCGACCACCTGGAGTTCATGACCGAGGAAGATGCCATTGCCATGGCAAAGGCCGGCACGGTCGCCGTGCTGCTGCCGGGCGCCTTCTACTTCCTGCGCGAAACCCAGCTGCCACCCATGGACGCATTGCGCCGTCACGGTGTGAAGATTGCGCTGGCCAGCGACCTCAACCCCGGCACCTCGCCAGGGCTGTCGCTGCGCCTGATGCTGAACATGGGCTGCACCTGCTTCCGCATGACCCCGGAAGAAGCCCTGGCCGGCGTAACCGTACATGCCGCCGCGGCACTGGGCCTGGGTGACAGCCATGGCTCGCTGGAAGTGGGCAAGGTAGCCGACTTCGTCGCCTGGCAAATCGAACGGCCTGCCGACCTGGCGTACTGGCTGGGTGGCGACCTGCCCAAGCGCGTGGTGCGCAAGGGCCACGAAATCTCCAATTGAGCGAGGCACGATGGACAAGGTACTGAGTTTTCACCAAGGCCGCCTGCCGCTGCTGATCAGCATGCCGCATGCCGGTCTGCGGCTGAGCGACGCCGTGCGCGACGGCCTGGTCGACGAGGCGCGCGGCTTGCCGGACACCGACTGGCATATCCCGCAGTTGTACGATTTCGCCCGCGAGATGGGCGCCAGCGTGGTGGCGGCGGAGTATTCGCGCTTCGTCATCGACCTGAACCGCCCGGAGGATGACAAGCCGCTGTACGCCGGTGCTACTACCGGCCTATACCCCGCCACGTTGTTCGATGGCCAGCCGCTGTTCAAGGAAGGGATGGAGCCGTCTGGCGAAGAACGTAAACATTCTCTGGAGCAGATCTGGCGCCCGTATCACGGCACTATTCGCCGCGAACTGGACCGGCTGCATGAGCAGTTCGGCTATGCGCTGCTGTGGGATGCCCATTCGATCCGTTCGCACATCCCGCACCTGTTCGACGGCAAGCTGCCTGACTTCAACCTGGGCACTTTCAACGGTGCCAGTTGCGACCCCGAGTTGGCCGAGCGACTACAGGGCGTGTGCGGCGACGCCCAAGGCTACAGCCATGTGCTCAATGGGCGTTTCAAAGGTGGGCATATCACCCGGCACTACGGCGACCCGGCAAACAGCATACATGCGGTGCAACTGGAGCTGGCGCAGAGCACCTACATGGAAGAGGTCGAGCCTTTCCACTACCGCGAAGACCTCGCGCAGCCGACCCAGGTGATCTTGCGGCGGCTGCTGGAGGCGACCTTGGAGTGGGGTAAGGAGCGCTACGGACGCTGACCCAGAAGCCCCCTTGATGACAAGGGGGCTTCTGGGTTTCGCTTACGTCGAGCTGGCATGGTTCTGGTTGCGGATGCGATAGGTCAGGATGTCCAACTGTTCCCTGACATCCCGGTCCCGTTGCTGCTCCAGGGCTCTCGTGGCGGGGGCCAACGAGTCCTGGCTGGCCTCGGGGTCCTGGGCCGACAAGGCCTCTACCGCATCCTCGAACGCCCTTTCAAGCGACGTGAAGTCATCGGCGTAGGCATCACGCAGGTAGTCGGTCCAGAAGGGTGTCCGCAAGGCAAAGTCGATGAACTCATCCTGATCCTCGGCCTCGAGTATCTCCAACAGCGCGGCGGTGGCGTCTTGCGAATCCACATCGGCGCCGTAGGTCATTTCGTCGGCGGGGCTCAGTAGCCGCAGGGCCGTGGCGAGGTGGCGGCGGTAGGCCAGGCGCACTTCGACGGCGTCCAGCGAATGGCGCTCCTCGACATGCCGCAGGGCGATACGGTCGAGCCGTTCCTGGCGGAACAGACGCCGCAGCAGGTCGAACAGGTTGGCTTCGCGGTCCGGGCCCTCCGTTTCTGCGGTGGCCATTGCCGTGAAATAGGCCTGTTCGACTTGCTGGAACTGCAACAGCATGCCGTCCTCGCAGGTGTTGTCCAGAATTGCGTCCATTGCCAATGCGTTGAACAACAGCCGCTGCTCGACTTGGGTGTCCGCCATGTCCAGGACCCGCCACACGCGCTCGATCAGCGCAGGCTGGCTTGCGGGAATGTGGTAAGGGCGTGACTGCGTCAGCCTGGTGACTAGTTGCAGCAGGTGGTCCGCATCGCCGGCCTCGTGCAGGCGACTCCATTGCTGGCTGCGCGTTTGCCGTGCGGCGTCGCCAGCACCTTCGAGCCAGGGTTGGACGTCGGGCTCGAACGCCTGGCGCCAGTGTGGGTGGGCATGCCCGTTCAACGGGACATCGCCGGCAACGCCGGGCCTCGGTGGGCTGGGCAGCAGGTTGTCCTCGGCATCTATTGGCAATGCCATCAGGAAGTCCGGTGTCACGTCCATGTCGAAGGTGTAGGTGCGGTCGTTACGTTGTGACAGATAGGCGGTGCGCATCGTGTCTTCGGTCAACGGATTGCCTTCGAGCAGCAGGCCGATGCTTTCGGTGTGGCTATGCGGGTTGTCGAGGATCGCCTGGGGTAGGGTGGTCAGGCGGTTGTCCCGCAGGTCCAGCGCATCTCTGGGCATATTCGCATTCAACCAGTCAGGCCAGGTCTCGAAGTTCATGTTGCGCAGCGCCAAGCGATTCAGGCGTGGCAACTGCCTGACCAGGGTGGCCATGGTCGGGCCAGGCAGATTGCCTGAGAGGTCGAGCCAACTCAATGCAGGGATTCGCGTGATGATGCGCAGCATCTGGTCGTTGATCAGCAGGCCATGGTTGACGAGATCCAGGCGATAGAGCGAGGCTCGCGTGGCAAGGGCTTCGGGCAGCGCCTGCAACAGCTGGATATGGCCATCGAGTGCCAGGTAGGTGATGTGCTGGAACGGCTGCAGCCATTGGTCGAGCTGTTCGGCAGTCATTTGCGTGCGGGTGAGCCTGATGATCAGGGTGCGGTCATAGAACACAGCAGGAAGTGCGGATGGAAAATCCTCGAGCCTCATGGCATCCAGGCGCAAATGCGTTTCCATGTGGTTGCCCAACAGGCGCTCCCAGAAGTCGAGGATCGAGTCCCTGACGCGCATTCTGTATTGCCTCGCCAGTGCGTTCGGAATGCCATTGGGGGTGGCGGCAGTCGGCCACGGGTCGACGACGTCGCGAACCGCGCGATAGTCCTCGGTGACGCTGCTGGTGTCTAGCGTGAAGCTGAATCGACGATTTTCGGTGTACCGGGAGATATACAAGGCCAGTCGTTGACCATCCGACAGCGGATTGCCTTGTAGCTGGATGAGGGTGAGTCTATCTGCCGTTTGCGGGTTGTCCCGCACGAATGTGGGCACAGCGGCTAGCCTGTTGTCACGCAGGGACAGCGTAGAAATGCGGTCCAGCACGGCCTGGTTCAACCAGGCTGGCCAGCGCATGAGTGCCGTGCGATCCAGACCCAGGTAGTCCAGGTGCAGCGTATCCAGGTTGAGCGTCTGCAGGGCTGCGACGCTGTTGCCGCTCAAGTCCAGGTGTCGCAGGTCCCGGGTGGAAAACAGCTCTAAGTCGAGCGAGCTGAGCGCCAGGTTCTGGTTGCGCAGGCGCAAGTCGATGAGCCGTGGAAAACTGTGAACGATCAACGGCAGGTTGTGAGTCAGTTGCGAGGTGCTGGCCAGCGGATCGTAGTCGCGCTCGATTTCCAGGGCGGACAGGTCGGGGAAGTGACTGAACAGATTGCTCAGCTGCGCTTCACGTTGCGCCAAGGTCACGCTGGCGTTGCCCGAGTAATCGAGCTCGATATTGTCCAATTGCAAACGCCGGACTCGGGCCGCTACGAACGGCGGCAGTCGCTGGGGAAATTCGGCGATGAACATCCGCGACAAGCGCAGAGTTCCGGCTGATTGTTCGAGCTCCGGCATGGCACTGTTGATCCAATGCTCCCATAGGGCTGCCTGGATGTCTGCCCGGTTCGCCAGCCGCACAGTGGGGGCCACGATCCGGCCAGGCCCGGCGAATGCCTCGTTCAGGTAGTGCCTCAGTTCCTCGCGCTCAGCACGCAGTTGGTCGATCCGCTCCAGAATCTCGCTGGGCGACTTGCCTTCTTCCTCCAGCGTGCTCAGGACCTGCTCGGCTGACAGGTCCAGTCCATGCAGACCGACAATGTCCTCAAGCTGCGCCAGCAAGTGGGCTCTGCTCGGCTGTTCAGGCAAGCGGCCAGAGCCGCTCAGGCGATAGCCCAGGCGTCCGTCGGCGAGCCGCATGGGTGATCGAGGTCCGGGGCGCTGCATCTTGAGTGCCTTGCGCAGGGCCCAGCGAGGTAGAGGCGACTGCTGGATGTGTTGGGCCAGCGTCCGCGCATCGGTGATCCCCGCAGGCACGAGCGCCTCGCGCTGGGTGCTGGAGAGTGCATCGAACAGCGCCTGATAGATCGACCCAGACTTGGTGTCTGGCAGGCCGTTGGTTTGGGCAGCCAGGCGGTAGCCTTGGGGGGTACGACTGATGATGCGTGCGGGCACATCCTCGGCGCCGATCCTGTCGAGCGTAGGCGCAGGCAGGGGACCGCGGCGCAATTCTATGGCCGTTTCGGCAGGCCAGCCCGGCAAGTTTTGAAGGGTATGCAGGATCAGCCGATCGGTGTCGGGATTGTCCACCGAGGACAGGTACAGGCCTTCATAGGCACGCATCAGGCGCACCTGTTGCTGGATCAGGCGGACCTCTTCACCGATGCGTCTTGGCACCTTGCCCGCTAGCATGCTTTCCAGTTCCGAAGGGGATGCGTTGCGCAGCAGTTCTCCGACATGGGCATCGGGCAATAGCGGATAGCGGCTTTGCAACACCTGCGCCCCCGGAGCCAGGCTGCGCGGACGTTGCTGGTAACGCATGGCGAACTCGGCGTGTCTGTCGCCTGGCGATGCCTCGGGTAGTGCTTGAAGCGTTTCCCGATCGAGCTTGAAGCGCGCCAGTGTATCTGCGAGCGGGGCAGGTATTGGCTGGCTTTCACTCAACGTTCTGCGCAGTTCGCCTTCGCCAATGTCGCTGACGCGCAATATGTGCGCGATGTCCTGATCGTCGAACGACTCGGCCTGGTGCCCCAGGCGTCGGAACAGCCGCACGCCGTGCCATTCCCGGGGGCGGTCCATTTCATGCAGCCAGGCACCCTCGCCGTTGTGGCGAAGCGCAGGGGCGTAGCTGAGCGGTTTGCTGGGGTGCTCGATCCGATAGATGCCTGTGCGGGTGTCCATTTTCAGTGCGTAGCGTTTGCCGTCCAGGCGCAGCCAGAGCTTGCCGTCATGGCGGTACAGCCCAAGGTCGTCTGCAGCGGTGTCGGCGGGGAGGGGGGCTTGCTGCGCGAAGGGGGTCAGGTCGGGCTTCCACAGACGTTTGCTGCCATCCGGCAGTTCGACTTCCTTCAGCTCCTCGATAAAGGAGGGCGTTTCCACCGTAATGGGCTCTACTTCGGGCTCGACCACCGCGCTGCCTGTTTCAGGGCCTCTGGCGCGCCTCAATGCGCTGGCTGCCTTGTGCAGGGCCAGCATGATCGCGACGTTCTTGATCACATCGACCATGTAGCCGCAGGCTATGTCGCGTTCGTCGTTTTCCCAGGCGTCGAACCCTTCATAGACCTCATGGGCCAGTTGGGCCACGCAGACGGCAAGCATCAGTTCGCCCAGCCCGGGTACGAAAAAGCCGGCGATGTTCAGGGCCATGAGCGCGCGACTGGCGATGAGCTCTCGATGCGCCTGGGCGGCGCGCCGATCTACAATTTCGGTTGGCGTGGCATGAAAAAGCACATCTTGTGCATGGCGCTGCGACTTCTGGAACGCCATATAGCCCTGGAACGATTCGGGGAACTGTCGCGTGACTGGAGACAGCGTGGCATGAGGATCGGGTTGGCGCTCGGGCAAGCCTTTGTCGCCGTCGGCCCAGGGGGTGAGCCGGTCCTCGAGGCGCCTGATGATCCTGGCCTTGTCGCTGTCGGGGATGTGTTTGTCCAGGTAGCGGATGTTGCTGATGAGCCGCTCACGCAGCTCGGCCAGCAAGGCATCCCGGGTGGCGAACTCCTTGAGGGGGGACGCGTTGTCTTCAGGGATGTACAAGGCTTCGGTCTTGCGCCTTCCGTCGTCCATGCTGACAAGGACGACGCCGGTCAGTTCGCTCTCCCACAACGTGATCAGATGAAAGCCCATGGCCCAGGCGTTCGTCTGTTTCTGGTCGAGTGGCGTGGCCAAGGCCTGGGTATAGAACGCCTCGCTGATATCGCCTTTGAGGCGGGCGAAATGGAGCGACTGTCTGAATGCGGAAACTTCGGCGCGGCCCAGCGTCATATAGGTAGCCAGCGCCTTTTCCGAGGCGCTGGGGGCTGGCATGCCGGCGGGGTAATAAACGCTATGCACCAGCTCATGGTACTTGCCACCGATATCCAGCGTACGGCACAGGTCGGCGAATGCTTCGGCCTTGATGCTGAGGGTGTTGACGAGCGGCAGGGTGCCCATGAACCGTCGGTGATCGAGGATGACAGACCTTTTCAGGAGGGCTTGGGGGGCGCTCATGCCATGTTCTTCAATGGCGTCCTTGTCGAAGTTGTGCAGAGCACTCTGCAGCAGCGTACGGCTTGCCTGGTTGACGGCGCTCCGGGAATCGCTCGCCTCGGAGGTGTCGATCAGGCGGGCATCGATCAGGTAGGTATTGCGCACATCCAGGTCGAGGTCGAAGCGTTGCTTGATGGCGTCGGTCAGTTGCTTGGCGGCATAGCTCTCCAGGTCGGGTATGTGTTCGAACAGGGTTGCAACCTGGGCCTGGTGTTCACGATGGCGGGCATGCTCGTCTTGCCAGGCCTTGGCAATTTCAGGTTGTCGTTCGATTGCGTCTGCCAGCCATTCAGGGGCTTGCGGCCATTTGTGCAGGGCGTTGAGCGTTGCTGTTGGTGCCTGCTTGAGCCAAGTCGGGATCTTGCGCTCGATGGTGGTGTAGTGAATGCTCGGCGCAGCAACATCTGGAGTCGGCATGACGGGTCCTTAGCTTGTGATGGAGCAAGGGACTATCGCGGGTCTGCCTGGCACGCGAGAGGTATATAAGTGTCCTGGGTCGTGGGCATGCCAGCGAGAACGGTGCTCAAAGCGCAATTCAGGTTTATGATGGCCCACGGCCGAATTTATCCTCACACGGAGTGCGCAATGCAGACCCTGTACCCGCAGATCAAACCCTACGCCCGGCACGATCTGGCCGTGGAAGCGCCGCATGTACTGTACGTTGACGAGAGCGGCTCGCCAGAAGGTCTGCCGGTGGTATTCATCCACGGTGGCCCAGGTGCCGGCTGCGACGCCCAGAGCCGCTGCTACTTCGACCCGAATCTGTACCGCATCATCACCTTCGACCAGCGCGGCTGTGGCCGCTCCACGCCCCATGCAAGCCTGGAGAACAACACCACCTGGCACTTGGTCGAGGACCTGGAGCGCATTCGCGAGCACCTGGGTATCGACAAGTGGGTCCTGTTCGGTGGTTCATGGGGCTCGACCCTGGCCCTGGCCTATGCCCAGACCCACCCCGAACGCGTGCATGGCCTGATCCTGCGCGGCATCTTCCTGTGCCGCCCGCAGGAAATCGAATGGTTCTACCAGGAAGGCGCCAGCCGCATGTTCCCCGATTACTGGCAGGACTACATTGCGCCGATTCCACCGGAAGAGCGTGGCGACCTGGTCAGGGCTTTCCACAAGCGCCTGACCGGTAACGACCAGATCGCCCAGATGCACGCCGCCAAGGCCTGGTCCACCTGGGAGGGCCGCACCGCTACCCTGCGCCCCAACCCGCTGGTGGTCGACCGCTTCTCCGAGCCGCAGCGGGCGCTGTCGATTGCGCGCATCGAATGCCACTACTTCATGAACAATGCCTTCCTCGAGCCAGACCAGCTGATTCGCGACCTGCCGAAAATAGCCCACCTGCCGGCGGTGATCGTGCATGGCCGCTATGACGTGATCTGTCCGCTGGACAACGCCTGGACGCTGCACCAGGCCTGGCCGAACAGCGAACTCAAGGTGATTCGTGATGCCGGCCATGCGGCTTCCGAGCCTGGCATCACCGACGCCCTGGTGCGCGCTGCCGACCAGATGGCTCGGCGCCTGCTTGACCTGCCCCTGGAAGAAGCATGAAGGGCCTGCTGCAACGCGTGCGCGGTGCACGGGTGGAAGTGGCGGGGGAGGTGGTTGGCGCCATCGACCAGGGTTTGCTGGTGCTGGTGGCGGTCGAGCCTGAAGATTCCCGCGAGCAGGCCGACAAGCTGTTGCACAAGCTGCTGAACTACCGGGTGTTCAGTGATGAGCAGGGCAAGATGAACCTGTCGCTCAAGGATGTAGGGGGCGGTTTGTTGCTGGTGTCGCAGTTCACCTTGGCGGCGGACACCCGCAACGGCATGCGCCCAAGCTTCTCGACGGCAGCGCCACCGGCCCTCGGCGCCGAATTATTCGACTATCTTTTGCAGCAAGCAAAAAGCCAGCACCCCGATGTGGCGAGTGGGCAATTCGGTGCGGACATGCAGGTGCACCTGGTCAATGATGGCCCTGTGACATTTATGTTACAAATTTGAAGGCAATAAACCCCTTGTTCATAGGAAAACAAGGGGTTTTGTACGATAAATAGTTGTTCCAGCCTGATGCGTTGTCACGCGACCTGCTGGATAATCGCGCGCTGCATGGACCTGCGTTCGCAGGTTCGTTTCACTCTGACTCGAGTATTGTCTGGAACCGTTTGGGGAATCATTACGCCCTCACGGGGTCCGAACAGTGCTCGCCAACCCGGCATTTGTCGCTGGCCGTTGGTTTCATGATCTGTTTTCGGCGAGGGTTGCTCGTGATTGTTAGTCCCCAAAAAGCATCAAGAATCCCCGGCACCGGGCTGCGCAAGGCCCTGATGGCCAGTGTGGCACTGGTCGGCCTGATGAGCGCGGGCCAGCTGTGGGCATTCAATCTTGACGATGTTGCAGCCAAGGCAAAGGATCTGGCCGGCCAGAAGTACGAAGCTCCAAAAAGCAACCTGCCGGCCGTGTTCCGTGACATGAAGTTCGCGGACTACCAGAAAATCCACTTCCTGCAGGAAAAGGCCGAGTGGGCCAAGGACAAGACCCCGTTCAAGCTGTCGTTCTATCACCAGGGCATGCACTTCGATACCCCGGTGAAAATCAACGAGGTGACGGCCACCAAGGTCGAGGAAATCAAGTACGACCCGAGCCGTTTCGAGTTCGGTGACGTGCCGCACGACCCGGAAACCACCAAGAACCTCGGTTACGCCGGTTTCCGTGTGCTGTACCCGATCAACAAGGCTGACAAGCAGGACGAGATCATGACCCTGCTGGGTGCCAGCTACTTCCGCGTGGTCGGCAAGGGCCACGTGTACGGGCTGTCGGCCCGTGGCCTGGCCATCGACACCGCGCTGCCGTCGGGCGAAGAATTCCCGCGCTTCACCGAGTTCTGGGTCGAGAAGCCCAAGCCGGCCGACAAGCACCTGGTGATCTACGCCTTGCTGGACTCGCCGCGCTCCACCGGCGCCTACAAGCTGACCCTGCGCCCGGGCAAGGACACCGTGGTTGACGTACAGTCCCAGGTTTTCCTGCGTGACCAGGTCAGCCGCCTGGGCATTGCCCCGCTGACCAGCATGTACCTGTTCGGCCCCAACCAGCCGTCCAAGGTCCTCAACTACCGCCCGGCCCTGCATGATTCCGAAGGCCTGTCGATTCACGCCGGCAATGGCGAGTGGATCTGGCGCCCGCTGAACAACCCGAAGCACCTGGCCGTGAGCAACTTCAGCGTCGAGAACCCGCGCGGTTTTGGCCTGATGCAGCGCCAGCGCGCTTTCAGCGACTATGAAGACCTCGACGACAACTACCAGAAGCGCCCAAGCGCCTGGATCGAACCGAAGGGTGACTGGGGCAAGGGTACGGTCGACCTGGTCGAAATCCCGACGGCCGACGAAACCAACGACAACATCGTTGCCTTCTGGAGCCCGGAAAAGCTGCCTGAGCCAGGCAAGCCGTTCGAGTACGCCTACCGCCTGCACTGGACGATCGACGAGCCAAAATTCCAGGCCCCCGAGCTGGGTTGGGTCAAGCAGACCCTGCGCTCCACCGGTGACGTGAAACAGTCCAACCTGATCCGCCAGCCAGACGGCAGCGTAGCCTTCCTGGTCGATTTCGCCGGCCCGGCCCTGGCGGCATTGCCGGAAGACACTGCCGTGCGCAGCCAGATCAGCGTGGGCGACAACGCCGAGGTGGTCGAGAACAATCTGCGCTATAACCCAGAGACCAAGGGCTGGCGCCTGACCCTGCGCCTGAAGGTCAAGGAAGCCAACAAATCGACCGAAATGCGTGCCGCGCTGGTGCGTGATGTGCCGGTCGAGCCCGCCAAGCCTGCTCAGGACGCCAAGCAGGACAAGGCCGCAGCCAAGCATGCCAAGGCCGAAAAAGCCGTCAAGGCTGAGCAACCGGCCAAGGCCGAACAACCTGCCGCCGATGCGGCATCCACCAACGGGGCCCCGGCCACCACCGAAAAGGTGCTGACCGAGACCTGGAGCTATCAGTTGCCTGCCGATGAGTGACTCAAACGCAAGGCCAGTATCGCTTGGCGAGTACCTGGCTCACCTACCACTGAGTGACGAGCAGCGGGCAGAACTTGCCAGCTGCACCTCGTTCAGTGAGCTGCACCAACGCCTGGCGGCCAACGCGGCCGCCAGCCCTACCGAGGCCGTTCAGGCCTCGGTAGGCCCGCGCCTGACCGTAGGCAGTGCTGCCGAGCTGGAAGACGCCGAAATGCTCGGTGTCGATGGCAGTGGCCGCCTGTGCCTGAAGATTGCCCCGCCGATCAAGCGCACCAAGGTCGTGCCAGAACCGTGGCGCACCAACGTGCTGATCCGTATGTGGCGGCGCATGACCGGTCGCCCCAACGCGCCACAGCCGCCCAAGCGCGAGCTGCCGCCGGCCCGCTGGCGTACCGTCGGTTCGATCCGCCGGTACATCTTGCTGACCCTGATGATCGGCCAGACCATCGTTGCCGGCTGGTACATGAAGGGCATCCTGCCGTACCAGGGCTGGTCGTTCGTCGACCTTGACGAAATTCTCAGCCAGCCGCTGTGGGACACGGTGGTGCAGGTGTGGCCATATGCCTTGCAGACTTCCATCCTGATCCTGTTCGGCATCCTGTTCTGCTGGGTGTCGGCGGGCTTCTGGACTGCACTCATGGGCTTCCTCGAACTGCTCACCGGGCGCGACAAGTACAAGATTTCCGGCAGCAGTGCCGGGAACGAGCCGATTGCGCCCGAGGCGCGCACCGCGCTGGTGATGCCGATCTGCAACGAAGACGTGCCGCGTGTGTTCGCCGGCCTGCGAGCAACCTTCGAGTCGGTAGCCGCCAGCGGCAACCTCGACCGCTTCGACTTCTTCGTGCTCAGTGACACCAACGACACTGACATTGCCGTGGCCGAGCAGCAGGCCTGGCTGGACGTGTGCCGCGAAACCAAAGGCTTCGGCCGCATCTTCTACCGACGCCGCCGGCGCCGGGTTAAGCGCAAGAGCGGCAACCTCGACGACTTCTGCCGTCGTTGGGGTGGCGAGTACAAGTACATGGTCGTGCTCGACGCCGACAGCGTCATGAGCGGCGAATGCCTGAGCAGCCTGGTGCGCCTGATGGAGGCCAACCCGGACGCCGGCATCATCCAGACCGGGCCGAAAGCCTCGGGCATGGACACCCTGTACGCACGCATGCAGCAGTTTGCCACCCGTGTCTACGGCCCGCTGTTCACCGCCGGCCTGCACTTCTGGCAGCTGGGTGAGTCGCACTACTGGGGCCACAACGCGATCATCCGCATGAAGCCGTTCATCGAGCACTGCGCCTTGGCGCCGTTGCCGGGCAAGGGCGCGTTCGCCGGTGCAATCCTGTCCCACGACTTCGTCGAAGCTGCGCTGATGCGCCGTGCCGGCTGGGGCGTGTGGATCGCCTACGACCTGCCGGGCAGCTACGAAGAACTGCCGCCAAACCTGCTCGACGAGCTCAAGCGTGACCGCCGCTGGTGCCACGGCAACCTGATGAACTTCCGCCTGTTCCTGGTCAAGGGCATGCACCCGGTGCACCGTGCGGTGTTCCTCACCGGGGTGATGTCGTACCTGTCGGCGCCGCTGTGGTTCCTGTTCCTGGTGCTGTCGACCGCGCTGCTGGCGACCAATACGCTGATGGAGCCGCAATACTTCATCGAACCGTACCAGCTCTATCCCCTGTGGCCGCAATGGCACCCGGAGAAGGCCGTGGCGCTGTTCTCCACCACCATCGTGCTGCTGTTCCTGCCCAAGTTGCTCAGCGTCATCCTGATCTGGGCCAAGGGTGCCGTCGAGTTCGGCGGGCGGGTGAAGGTTACCCTGTCGATGCTGATGGAGATGCTGTTCTCCATGCTGTTGGCGCCGGTACGGATGATTTTCCATACCCGCTTCGTGCTGGCTGCATTCCTCGGCTGGGCGGCAACCTGGAACTCGCCGCAGCGTGACGACGACTCTACCCCGTGGAGCGAAGCGGTGCGTCGCCATGGCCCACAGACCCTGCTGGGCTTCGCCTGGGCCGGGCTGGTGGCATGGCTGAACCCGGCGTTTCTGTGGTGGCTGGCGCCGATCGTAGGCTCGCTGGTGCTGTCAATCCCGGTATCGGTGATCTCCAGCCGCACCCGCCTGGGCCTGGCGGCCAAGGACGAGAAGCTGTTCCTTATCCCCGAGGAATACGCAACTCCGCAAGAGTTGCTGGCCACCGACCAGTACACCCACGAAAACCGCTGGCATGCCCTGCATGACGGCTTCGTGCGGGCTGTGGTCGACCCGCGGCAGAACGCCCTGGCCTGCGCCATGGCCACTGCCCGTCATGGTCAGGCGGCGCCGATCGAAGCGCTGCGTGCGGAGCGTGTGGCCAAGGCGCTGGAGGTTGGGCCAAAAGGGCTGGACCTCAATACCCGCCTGGCCCTGCTCAGCGACCCGGTGGCGCTGACCCGCCTGCACGAGCAGGTGTGGGCAGAGCACAATGCGGCGTGGATCGATGTGTGGCGTGCTTCGATCAAGAACGACCCGCATTCGCCGCTGCTGCCGCTGCACCCGGAGAATGAAGGCCAACCGGCACTCGTCGGCGCCTGATCGGGCCTCTTCGCGGGCAAGCCCGCTCCGGCAGGGATATACATTCCCCTGTAGGAGCGGGCTTGCCCGCGAAGCATTTAGGGCCTTCCCCCTATTTTGGCCAACAAAGTCCCCCCCAGCGCTAGGTCCCCGGGCCGCCATGCGTTAGCATCCCATTCCGATACGACGCCACGGCCAGTACGGCCGTGCCAACACAATAAGATTCGCTACTTTTCTTGCTAGGGGACTTGGTGATGATCAAGAAATACCTTTCGCGACTGCTGGTCGGTGTAACCGCCCTGGTCGCCGTGACAGCGGCCCAGGCTGGCGCCATCGATGACGCGGTCAAGCGCGGCACCCTGCGGGTGGGCATGGACCCGACCTACATGCCGTTCCAGATGACCAACAAGCGTGGCGAGATCATTGGCTTCGAAGTCGATATCCTCAAAGCCATGGCCAAGTCGATGGGCGTCAAGTTCGAGGCTGTTTCCACTGCCTATGACGGCATCATCCCGGCCCTGCTGACCGACAAGTTCGACATGATCGGCAGCGGCATGACCCTGACCCAGGAGCGCAACCTGCGCCTGAACTTCAGCGAGCCCTTCATCGTGGTTGGCCAGACCCTGCTGATCCGCAAGGAGCTGGCGGGCGAGATCAAGTCGTACAAGGACCTGAACAACGAGAAGTACCGCCTCACTTCCAAGCTCGGCACCACTGGCGAAATGGTTTCCAAGAAGCTGATCGGCAAAGCCAAGTACCACGGCTACGACAACGAACAGGAAGCGGTGATGGACGTGGTCAACGGCAAGGCTGATGCCTTCGTCTACGACGCGCCCTACAACGTGGTGGCAGTGGAGAAGGCCGGCGCCGGCAAGCTGCTGTTCCTCGAAGAACCCTTCACCTACGAGCCGCTGGCCTTCGGCCTGAAGAAAGGCGACTACGACAGCATCAACTTCATCAACAATTTCCTGCACCAGATCAAGCATGACGGGACCTACGATCGTATTCACGACAAGTGGTTCAAGAACAAGGACTGGCTGAAGGAAATGGAATAAGGCCCAGGCCATAAGCCCAGCTTTATGACCCCGACGCGCAGGCAAACCCTGCGCGTTCGCATTTACGGAAGTACCCCACGTGATCAAACACAAGAAAGCCCAGTGGCCCTGGCATGGGTTGACCGCCTTGGTCCTGGTGGGCCTGGCGTTCAGCCTGTACATGGCCACCTCGATGATTTCCTACGAGTGGCGCTGGAACCGCGTACCGCAGTACTTCGCCTACAAGGCCGAGGAAACCCAGCGCGCTGCCAACTACGGCACCGTGCAGGAGATCGTCATCTCCGGCGATAACGCCCGCGTCACGCTGAAAGACGAAAGCGGTGCCGAGCAAGTGCTCGATGTGGCCAAGGACAGCCTGCAACTGAGCCGCGGTGACGATGTGGCCGAAGGCGACCAGATTGGCGTCACCCGGCACTGGGCAGCGGGCCCGCTGGCCTGGGGCCTGTGGACCACGCTGTGGATCTCGGTGGTGTCCGGGGCGCTGGGCCTGGTGATCGGCCTGTTCGCCGGCTTGTGCCGGTTGTCGAACAACCCGACCCTGCGCGACCTGTCGACCGTTTATGTCGAGCTGGTGCGCGGCACGCCGCTGCTGGTGCAGATCTTCATCTTCTACTTCTTCATCGGCACCGTGCTCAACCTGTCCCGCGAGTTTGCCGGGGTGGCAGCACTGGCGCTGTTCACCGGCGCCTACGTGGCAGAAATCGTGCGTGCCGGCGTGCAGTCCATCGCCAAGGGCCAGAACGAAGCCGCCCGCTCGCTGGGCCTGAACGCTGGCCAGTCGATGCGCCATGTGATCCTGCCGCAGGCGTTCAAGCGCGTACTGCCGCCGCTGGCCGGCCAGTTCATCAGCCTGGTCAAGGACACCTCATTGGTGTCGGTGATCGCCATCACCGAACTGACCAAGAGCGGCCGCGAGGCCATCACCACCTCGTTCTCTACCTTTGAAATCTGGTTCTGCGTGGCAGGCCTGTACCTGCTGATCAACCTGCCGCTGTCGCACATTGCCAGCCGGCTTGAGCGGAGGCTTGCGCAAAGTGATTGAAGTCCGTGACCTGCTGAAAGTCTTCGATACCCGTGGCCAGGTGGTACGGGCTGTGGATAACGTTACCACCCAGGTCGCCAAGGGCGAAGTGGTGGTGGTGCTTGGCCCGTCCGGTTCGGGCAAATCGACCTTCTTGCGCTGCCTCAACGGCCTGGAGCATTTCGACCAGGGCCATGTGGCCATCGACGGCCTGCAACTGGCCGACCCGAAGACCGATATCAATGCCTACCGCCGCGAAGTCGGCATGGTGTTCCAGCACTTCAACCTGTTCCCGCACATGACCGTGCTGGAAAACCTGTGCCTGGCACAGAAGGTAGTGCGCAAGCGCAACAAGGCGGACCGTGAGGCCAAGGCTCGTGCACTGCTGGAGAAGGTGGGCATTGCGCAAAAGGCCAACGAATACCCATCGCGCCTGTCCGGCGGCCAGCAGCAGCGGGTAGCAATCGCCCGCGCCCTGGCCATGGACCCGAAAGTGATGCTGTTCGACGAGCCCACTTCGGCGCTCGACCCAGAAATGGTCGGTGAGGTGCTGGACGTGATGAAGACCCTGGCCCAGGAAGGCATGACCATGGTCTGCGTAACCCACGAAATGGGCTTCGCCCGCGAAGTGGCCGACCGGGTGCTGTTCTTTGACCACGGCAAGTTGCTGGAAGATGCCTCGCCGCTGACCTTCTTCGATGCACCGAAGGACCCGCGTGCGCAGGCGTTCCTGCGCCAGGTGCTGTAATTGCCGGGGGCGCTTGGCGCCCCTTTGATTTTAAAACCACACAGAAATAGCGCCAGACCTTTTGAAGTTGAGGCGCAGTTATTCTTGCAGGAGCATCACAGCAATAGATACGTGAGTAGCTTCTGTTTCTGCTGTTGAGCTGCGGCCCGTAGCCGATCGCATGGAGTTTGGTCGACGGAATTTCATGAGCCGTTGAGCAGTTTATAGTCAGTAGCTTTTGTGCTTGTTTTTCCTGCTTTGCACGGGTTAGTTTTTTTTGCGGATACGTGCTGCATAGTCTGTGAGATGTTTCGTACGGGCAGATAATTTGTCTATGTCCTGTTGAAGCATATCTAGTTTAACTCTGCGCCCTATTCCGGCGAGCTGATTACTGTCGTGGTGTGTGATTTTTTTATCGTAATGGCCTGCGTTTTGTATGTTTTCCTTTGCGTTTGAAAGCGCTTTTGTTATTTTTGTACCTGTCGTATTTGCGTGATTATTTAAATTATAATTATCGTCAAGGTCAAAGTAGGGCTTAGCATTGTTTTTGAATGTTTGGGCTTTTTCGTAGGATGCGTCTAGTATTCTTTTGGCGTCTTTTAGCGCTGCATCGACCTTGTCGGTTGAGTCGTTAAGCTTCTTTTTAAAGTATTCGGCTTGGTTGCCTTTAAATGAGCGGATAAGGTGACGAGTAATCTTGGCGGGGTTAAATGTCCAATGACCGTCAGGGTCAATGTTGTTGATTGGATCGCACAGGCAATAAGCATATGCGTTGAGCCCGCCTCTGCCAAAAGGGCTTGCGCTGTCTGCGCATATGAATCGCCTGAGCAGAGGCGAGAATGCGCGGTATCCATTTCCGAGCATGTAGTTTCCAGTGACTGGGTCGGGGTATTCTCCATTGAACCCAGATGCCGTGTTGCTCAACACAATCGCTTGGCAGTGACCATAGGGTGTATAAGAAAATAATTCGTGGTCATCTCCGTTTTTAGTATGGATCACCGATTTATAGTTGTTGGTATGTAGAAGTTTTACACCTATAGCCGAATCGGTGAGCTGCTCTGCAAAAATGGCGTCTTGGCTGCGAAAAATCGCCACTGCACCTTTGCTGGATTTTAAAGTTGCTATATTGCCATTGTTGTAGAACCTTGAATATCTTATCATATTCACTATCCTTTCCGGTTTTGCATGAGTGATCAGTTTTTCTCAGCAGTTTTCCCTTGTATACGAGCTATTGGCAACTGGCAGAAATGCTAGGTGCGACGCTCTTTATTACTTTACGAATGTTTATGGGGTGAGTGGTGGAGGGGCCGCATGGCAGCCCCGGCAGTCTCAAATGCTGAACCGTCCCACCATCCCCCGCAATTGCTGCCCCAGTTGCTCCAGCTCTCCACTCGAAGCCGCCGTCTGCACACTGGTCGCACTGGTCTGATCCGACGCATCCCGCACATTCAACACACTTCGGTTGATCTGCTCGGCCACCACGCTCTGTTCTTCGCTGGCTGTGGCGATCTGCTGGTTCATGCCCTGAATACTCGATACCGTGTCGGTGATCTGGCTCAACGCATGCCCGGCCTTGCGGCTCAGTTCCACGCTTTGCTCGGTCAGGCTCTTGCTGTTGTCCAGCAAGCGGGTCACTTCGTCTGTTCCGTTGTGCAGGCTGTCGATCAACTGGCCAATCTCTTCGGTCGCCCTCGAGGTGCGTTGGGCCAGGCCGCGTACCTCGTCGGCCACCACGGCAAACCCACGCCCGGCCTCACCCGCCCGTGCAGCTTCAATTGCCGCATTCAGGGCCAGCAGGTTGGTCTGTTCGGACACCGACTTGATCACATCGAGAATGCTGCCAATGCGCTGGCTCTCGCCCGCCAGATGCTGCATGGCCGCCAGGCAATGATCCATCTGCCCGGCCAGTTGCTCGATACGGCCGATGGCTTTGGCCACCACCTGGTCTCCCACCTGCGCCTGCTGGTCGGCGTTGGTTGCGGCCAGCGAGGCCTGTTCGGCGCTCTGCGCCACTTCCTGCACGGTGGCGCTCATCTGGTTCATGGCGGCAGCGACCTGGTCGGTTTCCTCGCGCTGCTGTTTGATGCGTAGCTTGGTGTCTTCGCTGCTAGCGGCCAGTTGCGAGGCCGCCTGCGATAGCTGGCCGACACCCTGGTCGATGCCGCCGATCAGCTCGCGCAGGCTCAGGGTCATTTCGCGCATGCTGGTCTGCAATTGGCCCATCTCGTCTCGACGTTGTACCGCGTCGACCTGGCTCAGGTCGCCCTTGGCGATGCGTGCAGCCACGGCGAGTGTCTGGCGCAACGGCTGGGTGATCTGCAACGTGATCAGCCAAGCGGCCAACCCCCCTGCTGCCAGCGCCAGCAGCGCCACGCTGGTGAGCAACGAACGGGCGGCCAGGGCTTCGCTGTCGCGTTGTTCGACCTTGCGTTTGCCAAGTTCGAGGCTGGCCGCTTGCAGCTCATCACCCATCTTCTCCATATTGTTTTGCAACTGTTCAACGCTTATGGCTGCGCGGCGGTACTGGTCCAGGCTGGCACGGTACTTGGCCAGTTCAGCACCGGGTTGCTCGCTGACTGCGCGCGGTAAAACCAACGGCGCAAGGCCTTCAAGCAGTTGCCCAAGGCTACTGTCGGCAGCGTCCAGTGGGGCATCGCCGACTTTGGCAAAATCCTCCAGCGGGCTGAAGGTGTAGGCAGGCACCAGGCTTTGCTGATTGGCACTGTCTACTTGCCGACTGAGGGTCTCCATCAGGCCTAGTACACCGCTTTGCTGGTTGTTGGCTGGCATCTTCAGCAAGGCCTGGGTCTGTAGCTCGTCGATTGCCTGGTTGAGTTTTTCCTCCTGCGTCTGCATGGCTTCGCGCAGGGCTGCACGGTTGGCGACGCTGCGTTGTAACTGGCCGAAGTCGTTGCGCAGTCGCTGCAATAGCGCCAGTTTTTCGACCAACAATTGCCGCGACTCATCAACGTTGCTGCGTTGCAGCAGAGTGGTCAGCATGCTGTCGAGCTGGTCGAGGATACGGGTGATGCGCGCGTTGCTGGTGTCGTCACTGAGCACGCGGTAGGTAATGCGTTCCGCTCGCAGGTCTTTGGCCAGGTCGTTGATCTGGCCGATTTCGCTGAGCTGCTGCGAGCGGACAATGGCGCCGTCCAGTGCACGCCAGCCGCTGACGGTAGTGGCCAGGGTAAGCAGCAGGACTACGGCGAAGCCGAGGGTTAGCTTGGCTGCGACGCTGATGTTGCCGAGCTTGTGGTTGAGGTAGCCGAGCATGGGGAGTCTCCGTGCAAGTGAGAGAGGGATGCGGGCGTGTTGCTGGCATCACACCTCTGCCCATCGGCAGCGGAGCTGTAGGACTTGACCTGATAATCGTGTGGGAAAATTCGCCGCAATGCGTGGGAAATTTATCGCCTGTTCTGGCCTCTTCGCGGGTAAACCCGCTCCTACAAGGTACTGCACAGCCTTGTAGGAGCGGGTTTACCCGCGAAGAGGCCAGAACAGGCGGCCCATTACTTCAGGTCAAAGCCTGAACCGCCCCACCAACCCCTGCAAATGGGTGCCCAGCCGCGCCAGCTCCACACTCGAACTGGCCGTCTCCTCACTGGCTGCCGACGTCTGATCGGAAATATCCCGCACATTCATCACGCTGCGGTTGATCTCCTCGGCCACTGCCGTCTGTTCTTCTGCCGCCGTGGCAATCTGCTGGTTCATCGCCTGGATGGACGACACGGTGCGGGTGATGGTTTCCAGCGAGCTGCCGGCACGGCGGGTCAGCTCGACGCTGCTGTCGGTCAACTGGCGGCTGCTGTCCATCACGCTGGCCACGCGTTGGGTGCCGCTTTGCAGGCCGGCAATCAGTTCTTCGATCTCTTCGGTTGATTGTTGGGTGCGCTGGGCCAGGCTGCGTACTTCGTCTGCGACCACGGCAAAGCCACGCCCGGCCTCGCCGGCACGGGCGGCTTCGATTGCGGCATTGAGGGCCAGCAGGTTGGTTTGCTGGGCCACCGACTTGATCACGTCGAGCACACTGCCGATCTTGTCGCTTTCGGCCTTGAGCTGGTTCATCGCTTCGCTGGAGTTGACCACTTCACCAGCCAGGCGCTCGATCTGCGCCACGGCTTCGCCCACCACGCGGTCGCCTTCGCGGGCTTGCTGGTCAGCCATCAAGGCGGCTTCCGAGGCCTGTTCGGCGTTGCGCGCCACGTCGTGCACGGTGGCGGTCATCTGGTTCATGGCTGTCGCCACCTGGTCGGTCTCGACCTTCTGGTTGTTGACCCCGGCACTGGTCTGCTCGGTCACGGCCGACAGTTGCTCGGCAGCGCTGGCAATCTGCGTGACGCCGTCACCAATGCCACCAATCAGTTCGCGCAGGCCCTGGGTCATGCGCTGCATGCTGGCTTGCAGTTGGCCCAGCTCGTCGCGGCGGTTCACCTGCAGGTTCTGGGTCAGGTCGCCGCTGGCCACGCGTTCGCGGCACGTAGGGTCTGGCGCAGGGGGATGATGATCTGCCGGGTGATCGCCCACGCCGCCAGCAGGCCAAGGGCCAGGGCCAGCGCGGTGGCGACCATCAGCAGGGTCTTGGCCTGGGCAGCGGCAGCATCACGCACGGCGGTCTGGGAGGTGGTCATCGCCTCGCTGGCCTGGAGCAGCACCGTGCCTTGTTCGGCCATGCGTTGCAGGGCCTGCTCGCTGGCAGCCTGGGCATTGCCGAACTGGCTGACCGCATCGCGATAGCTGCCCATGGCGGTGGCGGCATCGTCCAGGCTGGCGGCATGTTCGGCAGGTACCTTGGCCGGCAGGGCGCGCAGTTCGGCCAAGGCCTGGTCGATGGCCTTCAGCGCGGTTTGCTGGAACTCGGCGTTACCGCTGTAGGTGTAGCCACGCACCTGGAAACGGGCTTGCTGTAGCAGGGCGCTGACTTCCACTGCGTACTGATACTGGTTGATATCGCCGCCCTGGCGCAGGCGCTGCTGCACCCGCTCGACCAGCTCTACGGCCTTGTCGGCGCTTTCACCCAGCACACTGCGGCTTGCCTCCCGGCGTTGGCCGGCCTGTTTCAACGCGTTGAATGCCTGCTGGTAGCTGCGCACGGCCTCGCGCTGCTGCTCCAGGCGTTGGTGGTCGTCGGGGTTCTCGATTTGCACGAGCATGAACTGCACTTGGCGGTCGAGCGTGGCCAAGGCTTCTTCCAGCTCTGCCACCGAGGCATCGTCACGCTGGCGCTGGTAATGCTGGCGGGCGATGCGCAATTCCTGGGTGTGTTGCTGGATGACCGAGATGTTCCCCAGCTTGTCGCCACGGTCGATGATGCTGTCCATGCCGTGCCAGCCGGTCAGGGTAATAGCCAGGGTCAACAGCAGCACCAGGCCAAAGCCCAGCCCCAGTTTGCGGTTGACGCTCACATTGCCCAGCGATTGGGCTAACGATTGATACATGTACGACTCCCGGGCGGCTTGGCAGCACAAATAGTTGTAGTGTTGCCAAGGCCATCGGCCCGGAAGGGGGAAACTTGATGGGCGAAAAAGTGGCGTATGCGTCAGAAAATACGCGAAAGCAGCGCGGTGACGGCGGTCTCTACCCGCAGGATGCGATCACCCAGTTGCACCGGCGCCAGGCCAGCCTTGGCCAACAGGTCGATTTCGTAAGGGATCCAGCCACCCTCGGGGCCAATGGCCAGGGTCACGGGCTGTTCCACGGCGCGCGGGCAGGGAGGGTAAGGGCCGGGGTGGCCGACCAGGCCCAGGGTGCCTGCGGCAATTGCGGGCAGGCGGTCTTCGACGAAAGGCTTGAAGCGCTTCTCGATGATCACCTCGGGCAGCACCGTATCACGTGCCTGTTCCAGGCCGAGGATGAGGTTGTCGCGAATGCTGTCCGGCTGCAGGAACGGTGTTTGCCAGAAGCTTTTCTCGACCTTGTAGCTGTTCACCAGGATCAGCCGCGGCACACCCAGGGTGGCCACGGTCTGGAACAGCCGGCGCAGCATTTTCGGGCGTGGCACTGCCAGTACCAGTGTCAGCGGCAGTTTGGCCGGCGGTTGTTGGTCGAAGGCTACTTCCAGCTCGGCCTGGTGCTGTTCCAGGCGCAGCACCGTGGCCTTGCCCATCAGGCCATTGATGCGGCCCACGCGCAGGTTGTCGCCTACCGCCACACGGTGGATTTCCTGCATGTGGGTGAAGCGCCGGTCAGCGAGAACAACGCGGTCGGCCGAGACGAAGTCGGCCTCTTCAAGAAGCAACAGGTTCACGGTTGAGTCGCTGGTGGCTGGTCGTTATGGTCGTTGGCTTCTTCGTCGTGGGCGCTGCGCTTGCGGATCAGGCTGCCGCACAGCACGCCGACCTCGAACAGCAGCCACATGGGCACCGCCAGCAAGGTCTGGGAGAAGATGTCTGGCGGTGTCAGGACCATGCCGACCACGAAGCAGCCGATGATCACGTAGGGGCGGATCTTCTTCAGGTACTTCACGTCGACCACGCCGATCCACACCAGCAGCACCACCGCCACCGGGATTTCGAAGGCCACGCCAAAGGCGAAGAACAGCGTCATCACGAAGTCGAGGTAGTTGGCGATGTCGGTCATCATCGCCACGCCTGCCGGGGTGGCAGCGGCGAAGAACTTGAACATCAGCGGGAATACCAGGAAATAGGCAAAGGCCATGCCGGCGTAGAACAGCAGGATGCTCGACACCAGCAGCGGGATGGCAATGCGCTTTTCGTGGCGGTACAGCCCCGGCGCGATAAAGCCCCAGATCTGCTGGAGGATGAACGGAATGGCCAGGAACAGCGACACGATCATGGTCAGCTTGAACGGCGTGAGAAATGGCGAGGCCACATCGGTGGCGATCATCGTCGCGTTGGCCGGCAAGTGGTCGCGCAACGGCGCCGAGACCAGGGTGTAGATCTGTTGGGCAAAGGAGAACAGCCCGGCAAAGATCAGGAATATGACGGCAACGCAGCGCAGCAGGCGGGTGCGCAGTTCGGTCAGGTGCGAAACCAGCGGCATCGGCTGGTCGTGTTCCGGGTTCTCGCTCATGGGGCTCGCGGCGGTTGAGGCGGTTCAGAAGGTGCGACCGTGGCGGCTGGCGGCTCGACCGGCCTGGCTTCGAGCCCGGCAGGTGGTTGCACGCTGGCCGTGGTTACTGGCGGTTGCGCGGGTGGCGTCAGCGGGTTGAGGATGCGCTTGGCTTCCTCTTCCATCTGCAGGATGTGCTCATTGTGCAGCTGGCGACGGATGTCGTCGGCGCCGATTTCGCGCTCAACTTCCATCTTGATGCTGTTGAAGCTGCGCTTGAGCCGGCCGATCCACAGGCCTGCGGTGCGCGCGGCACCCGGCAGGCGCTCGGGGCCGAGCACCAGCAGGGCGACCAGGCCGACTAGCAGTAGTTCGCTGAAACTGATGCCGAACATGGGTCAGTCTTTCCGCTGTGGCTCTTGGACCGGCTGGGCCTGGCCCTCGATGGTGTGGCCTTGCTGTGGCTGGGCAGTGTTCTGCACCGGTGGCACGGGTTGGGCTGGCGGCGGCGTCTGCTCGGCCGGCTTGTTTTCTTCTTCGTTCATGGCCTTGCGGAAGCCCTTGATCGACTCGCCCAGATCGCTGCCGAAGTTCTTCAGCTTCTTGGTGCCGAACACCAGGACCACGACGACCAGCAGGACGATCCAGTGTTTCCAGTCAAAAATACCCATTTCGTACTCCTGAAATTGACAGGTACAGAAAATCTGTCAGCGCGGCCCCTTGGGGGAGCGGATTTACCCGCGAACACCGGTGTAGCCGGTGCCCTATACCGCGTTGCATTCTTCGCGGGTGAACCCGCTCCCACAGGGGCATGCAGTGCCCCCCAAATACATCAGGCCGAAGGCTGTCGTGCGGCCTTCTCATCATGCCCGGACAAGCCGAAGCGGCGCTCCAGCTCATCGAGCACGGCTTGCGGATGCTGGCCCAGCGCGCTGAGCATCACCAGGCTATGAAACCACAGGTCTGCGGTTTCGTAGATGACATCGCTGTAATCCTTGCTGAGCTCGGCATCCTTGGCGGCAATGATCGTTTCCACCGACTCTTCGCCGAGCTTTTCGAGGATCTTGTTCAGGCCCTTGTGGTACAGGCTGGCTACGTAGGAGCTGTCGGGCGCGGCTTGCTTGCGTTCTTCAAGCACTTCGGCCAGGCGGTTGAGGGTGTCGCTCATGTCAGTGTCCTGCGCTGTAGATGGCATCCGGGTCTTTCAGGACCGGGTCGACGATTTTCCACTGGCCGTCTTCATACACGCGGTAGAAGCAGCTTTCACGGCCGGTATGGCAGGCGATATGGCCCAGTTGCTCGACCATCAGGATGATCACGTCGGCGTCGCAGTCCAGGCGCAGTTCATGCAGCTTTTGAACATGCCCGGATTCCTCGCCTTTACGCCACAGCTTGCCACGTGAACGCGACCAGTAGATGGCGCGTTGTTCGGCGGCTGTCAGGGCCAGCGATTCGCGGTTCATCCAGGCCATCATCAGCACGCGTCCGGTCTTGTGGTCCTGGGCGATCGCCGGTACCAGGCCATCGCTGTTCCACTTGATCTCGTCCAGCCAGTCTTTCATCGTCGACTCCAAAGCGGGCCCGCTCCTGTACCGGGCCATTTACGCTAGTGTGCCAGCCACAGGCGCGGCTGGCTATTGGCGTACGATCAGGTACAGGCCAGCGGCCAGCATCAACCACGCCGGCCAGGCAGCCGGGGCGGCCAGGCTGGCGGCCTCGGCGGCACCTGCGGCCAGTACCGCGCCACCCCCCAGCAGGCCGGCGCCCAGCAGGCGCAGTGCCCAGCGGTCGCCCTGGCGGCGTCGCTCCGGCAGTTGCGGGTCGTGCAGGTGTGGTTGCGACAGGCGCTCGAGCAGGTCGCGGGTCATGCCGGCCAGGTGTGGCAGTTGTTCCACTTGGCTGTGCAGGTTGCCGAACATGGCCTTGGGGCTGTAGCGCTCGCGCATCCAGCGTTCGAGGTAGGGCTTGGCAGTGCTCCACAGGTCCAGGTCGGGGTACAGCTGCCGCCCCAGGCCTTCGATGTTGAGCAGTGTCTTCTGCAGCAGCACCAACTGTGGCTGCACTTCCATGTTGAAGCGGCGCGCAGTCTGGAACAGGCGCATCAGTACCTGGCCGAAGGAAATATCCTTTAACGGTTTTTCGAAGATAGGCTCGCACACGGTACGGATTGCCGCTTCGAATTCGTTGACCTTGGTATGAGCCGGTACCCAGCCCGAGTCGATGTGCAACTGGGCGACGCGGCGGTAATCACGCTTGAAGAAGGCAATCAGGTTGCGCGCCAGGTAGTCCTGATCCTCGGCGGTGAGGCTGCCGACGATGCCGCAGTCGATGGCGATGTACTGCGGGCTCCACGGTTTGACCGTGCTGACGAAGATGTTGCCCGGGTGCATGTCGGCATGGAAGAAGCTGTCGCGGAACACCTGGGTGAAGAACACCTCAACACCCCGTTCGGCCAGCAGCTTCATGTCGGTGCGCTGGTCGGCCAGGGTGGCCATGTCGGTCACCGGTACACCGTAGATGCGCTCCATCACCAGTACCTTGGGGCGGCACAGGTCCCAGTACACCTGAGGCACGTACATCAGCTCGGAACCTTCGAAATTGCGCCGCAACTGGCTGGCGTTGGCTGCTTCGCGGAGCAGGTCGAGCTCGTCGTAGATGGTTTTTTCGTAGTCGCCGACGATTTCCACCGGGTGCAGGCGACGGGCATCGGCCGAGGCGCGTTCGGCTGCCTTGGCGATCAGGAACAGCCAGGCCAGGTCCTGGGCAATGACCGGCTTGAGGCCTGGGCGCACCACCTTGACTACCACTTCTTCGCCGGACTTCAGGCGTGCGGCGTGCACCTGGGCTACCGAGGCCGAGGCCAGTGGCTCGACGTCGAAGCGGCTGAAAACCTCGCCAACCTTGGCGCCGAGTTGTTCCTCGATCAACGCCACGGCGTGTTTCGGGTCGAACGGTGGCACTCGGTCCTGCAACAACATCAGCTCGTCGGCAATGTCGGTGGGCAGCAGGTCGCGGCGGGTGGACAGCAGTTGGCCGAACTTGATGAAGATCGGCCCCAAGTCTTGCAGCGCCAGGCGCAGGCGCGCGCCACGGCTAAGCTCGGATGGCTTGCGAGGCAGCCAGCGCCACGGCATCAGCAGGCGCAGGCTGGCCAGCCACCAGGGCAGCAGGGGCTGTTCGAACAGCAGGTCATCGAGACGGTAGCGGATCACCACACGCTGGATGCGAAAGAGACGGCGGACGGCGAGCAGCTTCATGCGTTATCGCTGGTATCAAGGGATCGGGAGAGGCGCTTGAGGCGTGCCTCAAGGCGTTCTGTGTCGAGCTTAAGGGCATCGAGTTCGCTGAAGGCGGCTTCGGCTTCGCGCTTGCCGACCAGGGTACGGGACTCTTCGGCCAGGTATTCGGACAGGTTCTGGCTGAAGCGCGCCAGGCCTTGGCGGGTCCAGCGTGCACGCAGGCGGATGTGCCCGGCCAGCATGGCTGTGGCTACCGGGCCGAGCCAGCGTTGCAACTCGTGCTCCCAGTCCAGCTCCAGGTCCTGCAGTACGCCGAACAGGTCGAGCAGCACGGCACTGTCGCCATGCAGTTCGACTTGCGGGCTGTGCAGTACGGCGGTCTTGTCCCTGGCCACGGCCAGTTGCACCAGGCTGCCGGCTGGGGCGCGCAGGCTGCAGTCGACCTCGCCCTCCCAATGGGCCGCGAGCATCAGGCCGTCTTCATCGGGCAGGATGAACACCTGCAGGGCCGGTTGGCGGCAGTCGATTTCGATAACCTTGCCTTCCAGCGCGGCCAGCCGCGGCAGGGCCGTGCTGTCCATGCGCAGGACGCGGTTCAGGCCATGTTCGACGCTGGCGAGCAGCCCGGCCAGCAGCATCAGGGTTTGATTCCCCGGTGTACGGCAACGATACCGCTGGTCATGTTGTGGTAGGTGACGCGGTCGAAACCGGCCTCGACCATCATGCTCTTCAGGGTTTCCTGGTCGGGGTGCATGCGGATCGACTCGGCCAGGTAACGGTAGCTTTCCGAGTCGTTGGTGATCAGCTTGCCGGCCAGCGGCATGAAGGCGAACGAGTAGGCGTCGTAGGCCTTGGACATCAGCTTGTTGGTCGGTTTGGAGAACTCCAGGATCAACAGGCGGCCACCGGGCTTGAGTACACGCAGCATCGAGCGGATGGCTGCGTCCTTGTGGGTGACGTTGCGCAGGCCGAACGCGATGGTCACGCAGTCGAAGTGGTTGTCCGGGAACGGCAGTTTTTCAGCGTCGGCCTGGACGAACTCGATGTTGCCGGCCACACCGCGATCGAGCAGGCGGTCACGGCCAACCTTGAGCATCGAGTCGTTGATGTCTGCAAGCACCACCTGCCCGGTCGGGCCTACCAGGCGCGAGAACTTGGCCGCCAGGTCACCGGTACCGCCGGCGATGTCCAGCACCCGGTTGCCGCTGCGCACGCCCGACAGCTCGATGGTAAAGCGCTTCCACAGGCGGTGCATGCCGCCGGACAGCACGTCGTTCATCAGGTCGTACTTGGCGGCCACCGAGTGGAACACTTCGGCGACTTTCTTTGCCTTCTGGCTTTCAGGCACGTCCTGGTAGCCGAAATGGGTGGTGGGTTCGGCGTGGTCGCCTTTGCGCTGGTCGTTCATATCGCTTCACCGGAAAAAATTACCGCCATTCTAGGGCGAACGGGCGGATTTGTCTTGGCGGGGTGTGCCAGTGGGCAGGGGCGGGCATAATGCTGATTATGTCTACATCTTCAGGAACGCCCGCATGACCCAGATCAGCGTCGAACGCAAACACTCCCTCGGCCGCGAGGCTGCCCGTGCCAAGGCCGAAGCGCTGGTGGACAAGCTCAGCCGCGAATACGACCTCAAGGCCACCTGGAATGGTGACCGCGTCGATGTGGCACGCAGCGGCGCCAATGGCAGCGTGCACATCTTTGATGACAGCATCCGCGTGGAGTTGAAGCTGGGCATGATGCTGTCGATGATGGGTGGCACCATCAAGGGTGAGATCGAGCGGGCGCTGGACAAGGCCCTGGCCTGAGCCCGGGCCCTGTGCTCATTCACGCGTCCGGGGCAACGGGGAAGGGGATGATGTCGTCGATCTGCTCCAGGCGCAGGTCGCCTCGGTAGATTTCGAGCCGTTGCGCGGCACTGCTTGCCGCCTTGAGGCTGGCATCGCGCTCCCGGCCGCGGGCTTCCCAGAGCTTCAGGTGGCCCTTGGCGAAATCGTGGGGGGCGGCGTCGGCGTTGCGGTAATGAAAGTGCGCCTCCCACAGCACCCGACCCGGGGCGTTTCGGTCCCGTATTTCATAGACGTCGAGAAAGTCGTTGGCCGTGCGCAGCGCCTTGCGCGTGGTCGTTGCGCTGATCAGTAGTCGGCCTTGGCCATTCAGATAGCGCAGGGCGGTGGCGTCCGGGTGGCGCGTATTGATGTAAGTGTCGGTGAGCAGTCGGCGCTTTTCCTCGGTGACTGCACGGATGGCTTCGCGCAGCTCGTTGGTCAGGCGGCGGGCTTCGGCATCTTCGACCTGCTCCAGCGGCCTCAGGGCTTCTTGCAGATCGTCGACATGCCAGTCCATGAGGTCTGTCAGGCTGTTAGGCTCGTTGGCGTGGCGCGCTGCCTGAGTGAGCCGCTGGTCCTTTTGCGTCAGCAAGCGTGCAGCGCGACGGCGCAACTGCGCGCTATCCTCCTGCGCCGGTTGCTCCTGCCCTGGCAGTTCATGCCATTCATCACCGCGCAGCTCAAAGACTTCAGCGGGTTGCTCGTCGACCGGGTTGCGCTGGACTGCGCGGCTGCTCCCTTGGTCGTGTTCCACCAGCACCGAGCGGCCCCGTGAGGTGCGAATCAGGGCGCGCCGGGCGGGGCGAACTCGGTAAGTCGGTTGCGGCGGTACAAGAGGGACACCGCTGTCCAGGCTGCCCAAGGCGTTGCTCAGTTGTGTTTCTGTCTGCAGGATCAGGGCATCAAGCGCCTGAATGTACTCGTCCAGTATTTCGCTGTTCACGGCTTCCAGCGTGAACGACTTCATATAATGGGCCTTGCCGAGGGTCGTGCGGTATTCGCGCAGTGCCTCGTTGAGCACTTCAATCTGCTCTTGAAGAGGAAGTTCGGCGGAGCTCAAGCCATCCTGGCTCCGGACCATTGCGGTAAATTCCTTGCTGTCGAGAGCATCTTGCAGGGGTATCAAATCGGCGGCTGTCTCATCCGTCAGCAGTTCCTTGTTCAGAGTCAATTTGGACAATTCGCTGATCAGTTGTGCACGCACAATCCGCGACGAGTAAGGGCGCGAGCGGATGATCCGTTCGATTTTCTGGCGTTCTGCTTGGGTGTGACTTTTATCGAGTATTTCAGGTGCTAGCTCGTCCAACTGCTCGCTGGCCTTGTACAGTCGACGGGTGAAGCCCAGTGTTTCCCGCCTCAAATCGCGAACAGTCAGGTAACGCTGAATCTGTTCCGGCGTTTCCGGGTACTTGTGCAAGCCTGCAACCTGCTCCTGGAGCTGGCTGTAGTCTGTCACTTCCTGCAGGCGTCGGAACCACAGGGTGTCATTTTTCAGCGCCATCTCGTTCCAGGCATTGAGCCGCTGCTGATAGTCGGTTGCAGTGCTCACTCTGATTAAGTGCGGCTCGATCAGTTGCCTGAAGATGCCGATGTTGTCATGGAGCAGCTTGCTCTGTTTTTCAAGGTAGAGCGCAGAGGCACGCAGATCGGGGCGAAGCTGCCGGCGAAGCGTGAGCATTGCATTACCCTGTTGTGCGACTTTTTCAGGCAACCTTGCTGGGTCTCGCTCGGGCTGTGCATGGAGAGCCTGTTCGTACGCTGCGCGCATGTCGTCATAGGGTTGCAGCGGTGTCTGGTTGCGGGTAATCAATACCCGCAGTTTCTCAATGGCAGCCTCATTGGCCTGAGCGGCCCCTTCCAGCTCATGGTATAGCCGGCGGTTTTCGGCAATCGCCGCCGCCCTGCCTTTAGGCATGCCACCCTCCAAGGCCAGGTTCACGACCCAGTCGCCATTCCAGCGCGCCAGCCATGGCCCCTTGAGCCGTTCGCGTCCGACAATGTGGTAATTGTCGGGTGTGCCGCTCCAGCGGGTTTGCCATTCGTCCAGGCTGACCGCGGGGCCGATGATTTGAACGCCGTTGTAGGTTTCCCACACCTCGAAGGGTACCCCTTGGAGTTTCGTGTAAATGCTTTGATTGACCCGATACAGCCCGCGAAGGCGGCCGCTGGCAATGAGGTCCTGTTCTGCCAGGGTAATGCTGGCTTGCAGTCTGATCAGGTCGGTGCGTTGTGCTTTGGTCATGTTGCCGAGGCGTTGATTGTGGTGCCATCTGCTTATCTGGAAAGTCGCTGGCTGTCGATCTTGCCAGCTGTTTTTGACGGGCTTTTCGGAAACCTCTGGGTCAATGGCCCTGCGGGCAGCCGGCTCGGCGAACTGGGCTGCCTCCGGCATGGCGCGGGCAGGAGGCGCAGGTGCCCGACTGGCGCCTCGATGGGCCACCAGCATCGCCAGGTTGGTGAGCAGGTCGGTAGCGGCCATGGCTTTTTGCGCTTCGTTACCGTCGAGCCATTCGTCGAAATCGTTTTTCAATGCTGGGATCGCGGTCGCCAGCCAGACCAGGGTTGCCAGCGTGCCATGCAGGAACAGCGTGGTGGTGTTGAAAGCGGCCCAGGCCGCTTGCCTGGCCAGTGCCCACTTTTCTTCCTCGTTCGACGTGCTGCTGTTGGCTGCCAGCAGCAACATGGCATCGACCCTGGCGTCGAAAAGCCGGTCGGGCAGTTGCTGCTCGGTCCAGGCCTTGAAGGATGCCCTTACCGGCTGCTTGAGCTTTTCCAGCAGGGCGTCCACCAGGTTGGCGTCGGTACTGATCAGGTGGGACAGCTGCGAGAGCCCTCGGTGCAGATGGGGGCGGGTGAAACCGCCGTTGCTGTAAACCGGCCTGGAATCGTCATCCAGCCAGTCGAGAATACTTTGCTGCAACTCGCCCGGCTCGCGAATCGCCGCCATCAGAAGCTCCAGGCTGGCGAACGCATGAACAGTGCCTTGCTGGTAGAACGGGCGATAAAGGATCCAGCTATCGGCCACGGGCAGGTGGATCAGAAACATCCCATGCACGATGTCCGCTGTTGAAGCGCCTGGTGCGCTCATCACAGCCATTGGTGCGACCTGCACCTGAGTGGCCGGCTCGCCCCTGGCCAGGCAAAAGTCGACCAGTGCCTGGCATGCAGGTTCATCAAGATGTGTCTCGATCTTGCTTTGCAGCGCATTAAGTAACAGGGCAAGCCGCCACTCCCGACCATGCTGGCTGACGCGCTGTGCATGTCGGGCTGGTGCGTAGGCCAGGCCCTTGACGTAGGCCGGATACTCGCCGCCAACGTTGACGGCATGCACCAGGCCCCTGATTTGCTGCGTGGTCAGCCAGTCGCTGAGGATCTGGTGATTGGCATCGCTCACGCCTGTCATCACCTCGCCCTCACCCAGGTGCAAGCGAGCGATGGCGAGTTCGGTCAGGGATTCGGACCGGAGATACAGGGCCCGGGCGTCAGCAGGGGCGTTGGCCGGTATGGCCTGGGAAATCCGGATCAGCACATGATCTGGGTCTAACTGGGCCACGTCAGGATGATCGGCCAGTAGCTGCTCGCTCAGGCGCCGTTTGGCATAGCGTTTCAGGTCTTCGATGTCGCCAAACGGTGTACTGTTGCCAGCTTGCCCCTGCAGGGCTGCAAGGTCGAGCAGGGCGGCGTGATAGTTGAATCGGTCATCGGGGCTGGCGGTTTGCAGCCACGCGGGCAACTCGGCGTCAGACAGTTCCGGGCTCGGCAATGGCAGCTTCAGAAACAGTGACGCAGGGTTGCTTACGGCATTGAAGGTGTTTTCCAGCTCGCTGACATCAGCCACACCGGCCAGCCGTACGCGGCGAATGTCATCGAGCATGACATTGAGTACCTGGCCTGCCTGATAGGCCAGCGGGTCACCCGTCACCGCCTGTTGTGCCCAGCACAGGCCGTCGAAACGATAACGCTCAGCCAACTCATCGCGCAGCGCTGTGGCGAAAGCACTTTCGTCGGGGTAGCTGCGTACGATGCCCGAAGGTTTGCAGCACAGTAGCCGCGGCCGCTCGGCGTGCACAGAGGTAACAAGCAATTGGGGCATTGGCGGATGCCAGGTCTTCGTGCCACAGCTTAGCGTCACCTGCAAGGCAGCTATGGACAGTGCATGTTCATTGCCCTCGAGCAGGTCGAACAGCATGCGTTTCTCAACGTCGTCCAACAGTTGCCGGTTTGCATTGCCTAGCAGGGCTGCCTTGATGAGTTGCTCGAGCCAACCTAGCCGTGAGACCTCCGTATCATCATCGCAGCCGTTCCAGAAGGCCGCCTGCGCATGCTGGAAGGCCTGGGGCAGCACCGCCAGGCACGCGTTGAAGTCACTGGCGACCTTCAGCATGTCGAGATCGATTTGTGGCTGCTTGCTGCTGTCTTCGCCTCGCTCCTGGGCATGGAAGATCTTCGGTGGCGCAATACTCAGCGCGTCCGAGGCCGTGAGTACAAACGCTGTACCGCTCAGGAAACTTTCCAGCAGTGTGCCCACAAGGTCGCGTTGCCCGGCCTGGGTTGATGAGGATGGGGCAGGGATGATGCTGAACCCTTCGAGTGAGCGGAGCTGGGGATGCTGATCGGCAATCCAGGGGTAACGGTCAAGCAGGGCCGTGAAACCTTCACGGGCAATGACTTCGCGCAGGTTTGGGCGTTTGGCAAAGTGGCTGGTGACAAGGTCATGGTACGACAGGGACAGGGCTGGCATGTGGGGCAGGCTCCGCTGAATGGGCGTGACACGTTAAGCCTCGCGCGGTGGAACCATGTGTTGAATATGTCTGCGTCCTGGAGGCGCCAGCAGCCTGCTTAGGGTGAGGTTTCTAATTTTCTGCCCTACCTTATGACCAAGCCCAACCTCCATGGGCGGTTTCTCCTCCACTCATGAGCATGAGGTACAGAGCATGGCCAAAGTGACTGTGAAGAAAAAGGACGATGCCCCGGGCACGCTGGGCGAAGTGCGCGGCTACGCGCGCAAGATCTGGCTGGCGGGCATCGGCGCTTATGCGCGTGTTGGCCAGGAAGGCTCCGACTACTTCCAGGAGCTGGTCAAGGCTGGCGAAGGCGTCGAGAAGCGTGGCAAGAAACGCATCGACAAAGAGCTGGACGCCGCCAACAACCAAATTGATGAAGCCGCGGAAGAAGTCAACCGCGTACGCGGCAAGGTAGAAATTCAACTCGACAAGATCGAAAAAGCTTTCGACGCACGGGTAGGCCGCGCCTTGAATCGCCTTGGCATACCGTCTAAACATGACGTTGAGGCGCTGTCGATCAAGCTTGAACAGCTGCACGAGCTGCTTGAGCGCGTCGCGCACAAACCATAAGGAGAGCAGGATGGCTGGCAAGAAGAATTCCGACAAAGAAGGCAGCTCTTGGGTCGGCGGGATCGAGAAGTACTCCCGCAAGATCTGGCTGGCGGGGCTGGGTATCTATTCGAAAATCGACCAGGACGGCCCCAAGCTGTTCGACTCGCTGGTGAAGGATGGCGAGAAGGCCGAGAAGCAGGCCAAGAAGACCGCTGAAGATGTTGCTGAAACTGCCAAGACCTCGACCACTTCGCGTGTATCCGGCGTGAAGGACCGTGCGCTGGGCAAGTGGAGTGAACTCGAAGAGGCCTTCGACAAGCGCCTGAACAGTGCCATTTCGCGTCTGGGCGTACCTAGCCGTAACGAGATCAAGGCCCTGCACCAACAGGTGGACAGCCTGACCAAACAGATCGAGAAACTGACCGGTGCTTCGGTAACGCCGATTTCTTCTCGCACTGCAGCGGCCAAGCCGGCAGCGAGCAAGGCAACGGCCAAGCCACTGGCCAAGGCGGCAGCCGCCAAGCCTGCAGCGAAAACTGCGGCAGCCAAGCCAGCCGCCAAAACGGCTGCGGCAAAACCAGCAGCCAAGACCGCGGCGGCGAAACCAGCAGCCAAGCCTGCGGCAAAAGCGGCAGCGGCCAAGCCAGCGGCAGCCAAGAAGCCCGCGGTGAAGAAAGCACCGGCCAAACCCGCAGCAGCTGCCAAGCCGGCAGCTCCAGCAGCCAGCGCTGCTCCGGCCGCGACCGCAGCACCGGCACCTGCTGCCACCCCGGCCAGCAATACCCCGTCGGCACCGACTGGCACCGGTACCCTGATCTGATACCGGGTCGCACTCTTCGCGGCTAAAGCCGCTCCTGCAACGGGCACCACAAGCCTTGTAGGAGCGGCTTTAGCCGCGAATGCGCCAGCACTGCAACACACCCCTGACAGGCCTACCCGTCCAGATACTTCACCGCCAACTGCTCCGCCGCGGCCCGCGCCTGTGCCTGCAGATGCGGCGCCACCAGCATCATCACCTGGTACACCACAATCCCCACATCCCCCTCGCGCCCCAGCACCCGCTGGTAATCCAGCGAGAACATCAGCGTCAGGGTGATCTGTTCCACCAACTGCCCCAAGGCCTGGGTTTCACTCTCCACCAGCCCCTGGCCCTTGAGGCTGGCCAGCAGCGCCGCCAGGGTGCGCTTTAGCGCATTGATCAGGCTGCGCATGCCGCGGGCCAGCTTGGGCAGGCGCCCGGTCAGGTTCGACAGGTCCTGGAACAGGAAGCGGTATTGCGCCATGTGTTCCACGATCAGGTGCAGGAACAGCCAGTAATCCTCGGCGTCCAGGCGCACTTCCAGCGGCGGGTCGAGCAACGGCATCAACGCTTCTTCGAAGCGCTCGAACAAGCCCAGCACCAGCGGCTCCTTGCCGTGGAAGTGGTAGTACAGGTTGCCCGGGCTGATGCCCAGTTCGTTGGCAATCTCCAGTGTGGAGACGTTTGGCTCGCCCTGCCGGTTGAACAGCTGCAGGGCGCACTCAAGGATACGGTCGCGGGTTTTCATCCAGTCAGCTTGCTCATCGGGTCAGCACATAAGTGCCTGGCGCAGGGCCTAGCGGCGGGTAGGTGGCATTGCCCAGTTCGGTCCGTGGCTCTTTGAGCGGGCCCGAGCGCGGGGTGATCCACTCCAGCCACAACGGCCACCAGCTGCCTTCACTGCGCTTGGCGTCATGGAACCAGGCGCGTGGGTCGCTGCTCAGCCTGGGGTTGGCCAGGTAATAGGCCTTGGGGTTGCCGGGCGGGTTGATGATGCTCTGGATATGCCCGCTGTTGGCCAGAACGAAGCGCCGCTCGCCGCCCAGCAGCAAGGCTGAGCGGTACACCGCATCCCAGGGGGTGATGTGGTCGTTGCTGCCAGCCACGGTAAAACTGTCCAGGTTGACCTGTTGCAGGTCGATCGGCGTGCCGCACACTTCCAGCCCGGCCGGGTAGGTCAACGGGTTCAGCTTGAAAAACTCCAGCAGGTCGCCATGCAGTGCGGCAGGCAGGCGCGTACTGTCGGCGTTCCAGTAGAGGATGTCGAAAGCAGGCGGTGTCTTGCCGAGCAGGTAGTTGTTGACCCAATAGTTCCAGATCAGGTCGTTGGGCCGCATCCAGGCGAAGATCCGCGCCACTTCGGCACCGTCCAGCACGCCGCGTTGATACGAGCGGCGCTTGGCTGCCTCGATGGTCTGCTCGTCGGCGAACAGGCTGGCCGGGCTTTCGAACTTGCTGTCCAGCAGGCTGACCAGGTAGGTGGCACTGCGCACCCGACGCAACTGTTTCTTGGCCTGCAGGTGGCCTTGCAACGCCGCCATGGTCAGGCCGCCTGCGCAGGCGCCCATCAGGTTCGGGTCGCGGTTGCCACTGATGCTGCGGCAGGCATTGAGCGCCTCTTCCAGCGCCTGCACGTAGCTGGACAGGCCCCATTCGCGGTGACGCGGGTCGGGGTTGCGCCAACTGACCATGAACACCTGCAGGCCATTCTTGAGCATGTACTGGACGAAGCTGTTGGTCGTGCTCAGGTCGAAGATGTAGAACTTGTTGATTTGCGGCGGCACGATCAGCAACGGGCGGGCATGCTGTTTCTCGCTCATCGGCTTGTACTGGATCAGCTCCAGCATTTCGTTGCGGAACACCACTGCGCCGGGGGTTGCGGCCAGGTTGCCGCCCACTTCGAAGGCACGCTCATCGACCTGGCGGGGCAGGCCATCGTTGTGGCGCAGGTCTTCGAGCAGGTGGGCCACGCCACGTACCAGGCTTTGGCCGCCGGTGTTGAACAGCTCTTTGACCGCCAGTGGGTTGAGCAACGAATTGCTGGGGGCGAGGGCATCGTTGATCAGGTTGAACAGGAAGTGTGCTCGCGCCCGGTCATCGTCGTGCAGGTGGCTTTCGTCGATCCACTGGCGGGTCTGCTTCTGCCAGGCCAGGTAGGCCTGCAGGCCACGGCGGTAGAACGGGTTCTGGCTCCACGTCGGGTCGCTGAAGCGCGTGTCCCGCGGGTTGGGCTGGTATGGCGTGTCCCCCAGCATCACCCGCCCCAGTTGGCCGCCAAGCGCCAGCAGATGATGCGCGGTATGCAGCGGGTGGCGCAGACCGTGGCGGCCGACATTGCGCAGCGTGGAAAGCAGGTCGCGGCCGCGCAGGCCGAGGATGGCGTTCTGCACGTTCATGCTGGTGGCGGGGAGCGTTGTCGATCCTTTGGCCGGTTTGTCTTTCATGGCAACACTCCCTCGTCTAACCCGTTTCCCTGTGAGGCCTTCGTGGGCAAGCCCGCCCCTACGCGCCCGAGGCCGGGCGAGGGTGCATGACTGCACGCTGACGTTCTTGCTGCAGGAACTTCATGATGATCGGGGCGACGGCCTCGGCCCGGGTAATCAGGAACAAGTGGCCGTCGTCGATAATGTGTAGCTGTGCATTGGGAATCCGCCAGGCCAGCAGGCGCATGTTGATCAGCGGGATCAGTGGGTCGTCGTCGCCGGCCAGTACCAGGGTGGGCTGCTGGATCTTGTGCAGCCAGTGGATGCTGGTCCAGCCCAGCCCGGCAAACAGCTGCCAGTAGTAGCCCAGCTTGCCGCCGGAGCGCACCTTGGCCGCGTGGTGCATGGCCAGGTCCGGGTCACGCCGGAAGCCGCCGCCATAGATCATCGGCGCAATGCGGATCACATGCGACGGCTGCACGTAGCGCCTGGGGCTGGCCATCATCCACAGCACCTTGGGCTTGCCTGGCACCATCACCGCTCCCGCGGCGGTGGCAGCCAGCACCAGTTTCTTGCAGCGCTCGGGGTAGTCGTGGGCAAACTGCTGGGCCAGGGCGCCACCCCAGGACACGCCAATGACATTGACCTGGCCGTAGTCGAGGTAGTCGAGCATCCGTGCCGTCAGTTTGGCCAGCCCGGGGAAACGATACGGGTGGCGGGGGGTGGACGAACCGCCGACCCCGGGCACATCGAAGGCGATCACTTCCAAATCCGGGTCCAGCGCTTCGATGAACGGAAACACCAGCTCCAGGTTGGCGCCGATGCCATTGAAGATCAGCAACGGCGTCAGGTGCGGCTTACCCGGGCGGACGGCGGTACGGATGGACTGGTTGTCCAGCTCGACGGTCCTGAAAATATAGGGTTGCGGCATGCGTGTGACTCTTGGGTGAAAAGAACACCGTGGCGCCCTGCAGGCCGCCACGGCGCCGCAACTCAACGCTCGTGAACGTAGGTGCCCGGTGCGGCTTCGCCGGCGGCATAGGCGCGGTTGCCCAGGCGGGTCGGCGCCTTTTTCAGTTCGCCGGCACGTTCACCCAGCCAACTTTGCCAGTGCAGCCACCAGGAGTCGGCGTGCTTGGTGGCGTTTTCCTGCCAGGCCACCGGGTCACCCGGGCGGTCGGCACCGGTCATGAAGCGTGCCTTGGGGTTGCCTGGCGGGTTGAGGATGCTCTGGATGTGGCCGCTGTTGGACAGCACGAACTCGATCTTGCCGCCGAACAGGTGCGCCGAGCGGTAGCATGACTGCCAGGGGGTGATGTGGTCGGCAGTGCCGGCCACGCTGAAGATGTCGCACTGCACTTTCTTCAGGTCGATCGGTGTACCGCACACTTCCAGTGCATCCGCACGGGTCAGCGGGTTGCTCTTGAACATTTCGATCAGGTCGCCGTGGAAGGCGGCCGGCAGGCGCGTGGTGTCGTTGTTCCAGAACAGGATGTCGAACACCGGCGGCTCGTTGCCGAGCAGGTAGTTATTCACCCAGTAGTTCCAGATCAGGTCGTTGGGGCGCATCCAGGCAAACACCTTGGCCATCTCGCTGCCTTCCAGCACGCCGGCCTGGTACGAATGGCGCTTGGCGGCTTCCAAGGTCTGCTCGTCGACGAACAGTGCCACCTGGTTATCCATGGTGGTATCGAGCACGCTGACCAGCAGGGTCAAGGCGTTGACCTTGTTTTCCCCAATGGCGGCATAGTGGCCTACCAGTGCGGTGCAGGTGATGCCACCGGAGCAGGCACCGAGCATGTTCAGGTCCTTGCTGCCGGTAATCGCCAGCACCGCGTCGACCGCTTCCTTGAGCGCGTCGATGTAGGTGGACAGGCCCCATTCGCGCTGGGCCTTGGTCGGGTTGCGCCAGCTGATGATGAAGGTTTGCTGCTGCGAGCGCAGACAGTAGCGTGCCAGGCTCTTTTCCGGGCTCAGGTCGAACACATAGAACTTGTTGATCTGTGGCGGCACCACCAGCAGCGGGCGGGCGTGTACCTGCTCGGTGATGGGGTTGTACTGGATCAGTTCCAGCACATCGTTGCGGTACACCACCGCGCCTTCGCTGGTGCCCAGGTTCTTGCCCACCTCGAAGGCGTCCATGTTTACCTGGCTGGGCATGCCGCCGTTGTTGACCATGTCCTTGGCCAGGTTGGACAAGCCGTCGAGCAGGCTTTTGCCACCGGTTTCGAAGAAGCGTTTGACCGCTGCCGGGTTGGACAGGGTGTTGGTCGGTGCCATGGCCTCGGTCATCAGGTTGATGACGAACTGGCCACGGCTGATGTCCTGGGGTGACAGGTCACTGCTGCCGATCCAGTCCTGAAGCTCTTTGCGCCAGGCCAGGTAGGTTTGCAGGTAACGGCGGTACAGTGGGTTGTTGCTCCAAGCCGGGTCATTGAAGCGACGGTCGTCGCTCTCCGGCGCCAGGCTGGACTTGCCCAGCAGCACGTTTTTCAGCTCCAGGCCAAAGTGAGCCACATGCTTGGCGCTGTGCAGCGGTTGGCGAACGGCCTGGCGCAGCACGGTGCGCGCTGAGCTCAACAGGTCCTTGCGGCGAATACCGATGACCGGGTTCAGCCCCAGGGTGTTTTCCGAGGCCTGCCGCTGCAGCTCATCGTTGTTCTTGTTACTCATCTACGACGCTCCGTTGTCCTGAGACGAGTACCGGATGCCTGTGGCGGGTGCACAGTCCTGAGCCCGGTACTGCTACTCGGGTGACCAGTGATAAGGAACAGCGGTGCTGCGGGGGTGCTGACTGCCTGCAAAGTGATGCAGGGAACTTGCCATACCCATTGGTTACCCGACTTTCATGTAATGCGCAAGACAGCCCGTCACTGGGCTGTCTGTAAGTCATTCAAACAGATGAATTTAGAAAATGCGCTCTAAACCCTGCAGGCCTTGCGCTAGAGCATGAGTTTCACGACCGACTCGGCAGGGTCGCGGGATTTTCCGGCCTTGTGCAGCTCGTCGAGGTATTCCGCCCACAGCTGTTGCTGGCGCAGGCAAAGCTGCTCGAGGTATTCCCAGGTGAACAGGCCGCTGTCATGGCCGTCGTCGAAGGTCAGTTTCAGTGCATATTGGCCGGCAGGTTCCAGGCCGCTAAGGCCGACGTTGATCTTGCCGAACTGCAGGACGGGGTTGCCGTGGCCCTGAACCTCGGCGGAGGGGGAGTGCACGCGCAGGAATTCGGCGGGCAGGGTGTAGACCTCGCCAGGGGCATACGTGAGGCTGAGGGTTTTCGAGGCTTTGTGCAGGTTGATGGCGGTGGGTAGGCGGGCCATGGCTGGAATCTCTCGGTAGCTGATAGCGTTAGCTTCGAGGTTCTGATTCAGGTATTCAAGGGCCCATTCACGGGTAAACCCGCTCCCACAGGGATTGCGCATGCCTTGAGGTGAGCACCCAACCTGTGGGAGCGGGTTCACCCGCGAAGAGTCCGGCACAAGCAGCAAAAGACAGTTGCTCCCACAGGGGGCTCACACATTTTGAAAACTGTGAGGATCCCCGTGGGAGCGGTTTTTTCCGCTAAGAAAACGACGCCGGTCTTACAGGATGTAACGCGACAGGTCTTCGTTCTGCGCCAGCTCACCCAGGTGGCTGTTCACATACGCAGCGTCGATCTGGATCGGCGTTTCATCATGGGCACTGGCCAGGTCACCGGCACTGAACGACACCTCTTCAAGCAAGCGCTCAAGCAGGGTGTGCAGGCGGCGGGCACCGATGTTCTCGGTTTTCTCGTTGACCTGGTAGGCAATTTCGGCCAGGCGCTTGATGCCGTCAGCCTGGAACGCGATGTTCAGGCCTTCGGTCTTGAGCAATGCCTGGTACTGCTCGGTCAGCGATGCGTGCGGCTCTTGCAGGATGCGCTCGAAGTCTTCCGGGGTCAGCGCCTTCAGTTCTACGCGGATCGGCAGGCGGCCTTGCAGCTCGGGTACCAGGTCGCTTGGCTTGCTCAGGTGGAACGCACCCGAGGCAATGAACAGGATGTGGTCGGTCTTGACCATGCCCAGCTTGGTGTTGACGGTGCAGCCTTCGATCAGCGGCAGCAGGTCACGCTGTACGCCCTCACGGGATACATCAGCGCCGCCAACGTTACCGCGCTTGGCAACCTTGTCGATCTCGTCGATGAACACGATACCGTGCTGCTCGACCGCTTCCAGGGCCTTGGCCTTGAGTTCTTCCTCGTTGACCAGGCGGCTCGCTTCTTCATCGCGAACCATTTTCAGCGCTTCTTTCACCTTCAGCTTGCGCGCCTTGCGCTTGCCTTTGCCCATGTTGGCAAACAGGCTCTGCAGCTGGTTGGTCATTTCTTCCATGCCAGGTGGTGCGGCAATTTCCACACCTACGGCATCAGCCACTTCGATCTCGATTTCCTTGTCATCCAGTTGGCCTTCGCGCAGGCGCTTGCGGAACAGCTGGCGGGTGTTCGAGTCGCTGCTGGCCTGCGCGGCTTCTTCGCTGAAACTGGTCACACGGGCCTGTGGCAACAGGGCATCGAGGATACGGTCTTCGGCGGCGTCTTCGGCGCGGTGGCGCACGCGGATGATTTCCTGCTCGCGCAGCATCTTCAGTGCGGCATCGGCCAGGTCACGGATGATCGACTCGACGTCGCGGCCCACGTAGCCCACTTCGGTGAACTTGGTGGCTTCGACCTTGAGGAACGGTGCGTTGGCCAGCTTGGCCAGGCGACGGGCGATTTCGGTCTTGCCGACGCCGGTCGGGCCGATCATCAGGATGTTCTTCGGGGTTACTTCAGCACGCAGCTCGGCAGGCAGCTGCATGCGCCGCCAGCGGTTACGCAGGGCAATGGCCACGGCGCGCTTGGCGTCATCCTGGCCGATGATGTGGCGGTTGAGTTCGTGGACGATCTCGCGGGGGGTCATGGACATGATCAATAGGGTCCTTGGGCAGATGAGTCAGCGTGGAAAAGCCCCGTCACCGGGAGGGGGCGCCAGAACAGCTGAATCAGTCGGCCAGGTCCTGCTCCTCGATGGTCAGGTTGTGGTTGGTGAACACGCAGATGTCGCCGGCGATGTTCAGGGCGGTTTCGGCGATTTCACGGGCCGACAGGTCGGTCTTGTTCAGCAGGGCGCGGGCTGCGGCCTGGGCGTAGGCACCACCGGAGCCCATGGCAATCAGGCCGTCTTCAGGTTCGACCACGTCACCGTTGCCGGTGATGATCAACGAAGCGTCCTTGTTGGCTACGGCCAGCATGGCTTCCAGGCGGCTCAGGGAACGGTCGGTACGCCATTCCTTGGCCAGCTCGACGGCGGCGCGGACCAAGTGGCCCTGGTGTTTTTCCAGCTGTCCTTCAAAGCGCTCGAACAGGGTGAAGGCGTCGGCGGTGGCACCGGCGAAGCCGGCGATGACCTGGCCGTGGTACAGGCGGCGCACTTTCTTGGCGTTGCCTTTCATCACGGTGTTGCCGAGGGATACCTGGCCGTCGCCGCCCATGACGACTTTGCCGTTACGGCGGACAGAAACGATGGTGGTCAAGGGGAGAGTCTCCACGCAGCGGGGCGAAAGTGCCTGATGCAGACTCATATGGGGGTGGGGGGAAGGATTTCAACCGTGGGGGATGAATGGTCAGTGTTCTGCTGCGCTGGCCTCATCGCCGGCAAGCCAGCTCCCACAGGAATACCACAGGCCTTGAGGGCAGTGATTTCCTGTGGGAGCTGGCTTGCCGGCGATGAGGCCCTGGAGGGTTACTCAGGCCTCGTGGCAAACATGCCCATCGACCAAGGTATAACGCACTGCACCCGGCAGGCAGTGGCCGATGAACGGGCAGTTCTCGCCACGTGACAACCACTGTTCGCCCGCCACGGTCGAGGCTTGCGGGTCGAACAGCACCAGGTCGGCTGCGCCGCCCACTTTCAGCTCACCGGCAGGCAGGCGCAGGGCCGCAGCCGGACCGCTGCTCAGGCGGGCCAACAAGGTTGGCAGGTCGAGCAGGCCGTCCTGCACAAGGGTCATGGCCAGCGGCAGCAGCAACTCGACGCTGCTGATCCCCGGCTCGGTAGCACCGAACGGGGCCAGCTTGGCATCGCGTTCGTGCGGCTGGTGGTGGCTGGAAATGGCCTGGATCACCCCGGATTTCACCGCCTCGCGCAGGCCGTCACGGTCAGCCGCCGTACGCAGCGGCGGTTGCACGTGGTACAGGCTGGAGAACTCGCGCAGCGATTCGTCGGTGAGGATCAGTTGGTACAGCGCCACATCAGCGGTGACGGGCAGGCCGAGGGCCTGGGCCTGGGCGATCAGCCGCGCGCCACGGGCACTGGTGATCTGGCTGAAGTGTGCGCGCACGCCGGACTGCTCTACCAGCAGCAGGTTACGCGCCAAGGCTACGGTCTCGGCGCTTTCCGGAATGCCGGGCAGGCCGAGGAAGCTGGCCATGGCGCCTTCGTGGGCCAGGCCGCCCTGGGCCAGGTCGCGGTCCTGGGAGTGGAACACCACGGTCAGGTCGAAGGTGGCGGCGTATTCCAGGGCGCGGGCCAAGGTACGGTTGTTGGGGATTTCCTTCAGGCCATTGCCGAAGGCCACGCAACCGGTGTCACGCAGGGCCACCAGTTCAGCCAGTTGCTCGCCTTCCAGGCCCTTGGTCAGGGCGCCTATCGGGTAGACCTTGCTGTTGGCCGCCTCGCGGGCGCGGTCGAGGATCAGTTCGGCCACTGCCGAGGTGTCCAGCACCGGCTTGGTCTGCGGTGGGCAGCACAGGCTGGTGACACCACCGGCCACGGCGGCGCGGGTTTCGCTGGCAATATTGCCTTTGCGGCTGTAGCCCGGTTCGCGCAGGGATACGCCAAGGTCGACCAGGCCAGGCGCGGCAACCAGGCCTTCAGCCTGGATCGTGCGGCTGGCGCTGAAGCCGGCCGGGGCGGCGCCGATGGCGGCAATGCGGCCTCCCTCCAAGTGCAGGTCGGTAACCTGGTCCAGGCCGCTGGTGGGGTCGATGACCCGGGCGCCGAGAATACTGAGGGTCACTGGGCGTTCTCCTGGTCGAATTGACGTTGCGCGTTCTGCCCGCTCATGGCCATGGACAGTACTGCCATGCGCACGGCGATGCCGTAGGTGACCTGGTTGAGGATCACCGAGTGCTTGCCGTCGGCCACTGCCGACTCGATTTCCACGCCACGGTTGATCGGGCCCGGGTGCATGACGATGGCATCCGGCTTGGCCCCGGCCAGGCGTGCGGTGGTCAGGCCAAACAGGCGGTAGAACTCGCCTTCGCTGGGCAGCAGGCCGCCGGCCATGCGTTCACGCTGCAGGCGCAGCATGATCACCACGTCGACGTCTTTCAGGCCTTCGGCCAGGTCGGTGTAGACCTTCACGCCGTATTGCTCGATACCGATCGGGATCAGGGTTTTCGGGCCGATCACGCGGATGTCCGGGCAGCCCAGTGCTTTCAGGGCGAGCATGTCGGAACGGGCTACACGCGAGTGCAGGATGTCGCCCACGATGGCCACCGACAGGTTCTCGAAGCTGCCCTTGTGGCGGCGAATGGTGAGCATGTCGAGCATGCCCTGGGTCGGGTGCGCGTGGCGCCCGTCACCGCCATTGATCACGGCAACGTCCGGGCACACGTGCTCGGCGATGAAGTGCGCGGCGCCCGAGTCGGAGTGGCGCACGACGAACATGTCGGCGGCCATGGCTTCGAGGTTGCGCAGGGTGTCGAACAGGGTCTCGCCCTTGCTGGTCGAGGACGTTGACACGTTCAGGCTGATCACGTCGGCCGACAGGCGCTGGGCTGCCAGTTCGAAGGTAGTACGGGTACGGGTCGAGTTCTCGAAGAACACGTTGCACACGGTCTTGCCGCGCAGCAGCGGGACTTTTTTCACGGCCCGGGCACCGACTTCCAGGAAGGAATCGGCGGTGTCGAGGATCTCGGTGAGCAGTTCGCGGGGCAAACCGTCAAGCGAGAGGAAGTGGCGCAGCTGGCCCTGGTCATTGAGCTGCAGCGGGCGCTTGGCGTCGATTGGCGTCATCGCGGGGGACTCTTAAAGGGCGGAAGCGGAGGCGAGGTCCTGGCGCTCGAGGGCGAGCGGTGCGGGTCCGGTCAATTTTACCCGTTCATGGGCCGCCAGCGACAGGGTGGCGCCAAGCACATTCGGGCGGATCGGCAGTTCGCCGGCATCCAGGTCCAGCAGGCAGACCAGGGTGACGCTGGCCGGGCGGCCATAGTCGAACAGTTCGTTGAGCGCGGCGCGGATGGTGCGGCCGCTCATCAGTACGTCATCCACCAGCACCAGGTGCTGGCCCTCTACCTCGAACGGCAGCTCGGATGGGCGTACCTGCGGGTGCAGGCCGTTCTGGCTGAAATCGTCGCGGTAGAACGAAACGTCCAGGGTGCCCATGGCGCTGGTGTCGCCCAAGGCTTCCTGCAGGGCCTGGGCAACCCAGACGCCGCCAGTACGGATACCAATGTAGCGTGGCTCGCTGATGTTGCGGCGAGCCAGGTGGGCACGAAGGTCGACAGCCATCTGCCGGATCAGCTCGGCGGGATTGGGTAGGCTCATTGCGGGCTCCTCGGAAGGGTGCGCCGGGCAGGGCCGGCAGCAAAGATGATCAGGTATTGGCCTCCAGCCAGCCTTGCAACAACAAGGCAGCGGCAATGGCATCGACCGGGTTGTCGCGGTAGCTGCCGCGTTGGCCGCCACGGGCCATGCGTTCGCCTTTGGCCTCGAAGGTGGTCAGGCGCTCGTCGTGGGTGTGCACGGGCAGGTTGAAGCGGCCGTTCAGGCGGCGGGCGAACTTTTCGGCGCGGGCGCTCATTTCGCTGGGCGTACCGTCCATGTTCAGCGGCAGGCCGACGACGATGGCGTCAGGTTTCCATTCGGCAATCAGTTTTTCCACCTGGGCCCAGTCCGGAACGCCGTTCTGCGCCTTCAGGGTGCACAGTTCGCGGGCCTGGCCGGTGATCACCTGGCCGACGGCCACGCCGATCTGTTTGCTGCCGTAGTCGAAACCCAGCAGTAGGCGTAGTTCTGACATCAGGCGTGGCCCGCCTGGCTGGTCAGCAGGCTCAGGTTGATGCCCAGGCTGGCGGCGGCTGCGTCCAGGCGAAGGTCGCTGGCCAGGCCAAAGATGATTTCCGGGTCGAACGGGCAGTTGAGCCAGGCGTTGTCGGCCAGCTCGGCTTCCAGCTGGCCGGCTTCCCAGCCGGCATAACCCAGAGTGATCAGGCTCTGCTTCGGCCCCACCCCGGCAGCGATGGCCAGCAAGATGTCTTGCGACGTGGTCAGCGCCAGCCCTTCCAGTGCCACGGTGGCCTGGAAGCTGCACTCGCTGCTGTGCAGCACGAAGCCGCGATCGGTCTGCACCGGGCCACCCTGGTAGATCGGCACCTGCAAGGTGCTGGCCGGTGGTGTTTCATCCGGGCGCAGCTGCTCGAGGATGTCGGCCAGGCTCAGCTCTTGCGGCCGGTTGACCACCAGGCCCATGGCGCCATGCTCATTATGCTCGACGATGTACGTGAGGGTCTGGGCGAAGTTCGGATCGGCCATGTGCGGCATGGCGATCAGGAACTGATGCTTGAGGTAGCTCGGGGCGAGGGTTTTCATGGGGGATAGTGTGGCGCCAGGTGGCGAGGCTGACAAGGTGCGGATTTGTGTCACTTGTTCAGGCCCTTTCGCGGGTAAACCCGCTCCTACACTGGTTGGTGGGGCTGCACAGATCGGTGTAGGAGCGGGTTCACCCGCGAAGGGGCCGGTGCAGCCAGTAAATCAGTTACTGGACAAACGGTCCCCACGGGCAAACCGCCAGGTACGAATAATCTCCAATCGGTCAAACTCGGCCAAGTCCCCGGTAAACGGCGCAAACGGCGCCGCCAGCCTCACGATGCGTTGTGCTGCCTGGTCCAGCACCGCCTGCCCGGACGACTCCAGCACCAGCACTTCATACAGCGAGCCATCGCGGTTGATCGACACCATCATGCGCAGGTTGCCGTAGATCTGTTGGCGACGCGCTTCGTCGGGGTAGTTGAGGTTACCCACTCGCTCAACCTTCTTGCGCCACTCTTCCTTGTACCAGGCGCCCTTGTCGCGCATGGTCGAAGCGGCGTTCAGGCGGTGGATGCGCGGGCGCTTGGCGTACAGCTGCTGCTCGTTGGACAGCTCTGCCTCCAGGCTGGCGATCTGGCTGGACAACTGTGAGCTGTCGAAGTCTGGTGCGGGCGCAGCCGGCTTGGGTTGCGGCTTGCTTTCCTTGGGTTTGGGCTCGACCTTCTGCGCCTTTGGTGCAGTGGTCACTACCGCCGACTTCTGCGGGGTTGGCGGTGGCACCACCTCGGGCCTGGCCGCAGGCGGCGGGGTAATCTTGTTGATCTTGCTGTCCTGGAAGGGCGCCAGCTCGGTGGTCTTGGGTACCGCCTTCTTGTCCAGGGTGCCGCTGCCTTGCTGGTTGTCCTGGGCCTGGAAATCTGCCTTTTTCGGCGGCTTTTCGCTTTTGAAGGTGGCCAGGGTGATGTCCATGGTATGGCGGATTTCGGCCGGTTTGACCACGGTAAAACCGACGCCAAGGATCAGCGCCAGGTGCACCAGGGCAGCCAGGAACAGGGTAAAGCCGAGCCGGTCCACCGGGCGAACACGGGGGGGCAGCAGGTCGGCAGGGATGTCAGCGGGCAGCGTCATCAGGTATCCAGCAACCGCAGGGCGGGGCAGCAGCTCAGTCGAATAGGACTGGCATCATACCCCACCTTGCGGTTTTGCTCCGCGTTGGCTGTCAGCGCGCTTGCAGCTTGCGATCAATGGCGTCCATCAGCTTGCCACCGATATCGGTGTTGAAGGCAGCGTCGATTTCGCGAATGCAGGTAGGGCTGGTGACGTTGATCTCGGTGAGGTAGTCGCCGATCACGTCCAGGCCCACGAACAACAGGCCCTTCGCGCGCAGGGTAGGGCCGACCTGGGCTGCGATCCAGCGGTCACGCTCGGACAGCGGGCGGGCTTCGCCGCGGCCGCCGGCCGCCAGGTTGCCACGGGTCTCGCCGCTGGCCGGAATGCGTGCCAGGCAGTAGTCGACCGGCTCACCATCGATCATCAGGATGCGCTTGTCGCCGTCCTTGATCGCCGGCAGGTAGGCCTGCGCCATGATCTGCTGGGCACCCAGCGCGGTCAGGGTTTCGAGGATCACCGACAGGTTGGGGTCGCCCACCCGGTGGCGGAAGATCGAGGTACCCCCCATGCCATCCAGCGGTTTGAGGATCACATCGCCATGCTGGGCCGCGAATTCGCGGATGATGTCCGGGCGACGGCTGACCAGCGTCGGCGGCGTGCACTGCGGGAACAGCGTGGCAAACAGCTTCTCGTTGCAGTCACGCAGGCTTTGCGGGCGGTTGACCACCAGCACGCCGTCGTTCTCGGCCTGCTCCAACAGGTAGGTGCTGTAGACGAACTCCATGTCGAATGGCGGGTCCTTGCGCATCAGGATCACATCCAGCTCGGCCAGGGGGCTGTCCTGCTCCTCGCCCAGCTCGAACCAGCGGGCCGGGTCGGCGAACACTTTCAGTGGGCGCATGCGCGCACGGGCCTTGCCCTCGCCCTGATACAAGTCGCGCTGCTCCATGTAGAACAGGCTCCAGCCGCGAGCCTGGGCGGCCAGCAGCATGGCCAGCGAGCTGTCCTTCTTGTAGGAGATGGACGCGATGGGGTCCATGACAATGCCGAGGCGAACGCTCATGAGTGGTTCCTCTTGGCGGCACCTGGCCGCGGTGGATCGAAAGAAAAGTGGCTCAGGGTGGCGCCGCAAACGCCGCCGGTCAAGGGGCGGCGCAGATGGAATGGCCACCCGGAGTGTGCTAAAAATGCAGCTAATTTCCATTGGTAGGCGTCTATGGAACAACCCCTGAAGGTGATGGTGATCGACGATTCGCGCACGATCCGCCGCACCGCGCAGATGTTGCTCGGTGAAGCGGGCTGCGAGGTGATCACTGCCAGCGATGGCTTCGATGCCCTGGCCAAGATCGTCGACCACCAGCCCAGCATCATTTTCGTCGATGTGCTGATGCCGCGCCTGGACGGCTACCAGACCTGCGCAGTCATCAAGCACAACAGCGCCTTCAAGGACACCCCGGTGATTCTGCTGTCTTCGCGCGATGGCCTGTTCGACAAGGCCCGCGGCCGGGTGGTCGGCTCCGATCAGTTCCTGACCAAGCCGTTCAGCAAGGAAGAACTGCTCGACGCGATCCGTGCCCACGTGCCCGGGTTTGCCGCACCTCAACAACACGCACCCTGACCGCGCCCCGCCATGGCGTGGTCCTACTTTCCTGATGGGGAACCAGCATGGCCCGAGTTCTGATTGTCGACGACTCGCCGACAGAGATGTACCGCTTGACTGAATGGCTGGAAAAGCACGGCCACCAGGTGCTGAAGGCCAGCAACGGTGCCGATGGCGTGGCGCTGGCCCGCCAGGACAAGCCAGATGCCGTGCTGATGGACATCGTCATGCCTGGCATGAACGGCTTCCAGGCCACGCGTCAGCTCAGCAAGGACCCGGAAACCAGTGCCATCCCGGTGATCGTGGTGACCACCAAGGACCAGGAAACCGACCGCATCTGGGCCACCCGCCAGGGCGCCCGTGACTTCCTCACCAAACCGGTGGAAGAAGACGCGCTGATCGCCAAGCTCAAAGAAGTGCTGGGGGCTTGACCACCCGCCCGCAAGGCGCGTCGCTGACCGCCTTCGAGCTGTTGCTGGACATTGACCGGCGCTGCCGCCTGCTGGTTGCCGATCAGCCGCCGCAGGACAACCGCCTGCAACAATGGAGCGGTATCGGCTTTCGTATCGCCGGTCAGTGGTTTGTCGCGCCCATGGGCGAAGTGGCCGAGGTGCTGCGTGAACCACGCAGCAGCCGTGTGCCCGGCGTGCAGCCGTGGGTCTGCGGGGTGGCCAACCTGCGTGGCCGGCTGTTGCCGGTAATGGACCTGAGCAGCTTCTTTGGCCTGGGCCACGCCGCCCCGGGCAAGCAGCGTCGGGTGCTGGTGCTGGACCACGACGACCTGTTCGTCGGCCTGCTGGTGGACGAAGTGCTCGGCCTGCAACACTTTGCTCTCGACAGCCTGCAGTTGTCGCCGCCGCAGCCACTGATCAGCGCCGCTGCACGCTTTGTGCAGGGGCATTTCCCGCGTGAACGCAACTGGGCAATCTTCAGCCCCTTCGCCCTGGCTCAGGCGCCGGGCTTTCTCGATGTGGCGTTATAGGACCTGCGAACGTGAACAAGCCTGCCACCCCTGTCACTGCGACTACCGTGACACCACGTACGCGCAGCATCGCGCAGATCACCGTGCTGTTCCTGATCCTGATCCTGTCGATCATTCTGCTGTTCGCCAATTTCGCCTATCTGAACACCCAGTCCAACTACGACAAGCAGTACATCGGTCATGCCGGCGAGCTGCGTGTGCTGTCGCAACGCATTGCCAAGAACGCCACCGAAGCGGCCACCGGCAAGGCCCTGGCGTTCAAGCTGCTGTCGGATGCCCGTAACGATTTCGAACGACGCTGGGGCTACCTGCGCCAGGGTGACAGGTCCACCGGCCTGCCGCCTGCACCGCCTACGGTGCGTGACGAAATGGAAGCGGTACGCCGCGACTGGGAAAACCTGCGCAAGAACACCGATACCATCCTGGCCAGCGAGCAGACCGTGCTGTCGCTGCACCAGGTAGCGGCGACCCTGGCCGAGACCGTGCCGCAATTGCAGGTGGAATACGAAAAAGTGGTCGAAATTCTGCTGCAAAGCGGTGCCCCGGCCAATCAGGTGGCGGTGGCCCAGCGCCAGCTGCTGTTGGCCGAACGTATTCTTGGCTCGGTCAACACTGTGCTTGCCGGTGATGACACGGCAGCCCAGGCGGCTGACGCCTTCGGCCGCGATGCCGGGCGCTTTGGTCAAGTGCTGGAGGGCATGCTCAATGGCAACGCGACCATCCAGGTGACCCGTGTCGAAGACGCCGACGCCCGCGCCCGGCTGGCCGAAATCGCCGAACTGTTCCAGTTCGTTGCCGGCTCGGTCGACGAAATTCTCGAAACTTCGCCGGAGCTGTTCCGGGTGCGTGAGGCTGCAGGCAATATCTTCAGCCTGTCGCAAACCCTGCTCGACGAGGCTTCGCACCTGGCCAACGGCTTTGAGAATCTGGCCGGCGGGCGCACGCTCGACACCGTCGGTGGTTACGCCCTGGGCCTGCTGGCGCTGGCCTCGATCATCCTCATCGGCCTGGTCATGGTGCGCACCACCAACCGGCAGTTGCGCGAGACGGCGGAAAAGAACGAACGCAACCAACAGGCGATCATGCGCCTGCTCGACGAAATCGAAGAGCTGGCGGATGGCGACCTGACGGTGACTGTCTCGGTGACCGAAGATTTCACCGGTGCCATTGCCGACTCGATCAACTATTCCGTGGACCAACTGCGCGACCTGGTCGCCACCATCAACCACAGCGCCGTGCAGGTTGCCGCCGCCGTACAGGACACGCAGAACACCGCACGCCAACTGGCCAAGGCCTCTGAACACCAGGCCGAGCAGATCAGCGAAGCCTCCGAGGCGGTTGGCGACATGGTCGAGTCGATCGACCGGGTTTCCGCACATGCCTACGAATCGGCCAAGGTGGCAGAGCGCTCGGTGGCCATCGCCAACAAGGGCAACGAGGTGGTGCACAACACCATCAACGGCATGGACAATATTCGTGAGCAGATCCAGGATACCGCCAAGCGGATCAAGCGCCTGGGCGAGTCGTCACAGGAGATCGGCGACATCGTCAGCCTGATCGACGACATTGCCGACCAGACCAATATTCTCGCCCTAAACGCGGCCATTCAGGCCTCGCTGGCGGGCGAAGCAGGCCGCGGCTTTGCCGTAGTCGCCGATGAGGTGCAGCGTCTGGCCGAACGTTCGTCTTCGGCCACCCGTCAGATCGAGGCGCTGGTACGCACCATCCAGGCCGATACCAATGAAGCGGTGATCTCCATGGAGCAAACGACCGCCGAAGTGGTACGCGGCGCTCGCCTGGCTCAGGACGCCGGTGTGGCGCTGGCCGAAATCGAAGGCGTTTCGCAGAACCTTGCCGACCTTATCCACAGCATCTCCGATGCCGCTCAGTTGCAAACCTCGTCGGCTGGGCAGATCTCCCACACCATGGCGGTGATCCAGCAGATTACCGCGCAGACCTCCGCCGGTTCCGGAGCCACCGCTGACAGCATCCGCCACCTGGCGCGCATGGCCAGCGAGATGCGCCGTTCGGTGTCTGGCTTTACCTTGCCACCACCTGCAGAGCCCAAGTGAACCGGCCTGTTGATGAGCCGTACCGATGAGCAGCGTTGAGGAATGCCCATGGCCGTAGCAGCACTAAGCCCCGAGCGCCACGACACGGTGGCGTTGGCCTGGACCAAGGCCGCCATCCTCGATTGCCTGGGCCAGGCGCGCCAGGCGCTTGAACGCTTTGCCGGCGAGCCGGGCGACCTGTCGATGCTGGCCTTCGTGGTCGACAACCTGCACCAGGTGCACGGCTGCCTGCGTATGCTCGAACTGCGGGGTGCCACGCGCCTGGCTGAAGAACTGGAACTGTTCGCCAAGGCCTTGGCCGACGGCCAGGTCAGCCCGCGGGGCGATTGCCTGGGCGCGTTGTTCCGTGGCCTGGAGCAGTTGCCGTCCTACCTTGAGCGTTTGCGCGGCGCGCGCCACGACCTGCCGTTGGTCATGTTGCCGCTGCTCAACCAACTGCGCGCCTGCCGTGGTGTCGAGCCACTGGCACAGGCCAGCCTGATCAGCGGTGCCGCGCAACGCTTTGCTGGCTCCGACGACCTGGCCAACCTCGACCTGTCGCTGGGCAACTGGCGTGAACAGCTGCAGGCCGGACCAGGCCGGGATGCCTTGCGCTCGGTGGTGAGCGCACTGTGCGACGACCTGATGCGGATCAAGGAGCGCCTCGACCAGTTCGTACGTGGCGACCGACAGCACAGCGAGCAGCTCGATGCTTTGTTGGCGCCGCTGCGCCACGTGGCGGATACCTTGGCTGTGCTGGGCTTTCAGCAACCGCGGCGGGTGATCATCGATCAGGTGTTGGCGTTGCAGGCCCTGGCCGAAGGCGAGCGGGCAGTGGACGATGCCGTCTTGATGGATGTGGCAGGGGCGTTGCTGTACGTCGAGGCCTCCCTCAACGGCATGGTCGGCCCGCTGGAAGAAAGCGGCCAGGGCGGCTTGCCAGGCTCGGACCTGGCTGAAATTCGCCAGTTGGTGCTGAACGAGTCCCTGAATGTGCTGCAGCAGGCCAAAGACCTGATTGGCGATTGCCTGGAGTCCGGTTGGCCACGGCAACGCCTGCAACCCTTGCCGGGTTTGTTGCAGCAGATCCGCGGGGCACTTGCGATGTTGATGCTGCCAGCCGTGGCCGAGCTGTTTGCCGGTTGTGCCGGCTATGTGCAGCGCTGGTTGCAACACCTGGATACGGAGCCGCCAGCCGATGAGCTGGCCCACTTGGCCGAGGCCCTGAGCGCCGCCGAATGTTACCTGCAATGGCGGGTTGCCGACCCGCTGGCCGATGGCCAACCTTATATCGACATGGCACGGGCCAGCCTGGCGGCGCTAGGGGTGCACTGTGTGCAGAACGAAGCCAGCGCAGGCCAGAACGGCAGCGGCGATGGCATCGATGACGAACTGCGCGAGGTATTCCTCGAAGAGGCCGGCGAGCTGCTGCCGGAAATCGAGCGCCACTGGCTGCGCTGGCGTGCCAACAACCAGCAACGTGAAGCGCTGGGCGATGTGCGGCGGGCGCTGCATACGCTCAAAGGCAGTGGGCGCATGGTGCATGCCGAAGCAGTGGCCGAGCTGGCCTGGGGCGCCGAGCACCTGCTGAACCGGGTACTCGAAGGCCGTAGTGTACTCAGCCCGGAAGGTGTGGTGGCCTTGCAGCAGGCCTTCGTCCAGCTGCCAGATTTGTTGGCCGACTTTGCCGCTGGCCAGCTACCGCAATTGAGCGAAATCGAACAGCTCGCCGGGCACCTGCATGCCTTGGCTGAGAACGATGCACCGGTGGCTGCCGATCTCGACGGCCTCGATCCGCAGTTGCTGGATATTTTCCGGGCTGAGGCGCAAGGCCATCTGGCCAGCCTCGACGCGTTCTTGCAGGGTGCCGATGGCCATGACGCGCCGGTCAGCGATGGCCTGCAACGTGCCTTGCACACGCTCAAGGGCAGTGCGGCCATGGCCGGGGTGATGCCGGTCGCCGAACTGGCCACGGCCTTCGACCGGCTTGTCCGTGAGTACAAGGGGCATCAGTTGCCCCTGCAAATGGCCGAGGTTGAATGGCTGGAAGCCGCACGCTCGCTGTTCCATCTTGGCCTTGCGCAACTCGACAGTACGCCGCTGGCAACCATTCCCGGCGCTGCGGAGCTGATCGAACAGGTCGGCCAGGCCGTGGATGAGCGGCTGGCCAGCCTGCATGGCGAACCGCAGCAAGCGCGGCGCGGCAAGCGTGACCCGCAGCAGGTCGCAAGCTTCCTGGCGCAAGCAATGGATATCCTGCTTAGTGCCGAGTCATTGCTGTCACGCTGGCAGCAACAGCCCGGGCAGCGTGACGCGCTGGACACCCTGCTCGACGAAATGACCAGCCTGGGCCACGCGGCGCACCAGGCCGACCTGTGGCAGATGGACGATGTGTGCGAGGCCTTGCTCGACCTGTACGGCGCCGTGGAGGAGGGTAGCCTGCCGGCCGACACGCGCTTTTTCGCCCGTGCTCAGCAAGCCCATGAAGCTTTGCTGGACATGCTCGACGAAGTGGCGGCCGGGCAGGATATTCCGCCGCGCCCGGAACTGGTCGACAGCTTGCGCCGCCTGCTGGACCAGGCGCTGGCGCCGGATGCTACAGGCGTGGTGGGTATCGATTCGGTCACGCCGCTGCACCCGGACATGGACCTGGCCGATACCCTGGGCTTGGGCCTGTCACGCCCGCCGCTGATGCCAGAGGTGGTCGAGCCGCTGGCTGAAGAACCGGAAAGCCCCGGCGAAGAGCTGCTGGAAGTGTTCCTCGAAGAAAGCTCGGACATCGTCGAGAGCGCTGCCGCCGCCCTGGCACGTTGGCAAGCCGACCCGCGTAACAGTGTCGAGGTAGACAACCTGATGCGTGACCTGCACACCCTGAAGGGCGTGGCGCGGATGGTCGAAATTGCCCCGATCGGTGACTTGGCCCACGAACTGGAGTTTCTCTACGAACTGCTGGCTGCCGGCCGCCTGCCGCCAAGCGCGCCACTGTTTGCCTTGCTGCAGAACTGCCACGACCGCCTGGCGCACATGCTTGATGCCGTGCGCCTCGGCCAGCCGTTGCATGCCGCCACGGCGCTGATCGACTACATCCGCAACTTCAGCAGCGCGGCACTCACCGACAGTGCTGCGGGCCAGGGGCCACCTGAGGCTGCCACGGCCGAAGTGCCGGCTGCTGCCCCGGAGCGGGCGCCGGGCGACATGGTCAAGGTTGATGCCGAGTTGCTCGACGACCTGGGCAACCTGGCCGGCGAGCACTCGATCATCCGTGGGCGCATCGAGCAACAGGTCAACGATGCGCAGTTCACCCTCAACGAGATGGAAACCACCCTTGAGCGCATGCGTGACCAGTTGCTGCGCCTGGACATCGAGACCCAGGGCCGGATCTCCAGCCGTCAGCCGTTCGAAAGCGACGCCTATGATGACTTCGACCCGCTGGAACTGGACCGTCATTCGCAGTTGCAGCAGTTGTCGCGGGCATTGTTCGAATCCGCCTCCGATCTGCTGGACTTGAAGGAAACCCTCGCCCAGCGTGCCCAAGAGGCCTACAGCCTGCTGCAGCAGCAAGCGCGGGTGAACAGCCAGTTGCAGGAGGGCCTGACCGCCACCCTGATGGTGCCGTTCGAACGCCTGGTGCCGCGTTTGCACCGCGTGGTGCGTCAGGTGGCCAGTGAACTGGGCAAGCAGGTGGAACTGGTGGTCGGCAATGCCGAGGGCGAACTGGACCGCAGCGTGCTCGAGCGCATGGTGGCGCCGCTGGAGCATATGCTGCGCAATGCCGTTGACCATGGCCTGGAAAGCCGAGAAATGCGCCTGGCCGCGGGTAAGCCGGAGCAGGGCACCATTCACCTGAACTTGCTGCATGAAGGCGCCGATATCGTCATCGAAATGACCGACGACGGTGCCGGCGTGCCGCTGGACGCGGTGCGGCGCAAGGCGATCAAGCGTGGCCTGCTGGACCCGCAGGCACACTTGAGCGACCACGAGATCCTGCAGTTCATCCTGCGCCCGGGCTTTTCCACCGCCGAGAAGATCACCCAGATATCCGGGCGCGGCCTGGGCATGGACGTGGTGCACGAAGAGGTCAAGCAACTGGGCGGTTCGATGAGCATCGAGTCTTCCCAGGGCAAAGGCGCACGCTTTCTGATTCGCTTGCCATTCACCGTGTCGATCAACCGTGCACTGATGGTGCACCTGGGCGAAGAGCAGTACGCGATCCCGCTCAACACCATCGAGGGCATTGTCCGCGTCCCGCCAGCAGAGCTGGCGACGTGCTACCAGTTGGACACGCCGCGTTATGTCTACGCGGGCCACGAATACGAACTGCGCTACCTGGGCGAGTTGCTGCAAGGCATGCCACGCCCTGCCTTGCTGGGGCAGAGCGTGCCGCTGCCGGTACTGTTGGTGCATTCCAAGGAACAGTCGTTCGCCATCCAGGCTGACGCCCTGTCGCCCAGCCGCGAGATTGTGGTGAAGAGCCTGGGGCCGCAGTTTGCTGCGGTTGCCGGGCTTTCGGGCGCGACGCTGCTGGGCGATGGCCGGGTGGTGCTGATTCTCGACCTGCTGGGGCAATTACGTGGTCAGCAGCGTCGGCTGGCCCGCTTGCCGGGTGGCGGCAGCCAGCGCCAGTTGCTCGGCCCGGCTCCGCGCCGCGCCTTGCTGGTGATGGTGGTGGACGATTCGGTGACTGTGCGCAAGGTGACCAGCCGCCTGCTGGAGCGCCACGGCATGAGTGTGCTCACGGCCAAGGACGGTGTCGATGCCATGGCGCTGCTGGAAGAACACCGCCCAGACGTGTTGTTGCTGGACGTCGAGATGCCGCGCATGGACGGCTTCGAAGTGGCCACGCGGGTTCGCCGTGATGAGCGGCTCAAAGACCTGCCGATCATCATGATCACCTCGCGTACCGGGCAGAAGCACCGCGACCGCGCAATAGCCATCGGGGTCAACGAATACCTGGGCAAGCCGTACCAGGAATCGCTGCTGTTGCAGAGCATCGCCCACTGGAGCCAGACCCATGCTTGAATTGATTGCCGGCCAGCGCAGCAGCCTGACCGGGCTGTTGCTGCCGTTGGGTGACCGTACCCTGGTGTTGCCCAACGTGGCGGTGGCCGAGTTGAGCGGCCAGCGTAACCTCGTGTGCCAGCACGGCGACCCGGCCTGGCACCTGGGCTGGATCGACTGGCGCCAGCAGCGCCTGCCGCTGATCGGTTTCGAGGCCGCGTGCGGTGGCGAGACGCCATGCGGGGAGCGGGCTAGGGTGGTGGTGCTGAATGCCTTGGGCGATACCGGCCTGCGCTATCTGGCCCTGCTGCTGCAGGACATCCCGCGCTCGTGCAAGCTCGACAGCCAGCTCAACTATGTGGATGTGGCGCTGGGGCGTCTGGAGCTGGCGGCGGTGCAGGTAGGCGAGCAGGTGGCGCGGGTGCCGGACCTTGCAGGGTTGGAGCGTCTGGTGCGTGACGCGGAACTGCAACCTGACCTTAGGTAGGATGCAAGGCACAGGGCCCTTTCGCGGGTAAACCCGCTCCCACAGGGATCCCACAAAGCCTGAGGGCGGTGCGGTACCTGTGGGAGCGGGTTCACCCGCGAAAGGGCCGGAACAGACATCATCAGGAACCCAGTCCACCTCAGGAGGTCTGTGTTTGCATGTATTACGGTGAACGCTTCAACGCCTGGACCCACCTGGTCGGTGCTGTCCTGGCCTGTATCGGTGCCATCTGGCTGATCGTGGTCGCGGGTGTGCAAGGCGACCCGTGGAAGATCGTCAGTTTCTCCATTTACGGCGGCACGCTGTTGTTGCTGTACAGCATTTCCACCCTCTATCACAGCACCCGCGGGCGGGCGAAGGTGATCATGCGCAAGCTTGATCACCTGTCGATCTACCTGCTGATTGCCGGCAGTTACACGCCGTTCTGTCTGGTCAGCCTGCGTGGCCCTTGGGGCTGGAGCTTGTTCGGCGTGGTCTGGGGGCTGGCGGTGATCGGCATGCTGCAAGAGATCAAGCCGCGGTCCGAGGCGCGGATCCTGTCGATCATCATCTATGCGGTGATGGGCTGGATCGTGCTGGTGGCGGTCAAGCCGCTGCTGAACTCGCTGGGCGCTGCCGGCTTCGCCTGGCTGGCCGCAGGCGGGGTGTTCTACACCGTGGGTATCATCTTCTTTGCCTTCGACAGCCGCTTCCGCCACTGGCACGGCATTTGGCACCTGTTCGTGATTGCCGGCAGCCTCATGCACTTTGTGGCGGTGTCGTTCTACGTGCTTTAGTTAAAAGTCGCCCCACAACTGCTGGGCCACCGACAGCGCGACTACCGGCGCGGTCTCGGTGCGCAGCACACGTGGGCCGAGGCGTGCGGCGTGGAAGCCGGCGGCTTTGGCTTGCTCGACTTCGGCCTCGCTCAGGCCACCTTCCGGGCCGATCAGGAAGGCCAGCGTTGCAGGCCTTGTATGGCTGGTGAGTGGCTCGGCGACCGGGTGCAGCACCAGCTTCAGATCAGCCTGGCTGCTGCTAAGCCATTCGCTCAAGGTCACTGGAGGGTGGATGACCGGCAGGGTAGAGCGGCCGCATTGTTCGCAGGCGCTGATCGCCACCTGGCGCCAGTGGGCCAGGCGCTTGTCGGCGCGCTCGTCCTTCAGGCGTACTTCGCAGCGCTCGCTGACGATCGGTGTGATTTCGTTGGCGCCCAGCTCGGTGGCCTTCTGGATCGCCCAGTCCATACGCTCGCCACGTGACAGGCCCTGGCCGAGGTGTACGTGCAGGGGTGAGTCGACCTGGCCAGCGAAGGCCTGGTCGAGGCTGACGCGCACGGTTTTCTTGCCCACGTCGAGCAATTGACCGCGGTATTCCTGGCCGCTGCCGTCAAACAGTTGCACGGCGTCACCGGGGGCCATGCGCAGTACGCGGCCGATGTAGTGGGCCTGGGCTTCGGGCAGGTCGTGCTCGCCAAGGCTCAGGGGGGCGTCGATGAAGAAGCGGGACAGTCTCATGGTTCAGCTCGGACAAAAAGGGATCATGTGACCCTTGTAGGAGCGGGTTTACCCGCGAATGCGATGGTGGACTTACTGAGGCATTCGCGGGTGAACCCGCTCCTACAAGGGTCTGGTGGTGGGCTTCAGGGCCTAGCCCGGGTCGCGGAAATCGGGGTGGAAGTTGGCCGGTACCGCAACGCTGACGCTATCGCGGGTGGCAATGTCGATGCCCTCGCTGGCCACCTCGGCCAGGAAGTCGATCTGCTCCGGGGTAATTACATACGGGGGGAGGAAATAGACCACGCTGCCCAGCGGGCGCAGCAGGGCACCACGGCTCAGGGCGTGTTCGAACACCTTCAGGCCACGCCGCTCCTGCCACGGGTAGGCGACCTTGCCCGCTTTGTCCTGGACCATCTCGATGGCCAGGGCCATGCCGGTCTGGCGAATTTCGGCCACATGGGCATGGTCGGCCAGGTGCGCGGTGGCCGTGGCCATGCGCGTGGCCAGTGCCTTGTTGGCCTCGATTACATTGTCCTGCTCGAAGATGTCCAGGGTCGCCAGTGCCGCCGCGCATGCCAGCGGGTTGCCGGTGTAGCTGTGCGAATGCAGGAAGGCGCGCAAGGTCGGGTAGTCGTCGTAGAACGCCTGGTACACCTTGTCGGTGGTCAGGCAGGCGGCCAGCGGCAGGTAGCCGCCTGTCAGGGCCTTGGACAGGCACAGGAAGTCCGGGCGGATACCAGCCTGCTCGCAGGCGAACAGGGTGCCGGTGCGGCCGAAGCCCACGGCGATTTCATCGTGGATCAGGTGCACGTCGTAGCGGTCGCAGGCCTCGCGCAGCAGCTTGAGGTACACCGGGTGGTACATGCGCATGCCACCGGCACCCTGGATCAGCGGCTCGACGATCACTGCCGAAATGCTGGCATGATGCTCGGCCAGGGTCTGCTCCATGGCCTGGAACATGTTTCGCGAGTGTTCTTCCCAGCTCATGCCCTCGGGGCGCAGGTAGCAGTCGGGGCTGGGTACCTTGAGGGTGTCGAGCAGCAGCGCCTTGTAGGTCTCGGTAAACAGTGGCACATCACCCACCGACATGGCGGCAATGGTCTCGCCATGGTAACTGTTGGTCAGGGTGACAAAGCGCTTCTTGTCGGGTTTGCCGACGTTCTGCCAGTAATGGAAGCTCATCTTCAGCGCCACTTCGATACACGACGAACCATTGTCGGCATAGAACACCCGGTCGAGCCCGGCCGGGGTCATGGCCACCAGGCGTTCGGACAGCTCGATCACCGGCTGGTGGCTGAAGCCTGCCAGGATCACGTGCTCCAACTGGTCGACCTGATCCTTGATACGCTGATTGATGCGCGGGTTGGCATGGCCAAACACATTGACCCACCAACTGCTCACCGCATCCAGGTAGCGCTTGCCTTCGAAGTCTTCCAGCCACACGCCCTCGCCACGTCTGATCGGGATCAGCGGCAGCTGCTCGTGGTCTTTCATCTGGGTGCAGGGGTGCCACAGGACCTTGAGGTCGCGTTGCATCCACTGATCATTGAGGCCCATCGGCACTTCTCCTGGCTTTACGGCGTGGTTCGACCGCGTAAGCCTAAGCAATGCCGCAGGGCAGAACAACCGCCGCTGTTCAGTGGCGGCGGGTGCTGGTCCATTCAAGCTTGCGAATGTGTACGGTGCCTGCCTGCGAGGTGGAGATGGTCAGGCGCCGGAACGGCCCGTCGATCACCTGATGGTAGGGACGCGTAGCAACAGGCCCGGGGCGCAGGTCACGGTAACCGCTGCCCTCCAGGGTGAGCCAGTAGAAGTTGCGCGGGGGTGGGGCAACCAGGCCGAAATCATGATTTTCGGCATCGAACAGCATGCACAGGTCATCACAGAAGAAGTCGCTTACCACATAGTACTCCAGGCGCAGGCACTCGACCTCCTGGTCGAAATTGATCACGATTTCGCTGTGTTCGCCGATCACCAGCTCGGTTCCATCCTCGCCCTTGAAGGCCTCGTGAAAGCCGATCCAGGACGTGCTCCTGGACTCGAAACTCAGGCCGGAGGCCGTGCTTAGTGTCTGCTTGTGCCACAGAAACTGCCGTTCGACGTGATTGAATTGCTCCTCGAAGATCATGCGAGTGCCCTCCTGGCGGGGCTTCTGGCCATTCTGCCCAGCTTCGCCTGCTGCCGTGTGATAGGGCTACTGGCAAAAATGTCAGTTGCCAAAGGCACTTGATGTCACTGCGCTGGCAGGGCCGGCGGAGCTGACGTATTCTTAACGCATCTCTCCCGGGGCATTCCTGCCTCTCCCTGTTTCTGTAACCTCTGACTCGGAGTTCGCCGACATGGCTGCTGCTTGGGTGCGCCTGTGCGCGTTGGTATTGATTGGTGTGTCCAGCGGTGCTGCGCTGGCAAAGGACAAGACGCCTACGGCGATTGTCGTGGGTGGTGGCCTTGCAGGCCTGACGGCAGCCTACGAGCTGCAGAGCAAAGGCTGGCAGGTAACCCTGCTGGAAGCCAAGCCGGGCATGGGCGGGCGCTCGGGCCTGGCCACCAGCGAGTGGATCGGCAACGCCAAGGCGCAACCGGTGCTCAACCAATACCTCGACCGGTTCAAACTTGAAACACTGCCAGCACCCGAGTTTGTGCGTACGCCTGGTTACCTGATCGACGGCGAGTATTTCAGCGCCACCGACCTGGCCACCAAACAGCCAGCTACCGCCGAGGCGCTCAAACGTTACGAGAAAACCCTCGACGACCTGGCCCGCTCGATCGATGACCCGCTGAACCCGCAGGCCACCAGCACGCTGTTCGCCCTCGACCAGATCAACGTCTCCACGTGGCTGGACAAGTTGCAACTGCCGGCCACTGCCCGCCAACTGGTCAACCAGCAGATCCGTACCCGTTACGATGAGCCTTCGCGCCTGTCGTTGCTGTACTTCGCCCAGCAGAACCGTGTGTATCGCGGCGTCAGTGACCGCGACCTGCGCGCCGCGCGCCTGCCAGGCGGCAGCCCGGTACTGGCCCAGGCCTTCGTCAAGCAGCTGAAAACCATCAAGACCAGCTCGCCGGTTACCGCTATTGTCCAGGACAAGGACGGCGTAACGGTAAAAGTCGGCAGTGTCGGCTACCAGGCCGATTACCTGGTCATGGCCGTGCCGCTGCGCGCGCTGGCCAAGATCCAGATGACCCCAGGCCTGGATAGCCAGCACCTGGCGGCACTCAAGGGCACCAACTATGGCTGGCGCGACCAGCTGATGCTCAAGTTCAAGAAACCGGTATGGGAAAGCCGCGCCCGCATGTCGGGCGAAATCTTCAGTAACGCCGGCCTCGGCATGCTGTGGATCGAGCCGGCACTCAAGGGCGGCGCCAACGTGGTGATCAACCTTTCCGGCGACAATGCCCGCCTGCTGCAGGCCTTCGGAGACAAGCAGATGGTTGACCAGGTGCTGATCCGCCTGCATGCCTTCTACCCGCAGGCGCGAGGGGCGTTCACCGGTTACGAGGTCAAGCGTTACAGCGTCGATGCCGGTACCGGTGGCGCCTACCTGGCCTACGGCCCAGGGCAGATCAGCAAGTTCTGGCGCCTGTGGGAGCGCCCGGTGCAGCGCATCACTTTTGCCGGTGAGCATACCGACGCCCTGTACCCGGGCACCCTGGAAGGCGCCCTGCGCAGTGGCCAGCGTGCCGCCAGCCAGGTGCAGGATCTGCTGGCCGGCAAGTCCTTCGACCCGGCCAAGGCGGCGCCGGTTGCAGCAGCTGCTGCGGCAGGTGCGGTGGCTGCGAAAGACAGCAAGGGTGGGTTCTTCTCCAACCTGTTCGGCGGTTCGTCCAGCAAGGCGGACAAGGCTGAGCAGGCACCTGCCAAGACTGAGTCGAAGCCAGTTGATGAGGCCAAGCAAGACAAGCCTGGGTTCTTCAAGCGCCTGTTTGGCGGGGCGGACAAGCCTGAGGTGAAGGCCGAGCCGATTGCCAAGGCTGAGGAAGTGGTGCCGGTAGTTGCGCCTGTTCCTGCGCCAGCACCACAAGCTGCACCGGCGCCGGCGGCGAAAGAAGCGGCGACCAAGCCTGCTGCGACCAAGGCGGCACCGACCAAGCATGTGCCAGCGCACAAGCCGGCACACAAGCCTGCCGAGACCAAGAAGGCGACCGCCAAGTCCGAGCCTGCCAAGAAGGCTGTGGTCAATACCCAAGCCAAGGCGGGTTGATGTATTGCCAGTGCCGGCCCATCGCCGGCACTGGCAACCCTGCAGGTTGGGTCTATCGTTAATGTTTCCTTAATGGGAAGCTTACAAAATACATATCGGATTTATCGATAATCCGAAGCAATTTTTTCCGCTTTTCTTCGATACGTTACGCGTTAGTCTGTGCACAGCTTTCACGGGGATACACGCCAACATGCAACTGCGCAATTCACCTTCTCGCTACGGCGTGGTCAGCATCGTCCTGCACTGGGGCGTTGCGCTGGCAGTCTTCGGCCTGTTCGGCCTGGGCTTGTGGATGGTCGGTCTCGACTATTACAGCCCTTGGCGCAAATCCGGCCCGGACCTGCACAAGAGCATTGGCCTGGTGCTACTGGCGGTGATGGTGCTGCGGGTAGTCTGGCGGTTCCTAAGCCCGCCCCCTCCGGCCCCGGCCAACCATGGCGCACTCACTCGCATGGCGGCCAAGTTTGGCCACCTGGCGCTTTATCTTGGGCTGTTTGCAGTAATGGGTGCGGGTTACCTGATTTCCACCGCCGACGGCGTTGGCATTCCGGTGTTCGGCCTGTTCGAAGTCCCGGCACTGATCAGCGACCTGCCCGACCAGGCTGACGTGGCGGGCGTGATTCACCTGTGGCTGGCCTGGGGCCTGGTGATTTTTGCCGTGCTGCATGCCCTGGCTGCACTCAAGCACCACTTCATCGACCGTGACGCGACCCTGACCCGCATGCTGGGCCGCAAAGCTTGACTCTCAACCTTAATTGCATAGGAAGGAACAGGATGTTGAAAAAGACTTTTGCCGCTCTGGCGCTCGGTACCGCTCTGCTCTCTGCTGGCCAGGCCATGGCTGCCGAGTACAAGATCGACAAGGAAGGCCAGCACGCGTTCGTTGACTGGAAAATCAGCCACCTGGGCTACAGCTTCATCCACGGCACCTTCAAGGACTTCGATGGCAACTTCACTTGGGATAGCGCCAAGCCAGAAGCCAGCAAGATCAACGTCGACCTGAAAACCGCCAGCCTGTGGTCGAACCACGCCGAGCGTGACAAGCACATCGCGAGCGCCGATTTCCTCGACGTGAAGAAGTACCCGGACGCCAAGTTCGTCTCCACCAGCGTCAAGTCGACTGGCGACAAGACGGCTGATGTGACTGGTGACCTGACCATGCACGGCGTGACCAAGCCGGTCACCTTCAAGGCCACCTTCAACGGTGAAGGCAAGGACCCATGGGGTGGCGAGCGTGCTGGTTTCAACGCCACCACCACGCTGAACCTGAACGACTTCGGCATCAAGGGCCCAGGCCCGACTTCGCAGACCCTGGACCTGGACATCAGTGTTGAAGGTGTGAAGCAGAAGTAAGCTGCCAGGCCTGTATGACAAACGCCACGGGTGAGGGAGGTCTCTCACCCGTGGCGTTTTGCTTTGAGCCCGTTACGTATAGGGCACCTGATTCGTCAGCCCTGCTGGTGGAGGGGGAAGTCGCAGGGATTGCAGGGAGTGCCACGTAGCGTCGTTGTCCTTGATGCGCGAACTCCAATCTGAAGTGAGCACTAAAATTAACCGCATCGAGGTTTTGCAGTAACTGTCAGATCTGACAGTTGCGAGGGCGTACCAAGCATGGGTGGAGCGTCCACCGCCCCACCCATGCCTGGTCTTGAATCAGCCTTTGCGGGTCAGCAGTGCTGGCCGCTCACCGCGCGGGCGGCTCGGCAGGTCGTCCAGCTGCTCGGGCGTCGGGTAACGGTCGAGCTTGGATTCCTTGCGGATGATCACCGGCTGTTTTTCTGGCTGGCGCGGGTTGCGCACGGCCGGCTCTTGCCGAGCATCGTCACGGGCCGGACGGCCACGGCCAGCGCCGCCACCATCACGGCGGGCACCGCCGCCGTTGTTGGCGCGCGGCGGGCGTTTTTCGCCGCTGCCACCACCGTTGCGCTGCTGGCCGCCATTGCGAGGCTGGCCTTGGCCACCGGCATTGCTGCGCTGGCCGTTACCTTGCCCCTGACCTTGACCGGCGCCACCACCCGGGCGGCGATTGCGGCCCTGGTTCTTGCCCTGGTACGGGCTGACGTAGTCAGCGCGGTTGCCGAAGTTGTCTACATCGTCGTCCAGGAACTCTTCAGGGTCACGGTCGGCGGGCACTTTCGGCGCACTGCTGGCCTGCTGCTGTTGCTGCTGGCGCGGCTTCTTGTCACGCGGCTTGCGCGGCTGCTGTTGCTTGTCGCCGGACTTTTCCTTGTCGGCCGGCTTGTCGGCAGCTTGCTGCTTGGCCTTGCCCTTATCTTTGCCCTTGTCCTTGCGGCCGCCATTGGCGTCTTTGCCGCCTTCGCCACGGGCCTGCTGGTTGCGGCCACCGCGGCCGTTGTTCTGCGGGCGCTCGCGTACTTCAGGCTTTTCGGCTTCAACCTGGCTGGCATCGAAGCCCATCAGGTCGCCATCGGGGATGCGCTGCCTGGTGACGCGCTCGATACTTTTGAGCAGTTTCTCTTCATCCGGCGCAACCATGGAAATGGCTTCGCCCGAACGGCCGGCACGGCCTGTACGGCCAATACGGTGAACGTAGTCTTCCTCGACATTCGGCAGCTCGAAGTTGACCACGTGTGGCAACTGGTCGATGTCCAGGCCACGGGCGGCGATGTCGGTGGCGACCAGTACGCGTACGCTGTTGGCCTTGAAGTCGGCCAAGGCCTTGGTGCGGGCGTTCTGGCTCTTGTTGCCGTGGATCGCAGCAGCGGTCAGGCCGTGCTTTTCCAGGTACTCGGCCAGGCGATTGGCGCCGTGCTTGGTGCGGGTGAACACCAGTACCTGTTCCCAGGCACCCAGCGTGATCAAGTGCGCCAGCAGGGCACGCTTGTGGCTGGCGGGCAGGCGGTAGACGCGCTGCTCGATACGTTCGACGGTGGTGTTGGGCGGGGTGACCTCGATACGCTCCGGGTTGTGCAGGAGCTTGTCGGCGAGGTCGGTGATGTCCTTGGAGAAGGTGGCCGAGAACAGCAGGTTCTGGCGTTTGGCTGGCAGGCGGGCAAGTACCTTCTTGACGTCGTGGATGAAGCCCATGTCGAGCATGCGGTCGGCTTCGTCGAGCACCAGGATTTCCACGTGGGCCAGGTCGACCTTGCCTTGGCCGGCCAGGTCGAGCAGGCGACCCGGGCAGGCGACCAGCACATCAACGCCCTTGGCGATGGCCTGGATCTGCGGGTTCATGCCAACGCCGCCAAAGATGCAGGCGCTGACCAGCGGCAGGTCGCGGGCATAGACCTTGAAACTGTCGTGCACCTGGGCTGCCAGTTCGCGGGTCGGGGTCAGCACCAGTACGCGAGGCTGGCGCGGGCCGTGGCGCTGCGATTTGTCGGGGTGACCGGCCGGGAACAGGCGCTCGAGAATCGGCAGGGCGAAGCCGCCGGTCTTACCAGTACCAGTCTGGGCGGCAACCATCAGGTCGCGGCCTTGCAACACGGCGGGAATGGCCCGCTGTTGCACGGGGGTCGGCTGGGTATAGCCCGCAGCCTCGATAGCGCGGACAAGAGCCTCGGAGAGACCGAGGGAAGCAAAGGACATGGGCGATCCTGTTCTCGTTTGGGCTGGGCCCGTTTGGGATGTTCTGCCTGGCGCGACGGGCATCGGTGAGATGCGATCGCGTCCGGTCCAGCTGGGCTTTCACTGCACATCCGGGAAACGGAGGATGGACGCGAAGGGGCGTCGGTGCCGATCGGGATGCCTGTTGCGAGGCCGAGCGTCCGGGCGTGAGCCGGGCGGGAAGGCCCGAGTATAACAGAGCTATCGCGCTGTGCTGCGTTCCTGCTGCTCAACGGCGTTGAGAATGTTTCCGATGTCGCCTGTGTAGCGGTTGCTGATCGCCGCATAGGCCGGTTCCTGCTTGAAACGCCGCAGTTCTTCGGCAAAAGCCACGGCCAGTGCCTCGCGCCCCGGTTTGCGCACCAGGCCCAGGTACTGTGTTTGGCGGCTGATCACCAGCGGCAGTTGCTCGACTTGCCGTTGCAAGCCCAGTTGGCCTAGCAGGTAGTGGCCGGCCCTGCGGTCGGTAATCGCCAGGTCGATACGGCCCAGCACCAGCTTGCCCAGGTTGGCTTCATGGGTGGGTGCGGCTTCGCGCGTGAAGTACGCGGCCTCATTGAACGCTGCGCCATAGGCATAGCCGGGCGATGTACCCACGGTAAGGCCGGCAAGGTCTTCCAGGTGGTGGACGGCATGGCGACGTGCGTTGGCCTGGAACAGGACAAACTCGACCTCCGACATGGGCTCTTGCGCATAGATCAGGTAGGGCTGACGCGCATCGTTCTGGAAGATGTCGAGAATGCCGTCGGCCAGGCCTTGCTCGATCATTGCCAGACAACGCTTCCACGGCAGGAACTGCCATTCCACCTCGACCCCGAGGCGGGCAAAGACCTGGTTGGTGACTTCATAGTCGATACCGCGCGGTTGGCCGTTGTGCTGATACACATAAGGGGCCCAGTCGTCGGAGACCAGGCGCAAGCGCTCGCCCAGGGCCAACGGGCTCAGGCAAGCGAGCAGCAGGATCCAGAACAGCCGGGCGATGTGTGACATGGCCGGAGATTACGCGCTCGGCCTGTTCAAGGCCAGTGGGGAGGGTGTTCTCCTGTGCCGGCCTTTCGCGGGTTACGGGCTTGCACTGTACTTGCAGGAGTGGGTTTACCCGCGAAGGGGCCGGCACAGGTTTACTCAGGTATGGGAAGACCTCAGCAAATGCGCCTCGATATCCTTGCGCCGCTCACCCAGCGACAAGCGCAAACCCGGGTGGCGCAGGCACTGGCGCAGGCGCTCGGGCTCCATGTGGCCATGGCGGGCATTGAGGTTTTCCAGGGCTTTGTCCCACCAGGCCGGTGCACAGGCGCGGTCGAATTCATTGGCGTAGGGGTAGCAGCCATACAGCAGCTCGCGGGCAAACTGGCGCTCCTGGCTGGGTAGTGTAAGGCTCAAGGCCTTGTAGCCCAAGCGATGCAGGGCGGGTGGCCGCGGCAACTGGTCGTTGACCAGGGCCACATCAGCCAGCGCTGCCGGGCTCAGTGGGTCGTGACCGTGCTTGCGCAGCCAGGCCTGGATCTTGGCACGAAACTGCGCCTTGCGGCTCCAGTAGTGGTGGATGACGTCGGTGCACTCGGCCACCTCCAGCCTGCGGTATGCCGCCACCGCCAGGCAGAACTCTTCTAGCGTGTAGGCCTCGCGCGCCAGCGGGTAGAACTCGTCCATCATGGCAATGGAGTGCTCCAGGGTGCCTGCGTCCTCGGCCGTGAGGCCGATCACACCGGAGTTCACCAGCGGCATCTGGCAGTCGGCCAGGCCCCGGTCTTGCAAAATGGTCAGCAGGTGCTTGTACAGCAGGCATTTCTGGTTCGCGCCGTAGCGCGGGCCGATGGCATTGCACAGCAGCTTGCCCGGTGCCACGCGGGCGAACAGTTGCAGTGGCGACGTGCGGAAAAAGGTGTCGGTGTCGATCAGCACCGCCAGCGGGTATTGCTGCAGGACCTGGCGCAGCAGCACATGCTTGCTGCGAAAGTGGTAACCGTGAGGGGCGTTCCATGCCTGGCGCGTGGCGTCGTCCAGCAGATGGACGGTAACGGGTAGCCTGGCGTAGGGCAGCGGGTTGTCGGTGTAGACCTGGATGTCCATGGCTTCGGCTGCTGCCGGGCCCAGCTGGGCGAGGGCGCTGATGATGCTGAAACAGGCTTCCTGATGGTAGGTTGCCGGGCCGAAAGCCAGGTAGACGAGCTGTGGGCGCAATGGCTGGGGGTGCTGCATGGCAGGCAAGACCTGTGTAACCCGGAAATAAATAAGGCTTTAGTCTATGACCAAAGCCTTAATCATTTCTTAAGCAGACTTTGCCAAAAGATTTCAGCGCGGCAGCTTGAGGTTGTTCCACAGCGCCAGGCTCGCTTCGGCCTGGTTCAGGGTATAGAAGTGCAGGCCTGGTGCGCCGCCTTGCAGCAGTTGTTCGCACATACGGGTGATCACTTCTTCGCCGAAGGCCTGGATACTGGCGGTGTCATCGCCATAGGCTTCCAGCTGCTTGCGGATCCAGCGCGGGATCTCGGCGCCACAGGCGTCGGAGAAACGGGCCAGCTTGCTGTAGTTGGTGATTGGCATGATGCCCGGCACGATCGGGATGTCTACGCCCAGCTTCTGCGCGCGCTCGACAAAGTAGAAGTAGCTGTCGGCGTTGAAGAAGTACTGGGTAATGGCGCTGTCGGCACCGGCCTTGACCTTGTGCACGAAGTTGCTCAGGTCTGCCTCGAAGTTGCGTGCCTGCGGGTGCATCTCGGGGTAAGCGGCCACTTCCAGGTGGAAGTGATCAGCGGTTTCCTGGCGGATGAACTCGACCAGGTCGCTGGCGTAGCGCAGTTCGCCAGTGGCCATGCCCATGCCCGACGGCAGGTCACCGCGCAGGGCAACAATGCGCTTGATGCCGGCGGCCTTGTACTCGGCCAGCAGGGCGCGCAGTTCGGCCTTGGTGTCGCCCACGCACGACAGGTGCGGTGCGGCAGGTACCTTCACTTCGTTTTCCAGCTGCAGCACGGTGTTCAGCGTGCGGTCGCGGGTCGAGCCACCCGCACCATAGGTGCAGGAGAAAAAGTCCGGGTTGCAGGCGGCCAACTGGCGGGCGACGCCCATCAGCTTTTCGTGACCGGCGTCGGTCTTGGTCGGGAAGAACTCGAAACTGTAGCGGCGTTCTTGTGACATCAGGCGTTCCTCTGGCAGCAAGCCTCACGCGGCAGGCTGCAAGTAAAAGCCAGATCGGTGATGGCCGATCTGGCTTGGCATCGTTCAAGAGTTCTGCAGCTGGCGCTTAGTAGCGGTAGGCGTGCGGCTTGAACGGGCCTTCGACGGTCACGCCGATGTAGTCAGCTTGCTGCTTGGTCAGCTGAGTAACCACGCCGCCGAAGCCGCGGACCATTTCCAGGGCCACTTCTTCGTCGAGCTTTTTCGGCAGCACTTCAACGGTCAGGCGCTCGGCTTTCTTCTCGGCCGACAGGTCAGCGAACTTCTGCTCGAACAGGAAGATCTGGGCCAGGACCTGGTTGGCGAACGAACCGTCCATGATGCGGCTTGGGTGGCCAGTGGCGTTACCCAGGTTGACCAGGCGGCCTTCGGCCAGCAGGATCAGGTAGTCGTCGTTCTGCGGGTCGAAGCTGCCAGCGCCGGTACGGTGGACCTTGTGTACCTGCGGTTTGACCTCTTCCCAGGCCCAGTTTTTGCGCATGAAGGCGGTGTCGATCTCGTTGTCGAAGTGACCGATGTTGCATACGACGGCACGCTTCTTCAGGGCCTTGAGCATGTTGGCATCGCAGACGTTGACGTTACCGGTGGTGGTCACGATCAGGTCGATCTTGCCCAGCAGGGCTTTGTCGATGCTGGCTTCGGTGCCGTTGTTGATACCGTCGATGAACGGCGAAACCAGCTCGAAGCCGTCCATGCAGGCCTGCATGGCGCAGATCGGGTCAACTTCGGTGACCTTGACGATCATGCCTTCCTGGCGCAGGGACTGGGCCGAACCCTTGCCCACGTCACCGTAGCCGATCACCAGGGCCTGTTTGCCCGACAGCAGGTGGTCGGTGCCACGCTTGATGGCGTCGTTCAGGCTGTGACGGCAGCCGTACTTGTTGTCGTTCTTGCTCTTGGTGACCGAGTCGTTGACGTTGATTGCCGGGACTTTCAGCTCGCCCTTGGCCAGCATGTCCAGCAGGCGGTGCACGCCAGTGGTGGTTTCTTCGGTCACACCGTGCACGCGGTCCAGTACCTGTGGGTACTTCTTGTGCAGCAGTTCGGTCAGGTCGCCGCCGTCGTCGAGGATCATGTTGGCATCCCACGGCTGGCCATCTTTCAGGATGGTCTGCTCCAGGCACCACTCGTACTCTTCTTCGGTTTCACCTTTCCAGGCGAACACAGGGATACCCGCGGCGGCGATGGAAGCAGCGGCCTGGTCCTGGGTGGAGAAGATGTTGCAGGACGACCAGCGCACTTCGGCACCCAGGGCAACCAGGGTTTCGATCAGCACGGCGGTCTGGATGGTCATGTGGATGCAGCCCAGAATCTTGGCACCCTTGAGCGGTTGCTCGGCCAGGTACTTGCGACGCAGGCCCATCAGTGCAGGCATTTCCGATTCGGCGATGATGGTTTCGCGACGGCCCCAGGCGGCCAGGGAGATATCCGCGACTTTGAAATCGGTAAAACCAGCAGGCATGTTTGCAGCGCTCATGAGAGCCTCCATTCGTAGTGTGCGAATGGGCGCCGTTGTGCGTTAAGCGCCCGCGAGAGCGAGCAACGCCCCATCCGAGCCTGACAGGCCTAGCCTGCTGCAGCGCCCCTCGGACAGGTGGCGGGCATGGCGCCGCTGTGGGCAACCATGTGAAGCGGCGCAGATTATAGCCGCGCCTGCCGGCTTGCCCAAGGTTTTCTGTCGATTAATCGCGACGATAGTCGATGTTCAATGGAGCGATGGCGGCCGCTCTGCCATCATTGCTACACGTTAGCCAAGCAGGTCAGGAGTACAGATGAACTTTCACACCCGCAAGTGGGTTAAACCCGAAGACCTCAACCCCAATGGTACCCTGTTCGGTGGCAGCCTGTTGCGCTGGATCGATGAGGAGGCGGCTATCTATGCCATCGTCCAGCTGGGCAACCAGCGTGTGGTGACCAAGTACATTTCGGAAATCAACTTCGTCAGCGCTTCGCGCCAGGGCGACATCATCGAGCTGGGCATCACCGCCACCGAGTTCGGCCGCACCTCGATCACCCTCAAGTGTGAAGTGCGCAACAAGATCAGCCGCAAGGCCATCCTCACAGTCGACAAGATGGTCTTCGTCAACCTGGGTGAAGACGGGCAGCCGGCGCCGCATGGGCGTACCGAGATCAAGTACATCCAGGACCAGTTCCCGGATTCTGCAGTGGAATAAACATTCTGGGGCCGCAAAGCGGCCCCGACAATCTTACGGCTGGGCGCTGACCTTGCGCACCACCCGCCCAATGCTCAGCCCCTGCACCAGAATCGACGACAGCACCACGATGTAGGTAATCGACAGCAGCAGGTCCCGCTCCTCGCCCAAAGGCAGCGACAGCGCCAGGGCTACCGATACCCCACCCCGCAAGCCACCCCAGGTCAGCACCCGCACCGTGCCTTTCGGCACCGGGCGCCAGCGGCGCAGCAGCACGATGGCCGGTGCCACGGTCAGCAGCCTCGACAGCAGCACCGCCAGCGCCAGCACGCTGCCCGCCGCCAGGTGCATCCAGTTGAACGGCAACAGCAACAGTTCCAGGCCGATCAGCGCGAACAGCAGGGCATTGAGCATGTCATCGATCAGTTCCCAGAAACCGTCCATGTAGCGGCGAGTCATGTCGTTCATCGCCAGGTTGCGCCCCAGGTTTCCGATGATCAGGCCGGCCACCACCATGGCGATTGGCGCCGAGACGTGCAGCTCGTAGCACATGGCCGAGCCACCGATCACCAGCGCCAGGGTCAGCATGACCTCGACCTGGTACTGCTCGACGCTTTTGATCATGCGGTAGGTGGCATAGCCGATCAGGCCTCCGAACACCACGCCACCAATGGCCTCGCGGGCGAACAGGATCGCGGTGTCGGTCACGCTCGGCGTTTCACCCAGCTGGATAATGCCCAGCAACACGGTGAAGACCACTACCGCGGTGCCGTCGTTGAACAGCGACTCGCCAACGATGGTGGTCTTCAGCGGCTTGGGGGCATTGGCGGTCCGCAGCGCGCCGAGCACGGCGATCGGGTCGGTTGGCGAGATCAGCGCACCGAACAGCAGGCAATAGATCAGCGGCACCTGCCAGCCGAACAGGGCGAACACCCAGTGCGACAGGTAGCCGATGACCACGGTGGCAATCAGTACACCAACGGTGGCCAGCAGGCCGATCGGCCAGCGGTAGCTGCGCAGGTCGCTGAGGTTGACGTGCAGGGCGCCGGCAAACAGCAGGAACGCGAGCATCCAGTGCATCAGCAGGTCGTTGAAGTCGATCTGGTTCATCAGACCTTCGACACGTTCTTCCAGGCCAGGGAAGCCGATCAGGCTCAGGCCCTGCAATATCAGGGAGAACAGCAATGCCGTGACCATCACGCCGATGGCGGGGGGCAGGCCGATGAAGCGGTAATTGACGTAGGTAAGGAGGGTGGTAAGGCAGATAAACGCGGCAACTAATTCAAGCATCCCGAATCCTGTGACAGTGGCTTCCAAGTCGTAACCCGAATGGCTCGGGCAGTTCTTTGATGACCTGACGAGGGGCTCGGGACACAGGCTTTGACCGAACTGGTCCAAATCGTTCCCATCCAGTGAGCACACCGCATACCTTGTAGGAACGGTTTCACTCGCCAACACCGGCAGATCTGGTGCCATTTACCGCGTTGCATTCTTCGCGTGCATGCCTTGAGGTAAGCAGTGAACCTGTGGGAGCGGGCTCACCCGCGAAGAGGCCGGCACAAGCAGCAAAAGGCAGTCGCTCCCACAAAGTGGACGGTGCCCTCGCACGCTGTATATTCACAGCCATAAAAAGCTATAAGGATTAAGAAGGCGTGTTGGCAACATCTCTGGTGCTGGTCGCCGCCCTGCTGCATGCGACCTGGAATACCCTGATCAAATTCAGTGGCGAGCGCTTGTTGGTGATCGCCAGCATGGACACCGTCGCACTGGCCTTTGCCGTGCTGGCAGTGCCCTTCGCCGAAGCACCGCCGGCCCATATCTGGCCGTGGCTGATCGCCTCGGCGCTGGCCGAGCAGTTGTACCGCTACCTGCTGATCCAGGCCTACCGCGTGGGTGACCTGGGGCTGGTCTATCCTCTGATGCGCGGGTTGTCGCCGCTGGTGGTGCTGGGGCTAACCCTGGCTTTTGCCGGGGAGTCGCTGAGCCAGCAGCAGATCATCGGCATCCTGTTGATCCCGTGTGGCATGGCTTGCCTGCTGTGGCAGGGCGGTGGCGGTGAGCGGTTGCCCTGGTCGATGCTGCCGGTGGTGGCGCTGATCGGCCTGTGCATTGGCTGCTACACCTGGTTCGACGGCCAGGCCGTGCGCTTGTGGGGCAAGCCGTGGGACTACCTGGTGTGGCTGACCCTGCTCAGCGCCTGGCAGTTTCCGCTGGTGGCCACTGTCGCGCGGCGGGTGCCGTTCGTATTGTTCTGGCGCACTCAATGGCGTCTGGGGCTGGCGGTAGGCTTCTGCGTACTGTTCAGCTACGCCTTGGTGCTGTGGGCCATGCACCTGGGGTCTGTGGCCGAAGCGGCGGCACTGCGAGAGTTGAGCGTGATACTGGTGGTGTTGCTGGGCATGCGCTACCTCAAAGAACCTTTTGGCGGGCCGAGACTCCTAGCTTGCGGGCTGGTGCTGGCAGGCATGCTGGTGATGAAGCTCTAAATCATTTTCCAACAAGGAGTCCTGAGCATGACCGTTGCCCTGTGGTGCATCCTGATCGCGCTGTTGTTGAACCCACTTTGTGCCTTGATCGCCAAGGTTAGCAGCCGCCGCTTCGGCCTCAAGGACAATCATGATCCGCGGGCTTTCCTGGATACCTTGTCGGGCCTGCCGCGCCGAGCCCATGCTGCGCAGCAGAACGGCTATGAGGCATTTCCGGCGTTCGCCGCAGCGGTACTGGTGGCAGATATCGTGGGCAATGCCGAGCAGGTGACCCAGGATGTACTGGGGGTGATGTATATCACCAGCCGCTTGCTGTTCATCATCTGCTACCTGGCCGATTGGGCGGCGCTGCGGTCACTGGTATGGTTTGCCGGGTTGGCGCTCATCGTATCGTTCTTCGTGGTTTCCATCTGAAACCGCATGGGGCTCCTGTAGGGGCGGCTTTAGCCGCGAACACCGGCGAAGCCGGTGCCATGGCTGCGCGTGGTCTTCTTCGCGGCGGTTCGACGCCTCGATGAACCCGCTCCCACAGGTTTAGCGTATCGTCAGGGAACCTTAGGCACCTCAGGCAATGGCTGACCTTTGGGCCACAGCATCCAGATCTGCCCCTGCTGCTTCATGTTCCCGGCCAGCTCGCCTGCTTCTGGCCCGGTACCCCAGAACAGGTCGGCACGCACTTCGCCGGCAATCGCGCCGCCGGTGTCCTGAGCCCCTACCGGGCGTACCACCGGTGAGCCGTCCGGGCGAGTAGTGGACAGCCACAACAGGCTGCCCAGCGGTATCACCTTGCGGTCGATGGCCACGCTATAGCCGGCAGTCAGCGGTACGTTCAGCGAGCCGCGCGGGCCTTCGTTGCTGTCAGGGCGGGCGCTGAAGAACACGTAGCTGGGGTTGCTGGCCAGCAGTTCCGGCACACGCTGCGGGTTTGCCTGGGCCCAGGCATGAATCGCCCCCATGCTCACTTCTTCTTTCTTCAGTTGGCCCTGTTCCACCAGCCAGCGCCCGATTGGCCGGTAGGGGTGGCCATTCTGGTCGGCATAGCCCAGGCGCAGTTGCCGGCCGTCTTCCAGTTGAACCCGGCCGGAGCCTTGAATCTGCAGGAATTGCAGGTCCATCGGGTCGGTCAGCCAGGCCAGCACGGGTGCCTTGACGCCGTTACGGTTGATGACCTCGGCAGTGTCGTAAGGCTTTAGCACCCGGCCATCCAGGCGCCCACGCAGGCGTTTGCCCTTAAGTTCGGGGTACACGCTGGTCAGGTCGACCACAATCATGTCGTCGGGGATGCCGTAGACCGCCACATGGTTGGTTTTCGACTGGCTAAGGCTGCCAGGGTAGACCGGCTCGTAGTAACCCGTGATCAGGCCGTTGGCGTTGTTCTCGGCGGAGCGCAGGCCGTAGACCTCAAGGTTCTGCTCCAGGAAGGTGCGCACCTGGGGCGCGCTGGCTGTGGCAGTGCCGGCCGCCTCGCAGGTGGCGGCCCACACCGGGTCGCGCTTGAGCTTTTCGCAACCGCTGCGCCAGGCATAGAAGCCGGCCAACAGGTCTTCATCGCTGACCGCGGGCAAGTCTTTGAAGGTGGCCGGGGCGTAGGTGGCGATGGCATGAGGCTCGGGCTTGGCACTCTCGCCGCCGTTGCAGCCGGCCAGCAAGGCCAGCACCGGGAGTGTCCAGGCCAGGTGGCGTAGGGCAGATTTCATGTGTGCATTCCTGTGTGGGGCAAACATGAATATTCGCCCCTGTTTTTTGTATGGCTATTGGCCTTTGGCCTTACGCCAGCGATACTGGCCGCCCATTTGCGTAGGCCTGAGTGAGCGTGAAGTTGAAGCGATTGACCGTTGTTCTGCTGGCAGCACTGGCCTTGGGCGCAGCCCTGAGTGGTTGCGATCGGGTTGACCCGAACTCGCCGCTGGGCAAGCGCAAGGTGATCTTCAAGGACATGCTCAAGACCAGCGAAGACCTGGGCGGTATGCTGCGTGGTCGGTTGCCGTTCGACGGGGCGAAGTTTGCCGACGGTGCGCTGAAGCTGGACAACCTCGCGCATCAGCCCTGGCAGCACTTTCCACAGGTGCGCGATGGTGGCGACAGCGCCGCACGTGCCGACGTCTGGGAGCGCCAGACGCGTTTTCATGAGCTGGCCCGGCAACTGGAGGGCGTTACTGGCGAACTGGTCGGTGTAACCCGCAGCCAACCGCTGGATGCTGCGCAGTTGAAGGCGCCGATGGGCAGGGTTGAAGCGGCGTGCAAGGCCTGTCATACCGAATTTCGCAATCATTAAATGCCTGTGCGGCAGCATTGGCCCATGTAGGAGCGGGCTTGCCCGCGAACACCGGCAAAGCCGGTGCCATGTACCGCGTCGTACGCTTCGCGGGCAAAGCCCGCTCCTACAATGACCGCGTCTGTTTAGCGGTCGAGGTCGTCCACGGCTTCCTGCAATTCTTTACGCGACTCGGCCAGCTTGTCCTTGCGCTTGTTGATCTTCTCGGCGTCGCCTTTCTTCTCGGCTTTCTTCAAATCCTTTTCCCGCTGCGCCACTTCATGGCGTGCGTCGAGCACCTTCTGCTCGCGTTCCTTGCGCAGGCTGGCGTCGGTGCAATTCTCCACACCGCGCAGGGCTTCTTCCAGGCCTGCAACCTGGTCGCTGTTGCCGTGGTCACGGGCAATTTTCAGCTGGTTTTCGATGGCACTGCGCTTGGCTGCGCAGCCGGTCAGGCCGGCATCCGGTTGGGCAGCCTGAGCAGTGCCCGCAGCCAGGCCAAGTGTCGCGAGCAGCAAAAGGGTCGAAATACGTTTCATGAAAAGCCTCCTGGACGGGGCGGGGCAGCAAAAGTTGGAGGAAATCCTGCCTTGGTTTTGCCCATTTAGAAACCCTTGTCGGTTTTTTCTGGTGCAATATCAGGGGTTGCCTACAGGTAAATTGGTAAAAATTCATTGCTCGATGGGTCCGGTGCTGGCCTGGAACCCGTTGACCCCTGCCTGGGCCAGCTCGGCAGCAAGGGTTTGAACCTCGCGGGCCGCAAAAAAAGCCGCGAGCTGCTGAGCACGCTTTTCGCCGATCCCAGGCAAGGCTTGCCATTCACGGCTGCTGCGCTTTTCCAGCGTTGGCCATTCCCCTGGCAATTCAATGCTCGACGGTATGGGTGTACCCAGCCCGCGCAACCATTGGGTAAAAGGCCGTGAGCGTGCTGCTTCGAAGCTGCTCAGCAGTCGTGCAGAGGTCGTATCACTGATGCCTGCTACTTGCCCCATTCGCTCTGCATCCAGATGTAGCCAGTCGGTCATCGAAGTCACCAGCCCGGCACTCACCAACCGACGCCAGGTGCCAGGCCCGGTACGCGGCAGGGCCAGCCCTTGTTTGCCGCTGAGCCAGGTCAGGCGGGCAATGAATTGCTCCTCGCAGCCTTCGCTGGCTTGCCAGCAACTGTGGGCGTGATAGCGGCCGGGCGCAGGCGCGATGACCACTTGGCGTTCGACCGCGCGATGCACCACCTGCTCCAGGCGCGGAATGGTCAGCCCGGCCAGGCTGATGGCTACCTGGTCGCCGGGGCGGATGTCGAGGCTGTGCCAGCGCGCCAGCGAACCCAGGCTTACCTGGGTAATCCGCCGGTCGTCCAGGGTTACCGGCAGCACGTGCAGCACGGGCGTTACCCTGCCGGTGCGGCCAACCCGAAAGCGTACTTCGCGCACTTCGGCCAAGGCCTGCACGTAGGGGTACTTCCAGGCTGCTATCCAGTAGGGCGCCTTGGCCTGCCAGCGACTGGCGGGTGGGCGGTTGCCCTGGCGCAGGATCACGCCGTCGGTGGCGAAGGGCAGCGCAGTGCGGTACCAGTGGTCACGCCAATAGGCTGCGTCGTCCAGCGTATTGATGGCAATGCTGAAGCGCAGGCTTTCCGGGAAGCCCAGCTGCGCCAGTTGTTGCAGGCGCTCGGCCTGTGTATCGGGGCCGTATGGCCAGTCCCAGACGAACAGGCCGATATCGGTACCTTCTTTAACGGACAACTGTTTGCGTGCCAGCAGCCCGGCCACGCTGCCGCGTGCGTTGGCGCTGCCTGCCTGGGCCTGTACATGTTGGCCCAGGCGCAGGAACAGCTCCCCCTGTAATTGAAGGTCAATTGCCTGAGGCAACTGCCGGGTGATGTTGCCGAGCTGGGGAATGTGCCGGCTCCAGTCGTGCCCCTGCACGCCATCGCCACGGCTTGTCAGCTGAACCAGACGCCCCTCTCGATAGATCAGGGAAACCGCCACGCCATCGACCTTGGGCTGGACCCACACATCGTCCTTGCCGGCCAGCCAGCGTTGCACGGCCTGGCGGTCGCTCAGTTTGTCGACGCCGGTATGTGGCACTGGGTGAACGATCGGGCCACGTGCGCTGGCCAAGGGGGGCGGGGTGATTGCCAGGCCAAAGCATCGCTGCAAATGCGTCAGGTGCTGACGGCTTTGGTCGTAAAGCTCATCGGCTACCAGCGCAATACCTTGGCGGTGATAGTGGTTGTCCCAGCGTGCAAGTGTGGCTTGCAGGTGTGCGACTTCGGTGTCGACTCTTTGTGGAGGCCAGTCGGGGCACTGTTCGGCCCAGGCCTGTGAGGCCTGTAGCAACAGCATCAGGCTGAGCAAAAGCGTGTACAGCATGACCAGCATCCTTGCGTGGCGTGTGGGAAACCCCAGCCTAGGCAGGTTCGCGGGCACTTGCCGCTGCGCGATTGTCAGCCGATATGTCACAAAAAAGCCCCTGCCGATCACTCGGCAAGGGCTTTCGTCTAGCGCTGCAGGAAAACTTACAGGCCGGCAGCGTCACGCAGCGATTGGGCGCGGTCGGTGCGTTCCCAGGTGAAGGTGGTGAAGGTGTCGTCGCCGACTGTCTTCTGCTGCGGAGTGCGGCCGAAGTGGCCGTAGGCAGCGGTTTCCTGGTACATCGGGTGCAGCAGGTCGAGCATGGTAGTGATGGCGTATGGACGCAGGTCGAAGCACTCGCGTACCAGCTGGATGATCTTGTCGTCGGAGACCTTGCCGGTACCGAAGGTGTTGATCGAGATGGAGGTCGGCTGGGCCACGCCAATGGCGTACGAAACCTGGATCTCGCAACGCTCGGCCAGGCCGGCGGCGACGATGTTCTTGGCCACGTAGCGGCCGGCGTAGGCGGCGGAACGGTCAACCTTGGACGGGTCCTTGCCGGAGAACGCACCACCACCGTGGCGAGCCATGCCGCCGTAGGAGTCGACGATGATCTTGCGGCCGGTCAGGCCGCAGTCACCCACCGGGCCGCCGATGATGAAGTTGCCAGTCGGGTTGATGTGGTACTGGGTACCCTTGTGCAGCAATTCGGCAGGCAGGGTGTGCTTGACGATCAGCTCCATCACGGCTTCCTGCAGGTCTTTCTGCGAAACCTCCGGGTTGTGCTGGGTCGACAGCACCACGGCGTCGATGCCGACGACCTTGCCGTTTTCGTAACGGCAAGTGACCTGCGACTTGGCATCCGGGCGCAGCCATGGCAGCAGGCCGGACTTGCGTGCTTCGGCCTGGCGCTCGACCAGGCGGTGCGAGAAGCAGATCGGTGCCGGCATCAGCACTTCGGTTTCGTTGCTGGCATAGCCGAACATCAGGCCCTGGTCACCGGCACCCTGATCTTCCGGCTTGGAGCGGTCGACGCCCTGGGCGATGTCCACCGACTGCTTGCCGATGATGTTCATCACGGCGCAGGTGGCGCCGTCGAAGCCGACATCAGAGCTGTTGTAGCCGATGTCGATGATGACCTTGCGCACCAGGTCTTCCAGGTCTACCCAGGCCGACGTGGTGACTTCGCCGGCAATGATGGCGACACCGGTCTTGACCAGGGTTTCACACGCTACGCGGGCGTATTTGTCCTGGGCGATGATGGCATCGAGGACCGCGTCCGAAATCTGGTCGGCGATTTTGTCCGGATGCCCTTCGGACACGGACTCGGAGGTGAAAAGGGAGTATTCGCTCATCTCGAAGGTTCCTGAAATTTACCGATGGTGTATGTCGCCAGCCGTCCGCTGGAAATGGCGGACCTGGATCTGGAAACCGTTACGCAAGCCCACGTACAGGCTGTCTGCATGAGCCAGCCCGGCAGCGTTGGCCCAGCGGGCCAGGTCGTCCTGTTCGAAGCCCAGCCAGAGGTCGCCACAGGCTTCGCGTGCCCACCCCTGGTCATGGCTGCACAATTCGGTGACCAGCAGGCTGCCGCCTGCCTTCACCCGCTTGGCCAACTGGCGCAGGGCCAGGGCCGGGTCGCTGAAATGGTGCAGCACCATGTTCAGCACAACGCAGTCGGCGGCCACATCCGTTGCACCCAGTGCATCGGCCAACTGCAGGTTCACGTTGTCGAGCCCTTCGCGCTGGCACACCTGGCGTGCCAGTTCGAGCATGGTCGCACTGTTGTCCAGGGCGGTGACCTGGGCGAAGCGCCGGGCCAGGTCTGGCAGGAAGCCACCGTCACCGGGGCCGACCTCCAGGGCACTGGCGGCCGGGTCGAAATGCAGTTTGTCGAGCAGCGCCAGCAGGCTTTCGCGGTACTGCGGCAGGCCCGCGATCAGGTCTTGCTGGGCGCGAAACTTTTCTTCCACGCGCAGGAAAAAGTCCTGGCTGGTGACCGCGCGGCGTTGCTGGACTTGTGCGATGCGCGCCTGCACGTCGGGCGGCAGGGCCAGGTCATCGACCTCCTCGAGCAGCGCCGCATGCAGCCGGCCACCCAGGCGCAGGCTGTCGGGCAGGGCGCGGCGGTAGAAGATGGCGTTGCCTTCGCGACGGGTGGCCACCAGTTCGGCCTGGGCCAGCACCTTCAGGTGGTGGCTCATGCCCGACTGGCCGACGTCGAAGATCTGTGCCAGTTCCAGCACGCCGAACGAGTCGTTGGCCAGCGCACGCAACACGTTCAGGCGCAACTCGTCGCCACTGGCCTTGCACAGGGCGGCCAATGCTTCGCGTTGCTCGGGGGTCGATTGCGCACGGAGGTTCATGGGCCGGCAGTCTAGACAGGCATTGATGCCCTAGCAAGGCCAATATCAAAAAGTTTTGATATTGAGTGATGAGCGGGGTGGTTCACCCGGTTTTGCCCCGAATTGAATGCCAATCACAGGAAAATCCCCCGACTGCGACCATCCGTCATTGCCCCAAGCCCCCCCAGTGGGCGAAAATGGCCGCCTTTTTCGTGACACCACCTATTCAAGCCCCCCAGGAGACCAGCGATGCCCAGCCGTCGTGAACGTGCCAACGCCATTCGCGCCCTCAGCATGGATGCCGTGCAAAAGGCTAATAGCGGCCACCCAGGTGCCCCCATGGGCATGGCGGATATCGCCGAAGTACTGTGGCGTGACTACCTGAAGCACAACCCGAGCAACCCGAGCTTCGCCGACCGTGACCGCTTCGTGCTGTCCAACGGCCACGGCTCGATGCTGATCTACTCGCTGCTGCACCTGACCGGCTACGACGTCACCATCGATGACCTCAAATCGTTCCGCCAGCTGCACAGCCGTACCCCGGGCCACCCGGAGTTCGGCTACACCCCGGGTGTCGAGACCACCACCGGCCCGCTGGGCCAAGGCCTGGCCAACGCCGTGGGCTTTGCCCTGGCCGAAAAAGTGCTGGGCGCCCAGTTCAACCGCGAAGGCCACAACGTCGTCGACCACCACACCTACGTGTTCCTGGGTGATGGCTGCATGATGGAAGGTATCTCCCACGAAGTTGCCTCGCTGGCAGGCACCCTGGGCCTGAACAAGCTGATCGCCTTCTACGACGACAACGGCATCTCCATCGACGGTGAAGTGCACGGCTGGTTCACCGACAACACCCCGGCGCGCTTCGAAGCCTACAACTGGCAAGTGATCCGCAACGTCGACGGCCACGATGCCGAAGAAATCAAGATGGCCATCGAGACGGCTCGCAAGAGCGACCGCCCGACCCTGATCTGCTGCAAGACCATCATCGGTTTCGGTTCGCCGAACAAGCAGGGCAAGGAAGACTGCCACGGTGCACCGTTGGGCAATGACGAAATCGCCCTGGCCCGCAAGGAACTGAACTGGAACCACGGCCCGTTCGAAGTCCCGGCCGACATCTACGCCGAGTGGGACGCCAAGCAGGCCGGTGCCAAGGCCGAAGCCGAATGGAACACCCGTTTCGACGCCTATGCCGCTGCCTTCCCTGAGCTGGCCAGCGAGCTCAAGCGCCGCCTGAGCGGTGAGCTGCCAGCCGACTTCGCAGAAAAAGCCGCTGCCTATATTGCTGAAGTCGCCGCCAAGGGCGAAACCATCGCCAGCCGCAAGGCCAGCCAGAACGCCCTGAACGCCTTCGGCCCGCTGCTGCCCGAGTTTCTCGGCGGTTCGGCCGACCTGGCCGGCTCCAACCTGACCCTGTGGAAAGGTTGCAAGGGTGTCGAAGCCAACGACGCCAGCGGCAACTACGTGTTCTACGGCGTGCGCGAGTTCGGCATGACCGCCATCATGAACGGTGTTGCCCTGCACGGTGGCCTGGTGCCTTACGGTGCGACCTTCCTGATGTTCATGGAGTACGCCCGCAACGCCGTGCGCATGTCGGCACTGATGAAGCAGCGCGTGATCCACGTGTACACCCACGACTCCATCGGCCTGGGCGAAGACGGCCCGACTCACCAGCCGATCGAGCAACTGACCAGCCTGCGCAGCACACCGAATCTGGACACCTGGCGCCCGGCCGACGCGGTGGAGTCCGCCGTGTCCTGGAAAAACGCCCTGGAGCGCAAGGACGGCCCTTCGGCGCTGATCTTCTCGCGCCAGAACCTGCAGCACCAGGACCGCAACGCCCAGCAGATCGCCGACATCAGCCGCGGTGGCTATGTGCTCAAGGACTGCGCTGGCGAGCCTGAGCTGATCCTGATTTCCACCGGTTCCGAAGTGGGCCTGGCGGTTCAGGCCTTCGACAAGCTGACCGAGCAAGGCCGCAAGGTACGTGTGGTTTCCATGCCGTGCACCAGCGTGTTCGATGCCCAGGACGCTGCCTACAAGCAGTCCGTGCTGCCGCTGGAAGTCGGTGCGCGTATCGCCATCGAAGCTGCTCACGCCGACTTCTGGTACAAGTACGTCGGCCTGGAAGGTCGTATCATCGGCATGACCACCTACGGTGAGTCGGCGCCGGCTTCGGCACTGTTCGAAGCGTTCGGCTTCACCCTGGAGAACATCCTCGGTACTGCCGAAGAGCTGCTGGAAGACTGATGTATCAATGGAGGGCAGTGACGCCCTCCAGGTCGTGCAAAGGGAGGGCTTCGCCCTCCATCGCGACGCAAGGCCGCTCCTACAGGTACCGCGTAGCCCGATGGCGGCGCGGTACCTGTAGGAGCGGCCTTGTGTCGCGATGGGCCGCAACGCGGCCCCAAAAGCCATCATGCGTTAGCGAGCCAACGAATGCCCCACCTGCGTCCCTACAAAGTTGCACTCAACGGTTATGGCCGTATCGGCCGCTGTGTCCTGCGCGCGCTGTTCGAGCGGGGGGCAAAGGCCGGTTTCGAGATCGTCGCGCTGAACGACCTGGCCGACCAGGCCAGCCTGGAATACCTGACTCGCTTCGACTCCACCCACGGGCGTTTCCCCGGCGAGGTGAAGGTTGATGGCGACTGCCTGCATATCAATGGCGACTGCGTGAAAGTGATGCGTAGCGCCACCCCCGAAGGCATCGACTGGGCCGCACTGGGCATCGACCTGGTGCTGGAGTGTTCCGGTGCCTATAACACCCGTGCCGATGGCCAGCGCTTTCTCGACGCCGGTGCGCCGCGCGTACTGTTTTCGCAGCCGATGGCCAGCGAAGCCGACGTCGATGCCACGGTGGTCTACGGTATCAACCAGGCTTGCCTGACTGGCAACGAGCGCCTGGTGTCCAACGCCTCCTGCACCACCAACTGCGGTGTGCCGCTGCTGCGTGTGCTGGACCAGGCGTTCGGCATCGAATACGTGCAGATCACCACCATCCATTCGGCGATGAACGACCAGCCGGTGATCGACGCCTATCACCACGAAGACCTGCGCCGTACGCGTTCTGCCTTCCAGTCGGTGATTCCGGTGTCCACCGGCCTGGCGCGCGGTATCGAGCGCCTGCTTCCGGAACTTGCCGGGCGCATCCAGGCCAAAGCGGTACGTGTGCCGACCGTCAACGTCTCGTGCCTGGACATCACCCTGCAGACCGCCCGTGACACCAGCGCGGCCGAGGTCAACCGGGTGCTGCGCGATGCCGCACTGGAAGGCCCACTGAAGGGCCTGCTGGCCTATACCGAGCTGCCGCACGCCAGCTGTGATTTCAACCATGACCCGCATTCGGCGATTGTCGATGCCAGCCAGACCCGCGTTTCCGGCCCCCGCCTGGTGAACCTGCTGGCCTGGTTCGACAACGAATGGGGGTTTGCCAACCGTATGCTCGACGTTGCCGAACACTATCTGCACGTCGTTCACCCAACCCGCAACAAACAGCCCTGAAGGACTGCATTCATGACCGTGTTGAAGATGACCGACCTCGACCTGCAAGGTAAGCGCGTACTGATCCGCGAAGACCTCAACGTGCCTGTGAAGGACGGTGTGGTAGCCAGCGACGCGCGTATCCTGGCAGCGCTGCCGACCATCAAGCTGGCCCTGGAGAAGGGCGCGGCGGTAATGGTCTGCTCGCACCTGGGCCGCCCGACCGAAGGCGAGTTCTCTGCCGAAAACAGCCTCAAGCCGGTGGCCGACTACCTGAGCAAGGCTCTGGGCCGCGATGTGCCGCTGGTTGCCGACTACCTGGACGGTGTCTCGGTACAGGCCGGTGAGCTGGTGCTGTTCGAGAACGTTCGCTTCAACAAGGGCGAGAAAAAGAACGCCGACGAGCTGGCGCAGAAGTACGCCGCCCTGTGCGACGTGTTCGTCATGGACGCATTCGGCACCGCACACCGCGCCGAGGGTTCGACCCACGGCGTCGCCAAGTTCGCCAAGGTCGCTGCTGCCGGCCCGTTGCTGGCAGCCGAGCTGGATGCTTTGGGCAAAGCCCTGAAGGCCCCGGCCAAACCGATGGCGGCCATCGTTGCCGGCTCAAAGGTTTCCACCAAGCTGGACGTGCTGAACAGCCTGAGCTCGGTCTGCGACCAGCTGATCGTCGGCGGCGGCATTGCCAACACCTTCCTGGCTGCTGCCGGCCACCCGGTGGGCAAGTCGCTGTACGAGCCTGACCTGGTCGATACTGCCAAGGCCATCGCCGCCAAGGTCAGTGTGCCGCTGCCCGTTGACGTGGTGGTCGCCAAGGAGTTCGCTGAAACGGCCCAGGCCACCGTCAAGGCCATCGCCGACGTTGCCGCCGACGACATGATCCTGGACATCGGCCCGCAAACGGCGGCCAACTTCGCCGAGCTGCTGAAGTCGTCGAAGACCATCCTGTGGAACGGCCCGGTCGGCGTGTTCGAATTCGACCAGTTCGGCAACGGTACCAAGGTGCTGGCCAAGGCCATCGCCGACAGTGCCGCGTTCTCCATCGCTGGTGGTGGCGACACCCTGGCTGCCATCGACAAATATGGCGTCAGCAAGGAAATCTCCTACATTTCTACCGGTGGTGGCGCCTTCCTGGAGTTCGTCGAAGGCAAGGTCCTGCCAGCCGTGGCTATCCTGGAAGAGCGGGCCAAGGCCTGATGACGTCGGCGCTTGGCAAAGGGAGTGGCCTGATGGTCAAGCAATTGCCTGTGATGATGCTGGCGGGTTTGCTGAGCGCTTGTTCCGGCAGCCCGTCTTCGAGTGCCGACGACCCGGCGCAGCCGCCCAAGGGGGGCTGCTACCAGTCTGAATGGCAGGCCGAGACCGTGCCGGTCATCAGCAAGCGCGTGGGCCCGGAAGGCCTGGAAAAGTACGACGAAGACCATCAGCGCAAGGCGCCGGGCTGCCCTTGAGCCCGGCGTTTCGTCGGGCCAGGCAACCAAGCGACCGCTGTGTGGTCATCTAGAGGATATGTAATGAAAGCGCTTTTGGCCGTGACGGCCCTGGCGACACTGGCAGGATGCTCACTGCTGCAGCCGGCGCAACCCGCCCCGGCAGACAACTGGACCCGTTGGGTCTGTGACACCCAGGCCGAAGTGCTGTGGCGATTCGCCGATGCACAACGCGACCAGGTCGACGTGCGCCTTGGCGGCGGTGACCAGGTCTACCGGCTCAAGGCCGAACCGGGTGCCTCGGGTGCGCTGTACAGCGATGGCATGCTGGCCTTCCACACCAAGGGCGAAGAAGGCCTGGTGTACTGGGTGGCAACCAACGATCTGATTGGGCGGGGCTGCAAGGCACCGTGACTGGCCGGGCCGCGACGGTGGCCCACACTACTTGAACAGCAACCGCCCCTGCGGCAGGCTTGCACGAAACAAACGACGCTTGTCGGGAGAGAGATACACAATGGCACTCATTAGCATGCGCCAGATGCTGGACCACGCCGCCGAGTTCGGTTACGGCGTACCAGCTTTCAACGTCAACAACCTCGAGCAGATGCGCGCCATCATGGAAGCGGCCGACAAGACCGACTCCCCGGTGATCGTCCAGGCTTCGGCCGGTGCCCGCAAATATGCCGGTGCGCCGTTCCTGCGCCACCTGATCCTGGCGGCTATCGAAGAATTCCCGCACATTCCGGTGTGCATGCACCAGGACCACGGCACCAGCCCTGACGTCTGCCAGCGCTCGATCCAGCTGGGCTTCAGCTCGGTGATGATGGACGGCTCGCTGGGTGAAGACGGCAAGACCCCGACCGACTACGAGTACAACGTCCGTGTTACCCAGCAGACCGTTGCCATGGCACACGCCTGCGGCGTTTCGGTTGAAGGCGAACTGGGTTGCCTGGGCTCGCTGGAAACCGGCATGGCCGGTGAAGAAGACGGTATCGGCGCCGAAGGCGTGCTGGACCACAGCCAGATGCTGACCGACCCTGAAGAAGCCGCCGACTTCGTCAAGAAGACCCAGGTCGACGCCCTGGCCATCGCCATTGGTACCAGCCACGGCGCTTACAAGTTCACCAAGCCACCAACCGGTGACATCCTGGCCATCGAGCGTATCAAGGAAATCCACAAGCGCATCCCCAACACCCACCTGGTGATGCACGGTTCTTCCTCGGTACCGCAAGAGTGGCTGGCAATCATCAACCAGTACGGCGGCGAGATCAAAGAGACCTACGGCGTACCGGTTGAAGAAATCGTCGAAGGCATCAAGTACGGCGTGCGCAAGGTCAACATCGACACTGACCTGCGCCTGGCGTCCACCGGTGCCATGCGTCGTCACATGGCCCTGAACCCAAGCGAGTTCGACCCTCGCAAGTTCTTCGCCGAAACCGTGAAGGCCATGCGCGACGTGTGCATCGCCCGTTACGAAGCCTTCGGTACCGCCGGTAATGCCTCGAAGATCAAGCCGATCTCCCTGGAAGGCATGTTCCAGCGCTATGCCAAAGGTGAGCTGGCCGCCAAGGTCAACTGATCGGCTGGCAACACAAGAAACCCGCAGAAATGCGGGTTTTTTCATTCTGGAGGCAACGGCACACTTTTTGGCAGGCTGACCGTTGGTCGGCTACCGTATAGTTCAGCCACTGATAGCGTTCTGATTGCATTGCGTGTTATCCGCACGGGTCTAGAGTAATAGTGGATCCAACCGCATGTTGAAGTTGGTCACATAACAGAGAAGCAGCATGGATGGCGCTCACCCTCAACCACCGCCACTGGATGGCAGTTCGGTTCTTCTGGTCGTAGACGATTACCCCGAGAACCTCATCAGTATGCGGGCCCTGCTGGCCCGTCAGGATTGGCAAGTGTTGACAGCAAGTTCGGGGATGGAAGCCTTGAGCGCGCTGCTTGAGCACGATGTCGATCTGGTTTTGCTGGACGTACAAATGCCGGAAATGGACGGCTTTGAAGTTGCCCGGCTGATGCGCGGCAGCCAGCGTACGCGGCTGACACCGATCATTTTCCTCACTGCCAACGAACAGTCCGAAGCCGCCGTGCTCAAAGGCTACGCCAGTGGCGCCGTGGACTACATGTTCAAGCCGTTAGACCCGCAGATCCTCAAGCCCAAGGTCCAGGCCTTGCTCGACCAGCAGCGCAACCGGCGCATGCTGCAGCGGCTGACCCGTGAGCTCGAAGCCGCCAGGGCATTCAATGCATCAATCCTCGAAAACGCCGCCGAAGGCATTCTGGTGGTAGATGCCCAGGGCACCATCAGCTTTGCCAACCCGGCCATTTCCTGCTTGCTGGCGGCCCCCGTGCAGCAATTGCAGGGCGCCCACCTGCTCGATCTGGTGCAACTGGCCAGTGCCAGCTTGTGGCGCGAATCGGACTTCTACCAGGCTTACCTGGCACGACGGATTTTCCGCGTGCACGATGCTCACCTGCGCACCCTTAGCGGCGAACTGGTGCCGGTGGCGTTGTCCTGTGCGCCCTTGCCGGCCGACCAGCAGGCCATGGTGGTGACCGTGCTGGACATGTCGGTGGTGCGTAACCTGCACCAGCAGCTGGAATACCAGGCTGTCACCGACCCGCTTACCGGCCTGCTCAACCGCCGTGGGTTCTACCAGGCCGCCGAAGGCGCGCTGTTGCGCAACGAGCGCTCGGACAAGGCGCAAGCGCTGATGTACATGGACCTGGATGGCTTCAAGCGCATCAACGACTCGCTTGGCCATGACGCGGGTGACCGGGTGCTGCGCTGGGTTGCCGATCAGCTCAAGGACTGCCTGGGCAGCGAGGCCCTGTTGGCGCGTATGGGCGGTGATGAATTCACCGCACTGTTCGACAGTTTGCCCTACCCGGAGCAGGCGGGGCGTTATGCCGAGCGTTTGCTCGAGCGCGTATCCATCAGCCATGAGGTAGACGGGCTTGATGTGTGCCTTGGGGTCAGCATCGGTATCGCCACCTACCCGGACTGCGGCGCGAATGTCGAAGGCCTGCTGCGTGCAGCCGATGCGGCGATGTACGCGGCCAAGCAGGCCGGTCGCCAGCAGTACCGCTTCTACGACCAGGAGCTCAACGGCCGGGCGCGCTCGCGCTTGATGCTCGAAGACAGCGTGCGCACCGCCATCGAGCAGCAGGATTTCAACCTGGTGTACCAGCCGCAGGTCAGCTTCATCGATGGCCACTTGCGTGGCTTCGAGGCCTTGCTGCGCTGGCAGCACCCAAGTGTCGGTGATGTACCCCCGGGCCTGTTCATCCCCTTGCTTGAGGAAGCGCGCCTGATCAACCGCCTGGCCAGCTGGATCTACCGCCAGGGAGCAGCTCAGCGCCACGCCTGGTACCAGCGCTTCCCGGCAGACCTGGTGTTGGGTATCAGCCTGAGCCGGGCGCAGTTCGCCATGCCCAGCCTGGTTGAAGAACTGCAGCGGGTGATCCAGCTTTACCAGCTGGACCCGGCCCAGCTGGAGGTGGAAGTTGCAGAAACATCGGTGATGTACAACATCGATGCGGCGGTTAAACAGATACACCGTCTGCGCGAGTTAGGGGTGCGGGTGGCGCTGGATGACTTTGGCGCAGGCGACTGTTCATTGCGCATGTTGCGTGACCTGCCGATCGATACCCTCAAGCTCGACCGCCACCTGGTGGCGCGTTTGCCCGACTCTGCGGTGGATGCTGCACTGGTGCGCAGCGTCATCGGCCTGTGTGCCGACTACCGTATCACGGTCATTGCCGAAGGCGTGGAAACCCCGGCCCAGGCAGCCTGGCTCCGGGCCAATGGTTGCGAGTACGTGCAGGGTTTTCTGGTGGCGCGGCCCATGACTGCGGCAGATGCCAGTGGCTTCCCGGTGATTTTCTCCTGGCCGGCGCCATGATTGGCTAGAATCGGTATTCGTTACGCCGAATGCAGCGCCATGACCGTATTACGTTACTTGCAAGCTTACCCGCCGCACCTGCAGGAGCAGGTGCGGCAGATGATCGACAGCGACCGCCTGGGTGAGTACCTGCAGCGCCGCTACCCCGGCCGCCATGACGTGCAAAGTGACAAGGCGCTGTACGGCTATGCGCAGGATCTGCGCCAGCAGTACCTGCGCAGCGCACCGGGCCTGGACAAGGTGTTGTTCGACAGCCGCCTCGACCTCACCCACCGGGCCCTGGGCCTGAATACGGCGGTGTCGCGGGTGCAGGGCGGCAAGCTCAAGGCCAAGAAGGAAATCCGTATTGCCTCGTTATTCAAGGAGGCTGCGCCACAGTTCCTGCGCATGATCGTGGTGCATGAGCTGGCGCATCTGCGCGAGCGCGATCACAACAAGGCGTTCTACCAGCTCTGCCAGCACATGGAGCCGGATTATCACCAACTGGAATTCGACCTGCGCGTTTACCTGACCTATCGGGAGCTGCCGGGCAACTGTTAAGGATCACGCAGCATGGAAGTGAGCAAGACCAAGAGCAGCTTTTACCGACGCCTGTACGTGGCCTGGCTGATCGACAGCCAGACCGCGACCAGCGTGCCTGCCCTGATGGAGGCCACCGGCATGCCGCGGCGCACCGCCCAGGACACCATCGCCGCCCTGGCCGACCTGGACATCGTTTGCGAGTTCGAGCAGCAGGAAGGCGCCCGCAACCATGCCGGGCATTACCGCATCCATGACTGGGGGGCGATCGACAAGCAGTGGATCATCCGCCACCTGCGCCAGATTCGCGAAGTGCTGGGCTACCCCTGAAGAATTCAGGGCTGCTGTGCAGCCCATCGCGACACAAGGCCGCTCCAGGGACCCGCGCAAGGTCCGGGTATTGCGCGAGTCCATTGTAGGAGCGGCCTTGCCGGGGCGCCGGAGCGGTCGGAAAGGGGAGCAAAGCCCCCCCGGCAATTTCAGCCTCTGCGCATGCCGATGTGCGGAATGTCGTCTTCCAGGTATTCCTCACCCACCACCTCAAACCCATGACCGGCATAAAACCCCTGCAAATGCGCCTGTGCCGACAGATACACTGGCACCCCTGGCCAGCAATGCTCTGCCGCCTCCAGCCCTTTCAGCAGCAACGTGTGACCCAGTTTCAGTCTGCGTGCCTCAGGTGAGGTCACCACCCGCCCGATCACCACATCCCCACCTTGTGACTGCGGGTCAAGCAGGCGCAGGTAGGCCACCAGCTTGTCTTTCTGCCAGGCCATAAGGTGCAAGGTGTCACCGCTCAGGTCCTGGCCATCGACTTCCTGGTAGGCGCAGCGCTGCTCGACCACGAACACTTCGGTACGCAATTGCAAAATGGCGTAGAGCTGCTCCTTGCCAAGGTCGGTGTGGTGCTTGCAAAGCCAGTCGATGGACATTGGCGCGAACTCCTTGAATGGGCCTTGATCATCGCATGCTGTACAGGCTTCGGCCAAAATAGAGGCTAAATGACATTATTGGCCGCTGCCCTCGGCAACGGCTTTGTGTAATCTCATCGGCAGTGTGTGCCCTCCATTGCGAAAGGACGTGAGCATGCGGCCACTGCTTTGTGTTCTCGGTTTGCTGGCTATGATGCTGGCGACACCCGCCCCGGGTCATGGCAAATTGCGCCTGGTGGCTGACAACTGGCCACCGTTCAACGATGCCGGCATGCCAGGCGGCGGCCTGGCCACCAGCATCGTCACCACGGCGCTGGCGCGCGCCGGCTACAGCAGTACCTATGAAGAGGCGCCCTGGGCCCGGGCACTGCTGGGGGTGGGGGAAGGGCGCTACGACGTGCTGATCAATGCCTGGTACAACGACGCACGCGCCAGCCTCGGGCAATTCTCCAACGCCTACCTGACCAACCGTGTTCGCTTGCTGCAACGCAAGGGCGATGCGGTCCGCTACCAGCACCTCTCCGACCTGTACCCCTACAGCATTGCTGTCGTGCGTGATTACGCCTATTCGCCAGCATTCGACGGTGATAGCCGCCTGCACAAGGTACCGGTGCGCAACTTTTCCTCGGCGGTGCGCATGCTGGCGGCAGGACGGGTGAACCTGGCGGTGGAAGACGAGTACGTGGCCCGTTACAACCTGCAGCGTGAGCCGCAGGAGGTGCGCGACAGGGTGGAACTGGTGGAGCCGCCGCTGGGGGAGAACACCCTGCACATCCTGGTCAGCCTGAAGCACCCGGAGCACAAGCGGATCGTCGCGCGCTTCGAGCAGGCAATTGCGGCGATGAAGGCTGATGGCAGCTATGCGCGGCTACTGCGCCAGCATGGTTTTTGATCCGTATTGCCCGTGCTGGCCTTCTCGCGGGTGAACCCGTTCCAACAACGGGCCGCGCAGGTACATCCCTGGTAGGAGCGGGCTTGCCCGCGAAGAGGCCAGCACAGCCCTCCGGAAAATCACGCCGGGGCGCTTTCCTTGATCAAATGCGCCGCCAGGGTCCGCAACGGCCCCAACTGTCGGCAGATCAATGCCAGCTGCGTCTGCACCAGCCGCTGGTGTTCATCCAGCTCCTCCGGCATCTGCTCCAGTGCATTGGCCAGCGCCTCTTCGGCATCGCTGTGAATGGCGATTGGCAACCGCGCCGCCAGGCCGTTGGCAATTTCGTCCAGGCTACTGGCCAGGCTTTGCCCGGCACCTTCGATCAACTGCTCCTGCACCTCTGCCGGTAATGCCGTGTCACGGTGTGCGCCAAGCCCCGAGAGGTAGCTGAGCAAGGTGTGCGACAGCACCAGGAAGCGGAAGCCGACGTCGGCCTCCTTACGGAAATGCCCCGGCTCCATGAGCATGTTGGCAAGCGTGGTGGACAACGCCGCGTCGGCGTTGTGTGCATTGCGTCGGGCCAGGCGGTAGGCCAGGTCGTCGCGTTTGCCATGGGCATACTGCTGCATGATCTGGCGCAGGTACACACTGGCGCAGGCCAGGGTATTGGCCAGTGCCTTGTTCAACCGCCGGCCCTGCCAGTCAGGCAGGAACAGGAATACCGCAAGGATGGCAATCAGGCTGCCCACCAAGGTGTCGAACAGGCGTGGCAGGAACAGGCCGTAGCCATCGCCGATCTGGTTGAAGCAGAACAGCACCATCAAGGTGATCGCAGCCGTGGCCAAGGTGTAGCGTGTGGTGCGGTTGACGAAGAACACCACGCCGGCAACCACAGCGAACAACGACTGGATGACCGGGTTGGGGAACAGGTCGAACAAGGCCCAGCCAACGGTCAGGCCAACAGCAGTACCGAAGATCCGCTGTACCAGCTTGCGCCGGGTTGCACCATAGTTGGGCTGGCAGACGAACAACGTGGTGAGGATGATCCAGTAGCCCTGGGTCGGGTGGATCAGGTGCACCATGCCATAGCCGATCGACAGTGCCAGCGGTAGGCGCAAGGCATGCCGGAACAGCAGCGAAGTGGGTGTGAGCTGGGTGCGCAGGCGCGTCCATACGTCTTTTAGCGAACGCGGCGAGCGGTCGAGCAGGCTGCTGTCGCTGGCATCGGCCAGGCTGTCCGGGTTACTGGCGGCACTGAGCAGGCGGTCGAGCGTAGCCAGGTTGGCAGCCAGTGCCCGCAGTGAGCGCAACAGGCCGCGCCATGCCGGGTTGCTCTGGATGCGCAGGTGCTCCAGCGAAGCGTTGAGGTCTTCGAGGGCTTCGGGATAACCGCTGGCCAGCACGAACGGCTGGCGCAGGCGGATCGAACGGGCCAGCTCCTGGCAGGATGAGCCCTGCTTGCGCAGCAGGCGCTGGCAGCGGAACATCACGTCGCTGTGGAAAAACGCCTCGGTCAGGGCATTGTAGGGATAGTGCGAGGCACTGACCCTTTCGTGGATATCCTGGGCCAGGAAGTACAGCTTGAGGTAGCGGCTGACCTTGGAGTTCGGCTGGCTGTTGCCGACCCGGTGCAGGATGATTTCCTTGGCCGCGTTCAGCGCTGCCACCACCTTGCCATTTTGCTGGGCCAGCTCCAGGCGCCGGGCCTCGACGTCGAGGGTGCGAATCGGTTCGAACAGGCTGGCCTTGAGCTTGAGGTAGCTGCCCAGTTCGTAGAACAGTTTGGCCAGGCTCTGCTGCACCGGCTGGTTGGAAAACAGCGCCTGCCAAAGCACTGAAAGCAGCCCGTACCAGGCCGCGCCGGCCACCAGCAGCAGCGGCTCGTGCCAGAAGTCCGTCACTTGGCCACCGCGCTGGTCCACACCGATCATGGTGTATACCGCAGTGATCAGGGTCGCCGAGGCAATCGCACCGTAACGCTCGCCCAGGGCACCAAGCATGGTCAGGCCGAACGCCGCCAGGGCCAAAGCGACGGCGAAGATCCAGGGATAAGGGAACAGCAATTCGACAGCCAGTGCAGCTATGGCGAAACACACCAGGGTAACGGCCAGGGCGCTGAGGCGGCCTTGCCAGCTGTCGTCGGTTTCGGCCAGGGCGCTGGCGATGATGCCGAGGAACAGGGGGATCAGCAGGGCCATCTCGTTCTGGTACCAGCACAGGGCCAGGCTGCCGGTAAGGGCGATGGTGACCCGGATGCTGTAACTGAACTTGTCTTGGCCCCACAGGCGACGCAGTGACTGACGGAACGAGCTCGATGACATGATGGCCTGCTAGGCAGTGAGCGAAGAGTGCATTGCAGCACGGGCCAGCAAGAAGCATTCCGTGCTGCTGAATGGATTCTACTCTACACGAACTGCGCTGCGGCGTTGGCCGATGCCCAGGCCCACTGGAAGTTGAAACCACCCAGGTGGCCGGTGACATCCAGCACTTCACCGATGAAGTACAAGCCCGGGCTCTTCAGCGATTCCATGGTTTTGGACGACACTTCGCGGGTGTCCACGCCACCCAGGGTCACCTCGGCAGTGCGGTAGCCTTCGGTACCGGCCGGCACCACGCGCCAGTTCGCCAGTTTCTCGGCGATCTGTACCAGTTCTGCCGGGGTGTACTGCTTCATGGGCCTGGACTCGAACCACTGCTCGGCCAGCAGGTTGGCCAGTTTGCGGGTGAACACCTCGCCCAGCACGGTCTTCAGCTCGGCGTTGGCACGCTCGGCCTGCATCTGGTGCAGCCAGGTCAGCGCGTCGCGATCGGGTAGCAGGTTGATCTCGACCGTGTCGCCGGCTTCCCAGAACGACGATATCTGCAGGATCGCCGGGCCACTGAGGCCGCGGTGGGTAAACAGCAGGTTCTCACGGAAGCTGGTGCCGTTGCAGCTGGCGGTGCAGTCCAGCGAGGTGCCAGACAGTTCAGTGCACAGTGCCTTGAGTTGGGGCTCGGTGATGGTGAACGGCACCAGCCCGGCGCGGGTAGGCAGCAGGGTGTGACCGAACTGGCGCGCTACCTGGTAGCCGAAACCGGTGGCACCCAAGGTTGGGATCGACAGCCCGCCAGTGGCGATCACCAGCGACTGGCAGGCGAACTGGCCGCCGCTGGTCTGCAGCAGGTAGCCGCCTTCGGTCTTCTCGATCTGTTCGATGCTGGTGTGCATGCGGATCTCGGCACCGGCCTCGTCGCACTCGGCCAGCAGCATGTCGAGGATGTCGCTGGCCTTGTTGTCGCAGAACAGCTGGCCGAGCTTCTTCTCGTGGTAGGCCACACCGTGCTTGCATACCAGTTCGATGAAGTCCCACTGGGTATAGCGGGCCAGCGCCGACTTGCAGAAGTGCGCGTTGTGCGAGAGGAAGTTGGCCGGTTCGGTGTACATGTTGGTGAAGTTGCAGCGCCCGCCGCCGGACATGAGGATCTTCTTGCCTGGCTTGTTGGCGTGGTCGAGCAGCAGCACCCGGCGGCCCCGGCGGGCGCTGAGCTGGGCGCACATCAGGCCGGCGGCGCCGGCGCCGAGGATGATCACGTCGGTGGAATGCACGGTATGAACCTTCAGATTTGAGAGGCTGAACCCTGTGGGAGCGGGTTCACCCGTGAATGCGATGGTGCATTCACTGCCGCATTCGCGGGTAAACCTGCTCCCACAGGGGCCTTGCTGGGCTTTAGAGAATGCGGACTTTCAAGGAGCGGCCCTTGATCTTGCCGCTGTTCAGCCGCTGCATGGCCTGTTTGGCCAAGGCGCGCTCAACGGCAACAAACGCCTGGAAGTCGAAGATGGCAATCTTGCCCACCTGCTTGCCCGGGATACCGGCATCACCGGTCAGTGCGCCAAGAATGTCACCCGGGCGCAGCTTGTCCTTGCGCCCGGCAGCAATGCACAGGGTGCTCATCACCGGCAGCAGCGGTTCACCGCCCTTGTTCTTCAGGCTGTCCAGCTGGTCCCAGCGCAGCGGAGCCTTCTGCAGTTCTTCGATGGCCTGAGCGCGGTGGCCTTCGGCCGGAGCCACAAGGCTGACAGCAACGCCTTTTTCGCCGGCACGGCCAGTACGGCCCACGCGGTGCACGTGGATTTCGGCATCGCGCGCCAGTTCCACGTTGATGACCATGTCCAGGCCATCGATGTCCAGGCCGCGCGCGGCCACATCGGTGGCTACCAGTACCGAGCTGCTGCGGTTGGCGAACATGGTCAGTACCTGGTCGCGGTCGCGCTGCTCAAGGTCGCCGTGCAGGGCCTGGGCGACGATGCCCTTGGCCGTCAAGTGGGCAACCACGTCCTCGCACTGCTGCTTGGTGAAACAGAACGCTACACAGGACTGCGGGCGGTAGTGGCCGAGCACACGGGTGACCGCCTCCAGGCGCTGCTGCGGGTCGATCTCGATGAAACGCTGCTCGATCTGGTTGTCGGTGTGCAAGCTCTCGACCTTGACCTGCTGCGGGTTGCGCATGAAGTCGGCGGCCAGTTGCTTGATGCCGGCCGGGTAGGTCGCCGAGAACAGCAGGGTCTGGCGACGCGACGGCGTCTTGCCGATGATGCTGGCGATGGCATCGAAGAAGCCCATGTCGAGCATGCGGTCGGCTTCGTCGAGTACCAGGGTGTTCAGGCCGTCGAGCACCAGGGTGCCTTTGTCCAGGTGCTGCTGGATGCGCCCCGGGGTGCCGACGATGATGTGCGCGCCGTGCTCCAGCGAAGCGATCTGCGGGCCAAGCGAAACGCCACCACACAGCGTCAGGATCTTGATGTTGTCCTCGGCGCGGGCCAGGCGGCGTAGCTCCTTGGCCACCTGATCGGCCAGCTCGCGGGTCGGGCACAGCACCAGCGCCTGGCAGCCGAAGTAACGTGGGTTGATCGGGTTGAGCAGGCCGATGCCGAAGGCGGCGGTCTTGCCGCTACCGGTCTTGGCCTGGGCGATCAAGTCCTGGCCCTTGAGGATGACTGGCAGGCTCTGGGCCTGGATCGGCGTCATCGAGGCATAGCCGAGGGCGTCCAGGTTGGCCAGCATGGCAGTGGACAGCGGCAAGGTGGCAAAGGCGGTGGATTCGGTGGTCACGAGGCGGGCCTGCGGTGCGAAGCGAAAAATGCCGCACAGTCTACCAGCCTCATGGCCATTCGCCCTACGGTTCCATGTGTTGTTCCGGACGACGGGCACGCCTTCCGTCCGTCGGTGCCAGTTGCAGGAAGATCGCCGCCGCCAGCATGGCCATGATGCCGATGGTGACGAAGGTCAGCTGGAACGCGCCCAAGGTGGTTTCCACGCCATCGGCGCTGCCAGCAGCGGTGAAGCCGCCGAGCAATGCGCCGGCACAGGCCACGCCCAGGCTCAACGCCAGTTGCGCGACCACCGACAGCAGGCTGTTGCCGCTGCTGGCGCTGGCGTCGTCCAGGTCGATCAGGGTCACGGTGTTCATCGCGGTGAACTGCATCGAGTTGACCGCACCCAGCAGGCCCAACTGGATCAGCAGTACGGCGTAGGGCGTCTGTTCGTCGACCAGGCCAAGGCTGGCCAGCAGCAAGCCCAACAGCAAGGTATTGCCTGTGAGGATGATGCGGTAGCCGAAGCGTTCGATCAGTGGGCGGGCGACGGACTTGGCCAGCATGGCCGCTGCCGCCAGCGGGATCATGCTCATGCCGGCCTGGGCTGGTGAGTAGCCCAGCGCCACCTGCAGCAGCAAAGGCACCAGGAACGGCAGGGCGCCGCTGCCCAGGCGAGCGAACAGGTTACCGAGGATGCCGATGGCAAAGGTGCGCACGCGGAACAGGCTGGGCGAGAACAGCGGCTCGGGGTCGCGCCCGGCCCGTAGCCAGTAGGCGGCCAGGCAGGCCATGCCGGCAAACAGCAGCAACATCACCCGCAGGTGCGGCAGGTGCAACTCGCCCAAGCCTTCCATGGCGATGGTGATCAGCACCATCGCTGCGCCAAACAGCAGGAAACCGGGGCCGTCGAACGTGGTGCGCTCGGCGCCGCGCAGGTCCGGTATGAACTTCCACACGGCAAAGCAACCGAGCAGCCCCACCGGCAAGTTGAGCAGGAAGATCCAGTGCCAGCTGAGGATTTCCACCAGCCAGCCGCCGACGGTGGGGCCCAGCAGTGGGCCGAGCAGACCGGGGATGGTGATGAAACTCATGATCCGCACCAGTTCGCTGCGCGGGTAGGCGCGCAGCACTACCAGCCGCCCGACCGGCAGCATCAGCGCACCGCCCAGGCCCTGCACCACGCGGGCGAAGATCAGAAAGCCCAGGCTGTTGGCTGCGGCGCACAGCAGCGAGCCAAAGCTGAACAGCAGGATGGCGCTGAAGAAGATGCGTTTGGTGCCAAAACGGTCGGCGATCCAGCCAGAAGCGGGGATCAGCAGGGCCACGGTGAGCATGTAGGCAATGATTACGCCCTGCATGCGCAGCGGGTCTTCGGCCAGCGAGCGGGCCATGGCCGGCAACGCGGTGTTGAGGATGGTGCCGTCCAGGGACTGCATGAAGAAAGCGATGGCCACCACCCAGGGGATCCAGCGGGCGGTGACGGGGTCCAGCGGGGTGCGTTCGGGCATGACGTCCTCGTTTGTCAGTGCCGGCCTCTTCGCGGGCGAGCCCGCTCCTGCAAGGATTGTGCGTTCCCTGTAGGAGCGGGCTTGCCCGCGAAGAGGCCGCTAATGCCTATCACAATGTCAGGGTCAGGCCTTTGACCAACGCCCCTGGCAAATGACTCGACCCGGTACTGCGCTGGCCATAGGTGCTGGTCGACAGGATCATCTCGCGTTCCTGGGTCAAGTCCTCCAGCTGGCTTCCGAGCAAGCTATACAGGCTGTCATCGAAGCGCATGGTGCTCACCGGCCCCTGAATTTGCCCGTTTTCTACCCAGAAGGTGGCGAAGCGGGTCAGCCCGGTCATGCGGGCTGCCGGCAGGTCCGAGTAGTTCAGGTACCACAGGTTACTGATGTAAAGCCCGGTGCCCAGCCGCGCCAGAATCTGCTCGTTGGGCAGGCCACCCGGCGCCAGGCTGAGCGCACATGGTGACTCGTAGCTGTCGGCACCATTGGCCAGCAGCTCGAACTCGGCCGCGCTGCGCGCACTGATCAACCGTTGTAGCGCCTCGCCCTGCTGGATCAGCGGCACATCAAGGCGCGGTGAACCTTCATCGGAAAATGCCGGGCTCAGCGAGCCGCTGACCTGCTCGGTGAAACTCACCAGCGGGCTCAGCCGTGCATCACCGTTGTACAGACGCTGCAGGGCGCTGTTGCCAGTGGCCAGGGCCTGTGCGGAAAAGCCGCCCCAGCACAGCATGCCGGCGATTTCATCCATTGCTGCGGGCGCCAGGTAAGCGCGGTAGCTGCCGGGTTTAAGGGTGACTGCCGGGCGGCCGAGGAAACCCAGCTGTTCCCGAGCCTGGCGCAAGCGTGATCTGAAGTCGTCACCGCGCCACTGTTGGCCGGCATAATTGGCTTTCACGGCTTCGCCATTTTCGTGGAACAGGCTCCAGTCGAAGTTGAAACTGTTGGCCTGGTGCCAGCCAAAGGCCCCGAATGAACTGGCAAAGCCCCGGCAGACAGGACCGGCGGCGTAGATGCCGACCAGGTCCAGGTCACCCGCTTCGTTGTCGAGCAATGCCAGTACTTCGTCCAGTTGCGGCAGGGGCTGTTCCTGCAGGCTGTGGCTGTGCCAGGTGGTATCGTCCAGGCGCAGGTAAGGGTCGACAGCCAGCAGAGGCAGGGTCTGGCGCAACTGCTCCAGGGCTTCTGCGAGGCGCTGGCGGTCTAGCTGCGCATCGCCGCTCAAGGTCACTTGCTGTTCGGCCTGGCGGCCATCACGGATCAGCCGTAGTTGCGCACTGGCCTGGCTGACTTCGCCGGCCTGTCGCACCTTGGCGTGGTTGAAGCGCACGAACTGCGATTGTTCGGCGCTGTAGCCAAGGGTGAACTGCTCGCCTGCCTGCAGGGCGGCGCGTACATCCCCGGCCAGGGTTTCGAACGTGTGTTGCATCAGGCGTCCCCCCCGAAAACATCGATCTGGCGGAATACGCAGGCTGGCGAGGCGTGGCCGACCCGCACCACCTGGTTGGGCTCACCCTTGCCGCAATTGGGCGTGCCCAGCACCTGGAAGGTGCTGCGGTCGCCGACTGCCGCCAGGTTGCGCCAGAACTGCGCCGAGATGCCGCGGTAGTTGGGGTTCTTGACGATGCCCTTGAGCTGGCCGTTCTCGATCAGTTGGCCCCATTCACAGCCGAACTGGAACTTGTTACGTGCGTCGTCGATGGACCAGGAGCGGTTGGTGCGCATCAGGATGCCCTGTTCGATGCCCTGGACCAGTTGCGCGAGGGACTGGTCGCCCGGTTCGATATTGAGGTTGGCCATGCGGTCGATCGGCGCCCGGTTCCAGCTGCATGCACGGCTGTTGGCCACGCCATCAAGGCCAGAGCGGAATTGCGATAGCGCGCCACCCAGTGGGCGCAGCAGCAGGCCGTCGCGGATCAGGAACTGCTTGCTGGCGGCGGTGCCGTCATCATCGAAGCTGTAGCTGGCCAATTCTTCGCCGATGGTCGGGTCGAAGGTCACGTTCAGCAGGCTGGAACCGTATTGCAGGTGGCCGAAGTCGCTGGCTTTGACGAAGCTGGTGCCGGCGTAGTTGCGCTCGTCACCGAGAATGCGGTCCATCTCCAGCGGGTGACCAATCGATTCATGGATCTGCAGCATCATCTGGTCGGGCATCAACAGCAGGTCGCGTGTGCCGCTAGGGGTGTTCGGTGCAAGCAGCAACTGCAGTGCTTCGTCAGCCACCTGGCGGGCGGCACCGACCAGGCCACAGCGCTCGATGATCTCGAAACCGCCCTGCTGGCCGAAGTTGTCGCGGCCCAGGCTGCGGCTCTGGCTGTCCTGGCCGTCGCTGGCCGTTACACCCAGGCCCGGGAACAGGAAGCGTTGGGCGTGGCGCAGCTGCGCACCGGCCGAGTTGAGGTAGGTCTGCTCGACCAGGCTGAGGCCCAGGCTGGCCTGCCAGTCCACCAGGCGGCTGTCCTTGGGCACGCTGGCCGATTCGGCAGCGAGCAGGCCCAGGCAGTCGGCGAGGCTGGGCACGGGTTGGTCGAAGTTGGGCGAGATGTGGTCGTGGCGGGCGCTGGTCACGGGTTGCTCGCGCAGGTCCAGCAGGCTGTGCCGGGCGATCTGCCGGGCCAGTGCCTCGGCCTGCTCCAGGGTGCGTTGCAGGCCGGCCTGGGACAGGTCGGCGGTGGCCGCGTAGGCCTCCACGCCGTTGACCCGCACGGTCAGCATGGCGCCCTCGTCCTGGCTGAAGAAGGGCGGTTCGGCGACATTACGGCGCACCGACAGCGCCTGGTGCGACTGTTTCACATGGCGCAGGGAAAACAACTCGGCCGTACTGCGCAGCGCGGCAAAACGCTGGCGCAGCAGGGCGCTGGAATCAAACATGGACAAGCCTCCGCGTACACGGTGGCTCCCCCTAGAACCACCCCTCTGGCAATGCCAGCTCATTATGGCAGCCCGGTACTTTTCAGGTCAGGAAATAACGCGCTGCGGGAAATGGTCGGGCGTTGCCACCCCTTCTTTCTGAATGGCAGCTTTCAACATCCCGTTCAAATGCAGCGCGACATGGTGGGAGGTGTCCGTCAGCAGGTAGACGTGATGCTCGACGAGGTCGGGCAAACCCATGCCCTCCACATAGGTGAGCGATGAGTCGGCGTTATCCAGCCCTTCGACGATGCCGACTGCCATGCCACTCCTCATGCAGGCAAGCACCGCATGCCAGTTGGCGCTTTCCAGCAGAATGCGGTACGCGATGCCCTGGGCTTTCAGTGCCTGCAAGGCCGCCTCCCTGTAGGGGCAGCCTTTCAACTGCAGAGCCAGTGGCAAGGGGCGGCTGGCATCACGATTGAACCCGGGCGCGGCGGCCCAGCGAGGCTGAGTCGAGCGAATCCATTCACCTTGCTGCCAGTCTTCACTGCTGACCGCCACGGCCAGGTCCAGCCGCTGCCGGGCAAACAGGTCGATGAGTTCGGCGCTAGAGCGTGCCACTGCCTCCAGTTCCAGCTTCGGGTTGCTGGCAACAAACACTGGCAAGAAGTCGCTCATGAGGTTGGCGGCATAGCCGTCGGGCACACCCAGGCGCACTTTGCCGGTCATCTGCTGCGGTGACAGCGTAGCCAGCAGCCTGTCATGGGCCATCAGGAAACGTGTTGCCTCGCCCAGCAAGTGCCGGCCTGCCGCAGTCAACTCCACCGACTGGTTACTGCGGGCGAACAGTTGTTGCCCGACTTTTTCTTCCAGTTTCTGGATTTGTGTCGTTACCGCCGAAGGGCTGCGGTGGACGTAGTCAGCTGCATCCTTGAGGCGGCCCAGCCGCGCTACTGCCTGGAAGGTTCTCAGTACGTTGATGTCGAGGCCTTTGCCCATTGAGCCACCTGATTTAGCCGGATCGAACCAGCGCTTCGATTTATTCAACTGTACAGGCTTTATACCCCCTCTTACTGTGAGGTCAAAGCATGTCTACCTCCCCAAAATGCAATGGAATGATACGGATGAGCCTGAACGACTTCGTTGTAGATGCACTTGTGCATACCCCTTCGTACCAGCACGCGCGGCTATGGACGGTCGAGAACCATGAGAAGTACTCGACCCTGGCACAGCCTGAGCCTGGGCCTCAAAGCGATCATCGTTTCAACCACGTGATATTTCTGCTGATGCGGGCCTTGAATGAGCAGGGTGTGGGGCAGGAGGGGCTGTGTGCCGACGCGCGGGGGCAAGGGGCGCTTAAAAGCGTCATTGGCAATGTTGCCGAGCGCCTGGCAGCACTTGGCCAAGGGCGCCGGGTGCACTATGTCGAGTTAGGCCCTGAGCCGATCAAGAGCGCTTGCCTGCTGAAGCGAATGGCCGAGACTTCCAGCTCCATTCGCTACACCGCCATCGATGTCTATCAGACGTCGGAGCCCGCGATGAGTGACGCGGTGCGGCCGATTGTGCAGGGTGACGGTAGCTTCAACTACATCGCCGCCGACTATCGCACGGTCACCCATGACGATTTACGTCACGATCAGGAGCTTACCCTGATCACCCTGCTGGGCTTTCAGGAGGGTAACGAGTTGCCGGTGAGCACAGGGAGGCTGATCCGTAGTCTTGCGGGTGAAACGACGTACATTCTTTCGGAAATGCAGGTATACGAGGAAGGGCTGGAACAGCCCATCCTCGGGTTCTACGCCAACCCCAACATGCTCCAGTTCTCCCGAATGGTTGCACTTCAACAAGGCTTCACTCCGTCGGGGCCGCATGAAGCCATCCTCTTACCGTTGCGCATCCTGGGTGAGTCGATCCATGTGGCCGTGACCCTGCAGCCTGTTCAACGGCTGCATCAACAAGGGTATCTGCTGACCAATATCTGCCTCAAGTACACGCCCGAGCAGTTCCGCCGCATCAGGGCCCAGCACTGCAATTGCAGCGTGATGGACGAGTTCGCCAGTGGCGACGGCTCGGTGCGCTATCAAATCGCGAAGTACCTCCAGTAGCGGCTTACAGGGACAGACGCATCATGAACCACTCAGATACCTTACCGTTGTTCGAGCGCGGCGTTGGCCGTGTGAAGCTGGCACTCAAGTCGACCTTGAAGCGCGTGCCGCGACCTTTGTCGGTCTGCCTGGGCGAGGAGGTTGCCTGGCGGGACGATCTGCTCTGGCCCCAAGGCGCCACCATTGCCGACACCCGAACACTTGGAGAGCTGGGCTATACCCGCAGCCCGCACGCCAAAGTTGCGGCCGATACCATCACAGGGGTTGCGGTTGTCCATCGGCTGTTCACACCTGAGGGGGTTGCAGCCTTGCAAGACATCTGCGCACGCCTGGAGGTGGCCGCTGGCGACAGTGACTGGATCATTTCCCGGCGTACGCGAGGGGTAACAGCGCTGTCGTCGTTCATCAACGACATGATGTGCAGTCGCGCATTCTTGTTGGCCGTGTCGCGCATTGCGGGCGTGCCGCTTGTTCCTTACCCCATGCTCAACGCCCGCTCGCAGATCAACTATTTCTACCCCAAGCCGGCGGAGCAACAACAGCAACTGGGCATGTGGCACACGGACGGCACCAATTATGTGCTCAACATCGTGTTGTCTGGGCCGTCCGATTACAGCGGCGGCGAGTTCCTGTATCACAACGGTACAGTCGATACCTTTGATGCCCTGGATTACCGCACCTTCGAAACGGCGCGCCTGAACGAGCATGGCGATGCCTTGTTCATCTACGGCAGCCGGTTGTTTCACGGTGTTCGCCCGGTACTCAGCGGGCGGCGCATGTCACTGGTGTTGTCCTTCCATTGCCCGTGGTTCAGTGACGACTCCAACCGTTTCTGGCACCTGGCTTCTGACGACGGTATTCCCGCGACCCTCCCGAACTGGCTGGGGTTACGCTGGGCTCTGCTGCAGCCGGCAGCCCAGCACTATGCGCGTATCGGCATCGAGCCGATTACCTTCGAGGAATTGTATGCCGCAGGGGCGTGAGTATGCCAAGCAGTGCGCTCTACCTGATCCTGTTGCAAGCCATTTTCGTCCTGTCCTGGAGTTCGGGGTTCATTGGCGCCCGGTTGGGTACAGAGGATGCGGGTGCAATCAACCTGCTTTTCTGGCGCTTTCTGCTGGTCAGCATCTGCCTGCTGCCCATTGTCGCGCATCGGCTGGGGGCATTGTCGTGGGCACAAATACGCTACAACGCCGTGATCGGCTTTTTGGCCCAGTTCGCCTACCTGGTAAGCGTTTACATCGCTATTCGAGGTGGGCTGCCGGCCGGGATCGCTGCCATTATTTGTGCACTGCAGCCCCTGATAACGGCATCGATAAGCCGCAAGGACCAGCATGAACGCAGCGGCCGGCAGGAGTGGCTGGGGCTCGGGGTCGGGTTTGCAGGCGTCAGTGTGGTGGTTCTGGGCGAGTACAGCCTGTCCACGACCCGGCTTGAGCTTTGGCTATACGCTCTGCCGTTGATCGCCGCTGTCACGTTGTCCATCGCCACCCTTTATCAGCGGCGGCAATCGGTTCTGGCAACAGACCACAGCAAGGACGGCTTGCTGATGCCGCTGTTCCTGCAATCATCCGCGACGTTGGTACTGCTGGCAGCCACAGGCCTGCCGTTGGGCCTGATCGAGGTACCTGCCAGCACGCAAGTTTGGGCGGCTGTTGCATGGCTGACCTTGTTCTCGACGTTCATCGCCTACTTGAGCTTGTGGATATTGCTGACAAAGCTGTCGGCAACCCGGGTTTCGGCACTGGTCTATCTGGAGCCGCCCGTGACGTTGCTATGGGCAGCGCTGATGTTCGGGGACGCGATCCACTGGACAACCTATGCAGGCGTCGTAGTGGTCGCCGCGGGCATCGCCATTGCGCGTAGCCCACGCAGGTTGGCATCGTCTGCACATGCAGCGCAGAGATAGGCGCCGGGTATGGCGGCGCGCAGGTGCTCACCTAGAACCAGGCGTCTTGCATCGTGAGGCAGGTGTCGTCGCGCGCCTCCAGCAATGCCAGCTCACTGTGGCAGCCCGGTACTTCCCAGGTCAGGAAGTAACGCGCGGCCTGCAGTTTACCGAGGTAGAAGTCGCGGTCGGCAGGGCTGCCCTTGAGCAGGCCTATTTCGGCGTGAATCGCCTGCTCCAGCCAGCGCCAGCCGATCACGCAGTGGCCGAAGGCCTTGAGGTACAGGGCAGAGTTGGCCAGGGCGCCGGCGACTTTATCCTGGCCGAGGTCGCCGAGCAGGGCCAGCGTAACGCCTTGCAGGCGGTTGACCAGTCGCTCCAGCGGCTGGCGTAGCGGGTCGAGGCCTGGATGGTGGCTGGCGCGCTCGCCGGTGGCGGCAATCAGCCGGATCAACTGCTTGAGGCCGGCGCCACTGTTTTGCGCCAGCTTGCGGCCGAGCAGGTCCAGCGACTGGATGCCCTCGGTACCCTCGTGGATCGGGTTCAGGCGATTGTCGCGGTAATACTGCTCCACCGGGTACTCGCGGGTATAGCCGTGGCCGCCGAGAATCTGGATCGCCAGTTCGTTGGCCTTGAGGCAGAACGCCGAGGGCCAGGACTTGACGATCGGGGTCAGCAGGTCGAGCAGCTCCTGCGCCTGTTTGCGGGCGCTTTCATCGCGGGCGGTATGGGTGTCGTCGAACAGGCGCGCAGCGTACAGGCCCAGGTCGAAGGCGCCTTCGACGTAGGCTTTCTGGGCCAGCAGCATGCGTTTTACATCACTGTGCTCGATGATCGGCACCGCCGCGCTGAGCGGGTCCTTGTTGTCCGGCCGCCGGCCCTGTGGGCGCTGGCGAGCGTATTCCAGCGAATACAGGTAACCCGCGTAACCGAGCATCACCGCACCCATGCCGACGCCGATGCGTGCCTCGTTCATCATCTGGAACATGCAGGCCAGGCCTTGGTGCGGTTCGCCCACCAGGTAGCCGACGCACTGGCCGTTGTCACCGAAGTTCAGCGCGGTGGAGGTGGTGCCGCGCCAGCCCATCTTGTGGAACAGCCCGGCCAGCAGCACGTCGTTGCGCGGGCCACGGCTGCCGTCCGGGTTGACGTGGTACTTGGGCACGATGAACAGCGAAATGCCCTTCACCCCGGCGGGGGCATCCGGCAGTTTGGCCAGCACCATGTGTACGATGTTTTCCGACAGTTCGTGATCGCCGCCGGAGATGAAGATCTTGTTGCCCTTGAGCCGGTAGCTGCCGTCGCCGGCAGATTCCGCGCGGGTGCGGATGTCGGCCAGTGAAGAGCCTGCGTGGGGTTCGGTCAGCGCCATGGTGCCGAAGTAGCGGCCTTCGATCATGGGTTGCAGGAACAGGCGCTTTTGTTCGTCGGTGCCGAAACTCTCGATCAGGTTGGCCGCGCCCATGGTCAGGAACGGGTAGGCCGTGGTGCCGGCGTTGGCGGCCTGGAAGTGGGCGAAGCAGGCTTGCGAGACCAGGCTGGGCAACTGCATGCCGCCGGCTTCGAAGTCGCGGTTGGCGTTGAGGAATCCGGCTTCGAGGAAGGCATCAACGGCGGGTTTCACCTCAGGGATCAGCTCGGCGCGGCCGTCTACATAACGCGGTTCGTTTTCGTCGGCCTTGCGGTTGTGCGGGGCGAAGTACTTTTCGGCGATGGTGCGGGCAGTGGTCAGTGCCGCGTCAAAGGTTTCGCGGCTGTGCTCGGCAAAGCGCGGGCGCTGGGTCAGGGTTTCGGCGTCGAGGACTTCGTAGAGTTCGAAGGCGAGGTTGCGGGGGCTGAGCAGGGTCTCGGGCATGGTAGCGGTCCTGAGGCGGGATGCAGCGAGTCTAGGGGTTTGGGAGGGGGGAGGGGAGGTTAATAGGTTTGGGTGATATGGGTTTAGAACGTGGACTGAATCTGGTGGTCAGGGCTTCACTGAGATATCGCGCCCGTTCGGCGGAAGAAGATATTTCCTACAAGAAAATCGGATGCGCTTGTGCAGCAGTGTTGGGTTATTTGATGTAAATGTCAGTCTTTAAACGGAAGGATTGGCAATGGAAAAGCTAACTCGCTGGACGAATCTTAGGAAGGAAGACCTGTGTTATGAATTTAAAGATAAAAGACCGAGAAATGGAATTTGATCAGTTCTAAACGTTTGATGGGTTTGTTTTGGGGGGGGATGGATGCATTCTATATTGGTTTCGTGGTGCTCAGCAGCCTCAATAGAGGTGTAATACCTTTTATAGGTGACTTTAATTCTGCCCTCGAAAACATGGAGCGTTGGGGTGGGGGGCTTGAGTTTATGCTGTGGATGGGGCTGGTTACCCAGCTCTCTGTTTTGGTCAGTGGAGTTTTGTTCTGTTGGGGAAGATCCTCGGCGGTCTATCTGGCAGTTATTCAAATTCCTTTTCGAATTTTGTTTGTCATTCCATCAGTTTCCTTGATTTTGCTATTGTCTGATACCAGTACATGGGTTTGGTTAGGTTTTATAGTTTTTTCAGAAGGCGTTAAAGGCTACAGCCTCTGGTGGCTCTGGCGAAAACGTGGGGTGAGGCTCCATTAAGTTGTCACGTAAAGGCTGCCAGGTATTCGTCACGCCATTTTCAGCGCCTGTGAGATCGAGCGCCGCCCGCGCGGCGCTTCGCGGGCAAGCCCGCTCCTACGCTTGTTTCGGGCCAGTATTGCCTGTGCCAGACGCGCGCGACCGCCTTGTTTGTACGGCGCAATATCGAGACATGCGTCAAGGCGTCCGCGCGCAATTGCCACAGGACACACTGGCCCGAAACAAGCGTAGGAGCGGGCTTGCCCGCGAAGCGCCGCGCGGGCGGCGCTCGATCTCACAGGCGCAAAACATGTTGCGGTGAGCATTTGGCAGCCCACCCCCATCTGGAGACATGCGCCAAGGCGTCCGCGCGCAATTGCCACAGAACGCACTGGCCCGAAACAAACGTAGGAGCGGGCTTGCCCGCGAAGCGCCGCGCGGGCGGCGCTCGATCTCACAGGCGCAGAACATGGTGTGGCGAGCACTTGGCAGTCCACCCCCCCTCTCAAGACATGCCCCATAAAAAAGGGAGAGCCAAAGCTCTCCCTTTTCTTCAACAGCCCTCAGCCTCAGCCAATGGTCATCAAGCTGGCATTACCACCGGCAGCCGCAGTGTTCACACTCACCGCCCGCTCAATCACCAACCGCTCCAACGCAATCTGGTGATCCCCGCTGGACAGCCCGTGCACACCCACGATCGCACCGGCGCGTTTGGCCACCTGCTGGCAAACACCGCGCAGCTGGTCCGAGTCGCCATGGTGGATCACAGCGTCAAACGCCACTTCGTCCTTGTTCCAGTCCGCCACTAACTTCACCTTGGCCTGCAGCTCACGCGGCAGACGGGCGCGCAGGGCTTTGCCCGGTTCGCCGTCAGCCCATACCGCCGAGCTACCGACTGCCAGCACGGCAGCGAACTGCGCCAGCAGGTCGGCCTCGTTGTCGGCCAGGCACAGCACGTGCTCGCGCGGCAGGATGGTGTAGCTGTTGCGCTCGCCGGTCGGGCCTGGCAGCAGGCGGGCGATACCGCTCTGCGACTGGCTGGCGAACTGGCTGCACAATGCGGCCAGGTCGGCCAGCTGGTTGCTCTCGGCCCAGGCTTTCAAACCATGCAGCGGCTTGATCAGCTGTTCGTGCAGGGTGCGGTCTGGCTTGCCTTCGCCGTCCTGCTGCTGGAAGTGGCGGCCAATCGCGTCGGCCGGGCGGGTCGACAGCAGGCGGTACAGGTACAGCGGGCCACCGGCTTTCGGGCCGGTACCGGAAAGGCCTTCACCACCGAACGGCTGCACGCCCACTACCGCACCGACGATGTTGCGGTTGACGTACATGTTGCCCGCGTTGGCGGTTTCCACCACTTTGGCGATGGTCTCGTCGATGCGGGTGTGCACGCCGAGGGTCAGGCCGTAGCCGGAGTTGTTGATCTGCTCGATCAACTGGTCGAGGTTGCGACGGTTGTAGCGCACCACGTGCAGTACCGGGCCGAAGATTTCGCGCTTCAGCTCGTCGAAGCTGTCCAGCTCGATCAGCGTCGGCATGACGAAGGTGCCACGCTTGATCTCGGCTGCATCGGCGATGGCGACTTGATAGACCGTGCGGCCTTTCTCACGCATGCCCTGGATGTGCTTCTCGATACCAGCCTTGGCTTCGGCATCGATCACCGGGCCAATGTCCACGGCCAGGCGGTCCGGGCAGCCCAGGCGGCTTTCGGCCATGGCGCCCTTGAGCATCTCGATCACGCGGTCGGCGGAGTCTTCCTGCAGGCACAGTACGCGCAGGGCCGAGCAACGCTGGCCGGCACTGTCGAAGGCCGAGGACACCACGTCGATCACCACCTGCTCGGTCAGCGCCGAGGAGTCGACAATCATTGCGTTCTGCCCACCGGTTTCGGCAATCAGCGGGATCGGGCGGCCCTGGTTGTCCAGGCGGCCGGCAACGTTACGCTGCAGCAGGCGGGCCACTTCGGTGGAACCGGTGAACATCACGCCTTTGACGCGCTCGTCACCTACCAGGCCAGCACCGACGGTTTCACCGCGGCCTGGCAGCAGCTGCAGCACGCCTTCCGGAATGCCGGCTTCCAGCAGCAGGCGCACGGCCTGGGCCGCGATCAGCGGGGTTTGCTCGGCGGGCTTGGCCAGCACCGGGTTGCCGGCCGCGAGGGCGGCGGCCACCTGGCCGGAGAAGATCGCCAGCGGGAAGTTCCAAGGGCTGATGCACACCACCGGGCCCAGGGGGCGGTGGGCGTCGTTGCTGAAGTCGTTGCGTGCCTGCACGGCGTAGTAGCGCAGGAAGTCCACGGCTTCACGCACTTCGGCGATGGCGTTGGCGAACGTTTTACCTGCTTCGCGGATCAGCAGGCCCATCAGCGGCTGGATCTCTGCCTCCATCAGGTCGGCGGTACGCTCCAGAATCGCAGCGCGCTCGGCTGGCGGAGTAGCCTGCCAGATCGGTGCTGCGTTGATCGCACACTGGATGGCGTTGTCGACGTCGGCAACGGTGGCTTCCTGGACATGGCCGACCACATCGCGGTGGTCCGCCGGGTTCAGCACCGGTACGGCGGCGGACTCGCTGGCCGCGCAGGCCAGCAGCGGGGTGGCCTTCCAGTCGTTGTGGGCGGTGGCCAGCATGGCGCACGACAGCGACGCCAAGCGGTGTTCGTTGGCCATGTCGATGCCGGCCGAGTTGGCCCGCTCAGTGCCATACAGGTCGCGCGGCAGGGGGATTCGTGGATGTGGAAGGCCAATGCTGCCCTCCTGGGTACCCATGCGCTCGATGCTGGCGACCGGGTCGGCGACCAGTTCCTGGATGGAGATCGAGTGGTCGGCAATGCGGTTGACGAACGAGGTGTTGGCGCCGTTTTCCAGCAGGCGACGCACCAGGTAGGCCAGCAGCGTTTCGTGGGTGCCGACCGGTGCATAGACGCGGCACGGGCGGTTCAGCTTGCCATCGGCAATCTTGCCCACCACTTGCTCGTACAGCGGCTCGCCCATGCCGTGCAGGCACTGGAACTCGTACTGGCCCGGGTAATAGTTCTGCCCGGCGATGTGGTAGATGGCCGACAGGGTGTGGGCGTTGTGGGTAGCGAACTGCGGGTAGATGGCTTCTGGCACGGCCAGCAGTTTGCGGGCACAAGCAACGTAGGACACGTCGGTGTACACCTTGCGGGTGTAGACCGGGTAGCCTTCCAGGCCTTCGACCTGGGCGCGCTTGATCTCGCTGTCCCAGTAGGCGCCTTTTACCAGGCGGATCATCAGGCGGTGGCGGCTGCGCTTGGCAAGGTCGATGACGTAGTCGATCACGTACGGGCAGCGTTTCTGGTAGGCCTGGATAACAAAGCCGATGCCGTTCCAGCCAGCCAGCGAAGGCTCGAAGCACAGGCGCTCGAGCAGGTCGAGCGACAGCTCCAGGCGGTCGGCTTCCTCGGCGTCGATGTTCAGGCCGATGTCGTACTGTTTGGCCAGCAGGGTCAGCGACAACAGGCGCGGGTAGAGCTCTTCCATCACGCGCTCGTACTGGGCACGGCTGTAGCGCGGGTGCAGCGCCGACAGCTTGATCGAGATGCCCGGGCCTTCATAGATACCGCGGCCGTGCGAGGCTTTGCCGATCGAGTGGATGGCCTGCTCGTAGGACGCCAGGTACTTCTGTGCATCATGCTCGGTCAGTGCGGCCTCACCAAGCATGTCGTAGGAATAGCGGAAGCCCTTGGCCTCGAAGCGGCTGGCGTTGGCCAAGGCTTCGGCGATGGTTTCGCCGGTAACGAACTGCTCGCCCATCAGGCGCATGGCCATGTCGACGCCCTTGCGGATCATCGGCTCGCCGCTCTTGCCAATGATGCGGGTGAGCGAGGAGGTGAGGCCGGACTCGTTGTGGGTGCTGACCAGCTTGCCGGTCAGCAGCAAGCCCCAGGTGGCGGCGTTGACGAACAGCGACGGGCTGTTGCCCAGGTGCGGTTGCCAGTTGCCGGTGCTGATCTTGTCGCGGATCAGTGCATCACGGGTGCCTTTGTCGGGGATGCGCAGCAAGGCTTCGGCCAGGCACATCAGTGCAACGCCTTCCTGCGACGACAGCGAGAACTCCTGCAGCAGGCCCTGGACGATACCGGCACGGCCGCCAGCGCTCTTCTGGTTGCGCAATTTTTCGGCGATGCCGGCGGCCAGCTTGTTGGTGGCCTCGGCCAGCGGCGCGCTCAGGCGTGCCTGCTCCAGCAGCATCGGCACCACTTCCTGCTCAGGGCGGCGATAGGCGGCGGTGATCGCCGAGCGCAGTACCGACTGCGGCAGGATGCTTTCGGCGAACTCGAGGAAGCATTGGTGGCTGTGGTCGGCCTGTACTTCGCCGGCGTCGTCGGCCAGGCTGCTGGCATGACCGTTGAGTTCGGTCAGGGTGGCACCACCCTCGAGCTTCTCCAGGTAGTTGAAGATCGCTTGCTTGATCAACCAGTGCGGCGTGCGGTCAATCGACTGCGCAGCTGCCTTGAGTCGCTCACGGGTAGGGTCATCGAGTTTGACCCCAAGGGTGGTCGTCGCCATTTCTTATCCTCGTTATTGCCACGGCTGTGGCCTAAGCTGACGCCAAGATTAGCCTGTAGGACAATTCGGGTGCAACCAGGTGCAACCCGAATTTTTTGTGTAAAAGGTGCAACTCGTCCGACCGGCATTTCCGCGCGGGGTAAAGGGTCGTTTTTGGCACGGATTAATCTGAAAAACGACGTGGATGCTCCAAAAAGGAGCAAAAAATCGGCTTTGTCGGAAAATGCAGGGGCAGGTGCAACTTGCAAATGAAAAATGGTTGCACCTGCTTTGCGTTGTTGCATAGCATTCGTCGCCTGGGTGCAACCGTGATGGCTGCGGTTGTGCATGAGATAAAAACAAACGCCAGGGCACACGCATGGGCAATCCACTAACGATCACCTTCGTGATCTACATCGCGGCAATGGTGCTGATCGGCTTCGCCGCCTATCGCTCCACCAACAACCTTTCCGATTACATTCTTGGCGGCCGCAGCCTGGGTAGCGTGGTTACCGCGCTGTCTGCCGGCGCGTCAGACATGAGTGGCTGGCTGCTGATGGGCCTGCCGGGCGCCATCTACTTCTCCGGCCTGTCCGAAGCCTGGATCGCCATCGGCCTGACCGTCGGTGCCTACCTGAACTGGCTGTTCGTGGCCGGCCGTCTGCGCGTGCAGACCGAGCACAACGGGGACGCACTGACCCTGCCGGACTACTTCTCCAGCCGTTTCGAAGACAGTAGCGGCCTGCTGCGCATCATTTCGGCCATCGTCATTCTGGTGTTCTTCACCATCTACTGCGCCTCCGGCATCGTTGCCGGTGCCCGTCTGTTCGAGAGCACCTTCGGCATGCCGTATGAAACCGCCCTGTGGGCTGGCGCCGCGGCCACCATTGCCTACACCTTCGTTGGTGGTTTCCTGGCGGTGAGCTGGACCGATACCGTACAGGCTTCGTTGATGATCTTCGCGCTGATCCTGACCCCAGTTATCGTGCTGATCTCTACCGGCGGCTTCGACACCACTTTCGCGGCCATCGAGGCGGTGAACCCGGCCAACTTCGACATGTTCAAGGGCGCCACCTTCATCGGCATTATCTCGCTGATGGGCTGGGGCCTGGGCTATTTCGGCCAGCCGCACATCCTGGCGCGCTTCATGGCGGCCGACTCGGTGAAGTCGATCGCCAGCGCCCGCCGCATCTCCATGACCTGGATGATCCTGTGCCTGGCCGGTACCTGTGCCGTGGGCTTCTTCGGTATCGCCTACTTCTCGGCCAACCCTGACCTGGCCGGCCCGGTAACCGAGAACCACGAGCGTGTGTTCATTGAACTGGCGAAGATCCTCTTCAACCCGTGGATCGCCGGTGTGCTGCTGTCGGCCATCCTGGCGGCGGTAATGAGTACCCTGAGCTGCCAACTGCTGGTGTGCTCCAGCGCCCTGACCGAGGACTTCTACAAGGCCTTCCTGCGCAAGAACGCTTCGCAGGGTGAGCTGGTGTGGGTCGGCCGCCTGATGGTGCTGGCCGTTGCCCTGATTGCCATCGCCATGGCAGCCAACCCGGAAAACCGCGTATTGGGCCTGGTGGCTTATGCCTGGGCCGGTTTCGGTGCCGCCTTCGGTCCGGTTGTGTTGATTTCGGTGCTGTGGAAGGGCATGACCCGTAACGGCGCGCTGGCCGGTATCGTGGTAGGTGCACTGACCGTGATTCTGTGGAAGCAGATCGATGTCTGGGGCTTGTACGAAATCATCCCGGGCTTCCTGCTGGCGAGCATCGCCATTGTTCTGGTGAGCAAGCTGGGCAGCCCGTCGCAGGCGATGGTGCAGCGTTTCGAAACTGCCGATGCGGCGTATCACGCTGACAAGTAATACCTGCTGACTCGGCGTTGGCTTCTTCGCGGGCAAGCCCGCCCCTACAGGGCAGTGTTGTACCTGTAGGAGCGGGCTTGCCCGCGAAGGGGGCTGACGCCGATCGACAGCCAGGCCTGACTCCGCCTGCAAGGCAAGGTAAACTTGCCGCCTTCGCAGGAGTTGCCATGAACTATCGTCACGCCTTCCACGCCGGCAACCACGCCGACGTCCTCAAACACATCGTGCTGACCCGCCTCATCGCCCTGATGTCGCGCAAGGAACAGCCATTCGCCTACATCGATACCCACGCTGGGCTCGGCCTGTACGACCTGCAGGGTGACCAGGCAAGCCGCACCGGTGAGTACCTGGAGGGCGTAGCCCGCTTGTGGAACCGTGATGACCTGCCGGCCATGGCCGACGACTACCTGCGCATCATCAAGCGCCTGAATGCCGACGGCGAGCTGCGTTACTACCCAGGGTCTCCCGAGCTGGCCCGCCGCCTGATGCGCCAGCAGGACCGTGCCCTGCTCAACGAGAAGCACCCCGAAGACGGGCCGCTGCTCAAAGAGAACATGAAGAAAGACCCGCGCGTGACCGTGCACCTGGGCGAAGGCTGGCATGTGCCACGCGCCTTGCTGCCGGTGCAGGAAAAGCGCGCGATCATGCTGATCGACCCGCCGTTCGAGCAGGCTGATGAGCTCAAACGCTGCACCACTGCCATGAAAGAGGCGATTGGCCGCATGCGCCAGACGGTTGCGGCCATCTGGTACCCGATCAAGGACCAGCGCTCGCTGACCCGCTATTACCAGGACCTGACCAGCACCGGCGCGCCGAAGCTGCTGCGGGTCGAGTTGTACGTGCACCACCAGGACAGCCCGCAGGGGCTCAACGGCTCCGGCCTGGCCATTGCCAACCCGCCGTGGGGGCTGGAAGAAGAACTCAAGGAGCTGCTGCCATGGTTGGCCAAAGAGCTGGCTCAGACTGCTGGTAGCTACCGCCTGGATTGGCTGATCGCTGAATAAGCAGGTACTACAAACGTGTGCAGGCGCGGGCATGCCCGCGAATGGATCCGGCAAGGCGACATAGTTGCCGGGTTTGGCTGATTCGCGGGTAAACCCGCTCCTACATGTTTGCGTTATAATCCCGCCCTTTAGCCGCCACCCGCCCAAGAGGCCGCTGGCGCATTTCTACCGAATGAAGAGGCTAATCCCTTGGCATTGACGATTCTTGGCCTGTCCGGCGCCCTTAGCCATGACCCTTCCGCGGCCTTGTACATTGACGGCAAGCTGATTGCCGCCGCCGAAGAAGAGCGCTTCGTGCGTGACAAGCATGCGAAGAACCGCATGCCCTACGAGTCGGCGAAGTTCTGCCTGGAGCAGGCAGGTATCAAGCCATCCGACGTCGACGTGGTAGCCATCCCGTTCGCCCCGATCAGCCTGTTCGGCAAGGCGCGCTGGCACTATGCCAAGCGCTACTGGTATGCCCCGGATCGCGCCCTCGACGCCATCCTGATGGGCAACCGTCGCTACAAGCGCTACCGCAAGAAGATCGTCTGGTGCCTGGAACAACTGGGCTTCGACCCGAAAAAAGTCAAGATCGAGCCGGTCGAGCACCACTTGGCCCACGCATCCAGTGCCTACCACTGCTCGGGCTTCAAGGAAAAAACCGCAATTCTCGGCATCGACGGTAAAGGCGAATACGCCACCACCTTCTTTGGCTACGGTGAAAACGGCAAGATCCACAAGATCAAGGAGTTCTTCGACCCGGACTCGCTGGGTGGCCTGTACGGTGCCATTACCGAGTTCCTTGGCTTCGAGATGCTTGACGGCGAGTTCAAGGTCATGGGCATGGCGCCGTATGGCGACGCCAGCAAGTACGACTTCTCGCGCCTGGCCAGCTTCGAAAACGGCGAACTGGTGATCAACACCGAATACGCCAACGTCATCGGCCTGCGCCGTTATAAAGAGAAGGGCAAAGGTTTCTACTTCTCGCCGAAGCTGATCGAATGGCTGGGCCCCAAGCGCGAAGGCGATATCGCTGACGAGCCTTACATTCATTACGCGGCCAGCATGCAGGCGCTGTTCGAGAAGCTGGCGCTGCAGATGATCGACCACTACCTGGGCGATACCCTGCGTGAAACCGGCAAACTGGCCTTCGCTGGCGGTTGTGCGCTGAACGTCAAGCTCAACCAGAAGATCATCGCCCGCCCGGACGTCAAAGAGCTGTTCGTGCAGCCGGCCTCCGGCGACGCCGGTACTGCTGTCGGCGCCGCAGCCTATGTTTCCCACGCCCGCGGCGTACCGGTCGAGAAGATGGAGCACGTCTACCTCGGCCCGTCGTACTCCAACGAAGACGTGATCGCCGCCTGTGCCCGGCACCCGAACCAGCCGAAGTGGCGCAAGCTCGACAACATGCCGCAGCAGATCGCCCGGATCATGGTCGACGGCAACCCGGTGGCCTGGTTCCAGGGCCGCATGGAGTTCGGCCCGCGTGCCTTGGGTGGCCGTTCGATCATCGGCTGCCCGAGCGTCGAAGGCGTGGCTGACCGTATCAACCACCAAATCAAGTTCCGCGAGCGCTGGAGACCTTTCTGCCCGTCGATGCTCGACACCGTCGCCCCGCAGATGATCAAGGTCGACCATCCGGCACCGTTCATGACCTTCACCTTCGAAGTAGCTGAAGAGTGGAAAACCCGCGTGCCGGAAGTGGTCCACGAGGACGGTACCTCGCGTGCCCAGGTGCTCAAGCGCGAGTACAACCCGCGCTACTACGACATGATGAAGGCGCTGGAAGACCTGACCGGCAACGGCGTGTCGCTGAACACCTCGTTGAACCGCCGTGGTGAACCGATGATCTGCTCGCCGACCGACGCCCTGAACATGTTCTTTGGCTCGGACCTGCAGTACCTGATCATGGAAGACATCCTGGTCGTGAAGGACGGCGCTGCCGCCTATGACCAGCCGCTCTGAACCGCGCATCCTGCAGTTCTGCCATGGCTACGACGGGCCGTTCCTGGATTGCGCCCGTCAGTACGCCAGCCTGTTCAAGGGGCGTGGCTACCAGGTCACCACGGTGTTCCTCACCGGTGCTGCCGACCCGCAGGTAGCGGCAGGCTGTGCGTCAGACGAGGTGCTGTTCCTGGCGTTCAGCTCCAAGGCGGTGCGCGGTCTCAAGCTCGGCGCAATCCGCGCGTTGCGGCGGATCGCGGCCGAGCGCAATTTTGCTTTCTGCATCGCCCACCGCTTCAAGCCGATCTATGTGGCTTTGCTGGGTACAGGCCTGCCAGTGATCGGCGTGCACCATGCCTTTGGTGATTATCAGCGCAAGGGGCGCCGCCTTTTCGCCAACCTGTTCAGCAAGCGCCTGAGCCTGTTGGGTGTGTCGGATGCTGTGCGTGACGATATGCGCCGTTGTTTACCTTCATGGCCGGCCGAGCGCATCCAGACGCTGTACAACCGCATCGACATCGACGCCTTGCAAGCGGCCCTGGTGCCGCGCGCCCAGGCACGTCAGGCGTTAGGCCTGGACGCGCACGCATGGGTCGTCGGCAATGTCGGGCGCCTTCACCCGGACAAGGACCAGGCCACTCTTTTACGGGGTTTTGCCCAGGCCCTGCCAGCGTTGCCGGCCGGTTCCCGCCTGGCGGTCCTCGGCAAGGGCCGCCTGGAAGCCAGGCTCAAGGCCTTGGCTGGCGAGCTGGGTATTGCCGGGCAGGTGGACTTCCTTGGCCAGGTGCCGGATGCCCGCCGTTATTTCCAGGCCTTCGATGTGTTTGCCCTGAGCTCCGACCATGAGCCGTTCGGCATGGTCCTGCTCGAAGCCATGGTTGCCGGTGTGCCGGTGCTGGCCACGGCCTGTGGCGGTGCTCGCGAAGTGGTCGAGGGGGTTGGCGTGCTGTTTCCGCTGGGCGATGCCGAGCAACTGGCCCAAGGCTTGAAACACATGGCTGAACTCAGTGCCGAGCAGCGCGAAGTGTGTGCCCGGTTGATGCTGCAGCGCCTGCAAGAGCGCTTTTCTGATCAGGCGGTGCGCGAGGCTTTCTGGCAGCTGCCGCAGGTGCGTGCACTGGTGGGGCAGGCGTGATGCTCAATCATATCCAGGCCTTCCGTGAACGCGGTTGGCAAGCTATCGATGCCAATACCTACGCCCAGGCGTGGGCGCGTTTTGGTGGCAGTGTCGCTACCCACCCACTGGTGGTCCAGCAACTGGCCGACCTGGCGCAGATCCCGGTGCGCTACCTGGGCTGGCATCAAGCGGGCGAATTGAAGGCGGCCATTCCTGCGTGGGGGCGGCATCTGGCGCTGTCCAAGGACGTGCTCAAACGCGCAGGAAAGAAAGCCCTGTTCGACCTCGGCAATGCCGAAATCATCCTGCCGGCCGCGGCGGGCGCCGCTGCGCCACTGCGCCACGCCGCGCGCTATCTGTCTGAACTGAACCAAGGTCGCTTCAGTGGCCTGAAGGCACAGAAGGAACAGTTGGCCATGGCTCGCGCGCCTGAAGACTTGTCGAAGAAGTTCCGTTACAACCAGCGCCGCGAACTGCGCCTGCTGGAAGAGGCGGGCGGTGTGGTGCGCCCGATCAGCGACTTCAGCGCGCAGGAAATCGCCAGCATGTATTGCGACCTGTTCCAGCGCCGCTGGGGCTTCCCGGCCACCGGGGCCGAGCGCATGGCCGATGTGTTGGTGCGCCTGCGCGAGCTGTTGATCGGTTCGGTTTTGCTGCTGGACGGCAAGCCGATTGCAATCCAGCTGGTGTACCGCGTCGAAGCGCCGGAGTGGATCAGCGTCGAGTACATCAATGGTGGTGTCGACCCTGAAACCAAGGCCTTCAGCCCCGGCAGCGTGTTGAGCTTCCTCAATACCCAGGCTGCCTGGGAAGATGCCCGAGCGCGCAACAAGTCACTGCGGTTCTCGTTCGGCCGTGCCGACCGCGAATACAAGGACCGTTGGTGCAACCCCGTGCCGGTGTATCAGGCGTGAGCCGTAAGCAGCAATTGCTCAAGCGCCACCGGCGTAACAAGCGCCTGGGCTTGCTGGCGGGGCTGGTTGCGTTGGTCGCCCTGGGGGTATTCAGCGGGTGGTGGTTGCCCCTGCTGCTGTTGCCGCTGCTCTGGGCCGGCCACGAAGCCTGGTTTGCCGACCACCTGTTCTATGCGCCAGGCGAAGATTACGCCTACGACTTCGGTGACCAGGCACGGCAAGTGCCTGCCAGCCTGCACGATGGTGCGCTCAGGGCCAACTGTACGCTGCAGGGCGATGAGACCCTGGTGCTTGAACTGCAGCTGAAAAGCAGCTGGCTGGGGCGTTTCCTCGATCCGCAGGTCGAACTGCTGGCTGGCGAACATTCCGACCGGCAAACCTTCGAGCGTGGCGTCAATGGCCTGCGGTTTCTCAACCTCACTGGCCTGGCTGCGCCGCTACAGGCTGGCACGTTGCGCTTGCGCGGCCGGCATTGCCGGTTGAAGGGCCAGCCGCGCCTGTGGATAACGCCCGCGGTCGAACTGAAGCGGCGCCGGGTAATGGTGATCGCCCCGCATGCTGACGACGCCGAGCTGGCTGCCTATGGCCTGTACAGCCAGGCCGACGAAGCCTGGGTGGTGACCCTGACCGCCGGTGAAATCGAGGCCGAGCACTATCAGCAGATGGGCCTGGCGAAGGCCGAGGCCGCCCGCCTGAAAGGCCGCCTGCGTGCCTGGGACAGCATTGCCGTGCCGCGATGGGCCGGTGTGCCGGAATCGCGCTGCGTGCAGCTGGGCTACTTCTGCCTGCAGTTGCCCGCCATGCAGGCGGCTCCTGACCAGCCTGTGGCGTCTCGCGAAGCCGACATGGCCGATATCCGCCCGTTTCGCCAGTTCAACCTGTTCCCGCTGCCTGCCGATCAGGATGGCGCCCCCACCTGGCACAATCTGCTGGCTGACCTGCGTGCCGTCCTGGACATGGCCAAGCCGGAAGTGCTGGTGATGCCGCACCCGCAGCTCGACCCGCACCCCGACCACATCTGCGCCCAGGCGGCAGTGCTCGAAGCCATGCAAGGCCTGGCCTGGCAGCCGCAGACGCTGCTCTGCTACGCCAACCATCTGCACGATAACGACCGCTGGCCGATGGGTGACAGTGGTGATGGCGTGGCTTTGCCACCGCAGTTGAGCGCAGTGCAGGCTTGGGCCCCGTGCAGCCTGGTGTTGGACTTGGCCACGCAGCGTGACAAGGCCATGGCCCTGGGCATGATGCACGACCTGCAGCCGGCAGCCCCGTTCAAGCGTCGCTTGCGCCGGTTGCTGCAACGCTGGCTGGCCGGGCGCCGCCCGTCGCCCTACGGGGAAAACGAGTTCTTCCGCAAGGCCGTGCGGCGGCACGAGCTGTTCTGGCGGCGTGAGCTGTAAACCTGACCGCGATGGCGCAGAGCGCCCAAGGAACATAATGAAAGTCCTATTTCTGGTACAGAAGGAACAGCGGGCGATTCTCGACCGCCTGTACGATGGCGTCGCGGCCAATTGCGAATGCGACCTGCGCTGGCTCACCAGCGGAGACCAGCGCAACCTGCGCCGCTATTTCAAGCGTGAGGTGCAGGTCGAGCGCTATGACCGGATCGTGTTCTTCCTGCGCTTCAAGCAGGAGATCCGCCAGGTAGCGTTCATTCGCACTGTACCGAACCTGGTCATCCTCGAACACGACGCCTACCAGAACTACATCCCGTGCAAGTACACCGGCAAGTTCAGTGCCCATTACCGCCAACTGCCATGGGCGCGAGTGATCAGCTCGGGCTACATGGTCAGCGAGCGCCTGCGCCAGGAAGGTTTCGATGCGGTGTTCGTGCCCAAGGGCTACGACGAGCAGTTGCTGGCCGACCAAGGGCGTGAGCGCGACATCGAACTGGCCTTTGTCGGCAGCACCAACAGCGTGGCCTACAGCGGCCGCAAGGCGTTGCTGGATGAGCTGGGCCAGGTCGAGAACCTGGTGGTAACCCGCACCAAGTCGGGCGAGGACTACTGCAACACGCTCAACCGCATTCGTTTCTTCGTCAGTGCCGATGTCGGCATGGGCGAATACATGATCAAGAATTTCGAAGCCATGGCGTGTGGTTGCGTATTGCTGGCGTATGACCAGGGCGAAGAAGAAAACCGTGCGCTGGGCCTGCAGGACATGCACAACGTGGTGTTCTATGACACCATTCCGACCCTTCAGGAAAAGCTTCGGCGCTTGCGCGCGGAGCCTGAACTGGCGCGGCAGATCGCCGAGAATGGCCGCCACCTGGCGGTTTCCCGTTTCAGTTTCGGCGCAGTTGGACGTAGCATCGTCGACCACATGCGCCCAGCACTCAGGCCCCACCCGCCATTGTCAGCATGGCAGCGGCTGCGCCTGAAGCTGGGCATCTAACATAAGAGCTTTCGCGCCCAGGAGCGGGGGTTGAAAGCCGATAGTCGCAATGCGGAGGGAGTCCGGTGCGCTTTTCAAATGAGAGTGACGTCACGCTCGTCGTGACCAGTTGTGGGCGGTTCGATCTGCTCAAAGACACCCTTGAGAGTTTTGATCGCTACAACACGGCGCCGATTCGCGAGGTATTCATTACTGAAGACTCTGGTGACGATGCCGTGCATGGCGCTGTGCCGGAGCACTGGAAACCGCACTGCAAGGTGTTCGTCAACCGGCCCAAGCTGGGCCAGTTGCCGTCAATTGACCTGGCCTACAGCCACGTCAAGACGCCCTACATCTTCCATTGCGAGGACGACTGGCATTTCTATCGCCAGGGTTTTGTCGAGGACTCGCGGGCCATCCTGGAGGTGAGCCCCAACTTGCTGCAGGTGTGGTTGCGCAGCCATGCCCATGACCTGGCTGTTCACAGCCCGTACATCCACCTTGGCGATCGCCAGGTGATCGCCGGCGTGCCTTGTTACCCATTGCTGTCGGAAAAGGCGGAATGGCAGGCGTTTTCGTTGAACCCTGGCCTGCGTCGTTTGAGCGATTACCAGCGCTGCGCGCCATTTGCCGCCTATGCTGGAGAGAAGGCGCTTTCCCGACGCTACGCCGAGTTGAATCTGACGGCAGTCACTTTGGAGGGTGATGCAGTTTTGCACACTGGATTTGGTAATCACGTGACCTTGCCCATCGAAGTGGAGCGTAAGGCAAAGCGTCGTCAACGTGATCGGATAAAACTGGCATTGACGCTGGTGACGGGGGCCTTGATCGGCATGGGTATTACCATTTTTGTTCAATGAAGTCGCTGTCCCACCTGACATGAGCGGGAGAGGGCCCATGAACATCGTCAACATGATGTGGGCGGGCGGAACGCCGTACATGTCCATCCACAAGGTACATCGGCAGGTACTGTCGAATGCGGGTGCCGATGCCCGGATCAGTAACTGGCTGTTGCTGGGCAGCGGGCTCTGCTGTGGGCTTGGCTCTACCCGGGAATGGCACATGCCGTCACGCGCGCTGAAAGGGCGTCACTTGTGGCGTCTGCTGCGGCCGTGGTTGCGCATGCGCTTGCGCAAGGCACTGTCCGAGGCCAGGGCCGAAGTCGTCCTGCTTGACGGTATTGGCGTTGCGCGGCTGGTACTGCCGCTATTGCAAAGCATCCCCGAATTGCGGGCCAAGGTGTTGTTCCATGGCAAAACGCGCCTGAGCGGCGATGATATCCGCCTGTTGCGCATGCTCCCACCCGAGCGTCTGAGTATTGCAGCGGTGTCGCAGACATTGGCCGAGTCGCTGGAGCGTGACCTGGGCAAGCCGGTGCAAACCCTGCGCATGGCGCTTGACCCGCTGGCTTTCGTCGAGCCGTTGCGTGGCCGAGACCAGGCCCGGCAGGCATTGCAGTTGCCTCTGGATGCCGCCGTGATGCTGGGTGCGGTAGGGCGCCTGGTGGAAAGCAAAGGCTTCGAAATGCTGATCGAGGCATTCGCCAAGGCCAATGCACGGCAGCCAACCTTGCAGTTGGCGATCATCGGTGAAGGCCCCCAGCACGCGGCGCTGGAAGCGCGTATCGATGCGCTGGGCCTGGCGGGGCGCGTTCACCTGCGCGGTTACCGGCAGGACCTGCAGCAACTGTATCGGGCATTCGACTGGCTGCTGGTGCCTTCACGTTCAGAAGGCCTGGGGCTGGTGGTGCAAGAGGCGGTGATGGCTGACGTACCGGTAGTGTGCAGCGACCTGCAGGTGTTCCGCGAGCAACTGCGAGACACCGGTGGTTACCTGCCTGTCGCCGACGAAGGGGCCTGGGCCGAGGCGATGGAGCGTTGCGCGGCGCTCAGTGCCTCGGAGGTGGCGGCCAGGCAGCGGCAGGCACTGGCGCCAGAGCAGGCCTGGCAAGCCTTCTGCAACGGTTCGCAGAGCTTGTTGCGCAGCTGACGCTTAGCGCGCCAGCAGGGCGGCTTCGAATGCAGCGAGGGGGAATCGGTCGCCCAGGTTCTCCCGCTCGATGTAACGCACCATATGCTGAACATTGCGCCGAATCATGCGCGCAGACAGTGGCGGGCGCAGGAAACGCATGTCGGCCACGTCGATCAGGCCCAGGCGCTGGTCGGGGGTGACCACCACGTTGCCCAGGTGCAGCGAACGGAAGTACACGCCGCTGCGGTGCAACTGGCGGATCAGTTCGATCAGGCGCGGCAGGTAAATGTCCCAGCTGAAACCTTCATCTCGTGACATCTGCAGCAGCGTGCGCCCGGGCAGCGGGCGATAGAGCACGGCAGTGCGGCCTGGCAGGTCGAGCTTGTGCTGGCTGATTACTTCGAGGGTGGGGATGCCCAGTTGTGCCAGGCGCGCGGCATTATCAACGAAGCGCTGTGAGTAAGGGCGCAGCAGCGCAGATGAAATCAGCCGTTTCCTACGAAAAACCTTGAGGAAATTTCCATCTGCGAGCAGGTAGACTTTGGCGCCATGGCTGTCTGCCTCAAGCACTTGTGCGCCGAGTGTCAGCTGATCGAAGTCGACCTGGGTGAGCCGGGAGCATTGCATGAATAGAGCCTTGTCGTCTGGCGAGCAAAATGACCGGCAATAATGCCGAAAATAATGCGGTAGTACCATGGATGGTGCATCTGATTCATCGGGGAGGAAGGATGTTGTATCAAAAAGACTGGGCGCGGGCCTGGTTGGGATTCGGGCTGGTCTGGTTCCTGGCGGCGATTGCCCTGGCGCCGAGCAACAAGCTTTATCAGCAAGGCCTGGTGTTGTTCCTGTGGTTGCCGACGCTGGTGCTGGCGTGGTCGGCCCGCAGCGTGCTGGTGCAAGCCTGGAAGCGCCAACCGGCCTTGTGGGGGAGTGTGCTGTTGCTGATGGTGTGGAGCGGGCTGACCCTGGCCTGGTCGGCGACAGGGGACCCAGGGCGTGAACTCAAGCGCATGCTCTACATCCTGGTGTTCCTGCTGGCGTTTCCGTTGCTGGCGCAGTTGGGCCAGGCTCAGATACGGCGGCTGTTGCGAATGGGCTGTGCCCTGCTGGGGCTGGCTGCCTTGGTGTCTATCATCTACCTCTACGGTTACAAGAACTTCCCGTTGATCGCCCGGTTGACGGGTATCGGCGAGATTTCACACCCGATCCTGGGGGCTTATGTGATCGGCGCGGCGGTGCTGTTGATGCTCTACGACCGCCCGGCTCATCGTGCCGCGCAGTTGGGGTGGGCGGTGGCGCTGGCCTGTCTGGGGGCCTTCATTGTTCTCAGTCAGAGCCGTGGAGCGGTGTTGGCGCTGGTACTCACCGTGGTCATTGCGCCACTGTGGTACCGCGACCGGCACAGCCGGCTGTTTTCCCTGTTGGCAGTGGTCGCCACAGGGCTGGCGTTTTTTGCGATGTACAATGTGATTGCGCAGCGAGGCTCTTCCTTCCGTCCGGAAATTTTCGGTGCCGTGATCAGCATGATTTCGCAGCACCCCTGGACGGGGCTGGGGATGGGCAGCCCATACGTCGTGCAGGTCGCAGGCCTGCAGTTTGATCATTCCCACAACATGTTCACCCATGTTGCGCTGGAGGTCGGGTTGCCCGGGATGCTGCTGTGGGTTGCCGTGTGGCTGTACACCCTGGCTGAAATCGTTCGCGCCCGCAGCACGCTGTTCGGCAAGATCCTGCTCGGCTTGTGGGTGTATTCGACCCTGGCCATGCAGTTCGATGCCGCCAGCCTCACCGGTACGCCGCGTGCCGAATGGTTCATCAGCTGGCTGCCGGTGGGCCTTGCCATGATGCTGCCATGGGGGCGTGCCGAAAATGGTGCCTGTGGTAAAATTTCCGGTTCAACCTGAACAGCGAGCTCGATAATGGCCGAAACACCGCGACTGGCGGAGCACACCTCCAGCCTGAAGATCTACTTCCGGCTGCTGAGCTATGTGAAACCCTATGTCGGCATTTTCCTGCTGAGCATTGTCGGTTTTGTGATCTTTGCCTCGACCCAGCCGATGCTGGCCGGCATCCTCAAGTATTTCGTCGATGGGTTGAGCAACCCCGAAGCGGTGTTGTTCCCCAACGTGCCCTACCTGCGCGACCTGCAACTTCTGCAGGCCGTGCCGTTGCTGATCATCCTGATTGCCGCGTGGCAGGGCCTGGGCTCTTTCCTTGGCAACTACTTCCTGGCCAAGGTTTCCTTGTGCCTGGTGCACGACCTGCGCGTGGAGTTGTTCAACAAGCTGCTGGTGCTGCCTAACCGCTACTTTGACAACCACAACTCCGGGCACCTGATTTCGCGCATTACTTTCAACGTGACCATGGTGACCGGTGCCGCCACCGACGCCATCAAGGTGGTGATCCGCGAAGGCCTGACGGTGGTTTTCCTGTTCGCCTACCTGCTGTGGATGAACTGGCACCTGACTCTGGTCATGGTCGCCATCCTGCCGGTTATCGCGGTAATGGTCAGCGTTGCCAGCAAGAAATTCCGCAAGCAGAGCAAGAAGATCCAGGTGGCCATGGGCGACGTCACCCACGTTGCCTCGGAAACCATCCAGGGTTATCGGGTGGTCCGCAGCTTCGGCGGCGAGGCCTACGAAGAACAGCGTTTCGGCAAAGCCAGCCAGAGCAATACCGACAAGCAGCTGCGCATGACCAAGACCGGCTCGCTGTACACGCCGATGTTGCAGTTGGTGATCTACAGTGCCATGGCCGCATTGATGTTCCTGGTGCTGTTCCTGCGTGGCGAGTCCACTGCCGGTGACCTGGTCGCCTATATCACCGCTGCCGGCCTGTTGCCCAAGCCGATTCGCCAGTTGTCTGAAGTCAGCTCCACCATCCAGAAGGGCCTGGCAGGTGCCGAGAGCATCTTCGAGCAACTGGACGAAACGCCCGAAGTGGATACCGGTACTGTCGAGAAGGAGCGGGTGGAAGGGCACCTGGAAGTGCGTAACCTCAGCTTCACCTACCCAGGTACCGAGCGTGAAGTGCTGAGCGATATCAGCTTCACCGCCGAACCTGGGCAGATGATCGCCCTGGTCGGCCGCTCCGGCAGCGGCAAGTCGACCCTGGCTGCGCTGATCCCGCGCTTCTATCACCACGACCAAGGGCAGATCCTGCTCGACGGCGTGGAGATCGAGAACTATCGCCTGCGCAACCTGCGTCGGCATGTATCGCAGGTGACCCAGCACGTAACCCTGTTCAACGACACCGTGGCCAACAACATTGCCTATGGTGACTTGGCTGGCGCCCCGCGCGCAGACATCGAAGCCGCTGCGGCCGATGCCTATGCCAAGGAGTTCGTCGACCGCCTGCCGAAGGGCTTCGACACCGAAGTGGGTGAAAACGGTGTGCTGCTTTCTGGCGGCCAGCGCCAGCGCCTGGCCATTGCCCGTGCGCTACTGAAGAACGCACCGCTACTGATCCTCGACGAAGCCACTTCGGCGCTGGATACCGAGTCGGAGCGGCACATCCAGGCGGCGCTGGACCATGTGATGCAAGGCCGTACCACGCTGGTGATCGCCCACCGCTTGTCGACCATCGAGAAGGCCGACCAGATCCTGGTCATGGATCAGGGGCGTCTGGTCGAGCGCGGTACTCACGCCGAACTGCTCGCAGCAAATGGCCATTATGCCCGCCTGCATGCCATGGGGCTGGATGAGACGGCCAAGGCTGATATCACCTGAACCCTCGTTGATCGGGGCCGCCATGGCCCCGATTGTCACGGGAATTTTCCGGGGGCGATCTGGCCGTAAAGCCATTGACCACCCTGTGCTAATATCCTGCCCCTGTTCATTATTTCCATATGGGTTGCCCATGAAGTTGTCCATGCCGCGTTTCGATCAAGCCCCGGTACTGGTGGTCGGCGATGTCATGCTCGACCGCTACTGGCATGGCGGTACTTCGCGTATCTCGCCTGAAGCGCCAGTTCCGGTGGTCAAGGTCGATCAGATCGAGGATCGCCCCGGCGGCGCGGCCAACGTTGCCTTGAACATTGCCGCGCTGGGCGCACCCGCTTCGCTGATTGGTGTCACCGGCCAGGACGAGGCCGCCGACAGCCTGGCCAACAGCCTGCACGCTGCCGGTGTACGGTCGGTGTTCCAGCGCATCGCGCACCAGCCGACCATCGTCAAGCTGCGGGTCATGAGCCGTCACCAGCAACTGCTGCGTATCGATTTCGAAGAACCGTTCGCCACCGACCCGCTGTCACTCGCCACAGAGGTCGACAGCCTGCTCGAGGGTGTCAAGGTGCTGGTCTTGTCCGACTACGGCAAGGGCGCACTGAAAAATCACCAAGCGCTGATCCAGGCGGCGCGGGCCAAGGGCATTCCGGTGCTGGCCGACCCTAAGGGCAAGGATTTTTCCATCTACCGTGGCGCCAGCCTGATCACCCCGAACCTCAGCGAGTTCGAGACCATCGTTGGTCGATGCATCGATGAGGCCGATCTGGTCGCCAAGGGCCTGCAATTGCTGCAGGACCTGGACCTCGGTGCCTTGCTGGTCACCCGTGGCGAGCATGGCATGACCCTGCTGCGCGTCGGGCAGCCAGCACTACACCTGCCGGCGCGGGCGCGGGAAGTGTTCGACGTGACCGGTGCCGGCGATACCGTCATCTCCACCCTTGCCGCTGCCATTGCGGCAGGCGAAGACCTGCCCCACGCGGTGGCCCTGGCCAACCTGGCGGCGGGTATCGTGGTCGGCAAACTGGGTACGGCTGCCATCAGCGCCCCTGAACTGCGCCGCGCCATCCAGCGTGAGGAAGGTTCCGAGCGTGGTGTACTGGGCCTGGAGCAGCTGCTGCTGGCCATTGATGACGCGCGCGCACACAACGAGAAAATCGTCTTCACCAACGGCTGCTTCGACATTCTGCATGCCGGGCACGTGACTTACCTGGAGCAGGCGCGAGCCCAGGGCGATCGCTTGATCGTCGCAGTCAACGACGATGCTTCGGTCAGCCGCCTGAAAGGGCCGGGCCGTCCGATCAACAGCGTTGACCGGCGCATGGCCGTACTGGCTGGCCTGGGAGCGGTGGACTGGGTAATCAGCTTCCCTGAGGGTACGCCGGAGAACCTGTTGAGCCAGGTCAAGCCGGATGTGCTGGTCAAGGGCGGCGACTATGGTATCGACCAGGTGGTGGGTGCCGATATCGTCAAGGCCTATGGCGGCACCGTGAAGGTACTGGGGCTGGTCGAAAACAGCTCGACCACGGCGATTGTCGAGAAGATTCGCAAGAACTGATTCAACCTGGGGGTCGCTGTAGCGACCCTTTTTGGATATCCAGCTTGCACAAACCCTGAAAGCTGGCGCAGTCACTGTGGGAGTGGCTTTAACCGAGAACACCGGCAACGCCGGTGCCATACAGCTGGTCGCATTCTTCGCGGGTGAACCCGCTCCCACAGCGACCGAGCAGGCCGCAGAATCTTATTTATGCAGCGAAGTACGCGCCCGCTCCAGCAACGCCCGCGCCTTGTCACCAAACCGTTGCAGGTGTGATGCCCGCTGCGGTTTGTGCTCCACCAGTCCCTGCTGCTTCACCCAATCCTTCCAGCGCACCCGCTCATCCGTTACCACCCAGCCCTCCTGCCTGGCAAAGCTCTCGGCCAGGTACAGCCCGCGCGTACTTGCCGGCAGCAGTTCGTCCTTCTTCAGGGTGTACAGCTCCGCCAATGGCTGGCCGTCCTTCAGCGGCATCAGGTACAGGTCCGGGCGCTTTCGGTTGAGCCGCGCCACCAGTTGGTCGCCCTCCAGCCGCTCATCGACGTGGAACAGGCTGAGCGTCTTGGCATCCCGCGGCACCTGTAGCCGCATGTCATAGATCAGTTGCAACGATGCTGTGGGCAGGTGCACATACGCCCGGGGACGTTCCAGCAGCATCAGCTTGCCGCAGTGCACGGGGCGGGCAGCACCGGACTCCGGGGCCAGCACGAAAGGTGGCGTTTCGCGGTAGTGCAGGGCGGCAGCGTAGGGTACTGGCAGCCAGGTGTCGTTGAAGCGCCCGCCCAGCCAGCCTTCCGGGGTTTCCAGCAGGCACTCTTCGGCCACTTCCTGCACGGCCGTGTGCAGTGGCAGGTTCAGCTCCTGCGCCGGCACATAACCAGAAATAAGTTTCAACACCACATCGCCGCGGTCCTGTCGGCGCTGGCGCACCAGCACCCAGTAATCGCGGTTCTGCCAATTCAGCGTCAGGCGCACTGATACGCCCAAGTTGGCCAGCTCGACCACGAAGCGCTGCGCGTCGGGCAACTGGATGGCTTTGCGCCGCTGCTGAGTCTGGGCAAAGTTCAGCGGCATGCCGATGCTCTGGTAGGTCAGCCCTTCTGGCGTGGCCTCGACATGCAGTGGCAGTGTCTTGAAGTTGCTCGGGTTCTTGCGGATCAGCGTTCGCGCCACGAGGCTCCTCCTTGCGTCGGGTCAGTCTCCAGGCCCTTGGGCCGGAGGTAACTCAGTGCCGGCCCAGGATACGGGCGACGGTGGCCACGTTGTGGGCCAGGTGCAGCGGATTGATGGTGCCGACGATAGCACTGCTGACGCCTGGGTGGGCGAACAACAGCTCGAAGCTGGCCTGCACCGGGTCAATGCCCGGGGCCAGGCAGATATGCCCGCTGGCCAGTGCTTTCTTTACCAGGATGGCCTTGCCGTGTTCGGCAGCGTAGTCCAGCACCGGGCGTTCTGCCTGCTCGTTGAGGTTGTAGGTAACCATGGCGCAGTCACCTTGCTCCAGCGCTTTCAGGCCACCGGCAACGGTCTTGCCGGACAGGCCGTAGCCAAGAATCTTGCCCTCCTGCTTGAGCTCGGCCAGGGTCTGGTAGACCTCTTGCTGTTCGAGAATGGCCAGGTCATTGCCGTCGGAGTGAACCAGCACCAGCTCGATGCGATCGGTTTCAAGGCGGCGCAGGCTGCGCTCCACCGAACGACGAGTGTGCGCGGCACTGAAGTCGAAGTGCGACAGGCCATTGTCGAACTCTTCGCCAACCTTGCTGACGATCACCCACTCGTCGCGCTGGCCACGCAGCAGTGGGCCCAGGCGTTCTTCGCTGCGGCCGTAGGCCGGGGCGGTGTCGATCATGTTGATGCCCAGTTCGCGGGCCTGGCCCAGTAACAGGCGGGCTTCTTCATCGCCGGGGATGGTGAAGCCATTGGGGTATTTCACGCCTTGGTCCCGGCCCAGTTTGACCGTGCCAAGGCCCAGCGGTGACACCTTGAAACCGGTGCTGCCCAGCGGGCGATGGAAGTCGTGCAAGGTTGGCAATGTCATGGCAGCAGTTGCTCCCAGGCCGGTACACCCAGCGGGGGGCGTGGCAGGTCGGTCAAGTCGGCTTGTGCCTGTGGACGGATGCCGTCGCGTTCCAGATGGCTGATGACCCGGTCGCTGAAGTCCGGGGCCAGCGCCAGCTTGGTCGGCCAGCCCACCAGCAGGCGGTGCTGCTCGGCGAGGAAGGCGTTGTCCGGGCGGGCCAGGCCAGATTGCGCCGGCTCAGCACGCTCGACCCTTAGGGTGGCCCAATGCAGCTGGCCTTGGTCGACCCATGGCAGCAGGTTGGCGATTTCTTTCTGCGCTGCGGCAATCTGAGCAGCCGGTTCGCGGGCGACGCCGTCGGCTTCGGCCAGGTCGCCACCCATGTACCAGACCCACTGGCCATCAGCGGCTGGGTGGGTGGTAATGGTCACCCTTGGCTTCGGTCCACCGCCCAGGCAGTGCGCGTAAAGCGGTTTGAGGTTGGCACCTTTGGCCAGCACCATGTGCAGTGGGCGGGTTTGCATGGCGGGCTGCTTCAGGCCCAGGGCATGCAGCAGGTCTTCGGTACCGGCACCGGCGCTGAGTACGATGCGTTGGGCGCGGATGTCGCGGCCATCAACGCGCAGGCCGATCAGTTCGTCGCCCGCGTGCAGGGGCTCGATGTGTTCACCGGCCAGCAAGCTGTCGCCTGCCAGCTCGGCTAAGTTGGCCAGCAGGCTGGGCACGTCGATGACCAGTTCGGCCAGGCGGTAGACCTTGCCCTTGAAGGCGCGGTCTTGCAGGGCCGGCGGCAATTGCTCGCCTTTGACTTGGTCAACCCGGCCGCGCACGGCCTTGCTGGCGAAGAAACTGGTGAGGTTGCCGGCCAGTGTGCCTGGCGACCACAAATAGTGCGCATCGGACAGCAGGTGGGTGCGGGTCAGTGCCAGTTCGCCGCTGCCATTCAAGGCCTCGCGCCAGCGGCGCGGCATGTCGGCGATGGCCTCTGAGGCACCGGTCAGCGCACCGTGCAGGGCGTACTTGGTGCCCCCATGGATGATGCCTTGCGACTTGATGGTCTGCTCGCCGCCAAGGCTGGCGCGCTCTACCAGCACCGTCGAGTAGCCGAGGCGACGCAAGCGGGCATTGAGCCAGAGGCCAGCGACCCCGGCGCCGACGATCAATACGTCAGTGGAAATGGCGGATGGCATGGCGGTACCTCGAAGACTGGGACAGCTGGCAAGTATACAGGCAGCGTCAGTGCCCGGCAGTTTTGGAGAACAGCTGAATCACCACGACCCCACCCACGATCATGCCCATCCCCAGCATCGCCGGGACATCCAGCTTCTGCCCGTAGATCACCAGCGCCGCGACACTGATCAGCACAATTCCGAGCCCCGACCAGATGGCATAGGCAATCCCCACCGGAATGCTGCGTACCACCAGGGTCAGCATCCAGAACGCAATGCCATAGCCCACCACCATCAGTAGCAGCGGCAACGGCGTGCTCAGGCCTTTTACTGCTTTCATCGAGGCGGTGGCGATGACTTCGGCGCAGATGGCAATGGCGAGATAGGTATAGGCATTCATGGCAGGATCCTCCGTTTGCTGGGTGGGCATTCTAGGCTTAACCTGGATGGGGTAAAGTCATTACCTATCATCATTGGAGATAGGTTGATGGCCGAGCAGTGGAACCTTGAGCAACTGCGAACCTTTCTGCGTGTTGCAGAACTGCGCTCGTTCTCGGCCGTGGCCCGTGAGCAGCGCAAGGCCCAGTCGGCGATCAGCAATGCCATTGCCCTGCTGGAAACCGACTTGGGTGTCACGTTGTTCGAACGCAGCAGTGGCCGGCAACCGAAACTGACCGAAAACGGTAGTGCGTTGCTGGAAGACGCCCGTGAACTGTTGCGCCAATGCGAGCGCCTGGATGGTCGCGCCCTGGCATTGATGCGCGGGCAGGAGGCCTTGCTACGGGTGGCCCAGGACGAAGCCATGCCTTACCAGCCGGTGATCGACAGCCTTGATGAGTTGGCCAGCCGCTACCCGTACCTGGAGGTGCAACTGGCCAGCGGCGCCCAGGGCGACGTGGCGCGCAAGCTGGTGGAGCGGCGCGCCGATCTGGGCTTGTTCTTCCACCACGAAAGCATGCCGGCATCGCTGGAGCGGCGCGCCCTGGGCAGTGTGGAAATGGTTACGGTGTGCGCGGTCGGCCACCCGCTGGCAGGCGAAGGCCGGGTCACCCGCCAGCAACTGGCGCGTCACCGGCAACTGCTGATTACTCCGCAGCAAAGCGGCTACCCTGGCGGTGAGGCCGTCAGCCCGCAGGTGTGGCGTGCAGACAGCTTCTACGCCATGGCCGAATTGCTCATGCGCGGCCTGGGCTGGGCCTGGCTTCCGCGGCATGTCGTGCAGTACCCGACCTATCAGGCGCACATGGTCGAACTGGACAGCGAGTGGCGCCCGCCAGCGTTGGTGGCGGAGCTGGCCTGGCGCCGTGACGAACCTCTGGGGCCGGCCGCGCAATGGTTGGCCGAGCGCTTTGCGGTGCACCTGCGCGCGATCGGGTAAACTCCGCTGCCATGAACAGAACCCTCTATACCTTGCTGTTTCACCTGGGCCTGCCGCTGGTCGCGCTGCGCCTGTACCTGCGCGCGCGCAAGGCGCCGGTCTATGGCCAGCGTATCGCCGAGCGTTTTGCCTTCAAGCTGCCGGCCATGCGCCAGGGTGGCATCTGGGTGCATGCGGTGTCGGTCGGCGAAAGCATCGCCGCTGCGCCGATGGTGCGTGCCTTGCTCAAGGCCTACCCCGGTCTGCCGATCACGCTCACCTGCATGACCCCGACAGGTTCCGAGCGCATTCGGGCCATGTTCGCCGACGAACCCCGCGTGCAGCATTGCTATTTGCCCTACGACCTGCCTTGGGCGGCGGGGCGTTTCCTCGACCATGTGCAGCCGAAGCTAGGCATCATCATGGAAACCGAGCTGTGGCCCAACCACATTCACCAGTGTGCCCGGCGCGGCATTCCGGTGGCGTTGGCCAATGCACGCTTGTCAGAGCGTTCGGCGCGCGGCTATGGGCGCTTTGCCAAACTCACCCGGCCGATGCTGGCCGAGATGAGCCTGATTGCCGTGCAGACCGAAACCGAGGCCCAGCGTTTCCGTGACCTGGGCGCGCGTCCTGAATGCGTGCAGGTGACCGGCTCGATCAAGTTCGACCTGAAGATCGATCAACAGTTGCTGCCGCGTGCCCAGGTGTTGCGCGAGCAATGGGGAGCATTGCAACGCCCGGTGTGGATCGCTGCCAGTACCCATGAAGGTGAGGATGCCTTGATCCTGCAGGCGCACCGGCAGTTGTTGCAGATGCATGGCGATGCCTTGCTGATCCTGGTACCGCGCCACCCTGAGCGCTTCAATGCGGTGTATGCGCTTTGCAGTGAACAGCTCACTACCGTGCGGCGTTCTGCTGGCGCTCCGGTTGAAGCAGGGACGCAGGTATTGCTAGGCGACACCATGGGCGAGTTGCTGTTCCTCTATGCCCTGGCCGACATTGCCTTTGTCGGCGGCAGTCTGGTGGCGACAGGGGGGCACAACCCGCTGGAGCCGGCTGCGCTGGCCTTGCCGGTACTCATGGGGCCGCATGTGTTCAACTTCCTTGAGATCAGCGCGATGCTGCGCGAGGCGGGAGCGTTGCAGCAGGTAGATGATGCCGATGGGCTGGCCGAGGCAGTGCGAAGCCTGATTGAACTGCCTCAAGATGCGCGGCGCATGGGCGAGGCGGGCACAGCGGTGGTGCGGGCTAACCAAGGCGCTTTGCAGCGGTTGCTCGACAGCCTGGGCATCTTGTTGCATTGAGGCTGGTTCGCGTCTGAACACCTGTCATTTTTGCTAGTTTCATGAATGTGGCTGCCTCGCTACGCTGAACCTCCGTGTCGCCAGCCTGTTTTTCGCAGGGGCGACTATTTGGAGGGTAAAATCATGTGGAAGGAGTGCACGACGTTCGACGGAAATTTGAATGACTGGATACCTGATCCAGATGTTCAAACCGGTTTCGCCAGTGAGGGCGGCGATCAGCGATTTGAGTATCCCCGGCAGCCATCGGCTGACGCTTTTCGCGCATTGTTGAGCAAGACTTTTGATGGTTTGCGTGAGGGTGTGAGATATCGGGCCTCTGTGAAGGCACTTCAGCGAAGTGATATTGGTACGGGTGTTCAGCGTCTGCGGTTTGTCGTGAATGGCGAATGCTTTGAGGGGGTCGACTTGGCAGGGGGGCAGTGGCAGACGGTAAGCGTGTCCTTCGTTGCCACAGTACCTTCTGTGTCTGTATCGCTGGAATATGAACATGTCCCTGGAAATGCTGTCGGCGGCGATTTCCGGCTCGACAATTTATGCCTTGTGCTGCACGGCGAACAGGGTGATGCCGTTAAGACAGACTTCACCCATTTCGAGGATGCCTCTGAGCCGTTCAATGGCTGGGAGCGGGGAAGTAATGGTCAAACTTTACAGGTGCTCGCTGTGGAGGGTAACCATGTTTTGGGGTATGACGAGCCGATTAAGCAAGTGCATTTAGGCGTGATTTTGTTCAAGCGCTTCGACTGGGAGCAGGGAGGGCGCTTCTCTTTCAGCGCTTCGGTGGGCAAAGCAGGTTTCAATACGAATGCCGTAGGCACCCTTGCGTTGAGCGTCAATGGCAGTGGGCTTGAAAGCAAGAAAATTGTTTCTCAAACCACTGAAGTCATGAAGTGGGAATTTGAGGCGAATCAAATAGATCAATTGGATCTTAGCGTTCGTGAAGTGTTGGATTCGCAGCCGTCGGGCTTCTACCTTGACAACCTCCTGCTGCAACAAGAAGAAGACTGCACCGACTTCTCTGGCCCTAATGAAGAAACGATGTTCAATGGGTGGGTGCTACAGCCGGAGGTTTCATACGGCGTTTCCATAATCAAAGAGCCGGGCGGTGAGGGCAATGTTCTCAATTTCCCAACTCATCCGGGCCACAAGAGTGATGGGTTGATACTGTCCAAAAATTTTGAAGGCCTGATGCCGGGAGATAAATGCGAGTTCGTGATGCGTGTGCGTGCGAACAACCGCTATCCATCAGCGAGGCTTTCGGTTGCATTGGGTTCGCAGTCGGTGCTGACGGAGACCGCTATCGTAAGCCAAGACTGGGTGGATATCTCCTCTGATACATTCACGGTGAGTGGGCAGGCCGAGGATACGGTGCTGAGAATCTTTAACCATAATGGTGAGAGTGACGGTAACGACTACCGATTCTCTGTTCTACTCTTACGTCGTGTTGAACCCTAGGTTCCAGAATATCGAGGCGCGTGCCTCTTGGCGGTAAAACCCGCCCCATAGAGCTGTCACTGCCTTGGTGGCTGATACAGCTCCGGTGGGGGGGTATCCGCGAAAAACTTCACTCCTGCGTCAAGGTCTGCGCTCGAAGTTCTTGGCCGCTGCTGCAGCCAGGTCCGGCGGCAGGAAGTCCTTGTCCGGGTTGTAGTCAGGTTTCAGGTAGCGCTTGAGGTCCTGCAGGTCTTGCGGGCTAAGGGTACCGGCGGCTTGCTTGAGGCTGAGGTTGTCGAGGATGTAGTCATAGCGGCTGTTGTTGTAATCCCGCACCGAGGTATACAGCTGGCGCTGGGCATCGAGCACGTCAACGATGTTGCGGGTACCCACCTGGTAGCCGATTTCGGTGGCTTCCAGTGCGCTCTGGTTGGAGATGATCGACTGCTTGCGCGCCTGCACCTGTTCCACATCGGTGTTCACCGCGCGGTGCAGGTTGCGGGTGTTTTCCACCACCTGGCGGCGCAGGCTTTCACGTTGCTGCTCGCTCTGGCTCAGGCGCTGATAGGCCTCGCGTACCTGCGAGCTGGTGAGGCCGCCGCTGTAGATAGGGATGTTCAACTGCAGGCCGACGCTGGTCTGCTCCACATCGCCGCTGTAACGCACACCCAGTTGCGAAGGGTTGGTGAAGCCAAGGCTGTCGTTGTCGCCTTTCTGGTACTTGGCCACCGCATCCAGGGTCGGTGCATGGCCCGCCTTGCGCTGGCGCAGCGTCTCTTCGGCGGCGGAAACCGCATAGTTGGTGGCCAGCAGGTTGAGGTTCTGCCGCCCGGCGGTTTCGACCCATGCCTTGGCGTCGTTGGGTGTAGGCACCAGCACCGGCAAGGTGTGGACCACGCCCTGAATCGAGCTGTACTCGCGGTTGGTCAGGGTAACCAGGGCCTCGAAGGCATCCTGTACCTGGCGTTCGGCGATGATCCGGTTGGCCCGGGCCGTGTCGTAGCTGGCCTGGGACTGCAGCACATCGGTCTTGTCGGAAAGGCCGACGTCGAAACGTTCGTTGGACTGGTCCAGCTGGCGCTTGAAGGCCGCTTCCTCGGCCTTGGTCGCGGCCAGGTTGTCCTGCGCCCGCAGCACGGCGAAGTAGTTCTGCGCGGTTTGCAGTATCAGGTTCTGCTCAGTTGCCGACAGTTCAAGTGCCGCCTGTTCATTGACCGCCTCGGCAGCCTGCAACTGGAACCAGCGGTCTGCGCGGAAAATCGGCTGGGCCAGCGTTGCACTCCAGGAGTTGCCGCTGCGGTTGGAGGTTATGGAAGGCTCATCCAGCTTCGTGCGGGTGTTCATCATTTCGGCACCTGCCGACAGGTTTGGCAGCAACCCGGCACGGGCCTGCGGCACCACTTCACGGCGGGCACCATAATCGGCGCGTGCTGCGGCCAGGTCAGCGTTATTGTCGACCGCTTCCTGATAGACGCTGACCAGGTCGGTCTTGACCGTTTGGGGCACGTCCGCTGCCCAGACCACTCCGTTGGACGCACAAGACACGGCTATCGCCAGTGAGAGTTTGCGCAGCATAGAGGCAATCCTTGTACGAAATTTAATTACTGAACTGTTGAGTATCGAGCGATGGGCCAGTGTAGTGCCATGCGCCCCTGGCAACAATCGCTGGGTGCGCCTTTCATCATCCGCGCATTTACCCGCTTGGCTTTGCCGACCACTCCAGTCTAGACTGCGCATGTTCTTGTCGGGGTGCCTTGAAGCAAAGGCTGAGATCGCAGAGGTGCGGATCCCGTTGAACCTGATCAGGTTAGCGCCTGCGTAGGGAACAAGATTGCTCACCTTCCCGGGGAGCCTCTTGTGCCAGGTCCGGGATTGTCACAGCTGCACGCAGCTTCAGGCACCCCCATATCCGGCACTGCACCCATCAATGGGTGCGTCCGCGCCATTCAGGTTCACCCCGACATTCCACTGCTAGGAAGCCGTCTGGAGAGCCTGTGATGACCAAACAAGAAAAAGCGATCAACCTCAGCGAATCGGCACAAGTCGATCAGCAGTCCGTGCAACCGTTCCGCCGTTCGCGCAAGATTTATGTCGAAGGCTCGCGCCCGGATATCCGCGTACCCATGCGCGAAATCAGCCTGGACGACACCCCTACCGATTTTGGTGGCGAAACCAACGCCCCTGTACTGGTCTACGACACTTCCGGCCCGTACACCGACCCTGATGTCATCATCGACGTGCGCAAAGGCCTGGGCGATGTGCGCTCGGCCTGGATCGAAGCCCGTGGTGACACTGAGCGCCTGGCCGGCCTGAGCTCTGACTTCGGCCAGCAGCGCCTGAACGACGCCGAGCTGGCCAAGCTGCGCTTCGCCCATGTGCGCAACCCGCGCCGCGCCAAGGCCGGCGCCAACGTCTCGCAGATGCACTATGCCCGCCAGGGCATCATCACCGCCGAGATGGAATACGTGGCCATCCGCGAAAACATGAAGCTGCAAGAGGCTCGCGCCGCCGGCCTGCTGGACGAGCAGCACGCCGGGCACAGCTTTGGTGCCAACATCCCGAAAGAAATCACCCCCGAATTCGTGCGCCAGGAAGTCGCCCGCGGCCGCGCGATCATCCCGGCCAACATCAACCACCCGGAAGTGGAACCGATGATCATCGGCCGCAACTTCCTGGTGAAGATCAACGGCAACATCGGCAACAGCGCCCTGGGCTCCTCGATCGAGGAAGAAGTGGCCAAGCTGACCTGGGGCATCCGCTGGGGTTCTGACACGGTCATGGACCTGTCCACCGGCAAGCACATTCACGAAACCCGAGAGTGGATCATCCGCAACTCGCCAGTACCGATTGGCACCGTACCGATCTACCAGGCCCTGGAAAAGGTCAACGGCGTGGCCGAGGACCTGACCTGGGAGCTGTTCCGCGACACCCTGATCGAACAGGCCGAGCAGGGTGTGGACTACTTCACCATCCACGCTGGTGTGCTGCTGCGCTATGTGCCGCTGACCGCCAAGCGGGTGACCGGCATTGTCAGCCGGGGCGGTTCGATCATGGCCAAGTGGTGCCTGGCCCACCACAAGGAAAACTTCCTGTACACCCACTTCGAAGAAATCTGCGAAATCATGAAGGCCTACGACGTCAGCTTCTCGCTGGGCGACGGTCTGCGCCCTGGTTCGATTGCCGATGCCAACGACGCCGCGCAGTTCGGTGAGCTGGAAACCCTCGGCGAGCTGACCAAAATTGCCTGGAAACACGACGTGCAGTGCATGATCGAAGGCCCCGGCCATGTGCCGATGCAACTGATCAAGGAGAACATGGACAAGCAGCTGGAGTGCTGCGACGAGGCGCCGTTCTACACCCTTGGCCCGCTGACCACCGACATTGCCCCGGGCTACGACCACATCACTTCGGGCATTGGTGCGGCGATGATCGGCTGGTTCGGTTGCGCCATGCTCTGCTACGTCACGCCCAAGGAGCACCTGGGCCTGCCGAACAAGGACGACGTGAAGACCGGCATCATCACCTACAAGATCGCCGCGCACGCCGCCGACCTTGCCAAGGGCCACCCGGGCGCGCAGATCCGCGACAACGCCCTGTCCAAGGCGCGCTTCGAGTTCCGCTGGGAAGACCAGTTCAATCTTGGCCTGGACCCGGACACCGCGCGTGCCTACCACGACGAAACCCTGCCGAAGGAGTCGGCCAAGGTCGCGCACTTCTGTTCGATGTGCGGGCCGAAGTTCTGCTCGATGAAGATCACCCAGGAGGTGCGTGAATACGCCGCCAAGATCGAGGCAGTGGACGTGACGGTCGAAGCGGGCATGCGTGAGCAGGCCGAGCGGTTCCGCCAGGAAGGCAGCCAGCTGTACCACAAGGTGTAACTGACTTTACATCTGCATTGAACCGGCTGGCCCTTTCTTTCGCGGGTAAACCCGCGCCCACTGGAATCCCACTGCCTTCGGCATTGTGCGGTCCCTGTGGGAGCGGGTTTACCCGCGAAAGAAAGGGCCGGCCGGTTCAGCACATACCTCAACCCTTTCGGCGACTACAATAATGACCACCCCCAGCCAGTTCTCCCCCGACCACCCGGTCCCTACCCACCAGCGCATCTTCGGCGCCCGCGACCTGTTCTCGCTTTGGTTCTCCCTCGGCATCGGCCTGATGGTGCTGCAGGTCGGCGCCATGCTGGCCCCCGGTCTGGGCCTTGCTGGCGCAGTGCTGGCCATTGCACTGGGCACCGGCGTGGGCGTGCTGTTGCTGGGGGCTGCCGGTGTGGTCGGCAGCGACACCGGCCTGTCGGCCATGGGCACGCTGAAGCTCAGCCTGGGCAGCCATGGCGCGCGCTTGCCGGCGCTGCTCAACCTGCTACAGCTGGTGGGCTGGGGTGCGTTCGAGATCATCGTCATGCGCGATGCCGCCAGCCTGCTGGGCGCGCGTGCCTTTGGTGAAGACAGTGCCTGGAACAGCCCGATGCTGTGGACCTTGTGCTTTGGTGCCCTGGCCACCTTGCTGGCTGTAAGCGGGCCACTGGCTTTCGTGCGCAAGGTGCTGCGCGCCTGGGGGATCTGGTTGCTGCTGGGTGCGTGCGTCTGGCTGACCTGGAACCTGTTCGCCAAGGCCGACTTGGCTGACCTGTGGCGCCGCACCGGCGACGGTTCGATGTCGCTGGCGGTAGGCTTCGACATCGTCATTGCCATGCCGCTGTCGTGGTTGCCACTGATCGCTGACTACTCGCGTTTTGCCCGCAATGGCAAGCATGTGTTCGGCGGTACGGTACTGGGCTACTTCATGGGTAATACCTGGCTGATGAGCCTGGGTGTGGCCTACACCCTGGCCTTTGCTGCCAGCGGTGAAGTCAATGCGCTGTTGCTGGCCCTGGCTGGCGCCGGCATGGGTATCCCGCTGTTGCTGATCCTGCTCGACGAGTCGGAAAAGGCCTTTGCCGATATCCACTCGGCAGCGGTTTCCACCGGTGTGCTGTTGCCGTTGAAGGTCGAGCACCTGGCGCTGGCCATTGGCGTGCTGTGCACCCTGATCGCCTTGCTGGCGCCACTGGCCCAGTACGAGAACTTCCTGTTGTTGATCGGTTCTGTCTTTGCGCCGCTGTTCGGTGTGGTGCTGATGGACCACTACGTGGTGCGTCGCCGCCGTTTGCCAGCGCAGGTCGGTGGCCTTCACTGGCAGGCGCTGCTGGCCTGGTTTGCCGGCGTGGCGGCCTATCACCTGATTGCCGTCAAGGCACCGGAGCTGGGCGCTACCCTGCCAGCATTGCTGCTGGCAGGTGTGCTGCATGGGCTGTTAAGCCTTAGCCGCGGCCGGGAAACAGTTCAGGCTTGAGCACGCCATTCAGGCGCGGGTAGGGGATCTTCAGTTCCACGTGGCCCATGGAGTAGGGCGCGATGGCATAGACCTCATACTTGACCACCACCGCGCCGTACGTCAGGGCGACGTGCGGCGACTTCTTGAACGGCCAGGTTTTAACGAACTCGGCGTCCTTGTCCATGCCCACGCTCATCAGCCAGGCGCGGTGCGATTCTTCGACGGTTTTCCAGAAGGTATCTTCCTGGCCGGGCACCAGCATGTCCTGCAGGGTCAGCACCTTGTCCAGCTTGCGCGAGTAGTTGATGAAGCCTCGGCCGGGCATGCCATGGGCGCCGCCGCTGTCCAGGTAGCTGGACAGCTCGATGATCACCAGCCCGTCATGCTGCTCGCGTACCTTGGCTTGCAGGTAGCTGCTGTTACGTTTGTCGGCACTGGCCAGGTATTGCTGTTCGTAGGCCTGCAGGGTGCCTGGCGCGGTGCCATGCTGATTGTCTTCGGTCAGTTGCAACAGGCGCTGTTCGACGATGCCGTCGAGCTTGGGCAGGGCCGGGAAGTGCACCGTGTCGATGTTCACCAACGGGCAGTCGCTTTCGCTGCAGCCGGGTTTGACGTGCTCCCAGGCATCGCGCTTGACCTCGAGCGGGGCCCGGTAGTTGGGCGTGAACAGGCTCTGGCAGGCGCCCAGAGCGAGTGCCAGCACGGCCACGGAAGTCAGTTTGACAAGTGTCATGATGATCCTTGCAGAACAGGGAAAAGTCGGCCTTTGACCGTCTGCGCGGCCTTCAGTTCGCCACTAAGCTAACAGAGAGAAGGCACGCTGTCCCGAGTGCGCGAACGGTTGCCGGAAAGGGATGAAACCGGCAGGCGTGCAGAGTAGGATGGCGCGATGCGTTATTCGAGGTAATGAGGATTTCCATGTCAGACGCGTTGAACTCAGTGCCCAAGGGCTTCGAAATCATCGAGCGGGCCAATTGCTTCCAGGGCTTTTACAAGCTCGACAAGCTACGGCTGCGCCACGAGCTGTTTGCCGGAGGCATGGGCCGCGAGATCAGCCGCGAGTTGTTTGTGCGTCACGATGCGGTGTGCGTGCTGCCGTACGACCCGTTGCGCGATGAAGTGGTACTGATCGAACAGTTCCGCGTGGGAGCACTGCACAAGGTCGGTAACCCTTGGCTGATCGAGATGGTTGCCGGGTTGATCGACAAGGACGAACAGCCTGAAGAAGTCGCCCACCGCGAAGCTGAAGAGGAAGCAGGCCTGACATTCAGTGCCCTGTGGCCGATGACCCGTTACTTCCCGTCGCCCGGCGGCAGTGACGAATACGTGCACCTGTTCCTTGGCCGCTGCAGCAGCGAGGGTGCGGGTGGCCTGCACGGTCTGGAAGAAGAGGGTGAAGACATTCGTGTGCGCGTGTGGTCGTTCGAGGATGCCTTGCAGGCCGTACGTGACGGGCGCATCTGCAACGCGGCGACCATCATTGGCCTGCAATGGCTGGCGCTGAACCGTGACGAAGTACGAGGTATGTGGAAGTGAACCTGCTGCGCGAGCGCTATCGAGTCGACCTGGTCGGGCTGCAAGCCGCCTGCGAGGCCAACTACGCCCGGCTGATGCGCCTGTTGCCCGACATGCGTACCACCCAGAGCTCGCGCTGCATCGGCATGACCCAGGGTGACCAGATGCTCGGCGTACTGGTGCTCGACGTGGTGCTGGCCTGCCCGTATACCACCACCCTGCATGTGCGCCAGGAGCACAGCCTGCCGTGGCTGCCGGTGCCGCACCTGGAAGTGCAGGTGTACCACGATGCGCGCATGGCCGAAGTGGTCAGCGCCGAACACACCCGGCGCCTGCGCAGCATCTATCCGTACCCGAACGAAGCCATGCACCAGCCGGACGAAAAGGCCCAGCTCAACCTGTTCCTCGGTGAATGGCTAAGCCATTGCCTGGCCTGTGGCCACGAGCTGGCGAGCGTTCGCTGACATGCAGCCAGACCAGAAGCGTCCTGTGCAGGTGGTGCAACTGACCGACGCCCATCTTTTCGCCGACCCGGCCGGCAGCATGCTGGGCCTCAACACCCGCGACAGCCTGCGCCATGTGGTGGCCCAGGTACGGCGGGAGCAACCGCTGGTCGACTTGCTGTTGTGCACCGGGGACCTGTCCCAGGACGCCAGTGTTGCCTCTTATGAAGCGTTCCGTGAGCTGACTGCGCCGTTTGCCGTGGCGACCCGCTGGTTGCCGGGCAACCACGATGAGGCTCAGGTCATGGCACAGGTTGCACCGGAGCTGGTACAGGCAGTGACCGATATGGGTGCCTGGCGTATTGTCATGCTCAACACGGCCGTTCACGGTGCGACCCATGGCTTTCTGGAAGATGACCAGTTGGCAGTGCTGGAAGCAGCCCTGGAAGGGGCCGGTGCGCGGCATTGCCTGGTGTGTTTCCATCATCAGCCGGTGGATATCGGCTGCGCCTGGATCGCGCCGATCGGCTTGCGCAATGCTCAGGCCTTGTTCGATATCGTCGAGGCTTATCCGCAGGTGCGGGCGTTGCTGTGGGGGCATGTGCATCAGGAATGGGACGAAGTACGCGATGGCCGGCGACTGCTGGCTACGCCTTCGACTTGCATTCAATTTGCACCACGCAGCGAAGACTTCAAGGTGAGTGAAGAGCATCCTGGGTACCGCTGGTTGCGCCTGCATGCCGACGGGCGGTTGGAGACAGGGGTGGAGCGGGCGCTGGATTTCAATGTGAAGCTCGACTTCGATAGCCCAGGTTATTGAGGCGCTGGAAACCTGCACGATCTCTTGTGGGAGCGGGTTTACCGGCGAAGAATGCGACTCGGTGTATGGCACAGGCTTCGCCCGTGTTCGCGGGTGAACCCGCTCCCGCAGGTCCGGTGTTGCAGCGGGCTATGGTGAAGAAATTGTTGCGAAACCCGTGACACTGCGTCAAAACCCGGCGAACGCGCTACACTGCGCGTCCCTGCGCCCGCATCATCAGGCGCGAAGCCACAGATTCCGGGGGCAGCATGTCGGGTTCCATCCTCTATATCCATGGCTTCAACAGCTCGCCGCTTTCAACCAAGGCGCGCCAACTCGAAGCCGCCATGCAGCTGCTTGGCCTGGCCGATCAGTTGCGGGTGCCCGCCTTGCACCATCATCCACGCCAGGCCATCGCCCAGCTTGAAGCGGCTATCGCCGAGCTGGGTGCGCCATTACTGGTGGGCAGTTCGCTCGGCGGCTACTATGCCACTCATCTGGCCGAGCGCCATGGTCTAAAGGCCTTGCTGGTCAACCCGGCGGTAACCCCGCACAGGCATTTCGACGGCTACCTCGGTACCCAGCGCAACCACTACACCGATGAAACCTGGGAGCTGACCCTCGATCACGTACAGGCCCTGGCTGAGCTGGAAGTGCCAGCCCCGGTCGATGCCAGCCGCTATCAAGTGTGGCTGCAAACCGCCGATGAAACCCTGGACTATCGCCACGCCGAGCGCTATTACCGTGCCTGTGCCTTGCGTATCCAGGCCGGCGGCGACCACAGCTTCCAGGGCTTCGCCGAACGCCTGCCGGCGCTGCTGGCCTTCGCCGGCATTGCCCGTGGGCAGTATGCAGCGCTCGATTTTTCTGTATTTTGACTTTTTTGCATTCACCAGACTGACGACGAGACCCTATGGCCACTCCCAGCGCTAGCGCCTATAACGCAGACGCCATCGAAGTCCTCTCGGGCCTTGACCCGGTCCGCAAGCGGCCAGGCATGTACACCGACACCAGCCGCCCCAACCACCTGGCCCAGGAAGTCATAGACAACAGTGTCGACGAAGCCCTTGCTGGCCATGCCCGTTCGGTGCAAGTTATCCTGCATGCCGACCACTCGCTGGAAGTCAGCGACGATGGCCGCGGCATGCCCGTGGACATCCACCCGGAAGAGGGTGTGTCCGGGGTCGAATTGATCCTCACCAAGCTGCACGCCGGCGGCAAGTTCTCCAACAAGAACTACCAGTTCTCTGGTGGTTTGCACGGTGTGGGTATCTCGGTGGTCAACGCCCTGTCGACCCAGGTGCGTGTGCGCGTCAAGCGCGACGGTAACGAATACCAGATGACCTTTGCCGATGGTTTCAAGGCCAGCGAGCTGGAAGTGGTCGGTTCGGTCGGCAAGCGCAACACCGGCACCAGCGTCTACTTCAGCCCTGACCCGAAGTACTTCGATTCGCCCAAGTTCTCCATCAGCCGCCTCAAGCATGTGCTCAAGGCCAAGGCCGTGCTGTGCCCGGGCCTGCTGGTCAGCTTCGAGGACAAGGCCAGCGGCGAAAAGGTCGAGTGGCACTATGAAGACGGTTTGCGCTCTTACCTGGTCGATTCGGTCAACGAGTTCCAGCGCCTGCCGGACGAGCCGTTCTGCGGCAGCCTGGCCGGTAACAAGGAGGCCGTGGACTGGGCTTTGCTGTGGTTGCCAGAGGGCGGCGACAGCATCCAGGAAAGCTACGTCAACCTGATCCCCACCGCCCAGGGCGGAACCCACGTCAACGGCCTGCGCCAAGGCCTGCTGGACGCCATGCGTGAGTTCTGCGAGTTTCGCAACCTGCTGCCGCGTGGTGTGAAGCTGGCGCCGGAAGACGTCTGGGAGCGCATCACCTTCGTACTGTCGATGAAGATGCAGGACCCGCAATTCTCCGGGCAGACCAAAGAGCGCCTGTCCTCGCGTGAGGCGGCGGCGTTCGTCTCCGGCGTGGTCAAGGACGCTTTCAGCCTGTGGCTCAATGGCCACCCCGAGCTGGGCATGCAACTGGCGGAGCTGGCCATCAGCAACGCCGGCCGCCGCCTCAAGGCCAGCAAGAAGGTCGAGCGAAAACGCATCACCCAAGGCCCGGCACTGCCTGGCAAACTGGCCGATTGCGCCGGCCAGGACCCGATGCGTGCCGAACTGTTCCTGGTCGAGGGTGACTCGGCCGGTGGTTCTGCCAAACAGGCGCGGGACAAGGAGTTCCAGGCCATCCTGCCGCTGCGCGGCAAGATCCTCAACACCTGGGAAGTGGACGGTGGCGAAGTCCTGGCCAGCCAGGAAGTGCACAACATTGCGGTGGCCATCGGTGTCGACCCGGGTGCCACCGACCTGGCGCAACTGCGCTACGGCAAAATCTGCATCCTCGCCGACGCCGACTCCGACGGCCTGCACATCGCCACGCTGCTGTGCGCGTTGTTCGTTCAGCACTTCCGCGCGCTGGTCGAGGCCGGGCACGTGTATGTGGCCATGCCGCCGCTGTACCGCATCGACCTGGGCAAGGAAATCTACTACGCCCTCGACGAAGCCGAGCGTGACGGCATTCTCGACCGCCTGGTGGCCGAGAAGAAGCGCGGCAAACCCCAGGTGACCCGCTTCAAGGGCCTGGGCGAGATGAACCCGCCACAGCTGCGCGAAACCACCATGGACCCGAACACCCGGCGCCTGGTGCAGCTGACCCTGGACGACGTCGAGGCCACCTGCGAGCTGATGGACAAGCTGCTGGCCAAGAAACGTGCCGGTGACCGCAAGAGTTGGCTGGAAACCAAGGGTAACCTGGCTGAGGTCATGGTTTGATTCGTCGGTTCCTTGCGGCCTGCCTGGCGCTGGTTGCCCTGCCAAGCCTGGCGGGCAACTGGCCGGAGCTGAAGATGAGTGCCGAGTACCCGATCGACGGCATGCGCGGAGGCAACCTGTCAGGTCTTGCGCAATGCCGGGGTGCACTGTGGGGCGTATCTGACCGCGACGACGATCGCATTTACCGCTTTGACCAGCAGAACGCTACCTGGCGTGCGCAACCGCTTACTTTCACCCCACCGCCAGTGCCGGAAAGCGGCCTGCCGTGGGGGCTGAAGTCGCGTAACTGGGCGGCCTCGTACATTCGCGGTGGCGAGCTGGATTTCGAAGGTATCACCTGTGACCAGGCGGGTAACCTGTATCTGGCCAGCGAGGCCCATGCTGCAGTATTGCAATTGCCGCTGGAAGGGGAGCCCGACTGGCTGAAGATCGACCCGGCCATGGTTCGCCAGGCCCGTGCCAGCGGCATGTTGCTGAACTTCAATGCCCTGTTCGAAGGCCTGGCGATCAATCCGAAGGGCGACCGCCTGTGGCTTGCCGCCGAGCGCGAGCGCCGTGGCCTGGTGGCCATCGAGCGCCAGCAGTCGGTGTGGACCTGCGGGCGCAGTTGCGTGCTGTTAAGCGAGGCCGGGGTCGAAATGCAGCCGCCGCAAATGCCCAACGCCCGGGCCTTGTCGCGCGACTTTGCCGACCTGGCCTGGTTCGAGGGCAAGCTGTTCACCCTTGAACGCAACGCTTACCGGGTGTGCCGACGCGACGCCGACAGCGGCAAGGTCGAGCGTTGCTGGTCATTCGCCGCCGATGCGCTGGTCGAGTCACGCCGCTACGCGCAGCCGTTCGGCCTGGCCGAAGCGCTGGTGATCGATGCCAAGGGCGCCTGGATCGGCCTGGACAACAACAACGCTGCCCGTGCCGATGGCGAAACCCGCCCGGTCGTCTGGCGCTTCGACGCACCGCAAGGCGGCTGGAGCGCCAACCCATGAGCCAGGCGCCAGGCAAGCGTGCGGGCAGGGTACTGATGGTCGTCGCCTGGGCGGCGGCCCTGTTCCTGGCCACACGCTTTTTCGGCCAGTGGGAAGACAACCAGCGCAATCCCAACAGCCAGGTGCAGTCGTCGCATGGCGAGGGGTTTGTCGAAGTGCGCCTGCTGGGCAATGGCCAGGGCCATTTCGTGGTGGATGGCGCGATCAATGGCCAAGTGGTGCATTTCATGCTCGACACCGGTGCTACCGACGTGGCGATCCCTGAAGCGCTGGCTCGCGCCTTGAACCTGGAGCGCGGCAGCCCGGTGCTGCTGAGCACCGCCAATGGTCGCACCGAAGGCTACCGTACCCGGCTGGCCAGCCTGCAACTGGGCGATATCCGCCTGCAGGACGTACGCGCCATCGTCGTGCCGGGCCTGGATGGGCCCACCGTATTACTGGGCATGAGTGCCCTGCAACAACTTGAATTTACCCAGCGCGGTGGCACCATGCTGCTGCGCCAGAACCTGAAATGACGAGGCCCGCATGAGCGACTCACTGGAACTCAGCCTGGACGGCGTCGAACGCCGCTCGCTGGCTGAATTCACCGAACAGGCCTACCTCAACTATTCCATGTACGTGATCATGGACCGCGCCCTGCCGCACATCGGCGATGGCCTGAAGCCGGTGCAGCGCCGCATCGTCTACGCCATGAGCGAGTTGGGGCTGGATGCCGATGCCAAGCACAAGAAATCGGCGCGGACCGTCGGTGACGTACTCGGCAAGTTCCACCCCCATGGCGACTCGGCCTGCTACGAGGCTATGGTGTTGATGGCGCAACCCTTCAGCTACCGCTACACCCTGGTCGACGGCCAGGGCAACTGGGGTGCACCGGACGATCCGAAGTCGTTCGCCGCCATGCGTTACACCGAGGCGCGCTTGTCGCGCTACGCCGAGGTGCTGCTCAGCGAGGTTGGCCAGGGTACCGTCGACTGGGTTCCGAACTTCGACGGCACCTTGCAGGAGCCGGCCGTGCTGCCGGCACGCCTGCCCAACATCCTGCTCAATGGCACCACTGGCATCGCCGTGGGCATGGCCACCGATGTACCGCCGCACAACCTGCGCGAAGTGGCCAGTGCCTGTGTACGCTTGCTCGACGAGCCCAAGGCCACCATCGAGCAGTTGTGCGAACACATTCAGGGGCCGGATTACCCGACCGAGGCCGAGATCGTCACGCCGCGGGCCGAAATCCTCAAGATGTACGAAAGCGGCCGTGGCTCGATCCGCATGCGCGCCGTGTATCGTGTCGAAGATGGCGACATCGTCGTCACTGCATTACCGCACCAGGTCTCCGGGGCCAAGGTGCTGGAGCAGATCGCTGCGCAGATGCAGGCCAAGAAGCTGCCGATGGTTGCCGACCTGCGCGATGAGTCGGACCACGAGAACCCGTGCCGCATCGTCATCATCCCGCGCTCCAACCGTGTGGATGCCGACGAACTGATGCAGCACCTGTTTGCCACCACCGACCTGGAAAGCAGCTACCGGGTCAACGTCAATATCATCGGCCTCGACGGCCGGCCGCAACTGAAGAACCTACGGGCGATTCTGGTTGAGTGGCTGGAGTTCCGCACCAATACCGTTCGTCGCCGGTTGCAGCACCGCCTGGACAAGGTCGAGAAGCGCCTGCACCTGTTGGACGGCTTGCTCACCGCGTTCCTCAACCTGGATGAAGTGATCCACATCATCCGCACCGAGGAACACCCCAAGCAGGCGCTGATCGCGCGCTTCGACCTGACCGAGATCCAGGCCGACTACATCCTCGAGACCCGTCTGCGGCAATTGGCGCGCCTGGAAGAGATGAAAATCCGCGGCGAGCAGGACGAGCTGCTCAAGGAGCAGGCCAAGCTGCAGGCTCTGTTGGGTAGTGAGGCCAAGCTGCGCAAGCTGGTGCGCAGCGAGCTGATCAAGGATGCCGAAACCTATGGCGACGACCGCCGCTCGCCAATCGTCGAGCGCGCCGAAGCCAAGGCGCTGTCGGAAAACGAGCTGATGCCGACCGAGCCGGTAACCGTGGTGCTTTCGGAAAAAGGCTGGATACGCTGTGCCAAGGGCCACGACATTGATGCAACCGGCCTGTCGTACAAGGCCGGCGATGGCTTCAAGGCCGCCGCCGCCGGGCGCTCCAACCAGTTTGCCGTGCTGATCGACTCTACCGGGCGCAGCTACTCGCTGGCCGCTCACAGCCTGCCTTCGGCGCGTGGTCAGGGTGAGCCGCTGACGGGGCGCCTGACGCCTCCGCCGGGGGCCACTTTCGATTGCGTGCTGCTGCCTGAAGACGATGCGCTGTACGTGGTGGCTTCGGACGCCGGTTACGGCTTTGTGGTCAAGGGTGAAGACCTGCAGGCCAAGAACAAGGCCGGCAAAGGCTTGCTCAGCCTGCCCAACGGGGCCAAGGTCATGACCCCACGCCCGGTTGCCGACCGGGAACAGGACTGGCTGGCGGCAGTCACCACCGAAGGCCGCTTGCTGGTGTTCAAGGTCAGTGACCTGCCACAGCTGGGTAAAGGCAAGGGCAACAAGATCATTGGCGTGCCGGGCGACCGGGTGGCCAGCCGTGAAGAATTTGTCACCGATCTGGCCGTGATTGCCGAAGGCGCGACCCTTGTATTGCAGGCCGGCAAGCGTACCCTGTCTCTGAAGGCCGACGACCTGGAGCATTACAAGGGCGAGCGCGGGCGGCGCGGTAGCAAGCTGCCACGCGGGTTCCAGCGTGTCGATGGGTTGCAGGTGGAAGTGCCGGCGTAACCGGTAGAAATGTCTGGAACGGCAATTTCAGCGCCGTTCCGGGCAGAAACACTGGAGTCGGACGGTTATTTCGCGGATGATATGGCCCTTGCGGTGCCGGCGTGGCCGTGTGCCCGTTTGAATTTATATGTATCACTGCGGTGTGCCTGTAGGCGGCCGCCTGGATGGGATGATGAAATTTCTGCGCCTTCCATTTGCGCTGTTGATGACTGGCCTGTTGGGCCTTGGCGGGTGCACCATGCATCAGCCGGTCGCCTTGTACCAGCTCGACAGTGGTGATCCTGGCCAGCCTTCGCAGAGTGCGGGCATGGCCGTGGTGCTTGGCCCGGTGTCGGTGGCCGATTACCTGCAGCGCGAGACGTTCCTGCAGCGTCAGGCCGACGGCAGCCTGAGTGCGGCGACCGACGGTCGCTGGGCGGGTAGCCTGTCGTCGGACATTGATCAGTTGCTGGTGCGTCAGCTGGCCTGGCGTCTGGACAGCCAGCGCGTAGTGTTGGCCCCGGCGACCGCTGGTTTCAGCCCGGACGTGCAAGTGCTGCTGTCGATCACCCGCCTGGACTCGGGCAAGGACCAGCCGGCCATTCTCGACGCCCAGTGGCGCCTGCTCGACCGCCGTGGCCATGTGCGTGACAACCGTATCGTTCACCTTGAGCAGCCGCATGAGGGCAGCGAGTCGTCGCAGGTGCAGGCGCAGGGCCAACTGCTGCAGAAGCTGGCCGAACAGCTGAGCACAGCGGTGAAACCTCTGGCCAACCAACCGGCTATTGCCGAAGAATCGCCTAAGAAAGCCGCTGCCCCGGTGCAAGTGAAGAAGGCACCGGAGAAATCCAGGATTCCGATGGCTTCGCCGATTCGCACCGATATGGAAGTTTATCGATTCTGATCAAACTGCCAGACACGAAAAAGCCCGCATCGTTGCGGGCTTTTTCGTGTCTGCAATGCAGTCTGAAGCCTGGCAAGGCCGCTCCTGCAGAAGAGGTCAGTGCAGGTCTGTCAGGCCCGGCGCTCGTGCATCCGCGCCAGCTGCCGCTCCAGCATCGACGGGTACGGTTCCATCAGCCGTTCCACACAGCAGGCGCCCTCTGGGCTGGCAATCGGCCGAATGCGTGCGCGCTGCCGAATCAGCGTGTCATCACTGATCTGTCGCTCTACCAGCAACAGGTTGCGGCTGTGTTGCGACAGCGCCAGGGCATCCTGGGCCTTTTCGGCCATCAGCAGGTCAACCAGCTCCAGCCCGTGAAGGTCGTTGCCCAGCACCAGGCCCAGTTGCAGCTGCAAGGTGATGCCGCTGTCGGCCACTTCGATTTGCAAGGCATGGCCCAGGGCACGCAACAGCTCGCCGCAGCAAATGGCGTTGGTCAGGTAGTCCTCGCCACACACGCGGCTGTGGAACAGCACCAGGGTGCTGCCGTCGTTGAGCGTGTGGGTTTCGCCGTCGTAAAGCGAAGCAGCATGCTCCAGGCAATCCCGATAGCGCTCGGTCAGCTCGGTCAGGCGAGTGCGTGGTAAGCGGCGCAGCTGCTCCTGCGAGCCCAATTGCACGGCAAGCACGGCGCTGAAGTGCGGTTCGTCGGACTCGTCCACAATTGCGGCTTTCGGCGCAGTGTCGTCGTCCAGCAGGCCGGCGAAGGCTTCGTCGTCATCCTCGTCTTCCACGCTGGCGACCTTGGCACGCGGCGTGGCTTTGGGTGCGGGTGCGGCGGCGTGCAGATCGTCGAACGTTTCGTCGTCCTCCTCCTCGGGCTCCGGCTCGGGGGGCGGCGGCGGTGCCAGGCGCGCATGCAGCTGGCGGGCGATGTCGCCGATCTCGTCCTGGCGGTCGGTGGCCGGGGTGTAGTACTGCGGGTCGCGCAGCCAGACCCGCAGTTGCAGCAGCGGCAGGGTGATGAAGCGGCCCTGGCGCAAGCTGAGGGCCAAGGCCAGGGCCAGCAGGATGGCCGCCAGAATGCCCATGCTCTGCAGGCTGATCAGCATCGGTTGCTGGAACTGGCTCATGTCCAGGCTGATACGCAGTTGCCCGGCAGTCACGTCCTGGAAGGTGATCTTGGTCTGGTACAGGCCTTCTGCCTCGCCCAGCAGGCCGTTGCGCGGGCGTTGGCCGGCTTCGGCGAGGATGCGGTTGTCCACGCTGTAGATGGCCGCATGGGCCACCAGCGGGTTTTTCACCAGGTTGCCCAGCAGCACGTTCAGGCTGAGGATGTCGTTGGACACCAGCAGCTCGGTCGCCGAGGTGGCGGTCTGGGTGGTCAGGCTCTGGCCCAGGGCATCGGCCTGCTCGTGCATGGCCTGCTTGAACTGCAGCCCCATGACGCAGGCATAGATCACCAGCGCCAGCGCCACCAGGAAGATGTTGGTGCAGGCTATGCGCAGTGCCAGCGGCACGCGACGTTGACTCAGGGCGCGATAGATCATCAGGAAGAAATTGTCTGGTTTGACGGGCGTGGGCCGGTTCACTGAGCTCGGCTCTTAATGGCAAGAAAGTGGGGGGAGTATAGCGAGCCGGGTTTTGTCGGCAAAGTATCGTTGGCGCCCGATGGTCATGGAAAATCGGTAGAATGCGCATTTTTCATCGAAGTCGGAGCCAGGTTGTGCGCGAAATCGTCCTGATCAACATCACCGGTGAGGACCGTCCCGGTCTCACTGCGGCTATCACCGGCGTCCTGCTGCAGGGCGGTGTGAGTATCCTCGACATCGGCCTGGCGGTCATGCACGGCACCTTGTCGTTCGGCATCCTGGTCGATATCCCGGACAACGAAGTGGCAACTGCCTTGCTGCAAAGCGTACAGGCCAAGGCCCACGAGTTGAACCTGCAGGCCCGTTACACGCCGATTTCCGAGGCGGACTACCAGCACTGGGCCGATGGCCATGGCGAGGCGCGTCATGTCGTGACCCTGCTCAGCCGCAAGATCACCCCAGAGCAACTGCAACGCGTGAGTGCGGTGATCAGCCAGTACGGCTTGACTATCGAGCGTATCGAGCGGCTATCGGCCCGCGTGGCGCTGGATGCTGAAACCGACAAGGGCAAGGCGGCGGTCGAGATTTCCGTGCGGGGTGTGCCTAGCGATGCCCAGGCCCTGCGTGCCGATTTCTTTGCCTTGGCTGAAGAGCTGAGCATCGACATTGCCTTCCAGAAAGACGACCTGTTCCGCCGCAACCGCCGCCTGGCGGTATTCGACATGGACTCGACGCTGATCGAGGCCGAAGTCATTGACGAACTGGCCAAGGCGGCAGGGGTGGGTGAGCAGGTGGCGGCCATCACCGAGCGTGCGATGCGTGGCGAGCTGGACTTCCGCGCCAGCTTCAAGGAGCGCATGGCGCTGCTCAAAGGGCTGGACGTTGGTGTGCTGGACGAGATCGGTGCATCGCTGCGCCTGACCGAGGGCGCCGAAAACCTGTTCGCCGAACTCAAGCGTCTGGGTTACAAGACTGCGATCCTGTCCGGCGGGTTTACCTACTTTGCCCGTCAGGTGCAGGCGCGCCTGGGTATCGACTACGTGTTTGCCAACGAGCTGGAAGTGGTGGATGGCAAGGTGACAGGCGTGGCTGTCGAGCCGATCGTCGACGCCCAGCGCAAGGCCGAGCTGCTGCAGAAACTGGCCAGTGAAGAAGGCTTGCAGCTGGAGCAGACCATCGCCGTGGGTGATGGCGCCAACGACCTGCCGATGCTGTCGCTGGCCGGCTTGGGCGTGGCGTTCCGCGCCAAACCGTTGGTGCGTCAGTCTGCCAAGCAGGCCATTTCTACCCTGGGGCTGGATGGCGTGTTGTACTTGCTGGGCCTGCGCGACCGCGACGCGCGCGGCTGACCGGCAAAAATCGGGGCTGCTTTGCAGCCCATCGCGACACAAGGCCGCTCCTGCAGGAACGTTGCAGCCTCAAGCACTGCACTGTCCTGTAGGCGCGGCCTTGTGTCGCGAAAGGGCTGCGCAGCGGCCCCAGGCTCTATCAGGCAATCAAGCCTGTGCAGGCGCCGCCAACAGCTGGCCCATGCGTACTGCAGAACCCGCTCCCAGGCTCTCGGCCCACTTCACCTGCTCTGGCCCGAACAACACGATGGCAGTCGAGCCCAGCTTGAAGCGGCCCAGCTCGGCACCTTTCTCCAGGTGGATCGGCGCGCGGCTGGCTTCGTCGTAACGGAAGGTTTTCAGCTCACGCTTGGGCGGGGTTACCAAACCGGCCCAGACCGTTTCGATCGAGGCAACGATCATGGCTCCAACCAGCACCACGGCCATTGGCCCGCGCTCGGTATCGAACAGGCAGACCACACGCTCGTTGCGGGCGAACAGCTCTGGAACGTTTTCTGCCGTGGTCTGGTTGACCGAGAACAGGCGGCCCGGCACATAGACCATTTCGCGCAGGGTACCGGCCAGCGGCATGTGCACGCGGTGGTAATCCTTGGGCGACAGGTAGATGGTGGCGAATTGGCCTCCCATGAACGGCGCGGCCATGGCCGGGTCGCCGCCCAGCAGTTCTTGCGCGCTGAAACCGTGACCCTTGGCCTGGAAGATGCGGCCGTGCTCGATCGGGCCGAGCTGGCTGACGGCACCGTCGGCCGGGCACAGGATGGCGCCCGGGGTTTCGTCCAGCGGTCGGGCGCCTGGTTTCAGGGCGCGGGTGAAGAACGCATTGAAGTGCTCGTAGGCGCTCAGGTCTTCGACCAGGGCCTCGCTCATGTTGACTTGATAGCGCTTGGCAAACCAGGCGGTGAAGGCGTTCTTGAACCAGCGCGCGCGGCACTCGGCGATGCAGCCGGCCAGCCGCGACAGCAGGTGGTGCGGCAGCAGGTACTGGCTGATGATGAACAGACGGGATTTCATGCAGGTTCCTTAAACTTCTACAGGCGTGTCCGGGTGGTTGCCCCATTCACTCCACGAGCCGGCGTAGGCCTTGACGCGTGGGTAGCCGAGGGCCTTGGCCACCAGATAAGTGAAGCCGGAGCGGCGGTGGGTCTGGCAGTGGGTGATCACTTCCTTGTCGGGGGTGATGCCCAGTTGCTCGAGGACTTGTTTGATGTCCTGGCGAATGCGCAGGTGATCGTTGAGGTCCATGCCGGCGGTCCACTCGAAGTTGATCGCACCGGGAATGTGGCCGCCTTTGGCTGCCAGCACTTTCTCACCGTTGAATTCCTGCGGGCCGCGGGCGTCCCAGATGACCAGGTCATCGGCGCCCAGGCGGCTTTGCAGGTATTCGCGAGTGGCCGTGGGGGCATTGTCGATGTGCAGGTGCACCGGGGTGTTAGCGTTGACTGGCACTTCGGTGGACAGTTTATCGGCCGGCCAGGCCTGGATGCCGCCATTGAGGTAGTGGTAGCTCTGGTGGCCGATTACGTCGAGCAGCCAGATGAAGCGACCGGCCCAGCCGCCGCCTTCATCGTCATATACCACGTACACGGCATCCTCGCGGTGGCCGAGTTCGCTGAACAGTTTTTCCAGGTCGCCCAACGCTGGCAGCAGGCCGGGGGCGGGTGGCTGGCCGAGCTGGGTGCGCTTGCCTTCGACAAAGCGTGCGCCGGGGATATGACCGCTGACATAGCGGTTGGCGCTGCTGAGGTCGACCAGGATCAACTGTGGCGAATCCAGGCGTGGCAGCAAGTCTGCGGCTTCGATCACCAGCGGCAGGCCGGAAAAGTCAGTCATCCACGGTCTCCAGTGTGGAAAGAGGGGCGATTGTAGCGCAAGGCTCAGCCCTTGCGGTTGGCAAACACCGACAGTGCCCGCTCGATGCATTGTGCGGTCTTGCCGAAGGCTTGCACGCTGATTTCGGCCAACGGCCGGCAGCCCTGGTCGGCCACCAGTACCATCAGTACCTGGTCGTTGACGGCCAGCGAGCGTAGCAGCACGTGTTCGCTGCGGAATAGGGCGCGCAGCGGGGCGGGTAGCAGGGCCGAGAACTGGCTGTGGTTTTCCGGGGTGATGCGCAGTTGCCCGGCCTGGCTCAGCAGCTTTTGCAGCAGTTTGTTCTGCGACACTTGCAGGGCCAGGGCCCCGGCCTCCTTGGGCAGGCCGGCCACCTGCTGCACGCGAAGGTAATCGCTGGCCTTGTCCAGGCTCAGCAGCATGATGCGCTGCATGCCGCACGCCAGCAGGGCTTCGCGGGCCTGGGTGGCCAGGTGCACGGTGTTGGTGAACGGGCTGGGTTGGGCCAGCAGGTCCTGGCACAGCTTGCGCCAGCGCGCCAGGTCATCGCTGCTGGGCGGAGGCGGTGCCAGCATGTCCGGGTGCGGGCGGCGCTGGTGCCAAGGCCAGATCAGCGCCTCGGCCGGGTGGAACAAGGCGTGACGGGCATGACGGCGTGCGCTGGCAGCGGCCTGCTGGTGCACTTGTTGCTGGACATCTTCCAGCGAGGTCTGCAGGTACAGCGCGGTCAGCAGTTGCCAGCGCAGCAGGTGCGGGTTGTCCCAGCCCACCTGCGCCGCCAGTGCCAGGTTGTTGGCCAGCAGCACGGTATTGGCCGGCTGGTTGAACCAGCGGCGCAGGCCGGGCTCGGCGTCCAGGCGGTGTTGCTGGCTGAGCAGGTCTTCGTCGCGGGCGATGTTCAGCACCTGAGCCAGTTGCTCGCGCTCTTCCAGCAGCAGGCGGTAACCCTGGGTGACCCACTGGGGTAGGCGCCAGTACTCGGCCATGGTCCGGCACAGCGCCATGATGCGCACGCCAAACAGTTCTTCCTCCACCCCGGCTGCCTCTTCACCCTTGTGGATAACGCGTAACTCCCAGGTGTCGAGCAGCTTGGGGTAAGCGAGCGCCAGTGGCCAGAGCGGCGACAGGAACAGCAGGCTGCCCCAGTGGATTTCCTGCCACAGCCGTGCCAGGCGGCTGGCAAACAGGCCGCTGGCCTGCTGCGCTGCGTGCTGGCTGATCAGCTGGAACTGGCTGAGTACCGGCGGGATTTCTTCCACGGCCACCGCTGGCAGGCGCTTGAGCAACTGTTCGCTGCGCTCAAGGCCCAGGCGGTTGAGGGCAACCTCCAGGCTTTCGGCCGGCTCGGCCAGGCTGGCATTGGTGGGGTGATTCGCTTCGCGCATCACGGACAGCACCAGTGCCGGGCTATCCTGCATCAGTTCGGCGATGTCGCGCAGCGAGCGGCGGCTATCGTTGATGGCGGCCATTACCCGGTCGTAGCTATGCTTCGGCACGGGGATGCGAACACTCTCGAGCAGCTTGACCCAGGCCTCTAGCGTACGTGGAGCCTGAGCGGGCACCTTGGTTTCAATTGGCATATTGACATCAGTCCGAACTGGCTTTTCGCATTATGTGGCTATAGTCTGGCGCAGTTCTGCCGATAAGTAGAAGAAGAGTTTTAAAGCTCTCGTATCTTCCCCTGACCACGACAGCAAGTGCTTTGAACCTATGGCTAAAATTATCGGCATCATCGTCGTATTCGCGAGCGTGCTCGGCGGCTACGTGCTCTCCCACGGCAAGATCGCGGCGCTGATCCAGCCGTTCGAAGTACTGATTATCGGCGGTGCGGCGTTCGGTGCATTCCTGCAGGCCAACCCTGGCTACATGACCATGCACGTCATCAAGAAGTCGATGAAGATGTTTGGTTCGCGCTTCAGCCATGCTTTTTATCTGGAGGTGCTGGGCCTGGTCTACGAGATCCTCAACAAGAGCCGTCGTGAAGGCATGATGGCCATCGAGGCCGACATCGAGGACGCTGCCGCCAGCCCGATCTTCGCCAAGTACCCGACCGTGCTGGCCGATGAGCGCATGACCGCGTTTGTCTGCGACTACCTGCGCATCATGTCTACCGGCAACATGGCCCCGCATGAGCTCGAGGGCCTGTTCGACATGGAGCTGCTGAGCATGAAGGAAGAGCTGGAGCACCCGTCCCATGCGGTGACCGGTATTGCCGATGGCATGCCTGGCTTCGGTATCGTCGCGGCGGTACTGGGTATTGTGGTGACCATGGCCTCGCTGGGCGATGGTGACCAGGCGGCCATCGGCATGCACGTGGGTGCAGCGCTGGTCGGTACCTTCTTCGGTATCCTGGCGGCCTATGGCTTCTTCGGCCCGTTGGCCAAGTGCCTGGAGCACGACGCCAAGGAAGAACTGAACCTTTACGAATCGATCAAGGCTTCGCTGGTGGCCTCGGCTTCGGGCATGCCACCTTCGCTGGCGGTCGAGTTCGGGCGCAAGGTGCTGTACCCCAAGCACCGCCCAAGCTTCGCCGAGTTGGAACAAGCGGTTCGCGGTCGCTGATTCATGGAGAACAATCAGCCCATCATCGTCAAGCGCGTCAAGCGCTTTGGCGGCGGCCACCATGGTGGCGCCTGGAAAATCGCCTTTGCCGACTTCGCCACGGCGATGATGGCGTTCTTCCTGGTGCTGTGGCTGTTGTCCACGGCCACGCCTGAGCAGAAGATCGCCATTGCCGGCTACTTCCAGGACCCGATCGGTTTCTCCGAGAGTGGCACGCCTTATGTCATCGACCTGGGTGGTTCACCCGAGATGGCGCCGGAAAAGACCATCAATCCAGAAGTGAAGACCGAGCCGACGCAACAGTCCCCCACTCAGTTGAACAAGGACCAGGTCGAAACCATGGCTGAGCAGGTCGAGCGCGAGCGGCTGGAGTTGCTGCTGCAGGAACTGCAGAACAAGGTGGAAGAGAACCCGCAGTTGCAGAAGTTCAAGGACCAGATCCTGTTCGAGATCACTCAGGATGGCCTGCGTATCCAGATCATGGATGCCGAGAACCGGCCGATGTTCGACATCGGCAGTGCGCGTCTGCAACCGTACTTCGAAGACATCCTCCTGGCCATGGCCGACACCATCAAGGCCGTGCCGAACAAGATCAGCATCAGTGGCCACACCGATGCCAAGCCGTATTCCGGCACGGGCGAGTTCGGCAACTGGGAGCTGTCGGCCAACCGCGCCAACGCCGCGCGCCGTGCGCTGGTGGCCGGTGGTTACCCGGACGGCCAGGTGGCACGGGTGGTGGGCTACGCTTCGTCGTCGTTGTTCGACCGCAAAGACCCGTTCAACCCGGTCAACCGCCGTATCGACATCATCGTGTTGACCAAGAAGGCCCAGCGCAACATCGAGGGTGAGCAGGGGGCGCCGGAAGCGCCGGCCGCCGAGCCTGCCGTGCCGCCGGCCAGCGGCGCTGCGCCAGGGGCTGGCGCACCGGCTGCACCGGGGGCAGTTGAACAAGCGCCGATGCAACCGCGTGAGCTGCGCCAGAAGCTGAACATCTTTGAAGATGGCACGCTGAAAATGGATGAGGCCAAGGACCAGTAGTCGCTTGCCTGCCTTGCGCGGCCCAGTGCAGGAGCGGCCATGTGTCGCTCCTGCAGGGGCCGCGTGCCCGCAACGATCAGTAGCTGTCCTGCGTCAAGCTGGCAATGATCGAGCGGTAGCTGTTCATCCGCTGCGGCTTGATGCGCCCCTCGTCCAGCGCCTTGAGCAGCGCACAGCCCGGTTCGCGGTCATGCTTGCAGTCGCGGAAGCGGCAGGTGCCGAACAGGTCGCGGAACTCGATGAAGCCATCTTCCACATCGTCGCGGCTGACGTGGCCCAGGCCGAACTCGCGGATGCCCGGCGAGTCGATCAGGTCGCCGCCATTGGGGAAGTGGTACAGCCGTGCTGTGGTGGTGGTATGAGTGCCCTGGCCAGACCATTCCGACAGGTCGCCGACGCGGGTGCCAGCGTCCGGCAGCAAGCTGTTGACCAGCGACGACTTGCCCACCCCCGACTGGCCGACGAACACACTGATGTGGCCGTCAAGTAGCTGCTGCAGGCGCTGCATGCCGTCACCGTGGTGCGCCGATACCTCCAGCAGCGGGTAACCCAGCTCGCGGTAAACCTCCAGCAACGCATGCAGGCCAGGGCCGTTCTCGTCGTTGATCAGGTCTGCCTTGTTCAGCAGCAGTAACGGGCGCAGGCCGGCGTGCTCGGCGGCTACCAGGTAGCGGTCGATCAGGTTCGGGTGCGGCTCCGGGGCCGGGGCGAACACGATCACGATCAGGTCGACGTTGGCCGCGACCGGCTTCAGCTGGCCGTGATTGTTCGGCCTGCAAAGTTCGGTGCTGCGCGGCATCTGTGCCACGATCACGCCAATGCCCTGGTTGCCTGCACGCCATACCACGCGGTCGCCGGTAACCAACGCTGGCAGGTTGGCGCGCAAGTGGCAGCGGAAGACCTGGCCCGCAGTTTCGCCGTCTTGGGCCTCAACTTCTACCTGCACACCGAAGTGCGCGATTACCAGGCCCAGTTGCTCTGGCCCCAGGTCACCGCCTTCCAGTTCCTGCAGCGCATGCTGCTCGCGTTTGGCGGCGCGAGCAGCGCGCTCGCCCTGGATTTTTTCGATTCGCCAGTTCTGGCGGCGATTGAGCTGGCGTTTGGCCATGAAGGTACCGTGAGAGAGGCCCGGGGGCATTGAAAACGGCAGGCAGTTTAGCACGCCAGGCGTTGGACTATTCCGCTTACCTTTGTGCCGTGAATGGGCGTGCCATGGCCACTAGGCTAATATGACGGCCTATATGAGGAGCCCCTGCATGCAAAACCCACAGAACCTGATCTGGATCGACCTGGAGATGACCGGCCTGGATCCGGACAGCGACGTCATCATCGAAATGGCCACCATCGTCACCGACAGCCAGCTGAACACCCTGGCCGAAGGGCCGGTCATTGCCATTCACCACAGTGACGAAGTACTGGCGCGCATGGACGAATGGAACACCCGCACCCATGGCGCTTCTGGCCTGACCCAGCGCGTGCGCGAGAGCAAGGTCGGCATGGCCGAGGCCGAGGCACAGACCATTGCCTTCCTCGAACAGTGGGTACCGAAAGGCAAGTCGCCCATCTGCGGTAACAGCATCTGCCAGGATCGCCGCTTCCTCTACCGCCACATGCGCAACCTGGAAAACTACTTCCACTACCGCAACCTGGATGTCTCCACCCTGAAGGAACTGGCTGCACGCTGGGCACCGGATGTGCGTGACAGCTTCAAGAAGGGCAATACCCACCTGGCGCTGGACGATATCCGCGAATCGATCGCCGAGCTGCGTCACTACCGCGAGCACTTCATCAAGCTGTGATCCGGGACAGCGCAGATATTGTATGTGCGCCCCCTTTTGGTGCCATGGGCAACTGGTTAGACTGCGCGCCTTTCTCGCACGGACCCGCACCATGTTGTTGATGCTCTACCTCATCGCCATCACCGCCGAAGCCATGACTGGCGCGCTGTCTGCCGGGCGTCGCGGCATGGACTGGTTCGGCGTGGTGCTGATTGCCTGTGTCACCGCCCTGGGGGGCGGCTCGGTGCGCGACGTATTGCTCGGGCACTACCCGCTGACCTGGGTGAAGCACCCGGAGTATCTGGTGCTCACCAGTTTTGCCGCGTTGCTGACCATTTTCATCGCGCCGATGATGCGTCGCCTGCGCTCATTGTTCCTGGTGCTGGATGCCTTGGGGCTGGTGGCGTTTACCCTGATTGGCTGCATGACCGCGCTGGAGATGGGGCAGGGCATGCTGGTGGCGTCTATCAGCGGTGTGATCACCGGGGTATTTGGCGGGATCCTGCGCGATATCTTCTGCAACGACATCCCGCTGGTGTTCCGTCGAGAGCTGTATGCCAGCGTGTCGTTCGCCGCTGCGTGGTTCTATCTGGGCTGCGTGTACTTCAAGGTGCCGGCAGAGCAGGCAATGCTGCTGACCTTGTTTGGCGGCTTCCTGGTGCGGCTGTTGGCAATTCGCTTCCACTGGGAAATGCCGAAGTTCCACTACAACGACCAGCAATAGGTCATATTTCAGGCTGATGCAGTCTTTGTGGGAGCGGGTTTACCCGCGAAGAATGCAACGCGGTGTATGGCACCGGCTCCGCCGGTGTTCGCGGGTGAACCCGCTCCCACAGGGGGCGTGTGGTTACTGAATGCTGTGCCGGGCCAGCGCCCACTCCACATGCTCGCGCACCAGTTCCGAGGCATCCTCGCGCCGCGCCTTCAGTGCCTCGATCACCGGAATCGTCGACGGTGCATTGCCCAACCCCACCGCCAGGTTGCGCAAAAACCGCTCGTACCCTGCCCGTCGAAGCGGCCCGCCCTCGGTCTTGCGCAGGAAGGTGCGTTCATCCCACAGGAACATTTCCGCCAATTCGGCATTTTCCAGCCCGTGTCGTGGCTGGAAGTCCTGTTCCTGGCTGTGCTTGGCAAAGCGGTTCCATGGGCAGACGATCTGGCAGTCATCGCACCCGAAGACCCGGTTGCCCATCATCGCGCGCAACTCGACAGGTATCGCGCCCCTCAGTTCGATGGTCAGGTATGAGATGCAACGGCGTGCATCCAGCACATAGGGCCCGACAAACGCCTGGGTAGGGCAGATGTCCAGGCATGCCTGGCAGCGCCCGCAGTGCTCGCTGGTTGTCGCCTCGTCCACCGGCAGTGGCAAGTCTACAAACAGTTCGGCCAGGAAGAAGTAGCTGCCCGCCTTGCGGTTGAGCAGCAGGGTGTTCTTGCCAATCCAGCCCAGCCCGGCCTGCTCGGCCAAGGCCTTTTCCAGTACCGGGGCGCTGTCGACGAAGGCGCGGTAGCCAAACGGCCCGATGGCTTCCTGGATGCGGTCGGCCAGGAACTGCACGCGCTTGCGTACCAGCTTGTGGTAGTCGCGGCCCAAGGCGTAGCGCGATATGTAGGCTTTTTCTGGCTGCGCCAGGCGCTGCGCCATCTGCGTGTCGCCGGGCAGGTAGTCCATGCGCAGCGAGACCACGCGCACCGTACCGGGGATCAACTGGTCGGGGTGCGACCTTTTGCTGCCGTGGGCGCCCAGGTATTCCATTTCCCCCTGGTAACCGGCATCGAGCCAGCGCTGCAGGTGGTGTTCGTGTTCGCCAAGGTCGACCCCGGCGATGCCAACGTGGGCAAAACCGAGTTCCTGGCCCCAGATCTTGATCGATTGGGCCAGTTGGGCGAGGTCAGGTGTAGAGGCGGACATGGATGGGTAAGGCAATACGGGCTCAGGTGCGTATAATTCTGCCAGACATTGGAGCCTTTGACCCCATGCCGCAGACCAAACACCCCAGCAATGCCCCGCAACTGCTCAGCAGCGTGACCGTCGCGCACCTGCCGGCACGGCATGCGCATGCCCACAAAGGCGACTTCGGCCATGTGCTGGTGGTCGGTGGCGACCTCGGTACCGGTGGAGCTGTACTGCTCAGCGCCGAAGCCGCCCTGCGCTGCGGCGCCGGCCTGGTCAGTGTGGCAACCCGGCCCGAGCACGTGGCGGCCAGCCTGGCGCGCCTGCCAGAAGTCATGTGCCTGGGTGTCAGTTCGGCCAACCAGTTGATGGGCGTGCTTGAGCGCGCCACGGTGCTGGTGGTTGGCCCGGGGCTTGGGCAGGCAGCGTGGGGGCGTAGCCTGCTGTCGGCAGTGGCCAACGCCGAGCGGCCGCAGGTGTGGGACGCCGATGCCCTGAACCTGTTGGCGCGTACCCCGTTGGCCTTGCCCAGTGGCAGCATCCTTACCCCGCACCCGGGGGAGGCGGCGCGGCTGCTGGGCATTTCCACCGAGGCGGTGCAGGCCGACCGCCCGGGGGCTGCGCGCAAGCTGGCACGCCGTTACAACAGCGTCTGCTTACTCAAGGGCGCTGGCACCCTGGTGGCGGACCCGGCCGGCCAGTTGATGCTGTGCGAGCGTGGCCACCCGGCAATGGCCGGCGCCGGCCTGGGCGATGTGCTGACCGGCGTGCTGGCGGCGCTATTGGCCCAAGGGCTGGACGCCTGGCGTGCCGGTTGCCTGGGGACATGGCTGCACGCCTGTGCAGGCGAGCGACTGGGGGTAAAAGGTAGAGGCTTGGCGGCCAGTGATCTGGCGCCGGTCATTCGTGAGTTGTTGGAGGAGCATTCTGCGTGTCTGGCTTAAATCTGTTTCTGGCCGATGAAGCGGCCACAGTCAAATTCGGCGCGCAACTGGCCGAAGTGACCGGCGGTCGCGGCGTGATTTTCCTTGAAGGTGACCTGGGGGCGGGCAAAACCACCCTGTCGCGTGGCCTGATCCGTGGCCTGGGCCATACTGGAGCAGTGAAGAGCCCGACCTTTACCGTTGTCGAACCCTACGAAATCGGCGAGGTCCGAGCCTTTCACTTCGACCTGTATCGCCTGGTCGATCCGGAGGAGCTGGAGTTCATGGGTATTCGCGACTATTTCGAAGGCGACCCGTTGTGCCTGTTCGAGTGGCCACAAAACGGTGCGGGCGTTTTGCCAAAGCCGGACCTGACCATTACCATAAGCCCCCAAGCGGGCGGACGCTCGCTGAACCTTTCGCCGCAGGGGGCTCGCGGCGAGGCCTGGTGCGTGGCACTGGCCGAACACTATAAACAGTAAGTGGGGTAGGTATGCGCATACGCGCACTGGTCGCCATCGTTGGGCTGCTGCTGACAACGGTGACCGTTGACGCTCTGGCCGTCACTCAAGTCAAGAGCGTGCGCCTGTGGCGCGCGCCAGACAACACGCGGCTGGTCTTCGACCTGTCTGGCCCCGTGCAGCATAGCGTCTTCACCTTGAGCGCGCCTGATCGCCTGGTTATCGACATCAATGGCGCGACCCTGGCCGCCCCGTTGAACGTGGCTACCTCCAACACGCCGATCAGCAGCGTGCGTTCGGCCCAGCGCACGCCTACCGACCTGCGCGTGGTGGTCGATCTGAAAAAGTCGGTCACCCCGAAGAGTTTCACCCTGGCGCCCAATGCCCAGTACGGCAACCGTCTGGTGGTCGATCTGTACGACCAGGAGGCCGACGCCATCGCGGCCACGGCGCCACCCCCTGCCCCGGTGGTGCAAACCCCTGCGACCACGCCAGCGGTGCCGGTTACGCCCGCTCAGCCAGCCATCAAGCTGCCACCGGTGCCTAGCGGCAAACGTGACATTGTTATCGCCATCGACGCCGGCCACGGCGGTGAGGACCCGGGTGCGTCCGGCTCACGCGGCCAGCATGAGAAAGACATCGTGCTGCAGATCGCCCAGGAGCTGCAGCGCCAGATCAACACTGAAAAGGGCTTCCGCGCCGAGTTGACCCGCACCGGTGACTATTTCATCCCTTTGCGCAAGCGCACTGAGATTGCCCGCAAGAAGGGCGCCGACCTGTTCGTTTCGATCCACGCCGACGCCGCTCCATCCAAAGCCGCATTTGGTGCTTCGGTGTTTGCCCTGTCCGACCGTGGGGCCACCTCCGAGACTGCACGCTGGCTGGCCGACACGGAAAACCGTTCCGACCTGATCGGTGGTGCCGGCAACGTCAGCCTCGACGACAAGGACCGCATGCTCGCGGGCGTGCTGCTCGACCTGTCGATGACGGCCACGCTCAGTTCCAGCCTGAATGTCGGGCAGAAAGTACTGGGTAACATGGGCCGCATCACCTCGCTGCACAAGCAGCGTGTGGAGCAGGCTGGCTTCATGGTGTTGAAGTCGCCGGATATCCCATCGATTCTCGTCGAAACCGGGTTCATCTCCAACGCCAACGAAGCGGCCAAGCTGGCCACCCGCAGCCATCAGCAGGCGCTGGCCCGCTCGATTCATACCGGCGTGCGCCAGTTCTTCCAGCAGAACCCGCCGCCGGGCACCTACATCGCCTGGCTGCGTGACACTGGCAAGATCGCCGCCGGCCCGCGTGAGCATACGGTGCGCCCGGGCGAAACCCTGGCGATGCTTGCCGTGCGCTACCAGGTCAGCGTGGCAAGCCTGCGCAGCACCAACAGCCTCAAGACTGATGAGCTGAAGGTTGGCCAGCGCCTGGATGTCCCCGCCACCACCCTGGCCTCGCAATAATGACGGGTGGTTCACGCATTCAGTTGCTCAGCCCGCGGCTGGCCAACCAGATTGCCGCAGGCGAAGTTGTCGAGCGGCCAGCCTCCGTCGCCAAGGAACTGCTGGAAAACAGCCTGGACTCCGGCGCCCGGCGCATCGATGTGGACGTGGAACAGGGTGGCGTCAAGCTGCTGAAGGTGCGGGACGATGGCAGCGGTATTTCTGCCGACGACCTGCCGTTGGCCCTGGCTCGTCACGCCACCAGCAAGATCCGCGAGCTGGAAGACCTCGAGGGGGTATTGAGCCTGGGCTTCCGTGGCGAGGCTCTGGCTTCGATCAGCTCGGTCGCGCGGCTTACGCTTACCTCGCGTACCGCCAGCGCCACTGAGGCCTGGCAGGTTGAAACCGAAGGCCGCGACATGCTCCCGCGGGTGCAGCCGGCGGCGCACCCGGTGGGTACTTCGGTAGAGGTGCGCGACCTGTTCTTCAATACCCCGGCGCGGCGCAAGTTCCTCAAGGCCGAGAAAACAGAATTCGATCACCTGCAGGAAGTCATCCGCCGGCTGGCGCTGGCGCGTTTCGATGTCGGCTTCCACCTACGGCATAACGGCAAGAGCGTCCTCAGCCTGCACGAAGCCCATGATGAAGTGGCCCGGGCGCGCCGGGTGGGCGCCATCTGCGGTCCAGGCTTCATGGAGCAGGCGCTGCCGATTGATGTCGAGCGCAACGGCCTGCGCCTGTGGGGCTGGGTTGGCCTGCCGACCTTCTCGCGCAGCCAGGCCGACCTGCAATACTTCTTCGTCAACGGCCGTGCGGTGCGTGACAAACTGGTCGCCCATGCCGTGCGCCAGGCCTACCGGGACGTGCTGTTCAACGGCCGTCACCCGACCTTCGTGCTGTTCCTCGAACTGGAACCGAACGGCGTCGACGTCAACGTGCACCCGACCAAGCACGAAGTGCGCTTCCGCGAAGGCCGCTCGGTGCACGACTTCCTCTATGGCACCTTGCATCGAGCCTTGGCAGATGTACGCCCGGAAGATCAGCTGGCCGCACCTGCCGCCGTACCCGAGTCGATCCGCCCCACGGGCCAGCAAGCCGGTGAGTTTGGGCCGCAGGGTGAAATGCGCCTGGCTTCGCCAGTGCTGGAGCAGCCCAGGGCGCCTCAGTTCTCCATTTCCAATGGTGGCAGTGGCTCGGGTTACCAGTCCCAGTACAGCCCGCGGCCTTCCCAGCCACTGCCTGCTGCCGAAGCGCAGGCAGTCTATCGCGAGTTCTACAAGCCCATGGACGAAGGCGTGGCTTTGCCTTCGACGTTGCCCGAAAGCCAAGGTGATATCCCGCCATTGGGCTATGCCCTGGCCCAGCTCAAGGGTATCTATATCCTTGCCGAGAACGCTGTCGGGCTGGTGCTGGTAGACATGCACGCCGCCCACGAGCGCATCATGTACGAGCGCCTGAAGGTCGCCATGGCCAGCGAAGGCCTCAGCGGCCAGCCATTGCTGGTGCCGGAAACTCTGGCGCTGAGCCAGCGTGAGGCCGACTGTGCCGAAGAACATGCGCAGTGGTTCCAGCGCCTGGGTTTCGAATTGCAGCGCCTGGGTCCGGAAACCCTGGCTATCCGCCAGATCCCGGCCTTGCTCAAGCAGGCCGAGGCCAACCGGTTGGTGCAGGACGTGCTTGCCGACCTGATGGAATACGGCACCAGTGATCGTATCCAGGCGCACCTCAACGAACTGCTCGGTACCATGGCCTGCCATGGCGCCGTGCGCGCCAACCGGCGCCTGGCCATTCCCGAGATGAATGCCCTGCTGCGTGACATGGAAAACACCGAGCGCAGCGGCCAGTGCAACCACGGCCGTCCGACCTGGACCCAGATGGGCCTGGACGACCTGGACAAACTCTTCCTGCGCGGTCGATGAAATGAGCGGCAAGCCCCCTGCAATATTCCTGATGGGCCCAACGGCGGCCGGCAAGACTGACCTGGCCATCGAACTGACCAAAGTGCTGCCGTGCGAGCTGATCAGTGTCGATTCGGCGCTGGTCTACCGTGGCATGGACATCGGTTCGGCCAAGCCGTCGAAAGAAATCCTCGCCGCCCACCCGCACCGGTTGATCGACATCCGCGACCCATCCGAGAGCTATTCGGCCGCGCAATTTCGCGCCGATGCCCTGGCGGCCATGGCCGAGATGACTGCGCGCGGCAAAATTCCGTTACTGGTTGGCGGCACCATGCTCTATTACAAGGCCTTGATCGATGGCCTGGCCGACATGCCGGCAGCCGACGCTGCCGTGCGCGCCGAGCTGGAAGCGCAGGCCGAAGCGCTGGGCCTGGCCGAACTGCATCGCCAGTTGGCCGAGGTTGACCCGGTGTCGGCGGCGCGCATCCACCCCAACGACCCGCAGCGGCTGATACGGGCGCTGGAGGTATACCGGGTGAGTGGCGAGAGCATGACGGCGCATCGGCAACGTCAATTCGCGGAAAGTCGCGGCGCAGACGCAGGCGCTGACGGACATTTGCCCTATACTGTCGCCAGTTTGGCGATTGCTCCTACAGATCGTCACATTTTGCATCAGCGAATTGCGTTACGATTTTCGCAGATGCTGGAACAGGGCTTCGTTGACGAGGTCCGATCGCTGCGAGCCAGAAGTGACTTGCACGCCGGGCTACCGTCTATACGGGCAGTGGGTTATCGGCAAGTCTGGGATTACCTGGACGGCAAGCTGACTGAGAATGAGATGCGTGAACGCGGTATCATTGCAACCAGGCAGCTGGCCAAGCGGCAGTTCACCTGGTTGCGTGGCTGGCCTGACGTACACTGGCTTGACAGCCTGGCCTGCGACAATCTGTCCCGCACCTTGAAATACTTTGGGGCCATCTCCATATTGAGCTGAGTCCCTGCTGATTGCCGTCTATTCTTGCGAAGGGGCGGCCTAATTCATCGATTTTATTGATTTTCTATTATTTATCCTTACAGGAGTGCGGCATATGTCAAAAGGGCATTCGCTACAAGACCCTTACTTGAACACCTTGAGAAAAGAAAAGGTCCCGGTTTCCATCTACCTGGTCAACGGCATCAAACTGCAGGGCTCGATCGAATCGTTCGACCAGTTCGTAGTGCTGCTGAAGAACACCGTGAGCCAGATGGTCTACAAGCACGCCATTTCGACCGTGGTTCCTGCTCGTCCGGTTCGCCTGCCAAGCCCGTCCGATTCCGAACACGGCGACAGCGAGCCAGGCAACGCCTGATAGGAGCCTGCATTGTTCTTTGAGCGCCACGGTGGTGGTGAGCGGGCGTTGCTCGTTCACTTGGAAGGTCAGAACCCTGAGGCGCGCGAAGACCCGCAGGAGTTTCAGGAGCTGGCATTGTCGGCCGGTGCCGACATCGTCTCTCTGGTCACGGTGACAAGGCATCAGCCTTCCGCCAAATACCTGATTGGCAGTGGCAAGGTCGAAGAGTTGCACGACCTGGTCCATGCCGAGCAGGTAGACCTGGTGATTTTCAATCACACCCTCACGCCCAGTCAGGAGCGCAACCTTGAACGTGTGTTCGAGTGTCGTGTGCTTGACCGTACCGGGCTGATCCTCGATATCTTCGCCCAGCGGGCGCGTACCCATGAAGGCAAGCTGCAGGTCGAACTGGCCCAGTTGGAGCACATGAGCACGCGGCTGGTGCGCGGCTGGACGCACCTTGAGCGACAAAAAGGTGGTATCGGCCTGCGCGGCCCGGGTGAAACCCAGCTGGAAACCGACCGCCGCCTGTTGCGGGTGCGCATACGCCAGATCAAGTCACGCCTGGAGAAAGTGCGCAGCCAGCGCGAGCAGGCGCGTCGCGGGCGCAAGCGCGCGGATATCCCTTCGGTGTCGCTGGTGGGTTATACCAACGCCGGCAAGTCCACGCTGTTCAACGCCCTGACCGAATCCGAGGTGTACGCCGCGGACCAGTTGTTCGCCACCCTCGACCCGACCTTGCGCCGGCTCGAACTCAACGATCTGGGGCCGATCGTGCTGGCCGACACCGTGGGCTTCATTCGCCACCTGCCGCACAAGCTGGTTGAGGCATTTCGGGCTACGCTCGAAGAGTCGAGCAACTCCGACCTGCTGCTGCACGTGATCGACGCCCATGAGCCTGAGCGCATGGAGCAGATCGAGCAAGTGCTGGCCGTGTTGGGCGAGATTGGCGCCGAAGGCTTGCCGATCCTCGAGGTGTATAACAAACTCGACCTGCTCGAAGATGTCGAGCCACAGATCCAGCGCAATGCCGATGGCAAGCCGGAACGGGTCTGGGTATCGGCACGTGATGGGCGTGGCCTGGAGTTGGTCGGCCAGGCGATTGCCGAGTTGCTGGGGGACGATCTGTTTGTCGGTACCCTTTGCCTGGAGCAGCGTTTTGCCCGCTTGCGCGCGCAATTCTTTGCTTTGGGTGCGGTGCAGAGTGAAGAGCATGATGAAGAAGGGCGCAGCCTGCTGAGCGTGCGACTGCCCATGGTCGAACTGAATCGCCTGGTCAGCCGCGAAGGCATGGAGCCGCAAGTGTTTGTCGAGCAACACACTTTGCAATAAATGCCCGACGAGGTCGCCGGGCAGCAGTGACAGGCATTCTGTAGCATTGGACGGCGCGCCGTGGGCGCGTCTTTGCTTTATCAGATGGAGAGCGCTATGGCTTGGAACGAGCCGGGTGGCAACTCGAACAATCAGGATCCCTGGGGCGGCCGCCGTGGTGGCGGTGGCGGTGACAAGAAAGGTCCGCCGGATCTGGACGAGGCCTTCCGCAAACTGCAGGACAGCCTGAACGGCATGTTCGGCGGTAAAAAGAAACGTGGCGGCGGTGACCGCAATATCGGCAAGGGCGGTGGCCTTGGCCTGTTGGGCATCGGCCTGGCGGTGCTGGCTGCCATCTGGCTGTACAGCGCCGTGTACGTGGTCGACGAGCAGGAGCAGGCTGTAGTGCTGCGCTTCGGCAAGTACTATGAGACGGTCGGTCCCGGCCTGAACATCTACTTCCCGCCTATTGATCGCAAGTACATGGAAAACGTCACGCGCGAGCGTGCCTACACCAAGCAGGGCCAGATGCTGACCGAAGACGAGAACATCGTCGAGGTGCCGCTGACCGTCCAGTACAAGATCAGCAACCTGCAGGACTTCGTGCTCAACGTCGACCAGCCTGAGGTGAGCCTGCAGCACGCGACCGACAGTGCCCTGCGCCATGTGGTGGGTTCCACCTCGATGGACCAGGTGCTGACCGAAGGCCGTGAGCAGATGGCCGTGGATATCCGCGAACGCCTGCAGCGCTTCCTCGACAACTACCGTACCGGTATCACCGTTACCCAGGTCAACGTACAGAGCGCGGCAGCCCCGCGTGAAGTTCAGGAAGCCTTCGATGACGTGATCCGTGCCCGCGAAGACGAACAGCGTGCCCGTAACCAGGCCGAGTCCTACGCCAATGGCGTGGTGCCGGAAGCCCGTGGTCAGGCCCAGCGCATCATCGAGGACGCCAACGGTTACCGCGATGAAGTCATCGCACGTGCCAAGGGTGAGGCCGACCGCTTCACCAAACTGGTCGCCGAGTACCGCAAGGCACCTGACGTGACCCGTCAGCGTCTGTACCTGGAGACCATGCAAGAGGTCTACAGCAATTCGAGCAAGGTCATGGTGGCAACCAAGGACGGGCAGAACAACCTGCTCTACCTGCCGCTGGACAAGATGATCGAAGGCAGCCGCAATTCGTCCGCGCCAACCACCAGCGTATCGCCATCGGTCAACGATGCGGCCGCCCGTGCGGCGCAGGACCTGCAACAGCAACAGCAGCCGCTGCGCACTAGGGAGAGCCGCTGATGAGCAATAGATCGCTGATCGCCCTGATCGCCGCCGTGGTCCTGGCAATCGTGGCCTGGAACAGCTTCTACATCGTGGCCCAGACCGAGCGTGCGGTAATGCTGCGCTTCGGTAAGGTGGTCCAGGCGGATGTCCAGCCAGGCCTGCACGTGAAGATTCCGTACGTGAACCAGGTGCGCAAGTTCGACGCCCGCTTGATGACCCTCGACGCTCCGACCCAGCGGTTCCTGACCCTGGAGAAAAAAGCGGTGATGGTCGACGCCTACGCCAAGTGGCGCGTCAAGGATGCCGAGCGCTTCTACACCGCAACGTCCGGCATGAAGCAGATCGCCGACGAGCGCCTGTCGCGCCGCCTGGAAAGCGGCCTGCGTGACCAGTTCGGTAAACGTACACTGCACGAGGTGGTTTCCGGTGAACGTGACGCGCTGATGGCTGACATCACCGCATCGCTGAACCGCATGGCCAACAAGGAGCTGGGTATCGAGGTGGTCGACGTTCGCGTCAAGGCCATCGACCTGCCGAAGGAAGTCAACCGCAGCGTGTTCGACCGCATGAGCACCGAGCGCGAGCGTGAAGCCCGCGAGCACCGTGCCAAGGGTAACGAGCTGGCTGAAGGTATCCGTGCCGATGCCGACCGTCAGCGCCGAGTGCTGCTGGCCGAGGCCTATCGCGAAGCAGAAGAGACCCGTGGTGACGGCGACGCCCAGGCGGCCGCCATCTACGCCAAGGCCTACAGCCAGGACGCTGATTTTTATGCGTTCCACCGTAGCCTGCAGGCGTACCGCGAAAGCTTCTCGAGCAAGAGCGACGTGCTGGTCCTGGACCCGAAGAACGAGTTCTTCCGTTACCTGGACAAGAGCAAGCCATAATGCTCAGGCCCTGATTTTCAAGCAGCGGTGCCCCGCCTGGCAGCTAAAACACCAGGCGGGGTGCATCCTGAATGAAAAGGGGTGTATGATGAGGCAGCCGGGAAATTTCCCGGCTTTTTTGCGTCTGCAAGGTTGATTGGCACTGCGCCAGTTGACGGTTTGGTCAGCTCGCAAGGCAATTTGAGGGTATCGGGTACGGTGGCTGCGCTGGGATCAGTGCTGCCCGCTGCTGTGCGCGATACCGGCTTTACTGACGGCTTGCCAGCTGGCTAGCCGCCCGGACCAGAGGGGAAATGGCGTAATGGCAACGGTAGACCGCTGGCTGCTGCCAGATGGCATCGAGGAAGTACTGCCACCTGAGGCTGCGCGCATCGAGATCGCGCGCCGCCAGGTGTTGGACCTGTTCCAGAGTTGGGGCTACGAACTGGTTGTCACCCCGCATATCGAGTACCTGGAGTCGCTGTTGACCGGCGCCGGCCAGGACCTGGATCAGCGCACCTTCAAGGTAGTGGACCCGCAGTCCGGTCGCCTGATGGGCTTCCGTGCCGACTTCACCCCGCAAGTGGCGCGCATCGACGCCCACACCCTGCGCCGTGAAGGCCCGAGCCGCCTGTGTTACGCCGGTAGCGTGCTGCACGCCCAGCCGCGTGCACTGTCCACCTCGCGCAGCCCGATCCAGCTGGGTGCCGAGCTGTATGGCGATGCCAGCCCGACCAGCGACGTCGAAGTCATCAGCCTGATGCTCGCCACGCTGCAACTGGCCGATGTGCCCGATGTGCACATGGACCTTGGCCACGTCGGTATCTACCGCGGCCTGGCCCGTGCTGCCGGCCTGTCCGGTGCGGTCGAGCAGCAGCTGTTCGACGCCCTGCAACGCAAGTCGGTCGATGAAGTGCAGGCACTGACTGCCGACCTGCCGAAAGACCTGGGCAACATGTTGCGTGCGCTGGTCGAGTTGTGCGGTGGCCGCGAAGTGCTGAACGAAGCGCGTGTGCGCCTGGGCCGTGCCCCGGCAAGCGTGCTGGCTGCGCTGGACGACCTGTTGGCGATCGCTGACCGCCTGGCGTCGCGCTACCCGGAGCTGCCGCTGTACTTCGACCTGGGCGAGCTGCGCGGTTACCACTATCACACCGGCGTGGTGTTCGCCGTGTTCGTGCCGGGCGAAGGTCAATCGATCGCCCAGGGCGGGCGCTACGACGACATCGGCGCCGACTTTGGCCGGGCGCGCCCGGCTACAGGATTCTCCACGGATTTGAAGACCCTGGTCACACTGGGGCGAGCGGAGGTCGTATTGCCAACTGGCGGCATCTGGATGCCGGACAGTGGTGACGCGGCCCTCTGGCAGCAAGTCTGCCAGTTGCGCAACGAGGGCCAGCGTGTGGTCCAGGCTCTGCCTGGTCAGCCGTTGAGTGCTGCTCTCGAGGCGGATTGTGATCGGCAATTGATTCAGCAAGACGGGCGCTGGCAGGTTCTGCCGCTGGCCCAGTGAGTTTCTGCGTCGGCAACAGGCCGGCAACCAAGTTTGCGTGAATGAGGACCAATGTAATGGGTAAGAATGTCGTCGTCCTGGGCACCCAGTGGGGTGATGAGGGCAAAGGCAAGATCGTCGATCTGCTGACCGAACATGCTGCCGCCGTCGTGCGCTACCAGGGTGGCCACAACGCGGGTCACACCCTGGTGATCAACGGTGAAAAGACCGTTCTGCACCTGATTCCGTCCGGCATCCTGCGTGAAGGCGTACAGTGCCTGATCGGTAACGGCGTGGTCGTTGCCCCGGATGCACTGATGCGTGAAATCACCAAGCTGGAAGAGAAGGGCGTACCGGTACGTGAGCGCCTGCGCATCTCCCCGGCTGCGCCGCTGATCCTGTCGTACCACGTGGCCCTCGACCAGGCGCGTGAAAAAGCCCGTGGCGAAGCCAAGATCGGTACCACCGGCCGTGGCATCGGCCCAGCCTACGAAGACAAGGTTGCACGCCGCGGCCTGCGCGTGGGCGACCTGTTCCACCGCGAGCGTTTCGCTGCCAAGCTGGGCGAGCTGCTGGACTACCACAACTTCCAGCTGGTGAATTACTACAAAGAGCCGGCCATCGACTTCCAGCAGACCCTGGACGAGTGCATGGCCTACGCCGAGCAGCTCAAGCCGATGATGCTCGACGTCACCGCCGAGCTGCACAACCTGCGCCGCGCCGGCAAGGACATCATGTTCGAAGGCGCCCAGGGCTCGCTGCTTGACATCGACCACGGTACCTACCCGTACGTCACCAGCTCCAACACCACTGCCGGTGGTATCTCCACCGGTTCCGGCGTTGGCCCGATGTACCTCGACTACATCCTCGGCATCACCAAGGCCTATACCACTCGGGTTGGTTCCGGTCCGTTCCCGACCGAGCTGTTCGATGAGACCGGGGCTACCCTGGCCAAGCGTGGCCACGAGTTCGGCTCCACCACCGGCCGTGCCCGTCGTTGCGGCTGGTTCGATGCCGTCATCCTGCGTCGCGCCATCGACGTCAACAGCATTTCGGGCATCTGCCTGACCAAGCTGGACGTACTGGACGGCCTGGAAACCATCAACATCTGCGTTGGCTACAAGAACGAGAACGGTGCTGTCATCGACGCGCCTTCCGATGCCGACAGCTACATCGGCCTGGAGCCGGTGTACGAAGAGATGCCAGGCTGGAGCGAGTCGACCCTGGGCGTGAAAGCCCTGGAAGAGCTGCCGCAAGCTGCGCGTGACTACATCAAGCGCATCGAAGAGCTGGTTGGCGCGCCAATCGACATCATTTCGACCGGCCCGGACCGCAACGAGACCATCGTGCTGCGTCACCCGTTCGCCTGATCTGCCCTCCAGGCTGATCTGACGCCGTGGCCCTGAAAGGGGCTGCGGCGTTTTTATTTGTGTTCTCCTGTGCTGGCCTCTCCCGCTCCTACAAGGGAGTGCGATCCCCTGTAGGAGCGGGTTCACCCGCGAAAGCGTCGGCACAGGCAACCCCATTGCTCAACCTTGGCACTTATCCCCGCCACCCCCGGCACAACCCTTGCTGTAAGAAACGTCTGACGATGCCATCAAAATAGTGGCGCCAGAAAACACGAGGGTTACACCGTGTCTGCCATCCTCTCACTGTTACGAAGCCGCCTTTTGCGGCCTGTGTTTGTTGCCCTTGGTATCGCTCTTTTGGTGCAGGTCCTGGTTGCCGTTGCGCTGACCCGCAGCACGGTCACTGCCCTTGAGGCCGACCTGGGCGAACGCCTGGGCAATGACAGCCGCCAACTCGCTGGTGAGCTGGAGCAGGCCGGCCAAGACGTGCGCGGGGGCCTCGATAGCCTTTCCAGTAGCACCCGCCAGCGCCTGAGTGCGGGCCTTTCCACGCGGCTGCAGGACGAACAGCAGCAGTTGCGCGCCACCCTGGAGAAAAACCTCAAGGACTCGGCCAACGACATGGCCGAATTGCTGGCCTCGGTTGCCCCTCGGGCGATCTGGGACAACGATGTGCCAATGCTCTCCGACTTCGCCCGCCGCGCCCAGCGCAACCCCAACGTGTTGTTCGTGATCTACGACGACGTCCAGGGGCAGCACCTGACTCGCTACCTGAACCGGCAGAACCCGATCAACCAGGCGCTGATCGAGAAGGGCCAGGGTGAGCGGGCGCTGGACAAAGTGCTCGAAGCCGCGCGTCGCGACCCGTCGGTGTATTTCGTCGAGGCCTCGATCAGCCCCAATGGTGCCGAGATCGGCAAAGTCCTGATGGGGGTTTCCACGGCCGGCGTTGACCAGGCGCTCAAGGCGCTCGACCAGCGTTTCAGTGCCCTGATCGCCAGCGGCGAGCAACTGGTTGGCGATAGCCTGGGGGCGGCGGCCGCCGACAGTGGCAAGGCCCTGCGCGAACGTCTGGAAGCCGCGCAGGCCAGCGCCACCGCAATGCAGGCCAACACCGCGCAGACCGTGCGTGACGCAGCTGCCGAGCTGCGCTGGCGCATTGGCCTGGGCCTGGTGGTGGTCGGCCTGGGTGTGCTGCTGGTGGTGGCCGTGGTATTAGGCCGCCGCGTGCTCAGCAAGCTGCGCCTGCTGATCGCTGCGCTCAACGACCTGGCCGCCGGGGAAGGTGACCTGACCAAGCGCGTGACCCTCGACAGCCGCGACGAGATCGGTGACATGGCCTCGGCGGTCAACCGGTTCGTCGACAAACTGCAGCCCATCGTCCGCGAGGCCGGTGAGGTGGCCCAGCGTACCGGTGTCGAGATCGGCACCATGGCCCAGCGCAACGCCGGGGCCGATGCCGCGGCGGCATTGCAGCGTGACGAAGTGGCCGCCAGCCTGCGCGACCTGTCGAGCATGGCAGACGAGGCCCAGGCTGAAAGCCATGCCATGCAGGCGGCGTTGCAGCAGGTGGTAGACATTCGCCAGGCCACCGATGAAAACAGCCGTTCCTCGACGCAACTGGCGAGCCTGATAGAGAACCTTGCCGGTCAGGTTGAAACGGGCTCGCAAGTGATCGAGCGCCTGGCCAAGCAGAGTGAGCAGATTGAAGTGGTGCTGACCGTCATTCACGGGATTGCCGAGCAGACCAACCTGTTGGCCCTCAACGCGGCAATCGAAGCCGCCCGCGCCGGCGAGACGGGCCGCGGGTTTGCCGTGGTGGCCGATGAGGTGCGGGCGCTGGCGAGCAAGACGCAGAGCTCTACCGGCGACATTCAGGCGCACATTGCCGCGCTGCAGAAAGGTGCCAAGGAAGCGGTCGCGACCATCAGCCAGGCCGGGCTCAAGGCCAGCGAGGGGTTGTTGGTGCTGCGTGACAACGAGCGCCGCCAGCAGTCGGTGCAGGCTGCGGTGGAGCAGGTGCACGCGGCCATTGGCTTGGCGACCCGCGCGGCTGAGCAGCAGGCACACGGTGCGCAGGCGGTACGTGGGCGGGTGGAGAACATCCATGCCCAGGCCGAGCGTTCGGCCGAGGTGGTGATGCAGACCACGGCCAGCAGTAAGGTGCTGGATGATCTGGCTGCACAGCTACGGGCGAGCCTGGGGCAGTTCAGGGCCTGACGCGGATTGTTGTGGGGGCGGTGCTATGATGGCGGAGAAACATGACAAAGGGAGTTGTTCATGTCTGCTCGACTGGTCGCCGCTCCGGCTGAACTGGACTTTTTTCATCGCGATGGCATTACCGTCACGGCGCCCATGACCGCCCTCCAGGCCTATTGCGCCATGACTTCGGATGTTCCGGGCTGGCTGGCCATGGCCTTTCGCCTGCGCGACTTCATCTCTCGCTGGTTCAACGTTGCCACTATTCACGGTTTCACATCGCGTAACCCTGAGCGGGTTCCGGCAGTGGGAGAGCTTCTGGATTTCTTTACCGTCGAGGCTATCAGCGACCAGCAACTGGTCCTGACTTCGCGTGACACGCATCTTGCAGTCATGGTGAGCATGGATCTGGATGCAGCAGGGCAGGGGCGGCAACGTTTGAACGTGACCACTTCGGTACAGTGCTTCAATCGTTTTGGTCGGCTCTACATGCTGCCAGTTGGCAAGGCGCATGGGCCAATCGTGCGGCGCATGCTGCGCAATATTACGTGATGTCTGTGATGGCCTCATCGCCGGCAAGCCCGCACACGTACCGCGCAGGCCTTGAGGGTGGCGCGGTACGTGTGTGGGCTTGCCGGCGATGAGGGCTGCGCGGTTTACGCCTTGTTCAGGTACATCCGCGTAGTCAGCAGATAAACCGGCAGCCCCGAAACCACAATCAGCAACGCGGCATACGGCGCCGCCGCCGCAAACTCGACGTTGGCCGTATGCGCCCAGACTTCAGTGGCCAGGGTGGTCATGCCGGTCGGGCTGAGCAGCAGGGTGGCGGTGAGCTCCTTCATGGCATCAAGGAACACCAAAGCAAAGGCCGCCGCCATGGCCGGGAAGATGATCGGCAGGGTCACCCGGCAGAACGCTGCGAAACTGCTGGCACCCAGGGTGCGGGCCGCTTCTTCGAGGGTCGGCGAAGCCTTGTTCAGCGCGGTGCGTACCGGCGCCTGAGCCAGTGGCAGGAACAGCAGCGCATAAGCCAGCAGCAGCAGCGCGGTGGTCTGGTACAGCGCTGGCACGTAGTGCAGCGAGAACACCACCAATGACAGGGCGATCACCAGGCCGGGCAGGGCGTGCAGCAGGTAAGGCAGGCGTTCGGCCCACAGTGCCAGGCGGCCTTTGTAGCGCACCACCAGGAAGCTGACCGGCAAGGCCAGCAGCACACAGAAGCCTGCTCCGCCCAGCGACACCGACAGCGAGGTGAATAGCGCTTTGCTGATTGCTGCGACAGGGAAGGCTGCCGACGACCCCACGCTCAACCAGTAACCCAGCATCGCCAGCGGAATACCGCTGCCGAGAATCGCCAGGCCCAGGCAGAACAGTTGCGCGAGCGGCATCCAGCCACGCAGCCGCACCGGCTGCCCGCGGCGCGCCACGCCCTGGCCGATGCGCACGTGGCGCGCTTTGCCGCGCACGCGCAGTTCCAGCCACAGCATTAGCAGGCACAGTGCGAGGAGCACGGCCGAGAGCATCGCGGCATTGGCGTTGCTGAACTCCAGTTCGAACTGCTGGTAGATCGCCGTGGTGAAGGTTTGCAGGCCGAGAATCGACAGTGCGCCGAACTCCACCAGCATGTGCAGGGCAATCAGTAGCGCGCCGCCGAGCATCGACGGCCACAGTAGCGGCAGGGTGATCTTGCGGAATACGCCCCAGCGGCTGTAGCCCAGGGTGCGCGCCGACTCTTCAAGCGAAGTGTCGAGGTTGCGCAAGGTCGCCGCTACCGGCAGGAACACCAGCGGGTACTTGGACAGCGCCATGACCAGGATCGCCCCGCCCAGGCCTTCGAAGTCCGAGCTCAGCGACACCCAGGTGAAGCTGCTGACGAATGACGGCACGGCAAACGGCAGGCACAGCACCACGCCCCACAGCCGGCGGCCGGGCAGGTTGCTGCGCTCGAGCAGCCAGGCCAGGGCCAGGCCCACCACCATGCATGCCAGCGTCACCCCGGCCATCAGCATCAGGGTATTGCGCATCAACCCCCAGACGAACGGGCGCCAGAGCAGGTGCAGGGCCTCGCGCCAGCCGGCTTCCCAGGCTTTCATGGCAACGTACAGCAACGGCAGCACGCTCATCGCCACCAGGAACAGCACAGGCAGCACCACCCAGATCGAGGGGCGCTTGCGGCGCGGCACGAAACGTACCGGCACCGGCTCGGACAGGGCGGCAGTCATCAGAGCAGACCGACCTCGCGTTCAAGTTCGATCGCTTCCTCGGCATTGCCCAGGTCGGCTGGCGAGATCTTCGGCGGGCGCAGGTCCTCGAACGGCTTCAGGCCACGGTCGGAGACCATGCCCTTGTGCAGCGGGTATTCGGCGGTGGTCTGCGTGATCACGCGCTGGCCTTCTTCGCTGGCCATCCAGTTGAGCAGGGCCTGGGCTTCTTTCGGGTGCTTGCTGGCCTTGACCACGGCGGCGCCGGAGATGGTGACCAAGTTGCCGGCATCGCCATCGGCCAGGTAATAGAGCTTGGTGTCCAGCTTGCCGCGCTCGCGCTGCAGCGCATACCAGTAGTAGTTGTTCACCAGTACTGCAGCGACTTCACCTTTTTCCACGGCCTTGAGGGCAACCATGTTGTTGGTGTAGGTCTTGCCGAAGGCCTTCAGGCCGGTCAGCCATTCTTCTGTGGCTTCACGCCCGTGCATCTTCAGGATCGCCACGGCCTGCTCCTGGAAAGCGCCGCTGGTCGGTACATAGCCGACGCGCCCTTCCCACTCCGGGTTGGCGAAGTCCATGACCGTGGTCGGCAGGTCTTTCTCGTCGACCTTCTTCGGGTTGAACACCACGATGCGGGTACGGGCGGTAATGCCCATCCAGGTGCCGTTGGCGCCTACGTATTCCTTGGGCACCATGTTCGCGGTGGCGTCGTCGATCTTCGCCAGCAGGCCCAGTTCGCCCAGGTTGTTCAGCGGCGGGGACTCTTCGGTGTAGATGATGTCGGCCGGCGAGCGGTCGCCTTCCTCGATGATCTGGCTGGCCAGCTGGTTGCTGCTGCCCTTGCGGATATTGATGTGGGTGCCGGTCTTGGCCTCATAGGCCTTGGCGATGGCTTCGCCGATTTCCTTGTGCTGACCGTTGTACATGGTCAGGGTGACCGGTGCGTCTGCCATGGCGGCCGGAGCGCCGATGACCAGGCTCAGCGCGGCAGCGGCCAAGGTGCGCATCAGCGGTTGCGGGCGGATCGTCATGCGGGTACTTCCTCGCTTACGGCTACATATTTGGAAACAATGGTAAACGAAATCGTTTCTCAAGTGGCCGGATGACGAGAAATTCATGGTGCAGACGATGGTGTAACAGCCTGAATGTGTGATGCCTGCCCCGGCCTCTTCGCGGCTAAAGGTTTACTCCTTATGGGCCACCACTGCGGTCACTGGCGCAACCGGATACCTCAGGCCATCCTTCTGCTGCACCTCGACAAACCCAATACTGCGCAACCGCTGCGCCAACTCCCCGGCCGGTAACACATGCCGCCCCTGCATGCGCATATGCAGATAATAAGGCAACACCCGCGCGGCGCTCTGCTGGTCTTCCGGCACTTCGGCATGGCAACAAACCAGCACGCCACCTGGGTTCAGCGCCGCATGCAGCCGCAGCAGCAACCCATCAAGGTCATGGGTGAAGTGGAATACCGATGAGCACCAGATCAGGTCATAGCCACTGCCAAAATCATCCCGGTCCAGATCACCGCCGATAATGCCGAGGCGCTGCTCCAGGCCGGCGCGAGCAATGTTCTCCTGTGCCACCGCTGCGGTTTCGGCGAAATCGAACACTGTCCCGTGTAAATCCGGTAACCGCCGGGCCAGGGCGATGGCTACCAGTCCTGGCCCGCCACCCAGGTCCAGCATGTTTTGCAATCGCCGAGCCTGCGGCAAGTGCTCGATCAGTGCGCATGCTACATCGACAGTAACCGCTTGTTGCTCCTGGGCGATCTGCACCCGTGCCGCTTCGGCCCAGCGCCGGGCCATTTCCGGTCTAGGGGCTGTGGCGGGTGGCAGGCCGTTGCGTAGCGCCCGCTCCAGCGGTTGGCCAGCTTGGCGCAATACCTGATGGCGAAAGAGCAGGGCGTCGCCGCAGTAATCGTTGGCGCTGCGCTTCATATAACGGCTGACGGTTTCGCCATTGCGGTAATGGCTACCCTGCTCATTGCGCTCCAACAGGCCTTGGGCCCAGAGTATTTCCAGAAGGTAGCCGGTATTGAAAGGTTCAAGGTCCAGTGCATTCGCCAACTGAGCTGGTGCGGTGTACTGCTCCAGGTGCTCGAACAGGTCGATCGTCAGTGCGACATGCAAGGCATCGGCAGCGAGGCCCGCCAGTTGCAGGTCCCAGCAGGCCTGTAGCGGGTGAGGGGTGGTCAGGTCCGTGCTCATCGTTCGCTCGCTCCATGAGAGAAAGCTCAATCCTAGATAGGAATCATTCTGGATTGCAACGAAAGAGAGGGCGGGGAGAGGTGGAATGCAAAAAACGCAGGCAAGAAAAAACCCACTAGCAAGCTAGTGGGTTTTTGTATGGTGCCCAGGAGAAGACTCGAACTTCCACGACCGTTAAGTCACTGATACCTGAAACCAGCGCGTCTACCAATTCCGCCACCTGGGCAAAGCTTTGAATCATCTGGCGAATGCGAAAAACGTTCACTTTCACACAGTAGTAACAGATCCTTGGTCATCTGTTACTTGAAAATACTTGGTGCCCAGGAGAAGACTCGAACTTCCACGACCTTGCGGTCACTGATACCTGAAACCAGCGCGTCTACCAATTCCGCCACCTGGGCACACATTCGAGATTATTTGATGCTTTACAGCGTCGCTAATCTCTACTACAACTTCGGGCTTGTCCGTCGTTGTGGTGCGCACTATACGGACGGTCCGGGGGGCTGTAAACCCCCCAGGCAAAAAAAAATTCAAAAAATTCAACTTGTTGATTCCACAGGCCTATTCCTGCTCTCCGCGCACTGCAGCGGGGGCTGTCCAAGGCCGACATTTCCGGTTTCAATACGCCTATGCCAGAATTCCTATCTATATACCCCAAGGTGAACCCCTTCTGATGGCCGATTGGCAATCCCTCGATCCCGAGGCCGCTCGCGAAGCGGAAAAATACGATAACCCCATTCCCAGCCGTGAGCTGATCCTGCAGCGCCTTGCCGACCGTGGCGAACCCGCTGCACGCGAGGAGCTGGCGAAAGAGTTTGGTCTGTATGAAGAAGACCAGATTGAAGCCCTGCGCCGCCGCCTACGCGCCATGGAGCGCGATGGCCAGCTTATCTATACCCGGCGCGGCACTTATGCCCCGGTCGACAAACTGGACCTGATCTGTGGCCGCGTCTCCGGCCACCGCGACGGCTTCGGCTTCCTTATTCCCGATGATGGCAGCGAAGACCTGTTCCTCAGCCCGTCGCAGATGCGACTGGTGTTCGACGGTGACCGTGGCCTGGCCCGTGTCTCCGGGGTCGACCGCCGTGGCCGCCGCGAAGGCGTGCTGGTCGAAGTCATCTCCCGTGCCCACGAAAGCGTGGTCGGTCGCTACTTCGAAGAAGGCGGCATCGGCTACGTGACCCCGGACAATCCGAAGATCCAGCAGGAAGTGCTGGTGACCGCCGGGCGTAACGGTGGCGCGAAGATCGGCCAGTTCGTCGAGATCAAGATCACCCACTGGCCAACCCCGCGCTTCCAGCCGCAAGGCGACGTGGTCGAGGTCATCGGCAACTACATGGCGCCGGGCATGGAAATCGACGTTGCCTTGCGCAGCTACGACATTCCGCACGTCTGGCCCAAGGACGTGATCAAGGAAGCGCGCAAGTTCCGCTCCGAAGTCGAAGAAAAGGACAAAGAGAAGCGCGTCGACCTGCGTCACCTGCCGTTCGTCACCATTGACGGTGAAGACGCCCGCGACTTCGACGATGCCGTCTATTGCGAACCGCTGGGCAAGCTGCGCCTGTTCTCGGGTGGCTGGCGCCTGTATGTGGCCATCGCCGATGTGTCCAGCTATGTGCGCCTGGGCTCCGCCCTGGACGTCGAAGCCCAGCAGCGCGGCAACTCGGTGTACTTCCCCGAGCGCGTGGTGCCGATGCTCCCCGAAGAGCTGTCCAACGGCCTGTGCTCGTTGAACCCGCACGTCGACCGCCTGGCCATGGTCTGTGAAATGACCATGAACAAAGCCGGCCAGATGGTCGACTACCAGTTCTACGAAGGCGTGATCCACTCCCACGCCCGCCTGACTTACAACAAGGTCAGCAGCATGCTCGAGCACTCGCGTACCCGCGAGGGCAAGGCACTGCGTGAAGAGTACAAGGCGGTCGTGCCGGACCTGAAGAACCTGTACAACCTGTACAAGGTGCTGGTGGATGCGCGTCACACCCGGGGGGCGATCGACTTCGAGACCCAGGAAACCCGCATCATCTTCGGCGACGAGCGCAAGATTGCAGAAATCCGCCCAACCGTGCGCAACGACGCTCACAAGCTGATCGAGGAATGCATGCTGGCGGCCAACGTGGCCACTGCCGAGTTCCTGCAAAAGCACGGCGTGCCGGCCCTGTACCGCGTTCACGACGGCCCGCCGCCGGAGCGCCTGGAAAAACTGCGCGCCTTCCTCGGCGAGCTGGGCCTGAGCCTGCACAAGGGCAAAGACCCATCGCCGAAAGACTACCAGGCCTTGCTGGCGAGCATTGCCGGGCGCCCGGACTACCACCTGATCCAGACGGTGATGCTGCGCTCGCTGAGCCAGGCGGTGTACAGCACCGAGAACAATGGCCACTTCGGCCTGAACTACGAGGCGTACACCCACTTCACCTCGCCAATTCGCCGCTACCCGGACCTGCTGGTGCACCGTGCCATCCGCAGCATCATCCGCTCGAGGGTCGATACGCCGCACGTCAAACGTGCAGGCGCCATGAGCATCCCCAAGGCGCGTATCTACCCGTACGACGAAAACACCCTCGAGCAACTCGGCGAGCAGTGCTCGATGACCGAGCGCCGCGCTGACGAAGCTACCCGTGACGTGGTCAATTGGCTCAAGTGCGAGTTCATGAAGGACCGCGTGGGCGAGACCTTCCCGGGTGTGATCACCGCGGTGACCGGTTTTGGCCTGTTCGTCGAACTGACCGACATCTATGTAGAAGGCCTGGTGCACGTCAGTGCGCTGCCGGGCGACTACTACCACTTCGACCCGGTGCACCATCGCCTGTCTGGCGAACGCACCGGGCGCAGCTTCCGCCTGGGCGACACCATCGAAGTCAAGGTGATGCGTGTTGACCTGGACGAGCGCAAGATCGACTTCGAAGTGTCGGAGAAGACCCTTGCCGCACCGATCGGCCGCAAGCAGCGCGGCGCCGCACCCGTTGGCGAGAAAGCCGAGCCGGCCCCGGCCGAGGCAAAGGCCACGCCGAAGCCCCGCAGCCGCAAGAGTGAAGCTTCCGAGGCGTACTTCCCGAAAGACGCCGTGCAGCGAAACGCCGAGGTGCGCAAGAGCCGCGAAATGAAGAAGGCACTGATGAGCGAGGCACGTACTGGCGGCCATGCCAGCAGCAAGTCGGACAAAGGCGGCAAGGCCTCCGGCAAGCCTACCAAGCACCGTAAAGGCCCGCCGAAGTCCGGTGCGCCACGCAAGAGCAAGAGCAAGTCATGAGTCAGCTGGAAAAGATCTACGGCGTGCACGCCGTGCAGGCGTTGCTGCAGCACCATCCGAAGCGGGTCAAGCAGATCTGGCTGTCGGAAGGGCGCAGCGAGCCACGCCTGCAGGCGCTGCTGGCGCTGGCTGCGGAAAACCGCGTGGCTGTTGGCCAGGCCGAGCGTCGCGAGATGGATGCGTGGGTCGAAGGTGTGCACCAGGGTGTTGTTGCCGAGGTCAGCCCGAGCCAGGTGTGGGGTGAGTTGATGCTCGAAGAACTGCTCGAACGCACTGAAACGCCGCCGTTGATCCTGGTGCTGGACGGGGTGACCGACCCGCACAACCTGGGCGCCTGCCTGCGCACTGCCGATGCGGCCGGTGCCACGGCGGTGATCGTGCCCAAGGACAAGTCGGCAACCCTTACCCCGGTGGTACGCAAGGTGGCTTGCGGCGCGGCCGAGGTGATTCCGCTGGTGGCTGTGACCAACCTGGCGCGTACGCTGGAGAAGTTGCAGCAGCGTGGCCTGTGGGTAGTCGGTACTGCCGGCGAAGCCGAGCAGGAGATTTACCAACAGGACCTGACCGGCCCGCTGGTGATGATCATGGGCGCGGAAGGCAAGGGTATGCGCCGGTTGACCCGCGAGCATTGCGATTTTCTGGTGAAATTGCCGATGGGCGGTAGCGTCAGCAGCCTGAACGTGTCGGTGGCGACCGGTGTTTGCCTGTTCGAGGCCGTGCGCCAGCGTCAGGCCAAACGCTGATTTCAGCCTGTACCGGCCTCTTCGCGGGTGAGCCCGCTCCCACAGATTTTCACTGTCTTCAAGGCTGTGGGGTCCCTGTGGGAGCGGGTTTACCCGCGAAAGGGCCGGTAGCCTGTGAATATGTTTCTGACTGTTCAAATATTCGCCAATTACCTTGCTTGTACGCCCGGCCTTCTCTACAATTGCGCCCCTTGCCGAGCTGGCAGGCGCTCATGTGCCTCCCCTCCGTGCAAGACATACAGTGTCATTCACTCCTTGTCTGACCAGATTCACTGGCAGACTACTAACCCGTAAGGAGCATTCATGCGTCATTACGAAATCATCTTCCTGGTTCACCCGGACCAGAGCGAACAAGTCGGCGGCATGGTTGAGCGTTACACCAAGCTGATCGAAGAAGATGGTGGCAAGATCCACCGCCTGGAAGACTGGGGCCGTCGTCAACTGGCCTACGCAATCAACAATGTTCACAAGGCTCACTACGTGATGCTGAACGTTGAATGCACCGGCAAGGCCCTGGCCGAGCTGGAAGACAACTTCCGCTACAACGATGCCGTTATCCGTAACCTGGTCATCCGTCGTGACGAAGCCGTTACCGGCCAGTCCGAGATGCTGAAGGCTGAAGAGAACCGCAGCGAGCGCCGTGAGCGTCGCGAGCGTCCTGAGCATGCTGACTCCGCCGAAGGCGACGACAGCAATGACAGCGACTCCAGCGATAACGCTGACGAGTAATCCACGGACCTTTAGAGGAGCCTATTAAATGGCACGTTTCTTCCGTCGTCGTAAATTCTGCCGCTTCACTGCTGAAGACGTGAAAGAGATCGACTTCAAAGATCTCAACACCCTGAAAGCTTACGTATCCGAAACCGGCAAGATCGTTCCAAGCCGTATCACCGGTACCAAAGCTCGTTATCAGCGTCAGCTGGCTACTGCTATCAAGCGCGCCCGCTTCCTGGCCCTGCTGCCCTACACCGACAGCCACGGCCGCTGAGACCGGGTCGTCGACAAGCAGTAAGGGATTAGCATGCGAGCGTTAGCAAGTTTCATCATGCGCGGTCGTGTGCAGGCCACCCTGGTGGTGGTCATCAGCGCGGTACTGCCGCTGCTGTTCTGGTTGAGTGCCGCTGCCGGCAGCCTTGTGCTGCTGCGGCGTGGGTTCAAGGATGCTACATCGGTCATCGCCGGCGGCCTGCTGGCCGGGCTGGCCGTGTGGGTCATGGGCGATCCCATCACCTTTATGGTGATTGCGGGTTCCCTGGCTCTGGCCGCCATGTTGCGTGCCGAGCATCCCTGGAGCCGGGTGTTGCTCGCCAGTGCCGTGTTCGCCGTGGCGTTTAGCCTCGTGCTTGATCTGGCGCTGGCGCAAACCTTCGATGTGCTGGCCAAGGCGTTTGCCGAAGCCATGCCGAAAATCGAAGGGCAACCGGTGCTCTCCGGTGAGCTGATCCGCCCTGTGCTGGTCGCTTCCACAGCAGTGACGGTGCAATTGTTCAGTGTGCTGGCGTTGATGCTGGCGCGCTACTGGCAAGCAGCGTTGTACAACCCTGGAGGCTTCGGTCGCGAGTTTCGCGAACTGAAGTTGCCGAAACAGACCATGGCGGTCTTGGTGGCAGTGATGGTGGTGGCGCCGTTTATCGGCCCGCAGTTCATCATCCTGACATCGGCTTCCAGCCTGGTACTGGTGCTGGCCGGCATCGCTTTGATGCATGGGCTGGTGGCTCAGGGCCGACTGGCCGGTTTCTGGCTGGTGGGTATGTACGTGACGTTGCCGCTGATCATGCAGCTGATTTATCCGTTGCTGGTGGTCTTGGCCATTGTCGACAGCCTGATTGATTTTCGCGGTCGCAAGTCCCCCAAGGGGAATGACTCCGCGAACGGTGAAGGTTAAAAGTTAAGAGGTTTTACCAAATGGAACTGATCCTGCTGGAAAAAGTCGCTAACCTGGGCAACCTGGGCGACAAAGTAAAAGTTAAGGCTGGTTACGGCCGTAACTTCCTGCTGCCATTCGGCAAGGCCACCGTTGCCAACGCCGCCAACCTGGCTGCGTTCGAAGAGCGTCGCGCCGAGCTGGAAAAAGCAGCCGCTGACAAGAAAGCTTCGGCTGAAAGCCGCGCTGCCCAACTGGCCGAGCTGGAAGTGACCATCACTGCCACCGCAGGCGACGAAGGCAAGCTGTTCGGTTCGATCGGCACCCACGACATCGCTGACGCCCTGACCGCCTCCGGCGTTGAAGTGGCCAAAGCTGAAGTTCGTCTGCCGAACGGCACCATCCGTCAGGTTGGCGAATACGACGTAGCCGTGCACCTGCACAGCGACGTTGAAGCCACCGTACGTGTGGTCGTCGTAGCTGCCTAAGCTGCGCTGACTGGCTGGCTCCTTGTGGGTCAGGCGGTTAACATCGGGCACGGTCCTGTTTTTTACAGGCCGTGCCCTTTGTCATTTTCGTCCTCCAGAATTCTTTCGTGGCCATGAACGAGATCACCACTTCCGAACAGCTAGACCTGCAAACCGCAGCCCTGAAGGTGCCGCCGCATTCCATCGAGGCCGAACAGGCCGTGCTCGGTGGCCTGATGCTGGACAACAATGCCTGGGAGCGGGTGCTGGACCAGGTGTCGGATGGCGATTTCTATCGGCATGACCACCGCTTGATCTTCCGTGCCGTGCACAAGTTGGCCGACGCCAACCAGCCATTTGACGTGGTGACCCTGCACGAGCAGTTGGACAAAGAAGGCCTCTCGTCGCAGGTTGGCGGCCTGGCTTACCTGGCCGAGCTGGCCAAGAACACCCCGTCGGTCGCCAACATCAAAGCCTACGCCGCGATCATTCGCGAGCGGGCCACGTTGCGCCAACTGATCAGCATCAGTACCGACATCGCCGACAATGCGTTCAACCCGCAGGGGCGCAACGCTGAAGAAATCCTCGATGATGCCGAGCGCCAGATCTTCCAGATCGCCGAGGCCCGGCCGAAGACCGGTGGGCCGGTAGGTGTCAACGAACTGTTGACCATGGCCATCGACCGCATCGACACGCTGTTCAACTCCGACAGCGACATTACGGGTATTTCTACCGGTTACACCGACCTGGACGAGAAGACCAGCGGCCTGCAGGCTGCCGACCTGATCATCGTCGCCGGCCGTCCGTCGATGGGCAAGACCACCTTCGCCATGAACCTGGTGGAAAACGCTGTATTGCGCACCGACAAGGCGGTGCTGGTGTTCTCCCTCGAGATGCCAGGTGAATCGTTGATCATGCGTATGCTTTCGTCCCTGGGCCGTATCGACCAGACCAAGGTACGTTCTGGCCAACTGGACGACGATGACTGGCCGCGCCTGACCTCAGCGGTGAACCTGCTCAACGACCGCAAGCTGTTCATCGACGATACCGCCGGTATCAGCCCGTCGGAAATGCGCGCGCGTACCCGGCGCCTGGCCCGAGAGCATGGTGAAATCGCCATGATCATGGTCGACTACCTGCAGCTGATGCAGATTCCAGGTTCGGCCGGTGACAACCGGACCAACGAAATTTCCGAGATCTCCCGCTCGCTCAAGGCCCTGGCCAAAGAGTTCAACTGCCCGGTCATCGCCCTGTCGCAGCTGAACCGCTCGCTGGAACAGCGCCCGAACAAACGCCCGGTGAACTCCGACTTGCGTGAATCCGGTGCAATCGAGCAGGACGCCGACGTGATCATGTTCGTGTACCGCGACGAGGTGTACCACCCCGAGACCGAGCACAAGGGCGTGGCGGAAATCATCATCGGTAAACAGCGTAACGGCCCCATCGGCTTTGTACGTTTGGCGTTTATCGGCAAGTACACCCGCTTCGAGAACCTTGCGCCGGGCATGTACAACTTCGACGACGACGAATAAAGCAATCGAGCTTGAACGGGCCCCTGTAGGAGCGGGTTCACCGCGAATGCGATGCAGGCCTCGCTGCCGCATTCGCGGGTAAACCCGCTCCTGCATGGGCTGGAGAGTTCTCTTGCAATCCTGAGAATCCGACAACCATCGTCGGATTTGGTCAAAATTTGTGCTATATTCCGCGCCCGCGATTTCCCTGCACACCAGAACCGGTCACTGACATGCAAGCAGCCAAACCACTTTACGACTATCCCAAGTACTGGGCCGAATGCTTCGGGCCAGCACCTTTCCTGCCGATGAGCAGGGAGGAGATGGATCTGCTCGGCTGGGATTCCTGCGACATCATCATCGTGACCGGGGACGCCTACGTCGATCATGCGTCGTTCGGCATGGCCATTATCGGCCGTTTGCTGGAGGCCCAGGGTTTCCGCGTGGGGATCATTGCCCAGCCGAACTGGCAGTCCAAAGACGACTTCATGAAGCTCGGTGAGCCGAACCTGTTCTTCGGTGTGGCCGCGGGCAACATGGACTCGATGATCAACCGTTACACTGCGGACAAGAAAATCCGTTCCGACGACGCTTATACCCCTGGCGGTCTTGCCGGCAAGCGCCCGGACCGTGCCAGCCTGGTGTACAGCCAGCGTTGCAAGGAAGCGTACAAGCACGTACCGATCGTGCTGGGTGGCATCGAGGCTTCGCTGCGCCGTATTGCCCACTACGATTACTGGCAGGACAAGGTTCGCCATTCGATCCTGATCGACGCCAGCGCCGATATCCTGCTGTACGGCAACGCCGAGCGGGCTATCGTCGAAGTCGCCCAGCGCATGTCCCAGGGCGAGAAGATCGAGCACATCACCGATGTGCGTGGCACTGCGTTCATTCGGCGTGACACGCCTGAGGGCTGGTTCGAAATCGACTCCACCCGCATCGACCGCCCGGGCCGCGTCGACAAGATCATCAACCCGTACGTGAACACCCAGGATACCCAGGCCTGCGCCATCGAGCAGGCCAAGGGCGAACAGGAAGACCCGAACGAAGCCAAGGTGGTGCAGATTCTCGATAGCCCGCGCATGACCCGCGACAAGTCGGTCATTCGCCTGCCTTCGTTTGAAAAGGTGCGTAACGACCCGGTGCTTTATGCCCACGCCAACCGCGTGCTTCACCTGGAAACCAACCCGGGCAACGCCCGCGCGCTGGTTCAGAAACACGGCGAAGTGGACGTGTGGTTCAACCCGCCACCCATTCCCATGACCACCGAAGAAATGGACTACGTGTTCGGCATGCCGTACGCCCGTGTGCCGCACCCGGCCTATGGCAAGGAGCGCATCCCGGCCTACGAGATGATCCGTTTCTCGGTGAACATCATGCGTGGCTGCTTCGGTGGATGCACCTTCTGCTCGATCACCGAGCACGAGGGCCGCATCATCCAGAACCGCTCGCACGAATCGATCCTGCACGAAATCGAAGAGATGCGTGACAAGGTGCCAGGCTTCACCGGTGTGGTCTCCGACCTTGGCGGGCCTACTGCCAACATGTACCGCATCGCTTGCAAGAGCCACGAGATCGAGAAGCACTGCCGCAAGCCGTCGTGCGTGTTCCCGGGCATCTGCGAAAACCTCAACACCGACCACAGCTCGCTGATCGAACTGTACCGCAAGGCCAGGGCCTTGCCGGGCGTGAAGAAGATTCTGATCGCCTCGGGCCTGCGCTACGACCTGGCGGTGGAATCGCCGGAGTACGTCAAGGAGCTGGTCACCCACCACGTGGGGGGCTACCTGAAGATTGCCCCGGAGCACACCGAGCGTGGCCCGCTGGACAAGATGATGAAGCCGGGCATCGGCACCTACGACCGCTTCAAGCGCATGTTCGAGAAGTTCTCGAAAGAGGCGGGCAAGGAGCAGTACCTGATCCCGTACTTCATCGCCGCGCACCCGGGCACCACTGACGAAGACATGATGAACCTGGCCCTGTGGCTGAAAGGCAACGGCTTCCGCGCCGACCAGGTGCAGGCGTTCTACCCGTCGCCGATGGCCTCGGCTACAGCCATGTACCATTCGGGCAAGAACCCGTTGCGCAAGGTGACTTACAAGAGCGAAGGGGTGGAGATCGTCAAGAGCGAAGAGCAGCGCCGCCTGCACAAAGCATTCTTGCGCTATCACGACCCGAAAGGCTGGCCGATGCTGCGTGAAGCGCTGGAGCGCATGGGCCGCGCTGACCTGATCGGGCCGGGCAAGCACCAGTTGATCCCGCTGCACCAGCCGCAGACCGATAGCTACCAGAGCGCGCGTCGCAAGAACTCGACCCCGGCTGGCAGCCACAAGGTGGGCAAAGACCAGAAGATCCTGACCCAACACACCGGTCTGCCACCGCGTGCCAGTGATGGCAGCAAGCCGTGGGACAAGCGCGAGAAGGCCAAGGCCGAGGCGTTTGCGCGTAACGAGAAGGCGGCCAAAGAGCGCAAGGAAGCGGCCAAGGGTGGTAAGGGCAACAAGAAGCCGCGTCAGCCCGTGATCCCTCGCTGATCTTGAAAGCTGCAACGGACCTTGTGTAGGAGCGGGTTTACCCGCGAATGCGATGGTGGATTTACTGACGCATTCGCGGGTAAACCCGCTCCTACAAGGTCGGTGCTTTACCCATCAATAGATGTCAGTCGGGTTTCCTGTCGACCCACTTAGGCGCCACTGGCGCAACAAAGTTGTCCATCCCGTCCAGCAGCGCATCCGGCTGCTGCTCCAACAACAACATCGCCCGATGTTGCGGCCGCACAAAGCCTTCTTCGACGATATGGTCGAGGAACCCACCCAGCTTCTCGTAGAAACCATTCACATCGAGCAGCCCCAGCGGCTTGGCGTGGTAGCCCAGTTGCCCCCAGGTCCACACTTCGAACAGTTCTTCCAGCGTACCCAGCCCGCCCGGCAGGGCGATGAAAGCGTCGCTCAGCTCGGCCATGCGCGCCTTTCGCGCATGCATGCCGTCGACCACTTCCAGGCGGCTGAGGCCTTTGTGGCCGATTTCGGCATTCATCAGGCTTTCCGGGATGATCCCGATCACTTCGCCACCGGCGGCCATGGCTGCGTCGGCAACAGTACCCATCAGGCCGACCGCGCCACCACCATACACCAGGGTCAGGCCGCGGCGGGCAATCGCCTGGCCGAGCGCGACGGCCGCTTCACGGTAGGCCGGGTTGGCGCCGATGCTGGCACCACAGAATACACAAACAGAACGTACGGGCATTGCTCATCTCCTGTCACTCAGGTGAACAGGGTACGGCGCATGCCCGCCGCTTCCAAGGCCGTGTTCACTCCGGCCTGGAGAATTCGCAAATGGCACCGGTGGCGCCGTGGGCGTAGGCTGCGAGCAGGCTGTTGAGGAAGCTGGAGATGGGCATTTGGTATTGCTCCTAAATGAGAGGTTGTCCCATCGTCCAATAAAAGGGCATGATGTGCTCTTAGATTGGTTGTATACAATCCATTGAACAATTCTACTGGCTGGCCGCTTGACACCCCCTTGACCCATATCAGCAAGGGGCTGAACGGTTTCAGGCAGTCTCGCAATTGATAAAACCCTGCCAAGGAGATTCATGATGTTTGCGAAAGCTGTAGCGGTATCCCTGCTGACCCTCGCCAGCGCCTCTGTCTTCGCCGCCGAGTGCTCGGTCACCGTCGACTCGACTGACCAGATGTCCTTCAACACCAAGGAAATCACCGTCGACAAGAGCTGCAAGGAATTCACCGTCAAACTGACCCACTCTGGCAACCTGCCGAAGAACGTCATGGGCCACAACCTGGTGATCAGCAAGACTGCCGACATGCAGGGTATTGCCACCGAGGGCATGAGCCAGGGGCTGGACAAGGACTACATCAAGGCTGACAACGCCGGGATCATTGCGCACACCAAAATGATTGGCGCGCCGGAAAAAGAAACCGAAGTGAAGTTCGACCCTTCCAAGCTGGAAGCCGGTGGTGATTACAGCTTCTTCTGCACCTTCCCTGGCCACATCTCGATGATGAAAGGCAAGGTTGTAGTCAAGTAATGACAGCTATGTAGGCCTTTCGGGCCTATTCGCGGGCAAGCCCGCTCCTACAAGGATAATGTTGCCCATGTAGGAGCGGGCTTGCCCGCGAAGCTTTTAGGGGGCGAACGGCAGTTCGCGCTTGTGCTGGGTCTTGCGGTAGGTGGCGACGATGATGTCGAACGCTGCCTGATCAACCGGCTGCCCATGCAGGAAGGCATCGATCTGCTGGTAGGTCACGCCATGGGACGCTTCGTCCGGCTTGCCCGGTTCCAGGTCCTCAAGGTCCGCCGTCGGCACCTTCTCCACCAGTGATTCCGGCGCCCCAAAGCTGCGCGCAATCGCCCGTACCTGGTTCTTCACCAGCCCGCTCAGCGGCGCCAGGTCGCAGGCACCATCACCAAACTTGGTGAAGAAGCCCATGACGGCCTCGGCCGCGTGGTCAGTGCCGATCACCAGCCCCGCGCGGGCGCCGGCGATGGTGTACTGGGCGACCATGCGTGTGCGTGCCTTGACGTTACCGACCACGAAGTCAACCAGCGTTGGTGAGCCATTCTTCAGTTCTACCACTTCCGCCGCCAGTGCCCGCACCGCCGGGGCAATGTCCACGGTGTGCACCTCATCGGCCTTGATCACGTCCAGGCAGGCCTGGGCGTCATGCTCGTCGTGCTGCACCTGATACGGCAGGCGTACGGCGATGAAGGTGTAGGCCTTGTCACCGGTTTCGGCGCGCAGTTCGTTGATGGCGCGCTGGGCGAGCAGGGCGGCGGTCAGCGAGTCGACGCCGCCGCTGATGCCCAACACCAGAGTCTTGAGCCGGGCGTTGGCCAGGCAGTCCTTGATGAACGCCACGCGCCGGGCGACTTCGGCCTCAAGCGCTGCAGCGTCGGCGAACGGCGGCTGGACCTTCAGCGCCTGGGCAATCTCTTGCTGAACCGCTTGCATGGGTTACTCCTTGCTGGGGACTTTGAATACGTGACGCATGTAGGCAACGAAGTTCTCGTCGCGGCACTGGGTCTTGGCGGCTTCATCGGAAATCTTGGCCACCGGTGCGCCGTTGCAGTCAGTCATTTTAAGCACGATGTTCATCGGTGCCACACCCGGGATGTCGCAGGTCAGGTTGGTGCCGATGCCAAAACTGACGTTGATGCGACCGCGCAGGGCACGGAAGATCTCCAGCGAGCGGGTGAGGTTGAGGCCATCGGAGAACACCAGGGTTTTGGTCATCGGGTCGATACCCAGTTTCTGGTAGTGGGCAATCGCCTTTTCTGCCCAGGCCACCGGCTCGCCCGAGTCGTGGCGCAGGCCATCGAACAGCTTGGCGAAGTACAAATCGAAATCGCCGAGGAAAGCATCCATGGTGATGCAGTCGGTCAGGGCGATGCCGAGCAGGCCGCGGTATTCGCGTACCCAGCAGTCCAGCGCGGCGATCTGGCTGTCGATCAGCCGTGGACCGAGCTGCTGGTGAGCCATGATCCACTCGTGGGCCATGGTGCCCAGTGGCTTGATATCCAGTTTCCATGCCAGGTCGACGTTGCTGGTGCCGACAAAACGGCCCGGGAAGCCGTCCCGCAGTACCCGTACCACGTCTTCCTGCACACGGCTGGAAAAGCGCCGACGGGTGCCGAAGTCGGCTACCTGCAGTTCGGCCAGCTCGTCGTCGCTGGCATGCGCTCGCAGCCAGTCGAATTTACGGTGCAACTGGTCGCGTGCCTCGGCCAGGCGCATGTGCGGGTGCAGCTGGCGGTTGCGCACTTCGCTGATGATCGCCAGCAATGGCACTTCGAACAGGATCACATGCAGCCACGGGCCTTTCAGGCGCAGGAACAACTGTTCGTTTTCAATGCCGATGCGCACGTATCGCAGGTTGAAGCGGAACAGCCGCAGAAAGCGCAGGAAGTCGGGCTTGAGGAAGCTGATGCGCTCAAGAAAACCCAACTGGCCATCATCGAGGGTGAGGTCGCTCAACAGTTCCAGCTGGTGACGGATCTCGCCGAGGTAAGGGCGCAGGTCCTCGCCATTGCGGCAGCGGAATTCCCATTCGACGTCAGCGTCCGGGTAGTTGTGCAGTACACCCTGCATCATGGTGAGTTTGTAGAAGTCGGTGTCGAGCAGGTTGTGCACGATGCGCTCGGCGAATGCGCTCTCGCTCATCAAGTGGGGCTCCGGAAGCGGCGAATGGCGGACATTGTGCCAGCCTTTACACCTTGTGTGGCTGTTCCGGCCTATTCGCGGGCAAGCCCGCTCCTACAGGAACCCCGCTGGGCCCAAGGTTGTGGGAGCGGGCGTGCCCGCGAATAGGCCGGAACAGCCAAAACAGAGGTGTTTTTCCGTGCACCGGCTAGCCTTGAAACGGTGCCGCCTGTAGCAGTCGCGCACCACTGGTGTGCACTTCGGTGACGTCGGCTGTTACAGGGCGGTTGCACGTAAACACTTGTCAGGGTTGCAATGATGGCACCCGATGGTTGCTCCTTGTCTGTACGTGTGGTGGCGCCTGCCGCGTGGCAGACGGTTGCACGCTCAATAAAGAAAAGGCCGTCGGTCGCCTGCTCGCGCCCGTCACAGTGTGTTTTCCCGGAAGACAAAACCTATGGCACGGCCCTTGCTCTGAGCACAGGGCTGAGAAGTTGTAGTGCCAACCAAAAAAACTCTAGGAGCACCACCTCATGTCGCAGACGTTTTACAAGAAAGGTTTCCTGGCTCTGGCCGTAGCTACGGCACTGGGTGTTTCTTCGTATGTTCAGGCCGACGTCAAGATCGGTGTAGCGGGCCCCATGACCGGGGCCAACGCAGCGTTTGGCGAGCAGTACATGAAAGGTGCGCAGGCAGCGGCCGACAAAATCAACGCCGCCGGTGGCGTGAACGGCGAGAAAATCGTCCTGGTCAAGGGCGATGACGCGTGCGAGCCGAAGCAGGCCGTGGCCGTGGCCAACCGTCTGGTTGACCAGGACAAGGTGATCGGCGTGGTCGGCCATTTCTGTTCCTCCAACACCATCCCGGCCTCCGAGGTGTATGACGAAGCGGGCGTCATCGCCATCACCCCGGGCTCGACCAACCCACAGGTGACCGAGCGTGGCCTGAGCGCCATGTTCCGCATGTGCGGCCGTGACGACCAGCAGGGCATTGTCGCCGGCGACTACATTGTCGATGTGCTCAAGGGCAAGAAAGTCGCAGTGCTGCACGACAAGGACACCTACGGCCAGGGCCTGGCTGACGCCACCAAGGCGCAGCTGGAAAAACGCGGCGTGAAGCCTGTGCTGTACGAAGGCCTGACCCGTGGTGAGAAAGACTTCAGCGCCGTGGTCACCAAGATCCGTTCCACGGGTGCCGACGTGGTCTACTTCGGCGGCCTGCACCCGGAGGCCGGCCCGCTGGTCCGCCAACTGCGCGAGCAGGGCTTGAAGGACGTCAAGTTCATGTCCGATGACGGCATCGTTACCGATGAACTGGTGGCTACCGCCGGTGGCGCGCAGTACGTCGATGGCGTGTACATGACCTTCGGTGCCGACCCGCGTCTGCTGCCAGACAGCAAGGCAGTGGTGGAGGAGTTCCGCAAGGCCGGTACCGAGCCTGAAGGCTACACCCTGTATGCCTACGCCTCGCTGCAGGCGCTGGCGGCCGCCTTCAACGGCGCCAAGTCGAACAAGGGTGAAGACGCTGCCAAGTGGCTCAAGGCCAACCCGGTGCAGACCGTCATGGGCGAGAAGAAGTGGGACAGCAAGGGTGACCTGACCGTGTCCGACTATGTGGTCTACCAGTGGGATAAGACCGGTAAATACCACCAGCTGGAAAAACAAAAATAATAACGGCCCAAGGCCCGGGCTGATGCTCGGGCCCAAGCCCCGCGGTACCTGTCTTTATCCGTAGATCTGCACAGTACTGCGCTGCGAGGGCCGCCTGTCCCAGGCCCGCCGTGGTCGGCGCTCGTGCAATCTCAATCAGGTGAGATTGCGTTATGGATGGTATTTTCCTGCAGCAACTGGTCAACGGCCTGACCCTCGGGTCGGTCTATGGCCTGATCGCCATCGGCTACACAATGGTCTATGGCATCATCGGCATGATCAACTTCGCGCACGGCGAGGTGTATATGATCTCTGCATACCTTGCGGCGATCAGCCTGGCATTGCTGGCCTACTTCGGTATCGAATCCTTCCCGCTGCTGATGCTCGGCACGTTGTTGTTCACCGTGGTGGTCACTGGCGTGTATGGCTTCACCATCGAGCGCATCGCCTATAAGCCCCTGCGTAACTCCACCCGCCTGGCACCGCTGATCAGTGCCATTGGTATTTCGCTGATCCTGCAGAACTACGCGCAGATCAGCCAGGGCGCCCGCCAGCAAGGCGTGCCAACCCTGCTGGAAGGTGCCATGCGCATAGAAGTCGGCACCGGCTTCGTGCAACTGACCTACACCAAGATCTTCATCCTGGTGGCGGCCTTTGTCGGCATGGGCCTGCTCACCTACGTGATCAAGTACACCAAGCTCGGCCGCATGTGCCGTGCCACCCAGCAAGACCGCAAGATGGCCTCGATCCTGGGTATCAACACCGACCGGGTGATCTCCTACGTGTTCGTCATCGGTGCAGTGATGGCCGCGCTGGCCGGCGTACTGATCACCATGAACTACGGCACGTTCGACTTCTACGCCGGCTTCATCATTGGTATCAAGGCGTTCACCGCCGCAGTGCTCGGTGGTATCGGCTCGCTGCCTGGCGCCATGCTCGGCGGGATCATCCTGGGTATTTCCGAGTCGCTGTTCTCCGGCCTGATCAACTCTGACTACAAGGACGTGTTCAGCTTCTCGCTGCTGGTGATGATCCTTATCTTCCGCCCACAAGGCCTGCTGGGTCGCCCGCTCGTGGCTAAGGTGTGAACATGTCGATTGCCAAAATTGCCTCTGCCTCTGAAACCAAAGGTTTCGATATCAAACGCAGTTTGCTCGAAACCATCGTCGCCGGCTTGCTGGCGCTGATCGTCTTCGGCCCGATCGTCGGCGTGGTGCTCGACGGCTATACCTTCAACGCCGAACCGCGCCGGGTAGCCTGGCTGGTCGGCGGGGTGATGCTCGGGCGCTTCCTCCTCAGCCTGTACGTGCAGACTGCCGCCGGGCGGCGCATGCTCGAAGGCTTCGACAGCGGTGGCTCGGGTGTGCATGTGCGTGCGCCTAACTACGTGTCGCGGCTGCGCTACATCATTCCGGCGCTGGTAGTGATTGCCATCGTCTTCCCGATCTTCGCCAACAAATACCTGCTGACCGTGGTCATCCTCGGCCTGATCTACGTGCTGCTGGGCCTGGGCCTGAACATTGTGGTCGGCCTGGCCGGCCTGCTCGACCTGGGCTATGTGGCGTTCTATGCCATTGGTGCCTACGGGTTGGCGCTGGGCTACCAGTACCTCGGCCTGGGCTTCTGGAGCGTGCTGCCGCTGGCGGCCATCGCGGCGGCGCTGGCGGGGTGCATCCTGGGCTTCCCGGTGCTGCGCATGCACGGTGACTACCTGGCGATCGTGACCTTGGGCTTTGGCGAAATCATCCGCCTGGTGCTGAACAACTGGCTGTCGTTCACCGGTGGCCCCAACGGCATGCCGGCACCGTCGCCAACCTTCTTCGGCCTGGAATTCGGCCGTCGGGCAAAGGACGGCGGGGTGCCGATCCATGAGTTCTTCGGCTTCGAATACAACGCCAACCTCAAGTTCGTGTTCATTTACGCGGTGCTGTTCCTGGTCGTGCTGGCCGTGCTGTACATCAAGCATCGCCTGACCCGCATGCCGGTCGGCAGGGCCTGGGAAGCGCTGCGCGAAGACGAGATCGCCTGCCGCTCGATGGGCCTGAACCACGTCCTGGTCAAGCTCTCGGCATTCACCCTGGGTGCATCCACCGCTGGCCTTGCCGGGGTGTTCTTCGCCACCTATCAGGGCTTCGTCAACCCGTCGTCGTTCACCTTCTTCGAGTCGGCGTTGATCCTCGCCATCGTTGTGCTGGGCGGCATGGGCTCGACCGTGGGGGTGGTCATCGCCGCATTCGTGCTAACCGTAGCGCCGGAGCTGCTGCGCAGTTTCTCCGAGTACCGGGTGCTGTTGTTCGGCGTGCTGATGGTGCTGATGATGATCTGGCGACCGCGTGGGCTGATCCGCATCAGCCGTACCGGTGTGACCCCGCGTAAAGGAGTGGCGCCATGAGCGACGATATCATTCTTTCGGTCGACAACCTGATGATGCAGTTCGGTGGCATCAAGGCGCTCAGTGATGTCAGCCTGAAGGTCCGGCGCAACCAGATCTTCGCCCTGATTGGCCCCAACGGCGCCGGCAAGACCACGGTGTTCAACTGCCTGACCGGCTTCTACAAGGCCAGTGGCGGGCGCATCGAGTTGAACGTTCGGGGCAGCCACACCAATGTCATCCAACTGCTCGGCGAGCGCTTCCAGGCGGCCGATTTCGTTTCGCCTGCGCGCTTTGCCAACCGCATGTACTTCAAGATGTTCGGCGGCACCCACCTGGTCAACCGCGCCGGTCTGGCGCGCACCTTCCAGAACATTCGCCTGTTCAAGGAAATGTCGGTGGTAGAGAACCTGCTGGTGGCCCAGCACATGTGGGTCAACCGCAACCTGTTGGCCGGGGTGCTCAACACCAAGGCCTACCGCAAGGCCGAGAGCGATGCGCTGGACCACGCCTTCTACTGGCTGGAAGTAGTCGACCTGGTCGATTGTGCCAACCGCCTGGCCGGCGAACTGTCTTACGGCCAGCAGCGTCGCCTGGAGATTGCCCGGGCCATGTGCACGCGGCCAAAGATCATCTGCCTGGACGAACCGGCAGCGGGCCTCAACCCGCAGGAAACCGAGGCGCTTAGCCGCATGATTCGCGTGTTGCGTGACGAGCACGACATCACCGTGGTGCTGATCGAGCATGACATGGGCATGGTCATGAGCATTTCCGACCATATCGTGGTGCTGGACCACGGCAACGTGATTGCCGAAGGCGCGCCGCAGGACATCCGCCACAACCCGACGGTGATCGCCGCCTACCTGGGTGCAGACGAAGAGGAACTGGTATGAGTGCACCCATTCTCGAACTGAAGGACCTGGACGTGTTCTATGGGCCTATCCAGGCGCTGAAAAAGGTCTCGATGCACATCAACGAAGGCGAGACGGTGAGCCTGATCGGTGCCAACGGTGCTGGCAAATCGACCCTGCTGATGTCGATTTTCGGTCAGCCACGTGCTGCTTCCGGGCACATCGTGTATCGCGGCACCGATATCACCCGCAAGTCATCGCACTACATTGCTTCCAACGGCATCGCCCAGTCGCCGGAAGGGCGCCGGGTGTTCCCCGACATGACCGTCGAGGAAAACCTGATGATGGGTACCATCCCCATCGGCGACAAGCATGCCGACGAAGACATGCAGCGCATGTATGAGCTGTTCCCGCGCTTGAAGGAGCGGCGTAACCAGCGGGCCATGACCATGTCCGGTGGTGAGCAGCAGATGCTGGCGATAGCGCGGGCGCTGATGAGCCGGCCCAAATTGCTGTTGCTGGACGAGCCTTCGCTGGGGCTGGCGCCGATTGTGGTCAAGCAGATTTTCTCGACCCTGCGTGAGCTGGCCAAGACCGGCATGACCATCTTTCTGGTGGAGCAGAATGCGAACCATGCATTGAAGCTGTCGGACCGGGCTTATGTAATGGTCAACGGGCAGATTCGCATGACGGGGACGGGGCAGGAGTTGTTGGTAAACGAAGAGGTGCGTAACGCTTATCTTGGCGGCCACTGAGGTGTATTCGGGGCTGCAAGGCAGCCCCATTCCCAATGTGGACAACTTGTTGCTGGCCTCTCTCCTCACACTTCAGTATTCCTTCCCAGGCCATTGTTTCCACAGGCTGGATCTTTTCCACGGATAATGTGGAACCGCCTGTGGAAAACATGGTGGCATATCCCTCAAGCCCTTTGCTTTCAAGCCCTGTAGCAATGTGATCATTTTTTGACCATGGCGGCCTTGTGGATGATTTTCTCAGCCTTTTCAAGGCCATGCCGGCTTTGCACAGCTCATCGGTACCCTGTGGATAACTCTGTGCAAAAACTTTGGACAGACCGCTACAGGCGGCATGTTTGAAAGCCTTGGGCCATCACCGAAAAGATATCCACCGACCACAGCCTGCTGAAAGGGTTCCGTGCAGTGGGCAACTTGCCCCCAATCCGTGGGGAAAGCCTTGTGGATAACATGCGTATAGCTGGCGCGGGGCCCTCTGCCACAAGGGTTTGCTGAACATGAACAAAAAATGAACAGCAGGCTGAACAGCTTGCTGCAAAGGCGCGCCGCGGGCATGCTGCAAAGCTGCCGATGACAACCTACCGTGAGGAACAGAGCATGACGTCCACCGTATTCATCACTGGCGCCACTTCCGGTTTTGGCGAGGCCACCGCCCGCCGCTTCGCCGAAGCCGGCTGGAAGCTGGTGCTCACTGGCCGTCGCAAGGAGCGCCTGGATGCCCTGTGTGCCGAATTGTCGGCCAAAACCGAAGTGCATGGCCTGGTATTGGACGTGCGTAACCGCAAGGCGATGGAAGAGGCCATTGCCAACCTGCCGGCCGGCTTCGACAAGCTTCAGGGACTGGTGAACAACGCCGGCCTCGCGTTGGGTGTGGATGCGGCGCAGAACTGCAGCCTGGACGACTGGGAAACCATGGTCGACACCAACATCAAGGGCCTGATGTACACCACCCGCCTGCTGCTGCCCCGGCTGATCGCCCATGGTCGCGGCGCGTCGATCCTCAACGTCGGGTCTGTGGCAGGCAACTACCCGTACCCAGGCAGCAACGTGTATGGCGGCACCAAGGCCTTCGTCGGGCAGTTCTCGCTGAGCCTGCGCTGCGACCTGCGTGGCACCGGTGTGCGTGTGAGCAACATCGAGCCGGGCCTGTGCGAGAGCGAGTTCTCGCTGGTGCGTTTCGGTGGTGACCAGGCCAAGTACGACGCCACCTACGCCGGCGCCGAGCCGATCCAGCCGCAAGACATTGCCGAGACCATTTTCTGGATTCTCAACCAGCCGGCGCACATCAATATCAACAGCCTGGAGCTGATGCCGGTGAGCCAGGATTGGGCAGGGTTCTCGATCGACCGGTCGGTCAAAGGTTAATGTCAGTCGGTTAAACGACCAGGGCCGCTTTGCGGCCCATCGCCGGCAAGCCAGCTGCCACAGGATTGCGCATTCCTCAGGAGTTTCGCAATCCTGTGGGGCTTGCCGGCGATGGCGTCAGCTCAGGCGCTGCAACCCTTCCAGGCAGGTCGCCAAGTGGTAGGGCGTAGTCGAAGGCATATCATGCCGGCTGACATTGCCTTCCCCATCCCGGCACTCATACCAGCCCGCTTCGCGCAGGAACCGCCCTTCCAGCGCTTGCAACTGGCTAGCCAATTTCGCCTCACCCGCCTCACGTAGCACCAGCGCCCGCAGGTACTCCGCCTGTGCCCAGATTCGTTGCGTGGCATCCAGCACCTGGCCATCCACAGCCAGCATCGCCAGCACCGCCCCATCCTTCACGCCATGCTGCTCGGCAAAGCCGAAAGCCCGGTCGATGGACGCATGCAGTGGTGTGCCGCGCAGTAGCGGCGAGGTGTGCAACAGATAGAACCACTCGAACTGGTGCCCCGGTTCAAACCAGTTATCCACAGCCCCGCGCGGTTTTTCCAGCATCAGGCCGTTGGCAGGTTCGATGAAATGCGCCTCAAGTGCTTCGCACAGTTGCAGCAGTGATTGGCGGGTATGTTCATCGTCACGTACTGCCAGTACCTGCAGAAACGCCTCGGCCAGGTGCATCTGCGGGTTTTGCAGCGGGCCGCTGCCCAGATCGGCCCAGTCCTCGCCCAGGCTGGCCTCGTACAGGCCATCGTCACGGGCGAACTGCTGGTCGATGATGCCCAGCGCGGCGTTCAGGGTGGATTCCACCAGGCTTTCGCGTACCTTGCCCCAGTAGTGCGCACAGGCGAAAACGATGAAGGCGTGGGTGTACAGGTCCTTGCGCCGATCCAGAGGCTTGCCTTGGTCATCGATGCTGTAGAACCAGCCTCCGTGCTCGGCGTCATGGAAGTGCTTTTGCAGCGAGCGGAACAATGCTGCCGCGCGCTCGGCGGCGCCCGGTTCGTCGATGCGGCTGCTGAACAGGTACAACTGGCGTGCGCAGGCCATGGCCCGGTAGCGCTGCACCGGCAAGGGCTGGTGCTGGGCATCGAGGGCCTCGTAGGGCAGGGCCATGTCGGCGTTCCAGCCCGGGCCTTGCCACATTGGCACGATGCACTCGGCGAAGTGCTGGTTGAAGCGGGCCAGTTCAGGCAGGGTAGGGCGGGGGTTGAACATTTCGGCGCTCGTTGCTGTCGGGCAGGGCGCCATGGTAGCAGAACTGTGGTTTTCGGTAGCCTGTGCCGGCCCTTTCGCGGGTGAACCCGCTCCCACAGGTATTGCGCTGCCCTCCGCTCCGATGCCGCGCCTGTGGGAGCGGGTTCACCCGCGAAGGGGCCGGTACAGGCTACCCATCAACCCGGGTTGCCGAGCCCCTGCCAATGCCGCGCCCCGACAAATATGAAGCGCAGTTGCTGAGTGATCTTTTCCTGCGGGGTCAGCGCCTGTGGATAACCCGCTTCCGGGCTGTCGATAAGCTCGGGCAAGGTGGCAAATACGGTTTTCACCACCAGGTCGGCCATCACCGCCAGCGCGGCACTGTCCAGGTGCTGCCAGCGCTTCATGCGCGCAAGGTCGGTGGCCAGGTCGTCGCTGATGTCCTGGCGCAGGCGGGCAATGGCCTGGCGTACGGGTTGAGAGCCGCCGTACTGCTCGCGCGCCAGAAACAGGAACTGCGCGCGGTGGGCAGCAACCACGTCGAGGAAGATGCGCACCGAGGCATCGGTAATGCCGCCCAGTTCGAATTCGTTGTGGCGCACCAGGCGGATGGTCTGGCGGAAGGTGGTGTCGATTTCGGCCACCAGGGCCAGGCCCAGGGCGTCCATATCGGAAAAATGCCGGTAAAAACCGGTGGGTACGATACCGGCCGTTTTCGCCACTTCACGCAGGCTGATACTGCCGAAACCACGGCCACTCTCCATCAGCTGGCAGGCGGCATCGAGCAGGGCCTGGCGGGTCTGTAGCTTCTGTTCGGCACGCGGCAGCATGGTGCGGGCTTCTTTGACGGTAAGGCTGGGCACTCTAGTTAAAAAAACAAAGCCCGGTCAATGACCGGGCCTGGAGGGGAGCATACGTTGTGACAGAGGTTGTTCTTTTCGGCCATGGCAATCAGCTCACGTGGCTGATTGCAACCAGGCGATCCGAGCCGCCTTCGGCAACGCGGCCAGACTGTTCGATCAGGCGGTCCGAGCCACCTTCGGCAACGCGGCCAGACTGTTCGATCAGGCGGTCCGAGCCACCTTCGGCAACGCGGCCAGACTGTTCGATCAGGCGGTCCGAACCACCTTCGGCAACGCGGCCAGACTGTTCGATCAGGCGGTCCGAGCCACCTTCGGCAACGCGGCCAGTGCGTTCGATCAAGCGATCAGAACCACCCTCGGCAACGGTTTTCAGCGGCTGGGCAACTTCTGCTGCGCTGGAGCGCGATTCGGCGGTCAGGTGTTGATCGGCGGCCGGCATGGCAAAAGCGTTGGCAGCCAGGATGGACAGGGTCAGGGTCAGCAGGTGGCGTTTCATGATTTCGGTGCTCCTCTCGGGGGCTGGAAAGTGGGTACGAAGCCAATGCTACGCCGGGTAACGCCAGAGAGAAGTTCATACGGGTAATGGTAACAATCGACCGTATTGATAGAGGTTCTAAACCTCTCTAGGGAGCGGTTTTCAGGCCGGATGGTGGCTATTTGATTTCGCTTGAGGTGGGTAACACGCACGTACGGGCGTGACGAATTGCTGAGCAAAAGGCCAGGAAAAACTTCGTTATCATGGCCGCCTCGATAAAACCCCACGGGTTTTCATCAGTCCCAGATACTAAGTGCCACCGCAGCGCCTGTTTTGTGCCATACCGCAAGGAGAATCACGCAATGACGCGTCCCGCCAGAATCATTGTCTGGAGCCTCGCCAGCCTGCTGACCGTGCTGGCAATCCTGATAGTTGTCATCGCCACCTTCGACTGGAACCGCGTCAAGCCGTTGCTCAACGAGAAGGTCTCCGAGGCACTGCACCGGCCCTTTGCGATCAATGGCAACCTCGCCGTGCACTGGCGTACCGAGCCGGAAGAGGGCGGCTGGCGTGCCTGGGTGCCTTGGCCGCACTTCATTGCCGAAGACCTGACCCTGGGCAACCCCGAGTGGCTCAAGGAGCCGAAGATGGTTGGCCTGGAGCGCGTGGAGTTTCGCCTGGCACCGTTGCCGCTGTTGTTCCAGCAGATCAGCATTCCGCGCATCGACCTGACCAGGCCCACTGCCAGCCTGACCCGTCTGGCCGATGGCCGCGCCAACTGGACGTTCGACTTCGGGCCAAAGGATGAAAACGCAGAGCCCTCCAAGTGGGAGCTTGACATCGGTGCCATCGGTTTCGACCAGGGCAATGTCAGCTTCGACGACCAGACGCTGAAAACCAGCATGAAGGTGCAGGTCGACCCATTGGGCAAGCCAATCCCGTTCAGCGACATCGTGGGCAAGGCCACTGCCGAGAAGGCCGGTGCGGCGCAGGATTACGCCTTTGGCTTCAAGGCCCAGGGCCGCTACAAGGGCCAGCCAGTGTCCGGCAGCGGCAAGATCGGTGGCCTGCTGGCCTTGCAGGACGCCAGCCAGCCGTTTCCGCTGCAGGCTGATGTGCGTATTGCCGACACGCACGTGGTGCTTGCCGGCACCCTGACCGACCCGCGCAACCTCGGCGCACTTGACCTGCGCCTGCGCCTGTCGGGTGCCAGCCTGGGCAATCTTTACCCGCTGACCGGCGTTACCTTGCCTGACACCCCGGCTTATTCCACCGATGGCCACCTCAGCGCCAACCTGCACGGGGCGCAAGGGGCAACGTTCGATTATCAGGGCTTCAACGGCAAGATCGGCGACAGCGATATCCATGGCGACCTGGCCTTCGTCGCCAGCCAGCCACGGCCCAAGCTGTCTGGCAAGCTGGTGTCCAACCAGTTGCTGTTCAAGGACCTGGCCCCTTTGATCGGCGCCGACTCCAATGCCGAACAGAAAGCCCGTGGTGGTGCCAGCAAGCAACCGGCAGGCAAGGTATTGCCCGTGGAAGAGTTCCGCACCGAGCGCTGGCGCGCGATGGATGCGGACGTCACGTTTACCGGCAAGCGCATCGTGCACAGTGCCCAACTGCCGTTTAACGACCTGTCGGCCCACGTGATCCTCGAAGATGGCCTTTTGCGCCTGGAGCCCCTGCGCTTTGGTGTGGCAGGCGGTAACCTGGCTTCCAACATCCGCCTGGACGGGCGCAGCGTACCTTTGCAGGGCCGCGCGCAACTGACGGCGCGGGGTTTCAAGCTCAAGCAATTGTTCCCTGCCTTTGCCCCGATGCAAACCAGCTTTGGTGAGTTGAACGGCGATGCCGACATCAGTGGCCGGGGCAATTCGGTGGCCGCCTTGCTGGGTACAGCCAATGGCGACCTGCGCATGTTGATCAACGATGGCGCCATCAGCCGCAGCCTGATGGAAATTGCCGGGTTGAACGTGGGCAACTATGTGGTTGGCAAACTATTCGGCGACGAGGATGTGAAGATCAACTGCGCGGCGGCTGATGTGGGCATCAAGGACGGCCTTGCGACGACCCGCTTGTTCATCTTCGACACCGAGAACGCGATCATCTACATCAACGGCACGGCCAATTTCGCCAGCGAGCAACTGGACCTGAAGATCACCCCGGAATCGAAAGGGCTGCGGCTGTTCTCGCTGCGTTCGCCGCTGTATGTGCGTGGGCCGTTTGCCAAGCCAAGTGCCGGTGTGCAGGCGCTGCCACTGGCACTGCGCGGGGCCGGGATGGTGGCGCTGGGTGTGGTGGCGGGGCCGGCGGCGGGGCTGCTGGCGCTGATTGCACCGAGCAGCGGGGATGACCCCAACCAGTGCACGCCGTTGTTGCAGCAAATGAAGGCGGGCAAGGCGCCGGCTGCGGTGAAAGGCAAGAAATGAGACAGGGGGCGCAAAGCGCCCCCTCTGCAACTACAACCCTTGCAACAGGTCGGACATGTCGTCCGCGTGTTCTTCTTCCTGCGCGAGGATGTCTTCGAAGATGCGCCGGGTAGTCGGGTCCTTGTCGCCAATGTACTGAATGATCTCGCGATAGCTATCAATGGCAATGCGCTCTGCCACCAGATCCTCCAGCACCATCTCTTTCAATGAACCGCCCGCCACATACTGGGCATGGGAATTTTTGGTCAGGTTATCGGGGTTGAAATCCGGCTCGCCCCCCAGCTGCACGATACGCTCGGCCAGCTTGTCGGCATGCTCGGCTTCCTGGTTGGCATGTTCCAGAAATTCTTCGGCAGCCACACTGGCCTTGATGCCACTGGCCATGAAGTAGTGGCGCTTGTAGCGCAATACGCAAACCAGTTCGGTTGCCAGCGACTCGTTCAGCAGGCGCAGGATTTCTTGGCGATCGGCGTGGTAACCCTCGGTCACTGCGCCTTGCTCGACGTGCTTGCGGGCACGTTCACGCAGGGTTTGCACATCGGTCAGTTCAGCATTCATGTTCATCTCCGAAAGCATCAGGGTGGTCATGGGATGTTCTGAAAGACTCACGCGCCGCGCACGGCCTCGCTGTCTTCTTCGCGTTGCTTGCAGGTTTTGAAGCCTTTGGCGTCAACATGCCCGGTAGCGTCGAAACGCACGTAGTAGGGCTGCTGCTTGCCATCGTGGTTGAGGATGTAATCGTTGCAGGTCCCCCCATGAGGCAGGTCGGTCGCGTTTGACGGGCTACCCCCAATGGCGATGACCTTCTGCATGGTCATGCCGTTCTCCACTTGCTTGACCAGCGGCTCGTCGCGGTAGGTGACGTAGTCCACCGGGTTTTCTGGGCGGCTGCCACAGGCTGCCAGGGTGGCGCTTGCCAGAAGGATTGCCAGGGTCTGCTTGTACATGGTCCCGCTCCTTGCAAAGGGTTTGTGTGGTTTGGAACCACAGCACGCGCCGGGAGTTCGATTGCGATGGTCATCAAGGCCGCTGTAGTGTTGGCCGATCCTCCACGGAAAGGGGCTGGGGCAATGCAGCAGGAATTGGCCACGCGATACCCGTTGGTGCTGGTGCCGGGCATGCTCGGCTTCGTCCGGGCTGTGCTCTACCCCTACTGGTTCGGCATTGTTCCGGCCCTGCGCAAGGGCGGCGCGCAGGTGTTCCCGGTACAGGTTTCGCCGCTGCATTCCAGCGAGGTACGCGGCGAGCAGTTGCTGGCGATCATCGAAGACATCTGCCAGCGCACCGGCGCCGACAAGGTCAACCTCATCGGCCACAGCCAGGGCGCTCTGAGTGCGCGCTACGCTGCTGCCAAGCGGCCCGGGCGGGTAGCGTCGGTCACGTCGGTGGCGGGGCCCAACCATGGCTCGGAGCTGGCCGACCACCTGGAGCGTACGGCGCCGGGTGACTCCCCCCAGGGGCGTGTCCTCAAGGCTGTGCTGCATGGCTTTGCGGTGCTGCTGGTGTGGCTGGAAACCGGTTGGCGGCGCGACCCGCTGCCGGTAGATGTGCATGCCTCGCACCAGTCGCTGACCAGTGCCGGGGTGGCGCTGTTCAACCAGGCTTATCCACAGGGCTTGCCAGATACATGGGGTGGGGAAGGAGCCTATGAGGTCAATGGCGTGCGCTATTACTCCTGGTCCGGCACCTTGCAGCCCGGCCTGACCGACCAGGGGCGCAACCGCTTCGACGGCAGCAACCGCTTCTGCCGCCTGTTTGCGCGCAGTTTCGTCAAGGAGAAGGGCCATTGCGACGGTATGGTCGGGCGCTTCAGCTCGCACCTGGGGCAAGTGATCGGCGACGACTACCCGCTGGATCACCTGGACATCGTCAACCAGTCGCTTGGCGCCGTGGGCAAAGGCGCCGAGCCGGTGCGCCTGTTCACCGAACACGCCGCACGGCTCAGGGCTGCCGGGCTCTAGCGGCGGATCGGTGTGGTCCAGCGCTCGGCCAGCACCACGCCGGCCAGGGTCAACAGGCCGCCAACCAGGTGGTAGCTGGCCAGTTGCTCGTCGAGTACCACGGCGGCGATCAGCGCCGTGACCAGTGGTAGCAGGTTGAAGAACAGCGTGGTTCGGCTCGGGCCCAGGCGGTGTACGGCCTGCATCCATACCAACGGCGCGACCATCGAAGCCAGCACGCAGGCATACAGCACCAGGCCGATGTTGTGGCTGTTCAGGCCGGTCTTGTTGGAGAGCAGGAACAGCGGCAACAAGACGATAATGGCCACCAGCACCTGCAAGTACAGCAGTTGCATCGGTGGCAGCCGCAGCTGCCATTTCTTCAGCAGGAAGCTGTACAGCGCGTAGGCCAGGGTAGCCACCAGCATCAGCAGGTCACCGCTGTTCAGGCCTTGTTGCAGCAAGCTGGCAGGGTGGCCAGCGCTGACCACTTCCAGTACGCCGAAGAACGACACCAACGCGCCCAGCAGGGCGCCGTAGCTCAGGCGCTGTCCCAGCCAGGCAATGGACAGTGCCAGCGACATCAACGGCATCAGCGAGAGAATGATGCCCATGTTGGTGGCGCTGGTGATGCCGGCGGCGAAGTAGGCCAGGCTCTGGTACAGCGCCATGCCCAGCACGCCGAGCACGAACACCTTGGCCAGGTGTGGGCGGATGGCTGCACGGTTGCGCCACACGGCAGGCAGCAGGAACGGGGTGAACAGCAGGGCGGCCAGCAGCCAGCGGTAGAAGCCGATCTCGGCGGGGTGGATGGCACCGGCGGACATCTTGGTGACCACGGTGTTGCCGGCCCAGATGAGAATGGCGGTCAGGGGGAACAGGTAGTTCATGTTGCGGGGTACTCGGTTTGGGCTGATTGGGGCTGCTTTGCAGCCCTTCGCGGGCGAGCCCGCTCCTACAAGGGCCAGTGCTGGGCGAAACATTCCCCAACGGATCGTCGTAGGAGCGGGCTTGCCCGCGAAGGCCTGCAAGGCAAGCCCTTGATAGCCCGTATTATCGGTTGTCCGTCCATAAGCTTATACTTCCATCCAGACAACCCACACCGCCAAACAGTCAGCATGCCGCGCAAATACCTCGACATCCCTCAGTTCACCGAACTCCCGGCCCCGGTGTACTTCCGCCACGACGAGTTCGGTGCCCACACCCACAGCGCCGTGCACCAGCACGCCTGGGGGCAGCTCAATTACACCGCACACGGCGTGATGCATCTGGAAGCAGCCGGCCAGCGCTTCCTGTCGCCGCCGCACTACGCCGTGTGGGTGCCGCCCGACACGGCGCATGGCTGCTATAACCCGCAGGCCATCGTCTACCGTTCGATCTACCTCAGCCGCAGCCTGTGCGCCGCGCTACCCCAGCAGCCGTGCAGCCTGATGATCAGCGACATCCTCAAGGCCATCCTTGCCGACTTCGCCCGGCGTGATCTCAAGGTGGCTGAAAGCGAGCGTGACCAGCGCCTGGTGCAGGTGCTGCTCGACCAGTTGCTGCTGGCGCCCACCCAGGCCTGCTACCTGCCGTTTGCCCAAACCGAAAGCCTGCGCCAGGTACTGGACGCACTCAGCGCCGAGCCTGGGGACAACCGCCCGCTGGCCGGCTGGGCCGCCCGCGTGCATGTCAGCGAACGCACCCTGGCCCGCCAGTTCCTGCGTGAACTGGGCATCAGCTTTGGTGAGTGGCGGCTGCGCCTGCGGTTTCTGCGGGCCATCGAAGCACTGGAGGCCGGCCTGCCGATCCAGGCCATTGCCTTTGACCTTGGCTACAGCAGCGCTTCGGCGTTCATAGCCATGTTCCAGCGCCAGGCCCAATGCACACCCGAACAGTACCGAAGGCAGGCGCGGGCAGGGCGCTGAGAATTCTTGGCTACACTCAGCTCGATCCCGTGCATCGGGCGCGGGGCCAGGGAGACCACTCCATGAAAGTGCTGCAAATTCCCTTACTGGCGCTGGCGGTGTTGTTCAGCGCCCAAGGTTTCGCCGCCAACACTGCGCAGCAGGAAAAAATGAAGACCTGCAACGCCGACGCCACCACCAAGGCCCTCAAGGGCGATGAGCGCAAGGCCTTCATGAGCACCTGCCTGAAGAAAGAGGTGCCACAAACCCAGCAGGAGAAGATGAAAACCTGTAACGCCGACGCCACCACCAAAGCCCTGAAGGGTGACGAGCGCAAGGCGTTCATGAGCGACTGCCTGAAGAAGAAATGACCTGCGCCTATGCCTGCAGGCCCAAGGCTGGCAGACTGCGGGCATTCCTGCTGTCTGCCGTCGAGGCTGTATGACTTTCACCCCCCGCCAGATCACCCTGGCCAGTCTGATTATCGTCATGGCCGGCCTGCTGCTGGCTTTGCCTCTGAAGTTGCTGCCCAGCCTGCTTGCCGGCCTGCTGGTGTTCGAACTGGTCAATATGCTGACGCCACGCCTGCAACCGCTGTTGGCGGGGCAACGTGCACGCTGGCTGGCCGTGGCGCTGCTCGGCACGCTGGTGGTCAGTGCCCTGACGCTGCTGATTGCCGGTGCCTTCAGCTTTTTGCTGCACGAGGCGGAAAACCCCGGCGCCTCGCTGGACAAGTTCATGGCCCTGGTCGAGCGCGCTCGCGGCCAGCTGCCGCCCTTCATCGAAGGCTACCTGCCGGCCAGCGCTGCCGAGTTCAAGGTGGCCATCGGTGACTGGATCAAGAGCCACCTGAGCGATTTGCAACTGGTGGGCAAGGGCATGGCGCACATGTTCGTGACGCTGCTGATCGGCATGATCCTCGGCGCCATCATCGCCTTGCAGCGCATTCCCGATGTTTCCCGGCGCAAGCCACTGGCGGCGGCGCTGTTCGAGCGCCTCAACCTGCTGGTGAAGGCGTTTCGCAACATCGTTTTCGCGCAGATCAAGATTTCGCTGCTCAACACGACCTTTACCGGCATCTTCCTGGCCGTGGTGATGCCGCTGTTCGGCGTGCACCTGCCGTTGACCAAGACGCTGATCGTGCTGACCTTCCTGCTGGGCTTGTTGCCGGTGATCGGCAACCTGATGTCCAACACGCTGATCACCATCGTCGGTCTGTCGTTGTCGATCTGGGTGGCGGCGGCGGCGCTGGGCTACCTGATCGTTATCCACAAGGTCGAGTACTTCCTCAACGCGAAGATCGTGGGCGGACAGATCAGTGCCAAGGCGTGGGAGCTGTTGCTGGCGATGCTGGTGTTCGAGGCCGCGTTCGGGCTGCCTGGGGTGGTGGCGGGGCCGGTCTACTACGCCTACCTGAAAAGTGAGCTGAAGCGGGCCGAACTGGTCTGATTCTCTTTTGACCTGTACCGGCCTCTTCGCGGGTAAACCCGCTCCTACATTGGCCGGTGGTGCTGGCACAGATCGGTGTAGGAGCGGGTTTACCCGCGAAAGGGCCAGTTCAGGCTAAACAGAGGGTTCAGGCGGCCCCGTAACGCTTGCGCGCCTCGATGGCCAGCCCGCTACCAATGCTGCCAAAGATGTTGCCTTCCACATGCCGCGCATTCGGCAGCATTGCCGCAACGCTGTTGCGCAGCGCCGGGATCCCGCTGGAGCCGCCAGTAAAGAACACGGTGTCGACCTGCCCTTCGCTTACCCCTGCCTTGGCCAGCAACTCGGTCACACTACCGCGCACACGCTCCAGCAACCCTTCGATCGCCTCTTCAAACAGTACGCGGGTCAGTTCTGCACTCAGCTCCGGCTCGACCCGGTGCAGGTCGATGCGGCGGCTGTCGTGTTCGGTCAGCTCGATCTTGCTGGCTTCCACTTCCATCGCCAGCCAGTGCCCGGCGCGCTGCTCGATCAGCTTGAACAGCCGGTCGATACCGAAGCTGTCCTCGATGTCGTAGCGCATGCTGCCCAGCGCCAGCTGTGACTTCTGCGAGTACAGGGCGTTGATGGTGTGCCAAGTGGCCAGGTTAAGGTGGTAGCTGGTCGGCATCAGCGCGCCGCTTTTCATGCGGCTGCCGTAGCCGAACAGCGGCATCACGCCCTGCAGGCTCAACTGCTTGTCGAAGTCGGTCCCGCCGATGTGCACGCCACCGGTGGCGAGGATGTCGCTCTGGCGCTCGGCAACCAGGTGGCGCTCGGGCGACAGGCGGATCAGAGTGAAGTCAGAGGTACCACCGCCGATGTCGACGATCAGTACCAGTTCTTCACGGCTTATGCCCGACTCGTAGTCGAAGGCTGCGGCAATCGGCTCGTACTGGAATGACACGTCCTTGAAGCCGATCTTGCGCGCCACGTCGGCCAGGGTGTCTTCGGCCTCTTGGTCGGCGGCCGGGTCTTCGTCGACGAAGAACACCGGGCGGCCCAGCACCACTTGCTCGAACTCGCGGCCTGCGGCAGCTTCGGCGCGCTTTTTCAGCTCGCCGATAAACATGCCCAGCAGGTCCTTGAACGGCAGGGCGCTGCCCAGCACGCTGGTATCGTGCTTGATCAGCTTGGAGCCCAGCAGGCTTTTCAGCGAGCGCATCAGGCGGCCTTCGTAGCCTTCCAGGTACTCGTGCAGCGCCAGGCGGCCATACACCGGACGACGTTCCTCGATATTGAAGAACACCACCGAGGGCAAGGTGATCTTGCCGTCTTCCAGGGCGATCAGCGATTCCACCCCAGGGCGGTGCCAGCCGACCGTGGAGTTGGAGGTGCCAAAGTCGATGCCCAGGGCGCGGGCCGGGGATACGTCAGACATGGGAAAAAGCTTCCGGAGGCAAAACGGCCGCGCAGTGTATGCCAGTTGGCTACAGAATCAAGACCGGTCGTCTGCGATGGAGCAAACCCAAGGTGGTCTTGAAAGGCTATGCTTGACCCCTATCTACAGTTACATCTTCAGTTGCAACACGCACTTTCACATTGGTGATCCACAGATGGACTTCAAAGACTATTACAAGATACTTGGCGTAGAGCCCACGGCGGACGAAAAGGCGATCAAGGCCGCCTACCGTAAGCTGGCGCGCAAGTATCACCCTGATGTCAGCAAGGAGCGCGACGCCGAGGAAAAATTCAAGGAGGCCAATGAGGCCTACGAGGTGCTGGGCGACGCGCAGAAACGTGCCGAATTCGACGAAATTCGCAAATATGGCGGCCAGCATGGCCGGCCATTCCAGGCGCCACCGGGCTGGGAAAGCCGTGGTGGTGCTGGTGGCGGCTTCGAGGGTGGCGATTTCTCCGACTTCTTCAGCTCGATTTTCGGTAACCGCGGTGGCAACCCCTTCGGTGGCGCCCGGCAGCAGCAACGCAGTGCCGGCAGGCGGGGGCAGGACGTGGAACTTGAACTGGCGGTATTCCTTGAAGAGACCCTGAGCAAGGAGTCCAAGCAGATCAGTTTCCAGGTGCCGCAAACCAATGCCATGGGCCAGCGCACCGGTTTCACCACCAAGACCCTGAACGTGAAGATTCCGGCCGGTGTGACCGATGGCGAGCGCATTCGCCTCAAGGGCCAGGGCGCGCCGGGTAGCGGCGGCGGTGCCAATGGCGACCTGTTCCTGACCATTCGCATGGCACCGCATCCGCTGTTCGATGTCGAAGGTCATGACCTGATCATCACCGTGCCACTGGCACCGTGGGAGGCTGCGCTGGGCACCAAGGTGGCAGTACCGACCCTGACCGGCAAGATCAACCTGACCATCCGCCCCGACAGCCAGAGCGGCCAGCGCTTGCGGGTACCGGGCATGGGCCTGGCCAACAAGAGCGGCGAGCGCGGCAACCTGTACGCGCAACTGAAAGTGGTCATGCCACCGGCATCCGACGAGTCTGCGCGTGAACTGTGGACAAAGCTTTCCGAGAAGGCGGCGTTTGACCCGAGGACACAATGGAGTAAGTGATCATGAGCAGCACCCTGATCGTTCAACTGGACATGCGTACCCTGTGTCAGGAAGCCGATGTAACGGCGGACTGCGTGATCGAAATCGTCGAACACGGCATTGTCGAACCTACCGGGCGAACGCCGGAAGACTGGCTGTTTGACGATCAGGCGCCGTTGTTGGCCAAGCGCGCAGCCAAGCTGCACCACGAGCTGGAACTGGAGTGGGAAGGGGTGGCGCTGGCGCTGGAGTTGTTGCAGGAAGTGCAGCAGTTGCGCAGTGAGAACAGCATGTTGCGCCAGCGGCTGGGCAGGTTTACCCAGATGTGAGGGTTGCAGGCCCGGCCTCTTCGCGGGTAAACCCGCTCCTACACCGATCTGTGCCAGCACCACCGGCCAATGTAGGAGCGGGTTTACCCGCGAAGAGGCCGGCACAGGCAACATAAAATTCAGCTCGGTTCAGCCCCCGGGTTCAGCACCAGTTGCATGAAGGTCAAATCCAGCCACCGGCCAAACTTCACCCCCACCTGCGGCATCTGCCCGGTCACCACAAAGCCCAGCCGCTCATGCAGGCGTACCGACGCTGCATTGCCGCTCTCGATGGCCGCCACCATCACGTGCTTGCCACACGCCCGCGCCCGCTCGACCAACGCCGCCATCAACACTGGCCCCAACCCTTTGCCCCGCTGGTCACCCCGGACATACACCGAGTGCTCCACGGTCAGGCGAAACCCTTCGAACGGGCGCCAGTCGCCAAACGAGGCATAGCCCAGCACCCCAGTGTCATCCACCGCCACCAGGATCGGATAACCTTGCTGCGCCCGTGCTTCAAACCAGGCCAGGCGGTTGCCCAGATCGACCGGGGTTTCATTCCAGATCGCCGTGGTGTTGCGCACGGCGTCGTTGTAGATGTCGAGGATGCCCGGCACGTCGGAGGGCAGGGCGTCGCGGATTTCGTAACTCATGACAGCGTCTCGCAGGGGCTTTGCTTGCAGATTAAATGGTTACCAGACCGCGCACACCTTCGGCTTGCATGTTTTCGCCACGGCCGCGCTGGACGATTTCGCCACGGGCCATGACCAGGTACTGGTCGGCCAGTTCTTCGGCAAAATCATAGAACTGCTCCACCAGCAGGATCGCCATGTCGCCGCGTTCGGCCAGGCGGCGGATCACCGCGCCGATTTCCTTGATGACCGAGGGCTGGATACCTTCGGTAGGCTCGTCGAGAATCAGCAGTCGCGGGCGACTGGCCAGGGCGCGGCCGATGGCCAGCTGTTGCTGCTGGCCGCCGGACAGGTCGCCGCCACGGCGCTGCTTCATCTGCGCCAGTACCGGAAACAGTTCGTAGATGAAGGCCGGCACCTCACGGGCTTCGCGGGCGGGGAAACGTGAAAGGCCCATCAGCAGGTTTTCCTCGACGGTAAGCCGCGGGAAGATTTCACGGCCCTGGGGCACGTAGGCGATACCTGCGTGCACCCGTTGCTGGGGCTTGAGGCTGGTGATCGGCTTGCCTTCCCATTCGATGCTGCCATCACGGGCGGGTACCAGGCCCATCAGGCAACGCAGCAGGGTGGTCTTGCCCACGCCGTTGCGGCCGAGCAGGCAGGTGACTTCGCCGACCTTGGCTTCGAAAGACAGGCCCCGAAGGATGTGGCTGCCGCCGTAGTATTGGTGCAGGGTGTCGATCTTGAGCATGTTGGTATTCCTGAAGGTTTTGCTGTGCCTGTGCCGGCCTCTTCGCGGGTAAACCCGCTCCTACATCGACCGTGTAGTGTCACGGGCGGCGGTTTCCTTTGTAGGAGCGGGTTTACCCGCGAAGAGGCCGGCACAGGTTCAATTGTCTAGCGGCCCAGATACACCTCAACCACCCGCTCATCCGCCTGCACCTGTTCCAGCGACCCCTCCGCCAGCACACTGCCCTGGTGCAGCACAGTCACATGGTCGGCAATGCTGCCGACAAAGCCCATGTCATGCTCCACCACCATCAGCGAATGCTTGCCGGCCAGGCCTTTGAACAGTTCGGCGGTGAACTCGGTCTCGGCATCGGTCATGCCCGCCACCGGTTCATCCAGCAACAGCAATTGCGGCTCTTGCACCAGCAGCATGCCGATCTCCAGGAACTGCTTCTGCCCGTGCGACAGCAGGCCAGCCGGGCGTTGAGCCAGCGGCAGCAGGCGCAAGGTGGTCAGCACGTCCTCGATACCCTGGCGCTGCTCACCGCCCAGCCGCGCTGCCAGGCTGGCCCACACCGACTTGTCGGTTTTCAATGCCAGTTCCAGGTTTTCGAACACCGTCAGCGCCTCGAACACCGTGGGCTTCTGGAACTTGCGGCCGATACCGGCCTGGGCGATCTGGTATTCGCTCATGCGGGTCAGGTCGAGGGTATCGCCGAAGTACGCCGTACCGTTGTCGGGGCGGGTCTTGCCGGTGATCACGTCCATCATCGTGGTCTTGCCGGCGCCGTTGGGGCCGATGATGCAGCGCAACTCGCCCACGCCGATGTACAGGTTCAGCGCGTTCAGCGCCTTGAAGCCATCGAAGCTGACGCTGATGTCCTCCAGGCTAAGCACCGTGCCGTGGCGGGTATCCAGGCCGGCCTTGCGGCTTTGGCCCAGGCCTATGGCGTCGCGGCCGGCACCAAGGTTGTCGAACACAGGTTCGAGCATGAATTCCGGGTGAACCGGGGGCACGCCTCTCATGGCTGGCTCCTTTTCTTCAACAGGCCGACCACGCCCTTGGGCAGGTACAGGGTGACAAGGATGAACAACGCGCCGAGGAAGAACAGCCAGAACTCCGGGAAGGCCACGGTGAACCAGCTTTTCATGCCATTGACCAGGCCGGCGCCAAGCAGTGGGCCGATCAGCGTGCCGCGCCCGCCCAGGGCTACCCACACGGCGGCTTCGATGGAGTTGGTCGGTGACATTTCGCTGGGGTTGATGATGCCCACCTGAGGCACGTACAACGCACCGGCCAGGCCGCACAGCACTGCACTGAGCACCCACACCAGCAGCTTGAAGCCGCGCGGGTCATAGCCGCAGAACATCAGCCGGTTCTCGGCGTCGCGCACCGCCGTGAGCAGGCGGCCGAACTTGCTGCGGGTCAGGCGCCAGCACAGGTACAGGCTGGCCAGCAGCAGGCTGACAGTCAGCAGGAACAGCACGGCCCGGGTGCCTTGTGCGGTAATGTCGAAGCCGAGGATGGTGCGGAAGTTGGTGAAGCCGTTGTTGCCGCCAAAGCCGGTTTCGTTGCGGAAGAACAGCAGCATGCCGGCGAAGGTCAGGGCCTGGGTCATGATCGAGAAGTACACGCCCTTGATCCGCGAGCGGAAGGCGAACCAGCCGAACACCAGCGCCAGCAGCCCGGGCGCCAGCACCACCAGGCACAAGGCCCAGGCGAAGTGCTGGGTACCGGCCCAGTACCACGGCAGTTCGGTCCACGACAGAAAGGTCATGAACCCCGGCAGGCCGTCGCCGGCTGCCTGGCGCATCAGGTACATGCCCATGGCATAGCCGCCCAGGGCGAAGAACAGGCCGTGGCCCAGCGACAGCAGGCCGGCATAGCCCCAGACCAGGTCCAGGGCCAGGGCGACGATGGCGTAGCAGAGGATCTTGCCGACCAGGGTCAGGGTGTAGGCCGACACCTGCAGGGCATGGCCTGCGGGCAGCAGAGACAGCAGCGGCAGGGCAACGAGCAGCAGCACGACGATGGTGCCGATGGCCAGCGTCAGGCGTGGCCCGGCCTTTTGCGTAGCGGTGACAAGCAGTGGCTGGTTCATCAGTCGATTACCCGTCCCTTGAGGGCGAACAGGCCTTGCGGGCGCTTCTGGATGAACAGAATGATCAACGCAAGGATAAGGATCTTGCCGAGCACGGCACCGATCTGCGGCTCCAGCAGCTTGTTAGCGATGCCAAGGCCGAAGGCCGCCCAGAGGCTGCCGGCCAGTTGCCCGACGCCACCCAACACCACCACCAAGAACGAGTCGATGATGTAGCTCTGGCCCAGGTCCGGGCCGACGTTGCCGACCTGGCTCAGGGCCACGCCGCCCAGGCCGGCGATGCCCGAGCCGAGGCCGAAGGCGAGCATGTCGACGCGCCCGGTGGGCACCCCGCAGCAGGCCGCCATGTTGCGGTTCTGGGTGACGGCGCGCACATTCAGGCCTAGCCGCGTGCGGTTGAGCAGCAGCCAGGTGAGCAGCACCACGGCCAGGGCGAAGCCGATGATGACCAGGCGGTTGTACGGCAGCACCAGGTTGGGCAGCAGCTGGATGCCGCCCGACAGCCAGGCCGGGTTGCTCACTTCGACGTTCTGCGCGCCGAACAGCAAGCGGATGGCCTGGATCAGGATCAGGCTGATACCCCAAGTGGCCAGCAGGGTTTCCAATGGGCGACCGTAGAGGTGGCGGATAACGGTGCGCTCTAGCGCCATGCCGACCCCGGCACTTACAGCGAAGGCCACCGGCAGGGCAATCAGCGGGTAGAACTCGATGGCGCCCGGGGCGTAGCGTTGCACCAGCACCTGGACCATGTAGGTGCTGTAGGCGCCGAGCATCAGCATCTCGCCGTGGGCCATGTTGATCACCCCGAGAAGACCGAAGGTGATCGCCAGGCCCAGCGCGGCCAGCAGCAGGATCGAGCCCAGCGACAGGCCGCTGAACGCCTGGCCGAGCAGTTCACCGACCAGCAGCTTGCGCTGCACTTGGGCCAGGCTGGTTTCGGCGGCAATACGTACGCCTGGGTCGCTCTCTGCACCCGGTTGCAGCAGCGCTTCAAGGCGCGTGCGGGCCAGCGGGTCGCCGGTTTCGCCCAGCAGGCGCACGGCGGCCAGGCGTACGGCCGGCTCACTGGCACCCAATTGCAGGTTGGCCAGGGCCAGGCCGAGGGCGGCGTGCACGGCGGCGTCCGGTTCGGCGGCGAAGCGCCGGTCGAGGTAGGCCATTTGTGCCGGTTGTGCACTTTTTTGCAGTTGCTGGGCAGCGGCCAGGCGGGTTTTGCTGTTGTCGCTGAGCAGTTGGTGGCTGGCCAGGGCGTTGTCTATCAGGCCGCGCAGGCGGTTGTTCAGGCGCACCTTGCGCGTGTCATCGGCAGCAATGCGGCCTTGGCGCAGGTTTTCCAGCAGCGGCAGGCGCGCGGCATCGGGTTGTGCTGCCCAGCTTTCGAGCAGTTGGGCCTGCTCGGCGGGCTTGGCGGTGAGGAAGAATTCGCCCTCGCTGGCCTGGGTTGCCAGGGGCAGTAGCAGGAGCAGGGTGAGCAGGAGTCTGAGCATGCGGGCAGTCCTGGGATACAGTGGTGGATTCTTCGCGGGCAAGCCCGCGCCTACGGGACGGTGCAAGGTTTGAAACCGGCGCGGTTCCTGTAGGCGCGGGCTTGCCCGCGAATGGGCCGCAAAGCGGCCCCAATGCTCAGTTACCTTTCACGGCGTAATCAGGCCGTTTGTCATTCCCCGGAATGAACGGGCTCCAGGGCTGTGCCCGCAGTGGCTGCTCGGTTTCCCACACGACGCTGAACTGCCCGTCATCCTGGATCTCGCCGATCATCACCGGCTTGTGCAGGTGGTGGTTGGTCTTGTCCATGGTCAGGGTAAAGCCCGACGGCGCCTTGAAGGTCTGCCCGGCCAGCGCCTCGCGCACCTTGTCGACATCGGTGGACTTGGCCTTCTCGGCGGCCTGGGCCCACATGTGGATGCCCACGTAGGTAGCCTCCATCGGGTCGTTGGTCACTGCCTTGTCGGCGCCCGGCAGGCCTTTGGCCTTGGCGTAGGCTTTCCAGTCGGCGACGAACTTCTGATTGACCGGGTTATCCACCGACTCGAAGTAGTTCCACGCCGCCAGGTGGCCCACCAGCGGTTTGGTGTCGATGCCGCGCAGCTCTTCTTCGCCCACCGAGAACGCCACCACCGGCACGTCGGTTGCCTTCAGGCCCTGGTTGGCCAGTTCCTTGTAGAACGGCACGTTGGAGTCGCCGTTGACCGTGGAGATCACGGCCGTCTTGCCGCCAGCGGAGAACTTCTTGATGTTGGCGACGATGGTCTGGTAATCGGCGTGACCGAACGGCGTGTACACCTCTTCGATGTCCTTGTCGGCCACCCCTTTGCTGTGCAGGAAGGCGCGCAGGATCTTGTTGGTGGTGCGCGGGTAGACGTAGTCGGTGCCCAGCAGGAAGAAGCGCTTGGCGCTGCCGCCGTCCTCGCTCATCAGGTATTCCACGGCCGGGATCGCCTGCTGGTTGGGCGCGGCACCGGTGTAGAACACGTTCGGCGACATCTCTTCACCCTCGTACTGCACCGGGTAGAACAGCAGGCCGTTGAGTTCTTCGAACACCGGCAGCACGGACTTGCGCGACACGGACGTCCAGCAGCCGAATACCACCGCGACCTTGTCCTGGGTCAGCAACTGGCGGCTCTTTTCGGCGAACAGCGGCCAGTTGGAAGCCGGGTCGACCACCACTGGTTCGAGCATCTTGCCGTTGACCCCGCCCTTGGCGTTGATCTCGTCGATGGTCATCAGCGCCATGTCCTTGAGCGATGTCTCGGAAATGGCCATGGTCCCTGACAGCGAATGCAGGATGCCGACCTTGATGGTCTCGGCGGCCTGGATGCTCCAGCTCAGGCCCATTGCCGCAATCGATGCGCTGAGGGTAAAGGCCTTGATCAGACTGCGACGCTTCATGTGCTCTCTCCGCTGAGTTTTTATGTGTTGGGCAAGCGGGGAGGGGCGTTGCAAGGGGTGTGCCTAATGGCAAAAGGGGCGCAATAGAGGGGCTGTGCGAGGTGTTGGGGCATTTGCGCGGGCCAGGTTGGTGCCTGGACGAAGGGTGTGCACAGGATTGGGGCTGCAAAGCAGCCCCCCTGCTCATCAGCCGTTACGCACAGCTGTGCGTGGATGCCGCTTGCTACGCACGAACTGGTAGGTCACTGCCAGTATCAGGAACCAGATCGGCGTTACCACCAGCGCCGAGCGGGTGTCGGTTTCCAGGCTCAACAGCACCAGGATGCCGGCGAAGAACACCAGGCACACGTAGCACATGAAGCGCCCGCCCGGCATCTTGTACTTCGATGCCTGGTGCAGCGCTGCACGGTGTTTGCGGTATTTCAGGTACGACAGCAGGATCAGCGTCCAGACGAACATGAACAGCACCGCCGAAACGGTGGTGACCAGGGTGAATGCCTCGACGACGTTTGGCACCAGGTAGATGAGTACCGCACCCAGCAGCAGGCAGGTGCAAGAGAAGTACAGGCCGTTGGCCGGCACCGAGCGGCTCGACAGCTTCTCGAATGCCTTGGGCGCATCACCTTCCTGGCTCAGGCCGTACAGCATACGGCTGGTTGAGAACACGCCGCTGTTGGCCGACGAGGCCGCCGAGGTCAGTACCACGAAGTTGATGATGCTCGCCGCTGCCGGCAGGCCCGCCAGCACGAACAGCTCGACGAACGGGCTCTTGCCCGGCACCACGTCGCGCCATGGGGTGACGGCCATGATTGCGATCAGTGCCAATACATAGAACACGATGATGCGAATCGGGATCGAGTTGATCGCCCGTGGCAGGGTACGTTCGGGGTTTTTCGCTTCGGCGGCGGTGGTGCCCACCAGCTCGATGCCGACGAAAGCGAACACGGCAATCTGGAAGCCGGCGAAGAAGCCCATCAGGCCATGCGGGAACATGCCGTCGTCATTCCACAGGTTGGCCAACTGTGCGGTGCGCCCGCTGGGCGAGGTGAAGCCGGTGATGACCATGTACAAGCCGGTGGCGACCAGGCCAAGGATGGCCACGATCTTCACCAGGGCAAACCAGAACTCCAGCTCACCGAACATCTTCACCGTCACCAGGTTCAGCGACAGCAGCAATGCCACGCAGGTCAGTGCCGGTATCCACTGCGGCAGGTCGGGGAACCAGAACTGTGTGTAGGCGGCGATGGCGACCACGTCGGCAATGCCGGTGACCACCCAGCAGAACCAGTAGGTCCAGCCGGTGAAGTAGCCGGCCCAAGGGCCAAGCAGGTCGGCGGAGAAGTCGATGAACGACTTGTAGTTCAGGTTCGACAGCAGCAGTTCTCCCATGGCGCGCATGACGAAGAACAGCATGAAGCCGATGATCATGTAGACGAAGATGATCGACGGCCCGGCCAGGCTGATGGTCTTGCCCGATCCCATGAACAGGCCGGTGCCGATGGCGCCACCGATGGCGATCAGCTGGATGTGGCGGTTGGTCAGGTTGCGTTGCAGGTGCTGCTCTTCTGGTGGTGTGGGTGAGGTTTGCGTCATAGGCTGCATTCCCTTGTAGAGGTCAGTCTTCTTGTCAGAGGTAGCCGGGTAGGCTAACACGCGCGTTCCAGTTCGGGGCGCGACAGATCGACTCTACATTTGGGTAGCAGTGTTTTGCTTGTGCTGGCCTCTTCGCGGGCAAGCCCGCTCCTACAACGAACTGAACTGCACCCCGGGTGTTGGACACCCATCCAACACCGGGGTGCAGTTCAAACCGCGTTGCCTTTGTAGGAGCGGGCTTGCCCGCGAAGAGGTCGGTGCAGGCTAAAACTCAGGCACTGGCCAACACCCGGCGGCGCCTCACCACCAGGCTATCCACCACCCACATCACCACCATCGACACCCCCACCAGCGGGAACATCACCCCCAGCACCAGCATCACCCCAACTGCCGCCTTCCAGCGCGGCAGGTCATGGCGCAGAGGCGGCACACCCAGCCCACCCTCAGGCCTGCGCTTCCACCACATCACCAGGCCACTCACCGAGCCCAGCAGGATCATCAGGCACACCAGCAGGATGATGATCTGGTTCAGCGCCCCGAACATCTTGCCTTCATGCAGCATCACGCCCATCTCCGTGGCGCGGGCGACCGGGCTGTAGTCCTGCCAGCGCACGTCGGCCAGCACCTTGCCGGTGTACTGGTCTACATGCAGGGTGGCGTCATTGCGCGGGTCATCGGCGAATACGGCGAGGGTGAACACCCCGTCTGCCGCGGTGGGCAAGGTGATGCTGTAGCCCGGTTCGACCTGACGCGAAGTGGCGATATCTTCGACCTGCTGCAGGCTCACCTGCGGCGCTGCGGGCATGTCCGACATCATGTGGTGCCCGGCATGTTCGGCGTGCGCGCCGGACTGCGGCATCGGTGTGTTTTCCATCGCCCATGGCACGGTCTGGCGGTGCGCGTTGTTCAGTTCTCGCGCCTGTTGGTCCGACTTGGGCACGTCGTTCCACATGGCTGCCGGGAAGCGGTTCCACAAATCGGCGTACTGCTTGCCCCACAGGCCGGTCCAGGTCATGCCGCTAATCAGCATCAGCAACAGTAAAGCCGAACCCCAGAAGCCGGTAACCGCGTGCAGGTCACGCCAGAACAGCCGCCCGCGAGCCGACAGCCGTGGCCACAGCACGCCTGCGCCATTGCGCCCGCGTGGCCACCACAAGTAAAGGCCCGACACCACCAGCACGATGCCCCAGCCAGCGGCCAGTTCCACCAGGCGGTCACCCACCGTGCCGACCATCAGTTCGCCATGCAGGGCGCGGGCGATGGCCTGCAGGTTCTGCTTGCCGTCCTGCTCGCCGAGTACCTTGCCGCTGTACGGGTTGACGAACACATTCAGTTCGCGCCCGCCGTCATGCACCACGAACTGCGCGCTGCGCTCGGCGTTCAGTGGTGGCAGGTACTGGCCGACGTGGCCCTTGGGGTAGGCCTGACGCACCTGCGCCAGCAGTGCATCCGCGCCCTGTCGGTGGTGGCCGGCTTCGACCACCATCAGGTCACGGTACAGCAGCGGGTCGAGTTGCGGCTTGAACAGGTAGATGATCCCGGTAATCGCCAACAGGATCATGAACGGGGCCACGAATAGCCCCGCATAGAAGTGCCAACGCCAGGCCAGGTTATAGAAGTTGATGCGTGTTCCTCTCATGGGAACCTCCTGTTTGACCAGCTGATGGGCGCAACCGAAGTTGCGCCCGTTGTTGTCAGAAGCTGAAATCGACCTTGGTCCAGAAGGTCCTGCCTGGCTCGTTGACCGGCTGTGGATCGCTTGCCGGGTAGCCGAACCCGGCATTCCCGGCCAGGTTCAAGTGCTCGGCGTAGGTCTTGTCGAACAGGTTGTCGACCCCTGCGCTGAGCTTGAGGTTGTTGTTCACCTTGTAGGCGCCATTGAGCGAGAACACGCCGAAGCCAGCGCTCTTGTCATAGTCCTTGCCGACCACGTTGCCCTGGTTCTCGGCAATGCGGTTCTGCGCCGCCACCAGCCGCCACAGCGCACCAACGCTCCATACGTCGCGGCTGTAGGTCAGGCCCAGGCGGCTTTCCAGCGGTGGCATTTGCGGCAGCGCCTTGCCGTCGCTGCTGTTCTTGCCCCACGCGTAGGCCAGCGTAGCGTCGGCCTTCCAATGGTCGGTCAGCATGTAGGCCGCGCCCAGTTCGCCACCCATGATGCGGGCATCGATGTTCTGCGCCTGCGAGGTGCTCATGCCCATCATGCCGGTGCGGTAGTCGAACAGGATGTAGTCGCGGATCTGCCCGACGTAGCCCGAAGCCCAGGCCTCCAGGCGCTCGGTGCGGTACTGGATGCCGAAGTCGAGTTGGGTGGTCTTCTCTGGCTTGATACCGTCGAAGGCATTGGCCGCACCCGGTGGCGCCAGTTTGGGCGAGAACAGCTCCCAATAGTCGGGGAAGCGCTGGGCATGGCCCAGGCCGATGTAGGTGGTGGCCGGGATGGCTGCCAGGTCGTGCTCGTAGCGGACAAAACCACTGGGCAGGGTGTCGGCGCGGGTGTCGCCCTCGGTGGCGCTACCTTGGCGGAAGTCGCGGGCCGAGGCGCGGTCAAGGCGGGCACCGGTGATCAGCCGGTCTTCACCGCTGACGTACCAGGTCAGTTCGCTGAAGGCACCGTAGTTGTGGAAGTCGGCATCCTTGGTCCAGGCCTGGCCCTTGTGTGCGTCCACGCCCATCCCGCCACGCTGGCGGTGTTCGTTGGTTTGCGCGTCGATGCCGCTGATCAGTTGCACATCGGCCCAGCGCCAGGTGGCCTTGATGCGTGCGCCCAGGGTGCGACGATCGACGTTGCTGACCATCGGCATGCCCATCATCCCACTACCCGAGGGGGTACGCAGGCTGTAGTTGTCCATCACGTGGTCGGCATAGTTGTAGTAGACCTGGGCTTCCACCTTGTCCAGCACCTCGCCGAGGTTGGACTTTTCAAAGCGCAGGCCCAGGCTTTCGCGCTTGAACTGCGAGCCGTCCATGCCGCGCCCGGCATAACGGGCTTCACCATCGCCCTTGCCGGCGGTCAATTCCAGCAGGGTGTCCTGATCGGGTGTCCAGCCCAGGGCGACATCGCCGTTCCACTTGTCCCAACGTGACGGCACGGTGTCGTTGTTGCCGTCGTGGTAGTCGTCCGAGCGCGACTGGTTGCCGACAAAGCGTGCATATGCCTGGCTGTTGCCGGCTGCGGCGTCCAGTACTTTGTCGAAGCGGCCGTTGGAGCCGGCCAGCAGGCTGGCGTTGACCCGGCTGCCGAGGGTGCCGAACTTTTCCGGTTCTCGCTCGAAAAGGATGGTGCCTGCCGAGCCGCCCGGGCCCCAGATCACGCTTTGTGGGCCTTTGATGACGGTCAGACGGTCGTAGGTCTCTGGTGAAATGTACGAAGTGGGGGCGTCCATGCGATTGGGGCAGGCCCCAAGCATCAGGCCGCCGTTGGTGAGGATATTCAGGCGCGAGCCGAACATGCCGCGCAGGACAGGGTCGCCGTTGGTGCCACCTGCACGGATCGCCGAGAACCCGGGGATGGTCTTCAGGTAGTCGGCGCCGTCACTTGCGGGCACCGGTTGGCGCGGGTCCTTCGGGTTGGTGACCACGGTCAGCGGCGAACTCGGCGCCACAGCGGTGATTACCGTCGGGCTCAGCTCGGGTGCATCGTGTGCATGGCCTTCATGGCCAGGGTCGGCGGCCAGGGCCACGGGTGCGAGCAGCGAGCCGCACACGGCGGCGATGGTCCCTCGCAGGGACAGAGCAAAAACAGGGGTGCAGCCGGACATAATGATTCCAGTCGATCAGTCATGAGTTAGCGCGAAGCCTCCTGGCTTCGTGCGCAAAATGGTGGGTCAGACGCTGATCGAGGAAGGCGGGGCACGGCTGCGCGCACCGGGGAATACAGCCTGCCGGGCATGGCCCTGGTGCGTCGGCGCAAGCAAGTGGCTGGTGGGGGCGATACTGGCGGCGCTGAGTGGGCTGAGGGCCTGGGGCAGTGCCGGGCAGTTGAACAACAGGCTGCAGTAACCGCACTTTTCCCACATCACGTGCAGTTGGCCATCGCCTCCGTGGCCGTGATGGGTGTCGTCGCCATGCTGATGGGCTGCCGCCATGGGCATGCCCATCGGCATGCTCATGCCCGCGTGGTGGTCCATCGGCATCGACTGGGAAATCAGCGGGCCGATGAAGATCATCCACATGGCGAACAGGCTCAGCCATCCGCCACCGGCGCGCCTGCGGTCAGGGCGGGTGGTACGGCGGGTGCTGTTGCGCGGCAGGCTCATGGCGAGTGCCTGTCAGCAGGCGTCAGTGCGCGTGTTCGTGAGCTTGTGCCTGGTCCGCTGGTGCCTGCTTCTGCACAGCCACTTCGACGGTAACGTCGCCGGCCTTTTCGAAGTGCAGGGTCAACGGGAAGCGCTTGCCGTCAACGAGCAGGCTGCGGTCCTTGGGCTGCATCAGCATCACATGGTAGGCGCTGGGGGCGAAGGTCAGGTCTTTGCCGGCAGGCACCACCACACTGGGCACCTGCTGCATTTTCATGGCACCGCTGGCGCTCATGGCATGTTCGTGAAGCTGCGCGTCATCGGTGATGGGGCTGTGGACGCTGAGCAGGCGGTCGTCGGCCTGGCCATTGTTGTGCACCACGAAGTACGCGGCCACGTTGGGCGCGTTGGGTGGCAACTGCAGCGACCAGGGGTGGGCAATGTGCAAGTCACCCACGCTGTATTCGTGGGCATTGGCAAAGGCGCCGGGCAGCAGCAGGGCGGCCATGACGAGGGCGTGCTTGAGCATGGTGAATCTCCGTTCTGTTCAGGTTCAGGCAGACAGCTTGAAACACTCAGGCCAGCGGAGAGGCACGGGGGTTTAACGCAGGCCAGAGCTGGCGCGGCGTGGGTTGGTAGTCAGCAGGTGGCGGCAACAGCCTGGCCAGCAGTGTTGGCGGGTTGTGCAACTGTGGCGGGTAGACGGGCAGGGCCAGCAGGGGGGCGGCACCCGAGCAGCACCAGCAGTTCATCATGCTGGCACTGTCGTCACTTTGCGGGCCGAGGTCGATCTTGGCCAGGGCCTGGACGTCGACCTTGGCCTTGTTGGCCATGCTGGAACAGAAAGCCCCCCACAGCAGCTGCTCGGCCGGGCCCTTGGGCGCAGCAGAAGACAGCGGCATGGCCAGCAGGTTGAACAGCACTGCAAGGCAGGCTATCCAGGCAATGTGCCGACGTGGGGGCATGGAGAGATCCGGTCAGGAATCGTGGTGGCTATTGTAAGGCGGAGTATAGGTAAAAATGGCGGGGTGCGGTGAAGTGACGCAGTTTGCCGGTGGTTTTGGGGGCTGCTGCGCAGCCCAGTCGCGGGCACGCCAGCTCCCACAGGGGCTGCGCCGCCCCCAAGGCCTGTTGTAGGGCTGTGGGGGCTGGCTTGCCGGCGATGAAGGCACAGGAAATCTCAAGCCTTGTTACGGCCCATCAGCCCACGCACGGTCTCCTGCAGGTCCGCTGGCAGCACCACCACCTTGGCGTTGCTGCTCCCCGCCAGGTTCTCCATGGCGCCGACATAGCGCTCGCCCAGCAGATACATGGCCGGGACCGTCTCGTTGCCTACCGCTTCTTTTACCAGCGAAATCGCCCGCGCCGAAGCCTCGGCCAGGCTGATTTGTGCCTCGGCATCCAGCCTGGCCGCCTGCAGGCGTGCTTCCGCTTCAAGAATCGCCGCCTGCTTGGCGCCTTCGGCGCGGGTTACATCGGCTTTGCGCTCACGCTCGGCTGCCGCCTGGCGCTCCATGGCCAGCTGCATGTTTTCCGACGGCTTGATGTCCTGGATTTCCACCGAGCGCACGGTCACGCCCCAGTCTTCGGTCTGCTCGGACATCGCATCGCGCAGGCGTGCCTTGATCTGTTCGCGGCTGGACAGCGCTTCGTCCAGGTCCATGGCACCGACGATAGCGCGCAGCGAGGTCATGGTCAGGCTGGTGACGGCGAACGAGAAGTTCTGCACGCCGTAGGAGGCCTTCTGCGGGTCCACCACCTTGGCGAAGCACAGGGCGTTGGCGACGATCACCGCGTTGTCTTTGGTGATGATTTCCTGTTGTTGCACATCAAGGATGATGTCCTTGGTCGGCAGGCGGTAGGCCACCACGTCCATGTACGGGATCAGGATGTTCAGGCCGGGCTTCAGGGTGCTGTGGTAGCGGCCCAGGCGCTCGACGATCCATTCTTCGCCCTGGGGCACGATGCGTACTCCCTTGAACACGGTGATCAGGACGAACAGGGCGATGGCAGCGACGACGATAAGGCTGGTCATGATGCTAAATTCCTTTTAGTGCAGGTTCAGGCCCGGATGACGCGGGCGGTGTTCCCCTCGATGGCGGTAAGGCGAACCCGTTCACCGGCCGGGATCTCGCTGTCGGCGATGCAGGTCCATTCTTCGTTACCCAGGATCGGCTTCTGGAAACGCACGCGGCCTTTCTGGAACTCCGAAACGCCAACGGTCAGCAGGCCCACTTCACCGATCACGCTGTCGGCTGTCCAGCGCACATCCGGTTGCTTGCGCCGGAACAGCTTGAACCAGCAGGCAGTGGTGACCGACGACAGCAACACCCACAGCAGTACCTGCATGTCCAGTTGCAGGCTGGGGGCGGCCAGCGAGATAAGCGAGACCAGCACGGCACCGATGCCGAACCAGAGGATGAAGAATGTCGGCAGGACCAGTTCAAGCAGGATCAGCGCGATACCGAAGAGCAACCAGATCCACCATTGCATTTCCATATGGGTGAAACCTTCCGGGGGAGGGGGTTAAAGCCTAATGCAGCATTAGCCACATTAAGCCATTTGGATGGAGCGTGGAGCGTGCTGGATAAACTCGATCAGACGTATAGGAAAAATCCGAAACAAGGCATTCAACCGGATGTATTCAACCAGTCTTCTACCCGTAATCCGGCCACGCGCTGAAACTCGCGAAGGTTGTTGGTGACCAGTATCAGGCCAAGCGCTCGAGCATGCCCGGCAATCAATTGATCATAAGGGCCGATTGGCGTGCCTGCCTTCGCCAGCTCGGCACGTAGCTGGCCAGTATGTCCTGCTGCATGCTTGTCGTAGTCAAGGACATCCAGGCGAGCAGCGAACCCTTCGACGACTGTGAGATTTCTCTGTGGGTCGGCAGATTTCTCTGCACCATAGATCAACTCCATCAGGGTCACGGTGCTGATCGCCAGCTGACCATGGTGGCGATTGAAGGCTTCGCGCACGATTTGAGGTTTGTTCTTGATCGTGAAAATGCATATGCTGGTGTCAAGCATGTACCTGAGCATTAAAACCCTTCGCGTTCCTGGTCTGCGGGTTGATCGCGGCTAGCCATGTAGTCCGTCGTGGCATCTATATCGTCGAACCAGCTGTCCCATGACTCACCTGCCGGGGTGATGATGCGTGCGCGGCCTATCGCAACAATATCCACACGTGTAACGTCTTCAGGAAGGGCGACGGACTTTGGCAAGCGGATGGCCTGGCTGCGGTTGCTTTTGAAGACAGCGCCTTGCTCCATCATGGGCCTCCTTTAAAAGCCGAAATGTGTGACTGGAGTTTAGGTATCGCATTGTATATGTCAACGGGATATACAAAATGACCGAGCAGGTGCTTAGACGTTCAGCCTGCTCAAAATGTCTTCAGTGCTCGCCACCATCAGGTCTACCTTTGGGAGAACAGGCCGCTTCAGGACCAACACCGGCACGCCCAACTCCCGCGCCACCTCCAGCTTCGGCTCGGTCGCCACACTGCCGCTGTTCTTGCTGATCAGTACATCTATGTTGCGGCGCTGGAACAACGCCCGTTCATCCTCGAGATGGAACGGCCCGCGTGCGCCAATCACCTCGCAACGTTCGTTGCCAGGGCAGGCCTCCAGTGCCCGCAAGGTCCAGAACTGCCCTGGCGGTATTTCGTCCAGATGTTGCAGCGGCTCCCGTCCCAGCGTAAACAGCGGTCTGCGAAACGGCTTGAGTGCTTCGATCAGCCCTGCCCAGTCCTCGACCTCGCGCCAGTCGTCGCCCACTTGCGCCTGCCAGGCCGGGCGGCGCAAGGCCCAGCAAGGGACGCCAGCACTCTGCGCAGCAGTGGCAGCATTGCGGCTGATTTGCGCGGCGTAAGGGTGGGTGGCGTCGATCAGCAGCGTGATACCTGCCTCGCGAAGGAAGCTGGCCAGGCCTTCGGCGCCGCCAAAGCCGCCGACCCGCACCTGGCATTGCAGGTCCTGCGGCACGCGGCCGATACCCGCCAGGCTGTAGATATGCTGCGGGCCCAAACGACGAGCGATGGCCAGAGCCTCAGTTACGCCGCCCAGCAGCAGGATGCGCGCCGTCATTGCACACCCGCCTGACCAACGATACCGCCTTGGCGGTCGATGGCGAACACTTCCACTTGCACCTGCATCGGTACGACGCTGCGGGCAAAGGCCAGGGCGTGTGCACATACCGCGTCACCGAGGGCAACGCCGGCCGCATGGGCCAGCGCGAGCGCCTGCTGACTGGTGTTGGCATCGATGATGGCCGCCTGCAACGTTGCGTCAGCACCTATGTCTGCTGCCCAGCCAGCCAGTTGCGGCAGGTCGATGCTGGAGTGTCGGCTGTGCAGGTCCATGTGCCCGGCAGCCAGCTTGCTGATCTTGCCGAAGCCGCCGCACAGGGTCAGGCGTGGCACCGGCACCTTGCGCAGGTGCTTGAGCACTGCGCCGACGAAGTCGCCCATTTCGATCAGGGCGATTTCCGGTAGGCCGTAGACCCGGCGCATGGTGTCCTCGCTGGCATTGCCGGTGCATGCGGCGATGTGTGTGTAGCCGTTGGTGTGAGCCACGTCGATGCCCTGGTGGATCGAGGCAATATAGGCGGCGCAGGAAAACGGACGCACGATACCGCTGGTGCCGAGGATCGACAGCCCGCCGAGGATGCCCAGGCGCGGGTTCATGGTCTTCAATGCCAACTGCTCGCCGCCTTGTACATTGACCGTGACCTCGAAGCCGCCGGGGTAGCCGCACTCATCAGCCAGTTGCTGCAGGTGCCCGCTGATCATGCGCCGTGGTACCGGGTTGATGGCCGGTTCACCCACTGCCAGCACTAGCCCCGGGCGGGTCACCGTGCCGACGCCGCTGCCGGCGACAAACCGGATGCCGGGCTCGCTCAGCAGGCTTACCTGGCTGTAGAGCAGGGCACCATGGGTAACGTCGGGATCGTCGCCGGCATCCTTGAGGGTACCGGCTTCGGCGCGCTCGCCAACCAGGCGACAGAACTCCAGGCGCATCTGCACCACCTTGCCTTTGGGCAGGGTGATGCTCACGGCATCGCTGCTTTCGCCACGCAGCAGCAAGCGAGCGGCCGCGAGGCTGGTGGCAGTGGCGCAGCTGCCGGTGGTCAGGCCGCTGCGCAGGGGCGCGGCCTGTTCGCGGGTTTCTTCACGCATCTACAGGTTTTACCACTTCCAGCAGGGTGATCGGCAGCGCCTGGCGCCAGGTGTCGAACGCGCCCAAAGGCTGGGCATGAGCGACATGGATACGGGTCAGCTCACCACCGTGCTGCTCGCGAAAATGCGCCAGGGCCAATTCGCTTTGCAGGGTAACTGCGTTGGCCACCAGGCGGCCGCCGGGGCGCAGCGTGGCCCAGCAGCGCTCCAGCACACCTGCGCGGGTAACGCCGCCACCGATGAAAATTGCATCGGGTTGCTCCAGGCCCTCAAGTGCTGCGGGTGCCTTGCCGCAGACCAGTTGCAGGCCGGGTACCCCCAGCGCATCGCGGTTGTGCTCGATGAAGCCCTGGCGGCCCTCATCGGCCTCGATGGCCAAGGCGCGGCAGGCCGGGTGGGCGCGCATCCATTCGATGCCGATCGAGCCGCAGCCGGCGCCCACGTCCCACAGCAGTTCGCCGGGCTGCGGCGCCAGGCGGGCCAAGGTAATGGCGCGGACATCGCGCTTGGTCAGTTGGCCATCGTGGCGGAAGGCGCTGTCTGGCAACCCGGCCAGTCGATGCAGGCGTGGCGCTTCAGGCGAGGCCAGGCATTCGACGGCCACCAGGTTGAGCGCGGCGATATCGGCATGCGGCCAGTCCTGGGCGATGCCGGTCAGCTCACGTTCATCCTGGCCTCCCAGGTGCTCGAAAACCCTCAAGCGGCTTGGCCCGAAGCCACGTTCGCGCAACCGCGCGGCAATGGCCGCGGGGCTGTCGCCGTCGTTGCTCAGCACTAGCAAACGCACGCCGCTGTGCAGGTGGGCATTCAGCGCCGCCAGGGGACGGGCAACCAGAGAAACCACCTGCACCTCCTGCAGTGGCCAGCCCAGGCGAGCGGCGGCCAAGGCGCAGGAGGAGGGCATCGACAGCACACGCATTTCATTGGCAGGCACCTGACGCGCCAGGCTGGCGCCGACACCGTAGAACATCGGGTCGCCGCTGGCCAGCACGCACACCGGCTCGCCGCGCAGGGCCAATACCGGGGTTAGGGAGAACGGGCTTGGCCAGGCCAGCTGTTCAGCGGTTATGCAGCGTGGCAGCAAGGCCAGTTGGCGTGGGCTGGCGACAATCTTCGCAGCGCCCAGCAGGGCGCGCCGGGCTTGTTTGCCCAGGCCGGGGAAGCCGTCTTCGCCGATGCCTACTACTGTCAGCCAGGGTTCCATGTATACCTCATCAAGATTTTGGGGCCGCTGCGCAGTCCCAAAATTTCAGCTCAAACTCGAATGATGCTCGACCACCGGCTTTTCATGCCGCCGGACAAAGCAGGCATAATACCGCGCCTTCTACACTCAAGCGCATTTTCACAGATTGCCGGACGCCCCTTTGACGCAGGCCCATGCCCCTATCGCTACGCCCCGCCCCTCGGCCTGCCCGGGGTTGTGGCGTATTGTCAGTGCCCGTGACGGCGGTATCTGCCGCATCAAGCTGCCGGGGGGCTTGCTGCTGGCCGGGCAGGCCGACGCCGTGGCAGCGGCAGCCGAGCGCTTCGCCGGCGGAGTGATCGAGGCCACCAACCGTGGCAACTTGCAGATCCGCGGCATCGGCAACGAGCACCGGGCCTTGGTCGAGACGTTGCTGGCGGCCGGGCTGGGCCCACGTGATGCGGCCGGTGACGATGTGCGTAACCTGATGCTCAGCCCACTGGCCGGGCATGACCCGCACATGCTGCTGGACGCGCGGCCACTGGCTGGGCAGATACTCGACCTGCTGGAAGGCACACCGCGCTTCCACCAGTTGTCGGCCAAGTTTGCTGTGCAGCTGGATGCCGGCGAACGCCTGGCGATGCTCGAACACCCTCACGACCTCTGGCTGTCGGCACTGCGCCTGGAAGAGCAGACCTGGCTGGCGTTTGGCCTGGCAGGTTGCCCGGCGGACGGCCAGGTGCTCGGCGCTGTGCCGACGGACCAGGGCCTGGCGCTGGTGCGCGCAGTGCTGGAGCGCTTCCTGGACCTGGCAACGCCGGCGCAGTCGCGCATGCGCCAGCTGTTTGAGGTGTGCACGGCCAGTGATTTTGTCGCCGGGCTTGGCCTGCCCATCCGTCGCGATGCCCCAGTGCTCAAGTGGCGCCGTGAACAGCACCCCGCCTTGTGGCTGGGCAGGCTGCCCCAGGCGCATGGCCTGGCACTCGGCGTTGCCCCACCGCAAGGCCGCCTGACCCCTGCCATGCTGCGCGGTACTGCGCGCATTGCCCGTGAACTGGGTGATGGCAGCCTGCGCCTGAGCCCATGGCAAAGCCTGGTGCTGACCAACCTGCCTGCGCAGCACATCGATCAGGCACAGGCCGAGTTGGCTGCACTGGGCCTGCTGTGCCACGCGCATGAGCCGCTGGCGCGCATCAGTGCCTGCACCGGCAGCAGCGGCTGCGCCAAGGCGCTAAGCGAGACCAAGGCCGACGCCGTCACCCTGGCTGCGCTGCTGGGCCCTGGCGCACCCGCCAGCGTGCACCTGTCCGGTTGCCCGCGTTCCTGCGCCGTGGCCCATGTCGCCCCGGCCACCCTGCTGGCCCGCTCGCCGGGCCGCTATGACCTCTACCTGCGTGACGCGCGCCAGCCGGGCTTTGGCGCCCTGCGCGGCACCGACCTTACCTTGAATGAAGCAGGCGCCATGCTCGACCTGCCGACGGAGCACCTTGATGATTGACTACATCCGCGATGGTCAGGAGATCTATCGCAATTCCTTCCGGATCATCCGCGAGGAAGCCCGACTCGAGCGGATCCCCGCAGACCTCGAAAAGCTTGCCGTACGGGTGATCCACGCCTGTGGCATGGTCGACGCCATCGATGGCCTGCAGTTCTCCGAAGGTGCTGGCCGTGCCGGGCGTGAAGCGCTGCTGAACGGTGCGCCTATCCTGTGCGATGCGCACATGGTTGCCGAAGGCATCACCCGTGCCCGTCTGCCTGCAGACAACAAGGTCATCTGCACCCTGCGTGACCCCAGTGTGCCGGGCCTGGCCAAGGACGCGGGCAACACTCGTTCCGCCGTGGCCCTGGAGCTGTGGCGCCCGCACCTGGAAGGCAGCGTGGTGGTGATCGGCAATGCCCCAACCGCGCTGTTCTACCTGCTGGAAATGCTTGATGCCGGTGCCCCCAAACCGGCATTGATCCTCGGCTTCCCGGTCGGCTTCGTCGGTGCTGCCGAGTCCAAGGCCATGCTCGCCGCCGACAGCCGTGGCGTGCCGTTCGTGATCATGCAAGGCCGCCTGGGCGGCAGCGCGATGGCCGCCGCCGCGGTCAACGCCCTGGCTACGGAGGTGGAATGATGGCGCCGCGTGGACGACTGCTGGGCCTGGGCGTGGGCCCTGGCGATCCAGAACTGATCACCCTCAAGGCCCTGCGCCTGCTGCGCGAAGCGCCGGTTGTCGGCTACTTCGTGGCCAAGGGCAAGCGTGGCAATGCCTTTGGCATCATCGAGGCGCACCTGCAGCCCGAGCAGACCTTGCTGCCGCTGGTCTACCCGGTTACCACCGAAGCCCTGCCAGCGCCGCTGTCCTATGAGCAGGTCATCAGCGACTTCTACGATGAAGCCAGCGTGCAGGTGGCCGAACACCTGGATGCCGGCCGTGACGTGGCGGTGATCTGCGAAGGTGACCCGTTCTTCTATGGCTCCTACATGTACCTGCATGACCGCCTGGCGCAGCGCTATGAGGCTGAAGTGATCCCGGGCGTCTGCTCGATGCTCGGTGGCGCTTCGGTGCTGGGCGCACCGCTGGTGTACCGTAATCAGAGCCTGTCGGTGCTGTCGGGGGTGCTACCGGCCGAAGAACTGAAGCGCCGCCTGGCTGACGCCGATGCGGCGGTAATCATGAAGCTTGGCCGCAACTTCCCCAAGGTGCGCGAAGTACTGGCCGAACTGTGCCTGGACCGGCGTGCGCTGTATGTGGAGAGGGCGACCATGGCCAACCAGAAGATCGTGCCGCTGGACCAGGTTGACCCGCAGTCGTCGCCCTATTTCTCGCTGATTATCGTGCCGGGGGAAAAATGGCAGGGCTGAACATGCACAAGGCACCGGCTATCGTCATTCTTGGGCCGGGCAGCCTGGCTACGGCACAGCGTATCCAGCAGTGTTATCCACAGGCGTTGATTCACGGGCTGGAAGGCCGGGTCGAGGGCGCCGACTGCTACTACAGCGCGTTCGGCGATACCCTGCGCGGGCTGTACCAGCAGGACACACCGATCATCGCCTTGTGCGCTGCCGGTATTGTCATCCGTACCCTGGCCAGCCTGCTCGTCGAGAAGGGCAGCGAACCGCCGGTACTGGCCGTGGCCGAAGATGGCAGCGCGGTTGTGCCACTGCTCGGTGGCCTGGGCGGGGTCAACGTGATGGCGCGCGAGCTTGCTGATGCGCTGGGCGTAGCGGCAGCCATCACCACCAGTGGCGAACTGCGCTTCGGTACCTGCCTGTTGAACCCGCCGCAGGGTTATGCCCTGGCGGACATCGAGCAAGGCAAGCGCTTTGTCTCCGACCTGCTGGCTGGCGAATCGGTGCGCATCGAAGGTGACGCACCGTGGCTGCAACAGGCGCAGTTGCCTGCCAGCGAAGCGGCCCAACGCACTATCCATGTGGGGCACCAGGCGCGCCCGGCCAATCGCGACGAACTGCTCATCCATCCGCGGTCGGTAGTCGTGGGGGTTGCTGGCGGCAATCTGCACACTATTCGTGCTGCCTTGCAGCACGCTGGCATCGCCGAGCCTTCAGTGGCCTGCGTACTGGCGGATGAGCAAACCATGGCCGACGGTGCCTTGCATGAAGCAGCGCAGGCCTTGGGTGTTGCCCTGCGTTTTGCGGCCAAGCCAGTTGATGTGGCCAGCATGGTTGCTGCGGCGCTACCGGATGCCGAGTTGATCGGGTTTGAAGGCGTGGTCATTGCGGTGGCGCCTGCCCCGGTCGAGGTGGCACAGGTTGGCCGCCGCCGTGGTCGCCTGGCCGTGATCGGCTTGGGCCCGGGGGCTGCCGAATTGATGGTGCCGGCGGTCAAGGCCGAACTGGCGCAGGCCGAGGATGTGCTCGGTTACGAAACCTACGTGCGCATGGCCGGCCCGTTCCGTGACGACCAGATCCTGCACTGCACCGACAATCGCGAAGAGATGCAGCGAGCCCGGCATGCCTTCGAGCTGGCGGCCCAGGGCCGGTCGGTGGTGGTGGTGTCATCGGGCGACCCAGGCGTGTTCGCCATGGCTGCCGCGGTGCTCGAAGCGCTGCACGCATCGACTGACCCGGCGTGGCACCGCGTCGACCTCCAGATCCTGCCCGGGGTTTCGGCTTCACTGGCTACAGCTGCCCAGGCTGGTGCACCGCTGGGGCACGACTTCTGCGTGATGTCGCTTTCGGACAACCTCAAGCCCTGGTCAATCATTGAAAAACGCCTGGACCTGGCCGCGCAGGCCGACCTGGTGTTGGCGTTCTACAACCCGATTTCCAAATCCCGGCCGCATCAGCTCGGTGTGGCGCTGGAAGTGGTGCGTCGGCATCGCGAGGGGAGCACACCTGTAGTACTTGGCCGTGACATCGGTAGGCCGGGGCAGACGCTGAAGGTAGTCGCATTGGCCGAACTGCTGCCGGAGATGGTCGACATGCGCACCATGGTTTTGATCGGCTCCTCTACAACCTGCGTGTTTCCGCGCCTGTCGGGCGGGGTGTGGGCCTACACCCCGCGTTGGTACCCTTCGGCCGGCTAGTTGCGGCACAAACAGCGTGGGTGTTGACATCTAGGCTCTGTGTGAAAAGCCTTGATACTCGGTGATGCTGCGTTGAAAACAGCCTGACCTTCGTCTCAAGACTTTCACACAGAGCCTAGGGTGCAAGGTAGCCTTTGATACCGGTAAAGATGATTTGCGCAGCCAGGGCGCAGACAAACAAGCCCATCAGCCGGCTGACGATCTGCAGGCCCTGGTCGCCAAGGAGGCGCTCGATACGGTGCGAGAGGTACAGCACCAGGCCAACGGTAAAGCTGGCCAGGGCAATGCTGATGATGGCCAGCAGCTTGTCATCCCAGTGCGGCTGGCCTACACCCATCACCAGCAGCGCACCGATGGTGCCGGGGCCGACGGTCAGCGGTATGGTCAGCGGCACGATGGTCACGTCTTGTTGAACGTTGTCGGCCTGCACGGCCGGCTTGCCCTGGGCCATGCCCAAGGCCGAAATGAACAGCACGCTACCGGCGCCAATGCGGAATGCATCGGCGGTGATGCCGAATATGCCGAAGATTGCCCGCCCGAACAGGTACAACAGGACACTGGCGATGAGCGCGGCAAAGGCTACCTTCCAGGCCAGTTGCTTGCGCTCCTTGCTGGAGTGGCCGCGGGTCAGGCTGATGAAACACGACAGCACGAAGAACGGGCTATAGAGCACGAGCATTTTCAGGTAGACGCTGAACAACTCATGAAGCATGGGGGCTAGTCCAGGCAGTTATGGCTGGGCAGAGTTTATCAACAGATCAGGAGATATGCGCCGGGTCTTCCTTGGCTTCCCGGTGATTGGCCCAGTACTGGATCAGTTCGCGCAACTGTGACAGTTCCACTGGCTTGGCCATGTGCCCATCCATGCCTGCCAGCCGTGCCCGTTCCTTGTGTTCGGCAAGAATGTGCGCGGTCAGCGCCACCACCGGGGTGCGCTGGCGCTGGTTGGCAGCCTCCCAGGCGCGCAGTTGCTGGGTGGCGGAGAAACCATCCAGGATTGGCATCTCGCAGTCCATCAGCACCAGGTCATAGCGCTGAGCTTTCATGGCTTGCAAGGCCTCTTCGCCATTGCAGGCAGTGTCCGGTTGCAGGTTGAGCTTGCCGAGCATGCCGCGGATCACCTTGGTGGAGATACTGTTGTCCTCGGCGACCAATACGCGGAAGTCACCCGGCAAGTCCAGCGCCTGCGGGCCCCCGGGCAGGCTGGCGGGCACCGCCTGCTCCCGGCCGCGCTGGGCCAGTTCCTCGGCCAAGGTGGTTTTCAGTGTGTAACCGGCCACCGGCTTGGCGAGTATGCGCTTGACCCCGGCATTGCGCGCGATGACCTTGCTTGGCGCATTGCTGATACCCGTGAGCATCACCACCAGGATGTCGTGGTTGAGGCTGGGGTCTTCCTTGATCTTGGCCGCCAGTTGCATGCCTGTCATGCCGGGCATGTTCTGGTCCAGCAAAACGGCATCGAAGTAGTCGCGCAGGTGCGCCTTGGTACGCAACAGGGCTAGGGCTTCCTTGCCCGACGGCACCGCGCTGACGTTCATGCCCCAGGCGCTGCATTGCTGTACCAGCACTTTGCGGCAGGTGTCGTTGTCGTCCACCACCAGCACACGGGCATCGCGCAGTGGGCCGTCGAGGTCGGCCGGTGGTTGTTCCAGGCGCGAAGGGTCCAGCGGCAAGGTCAGCCACAGGGTATTGCCCATGCCGGTGTTGCTCTTGATGCCGAACTCGCCTTGCATCAGGCCGATCAGCTGCTTGGCGATGACCAGCCCCAGATGGCCGCCCAGCTTGCTGCTGGAGAGGAAGTGGTGGCTGTGCAGTTCGGCCTGCAGCAAGGCTTCTCGGTCGGCGGCAGGCAACGGCTCGCCGCTGTCCTGTACGGCAATGCGCAGGCGCGGTACCTCGCCGCGTTGGTCCACCGCCACCACCAGCAGGATCTCGCCCTGATCGGTATTTTTCAGCGCGTTTTCCAACAGGCTCGACAAGGCCTGGCGCAGGCGTGTCGGGTCACCGCTGATCACACGCGGTACTTGCGGTTGGGTAAAGCTGATCAGTTCGATGTTCTGCTGCTCGGCCTTGGCGCGGAAGATGTTCAGGCAATCCTCGATCAGCGCGTTGAGGTCGAATTGCACGTCATCCAGCTCGATCTGCCGGGATTCCAGCTTGGAAATGTCGAGAATTTCGTTGATCAGCGTAAGCAGCTCGTTGCCGGCGCTGTGGATGGTCTGCACATAGTCGCGCTGCTTGACTGACAAGGGCGTGCCCAGCAGCAGTTCGGTCATGCCGAGCACACCGTTCATCGGGGTGCGGATTTCGTGGCTGATCTTGGCCAGGAACTCGGCCTTGGCGTTGATTTCGGCATCGCTGGCGGCCAACGCACGGCTTGCGCTGAAACGCTCCTCGCTCATGCGCCGCAGGCGTTCACTGACGGCCAGGTTGAGCAGCAGGCCGCTCACCACGGTCAGGCCCAGCAGAATGCACAGTAGCCATGGCGTCGACGTGCGAGTCAGGCCGAGCAGAGCCGGCAGCAGCACCAGGCCACCGAGGTTGAACACCACCATGGCCAGGCTGAACAGGCGCCCGGGTGCATAGCCCTTGTACCAGTGGTAGCTGCTGACCAGCAGCATGCTTACGCTACCCAGCGCCATGAGGGCGTAGGTCATCAGGTTGAGCGGCAAGGTATCGACGAACAGCAGTACCAGGCCGCTGACCCCGACGATCAACATCTCACCTTGCAACAAGCGGTTCAGCCGTGGTGAACCGCACGGCGAGAAGAAATGCTGGGTGAAATACAGCCCGGCCAGGCCGGCCAGCACCAGTGTCAGGTAGGCAGCGGGTGTTTGCGCGCTGTGCCATACATGCCACCAGGGGCCGCTGAGGTTCAACAGGATCAGGCCGCTGAGCAGCATCAGGCCGTGGTATAGCGCCAGCACCAGGGTGGTGCTGGAGCGGCTGTAAAGGAAGCGGATCAGGTTGTGCATGATCAGCATCACCAAGCCGCCGAACAACATGCCGAACAGCAACGGCTGGCTTTGGTCGGAGGCGGCCTCGGCCGCAGGCTCAAGGCTGATGGCCGGGCGAAGCTGGTGCTCGGATACCAGGCGCAGGTAGATATCCAGCGGTTGCCTGCTGTTGGGCAGGGGCAAGACATGGTCGCTGCCACGCAGGGTCGGGCTGGCATTGCCGGCCTGGCGCCCGTGGTGCAGCTGACGCAGAAGTTGGTCGCCTTCGAGGGCGTAGAGGTCCAGGCCAGACAGGTCCGGGGCAAATACCCGCAGCAGCTGTTCCTGGTCGGCCGGGTCCAGGCGGTAGTGCAGCCACAATGCCTGGTCCGCCGGTGCGGCATCCAGGTCGGCAAGCGCCAGTGGGCTGAACTGGCTGCGGTAACGCTCGGAGCGCACGTCGCTCAGTTGCAGGTTGGCCTGTTCGTCGAGCAGAACGCTCCAGCCTCCGTCATGGTCGGCCAAAGCCGGGAACATGCAGAACAAGGTCAGCAAGCTGACAATCAGAGCTGAGGCAATCCGAAGCCGACGCACTACGAAATCCCTTCTTTGCCGATGTGCGGGGTATTAACTATGCGCGGCGCGCCAAGCCGAAGGCAAGGCCCCTGCCGGGCCTTGTCGACGAGCCGGATGCCGTGTGCGCGAGGCGCCACGGCGCTCCGGTAGCCCTTACTGCTGGTGCTCACCGCGCTCACGGGCGATGGCCCGGTAGCCGATGTCGGTACGGTAGAAGCTACCGCTCCAGCTCACTTCCTTGGCCAGGCGGTAAGCCTGCTGCTGCGCGTCGGCAACGGTGTTGCCCATGGCGGTGGCACACAGCACGCGCCCGCCGTTGGTGACCACTTGGCCATCCTTGAGCGCAGTACCGGCATGGAACACCTTGCCTTCAAGCTTGGCCGCAGCGTCCAGGCCGTTGATCACGTCGCCCTTGGCGTAGTCGCCCGGGTAACCGCCAGCGGCCAGCACCACGCCCAGGCTCGGGCGCGGGTCCCACTGGGCCTCGACCTTGTCCAGCGCCTTGGCGAAGGCAGCTTCGATCAACAGCACCAGGCTCGATTCCAGGCGCAGCATGACTGGCTGGGTTTCCGGGTCGCCAAAGCGGCAGTTGAACTCGATGACCTTGGGGTTGCCCGCCTTGTCGATCATCAGGCCTGCATAGAGGAAACCGGTGTAGACGTTACCTTCTTCGGCCATACCGCGCACGGTCGGCCAGATGACTTGGTCCATCACGCGCTGGTGCACATCGGCAGTCACCACCGGGGCAGGGGAGTAGGCGCCCATGCCGCCAGTGTTCGGGCCAGTGTCCTGGTCGCCGACGCGCTTGTGGTCCTGGCTGGTAGCCATCGGCAGCACGTTGTGGCCGTCGACCATGACGATAAAGCTGGCTTCCTCGCCGTCGAGGAACTCTTCGATCACCACACGCGAACCGGCTTCACCAAAGGCATTGCCGGCCAGCATGTCGCGCACGGCGGCTTCGGCTTCTTCCAGGGTCATGGCAACGATCACGCCCTTGCCCGCAGCCAGGCCGTCGGCCTTGATCACGATCGGTGCGCCTTTTTCCTGCAGGTAGGCCAGGGCCGGCTCGATCTCGGTGAAATTCTGGTAGTCGGCAGTCGGGATCTTGTGACGCGCCAGGAAGTCCTTGGTGAAGGCCTTGGAGCCTTCCAGCTGGGCTGCACCCTTGGTAGGGCCGAAGCAGTCCAGGCCACGGCTGCGGAACAGGTCGACCACGCCGATGACCAGTGGGGCTTCCGGGCCGACGATGGTCAGGTCGACGTTCTTCTCGGCGAAGTCAGCCAGTTGCTCCAGGGCGCAAACGTCGATGGCGACGTTCTCGCACTTGGCTTCGATGGCTGTGCCAGCGTTGCCCGGGGCAACGAAAACTTTCTCGACGCGTGGGTCCTGGGCGACTTTCCAGGCCAGGGCGTGCTCACGGCCGCCGCTGCCGATGATCAAAACTTTCATGTCAAAACCTCTGTTTGGCGGCGCACCTCGGTCCGGTGTAGGAGCGGGTTTACCCGCGAATGCGGCGGTGAATCCACCATCGTATTCGCGGGTAAACCCGCTCCTACACGGGGCCGAGGCACGGCCGACCGTCTTGATTAGTGGCGGAAGTGGCGCATGCCGGTGAACACCATGGCAATGCCGGCTTCATCAGCGGCAGCAATCACCTCGGCATCACGCATCGAACCACCCGGCTGGATCACGGCGCTGATACCCACTTTAGCCGCATTGTCGATGCCGTCACGGAACGGGAAGAATGCGTCCGAAGCCATGACCGCGCCCTGTACCTGCAGGCCAGCATGTTCGGCCTTGATTGCAGCAATGCGAGCGGAGTTGACGCGGCTCATCTGGCCGGCACCGACGCCGATGGTCTGGCGCTGCTTGGCGTAGACGATGGCGTTGGACTTGACGAACTTGGCCACTTTCCAGGCGAATACCAGGTCGTGGATTTCCTGCTCGGTCGGAGCACGCTTGGTGACGATCTTCAGGTCATCGGCGGTGATCATGCCGATATCACGGCTTTGCACCAGCAGGCCGCCGTTGACGCGCTTGAAGTCCCAGCCGGCAGCGCGCTCGGCTGGCCATTCACCACACTCCAGCAGGCGAACGTTCTGCTTGGCTGCGACTACGTCGCGGGCAGCCTGGGAAATTTTCGGGGCAATGATCACTTCTACGAACTGGCGCTCGACGATGGCTTTTGCTGTTTCGCCGTCCAGCTCACGGTTGAAGGCGATGATGCCGCCGAATGCCGACTCGGTGTCAGTAGCGTAGGCCAGGTCGTAGGCCTTGCGGATGCCGCCTTCTTCTTCAGGTACCACTGCCACGCCGCACGGGTTGGCGTGCTTGACGATGACGCAGGCCGGTTTGACGAAGCTCTTCACGCACTCCAGCGCGGCGTCGGTGTCGGCCACGTTGTTGAACGACAGTTCCTTGCCCTGCAGCTGAATGGCGGTGGAAATGCTGGCTTCGCCTTTTTTGGCTTCTACGTAGAACGCCGCGCTCTGGTGCGGGTTCTCGCCGTAGCGCATTTCCTGAGCCTTGACGAACTGGCTGTTGAAGGTACGCGGGAATTCGCTGCGCGCTTCGGTGCTCAGGGTGTCCTTGGCCTGGTCGATGGTGCCCATGTAGTTGGCGATCATGCCGTCGTAGGCGGCAGTGTGCTCGAACGCCTTGAGCATCAGGTCGAAGCGCTGGGCGTAGGTCAGGCCACCGGCCTTCAGGCCTTCGACAATACCGGCGTAGTCGCTGGCGTTAACCACGATGGCCACGTCTTTGTGGTTCTTGGCAGCCGAGCGGACCATGGTCGGGCCGCCGATGTCGATGTTCTCGATGGCGGTCGGCAGGTCACAGCCAGGCTTGGAAATGGTGGCTTCGAACGGGTACAGGTTGACCGCAACCAGGTCGATCGGCTTGATGCCGTGTTCGTTCATGATGGCGTCGTCGGTACCGCGACGGCCGAGGATGCCGCCGTGGATCTTCGGGTGCAGGGTCTTGACCCGGCCATCCATCATTTCGGCGAAGCCGGTGTAGTCGGCCACTTCCACCGCGTTCACGCCGTTGTCCTTGAGCAGCTTGTAGGTGCCGCCGGTGGACAGGATCTCGACACCGAGCTGTTGCAGCTCACGGGCGAATTCGAGGATACCGGTCTTGTCGGAGACGCTGATCAGGGCGCGGCGGACTGGCAGGCGGGTAGTCTGGTCGGTCATTTCGGGTTCCAATAACGCGGTGGAGTCAGCAAAAAAGGCGCCTCTGTTCAGGGAGCCGCCTTTTCTGGTTGGGATTCTGGCTTACAACAAGTCGTACTGCTTGAGCTTCTTGCGCAGGGTACCTCGGTTCAGCCCGAGCATCTCGCTGGCCTTGGTCTGGTTGCCCTTTACGTAGTTCATCACGCTTTCGAGCAGGGGCGCCTCGACTTCGGAGAGCACCAGGTTGTACACGTCCGTAACGGTCGCGCCTTCCAGGTGGGCGAAGTAGTTGTGCAGCGCCTTTTCGACGCTGTCGCGAAGGGTCTGGCCCTCTTCGCTAGGCGTGTTCAGGTGCTGTTTCAGGTTGGCGTTGTCGCTCACGGGCGTTGTTCCACTCACAAAATTCTCGGTCATCATCGTCATGCGGCCACCCCTTGTCCGTCCTCTGTCTCAAGGCTCTGTCGACGCTCGTTGAAAAACGCACGAACGTTGGCGCACTGCGCTTGCGTATCTTCCAAAGCGTTGAACCGGGAGCGAAACTCCTTGCCGCCGGGTCGTGTTGCCAGGTACCAGCCAACGTGCTTACGGGCGATACGTACGCCCATCACATCGCCATAGAAGGCATGCAGCGCGGCCAGGTGCTCCAGCAGGATGCGTTCCACTTCGTCCAGCTGCGGCGCCGGCAGGTGTTCACCGGTGCGCAGGTAATGCTCGATCTCGCGAAAGATCCATGGCCGCCCTTGGGCTGCCCGGCCAATCAGCAAGCCATCGACCCCGGTGGCGTCCAGCACCGCCCGGGCTTTTTCTGGCGAAGTGATATCGCCGTTGGCAAAAACCGGGATCGACACCGCCTGCTTGATGGCAGCGATGGTGTCGTATTCGGCTTCGCCGGTGTACAGGTCGGCGCGTGTGCGGCCATGCACCGCCAGCGCCTGGATGCCGGCCTGCTCGGCGATTTTCGCCACATTCAGGCCGTTCTTGTTCGCCCGGTCCCAACCGGTGCGGATCTTCAGGGTCACCGGAACTTCCACGGCGCCGACCACGGCGTGGAGGATTTCGTGGACCAAGGCTTCATCTCTCAATAAAGCAGAGCCTGCAGCTTTGTTGCAGACTTTTTTTGCCGGGCAGCCCATGTTGATATCGATGATCTGGGCGCCTGCCTCGACGTTGGCCCGTGCTGCCGCTGCCATCATCTGCGCATCACCCCCGGCGATCTGTACCGAACGTGGCTCGGGATCACCTTCATGGATGCGGCGCAGGCTCGACTTGCGGCTGTTCCACAGGCTCATGTCGCTGCTGACCATTTCCGACACCACCATGCCGGCGCCAAGGCGCTGGCAAAGTGTACGGAAAGGCTGGTCCGTGACCCCGGCCATGGGCGCGAGGATCAGGTTGTTGCGTAGTGTGTATTGGCCGATGCGTACCGCCGACATAGGTGATCCCTGTTGTGGGGCCGAATCTTGGAGTTCGAAAAAGGGTTGGCATGATACCCGCTCTCGATGACCGGATAAAGATGGATTTGGATAAAATCTGAACAGTTGTCGGCTTATGACAATTGCTTTGGTTGGCGCTCCCACAGGGGAGCGGGTTGCCTGTTATTCCGGCGAACGGAAGCTCAGGCTGTAGTTCACCGCCTTGGGCCCCGGGTCGAGGATGTCCAGGGCGATGTGGATCGGTGTCTGGCTCGGCATCTCGCCGCGCCCGGCCAGTTCACCTGAGAGGTACTCACTGGGCTTGAAGCGGCGGCTGGCGATCAGCTGGCCATTGAGGTCGGCGAAGCGCAGCTCCAGCAACGGGAATGGCTGGGCGAACGGCGCGCGGTTGTAGATGATGGCGTCAACGATCAGGGCACCCTTGAAGTCCGGGTGGCTACGCACCACCAGGTTGCTGCTCTTGATCCGGGCAATGTCGACGCGGGTAGGCACCTGGCAGCCGACGATCGGGCAGATCTGCTGGAAGATCGGCCGGTACTGGTCCTGGCGGGCCATTTCGTCGAAGTGGAACCACACGTACTGGAACGCCAGCACGCCGGCGGCCAGTAGGGTCAGTACGCCCCACAACAAACGCTTGCCCCAGTTGGGGGCAGGCTTTTCCCAGCCCAGTTGCAGCGGGTCGTCGACCACATCGACCAGCGGCTCTTTGCGCGTCGGGCGCTCGGGCTTGCTGGCCAGGCCTGGCTCCAGGCGTTCGCCGGGCAATGCCTCGACAGGGTCGTCGTCGCGCGCCGACAGATGCAGCGGCAACGGCTCATCGTCGCGGGCGCTCAGGCCTTTTTCCGGCATTTCGTCATCGCTGGCGCGCAGTGGTTCGCTGAAGGCTTCAGGCTCATCGATTTCGGCCGAGCGGTGCACGGGCGGTTCGTCGTCGATGTCCAGGTCCAGGGTGGCGCCCAGGGTCGGTTCGGTCCGCTCGCCGGGGGCGGGCTGCTGGTCCTGCTCCTGGGGCTCCGGCTTTAGCAGCACGGGTGCGGGCTCTGCAGGTTGCTGCGGCGCGAACGGTTCGTCTGTGGCCGTACCGAACAGGTCGTCGACGTGTTCATCTGCTTGCGGCTCGTCGCGCCGCGCCTGCAGCGCATCACCTTGCCTGGCCGGGTGCGTCGCGGCCGGCTGGCCGCGGCGCTCAAGGCGCTCGAGTTCCTTGTCGAGGTCCAGTGCATCGAGGGCCTGGGCGGTGAGCGCCCAATCCTCGTCAAGGGTACTGCTGCGTGGGCTGATGGCAGGCTCAGGCGGGATTGCCGCTTCCGCCTCAGGCTGTACCGCCGGTTCGGCAGGTGCAGCAGGTGCCGGAGCCGGGGCTACAGGAGCGCTTGTGCTGCGGTTCTGCTCCAGCAACTGCTTGGCGGCGTTGAACACCTGCAGGCAATGGCCGCACCGCACCACGCCGCGAGCTACGCTCAGTTGGTGGTGAGTGACGCGAAAGCTGGTCTGGCAATGCGGGCACTGGGTGACGAAACTGTCGGTCATGCGGCAATCCGGGAGCTGTGCAGAAAAGTATTCTAGGCCCGCTTAGCGGCGGCGACCACTGATGCGCACCCAGCCGTCGCGCACGACGATCGGGTCCAGATCGAAGTCGGCGGCGTAGGCGGCGGCCACCTCTTCGCCCTGCTCGGCGAGGATGCCCGACAGCGCCAGCAGGCCGCCTGGGCGTACCAGCCCGGACAACTGCGGGGCCAGTGAAACCAGGGGGCCGGCAAGAATGTTGGCGACCAGCACGTCGGCCTGCATCGCCGGCATGTGTTCGGGCAGGTACAGTGCCAGCTTCTCGTCGGCGATGCCGTTGCGTTGGGCGTTGTCGCGCGAAGCCTCAATGGCCTGCACGTCGATGTCGGTGCCGACCGCTTCACGGGCGCCCAGCAGGAGCGCGGCGATGGCCAGGATGCCCGAGCCGCAGCCGAAGTCCAGCACCTGGGTGCCGTCGAGCTGCTGGCCGTCGAGCCATTCCAGGCACAGGGCGGTGGTAGGGTGGGTGCCGGTACCGAAGGCCAGGCCCGGGTCGAGCAGCAGGTTTACGGCGTCTTTCTCTGGGGCGTCATGCCAGCTCGGCACGATCCACAGGCGGCGGCCGAAGCGCATCGGCTGGAAGTTGTCCATCCAGCTGCGCTCCCAGTCCTGGTCCTCGATCACTTCGGCCTGGTGCTCGGGCAGCTCGGCGCCGGTCAGCAGGCGCAAGTGGGCGAACACCTGCTCAGGGTCCGCATCGGCCTCGAACAAAGCCAGCAGATGAGTGTGCGACCACAGCGGGGTGGTGTTGAGGTCGGGTTCGAAGATCGGCTGATCTTCGGCGTCCATGAACGTGACCGAAACGGCACCTACTTCAAGCAGGGCGTCTTCGTAGGTTTCGGCTTGTTCCGGGCTGATGGCCAGGCGTACTTGCAGCCAGGGCATGGCGGGCACCTTTGGTAAATCGACAGGGGCAGCCCTTGGCTGCGCGAAGGCTGGCAGTTTACGCGAGTGCAGAGGGTTTGTAGAGAAGGCCAGCAGTGGCCCCTGTGGGAGCAAGACCGCTCCCACAGGTTGCAGGTGTATCAGACGAAACAGAGAGAGAGTGATTCCGCTATATAGGCAGGCTTCTCGTCACCTTCGATTTCCAAGGTGGCAATTGCCTTGAGCAGCCACTGCCCCGGTTTTTTCTCGGTCACTTCAGCCAGGTCCACCTTCAACCGCACCTGGCTGTCGACCTTCACCGGCTGGATGAACCGCACGCTGTCCAGTCCGTAGTTCACTACCATCTTCAGCCCTTGCGGCAGCACCAGAATGTCCTCGATCAGCTTGGGGATAAGCGACAACGTGAGGAAACCGTGGGCGATCGTGCCACCAAACGGGGTTTTTGCTGCCTTTTCCGGGTCGACATGGATGAACTGGAAGTCGCCGGTGGCCTCGGCGAACAGGTTGATACGCTGCTGGTCGATCTTCAGCCAGGCCGAGCGGCCAAGTTCCTTACCAACGTATTGCGAAAGCTCTGTAACCGGTACGTAGGGCATCGCGGACTCTCCAGGTTGTCAGTTGGTACGAAAGTGCAAGATCAGCACGGCGAACGGTTTCAGTCAAGTTGCCCGCTTTTCGGCGAATATCGGACTCTTGGTGACCATGCCTATAATGGCGGCCATGCCCGAGGGAGATGCTTATGCTGTTGCGTGGTTTGACCTGGCTGGTGCTGTTCCAGTTGTTGGGGACGGCGATCAATCACCTGTTTGTGCCGTTCTTGCCTGGGCCGATCATCGGCCTGTTGCTGCTTTTGTGCTTCCTGATGGCCCGCGGTGAGGTCGGCAAGCCGCTGAACGAAGCCGCCAGCAGCCTGCTGCGCTACCTGCCGCTCTTGCTGGTGCCGCCGGCCGTAGGGGTGATGGTGTATGCCAGGGACATCGCTGCCGACTTCTGGGCGATTGCCGGCGCCTTGTTGATTTCCTGCCTGGTGACACTGGTGTTCGTCGGTGTGTTGATGCAAAAGCTCATCCACCGCCAAAGCAAGCGCGAGGAGCAGCCATGATGCTTGACTGGCAAGGCGCCCTCGCTGCGGTCGTGCACCACCCGTTGTTTGGTATCGGTATTACCCTGGCGGCCTATCAGGTGGTGCTGGCCGCTTACGAGAAGACCCGCTGGATTTTCCTGCAGCCCGTGCTGGTGTCAATGTTGCTGGTAATCGGTGTGCTGCTGGTGTGTGGCATCGACTACAGCGAATACCGCCAGAGCACCGCCATCATGAACACCCTCCTGGGCCCCGCTACCGTAGCGCTGGCCGTGCCGCTTTACCTTAACCTGCGGCGTATCCGGCAGTTGTTCTGGCCCATCTTTACTACGCTGGTAGTCGGGGGGCTGTTTGCCACGCTTTGCTGCCTGCTGCTGGGCTGGTGGTTCGGTGCCGAGCATATGATCCTGATGACCATGGCGCCGAAGTCGGTGACATCGCCGATTGCCATGCTGGTGGCTGAGCAGATTGGTGGCGTAGCAGCCTTGGCAGCGGTGTTCGTGCTGATCACCGGGGTAATCGGTGCCATTTTCGGCCCGGCGCTACTGAGCCGCTTTGGCGTACACAGCCCCGAAGCGCGCGGCATGTCGCTGGGTGTGACTGCGCATGCGGTGGGCACTTCGGTGGCCCTGCAGGAAAGTGACGAATGCGGCGCCTTTGCCGCGCTTGCGATGAGCCTGATGGGCGTGGCCACGGCAGTGTTCCTGCCGTTGGCGGTCAGCCTGGTGGCTTGAGGACCTGTGATGACGCTACCGCTGTTTCCGCTCAATACCGTGCTGTTTCCCGGCTGCTTTCTCGATTTGCAGATTTTCGAGGCGCGTTATCTGGACATGATCGGACGCTGCATGAAACGGGGCGAAGGGTTTGGCGTGGTTTGCATCCTGGAGGGCGAGCAAGTCGGCAAGGCGCCACCGGTGGTTGCCTCGATCGGCTGTGAGGCGGTGATCCGCGACTTCGAACAGCAGAATAACGGTTTGCTGGGTATTCGCGTCGAGGGTGTGCGGCGGTTCAACCTAGCCAGCACCGAGGTGCAGAAGGACCAGTTGCTGGTGGGGCAGGTGCAATGGCTGCCGGAGCAGGCCGACAGCCCGCTGCTCGAAGCGGATGACGACCTGCTGGCGCTGCTGGTGGCCTTGGGCGAGCACCCGATGGTCGAAGCTCTGGACATGCCGCGGCCGGTGGACGGGCGCCAGGCGCTGGCCAACCAGTTGGCGTACCTGTTGCCGTTCATGGAAGAGGACAAGCTGGACCTGCTGACCCTTGACTCGCCGCAGCAGCGGTTAGGGGAGATACAGAAGCTGCTGGAGCGGATTCAGGGGGAGCTGTTCGCCTGATAGAGATGTGTTGACTGTGCCGGCCCTTTCGCGGGCAAGCCCGCTCCTACAGGTACGTCTGTAGGAGCGGGCTTGCCCGCGAAGAGGCCGGTACAGGCAGCATCAATACTGATAACGCAGCAAAGCCTGGGGCAGTGCATGCATGGCAAAGAACGCCAGCAATGCGGTACACGCCGGCAACACCAGCCACCACACCCGCTGCGGCAAGGCTGGCAGCGTCTGCTTGTGTTGTACCAGCGTCAGGCTGAACGCGCACACGCAGCATGCCAGCAGGGCCCCGGCGAGAATGTCGGTCGGCCAGTGTGCCCCCAGATATACCCGCGACAGGGCAATCGCCAGCGCTGGGATACACCCCAGCATCACCCAGGTCAGGCGCATCCGCGGCGGTTGCCCACGCCCTGCCAGCACCGCCAGCACCAGAAAGAACGCAAACGATGCCGAACTATGCCCGCTCGGCATGCTGTAGCTGGTCAGCGGGTCGCTCAGCACGTCCGGACGTGCCCGGGCAAACAGCCATTTCAGTGTGCCGTTGGCGATTGCCGTGCCCATGAGGGCGCCGGCGGCAAACATGGCGTGTCGCCATTGTCGGGCAAGCAGCAACAGGCCTGTGAGCAGCCCACCGAGGAAAAACTGGGTACGAAAATCGCCCAGCCGGGTCACTAGCACCACGGCGCCATCGATGGCCTGGCTGCGGTGCTCCTGCACCAATGTCATCACGCCCTGGTCGAATTCATGCAGGTAGGGCCAGCCCAGAAAGACCCCTGCCAGGGCGATGAAACTCATGCCGGCAATCAGCCGGGTGCCATGGCGTTGGTCGCGAATGCTGGTGTTCAGGCTTAGGCCAATGATTACGGCCAGGGTGCCGGCGATGATGCCGGCATCCAGCCAGAAGCCTTCGGGCAACGGCAGGCGCATCGCCGCACCCGTGGCCCAGCCGGGCAGCAGGTAGGCCACCGACCAGCCGGCGCCAGCCACCAGGCTGACGGCGATGAAGCGTGGCAGCGGCATGTCGAACATGCCTGCGACCATCGGCAGCATGGGGCGCAGAGGGCCGATGAAGCGCCCTACCAGCAGGCTGGCGATGCCGTAGCGCTGGAAGTACGTTTCGGCGCTGCCGATCCATTCCGGGTGGTGGCGCAGCAATGGCAAGCGCCGTATGTTCTGGTGGAAGTACTTGCCCACCGTGTATGACAAGGCATCCCCCAGCAGGCCGCCGAGAAAACCCAGCAACAAGGTTTCGCCCAGGCTGAAGGCGCCACTGCCGGCCAGTACCGCGACGGCGAACAGCAGCACAGTGCCCGGCACGATGATGCCGGCGATGGCCAGGCACTCGATGCAGGCTATCAGGAAAATCGCCAGGCCAAGCCACTGTGGGTTGGCGCTGAGCCAGCCAGTCAGGCTGTCGAGCCATTGGCCCATGTTCAGCTTCCTTGTTCGAGAATGAAGAAGTCACGGCCTTCGACTTGGCCGCGACGTAACGGGTTCCGCGTGCAGAAGCGGGCGTACTCGGCGTCGACGAAACGGTAAGGCAGATGCTCGTCACGCCCGTGCGGGATGCCCAGGCGGGCGGCCTGGATTACCCGGGGCACGGCGTTGCCGCAATCTTCGACGTACAGGCGTTCGGCGTCGAAGCGCTGCGCGTCCCAATGCGGCACTTTCAGGCCCAAAGCCCGGCACAGCAGGGTTTGCCCGGCGCACAGGCGCTGGGCCGGGCGCAGCTTGCCGCTGGCATCGGGGTTGTTCAGTTGCATTTGCGCCAGGCTGTTGGGCCCGGAGCGGGCGTCCTGCCAAGGGTAGGCAGACTTGATCAGCACCGCGTTGCCCGGGCCGTGAGCGCTGAAGTTCAGCGAGTCGCCACCGCGGGCGTAGTACATGTAGATGTGCCCGCCGTCGAGGAACAGCGCCTTGCGCTTTTCGGTATAGCCGAGCGAGGCGTGGCTGCCTTTGTCAGTGAGGTAGTAGGCTTCGGTTTCGATGATGCGCGCGGCCAGCCACAGGTCGCCGTGGCGATGGCGGATGACCTTGCCCAGCAGGGCCTTGGCCAGGGTCTGGGCGTCGCGGTCGAAAAAGCTGTCGGGCAAGGCTGGCATGCGGGCAGTTCGTGGCAGGAGAGGCGGGGATGATAGCAATGAATGGCTTAATCGAGGCTGAATCGAGCGTCATGTTGGCTGTGCTGGCTTCTTCGCGGGTGTGGCACAGGTTCCAGGCCTTGTGAAATCACTGTAGGAGCGGGCTTGCCCGCGAAAGGGCCTCAACAGGAGCACGAAATTTCGATATCCCCGGTTACATCTTTCCTGCACATTGCCCCAGCCATTTTCTACCATCCGCCACCCGCCGCTGGGCGTACACCTGCGCGGCAGTTATAATCAGCCGATTTCCCCTTCGCCAAGACACCGAACCCATGACTGAGTCCGTTCTTGACTATATGACCCGCCTGGGTCGCGCTGCCCGTGAGGCTTCCCGGGTGATCGGCCGTGCCAGCACCGCGCAAAAGAACCGCGCCCTGCAAGCCGCCGCCGAGGCACTGGATGCCGCCCGTGCCGAGCTCACCGCTGCCAACGAACTGGATTTGGCTGCTGGCCGCGCCAATGGCCTGGAACCAGCCCTGCTCGACCGCCTGGCCCTGACCCCGGCGCGCATCGACAGCATGATCACCGGCCTGCGCCAGGTGGCCAGCCTGCCGGACCCGGTCGGCGCCATCCGTGACATGAGCTACCGCCCATCGGGTATCCAGGTCGGCAAGATGCGCACGCCGCTGGGGGTGATCGGGATCATCTACGAATCGCGCCCGAACGTCACCATCGATGCTGCCAGCCTGTGCCTGAAGTCGGGTAACGCGACCATCTTGCGTGGCGGCTCCGAAGCCATCCATTCCAACCGCGCCATTGCCACGTGCATCCAGCGTGGCCTGGCCGCAGCCAACCTGCCGGCTGCCGTGGTGCAAGTGGTCGAGACCACTGACCGTGAAGCCGTGGGCGCGCTGATCAGCATGCCGGAGTTCGTCGACGTCATCGTCCCGCGCGGTGGCCGTGGCCTGATCGAACGCATCAGCCGTGATGCCCGCGTGCCGGTGATCAAGCACCTGGATGGCATCTGCCACATTTATGTCAGCCAGCATGCCGACCTGGACAAGGCCTGGAACGTGGCCTTCAACGCCAAGACCTACCGCTACGGCATCTGCGGCGCCATGGAAACGCTGTTGGTCGACCGGCAGGTGGCCGAGCGTTTCCTGCCGGAGATGGCCCGCCGCTTCCAGGAGAAAGGCGTGGAGCTGCGTGGCTGTGAGCGTACGCGGGCGATCATTGACGCCAAGCCGGCCACCGAAGATGACTGGCACACCGAATACCTCGATGCGATCCTGTCGATCCGCGTCGTCGATGGCCTGGATCAGGCCATCGAGCACATCAACCACTACGGCTCGCACCATACCGACTCGATCATCAGCGAACACCAGGGCGAAGCCCGCCAGTTCATGGCTGAAGTCGACTCGGCATCGGTCATGCTCAATACCCCGACCTGTTTCGCCGACGGCTTCGAGTACGGCTTGGGCGCGGAAATCGGCATTTCCACCGACAAGCTGCATGCCCGGGGCCCGGTCGGCCTGGAAGGCCTGACCTGCGAAAAGTACGTGGTGATCGGTGACGGCCAACTGCGCGGCCAGGGGACCTGCTGAGTTGAGCAAGGCCCAGGCAGCCCGGCGCATCGGCATTCTAGGCGGCACCTTCGACCCCGTGCACATCGGCCACCTGCGCAGCGCGCTGGAAGTGGCCGAGTTCATGGGGCTGGACGAGCTGCGCCTGCTGCCCAATGCCCGGCCGCCGCACCGCGATACCCCGCAGGTGGCTGCGCAAGACCGTCTGGCCATGGTCCGCGAAGCGGTGCAGGGCGTGGCGTGCCTGAGTGTCGACGCCCGTGAACTGGCGCGTGACAAGCCGTCGTACACCATCGACACGCTGGAATCGATCCGCGCCGAACTGGCCGGCAACGACCAGCTGTTTCTGGTACTGGGCTGGGATGCCTTCTGTGGATTGCCCAGCTGGCACCGCTGGGAAGAATTGCTGCAACACTGTCACATCCTGGTGCTGCAACGCCCGGATGCCGACGTTGAACCCCCTGACGAGCTGCGCAACCTGCTGGCTGCGCGCTCGGAGAGCGATCCCACCGCCATGTCCGGCCCGGCGGGAAATATTTCGTTCGTCTGGCAGACACCGCTTGCGGTGTCGGCTACACAGATCCGACAGCTGCTGGCCAGCGGCAAATCGGTGAGGTTCCTGGTGCCGGACGCCGTACTGGCCTATATCGAGGCGCACGAACTGTATCGTGCGCCCAACTGACGGTGCCTCTGGCGCCTCATCCAACGAGTTGAACGAGTTTTATATGACCAAGCAGAAAATTTACGGCGAAGAACTGGTCGCAGTGACCAAGGCCGCGCTGGAAGACGTCAAGGCCCAGGACATCCAGGTCATCGACGTGCGCGAGAAGCACAGCCTGACCGACTACATGATCATTGCCACCGGTACCTCCAACCGCCAGATCAACGCGATGGCCGAAAAGGTCCGTGAAGCGGTCAAGGCCAAGGGTGCCCAGCCGCTGGGTGAAGAAGGCAAGGGCGACAGCGACTGGGTGCTGCTGGACCTGAACGACGTCATCGTCCACATGATGACTGCCGCTGCCCGCCAGTTCTACGACCTGGAGCGCCTGTGGCAGGGTGCCGAGCAAAGCCGTGCTGCCGATGGCAAACACCACAGCCCGGACCATGCTCACGAGTACTCCGACAAGCTCAAAGACCGCGAATAAGGACAGCGCTGTGCGTCTGCGCCTGATTGCGGTCGGCTCGCGCATGCCGAAGTGGGTCGAGGAAGGCTGGCATGAATATGCCAAGCGCCTGCCTGCCGAGCTGTCGCTGGAGCTGGTGGAAATCCCGCTGAATACCCGTGGCAAGAATGCCGACGTCGCCCGTCTGATCCGTCAGGAGGGCGAAGCCATGCTGAGCAAGGTACAGCCCGGGGAACGCATCGTCACCCTCGAGGTCCATGGCAAGCCCTGGAGTACCGAGCAGCTGGCGACCGAGCTGGACCGCTGGCGGCTGGATGCGCGCACGGTCAATTTGATGGTGGGAGGCCCGGAAGGCCTGGCGCCTGAGGTTTGCGCGCGCGCCGAGCAACGCTGGTCGCTGTCGCCGCTGACCCTGCCGCACCCGTTGGTAAGGATACTCATCGGCGAGCAGATCTACCGCGCCTGGACCGTTTTGTCCGGGCACCCTTACCACAAATGAGCCTGTAAGCAGTCCGATGTCGCAGCCGATCCGTCTCAAGGACCACGAGAAAGACGCCCGCCTGGTGCGTAACCGCGTCGTGGTCGGCGCAGTGGCGATCATGTTGCTTATCTGCGTGCTGATCGCGCGGCTGTACTACCTGCAGATCATCCAGTACGACTACCACTCGACGCTGTCGGAGAACAACCGGGTGCATGTGCAGCCGATCCCGCCTACCCGCGGGCTGATCTTCGACCGCAACGGGGTGATCGTGGCCGACAACCGGCCCAGCTTCAGCCTGTCGATGACCCGCGAACGTGCGGGAAACTGGCAGGAAGTACTGGACACCATCGTCGAAGTGCTGGAGCTGACGGATGATGACCGCGCCCTGTTCGAGAAGCGCATGCGCCAGGGGCGCCGGCCGTTCGAACCGGTGCCGATCCTGTTCGAACTCAACGAAGAGCAGATCGCCCGCGTTGCGGTGAACCAGTTCCGCTTGCCAGGCGTTGAGGTGGTGGCCCAGTTGGTACGGCATTACCCGCAGGGCGCGCACTTTGCGCATTCGGTGGGCTATGTGGGGCGGATCAACGAAAAAGAGCTGAAAACCCTCGACCCAGTGAACTACAGCGGCACCCACCATATCGGCAAGACCGGCATCGAGCGCTTCTACGAAGATGCCCTGCACGGGCAGGTGGGTTACGAGGAAGTCGAGACCAACGCCCGTGGCCGCGTGCTGCGGGTGCTCAAGCGCACCGACCCCAAGCCTGGCAAGGACATTGTGCTGAGCCTTGACATCAAGCTGCAGGAGGCCGCTGAAGCCGCCCTGGGTGGCCGCCGTGGTGCGGTGGTGGCGCTCGACCCGCGAACAGGCGAAGTCCTGGCCATGGTTAGCCAGCCAAGCTTCGACCCCAACCTGTTTGTCACCGGCATCAGTTTCAAGGCGTATGCCGAATTGCGCGACTCGATCGATCGGCCGCTGTTCAACCGTGTTCTGCGGGGCCTGTACCCGCCGGGTTCGACCATCAAGCCGGCGGTGGCCATCGCCGGCCTTGACAGTGGCGTGGTCAATGCCAGCAGCCGGGTGTTCGACCCGGGCTACTATCAGTTGCCCAACTACGACCACAAATACCGTAACTGGAACCGCTCCGGTGATGGCTGGGTCGACCTGGACACTGCGATCATGCGCTCCAATGACACCTACTTCTACGACCTTGCGCACAAGATGGGCATCGATCGGCTGTCCAGCTACATGAACAAGTTCGGTATCGGCCAGCGGGTGTCCCTCGACATGTTCGAAGAATCTGCCGGGCTGATGCCGTCGCGCGAGTGGAAGCGCGCCACCCGCCGCCAGGCCTGGTTCCCCGGCGAAACCCTGATTCTCGGCATTGGCCAAGGCTACATGCAGGCCACGCCGTTGCAACTGGCCCAGGCCACTGCGCTGATCGCCAACAAGGGCGTGTGGAACCGTCCGCACCTGGCCAAGACCATCGAAGGCCAGCAGCCGGTAGACGAGAACCCGATGGAAGACATCGTGCTGCGTGACAAGTCTGACTGGGCCAAGGTTACCCATGGTATGGAGCAGGTGATGCACAACGCCCGTGGTACCGCGCGCAAGGCTGCTGCCGGCGCCCAGTACCGCATTGCCGGCAAGAGCGGTACCGCCCAGGTGGTGGCGATCAAGCAGGGCGAGAAATACGACCGCAACAAGCTCCAGGAACGCCACCGCGACCACGCGCTTTTCGTCGCCTTTGCCCCGGCCGAAGCCCCGAAAATAGTGGTTTCGGTGATGGTCGAGAACGGTGAGTCCGGCTCGGGTGTGGCAGCGCCCGTGGTACGCCAGATCATGGACGCCTGGTTGCTCGACGAAAATGGCCGGCTCAAGCCCGAGTTCGCGCCTGCCACCGTTACCCAGGAATCGGCCCTGTGATGAACAATTTCGATCGCATGCTCTCCAGCGAGGATGTGATGCGTCGGCGCGCCAGCTTCTTGCAGCGCATTCATGTCGATGGCCCCTTGCTTATCATCCTGCTGACCCTCGCGGCCGGCAGCCTGTTCGTTCTCTATTCGGCCAGTGGCAAGAACTGGGACCTGCTGCTCAAGCAGGCCACCTCGTTCGGTATCGGTCTGGTGTCGATGTTCGTCATTGCCCAGCTGGAGCCGCGCTTCATGGCCCGTTGGGTGCCGCTGGCGTACCTGGCCGGGGTGCTGTTGCTGGTGGTGGTGGACGTGATGGGCCACAACGCCATGGGCGCCACGCGCTGGATCAATATTCCCGGGGTCATCCGCTTCCAGCCCTCGGAGTTCATGAAGATCATCATGCCGGCGACCATCGCCTGGTACCTGTCCAAGCGCACCTTGCCGCCGCACCTGAAACACGTGGCAATAAGCCTGGTATTGATCGGCGTGCCGTTCATTCTTATCGTCCGTCAGCCGGACCTGGGTACAGCACTGCTGATCCTTGCCTCCGGCGCCTTCGTGCTGTTCATGGGCGGGTTGCGCTGGCGCTGGATCCTGAGCGTGCTGGCCGCGACAGTGCCGGTAGCGGTGGCAATGTGGTTCTTCGTCATGCACGACTACCAGAAGCAGCGGGTACTGACCTTCCTCGACCCGGAAAGCGACCCGTTGGGCACCGGCTGGAACATCATCCAGTCCAAGGCGGCCATCGGCTCGGGCGGGGTATTCGGCAAGGGCTGGCTGCTCGGTACCCAGTCGCACCTGGACTTCCTCCCGGAAAGCCATACCGACTTCATCATTGCCGTGCTCGGCGAGGAATTCGGCCTGGTCGGCATTTGCATGTTGCTGATCGTCTACCTGCTGCTGATCGGCCGTGGCCTGATGATTACCGCGCAAGCGCAGACGCTGTTCGGCAAATTGTTGGCGGGCAGCCTGACCATGACCTTCTTTGTTTATGTGTTCGTCAATATCGGGATGGTCAGCGGCCTTCTGCCTGTGGTGGGGGTGCCGCTGCCTTTTATCAGCTATGGCGGAACATCGTTGGTGACGCTGTTGTCAGCGTTTGGCGTTCTCATGTCGATCCATACGCACCGCAAATGGATCGCACAGGTTTGAATAAGGTGAAGAATTTCATGCAAGCAGTGCGTAACTGGGCTGCCCGTTGTGCGCCGTGGATCGGCGCGGTGGGCCTGTTCGGCGCTGTACAGCTGGCCCATGCCGGCGATTACGACGGTTCGCCGCAGGTAACCGAGTTCGTTGGCGAGATGAGCCGCGACTACGGCTTTGCCCCCGAACAATTGATGGGCGTGTTCCGTGAGGTACAGCGCAAGCAGTCCATCCTCGATGCCATTTCCCGCCCGGCGGAACGGGTAAAACCGTGGAAAGACTACCGGCCGATGTTCATCACCGATGCGCGCATTGCCCGCGGTGTGGACTTCTGGCGCCAGCATGAGGCGGTACTGGCGCGTGCCGAGCAAGAGTACGGCGTGCCGGCGCAGTACATTGTCGCGATCATCGGAGTGGAGACCTTCTTTGGCCGCAATACCGGCAACTACCGGGTGATCGATGCCTTGTCGACACTGGGCTTCGACTACCCGCCACGGGCCGAGTTCTTCCGCAAGGAACTGCGCGAATTCCTGCTGCTGGCCCGTGATGAGCAGCTCGACCCGCTGACACTCAAGGGCTCCTACGCCGGCGCCATGGGCTTGCCGCAGTTCATGCCAAGCAGCTTTCGCAATTACGCGGTGGACTTCGACGGCGACGGCCACATCAATATCTGGAACAACCCGGACGATGCCATCGGCAGCGTGGCCAACTACTTCAAGCGCCACGGCTGGGTCGCCGGTGAGGGTGTGGTCAGCCGCGCCTGGGTCCAGGGTGAGCGCGCCGACCAGGGCCTGACCACCGGCATCGAGCCGGTCAAGACAGTAGGGGAGTTGCGTAGCTTGGGCTGGTCGGTTCATGATTCGCTGCGCGATGATCTGCCGGTTACCGCTTTCCGTCTCGAGGGTGACAATGGCCCCGAATACTGGATGGGCCTGAAGAACTTCTACGCGATCACTCGCTACAACCGCAGCGTGATGTATGCCATGGCGGTGCATCAGCTCGCGGAACAGCTGGTTCAAGTACGAGGCGTCAAGTAATGCGCGCAATCATCTCTGCCAACACGTTCAAGCTGCTCACGTGCCTCGCCGTTGGCGTGGTGCTGGCCAGTTGCTCCTCCAGCCGCCCGACCCAGCAAAGCAGTGGCAACGTCGTGCGCAGCCAGCCAGGCCTGGATATCAACCGGGCGCACAAGGATGGCGCGCCGTGGTGGGACGTGGATGTGAACAAGATCCCCGATGCCACGCCGACCGTGCATACCGGTAACTACAAGGCCAACCCTTACACGGTGCTGGGCAAGACCTACTACCCGATGCAGGACTCGCGCAACTACCGTGCCGAGGGTACCGCATCGTGGTACGGCACCAAGTTCCACGGGCAGAACACTGCCAACGGCGAACTGTACGACCTGTACGGCATGAGCGCCGCGCACAAGACCCTGCCACTGCCGGCCTACGTCAAGGTGACCAACCTGGCCAACGGCCGCAGCGTGATCCTGCGGGTCAATGACCGTGGCCCGTTCTACTCCGACCGTATCATCGACTTGTCCTATGCGGCGGCGAAAAAGCTCGGCTATGCCGAGATCGGCACTGCGCATGTACGCGTCGAGGGCATCGATCCGCAGCAGTGGTGGGCGCAGCGTGGCCAGACACCGCCGATGGTGCTGAAAGAGCCACAAGTGGCGCAAACCCAGGCAATCCCGGCCAATACCGGGCGCGTCGAGCAATGGACCCCACCACCCCAGCAGCACGCGGCGCCAGTGGTGCCGGTGCAGGTGGGTGGCAACAACGTACCTGGCGGCAACGGCGGCAGCTTCCTGCAGGTAGGCGCCTTCGCCAACCCGGACGCTGCCGAGTTGCTGCGCTCCAAGCTCAGCACAATGGTCAGCGCGCCGGTGTTCATCAGCTCTATCGTGCGTAACCAGCAGACCCTGCACCGTGTGCGCCTGGGGCCAATCGGTAGCCAGGGCGAGATCCAGCAGGCACAAGACAGCATCCGCCTGGCGAACTTGGGCCAGGCCAAGCTGGTCACAGCAGACTGACCGCGTCGCCTTCTTCGCGGGTAAACCCACTCCCACAGGGTTTTGCATATCACTGTGGGAGCGGGTTTACCCGCGAAGCAGGCAATACCAAACTGTCGGTTTTGTCATGAATTGCCGGGCGCGGCCATGTACAATGACGGCTTTTGCCCGCAGCGACATAAAGCCGCACGTTTGCGGGCCAGGCCTACGGCCATAAAACCAGACTGACTGGCGCTGGGCACATGATCTTGCCCAGGGAACATCTCAGACCATTAGCGATTTTCGAGAGACGGATGAACATCACCAACCTTGCCAAACGACTTTGCCTGCCCGTACTGCTGATGATCACGCCTGCCGCCTTCGCGGCTGAGCAGATGACACCTGCACCACCGCAACTGGCAGCCAAGTCCTACGTACTCATGGATGCGTCCAGCGGCAACGTGCTGGTCGAGAACAACGGTGACGAGCGCCTGCCGCCGGCCAGCCTGACCAAGCTGATGACCGCCTACATCGCCACCCTGGACATCCGCCGCGGCCAGATCGGCGAAAACGACCCGGTTACCGTCAGCGAAAACGCCTGGCGTACCGGCGGTTCGCGCATGTTCATCAAGGTGGGCAGCCAGGTCACTGTCAGCGACCTGCTGCACGGCATCATCATCCAGTCCGGTAACGACGCTTCGGTCGCCCTGGCCGAGCACATTGCCGGCAGCGAAGACGCTTTTGCCGACATGATGAACAAGACGGCTGCCGACCTGGGCATGACCAACAGCCACTTCATGAACCCGACCGGCCTGCCGAACCCGGAGCACTACTCGTCGGCGCATGACATGGCAACCCTGGCCCGTGCGATTATCACCGTCGACCCGGCCCACTACGCCATCTACTCGCAAAAAGAGTTCTTCTGGAACAACATCAAGCAGCCTAACCGCAACCTGCTGCTGTGGCGTGACAAGACCGTCGATGGCTTGAAAACCGGCCATACCGACGAAGCCGGTTATTGCATGGTGGCTTCGGCCGTTCGTGACGGCCAACGCCTGATCGCCGTGGTGTTCGGCACCAACAGCGAGCAATCGCGTGCTGCCGAGACCCAGAAGCTGCTGACCTACGGTTTCCGCTTCTTCGAAACCCAGACCTTCTACCAGAAGGGCACCGAGCTGACCCAGGCTCCGGTATGGAAAGGCGCCACCGGCCAAGTCAAGGCAGGCCTGGCTGACGACCTGACCATGACTATGCCTAAAGGCCAATTGAAGCGCCTTCAGGCTTCGATGACCATGAACCCGCAACTCACCGCGCCAATCGCCAAAGGTGACGTGATCGGCAAAGTGGAAGTCAAACTGGACGAGAAAGTGGTTCACAGCGCCGACCTGATCGCCCTTGATGGCGTCGAGGAAGGTGGTTTCTTCCGCCGTATGTGGGATAGCATCCGTCTATTCTTCTATGGGTTGTTCAACTGATACGTGACCTGCATACCCCCGCGCATCACGCGGGGGTGTTGTTGTTGCCACGGCTTACGAGGCCGTTTCCGCCATGAGCGAACCAGACGTAAAGTCGCACAAGATCGAATTCCCTTGCGGCGATTACCCGATCAAGGTCATCGGTGACACCGTTGTCGGCTTCAAGGACACGGTCATCGAGATTCTCAGCAAGCACGCCAAAGTCGACCTTTCCACCCTGGCCGAGCGCCAGAGCAAGGAAGGCAAGTACACCACCGTGCAGTTGCACATCGTTGCTGAAAGCGAGAACCAGCTGCACGATATCAACAGCGCCCTGCGCGCTACCGGCATCGTGAAAATGGTGCTCTGATGTCCGCCTGCCTCGGTTTTCGCGAGCTTGGCCTGCAGCCCTACGAACCGGTGCTGGAGGCCATGCGTCGCTTCACCGAGCAGCGCAGCCCGGACAGCCAGGACGAAATCTGGTTGGTCGAGCACCCTGCGGTCTTCACCCAGGGCCAGGCCGGCAAGGCCGAGCACCTGCTGGTACCGGGCGACATCCCGGTGGTGCAGACCGACCGCGGCGGCCAGGTGACCTACCATGGCCCCGGGCAGTTGGTGGCCTACCTGCTGCTGGATGTACGCCGGCTGGGCTTTGGCGTGCGTGAGCTGGTCAGCCGTATCGAGCAGACCCTCATCGACCTGCTCGCCAGCTATGCCGTACAGGCGTCAGCCAAGCCTGATGCCCCGGGCGTCTATGTCGATGGAGCGAAAATCGCCTCCCTCGGCCTGCGAATTCGCAACGGCCGTTCGTTTCACGGCCTTGCCCTGAACGTGGACATGGACCTTGCGCCATTCCGCCGAATCAACCCCTGCGGTTATGCGGGGCTGGCCATGACCCAGCTGCGCGATCTGGCAGGCCCGATCGAACTCGACGAGGTCAGGACAAGGCTGCGCGGACAGCTGGTCAAGCACCTCGACTACGCTGAGCAGACGACCCTCACGGGCGGAATCGACTGAATATGACAACTGTGCAAGAAGCCGTGCCGAACCTGATACCTACCCAGGATGCCACCCCGCGCCCAGCGCCGAAGAAGGTGGAAGCTGGGGTAAAACTGCGTGGCGCCGACAAGGTGGCGCGCATCCCGGTGAAGATCATCCCTACCGACGAGCTGCCGAAGAAGCCCGACTGGATTCGCGTGCGCATTCCGGTCTCGCCCGAGGTAGACCGTATCAAGCAGCTGCTGCGCAAGCACAAACTGCACAGTGTGTGTGAAGAGGCCTCTTGCCCGAACCTGGGCGAATGCTTCTCCGGCGGCACCGCCACCTTCATGATCATGGGTGACATCTGCACCCGTCGTTGCCCGTTCTGCGACGTTGGCCATGGCCGGCCGAAGCCGCTGGACCTGGATGAGCCGAAAAACCTGGCGGTCGCCATTGCCGACCTGCGCCTGAAGTACGTGGTGATCACCTCGGTGGACCGCGACGACTTGCGCGACGGTGGCGCCCAGCACTTTGCCGACTGTATCCGCGAAATCCGCGCGCTGTCGCCAGGCGTGCAACTGGAAACCCTGGTGCCGGACTATCGCGGCCGCATGGACGTTGCACTGGAAATCACTGCACAAGAGCCGCCGGATGTGTTCAACCACAACCTCGAAACCGTACCGCGCCTGTACAAGGCTGCGCGCCCGGGTTCGGACTACGACTGGTCGCTGGATCTGCTGCAGAAGTTCAAGCAGTTGGTACCGCATGTACCGACCAAGTCTGGCCTGATGCTCGGCCTGGGCGAAACCGACGAAGAAGTGATCGAAGTCATGCACCGTATGCGCGAGCATGACATCGACATGCTCACCCTCGGCCAGTACCTGCAGCCGTCGCGCAGCCATTTGCCGGTGCAGCGTTTCGTTCACCCGGACACCTTCGCCTGGTTTGCCGAAGAAGGCTACAAGATGGGCTTCAAGAACGTCGCCTCCGGCCCGTTGGTACGTTCTTCGTACCACGCCGACCAGCAGGCGCACGAAGCCAAGATCAAGCTCTGAGCCCGCTCTGAGCTACCCATGCCGATGCACGCCGAAAGGCGGCATCGGCATTTTTGTTTGTGCCCCACATGCTGCAAGGAGCCGCGATGAATTGCGCCGAAACCGTCCTGCCTGGCCTGCCAACCGCGTTGCCGGCCAATGCCTGTTTTGCCATTGTTGCACCGGCGGGTGCGGCGCGGCTGGATACGCACAAAGTCAACCAGTGGTTCCTCGACCGTGGCTACAGCTGCCGTATCTACCCAGGTGCGCTGCAGGCCCAAGGCTATCTGGCGGGGCCGGACGAGCAGCGCCTGCTGGACCTGCACGGTGCCTTTGCCGACCCGGCCATCGACGCCATCCTGTGCATGCGTGGCGGTTACGGCAGCATGCGCCTGCTTGACCGGCTCGACTTCGAGCTGATTCGGCGCAACCCCAAGCCACTGATCGGCTACAGCGATATTACTGCGTTACACACGGCGCTTTACCGGCACAGTGGGCTGGTCACCTTCCATGGCGGGATGCTCAATGCTGACTTGCTGGGGGCCAAATTGGCGCCGACCGAGTCGTCGTTGTTGGCGCAGTTGGGCGGGCACGTGCGGTCGGGTGAGCCGATCGTGCACCCGGCCGACCATGCCTTGAGCAGTGTGTTGCCAGGTGTGGCTAGCGGGCCGCTGCTGGGGGGTAACCTGTCGATGTTGGGCGCGACCATGGGCACGCTTGCCGAACTGGACACCCGGGGTTGCATCCTGTTTATCGAGGACGTCAATGAGCCGTTGTACCGGGTGGACCGGCTGCTGACCCAGTTGCGTCTGGCGGGCAAGCTGCAGGGGATCAAGGGCGTGCTGGTGGGAGACTTTGCCGGGATTACAACGGCGGCGCTGACGCCGTTGCTGGAGGACATTTTTGCGCCGCTCGGAGTGCCGGTGCTGGCGGGGTGGCGCAGTGGGCACTGTGACCCGAATGTGTGCTTGCCGTTGGGGGTTCGGGTGCGGCTGGACAGTGATCAGCAGAGTCTGGTGTTGGAGCAGGATCTGTTCAAGGCTTGAGATTGCCGGGGGCTGCTTTGCAGCCCATCGCGACACAAGGCCGCTCCTACAGAGAATCGTGGCGCAGTGTGCTTGCGCGATCCCCTGCAGGAACGGCCTTGTGTCGCGAAAGGGGCGCAAAGCCCGGTAATCTCACTGTTGACGCAGGCTCTCAAGTAACTTGTGCGTCGGGTACCCATCCGCCGGCCACCCCAGCCCCTGCTGGGCATTGCGAATGGCTTTGCGGGTATTGGCGCCGATGATGCCATCGGCATTGCCTGCGTCATGCCCGCGGCTGTTCAACAGGTTCTGCAACTCCATACGCTCGCTGCGGCTCAGCGGCAGGTCTTCCTTCGGCCAACTGCCGGCAATGAAGCCCCAGCCGCTGAAACGATCGCCCAGCAGGCTTACTGCCAGCGCATAGGACGAAGAGTTGTTGTACTTGAGGATGGCGCGGAAGTTGTCCAGTACCAGGAATGCGGGCCCGCGCGCGCCGGCTGGTAGCAGCAGAGCGGCTGACAGCTGGTTGCTACCTGCAGGAAGCTGAGTGCCTGCAGGCAGTTTAACGCCCATCGCCAGCCATTCGCTCACGGGTTTGCGCAGCGCGCCATCGGCTTGCCAGTAATCGAACCCGGCCGGCACTTGTACTTCGAAGCCCCACGGCTGACCACGCTTCCAGCCAGAGCTTTGCAGGTAGTGCGCAGTCGAGGCCAGGGCGTCTGGAGTGCTGTTCCAGATATCGCGGCGGCCATCACCATCAAAGTCCACCGCATGGGTGTTGTAGGTGGTCGGGATGAACTGGGTCTGGCCCATGGCGCCGGCCCACGAGCCGCGCATGGTCTCGGGCTGGATGTCACCATGCTGGATGATCTGCAGGGCGGCGATCAGCTGGTCCTGGGCGAACTGCGGGCGACGGCCCTCGTAGGCCAGCGTGGCCAGCGAGCGAATGACCGACTTGTTGCCCTGGAACTGGCCAAAGTTGCTTTCCATGCCCCACACCGCGACTAGCACCTGGCGGTCGACACCATAGCGCTGCTCGATGCGCGTCAGCAGTTCTGCGTTCTGCTCCAGCAACTTTTTGCCGTTGCGCACACGCAGTGGCGACAAGGCGCCATCGAGGTACTCCCATACCGGGCGGGTGAATTCAGGCTGGCTACGGTCTGCCTTGATCACGTCCATGTCGGGGGTGACGCCGAGGAAGGCGCGGTCGAACGTGCCTGGCGAGATGCCGGCTTGCAGGGCTTGCTGGCGGAAGCCTGCCTGCCACTGGGCGAAGGTTTGCAGAGGCTGGATTTCAGTGCTGACGTCGGGCGTTGTGCCGGGCACAGTCACCACTGGAGCAGGTTGGGCAGGGGCCAGCGGCAGCGCGTCGGCGGCGGTGGGTTTTTCCGCGCAGGCAACGAGCAGGATGAAGCTGGAGGCCGCGATCAGCTGGCGGGTTTCCCAACGGGGAAGAAGACGGAAGAGCATGCACAGATCCAGAATTGCAGGTCAGGTGACGACCATACCATGCCTGCGCTTGCGATGCTTTCATGCAGCCAAAAAGTAGGAAGCCTCCCAATCTCTCGATTGGAAGGCTTCGCGGCGGTAGCTGCCTTTGCCCTTTTGCGGTTGTTCCTGGCGGCAGCGGAACAGCGGTTGGGCGATGATCGATTTGGCCTTGTTGGGGCCGTGCTTTTTCGGCTTTTTGCTCATGGCGGGGTTCCCGGGTTGGGTGGGTTTTGGGTCGCACTGTAGGGCTGGGAGCGGGGTGGGGCCAATTGATTGTGTTTATGGCCGAGATCCTGGCGCTAAGTCTGAGCCAGGCAGCGGACCTGTGGGAGCGGCTTTACCCGCGAAGAATACGACGCGGTGTATGGCACCGGCTTCGCCGGTAAACCCGTTCCCACAGGGGCCCGGTTATTCGGGAGGTAGCGCCAGGCGCTGGCCAGCCATCAACAGCGACAACCGCGCAAGGCCGGTCCAGGGAGAACCCTCGGCCTGCCCCTTGATTTGCGCATCGATGCGCTGGGCATCCTGCAGCAACTGCGCCCAGCGTTGTGCCGACAGGCGCTGCAGGGCCTTGCTGACCAACGGCCTGCGTTTGTCCCAGACCGGCGGGCGGGCCTGGCTGAAGGCTTTTTCCAGCGGCACGCCCTGGCTGAACTGCTGGGCCAGCCCGGCAAGCTGGCGCAACTCACGGGCCAGGGCCCAGAGAATTACCGGTGGCTCCACGCCTTCGCCGCGCAAGCCTTCGAGCATGCGCAGAGCATGTGCGGCTTCGCCGTTGAGAATGGCATCGACCAGGCCGAAGACATCGAAGCGGGCGCTGTCGGCGACAGCCGACTGCACGGTTTCCACGGTGATCTGGCTGCCTTCGGCCAGCAGCTTGAGCTTTTCGATTTCCTGCGCGGCGGCCAGCAGGTTGCCTTCCACGCGTGCGGCAATCAGGTCGACTGCGTCACGCTGTGCCGTCAGGCCCGCCTGCTGCAGGCGCTGGTTGATCCACTGGGGCAGTTGGTGCACATCCACCGGCCAGATCTGGATGAACTGGCAATGGGCGCCTTCGATCAAGGCCTTGCCCCATTTGGTCTTCTGCGCGCTGCCGTCAAGTTTGGGCAGGCTGACCAGCAGCAGGGTATCTTCGGCGGGGTTGGCGCAGTACTCCATTAGCGCCGCGGCGCCCTTGTCGCCGGGCTTGCCCGAGGGCAGGCGCAGTTCCAGCAGGCGGCGCTGGGCGAACAGCGACAGGCTCGCGCCAGCCTGGAGCAGGGTGCCCCAGTCGAAGTTGGCGTCTGCACTGAATACCTGACGTTCGTCAAAACCTTGCTGGCGCGCGGCATTGCGGATGGCGTCGGCGGCTTCCTGACACAACAGCGGGTCGTCGCCGCTGACCACGTAGACCGGGGCCAGAGCGCCTTGCAGGTGCTTGTTGAGTTGGGCGGGGGCGAGCTTCATGGGGAACAGGCGGGGCACCCGAGGACGCCCCGCACGGGCTTAGTTGCCCGGTATTTCCAGTGGCGATTGCTGCGGCGTTTCCGCCTGCTGGCGGCGTGCAGCCTCCAGTGCGGCAGCTTCTGCCTGGGCACGCTGGTCGGCCTTGTGTTGCAGTTCGTCCAGCTGGGCTGGCGTCAGCTGCTGCAGGCGCACAACCATGGCGTTGACCAGGTCACGACGCATTTCCTGGCGGGAACGTGCAGCTTCCTGTTCGGAACCGGTGATGTTCGAGCCGTCACGCACGTAGACCTTGCGTACTTCCAGCTTGTCGCTCAGCAGCTCCAGGTTGTTCAGGCCCTGGATGCTGTAGTTGAGTTCGGTGGTCAGCTCGTACTCGGCAGTGCGGTTGCCGCTGTTGTAGCTGGCCGAGCGCTCGCGCTCCTGCTCGTTGGTCAGCACCAGGCGGTAAGGCGCGCCGGTGTGCACATTGACGCCGCTGTTCTTGAGGACCTGGCGCAGTTCAGTCACGGTAGCCCCGTAGGCATCACGCGCGCTCACGTCCATTTCCTTGATGCTCAACTCGTTGGTGCCAGTACCGCGCAGCTGGAAACCGCAGGCGCTGAGCATGACCGCCAGGCCGATTAGCAGCAGATTGCGTTTGATCATGTTGAAGCTCCCTTGTGGGCCTGTTCCGCCCGCCCGCAATGGCTGCGGGCGGGCGTTGCCATCAGTTGGCGACGATGTTGACCAGCTTGCCCGGTACCACGATGACCTTGCGGATGGCCAGGCCATCGATGAAGCGCAGGACGTTTTCGTTGCTGCGCGCGGCAGCTTCGATTTCTTCGCGGCTGGCAGCAGCCGGCATTTCGACCTGGCCACGCAGCTTGCCATTGACCTGCACCACCAGGGTGACGGTGTCCTGGACCAGCGCGGCTTCGTCGACGGCCGGCCAGCCGGCGTCGATCACGGCCTGCTGGTGGCCCAGTTGCTGCCACAGCTCGTGGGAGATGTGCGGGGTGATCGGCGCCAGCAGCAGGGTTACGGCTTCCAGGCCTTCCTGCAGCAGGGCGCGGTCCTGGTCAGTGGCTTGCGGGGCCTTTTCCAGTACGTTCATCACGGTCATCACCTGGGCGATGGCGGTGTTGAACTTGTGGAACTGGCCGACATCGGTGCTGGCCTGCTTGATGGCAGCGTGAATGGCGCGGCGGATGACCTTCTGCGCATCGTCCAGGGCGGCGACATCCAGCTTGCCCGGCAGGCCTTGGGCGACGTGAGCCTGGGCCAGGCGCCATACACGGCGCAGGAAGCGGCTGGCACCTTCGACACCGGAGTCGGACCACTCCAGGCTTGCGTCAGGTGGCGAGGCGAACATCATGAACAGGCGGCAGGTATCGGCGCCGTACTGGTCGATCATTGATTGTGGGTCGACGCCGTTGTTCTTCGACTTCGACATCTTCTCGGTGCCACCGATTTCTACCGGCAGGCCGTCGGTCTTCAGGCGGGCGCCAATGATCTTGGCCTTGGCATCGCGCTCGATTTCGACATCGGCCGGGTTGAACCAGTCCTTGCCGCCATTGCTGGCAACGCGGTAGTAGGTTTCGGCGACCACCATGCCTTGTGTCAGCAGGTTCTTGAACGGCTCGTTCGACGTGACCAGGCCTTCGTCGCGCATCAGCTTGTGGAAGAAGCGTGCGTACAGCAGGTGCAGGATGGCGTGTTCGATACCACCGATGTACTGGTCGACCGGCAGCCAGTGGTTGGCGGCTTTCGGGTCGACCAGGCCCTTGTCGTAGTTAGGCGAGGCGTAGCGGGCGAAGTACCAGGACGACTCGACGAAGGTGTCCATGGTGTCGGTTTCGCGCTTGGCCGCGGTGCCGCATTTCGGGCAGGTGCATGCGTAGAACTCAGGCATGCGCGCCAGAGGCGAGCCGGCACCGTCCGGTACCACGTTCTCCGGCAGGGTGACCGGCAGCTGGTCTTCCGGCACCGGCACATCGCCGCAGGACGGGCAGTGGATGATCGGGATCGGGCAGCCCCAGTAGCGCTGGCGGCTGATACCCCAGTCGCGCAGGCGGAACTGGGTGCGCGATTTGCCCAGCTCCTTGCGGATCAGGGCGGCTTCGATGGCGTCGAAGGCGCCGGCGAAGTCCAGGCCGTCGAACTCGGCGGAGTTGATCAGCTGGCCGTGCTCGCCGTAGGCGTCCTGCCACTCGCTGCCGACTTCATCGCCAGCGCTGGTGCGCACCACGGCCTTGACCGGCAGGTTGTATTTGTGGGCGAACTCGAAGTCACGCTCGTCATGAGCCGGCACGGCCATTACCGCGCCATCGCCGTAGTGCATCAGCACGTAGTTGGCGACCCATACCGGCAGCTTCTCGCCGGTCAGCGGGTGCTCGACCAGCAGGGAAGTGGCCATGCCTTTCTTCTCCTGGGTGGCCATGTCGGCTTCGGCGACGCTGCCGCCCTTGCACTCGTCGATGAACGCCTGCAGCGCCGGGTTGCCCTGGGCTGCCTGGGTGGCCAGCGGGTGCTCGGCGGCGACGGCGACATAGGTGGCGCCCATCAGCGTGTCGGGACGGGTGGTGAAGACCTTGAGGGTGCCTTCGTGGCCGATGCTGGCCTGGTCGTACGGGAACTGTACTTCCATGCCGCGCGACTTGCCGATCCAGTTACGCTGCATGGTCTTGACCTGCTCAGGCCAGCCCGGCAGTTCGTCGAGGCTTTCCAGCAGCTCGTCGGCGTAGTCGGTGATGCGGAAGTAGTACATCGGGATTTCGCGCTTTTCGATCAGCGCGCCCGAACGCCAGCCACGGCCATCGATGACCTGCTCGTTGGCCAGTACCGTCTGGTCTGCCGGGTCCCAGTTCACGGTACCGTTCTTGCGGTAGATGATGCCTTTCTCGAACAGGCGGGTGAACAGCCACTGCTCCCAACGGTAGTAGTCGGGTTTGCAGGTGGTGACTTCACGTGCCCAGTCGATGGCCAGGCCCAGGCTCTTGAGCTGGGTCTTCATGTAGTCGATGTTTTCGTATGTCCACTTGGCCGGGGCGACGTTGTTTTTCATCGCCGCGTTTTCTGCGGGCATGCCGAAGGCGTCCCAGCCCATCGGTTGAAGAACGTTCTTGCCCAGCATGCGCTGGTAGCGGGCAATCACGTCACCGATGGTGTAGTTGCGCACGTGGCCCATGTGTAGCTTGCCGCTCGGGTACGGGAACATCGATAGGCAATAGTAGGTGTCTTTGCCTGGCTGTTCGGTAACAGCGAACGATTGTTGCTCGTCCCAGAACTTCTGGGCGGCGGCTTCGATATCACGGGGCGTGTATTGTTCGTGCATGGCTACTTTTGGCTGAGAGAGAAGAGACCTTGTTCCAGGCAGCGGAACCTCGCTGCGTCCGGCACTCCGGTGTCATTTAGAGTGAACGCCGTAGCATACAGCAGCGCTGCGCATCGTGGGAAACCTTCGTTGCGAATGGCCGCTGGTCGCGGCGTCCGGCTGCTTTTCATGGCGCCGCTAAGCTCAGGTGTGGGGGGAGATAATCTTTATCTTCAATGAGGTGAACGGATGGGAGAGACGCAGCTACCCGCTATGAAACCGGAGCTTTACGAGCGCCTGATCGACCGGCTTGGCCTGGCCCTGGAAGTGGCCAGAACCTCGGTGCGATTGCGCGACGAGATGCCAGCCGAGCTGGAGTTGCGTGGCCTGAGCCACGCAGAGTTCGAAGTGATCAAGGCCTACCTGGAATCCCTCCCGGAGCGCCACAATGCCTCTGTCGGCAGTTACCCGCAAGCGGAGCCGACATCGGCCAAGATCATCTGGCTCAAGGACAAGAAACGCCCCGCCAATCCGGCGAGATCCAGGACGCTGCCACATCGCTAGCCGTTCAGGATGCCAGGCGCAGGCTAACGCGCGCCGGTTCTTCGACAGCACACAACTCACGATCGGCACCGGTCGCACCCTTGTTGACCGGCGCCGATCCTTCTAGGCTGCAGGCCTGCCAAGGAGCTGTGGCCGATGCCGATCCGATTTTTCATCAAACAATGGTTGATGCCGCCGGGCATCCTTTTCCTGCTGCTGCTTGCCGCCTGGTGGTTGCGTGCGCGACAGCCGCGGCTGGCGGTACTGTGCTTTGCCGTGGGGCTGGGTGGCCTGTGGTTGATGAGCCTGCCGCTTGTGGTGCAGAAAACGGCCCGGTTCCTGGAGACCGAGCCGCCGTTGGCGGTGAGTGGTTGGGCGAGGCTGGCCAGCCGCGCCGATGCCATCGTGGTGCTGGGCGCGGGGCGTGAACGGGGTGACCCGGCCTGGGGCGGTGGTGACCAGCCTACTGCCACGGCGCTGGAGCGCATGCGTTTTGCTGCGCAGTTGGCCAAGGCCTCGGGCTTGCCGGTGCTGACCAGTGGTGGGCTGCACTATGGCACGCCGCCGAGTGAGGCGCAGTTGATGGCTGATCGCCTGCATGAAGACTTTGCGGTCGAAGTGAAGTGGCGCGAGGAGGCCAGCCGCACGACCTGGGAAAATGCCCAGTTCACGGCCAAGGTGCTGCAGCCGCTGGGGATTCATCGTGTGGTGGTGGTGACCCAGGCCTGGCACATGCAGCGCTCGCGCTGGAGCTTTGAACAGGCGGGGTTCGAGGTGGTGCCGGCGCCCGTGGGGTTCCTGGGGCGGGACCACGCGCGGCCCTTTGGCGGGTTGCTGCCAGAGAGCCGGGCCATGTGGCAGAGCGGGCAGTTGTTTAATGAGGTGGTGGGGCTGGTGGGGTATCGGGTGTTTTATTGAGCCATGTGTTGCCTGTACCGGCCTCTTCGCGGGCAAGCCCGCTCCTACAGGGGCTCTCGCAACCTTTGTAGGGGCGGGCTTGCCCGCGAAGAGGCCGGTACAGAGAACATCATCAGACAGTTTTGGCAATACGCCCGGCCAGCAACGCCCAGCCCAGCAGCAATGCACAGACAATCGCCAACGGCCATGAATGCCATTGCAGGTACGGCGTCAGCTGCTGCATCGGCACTACCTCGCCATACAGCACTGCCTGCTGGAACTGCGGTATTTGCGTAGTAATGCGGCCAAACGGGTCGATCAGCGCGGTCACGCCGTTGTTGGTGGCGCGGATCATCCAGCGGCCGGCCTCCAGCGCACGCATCTGCGCCATCTGCAGGTGCTGCAGCGGGCCGATCGAGGTACCGAACCAGGTGTCGTTGCTGATGGTCAGCAGCAGGTCGCTACGCGCGGCCAGGCCGGCAGCAAACTCCGGGTAGACCACTTCGTAGCAAATGTACGGCGCAATCTGGTAGCCCTTGGCCTGCAGCAGCGGCTGGTCTTCCGGCCCGCGGGCGAAGTCCGACATCGGCAGGTTGAAGAACTCAATGGCGCCACGCAGCATGTCTTGCAGTGGCACGTACTCGCCAAACGGCACCAGCTTCTGCTTGAGGTAGGTGCCATCCCCTTCGCCAGTAACGGTGATGCCGTTGTAGTAGCGGCGCTGGTGGTGCACCTCTTCACGAACCGGTACGCCAGTAATCAGCGCGGAATGCCGCTCGGCGGCGAAGCGGCCCATCACGTCGATGTAGCCCTGGGCCTGGTCCTTGAGCACCGGTACCGCGGTTTCTGGCCATACCAGCAGGTCTACGGGTTTGGAGCTGAAGCTCAGGTCACGGTACAGCGCCAGTTGTGCGTCGATGTGCGCCGGGTCCCATTTCAGGTCCTGCTCGACGTTGCCCTGGATGGCCGCCACTTTCAACGGGTCGCCGGCTGGCTTGGTCCAGGCGTGGCCCTTGAGCGCCAGGCCCAGTGCCCATGGGGCCAGCAACAGGACAGCGGCAATGGCCAGGAACGACGGGCGGACGCGCAGGCGGTGCAGGTTGCACAGCAGGGCGGCAGTGAGGGCCAGGGTAAAGGAAATCAGCCACACCCCGCCCAGCGGCGCCAGGCCGGCCAGCGGGCCGTCCAGCTGGCTGTAGCCGGCATACAGCCAAGGGAAACCGGTGAGGAACCAGCCACGGAATGCCTCTTGCAGCAGCCACAGGGCAGCGAAGCACAGGGCATCGGCCAGTGGCGCTTCGTTACGCCGTAGCCAGCGGGCCCACAACCAGGTGGGCAAGGCGAAGAACCAGGCCAGGGCGGCGAAAAACGCCAGCAACAGCAGGATCGCCAGCAGCGGTGAGGCGCCGCCGTAGGTGTTCATGCTGACGTAGATCCACCAGGTACCTGCGCCATACAGGCCAAAACCGAACCACCAGCCACGCCACATGGCCTGGCGCGGGCTGAGCTCGCGAAGGCCCAGGTAGAGCAGGGCGATCGATAGTACGGCCAGCGGCCAGATATCGAACGGTGCCAGGGCCAGGAGGGTTGATGCGCCGGCCGCCAGGGCCAGCAGGTTACCGGGCCAGCCGGGGCGGGTGATCCAACGCATGTTTGTCCTTAACGGCTGATCGGAGTCAGGCGCAGCAAGTGTATCCGCCGGCTGTCGGCGTTGAGAATACGGAACTTGTAAGACCCGATCTCGGTGGTTTCGTTGCGCTTGGGCAAGTGGCCGAAAGCACTCATCACCAGGCCGCCGACCGTGTCGAACTCGTCATCGGAGAATTCACTGTCGAAGAACTCGTTGAAGTTTTCGATCGGGGTGAGCGCCTTGACCAGGAAGTCACCGCTGGGCAGTGGCTTGATGTAGCTGTCTTCCTCTACGTCGTGCTCGTCCTCGATATCGCCGACGATCTGCTCCAGCACGTCCTCGATGGTTACCAGGCCCGCCACACCGCCGTATTCGTCGATGACGATGGCCATGTGGTTATGGTTGGCGCGAAACTCGCGCAGCAGCACGTTCAGGCGCTTGGACTCGGGCACGAAGGTGGCCGGGCGCAGCAGGTCCTTGATGTTGAAGCTGTCGCCGTTCTCTTTGAGGATCAGCGGCAACAGGTCTTTGGCGAGCAGGATCCCGAGCACATCGTCGTGGCTTTCACCGATCACCGGGTAGCGGGAGTGCGCGGCGTCGATCACCGCCGGCAGGAATTCGCGCGGCGACTGGCTGGCCTTGATGCTGATCATCTGCGAGCGCGGGACCATGATGTCGCGGACCTGCAGGTCGGCGACCTGGATGGCACCTTCGACAATGGTCAGCGCCTCGCTGTCCAGCAGTTTGTTCTGATGGGCTTCGCGCAGCAGCTCAAGCAGCTCCTGGCGGTTTTTCGGCTCATGGGCAAAAGCCTGGGTCAGTTTACCCAGCCAGGACTTCTGCCCGTTGCTCGATCGATCTTCGCTCATGGCGGTTCTCGTGATCCTTCGTGTATCAGTGTGTGAGAGTGTCGGTTTCATCGTCGGCGTACGGGTCGGGGTGACCCAGTTCAGCCAGCAATTCTCGTTCCAGGCCTTCCATTTCCTCGGCCTCCTCATCATCGATGTGGTCGTAGCCGAGCAGGTGCAGGCAGCCATGGATGACCAGGTGGGCCCAGTGTGCTTCCAGCGACTTGCCTTGTTCGGCAGCTTCGCGCTCGACCACGGCCACGCAGATGACCAGGTCACCCAGCAGCGGGATATCGAGCAGGTCATCGGGCACGTCAGCCGGGAACGACAGTACGTTGGTGGCGTAATCCTTGTGCCGGTAGGTGTGGTTCAGCTCGCGGCCTTCGGCTTCGTCGACCAGGCGAATGGTCATTTCCGAGTCGGCACTGCGCTGGCGCAAGGCCAGTTCGCACCAGCGGCGGAAGGCGTCGTCATCCGGGGCGGCAGCATCCGTGGCCCGTTGGATATCAAGTTCAAGCATCTTTGCCGGGCGCCTCAGGCTTGGCCTGGCGGGCTTCGAAGCGGTCGTACGCTTCGACAATGCGCTGCACCAGTGGGTGACGAACCACATCTTTGGGTTGGAAGTGGGTAAAGCTGATCCCCGGAACGTCCTTCAGCACCTCGATGACGTGTGCCAGGCCCGACTTGGTGCCGCGCGGCAGGTCGACCTGGGTGATGTCACCGGTAATGACGGCGGTGGAGCCGAAGCCGATACGGGTGAGGAACATCTTCATCTGTTCCAGTGTGGTGTTCTGGCTTTCGTCGAGGATGATGAAGCTGTTGTTCAGGGTGCGGCCACGCATGTAGGCCAGCGGGGCGATTTCGATCACCTGGCGTTCGATCAGCTTGGCCACATGTTCGAAGCCGAGCATTTCGTACAGGGCGTCGTACAGCGGGCGCAGGTACGGGTCGATCTTCTGGGCCAGGTCTCCGGGCAGGAAGCCGAGCTTTTCGCCCGCCTCGACCGCCGGGCGTACCAGCAGGATGCGGCGCACCTGTTCGCGCTCCAGTGCATCCACCGCGCAGGCCACGGCCAGGTAAGTCTTGCCGGTACCGGCCGGGCCGATGCCGAAGTTGATGTCGTTGGCCAGGATTTCCTTGACGTAACGCTGCTGGTTGAGCCCGCGCGGGCGAATGTTGCCCTTGCGTGTGCGCAGCGACACGCTGACCTCGTTGACGGCCGGGTTGTCGATGTTCTCGACGGCCGACTCCTGCAGGTACAGGTGCACGGTTTCCGGCGACAGGTCGCTGGCCTTGGTCTCGCGGTAGAGACGGCGCAGCAGCTGTTCGGCAGCGGAGGTGGTCTTGGGTTCGCCGATCAGTTCGAACTGATTGCCGCGGTTGCGGATCTCGATGGCCAGGCGTTGCTCGATCAGGCGCAGGTGCTCGTCGAACTGGCCGCACAAGTTGGCGAAACGGTGGGCCTCGAAGGGTTCGAGGATGAAACGATGAGGTTCTATGGGTGCGTTCAAGGTCGTTTTTAGCCGCTCGACGGCAATGGAGGTGAACTCAAGAATAACCCTTGAATGGCAGTGGCGAAAGCACTGAAACGTTCAACGGTATGTATGGCCTGTTCTGGCCCTGTCGCCGGTACAGCCGACACAGATCCACAAGCCTGTCTGCTATGATGCGCCCCTTTTCTTACGCATGTGTTATTCCGCCGAACATGAGCAAACGCGAACCCGCCATCTATAAAGTGATCTTCCTCAACCAGGGCCAGGTCTTCGAGATGTACGCCAAGCAGATCTACCAGAGCGACCTGTGGGGTTTTCTGGAAATCGAGGAGTTCGTGTTCGGCGAGCGCTCGCAGCTGGTGGTGGACCCGAGCGAGGAGAAGCTCAAGAGCCAGTTCGAAGGGGTGGTCCGCAGTTTCGTGCCGATGCACTCGATCGTGCGCATCGATGAGGTGGAGCGGCTGGGTACGGCGAAGATCACCGAGGCCAAGGGCGGCGGCAATGTGATGCCGTTCCCGATGCCAATGCCGGAAAAGTAACCCTCAGGGGAGCGGCGAGAACGGCGTGCGCCCTTCGGCGTTTTGCAGTTCCAGCAGGTACTTGCGGAAAATCTGGCCGAGCACCTGGGTGGCATGCTCCAGTTCATCGCGGGGCATCTGCTCGGTCACTTCGTCGGCCATGTCCAGCGCATCTTCAGCGCCATTGACCGCGGCCATCTTCAGCAGGATGTACGCCTGCACGTTGTTGGCCTTGACCCCCTCGCCATGGAAGAACATCGCCCCCAGACGGTACTGGGCATCGGCGTGGCCCTGCAGCGAGGCTTTCTGGAACCAGTCCAGGGCCTTGTTCAGGTTTTTGGGCGTTTGCGTGTAGTAGTACTCACCCAGTTCGAACTGCGCCTGGGCATCCCCCGCGCTCGCCGTCTGCTCGCAGGCCTTGAGGGCGTTTGCCAGGTCTTCAGGCTGAACATTCAAGGTGCAGCGGCCCGTTGCCGGAATCAGCAACGAGTTACCGCCCTCCGCCAGGGCCAGCAGGGGCTGAAGAAGCAACAGGCAGCCCAGGGTCAGGGCGCGGCCGGTGCGGTTCATGGGGATCGACTTACCTCTGCAAAGCTGCGGCCAATGTCTCTGGTGGCACATTATGGGATAAGCAGCGCCAACCTTACAAAGTTTTACTCGAATTTCTGCTTGGTTGGGGAAGTCAGCTGATTGTGCAGTGGCAATTATTGCCTGTACCGGCCTCTTCGCGGGTGAACCCGCTCCTACAAAGACCGTGTCGCTTTCATGGGCGCGCGGTCCTTGTAGGAGCGGGTTTACCCGCGAAAGGGCCGGCACAGGCTAACCATTATTTCAGGGCTGCAAAGGCCTTCTCAGCCGCATCCAGGGTGATCTGCAGCTCCTTGTCGCCGTGGGCGATGGAGGTGAAACCAGCCTCGAACGCGCTTGGCGCCAGGTACACGCCACCGTCGAGCATCAGGTGGAAGAAGCGCTTGAAACGCTCGGCATCGCTGGCCATCACGTCTTCGAAGGTGACGATATCATCGGCGCCGCTGAAGTACAGGCCGAACATGGCGCCGGCCTGGGTGGTGACGAACGGTATGCCCGCGGCATCGGCGCGCTGCTGCAGGCCGTCGAGCATGCGGCTGGTGTAGTCGGTCAGCTCGGCATGGAAGCCCGGGCGGCTGATCAGTTTCAGGGTGGTAAGGCCGGCGGCCATCGCCAGTGGGTTACCCGACAGGGTTCCAGCCTGGTAGACCGGCCCCAGCGGGGCGATGCAGCCCATGATTTCGCGCTTGCCGCCGAAGCAGCCGACCGGCATGCCGCCGCCGACGATCTTGCCAAAAGTCGACAGGTCCGGCTTGATGCCGTAATGGCCTTGGGCGCCGCCCAAGGAAACGCGGAAGCCGGTCATCACTTCGTCGAAAATCAGCACCACGCCGTGTTTGTCGCACTGTTCGCGCAGGCCTTCAAGAAAGCCTGGCGCCGGCGGTACGCAGTTCATGTTGCCGGCCACTGGCTCGACAATGATGCAGGCTACGGTCTGGCCGACTTCGGCCAGGGTTTTCTCGACCGCGGCGATGTCGTTGAACGGCAGGGTCAGGGTGTGCTTGGCGAAGTCAGCCGGTACGCCGGCCGAGCTTGGCACGCCTTGGGTCAGCAGGCCGGAACCGGCTTTTACCAGCAGGCTGTCGGAGTGGCCGTGGTAGCAGCCTTCGAACTTGATGATGGCGTCGCGGCCGGTGTAGCCACGGGCCAGGCGGATGGCGCTCATGGTGGCTTCGGTGCCCGAGCTGACCATGCGCACCATTTCCATCGATGGCACGATTGAGCAGACCAGGTCGGCCATTTCGGTTTCCATGGCGGTTGGTGCGCCGTAGGACAGACCGTGTTCCAGCTGCTTGCGTACCGAGTCGAGTACGTCCGGATGGCCGTGGCCGAGGATCATCGGGCCCCAGGAACCGACATAGTCGACGTAGCGCTTGTCGTCCTCGTCAACGACGTAGGCGCCTTCGGCATGCTTGAAGAACAGCGGCGTGCCGCCCACGCTCTTGAAAGCACGGACTGGCGAGTTGACGCCGCCGGGGATGTGCTTCTGGGCTTGGGCGAACAGGGCTTCGGAACGGGACATGGGAGTTCTCTCGAATCAGGATGCGAACAAGGCGTTGAAGGCGCGGGCGCGGCGGGTGACTTCCTGCGCGCTGTCGGCACCGAACAGGCCGTGGATCACCGCCAGCAGGTCGGCGCCATGGGCGACCAGCGGGGCGGCGTTGTCGAGGGTGATGCCGCCGATCACGGCAATCGGCAGTTTCACCTGGGCACGCGCCTGCTCCAGCAGTTCGACGTTGGCGGCGGGGGCGCCCGGCTTGGTAACGGAGTTGAAGAAGCGGCCAAAGGCCACGTAGCTGGCACCCTCGCTGGCGGCTTGGGCGGCCAGTTCGAGGCTGGCGTGGCAGGTGGAGCCGATGATCGCCTGGCGGCCGAGCAGGGCGCGGGCCGGGGTCAACGGGCCGTCGGTCTGGCCCAGGTGCACGCCGACGCCCAGGCGCGCGGCCAATTCGGCGTCGTCATTGATCAGCAGTTGGGTGCCGTAGCGCTCGCAGAGCTTCAGCAACCCTTCGGCCTCACGAAGGCGGCGTGCAGCGTCGTCGCTTTTGTCGCGGTACTGCAGCAGGCACACGCCGCCCTCCAGCGCCGCTTCGACATGGGACAGGAAACGGCCGGCAAGCAGTTGGCTGTCGGTGATGGCATACAGACCGCGTAGTGTCATTGAGGGCCTCGTATCAGGAGCAGAAGTCCAGGGGCAGGCGGCGCGGCACGTACTGGCCCTTGCCCAGCTGTTCGGCGTCACGCAGGGTGCGCCAGGTGTAGTCCAGGGCGCTGCGCACTGCGCTTTCCAGCTGCTCGCCAAGGGCGAGGCGGCCGGCCAGGGCACTGGCAAGGGTGCAGCCCGAGCCGTGGTAGCTGCCCGGCAGGCGCTGGCAGGTCCAGGTGTGTTGCTGGCCGTCCTGGGTGTACAGGCGGTTGTGAATTTCGTCTTCGTCGCCGTGACCGCCGGTAATCAGCAGGTGTCTACAGAACGGCAAGAGTTTCTCGGCACACGCGTCGGCGGTGCCTTCGGGCAGTTCGGCGAGGATGCGCGCTTCAGGCAGGTTAGGCGTGGCGATGGTCGCCAGTGGCAGCAGGCGTTCGCGCAGGGCGTAGCCCACTTCGTCCTTGCCCAGGCGGCCACCGCCACCGGCACGCAGCACCGGGTCGCAGACCAGCGGCAGGTGCGGATGGGCAGCCAGCAGCTCGGCCACGGTGTCGACCATCTCGATCGAGCCGAGCATGCCCAGCTTGACGGCGGCCACCGTGGAGTCGGCCAGCACGGCGTTGGCCTGGGCCAGCACCCACGCGCGGTCGAGCACGCGGAAGTCGGAAACGTTGACGGTATCCTGCACGGTCAGGGCGGTCACGGCGGGTGCAGCGTGACAGCCTTGGGCGATCAGGGCTTCGATATCTGCCTGCAAGCCGGCGCCGCCACTGGGGTCGTGGCCGGAGAGACAGAGGACAACGGGGCGGGAGCTGTAGGTATTCATGGTCGGCGAGCTTACCACCAAACCTGTTTGGGCGGATCGTCCGACAAACGAGAATTGTTGATCGTTTGGTCAAATTTGAACTTTTGTTTTCTCTGAAAGCATTGAGATAGAGCCTTTTCTTTGTGTTTTGATATGGCCCATTGCCAGGTTGTGAAGCTATGCTAGAGTGCTCGGATAACTCGACAAACGGGCTCTGCCGGATTACGTCGTCTCAAACGGATGGGAGGCAACCGCGACGCGACCGGACAGGCCATGCTGGGGCTGTATGCGCTATTTGCTGATTGTGCTTCTGGGGTTGCTGCCCGTGCTGGCCGGAGCGGTCGATTTCGACGACGCTACCCGGCATCTGCCACTGGGCAAGGCCATGCAGGTGTATGAAGACCTCGATGGCAGCGCCAGCATCGCCCAGGTCAGCTCACCTGGGTTCGCCAGAAAATTTCTTCCCCACCATGACGATGTGCTGAACGCCGGTTATTCCACCTCGGTGTTCTGGCTCAAGGTTGAGTTGCGGCCTGTTGCCGTGCCCGGTGCCGCCCCACGGCAATGGCTGCTGGAGCTGGCCTACCCGCCGCTGGATCACCTCGAACTTTACCTGTCCGATGGCAGGGGCGGCTTCCGCCTGGCCCAGCGCACTGGCGATGCCTTGCCTTACGACAGCCGCCAGATCCGGCAGAACAACTACCTGTTCGAGTTGCAACTGCCACCTGGCCAGGTGACCACCGCCTACCTGCGTCTGCACAGCCAGGGTTCGGTGCAGGCGCCGCTGGCGCTGTGGTCTCCCGAGGCTTACATGGAAGACCAGCCCACGCGCCTTTATGTGCTGGGGATGATCTACGGCGTGCTGCTGGTAATGCTGGTGTACAACCTGTTCATCTACCTCAGCGTGCGCGACGTCAGTTACCTCTACTACATCCTCTATATTGCATCGTTCGGCTTTTACCAGGTGTCGGTGAATGGTGCCGGCGTCGCCTACTTGTGGCCGGACAGCCCGTGGTGGGCGAACGCCTCAACGCCGCTTTTCATCGGCGCGGCAGGCCTGTTCGGCTGCCAGTTCGCCCGGCACTTCCTGCAACTGAGCAACATCAGCCGGGGCTTTGACCGGCTGCTGCAAGTGCTGATGCTGGGGGGCGCAGTGGTCATGGTGCTGGCCGTGAGCATGCCTTATGGCCTGGCGCTGCGCATGGCCACGTTGCTGGCGCTGTTGTTTACCGTGAGCATCTTCAGTGCCGGGCTTTACGCATGGTGGCGCGGCTTGCGCGTGGCGCGCTGGTTCATCATCGCCTGGACGGCCTTCCTGCTCGGTGGCCTGGTCAACACGCTGATGGTGCTGGGCTATCTGCCCAACGTGTTCCTCACCATGTATGCCAGCCAGTTGTGTTCGGCGCTGGAGGTGGCATTGCTGTCGCTGGCGCTGGCCGACCGCATCAACAGCCTGCGTGAGCAGCAGGCTCAGACGTTGCGTGAGACGGGTCGCACGCTGGAACAGTTGAACCTGCAACTGGCCAGGAGTAACCGGCTGAAGGATGAATTCCTGGCTAGCGTGACCCATGAGCTGCGCACCCCGATGAATGGGGTGATTGGTTCGCTTGAGCTGATGCACACCCTGCCGATGGAAGCCGAAATGGCCCAGTACCATCGCACAGCAGTGGGTTCGGCACAGGGCATGATGGAGATGGTTGATGCCATTCTGACGCTGTCTGAACTGCAGGCCGGTCGCCTGCGTGCCCAGCCGGCACCCTTCAGCCTTCGCGCCCTGCTGCAAGGCTTGCGTGCCGGTTATGCCGGGCAGGCCTTGGGCAAAGGCTTGTACCTGAGCCTGGACATCCCGGCCGACCTGCCGGACGGGCTGTTGGGCGACGAGCAGAAGCTGGCGCGTTGCCTGGGCTGCCTGGTGGACAACGGGCTCAAGTTCACCCATCAGGGCGGGGTGATGATTCAGGTGCGCGGGCGCCGGCTGGGGCCGAATGACTTGGCCTTGACCTTTACGGTCAGTGACAGCGGTATTGGTTTTGATGACCTTGAGCAGTCGACCCTGTATCAGCGGTTCTTCCAGGTGGATGGGTCGATGACCCGGCGCTATGGCGGGTTGGGGATTGGCTTGTCGATCTGCCGGCAGATGGGGGAGTTGCTGGGGGCGCGGTTAGCACATGAGTCGACGCGCGGGTTGGGGAGCCGGTTCGAGTTGAGCTTGAACATGGCGATTTCGCAGGTGCAGATGAGGCCGAGTATCCAGCAGGCGCGGCGTTCGCTGTAGGTTTTATTGGGGCTGCAAAGCGGCCCCAAGAAACCCACAGGCTACAACAACTCCAGACTCTTCCTACGCATCGGCACTGGAAACTCCATCCACTGCGAAATACCCTACAACTCCTGTCGACACGCGTCTGATTGTTCCTGCAATTCCCGCCTAATAGGCTTTGCCTGTCGCTGACGGTTCAGCGATCGGGTGTGGAAACCTGTAGCAAGCATTTCAGGGTATGTCGTTCATGGCGGCTGTACCCGGGAGGCCTTGTGCCTACCGAGTTTTCCCTGAATGCACTCGGGTTTCCACCCCGTGTACAGCCGCCACCCTTCCTGTGGAAACGGAAGAGGCGGTCAACGAGCATTCAGGAAAGATCATGACCGACGAAACCAAAACCACCCCAGGCGTTACCTACTTCTACCAAGGCGAAGGCCAAACCCATCCGCTGTTCCGAATAGCCGAAGGCATCCCCTGCCGCAGCGCCCGCGAGCAAGCCTCGGAACTGATGGGCTATGCACGGGACCTGTCGCTGACCGGCTTGATGGATGGCGACCAGCAGATGCTTTGGGCTTCGCACTACTTCTCAGCCATGGCCAAGGCGCTGCTGGATGATGCCGAGTTGGGTTTGATGCGCTGAGTTTTGCATGGGCTGTACCGGCCCCTTCGCGGGTGAACCCGCTCCCACAGGAAATGTGCATAACCTGAAACATGCGCGATCCGTTTGGGAGCGGGTTTAGCCACGAATTAGCTGTGCGATCAGCTTTGCTCTCAAGTCATATTATTCTCTCTCATTTGATTAGCTTGATTAGGTAATATGCCGCCACCCAGACAATGCCAATGGTATTTAGCAAAGATCCAATTAGTATTTTTCTTCTTAAATATCTAGGAAATTGTAAATGGTCTTGCTCATTCAGCAGTCCACTGCGAATGCTTGAGGCGGGGGATCCAATGGCGCCAGCGATTACAGAAATAACGAGGATTCTGGAGCCTATTTTTTTCTCTCCCCACATGGCGGTTGCGAATGGAAGACACGCGCTCCGTTGGAGTGCTGAGGTCATTTCTTTGTATTGGCGAGAGCACGCGATGTGAATGTCTGATGCAAACCCAATCAAGGCTAGGCAGATAGGCGTGCCTAGCAAGAATAGCTTTAGTACTGGGTCAAGATGCTCAATCAATCTGGAGTCCTCTGACCTGTATTGGTTTTTTGATTTTTATGTGGTGGCTAACTGTATATGTAATAGGTTATACCAAACCAGGCTGCCCCTAGGTAAAGTAGGTAGTTGCAAAGCAATAGCTGTTTTCTTAGGTGTTTCGGGAAATTGTCAATGTCTTTCTGGTCTAGCTTGTGGTGGCGGATATGCAGGTTTTTTATTGGCCAAAACAATACGGCTGATATGACAGCTAGTAGTTGAAGTCGTGAGTTAAGGCTTCGTTTGTTCCATATGCCAATATTTAATTTCAACCAGTAACTGCTTGGTAGTGCTGAAATCATTACCTCCAGAGTTTTAGCTTGCGCCAAACGGATATAGAATGCTAGTCCAGTCATGATCATGAAGCATGATGATGTCGCCATAAGTAGCTTCATGGTTTGCGCTGAGAATTCCATAATGTACCTCCGCTACTCTGTAAATTCATAAATGACTTCGCCAAACCATTCGCCTCCAGCCATTCCGGCCATGCTCCCGGCAGCAGTGGCTGCACCTACTATTGGCTGTGCCGGCCCTTCGCGGGTGAATCCGCTCCCACAGGAATTGTGCATAACCTGAAACATGCACGATCTGTGTGGGAGCGGGCTTGCTCGCTAGTAGCTGTGCGATACGCTAGCCTGATTGTAGTGGACCTGTAAGTAGGTTTAGCTATTTGCATAATGTGAAATAAGTCCAAGAAGCGAAGCGAAGGGCGTCCAGCTGATAATTATCCACAACCAGTTAGCGAAGGTGATTTGAGAATTTTTCAGTGCAACTGGATCACCTTCGTAAATATTTGCTGCCTGCTGAATCTGCACCAATGCCACCAAGGTTAAAGTCCCACACATCACCAGAAGCGCAAGGGGTAACATAAACATGATATAGAGCGATGCGCTCTCATCCGGTTTGTCGGGAGCCCAGAGTTGCCAGCCTACGAATAATAGGTAGGGCACCCAGTATTTCAGTGTTACACCGAGCGCAGTGCCGTCGACGATAAGGTTCGCGTCGTTGCTGTATCGGATTATTTTCTTCATCAGGGGGTAAATGAGAAAGGCGCCGAATATGCCGCAAAGCAAAGGGGTTGCACTGAATCGACTCTTCCCCTGGATGAGTCGCCAATGACGATAGCTCCAGTACGGTATATAAAGGCCCCAGGTTAAGCAGGTCATGGTGACCAATTTTGATATGGAGATGGCATAAAGTTTTTTTGTTTTGGGTGAGGCAGTTATTTGTTCGGTTTGATGTTTTTCGGGAGTTTGCATTATATTTTATCTGTGGTGGCTATATTAAGAAATAATTGATGGTCAGCCAGATAAATCCGATGGTGTTTGTCCACGATGCGATAACTAATTTTGTTCTCAGGTTTCTGGGGAGTTGATCGTAGTCTCGTGCATCGAGTATTCCTCTGCGGATACTGGACGTAGGGAATGTAATGACACCGGCGATCATGAAGACCACCAGAAGTCTCGAGCGTATATTGTTCTCACCCCAAGTGGCCGTGGCATATGAGAGGCATTTACTCCGCTGGAGCGCTTTGGTCATTTTTGCATATTGACAAGAGCAGGCTATGTGGATATCCGCTGTAAGTGAGAGAAGGCCAAGGCAGAAACTCAATGTCCAGATGGTCTGAGGTCATAAGGGGTTGCCTCTCAGGTTGGCTATTCAATGATGAGATTTACGGCTATCCAGATGATGCCGATGATGTTCAATGATGATGAAATAAGTATTTTTCTTTTTAGCTTCTTGGGGAATTGTAGATAGTCTTGCTCATTAATAATCCCTCTGCGAATACTTGAGGTTGGGGATCCAATGGCACCAGCGATTACAGAAATGACTAAGACTCTGGAGCCAATCTTTTTTTCCCCCCACATGCCGGTCGCAAATGGAAGGCACGCACTCCGTTGGAGTGCCGAAGTCATCTCTTTATATTGTCGAGAGCATGCGATGTGAACATCAGAAATAAACCCGATCAAAATCAGGCATACAGGTGCTGATAGCAATAATAGTCTTATTTTTAAGTCAAGATGCTCAATCATCTGCAAAGGCCTCGAAAACTAATTCTCCGAGTTTTTCGCCATATTTCATGCCGCCGATGCTACCAGCCAAGGCACCTGTACCAGTGATTACTATTCCGCATGCGAGAGTCCCTGGTCCGAATCTCCAGCAAACCCTTGCAGAGACTCTGCCTGTTACTTTGCCGGCCGCCCAACCACCAGCTAAGCCGCCAGAGAAATTACTTGCCTCAGTGACTTTGACTTTTTCGCAGGCTCTGGAGTTTCCCTCTTTGCAGACTTCGGCGACTTTGATTGCCGAGCCGATGCCACCAATAGTAACGCCTATATGTCCACCGGTTTTCAAATATTTAGCCATCTTTGCCAGCTTGTCCAAGTGCGTCGAGTAACCAGGGATGTGTGTCGGTCCTCCCGCTTTGCTCCAGTGATGGACCAAGCTTCTGGATGAGATACCCAAGTCCCGTCGCAGACTTTCATAGTTTCCGAGATTGAGCTGTTTATTCAGAACGGTCGCGTTCAGATTTGCACTCAATTGCTTAAACAGTTTTTGACGCTCCGCAAAGAACTCAGGGTGTCTAAGATGCCCATGTTTAAGAAATTGATCTTTATGCAGATCTTCAATTTTTCGCAATATATCGCTGAGCTCGTCCAGCGACCTGCCAACCATCGCTTCGCTCACACCCATCGCCAGGCTCACATCGCTGAGCAACCCAGCGATCTCGGCCTGATGGCGCATCATGAATTCGGCTTCTTCCGGCGTCAGGTCCGCCAACGCCTCCCGCGCCTGTTTCGCCGCACTCATCGCAGCCAGTTCTTCCCGAGTGCACACCGGCCGCCGCAAACCGTCGCCAATGACAAAGATCTCACCTGCCTTGAACCCACGCTGATAAGTCGGGTTCAGCCGTTCCAGAATCGAGCTGGGCAGGTTGGCCTGCGGCGCGCCGAGTTCTGCCAGGACTTCCTGATATGTCATGCAGCGCGGAACGATGTAAAAGCCTGGCTCCATGCCTTGCGCAGCGGTTGAGGGCTGATGCGCCCCAAGTTGGTAGCTGCTGCTTACTGGGTTATTCGCGCGCGCTTGTGGCGGTGCCTCATGAACGGCTTCAGGTACAGGCGCCCTGCGCGGCGCCGGAGCAGCAAGTCCACCCGCAATCAAGCGATTGCTGCCCGATGGGCACCCGCATTGCACCAGCGCCCCATCCAGTGCCGTAGGTATGCCGTCCTGCCTCCAGCGAGATTCGCCCTCGATAATGGTGCCTTCTTGGCCACAGCGCGGGCAGGGGGTGGTCTTGTCGCCTTGGAGCAGCCAGTCTTTGCCGTGCACACGGCCCCTGGCCTGGCCGGCAATGCAGATGGCGCCTGTGGTGGTTGCGTCCCCGTCCAGGCCCTGGCCTCGACCGAAAATGTTCATGCGCATGCCCATGGCTTGCCTCGTCCTTGTAGGTGGAAGCAAGGAACCTAGCAGGCTGTAGACGGGCTTTTGCTGGGAGGGGACGCTTTAGGAAGCGTCCTACACGAAATGAGGAATTGGATGACATTTTTACGTACTGGCGTTTTTCACCCCTTATTGGACAAACCGTGCACTCGCTGCCACACGTTTAGTCATTAATGCCCCTTTGACTCCCCCGCAAGCAGTGCTTCACTGGGTCTCTCAAGCCTACCCGGATCCAGGAGCCCCCGATGAACCTGCACCAGTACGCTGAAACCCACGAAGTCACCAACCAGCCACCGTCCCTCGACGGCGCCAACCTGTACCGGCTCGACCTGCCACTTCAAGAATGGTCCCGGCATTTCGGTGCGGGCTGGGCCGAGTCGCGGATCGATGCCTACGGGGCCCTGGCCGGCGGCCCGCTGATGCAGGCCGGCTTCCTGGCCAACGCGCACAAGCCCGAATTCAGCAGCCATGACCGTTATGGCCATCGCATCGACCTGGTCGAATTTCACCCGGCCTACCACGAACTGATGCGCACTGCGGTCGAACATGGCCTTCCTTCGCTGCCGTGGGCCGAACCGCGCCCCGGCGCCCATGTGGCACGGGCTTCGATGACCTACCTGCACAGCCAGGCCGAGGCCGGTACCGGATGCCCGCTGACCATGACCTTTGCCGCCGTGCCAGCGCTGCGCCTGCAGCCTGAGCTGGCCGAATACTGGCTGCCGAAGGTCCTCGCCTGCGAGTACGACCCGCGCAACGTTGGCGACCGGCACAAGGCCGGGGTCACGCTTGGTATGGCCATGACCGAAAAGCAGGGTGGTACCGATGTGCGCGCCAACACCACACGGGCCTACCCGGTCGGTGCCCCGGGGCCGGGCCAGGCCTACGAGCTGGTAGGCCACAAGTGGTTCTGCTCGGCGCCCATGTGCGATGCCTTCCTGACCCTGGCACAAACCGAAAAAGGTCTGAGCTGCTTCCTGCTGCCGCGCCACCGCCCGGACGACAACCGCAACCAGTTCTATATCCAGCGGCTGAAGAACAAGCTGGGCAACAGCTCCAACGCTTCCAGCGAGGTGGAGTTCCGTGGCGCACTGGCGTGGATGATCGGTGAAGAAGGGCGCGGGGTGCCGACCATCATCGAGATGGTGGCGATGACCCGTTTCGATTGCATGGTCGGCTCCAGCGCGCTGATGCGTCAGGCGTTGACCCAGGCCACCCACCACTGCGCGCACCGCAAGGTCGGTGGCCGGGTGCTGAATGAACAACCGCTGATGCAGAACGTGCTGGCCGACCTGGCCCTGGAAAGCGAGGCCGCACTGGCCTTGAGCCTGCGAATGGGGCAGGCGCTGGAGCAGCTCGACGACCCGCAGCAGGCACATTTCGCCCGGCTGGTTACGGCGGTGGGCAAGTACTGGATCTGCAAGCGTGCACCGGCCATGATCAACGAAGCCGCCGAGTGCCTGGGCGGCGCGGGTTATGTGGAAGACAGCATCCTGCCACGGTTGTACCGCGAAGCACCGGTCAACTCGACCTGGGAAGGCTCGGGCAATGTGCAATGCCTGGATGTGCTGCGCGCTTTGTCGAAGGAGCCGGGCGTGCTGGATGCGTTGTTCGCCGAACTGGGCGATGGGCATGGCGACCCGCGGTTGGCCGCGCACATCGGTAACCTCAAAGGTGCGTTTGCCGATACAGGCGACATGCAGTACAGGGCGCGGCAGTTGACCGAGGACATTGCCCTGGCGTTGCAGGCCAAGCTGTTGCTGGAGGCGGGGAATGCGGTGGTCAGCGATGCCTTTATCGGTAGCCGGCTGACGGGGGGAGGGCGGGTGTATGGAGCGTTACCGCGGGGTGTGGATGTGGAGGCGTTGGTGGCTAGAGCTACGCCAGCCTGGGGGGGCTGAGGTGGCTTCTTCGCGGGCAAGCCCGCTCCTACAGGTACTGCGCTGATCTCAGGGTTGCGAATATCGTGTGGGAGCGGGCGTGCCCGCGAAGAAGCCAACACCGATCAATGGGGATGTATTTACCCAAGAAGGCAGGCAAGATGGTTCACATGCATGTCCAGACAGGAAGCACAGTGTGAGCCACGCTTTTGTAGTCGTTGATACCCCCGAACAAGCCGTCGACCGTCTGGCGGCTTTGCATGAACAGGCCACCGGGGCCCTCAGCCAGGCCCTCAAGCGTTACCTGAAGGACCGTACCGAGCCCGATGCCGAAGAGCGCGACCTGTTCCGCTACCCGGCGCTGCGGCTGACCTACTACAGCCACGGTGAAGTGGCCGCGACCACCCGGGCCTACGCCAAGGTCCAGGTCGCCGGCACTTACAGTGTCACTGTCACCCAGCCCGCCGCGTTCCGTGGTTACCTGCTTGAGCAACTGCGCCCGCTGATGCACGACTACACCGTCACGGTTGAGGTTGGCGTCAGCGAGCAAAGCATCCCGTACCCCTACGTAGTCGACCAGGGTGACGAACTGGCCGGCAGCGGCATTACCGCCGCACAGCTGGCACGGGTGTTCCCCAGCACCGACTTGTCCGCTGCCACCGACAACATTGCCGATGGCCTGTGCGACTGGGAGCGTGCCGAAGTGCTGCCGCTGGCCTTGTTCGATGCTGCGCGCGTCGATTTCTCGCTGCGCCGCCTGGTGCACTACACAGGCAGCGACTGGCGCCATGTGCAGCCGTGGATCCTGCTGACCAACTACCACCGCTATGTCGACCAGTTCATCAGCCATGGGTTGGAGCAGTTGCGTGACGATCCGCGCTTCGTGCGCATGGTACTGCCCGGCAATGTGGTGATCGAAAAGGCCATGGATCACGGTGAAACCCAGGCGCTCGTGGCCAGCGTGGTCTGGCACCGCTACCAGATGCCGGCCTACCACCTCATCGCAGGCGATGGTGACGGCGTTACCCTGGTCAATATCGGCGTCGGTCCGTCCAACGCCAAGAACATTACCGACCACCTGGCGGTGCTGCGCCCGCATTGCTGGCTGATGATCGGCCACTGTGGTGGCCTGCGCCAGTCGCAGACCATCGGCGATTACGTGCTGGCGCACGCCTACATGCGCCGTGACGGTATTCTCGACCGCGTCGTGCCGCCCAATATCCCGATCCCGGCGCTGGCCGAAGTGCAGCTTGCCCTGCAGGAGGCTGCGGCGCAGGTTACCGGTGAGCGTGGCGAACAACTGAAGAAGCGCCTGCGCACCGGCACCGTGCTGACTTACGACGACCGTAACTGGGAGCTGCGCTGGGCTCAGGAGCGGCCGTTGATCAACCTGTCACGTGCCGTGGCAGTGGACATGGAAAGCGGCACCATTGCCGCCCAGGGCTATCGCTTGCGCGTGCCGTACGGCACCTTGCTGTGTGTGTCAGACAAACCGCTGCATAGCGAAATCAAGCTGCCGGGTTCGGCCAATGCCTTCTACAACCGGGCGGTCAGCCAGCACCTGAAGATCGGGATTGCGGCCCTCGACCTGCTGCGCACCGAGCTCAACTCGCTGCACTCGCGTAAACTGCGCAGTTTCGATGAGCCGCCGTTCCGCTGAGGCCCCATGTCACTGCCACCCCGTAACAAGCCGCGCCGCCCCCAGGCGCGGCCTGCCGCCGGCCCGCGTCGCCAGGCCAAGGCGCCGCCTGCCGAGCCGCGCCTGATCCTGTTCAACAAGCCCTTCGACGTGCTGACCCAGTTCAGCGACGGCGAAGGGCGCGCAACGCTCAAGGATTTCATCGACATTGCCGGCGTGTACCCCGCCGGGCGGCTGGACCGCGACAGTGAAGGGTTGCTGTTGTTGACCAACGATGGCGGCCTGCAGGCGCGTATCGCCGACCCGAAGCACAAGCTGGCCAAGACCTACTGGGTACAGGTGGAGGGCGAGCCGAGCGATGAGCAACTGCAGCGTTTGCGCGATGGTGTAGAGCTGAACGACGGGCCCACCTTGCCAGCCGAGGCGCGGCGCCTGGGCGAGCCCGAGCTGTGGCCGCGCAACCCGCCGGTACGCTTTCGCAAGAGCGTGCCGACCAGCTGGCTGGAACTGGTGATTCGTGAGGGGCGTAACCGCCAGGTGCGGCGGATGACGGCGGCGGTGGGGCTGCCGACCTTGCGCCTGGTGCGGGTGCGCATTGGTGACTGGGCGCTGGATGGGCTGGAGCAGGGGTGCTGGCGCGAAGTCCCGGCGAAGTTGCAGCGCTAGCAGGGGAGCGCAAAGCGCTCCCGGCATTCTTGGGCCTTACACCCCTTCGAGAAACCCCACCACCACGCTCTTGATGATAAAGGCCAGCACCCCCAGCCCCAGCACGAAGAACAAAATCAGCGTACCGAACTTGCCCGCCTTGGACTTCTTCGCCAGATCCCAGACGATGAAGCCCATGAAACCGATCAGTACGGTGACCAGGATGATCATCATCCACTCTTCGAATACGGCGGGATCCATCGGTGTTCTCCAGGCGGGTTGAGCGTTCGATTATACGCCTGCTGACGCAGGCATTCAGCGTAGGTGGGTCAATGGCAGCTCGGTGCTGGCCAGTACCTGGTTGAGCACGAAGCTCGAACGCACGCTCGTGACGCCTTCGATACGGGTCAGGCTGCCTAGAAGCAATTTTTGGTAGTGGTCCATGTCGGGCACCACCACTTTGAGCTGGTAATCGGCATCCATACCGGTGACCAGGCTGCACTCGAGCACCTGCGGCAGGTTGCGGATGGCCGCTTCAAAGGTTTCAAAACGTTCTGGGGTGTGGCGATCCATGCCGATCAGTACATAAGCGGTCAGGCTCAGGCCCAGCTTCTTGCGGTCGAGCAGGGCAACCTGACGAGAGATGTAGCCGTCATCTTCCAGTTGCTTGACCCGACGCGAGCATGGCGAAGGCGACAGGCCGATGCGCTCGGCCAGTTCCTGGTTGGAAATGCGCGCATCGCGCTGCAATTCGGCGAGGATGCTCAGGTCGTAGCGATCAAGTTTGCTCATGGCATTTGCCTTTTCTGTTCGGATTGCGGCGAATTATCAATCTAGGGTGAAAAATTGCGCAAGTGCTATTTGTCCGAGCAATCTTCGCAATCCTCTGTCGCAACCCGTCCGGTATCTTTATCAACAGAATCACTGCCCGGACATCAGTCCACGGCGACGCGCCCCACGCGGGCGGTCGCGGCCAGCCATCCAACAGGATTTGCAGGCCCCCGGGCTACACAGCTTCCAGAAGACGCTGTGAGGTGAGCCGGCGCCACAAGTGCCGAGCACGGACGACAATTCCTGAAGGGAGGCCCTGTGGCCTCCCTTTTTTCATGACCGGAATTTTAATTGGCCTGTGTGGTGGGCACGGTAGACTGGCTGCAGGTGCAGTTTTTTCTACCGAGAGGAATACCATGAAGTCGCGCATCTGGCAGTTGGCAGGTGTTGGTTTGCTGGCTTTGAGCATCAGCCTTGGGGCCTTGGCCGAGGGGCCGGGCGATGAGCATGGCGAGCGCAACCAGCAGGTGCAAGGTGAGGGTGAGCCCGGCCGCTCGCTCAACTCGCGCGACGAAGTGCGTCAGACCCAGCCGGCGCGGCAAGGCTATTACCAGGACATTCCTCGCCGCCACGGTGATGACCACCACTGGCAAGCCGGTGGCCCAGGGCAACGCCCCGGTGGCGACTGGCAGGGTCGCCCGGATGGGCACGGCAATGGTTGGGGGCCTGGGCCGCAGTATCGCCCGGGGCACACGGTCGATCATTTCCCTGACCGGTACTGGAAAGTGCCTTATCGTGGCAATGATTACTTCTACTCTGGCGGCTACTGGTACCGCCCTCAGGGTGGCAGTTATGTTGTGGTGACCCCGCCCTATGGCGTGCGGGTCAATTACCTGCCGCCCTATGCGCGCGAAGTGTGGTTGGGCGGGGCGCTGTTCTTCCTCGTGGCCGATACCTATTACCAGTACCTGGCGGGCAGCCAGGAATATGTGGTGGTCAACCCACCGGTCGGCGTTCCGGCACCGGCTCCGGTGGCACCTTCAAATGGTGGCTATGACGTGGTGGCGTACCCGATGTATGGCCAGGGGCAGGAGCAGCAGGAGCAGGACCGTTACCAATGCCACCGCTGGGCGGTGAGCCAGTCGGGCTTCGACCCGGCGACGGCGACGTATGCGCCCCCCGCCAATGCATTGGACATCTATCGTCGGGCGCTGGGCGCTTGCTTCAGTGGTCGAGGCTACAGCATTAACTGACGCCATATGTGCTGCCTGCCCCGGCCCTATCGCCGGCAAGCCAGCTCCCACAGGGAGTGCACCGGCCCAAGGCATGCGCTTTACCTGTGGGAGCTGGCTTGCCGGCGATAGGGCCCTTGCAGGTCACACCGGGTCCGCGTGCACCATCACATCCGCCTTTGGATAACGCTGGCGGATAACCCGTGACGCCTCAACGCACAAGCCATGTGCCTCATGCAGCGGTAGCTGCCCTGGCAATTCCAGGTGCAGCTGCACGAACCACTGGTTGCCCGACACCCGCGTGCGCAGGTCATGCACGCCTTTCACTCCGGGTATGGCCAACACCAGCGAGGTCATGTCTTCGCCAACATCGCCGGGCAGCTCCTTGTCCATCAGGATGGCGGTACTTTCTCGGGCAATCTGTAACGCGCTCCAGAGGATATACAAAGCGATGCCCAGGCCGAACAGTGCATCCAGTTGCGGCCAGCCAAAACGTGCCAGCAGCAAGGCCACCAGGATGCTGCTGCTGAGCAGTAAATCCGAGCGGTAGTGCAGCGAGTCGGCCCGTACCGCAGTAGAGCCGGTAAGGCGGATAACCTTGTACTGCAAGACCAGCAAGGCCACCGTCAGTACCAGCGAAAGCACCATCACCGCGATGCCGATGGCGGTATCGCCCAGTGGTTGTGGCGCCTGCAGGCGTTCGACCGCCTGGACGCCGATCAGCACCGCACTGACGCCGATGAACAGCGCCTGGGCCATGCCTGCCAGGGCTTCGGCCTTGCCATGGCCAAACCGGTGATCGTCATCGGCCGGGCGCAAGGCGTAGTGCACTGCCAGCAGGTTGAGAAACGAGGCCACGGCGTCCAGTGCCGAGTCTGTCAGCCCCGCCAGCAGGCTCACCGAGCCGCTCAGCCACCAGGCCAGTGCCTTGCTCAGCACCAGGATGCTGGCCACCGCCAGCGACGCGCGGGTGGCCAGGCGCAGCAGGCGCTGGTGTTCAGCCGGGGTGGTGATCATCCGTGGTCAGTGTCCTTGTGGCTCAGGCTGCCGGTACCAGGCCGAGGCTGGCCAGTTGCTCGGTGCTGCCGCGGTGCTGGATCAGCCGCGGGTCGTCCAGCGGCAGGCGCTGGCCCAGCTCGCTTTCCAGAATGGCCTGCAGCTTCAGGTTGTCGACCTTGCCATCGGGGCTGACGGCATCGCGCAGCTTGGCCGGGTCGACCTGGGCGGTGTGGCCACCTTTGTAATAGATGGCGCCGGTGGCGAAGTCGATGCCAAAGGCGATCAACCCGGGGATCACGTAGAACAGGATGCCGATAGCGTCCATTGCGGCAACCACGGGGTCGATCTTGCCGCCGATCTGGCCGCGACGGTCTGGGTAGAAAATGGTGCCGCAGGCGGTCAGTTGGGTCAGCAGGGTGGCAATGAGGGCGCCACCGATGACGCGGGTTGGGATGCGCATGTAAATCTCCGAGAAGGTATTCAGCAGGGCAAGCGAAGCGCCTGCGCCTGATGCTAAGACCATGATAGAGCAGGCTGGGTTCGCCGTTATACTCGCCAGACTGTTCGAGGACCACCATGATTTCATTACCCATTGATGCTGCCTTGCCCGCCTTGCGCCAGGCCCTGGAAAACCGTGATGAAGCGGTGCTTGAAGCGCCGCCCGGCGCCGGCAAGACCACCCGTGTGCCGTTGGCGTTGCTGCACGAGCCGTGGCTGGCCGGGCAGACCATCCTGATGCTCGAACCGCGGCGCCTGGCCGCGCGGGCGGCAGCCGAGCGGCTGGCCAGTGAGCTTGGCGAGCTGGTGGGTGAAACGGTGGGCTACCGCATTCGCCTGGACAGCAAAGTCGGGCCGAAAACCCGAATCGAAGTGGTGACCGAAGGCATCCTTACCCGTCGCTTGCAGGCCGACCCGGCGCTGGATGGCGTGGGCCTGTTGATCTTCGACGAGTTTCACGTTTTGCCATTTACACCGAAATAGGCAGTGATTTTGTCAAAAATCACTTACCCAGATCTCCCTCCTGCCATCCCAGCCTCCGCGTCTACCCGCCCTGTCCTTACCTTCCAGTCAGCCAACCTCTCTAGCATTGCCCTTAGGCTTACCTCCAGAAAGCAACCTCGGTGCGATTCCAAATCCCACCCCCGGTAGGTGCCACGATCTCAAACCCAACCCACCCAACCACGTCGACCACAGCCACCCCCGACGCCCTCCAGACCCATCCCACCCAACCACTCCATCACCCCTCCAACCATCGCAATCCGCTCGATTTCCAAGCATCATCAGCACATCCAAAATTCATCACCAGGACAGTGCATGAGCGGGCCGAAATCCAAGCCAAAAAACAGCGCAAAGAAGAAAGCCAAAGCCGCTCCAAAGCGCGACAACTTCCTAGGAACGACAACACAGAAGCTTCGTGATAGCGCTGGAAACGTGTGTTCTTTCCCGGGCTGTTACGTACATACGCACGGTGCGAAATCGAACGGAGAGGGCACTGTAGGCATAGGTGTCGCATGCCACATTAAAGCTGCTGCACCAGGAGGCCCACGATACGATGAGCACCAGTCCCCAGAAGAGCGCAAGCACTTCGACAACGGCATCTGGATGTGCCAAACACATTCGAAGCTCATTGATGCTGACGAGTCCCCCTACAGTGTTACAACGCTGCTCCAGTGGAAGCGCGATGCCGAGGCTAGATCCAACTCCCTCCTGAACCAAAAGAGCTTCACTGAGAAAGAAGTTAAAGCAGCTGCGGGTAAAGAATCAGCCGATCTGCTCCATCGATTTATTAACAGATCCGATGACCCGCTCCTAACACCGGTTGCGGAAATAATGAAGGGCTACGAATCTAACCTGGCCAACCTCGATCCGCGATTCACCGTTGAGGTGAATAAAATTGGAAGTGCTTACACGCATTTGATCAGGGCGGTTGATGAAGACGTTAATGTCAACCTCGTCATTGAAGACGTAGATAAAATTGAAGGGTATTTGGCAGCCGAAAAGGCCTTCCTGGAAGAGGGTCGGGAACTAACTATTTCTGGTGCGCATTTTAAGATTGAAGGTTCCAAGCTGTTCGAAGCATTCCACAGCGGCATCAAGGGGATTGAACAAGTAGTGCTGACTATGTCGGCTCCTAGAAAGGAAGCCCGCGCGACTCTTTTTGTCAGAACCCCTGAGGGCCATGAAACCGTATTGGATGTGTTCCCTTGTTACTACTATTCTGGCTCACTTCGGACAGTGTTCGAAGGTAGTGCTCTCGATGGTTTCTTTAAGGTCAAAGCGTACTGCTCTCACGAAGGGCAAGATGCCAAATTCGACTTGTTGTTCAATCTCGAGGCGTGGGTCGGGAAAAATATTCTTAATCTTCCCCGGTTTCATAAGCTCGCCAATGCTGCCAAGCTTTTAGATACAGGGCGGTTCGTAATTGAAATCGAAATTGCCGAGATTGCGAGCACATTCAGTTCGCAATCCAACTCGCACAATGAGGTTTTACACGCGCAGGTACAGTTTTTAATTGACTACATCGGTTTTGCCAGGGCAGTTGCACAAAGGTGCGCTGAGCCTCTGATAATTAAGAATACCATGCTGAACCCGGCTACATATAAGTTCCTAAGAAATTATGCTCGACTAGGAAGCAGTTCGATTGAGCGTACCCTACAGCCTACGAGGATATGTGTAGGGCCATTCGCGTATCATGAAGGTGCCTCTTTCGAAGAGATTGATAATAATCCTGGCGGGAAGATAATTCGGATTACCGAAGGAGAAGGTCAGAAGTTTGAGGTTTTCGGTAGCATAATTCAGGTGCCGCGGGTTGTGAGGTTGTATTCGAATGTTGAATATGTGTTTTATACTGAGATTGATGGCGAGCGAAATTCAAAAGTTGAAGTCCACGCTACATCGGATACCACGCTCTCGACTTTCTTAGAAGAGAGTGATGTTTGGAGCGTTTGCCAGGAGGTGGACATTACTCCAGCTAGTCTAGAGCAGCAGGAGCCTCAGAGCTAAGAGCGCAAGAGTCAAGCCGGCGTTGCCGGATGTGCGACTGCAAAACGACGAATCCCGACACAGCGCGACTGCGGCCACAAGAGAGTTTTTGCCACCAAAGCGTGTACGTGTGACGGACGTGAGTGTTGCTGTAAGCTTGCGTGGTGGCTTGCCTTGCGGGGCGGATGGTTGCACTGAAGACAGAAACGAGAAAGCCACCTTTCGGTGGCCTTCAAGTAAGCTGCTAGCGCGTCGCAGTAATGGGGTACTAAGCGGCTAGCGGTGCTCGACTACGGTTACCAGGTCGAGCGAGCCGATGCCTTTCTCGACAACGTTCTTCGCCTTCTCCAGCATAGAAGCCCTAAGCTCTTCACGAGACATACGGCTATTGTAAATCTTCGCGAAAGCTTTGTTCTTCCGAGCATTGGAGACCTCAACTGCTACGTCACCTGTAGTCACAGTAACGTCTTCAGTTCTGGCAAGTTCGGTCATTTTAACTAGCCTCCATGTCGTTAGTTTCACGGTATAAGAATATCATATCATGCAAATACGCGCAAATTGGTTGCAATAACTGTACAAATTGTGCGTTGCGGCTATCACCCATAAGGATGTTCGCTTTGTTGTTGTAGATATTTAAGCATCCAATTGGGTGTGGCATCCCTTCACCATTATTACGAGAAACTAATGGAATGGAAAGAATGGACGTAGCGTAGCGATGAGAGTTGTAATAACGGGAGATGGTGGTTTTATAGTGTTCAGTTATATGCGGATTTTGCAGCGCCTCATCATCGAGCCACTGCTTGAAGTGTGTCCGAGAGTCTTCGATATATTGAGATGCCATGGTCGAGACCGCTACCGGCCCGCCGGGTAGGTTCGGGTGCGATTTGGCGTGATCCGACGCATCCATTTTGAACGGGAAGCAAATCGGCACGATATCGGTGTCCGGCTTTGCCAAAACCTGGGCGCCGACCAAGGTTGAGAGCTCAAGGTCTGTGATGTGTAGGATGCCGTCTGCGTTATCCAAGCGAGCATCAATGTTGGAGTTGAACAGGAAGAAGGGGCTGTCGTTTACCTGGTTCGAGTACTCCTTGCGGATGAGATCCTTGTCCTCCTCAATCATCATGATGTTGGCCCTGTACGTTTCGGAGGGCGCACTGTCCCAGTTCTGTGCCAAGACCAGGATCTTCGTGAGCATCATGCGGATGTCGCCTGCGAGACCTTTACGGGTCAACGGCGGCGCACCTTCTTCCAGTAGGCCCTCGTAAAGCTGCCGAATGTCGATCATCGCGTCGCTATAGGCGGCGAGAAACTGCTTGGGCGGCATGGTGGTCAGGCGATCCTGTAGCTCTTTTTCCTTCTTCCGGGTTGAGGTGACGACCCCTACCTCACGTAAGAACACCAAGATGACTGCGGCGATGGAGAGCTGAATGGACGGCCACAGGTAGTTTGTTGCGAAGAACTCAGGCCAGGTGTGTACGGCGGTATACTCGTTTTTGATGTCGCCGCTCATCACGGAGATCATCGCGGCGCTGCCGATGGTGAGTAGGGCGATGATCATGGAGCCCCAGGTGGTGCCCACCAGCATGCACATGCCCATGAAGACTTTCTTGATCTGACGTCCAGTCCAGAACAAGCAAGCCTTCGCGGTGGCCCAGATTTTTCGTTTTGTTACCTGCCAGTCATCCACTGTTCAGTCCCAAGTAGTGCCGTTACGAATGGCCATTCGGGCCATGTCCCTTTCTTGCGTTCCGCTTCCAGCGTCTATCGAACTCCACTCACAAACCCAGCTAAAGACGCCCGCTTGGCCTCCCAATGGCTCGCAGGATCTTGGCCGCCAACATTCGTCCCTCCAGACGGTCAGGTTTGAACCAACCGTCGGATCTCATGTTTCGTTGAAACCAGCAGGCTAGACGGCGTTGGCCCCGAATTCGGTGGTCTGGCAACGTTCACACACACAACCAGGCAATTGACGGTGTAAGCGGCTGTAATACCATGGCGTGATATTTAATTGCCTTCACAAGGAAAAGTACATGGCAACACGCTGCGTTGGTCTGATGGTAGGTTCCGGGGAAGTGACTGTCGTTGATACGCAGATTCCGGATGACTGTGATGCCCCTATCTCACTGGTTACCGATGTGACCTGGAAGCTGCCCACAGGGGATCGGCAGAAGGGATACGAAACGCTTTTCCATCGGTGCAAGGATTACCTTGAAGTGAATGGAATTGACCAGGTGGTGGTCAAGGCGAGCTCAGTACCTCAAGGCAAGGCCAACGGGGGGCTTCTCGATAGCGCAGAGCTTCGTGGTGTGATCATGTGCGCTGCTGCGTCTGCCTGTGAGACCCGTGTTCTCAAGAAAGAAGTGATCAGCCGAACCTACGGTCGGAAGGTCGATGATTGCGTGAACGACGACGCGTTTTGGGCAGAGAAGCTAGAGGGAGCGAAGCTGCGCAAGGGGAGTCGTGAGGCCGCAATGCTTGTGATTGCACACAGGGCTCGACCATGACCAGCGTCGTTCCGAAACTCCAAATCCTAGACAAATTGGGGAACGGGCACTTCGGTGAAGTGTTCCTTGGTCAAGACGCCGTTCATGGGCAAGTGGCAGTAAAAGTGGTTTCCCGTAAGGCGGAAAACGACGATGAAGAGTGGGTGGATATCAGGAGGGAATTCCTCGCCGAGGCTCAGCACCTGAAGACCGCCACTCACCGCAATGTCGTTCAGGTTTACGGTATAGACGAGGTGGAGGATGCCATCCGCTTCACGATGGCGTACTGCCCTGGTGGCTCCCTGCAAGCTCATTTTGAACGGGGGCCGATGACTCTCGCTGCCGTGCGGAAGGTCGCGATCGATGTGCTGATCGGGCTGCACGCATTGCACGGGCGCGAGATGCTTCACAGGGACATCAAGCCAGGCAACATCCTGCTCGACCATCTCGGCATGGCAAAGCTCGGTGACTTCGGTCTGGTCACCGACAGGTTGCTCCTTGGCTACGGTTCAGCTGCGGGGTACGCAGACCATATTGCTGTGGAGGTGTGGCAGGGCAGGGGTACCAGTATCAAGAGCGATATCTGGGCCTTGGGTATGACGCTGTTCCGGTTGTTGCACGGACAGGTCTGGTACGTGTTCCAGAACGAGTGTCCTGCAGATGTCATCGCCCAAGGCGGCTTCATTGAACGTCTGCGCTGGCTGCCACATGTTCCCAAGCCGTGGCGTAAGGTCATTCGAAAGATGATGGCTGATAACACCAACGATCGTTATGCGACTACCCAAGAGGTACTCAATGCCATTTCGGCTTTGCCGACTGAGCCTGAGTGGACAGTGCCTATCGTGACTGAGGATCTGGTGAGGTGGGAACTGCAGTCGCCCAAGCGGCTAAACGTCGTTGAGTGGAACATTCATGGTCAACGCCAGCATGAGTGGCGGGCCTGGAGCCAACCTTTGGGCAAAGGTAACAATCGGAGCCTGGGCGCATCCACGAAGGTCATAGGCCGCAATCAGGTTGATCGCGAACTGGAAGCGTACTTTCGGTAAGCGGTGCTTTAGCCGGCAGCGCTTCGCAGGCGGCGTGGTAGTAGGTACCCGCCGCTGAAGTCGGCAGCGCTCAGCGGCTTAAGCTGGAAGTGAGCCTCAGCAAGGGCGCGACGAGCATCAGCACAACAAGGGCAGTACGATTTGAGCGCGTCGATGCCTTCAGCTGGTTGCCAGGTGGCACCACAGAACGCACATCTAGGCGACGTAAGCCTCAGGTTGGGAAGCCGCTTGCTCATTCGAATCCTTCCTGTCGCCTCAGCGACGAACGTGGGCATTGTGGGCGTACATTTTTTCGGCGGCAAAGCTTATACGAGATCAATCCATTTGGCCTACGTATTCGCCGAAAGGTCATTCTGCACGGATGCTGCTTACTAATACTGTATACATGAACAGGTTTTGTGGCTAGGGGCCATTACAAAATTTAAAAACGCACTCTCATGTCGAATTTCGAGAGGCGTTTCCCAAGAGGTTTAGCAGATAAACCCAATCGCAGCACGGTTGAGGCTGCACATGAGAGGGCACGGGGTTCGTGAGTCCTCATCCATCGCATCTACCCCTGGTGAACCTTTGTATACTGCGCTTCTGCCGCAGGAGTACACATGAGTTCGTTGCCAATCAACGCCGCGTTGCCGGCCCTTCTTGAAGCCCTTCAAAATCGAAATGAGGTGGTGCTTCAAGCACCGCCTGGCGCCGGTAAAACGACTCGCGTCCCGCTTGCCTTGCTCAATGAACCATGGCTCGAAGGGCAGACGATCATCATGTTGGAACCTCGCCGTCTTGCTGCGCGAGCTGCTGCGGAGCGAATGGCCAGCGAGCTAGGTGAGAAGGTCGGTGAGACCGTTGGCTATCGGATTCGCCTGGACAGCAAAGTCGGGCCAAAGACGCGGATCGAGGTGGTGACAGAAGGAATACTGACGCGTCGTCTGCAGAGCGATCCTGCACTTGAAGGTGTGGGGCTCGTAATCTTCGACGAATTCCATTTGCGAAATCTAGATGCCGATCTCGCCTTGGCGCTGACGCTCAATGGGCGCGAGCTTTTCCGGGACGATGCCCCACTGAAGGTGCTGCTGATGTCGGCAACGCTCGAAGGTGAAAGGTTATCGCGCCTGCTGGATGACGCTCCGATCGTGACGAGCGAGGGACGCATGTTCCCGGTCTCGACAGTCTGGGGAAAACCTCAGCAACCTGGAGAATACATCGAGCCGCGAGTCATCAGTGCGTGCCTTGAAGCACTTGCTGATCAGCCTGGCAGCTTGCTGGTTTTCCTTCCTGGTCAAGCCGAGATCCGTCGAGTCGTAACAGGCCTGGAAGATGCTTTGACCCAGTCGGCATCACTTCAGCGTGACGTTCTTCTTTGCCCCCTTCATGGTGAGCTCGATCTGAGTCAGCAGCGGGCTGCGATTGATCCGGCACCGGCAGGAAAGCGGAAGGTTGTGCTGGCCACAAACATCGCTGAGACCAGTATCACCATCGACGGTGTGCGGGTCGTGCTCGATGCCGGTCTTGAGAGGGTTCCACGCTTCGATCCTCGTAGTGGGATGACGCGACTCGATACTCAGCGAATATCCAAGGCTAGTGCAACTCAACGAGCAGGTCGGGCAGGTCGAGTCGAGCCCGGTGTGTGCTATCGACTCTGGTCTGAGACGCAGCATGACCAAATGGCCTCTTTCAGCTCGCCTGAAATTCAGCAGGCTGACCTCACTGGCTTGGCGCTTCAACTGGCTAAATGGGGCGTTCAGCCGGGCGACCTAAAGTGGCTTGATGCTCCGCCCGCAGCTGCTTACTCCCAAGCCAACGACTTGCTTCGGCGCCTTGGCGCATTACAGCCTGATGGGCAACTGACAAAGCACGGCCAAGCGATGGCCGAGCTGCCAAGCCACCCTCGAATCGCCCATCTACTGTTGCGAGGTCACGAACTGGGTCTGACAGAGACTGCGTGCAATATCGCTGCTTTGCTTGGCGAGCGGGATATCCAGCGTGGTGGTGGTGCAGACCTTCATAGTCGTTTGGCCATCCTGTCCGGTGAGCAGAGAGCACAGCGGAGTGAGCAAGGCGGTGCTCAAAGAGCGAAGCAACTAGCGAGGCAATACCGGTCGTACTTGCGCGGCCCAGCATCCCAACCAGTCGCTGATTCAGACCACCCGAGGTGGGTGGGCTGCCTACTTGCTTTGGCGTATCCCGACCGGGTCGCGCAACAACGTCGTGCCGGTGGGGCTGAATACCGATTGGCGAATGGTCGGGCAGCTATGTTCACCGAGACCGATGCCCTGATGAAGCATTCTTGGCTGGTGATCGCCGACCTGGGCAGCCGGCAAGGCCAGCGTGAAGAGCGAATTTACCTCGCTGCTAACCTGGATGAGGCTTTGTTTGATACGGTCTTGAACGACCAAGTCAGCCAAGTGGATGAACTTGAGTGGGATGAGCGGGAGGGGGCCCTCCGCGCTGAGCGACAAGTGAAAGTGGGGGCGTTGGTACTGTCCCGCGCGCCGCTGGCAAACCTGGGTGATGAAGCGCGCACTCAGGCGTTGCTCAATTACGTACGCCGAAAAGGGCTGGAGCTTTTGCCCTGGACACCTGAGCTTCGTCAGTGGAAGGCGAGGGTCGAATTGCTGCGCGTGCTTGATGAGGAAGCTGGTAGTAAGGGTGAGTGGCCTGACTTACGTGATGAGTCATTACTGCAGTCGCTGGAGGATTGGTTGGGGCCATACGTTGGGAAGGTGACCCGCCTCAGTCATTTTGGCCAACTTGAACTGTCGAGCATCATTCGCAACTTGTTGCCCTGGCCTCTGCCACAACAGTTAGACACGCAGGCGCCTCAGACGATTGCGGTACCCTCGGGATCGAACATCCGTGTGGACTATAGTGAGCGGCCCCCTGTACTTGCCGTGAGGCTACAGGAGCTCTTCGGACAAGCTGATACGCCGCGCATTGCTAATGGTCGCCAAGTGCTCAAGCTGCATCTGCTATCCCCGGCGCGCCGCCCCGTACAGGTGACCCAGGACTTGGCAAACTTCTGGGCATCGACCTACGTTGAGGTGAAGAAGGATTTGAAAGGTAGATACCCCAAGCATTTTTGGCCTGACAATCCTCTTGTTGCCCAGGCCACTGCGCGCGCAAAGCCTAGGGGTACCTGATCTAACGGAAAATCTGACCGGTGAAAGGGCCCGCTGGTCATGAACAGTCATCGGTAAACCTACCCGCGCTACTGTTCTTCAGGTGGCATGTGCCAAATCTTGTGCACAGTGGACTTAGGTATGCCTAGCCTCACCGACGTCTCCTTCTGCGTCAGCCCTTCGGCTTTGCAATCAAGGACGGCTCTGATTTTGTCGGCGGAGGTAGCAGGCTTACCTCCTTTGGCAGCGATCAGCACGCCATCAGAGAATTGGGATGGCACGTTCTCCATGACTCTCATCGCGCGCAGCTTGCCAAGCTCACTCCACAAATAGGCCATGAACTCTTCGAAGGTCTCTTGACGGTCAAAACTCGAAGCGGCAGCAAGCAATGCTATGGGGTCGACCTCCAGATGGCCGCTGATACCCTCGAGCATTTTTAGCGTCATGTTAGTCAAGCCGTGCTCAACGTTGTGCAGGTGCCGGGCCTCCAGCGTTTTCACCATCTGCTCTTGAGAAAGGCCTCGAGCAGCACGCACGGTGCGCAACACAGCTGCTAGGGAGTGGGGCGAGGGCATCAAGACTTCCGGATAAAGGGAAGGATAAGGCCACAGCGCAAAATCCACATCTATGAAATATAGTCAGGGAATGTGGATTGGTGTTATCGTGCCTCACCTGTCTCGGAACGTAAGAAATTTCGCGTTTTTGCAGCTAATGGCCGGTAAAAGTGTCAATTTATATCAATTGTTGTAGGGCTTAACACTAGCTTGTAGCCCGAGAATAAGCGGAGTACGAGTTGTGCTGGTGACAAAGCGAACCGACTTGCGGGGGCAGTTCTTGGCGCCGGATCATCTGCGCTTGCTCTGGGACTCGGCGAGCCTGAACGCAGATTCCTACTATTTCATCGTAGAAGGGAGTGGCTTCGTCGACGGATGCCTTGGGCCTTCTATGCGCATCGTCTCGAGCGTCGAGGCTGTCGATTCGTTGTGTAAGGGCGATTCAGTCGATTTTTTGAGCGTCAACAAAGTTCAGCTGCTCGCTCCACCCGCGATGACCAATCAGACTGAGTTCTCAATGAGGCTCCTCTCAGAAATCCGTATTAAAGACGGTACGGAAGCGACCCCGATCTACGAGTTCGTCACTCATGATGGGCAAGTTTTCTCGAGCGCCAGGGGGTAAGAGATGTCCGTGTCCCTTGATGACGCTATGGAGTTTCTTTACGGCGCCGGCGAGGTTGTCCATGGGTGGTCTGGTGATAGAGCAGAGCTTATTCAAGCAGCAGAGCAGCGCTTTCCAGGTAAAGCCTTTTGCTTGGTGAAGCGTTGGATAATCGTTGAGATTCCCGCGAATGAGGTTGAGCCGCTGCCGGGCGGAATCGCGCCGATGATCGTGCTCGCTCATGAGGTCATCTACGACAGCCGAGAACGTTTTGTACCTGGTAGCTGGGTTAGATCGACCTACGCGATTTCGCATGAAAAGCCATGGATTTTTGAGACTCGAAACACGACCTATTTGCTTGTTGGCGACGGATACAGAAAGCAAGCACCGCTCGAATTGGTGCTGTCATTTCGTCCTTAAGCATTTCAGATTATGTAGCCCGGTTGTCCTTCGGACTGGCCCGGGAGGTGCGACGCAGCCCTATGGAGCGCGGTATGAAGATTGCGGTCTACTCCGACCTACACAACGAGTTCTCCGAGTTCGTGCCACCTAAGCTGGACGTCGCGCTGGTCGTGCTCGCTGGTGACATCTCTGTGCGCGGTCAAGGGGTCGAGTGGGCAAACGCGGCGTTTGACTGTCCAGTGATCTACGTCCCTGGGAATCACGAGTTCTACCGGGGCCATCTAGACCGTTCGCTGACGAAGATGCAACAGGCGGCAGCTGGGCATGTTCATGTTCTGGATAACCAGCCACTGATCGTTGGTGATGTGAGATTTTTAGCGACGACGGCGTGGACAGATTTTACGTCGACAGGGGATTACCGCGTAGCAATGTCGTTGTGCTGGGAGTGGATGAGCGACTTCACCCAGATCCGAATCGGCGAGGGCTTTAGAAAGCTTCGGCCTGTCGATCTCATCGCGCGCAATATTTGTGCGCGGGACTTTCTGGCTACGGAGTTGGCTAAGGACTTCGGAGGCAGGACGGTCGTCGTCACGCATCATTGCCCGATTGAAGAGGTCGCTGGTGATGGTCATGAAGGCCACCTCGGTGCTGCGTACTTCAACCAGTGGGGTGACCTAGTTTCGCAGGCTGATGCCTGGATCTTCGGCCATACCCATTACGCGGTCGACACGATCGTTTCGGGATGTCGGCTCATATCGAACCCCAGAGGGTATCCAGGTGAAAAGACCGGCTTTGTACCGGACTTCATCATTGAAATCTAAGCACTTCTAGGAACGAAAGCTCTCAGAGGGGGGGTGAATTGGACGCAGGAGCGCATGAACACATGACAGATGAGATCATCAGGTACCCAGGTGAAGAACCATCGATTTTTCAGCTCACGCGCATCATACAAGCGATGGGTCAGCAGTATCCTGTGCCGATCACTGCCTATCTGAGCGACGTTGAAATTTCGAACGATTGCGCAGTCGGGGTCGTGGTTGGTCAGATCGTTCCAGGGCTTATTGAGAAGCGCACAGGGGCATATTTGCTTACCACCACGCCGATTTTCTTGTTGTTTAGAGTAGGACGCTTCTGGGTGGTCGATACAAAGGCAGGGAATTTTGTTCTGACTTCATTCAAGCGCGGAGCGGGGCGGAAGAGTCTTCGAGCACTGATCGCAACAGCTGACCAACCTGACGTATCTTCGGAGCGCGAGCCAGGCGCCATTGTGGGTGCCTGAAGGATCGAATATGCGGATCAGTTGAGCGTCGCAAGGAGTGTACGCAAAAAATCCTCACGGCGATGAATCGAGCTAAGGATCACGTAGTCGCGTTCGCCATCTGGTGGTAGATGACCACATTCCACTAGGCCGATGATGTAACCCTCTGCCTTCCCTCGGGCCTCGCGCAGGTCTTGCTCTGTCGTGGATTTGTGGATGTCATCCACTAGGCGTTTCCAACGCTCGGCTTGGCGTTTGCCGGTAGGGTCGCTGGAGAAAGTAGGAGCGTGAAGCAGTGAATCGTAGTAGCCGGTAGCAGGTTGCGTGCTCAAGCGGGAAGCTCCACAGATTAAATCTGCAGCGATTTTATCATGCGTACACTCAATCGCCTGTCACTAGACCCTCGGCGGAGGCTGGCGAAATCTGGCCGCTCGACGCTGAGTATCAACCTGCCTGGTTAGGTTGAGGTTGGGAAGGTACGACTCATGCTCGTAGAGGATTACGGAGGTGCTGTATGAAAGTCGCACAAGCAAGTGAGCCCGATGTGATCGTCGACGTGGTATGCGATGTCTGCGGTATGTCTACGCGAGATCGAGAAGCCAAGCTTCAATATGGGACGATGCATGCGTCATGGGACGAGGGTTCAGCACATTGCGGGGAAGACTACGAGCTTCACCTGTGCGAGCGCTGCTTTTTCTCGCAAGTAGCTGAGATGAAGCGGGCGCGGTGGCTTGCTGTGATGTTCGATGAGGAAGGCGATGCGATTTTGGTTGATGACGCCTACGGACGGGCTACTAAATCTGCCAAGGAGGGTGGCGGGGAGCATTGCTGACCGTAAGCCCACGGTTTAGGTCGAATTATGGAAAAGCAATAATTATTGCTGATGCATAATTTTCGCCAGCCTGCATCGACCCCAAGTGGCGCGCTTCAACGGCAGAAGGGCGCCACTGGATAGTAGACTAGCTTGGCTTCCCCCAAGTGCTTTGGAAGCTGGGGCCATCAGACTTTGGTGGCTGAGTTGGTTTGGCTATCTGAATCGTGACCGGGATCGGGAAATCCACACCCACCATCGCTACCTCACCCTGCTTCAGGTTTGGGAGGAATGCAGCAGCGGAGCGATCGATCTCACCGCAGGCTCGTTCAACCACTTCGCGGTCACGGTCGTTGGTAAGCCGATGGACGAGCAGGGTACCCATCTGACTGAGCACGCCTTCGGTTATGTCGCGCGGTCGCTGGGTCGCCAGGCAAATGTTCAGCCCGTATTTTTGTGTCGTCTGGCTAGGCACATGCAGGCAGTTTGCGGAGGTGTTGTATGAAGGTCACGCGAGCAGGTGAACATGACGTGGCCATCGACGTGGTATGCGATGTCTGCGGTATGTCTACGCGAGATGGCGAAGGTCTGATAACTAAACGTGTCTACGGCGGGCTTGGAGTTTACAATGGATAACCGCCGTCTGCAGTATCAGCCGGCTCTAGTCCATCGGCTTATCACGCGAGTTTAAGTACAGTTTTTGTCCAATTCCACAAGCTTGTCGGCCATCCTAAGGATCGTGCGAGCCATCCCGCGGGCGAGGTTAAGCAGTATCAGGCCGAATGCATCAGGCTCCTGTTCATGTAGCATGAAGAACTGTTCGATGCTGATTTCAAGGATGACGGCATCTTCTTCAGCAATTGCTGTAGCAGTGCGGTCACTTAGGCTGATCATATGTACAAAGCCTAAATCATCACCAGGTTCGTGATGTCGCGAGAGCACCATTGTTCCATCTTGTCCAGGTATAAAGTTGTTAATGCTTCCTTGAAGAACGATATAGAAGAATCCAGTGCGATCACCAAGTGAGTAAAGCACTTCGCCAGAGTTGAGTTGAAGTACCCGGCATGAGAGGAGCATATTCAGCAGCACGGCGTCCTGTATCGCACCAAAGGTCGAGAGCTCACGGAAGTAGGCGGGGCCCAGCTTCCGCCAAAGATCTTGGGCGTCAATTTTTTGCATTTTTCGCCTACCTGCTTCTGCTAGCCTCTTCTTACGTTTAAGCATAGTAAAAGCTTGACATGTGGGTGCGGTTAATTTATGGCTACACAAAACATAGCGAAACTCACCCGCCATCCCTTGCATGAGGGGAACCTTGCAAACATCCAGCGATCTTCGGCTTCCAAAGTCGCTTATATAAAAATGCGATGCGCTCTCGATGGTGGGCTAGGGAGAGCGTTCTCTCCGCCGATAAATAACGCATCAAAAAAGGGGCCTTGAATATAGGCCCCAAAGTCGCTACATAACAAGACGGCGACAACGGGCTGGGCAGTAGTTGACCAGCCCGTTAGGGTTAGTTCTGTTTAGAGAGCTTGTCAATATAGCCTTTGCCAAGCTCGTCGATTTCGCCTGTTGCAAGTTTATTCTGTACAAAGATGTCAAGCACCTGCATATCAGACAGCTTTGCATCGCGTCGAACTGCAAATGCGATACCCTGCTTGGCGATCGGCGGGTTCGGCAACAACACTGACCAGCGGTCTTTGTTCGTAGCGGCCAAAATCGCGTTCGTGTCAGCATCCTCAATCAGGACGTCAGCTCGACGAGAGGAAATTGCCAAGCGTGCTGCATCGACATCCGGAAGGCGCATGACCTGGGCTTGCTTGAGTTTTGGCGAAGCAGCTGCATCGATTGCTGTGCCGGACACGACTGCAACGGTTACGTCTGCTTTATCGATGTCCTGAAGCGATTGTGGAGCGTTAGCAAATTTCGGGTTTGCTCGGTCATAGACCGCCGATATTTGAAAGCTCCACACAGGATCGCTGTAGGTTACTGCCAATGCGCGCTTAGGGGTGCGGTTGAGCGCCATCGACATATCCCATCTACCGGATTGCAGACCTGCGACCATGTTGTCCCAGTTGGTGTCTACGATCTCGACTTTTACCCCCAGCTCTGCACCGAACTGGCGACACAGATCGACAAAAATTCCTGAATATTCAGATGTCTTGGGGTCACGCAGGATATATGGCGGTGCTGATGCAGCTCCGCATTTGAGAACGCCCTTCTTCTGAACTTCCTGCCAGTAGCCGGATCCCTCGTCGGAGTGCGCGGAGGAGAACATCAGCGCGCCGAACAAGGCGACGGCAACTTTCAGAGCTGGTGCAAATTTCATCACGTATCCTCTCAATAGCTTTTTTGTTATGAACGGAGGCAGTAATACATCTATATCGTAATTGTTATCGAATTAGCGTGCTCTGCACCTTAGCGTTGAGGATCGCTTTGGAGCATTCCGCCAGTAGCCCAGTTTTCCTTGCTCACTTCACTCAGTACAACCTGAACGTCGCTCACATCACATCTAGCAATTCGAGCAAGCTCCCGAGATAGTACCTCAGCTATCTCTCGTTTCTGCGCATGATCTCTACCTTCAAGCATTTCTACCCGTATGAAAGGCATCGTTTACCCCTTCCCAGCTATGTGAATCATTGCTATCGGGGCTTATCAGACTCTCCGGTAGCGCTAGGCGGCGATCTGGAGCACTCAAGCCGAGATTTTCTCGCTGCGTCGTGCGGCTGACCGTTTCCTGATGCCATGTTAAGTCTTGATCATATCTCTGTCTAGGGTAAATACACGGCAGTGAACATCTCCCAGTGGAGATAACACCACAACGGTTGCCCTTCCATAACCCACTGTTTAACCGTACAAAACAGCTCTAGAAGGCCAGATGCAGCAGCGCCTGAATGACGATAAACAGCAGTCTAGGGGATTTTTTATGAGAAAATGCTATACCTGAATTTTTTCTTCAGTCTTACGAGGTAGGATCAGTCCTGTCGGTTTTGGTTGAAAATCTTGTGCAATGTGCGTACTCTCGGTCATGTGATCTGCACACTGTGCGAAAAGAGTTGACATGTCGACAACTTGTTCGCATCTTAGGAGCTAAGCGAGCAACAGACCCGTACGATCTCCTTTCACTGCCTTCATCCGCCTACACAAGAACGTACAATGAGGATTCACAGGTGAAGAGTCTCAAGCTGTCAGCGGTCGCCCTAGGGCTGGCCATGACCTGTGGTATGGAGCTGCCCCCGGCATACGGCCAGGATGAAGGCGGCTACTGGGAAAAAATCCAACAAAGAGGAGTGCTGAGGTGTGGCGCAGCCTCGGCGCCTCCGTACATCCTCAGAGATCCGAAGACAGCCGCTTACTCTGGAATCTTTGTTGACCTGTGCCGGCAATTTGGAGAACAGCTCGGCGTCCGAATTGAGATCGTGGACACGACCTGGGACAACATGGTTGCTGGGCTGCAGGCTGGACGTTGGGATGTTTCTATGGCGCTTAACCGCACACCTCGTCGAGCGCTAGCGGTAAATTACAGCGATACCGTATGGGACTTCAGAATCTCGGGTTTGTATGATCATTCCAATCCGAAATTCAAGATGCAGCCAGTTTCGGTGTCAGACATCGATAAGCCTGGTATCACTATCGCGATGGTGGCCGGTACAGCTATCGATGCAGCCGTAAGCAAGAAAATACACAACGCCCAAATTCTCCGCTTGCCTGATATTGATAGCTCAAGGCTATCGTTAGTGTCGAGGCGTGCCGACATTTTATTTGAAGATGCCGACTCAAATGCGATTTTCGCGGCCACAAACCCGCAGAAATGGCAGGCGGTTCTACCTAACCCGTCAATCGCTAAGCAAGGAATTGCTTTTGCCGTCCGCTTGGAAGCAGAACCGGCTGACCTACAAGTGCTGAACATCATGATTCAGAACGAAATCGCTTCCGGTCAAGTCGCGGCCCTGGGTAAGCATTATATCGAACGGCTCGGAACTGAGATGCGGCGTTAATGCAAAGACGCTGGTTGTCATCTGATTAAGCTTAGCGAGAAGAGGTTGGGTGTACCATGAACGATAATAATTTTATTACAATCAAAGATCTGAAGAAAACCTTCTGCAATGGAAGTGTCAAAGTACTGGATGGTATGGATCTCACAATGGGACGGTCAGACCGCCTCGTTGTGTTGGGCCCGAGCGGTAGTGGTAAAAGTACGCTGCTTCGCTGTGTAATGGGGCTTGAAGAAATCGATGCGGGTTCAATCGCCATCGATGGTAAAGAATATGTATCTCGTGGAAGCAAAGGCACTCGTATTGATCAGGTCACGCAGAAACAAGTCGGCATGGTATTTCAAAGCTACACTCTGTTTCCGCATTTGACGATCCTTGGAAACTTGACACTAGCAGCTACCAAGTCACGAGGGATGCCTAAAAAGGAAGCTGAAACTCGAGGGCTCGCACTTTTGCGTCGATTCGGTCTGGAGGCAAAAGCTAGATCGTATCCTCAGGAGCTGTCCGGTGGGCAGAAGCAACGCGTTGCTATCGCTCGCGCCCTAATGCTCGATCCCAAGCTTATGTTGTTTGATGAAGTGACCTCGGCTCTTGACCCGGAATTGGTAAATGAGGTCGCCTCGATGATCTCCGAATTGGCCCAATCTGGTATGCCGATGATGATGGTGACCCACGACATGTGGTTCGCTAGGCGGATCGCCAGTCGGATCATTTTCTGCGCAGATGGCAAGATAATTGAGGACAGCCACCCAGAGGTATTCTTCACGAACCCCAAGACCCAGCGGGCCAGGGATTTTCTTCAAAATGTTCTGCATGAAATGCCGCCACAGGTAGAGTTCTCATGAATAACATTGACTTTTTCTTTGTCCTGGGTGCATGGCCTAAGCTGCTGGAAGGTCTTGTTATCACCATTAAGCTCACTCTCTGGGCGAACGTGATAGGGCTAGTCGGTGGGTTCATTCTGTCATTATTGAGGACATCTCACCTGCAGGTGGCTGTAGTAGCTGCGAAGCTCTATATTGAAATTTTTCGATGCACTCCAGCAATGGTGCAGATTGTTTGGTTCTTCTTCTGCGTTCCGATGCTGTTCAACGTATTTTGGCCCCCAGTCTTGACTGGTGCAATAATTTTGGGTCTCAACTTGATGGCATTTAACGCGGAAGCGTTCCGGGCATCAATTCAAGGCATTCCTCTCGCTCAGCGAGACGCTGGGATTGCGCTCGGGCTTTCCAAGTGGGTATGGGTCACAAGCATTGTTTTGCCTCAGGCGCTGCGGTCTGCGACGCCGGTCTTGATTACCAATGCAATCGGCACTTTCCAGCAAAGTTCGTTGGTCGCGTTGGTAGGAGTGCAGGATCTTATGTACCAGGGGAAAATGCTTTCGGTTGAGTCTTACAGACCTATCGAGACGTTTACGTTCCTAGTGTTGTTCTATCTTGCAGTTTCAATTCCACTTGGGCGTTTTGCCGCTTACTTGGAATTCCGTACTGCAAAAGCATTAAGGCAGTGAGGTGATCATGGATAACTTTGATTTTTCCGTGGTTTTTGAGTACCGCGATGCGTTGTTAGCTGGCCTCTGGGTTAGCATTCAGATAACCATTTTGGCTGGGATTCTAGGAACCATCGGTGGTTTTCTGATCAGCTTGGGTCGAAGCTCAAACCTGGCTCCGTTGCGTTGGATATGTATCGGGTTTGTGGAAATCATCCGAGGAACACCGGTGCTTATCCTGTTGTTCTGGGTTTTTTTCTGCTTGCCTATCATCTTGGGCATGGAGATCGGAACCTTCACGTCATCATTGATTGCGTTGACTGCCTACATGGCCGCGAGCACAAGTGAAGCTTTTCGCTCAGCACTCAAGTCGATACCCAACGAGCATTATGATGCATGTGTTGCATTGGGGCTGTCGCGACTTACTAGGTCTATCTATGTGGTCGCGCCTCAGGCCTTTATTCGCGCAATCCCTAACTTGCTTTCCAGTAATTTGAGTTTGTTCAAGGAGGGGGCTTTGGTATCGGCTGTGGGTATGGCAGATCTGATGTTCGCTGCGCAGAACATTTCTAATGTCACGGCTCGACCGATTGAGATTCTTACCATCGCTGCACTTATTTATTTGATCTTGGGCTCAGCATTAGCTCAGCTCGTAACCTTCATTGAGCGACGTATAAATCAGAAGATTGCTGCTTAAAGATACCAGGCGCAAGCGATCTTAACTGACCAGATATAAGCTGAGGCTGCCTTCCTTCACTTCCGGTGGACACCTCCGATTTCAAGAGCTACGGCCATGACTGACAAGACACTACGCAGTGCAAATTGGTTTCAACGAATTGACAATACCGGTTTTGAGCATCGTACCCACCTGAAAGCTAGGGGGGCGCTGCCTGAGATGTTTGAAGGTCGACCAGTCATCGGTATCGCCAACTCCGCTTCAGACTTGGTGCCTTGCAATGCACACTTGACTGAGCTGGCTGAATGGGTGTCGAGAGGGATCTTGGAGGCAGGTGGGTACCCCTTAGTCTTCCCCACCATGTCCATTGGCGACTCCATCATGCGTCCCACAGGGATGATGTTCCGAAACATGATGAGTATGGAGCTCGAGACGACTCTGCGCGCTAATCCGCTGGATGGCGTCGTGTTGCTGACTGGTTGCGATAACACTGCCCCGGCCTACCTGATGGGCGCAGCAAGTGTGGATCTACCAACCATTCTTGTGCACGGTGGCGCGATGATCAGCGGCCGAGTCGGCAGCCAGAAGGTTGGGTCAGGTACTGACATCTTCCGGATGCATGCCGAGTACAAAGCTGGAACGCTGTCGAAAGAAGGTTTCCTCGATGCCGAGTATGGTATGTCCCGCAGTAACGGGCACTGCAACACCATGGGTACCGCATCGACTATGGGCTGTCTGGCTGAGGCACTTGGCTTAACGCTTCCTGGATCTGCTGCGATCCCAGCAGTGGATGGTCGGCGAAAAGGTGATGCCCAGTTGTCTGGTCGCAGGATCGTGGAGATGGTGAGAGAGGGCCTTACCTTCAAGAAAGTGGTTGATAAGCGCTCATTTGAGAACGCAATCCGAATCAATGCGGCACTGGGCGGTAGCACCAACGCTATTATTCACCTAATCGCCTTGGCTGGACGCGTTGGGATTGAGCTGACGCTTGAAGATTTCGAGCGCAACTGCAGCATGATACCACTCTTGGTGAATGTCCTGCCGAACGGCAAATACCTTGCTGAAGAATTCTACGGCGCAGGTGGTCTGCCGGCGTTGATGGGCGAGATGAGGTCGCATCTGCACGCCGAGGCAATGTCCGTCACCGGTAGGACGATTGGTGAGATAACAGAAAATGCCCAAAGTTTGGATTTTGATGTAATTGCGAAGTTCGACTCCCCGGTGAAAGAACAGAATGCGCTGAAGGTACTGAAAGGCAATTTGGCACCTAATGGCGCGGTCATCAAACCATCCGCCGCGTCCCCTCATTTGCTTCATCACACAGGGAAGGCAGTCGTCTTTGACAGCGTTGAAGACTTGGACAAGCGCATCGATCTGCCTGAACTGGAAGTGGACGAGAACTCAGTGCTCGTGCTCCGTAACATAGGCCCCAAAGGTTATCCAGGGATGCCTGAGCTAGGCAACATTCGCTTGCCGGCGAAGCTGCTTGCAAAAGGCATTAAGGACATGGTGCGGATCTCTGACGGTCGCATGAGTGGTACAGCTTATGGCACGGTTGTTCTGCATGTAGCACCTGAGGCATCTGCCGGTGGCCCGTTATCCCTAGTAAAAACAGGTGACGAAATCACGTTGGACGTGGCTAGCGGGAGCCTCACCCTTAATGTGAGCGATGAAGAGCTCGCGAGCCGTAAAGCAGATGCTGTGCTTCCGCTCATTTACCACGAGCGTGGTTATGAAAAGCTTTTCGTCGAGCACATTTTGCAGGCTGATAAAGGGCTCGACTTCGACTTCCTTGTGGGTGGGAGTGGAAGTGCGGCTCCTCAGCGGCGACCATTCTAGTAATGAAGTGCCTGGCCCCTCAGGCACGCGTCGAGGGGCCTTGGATATGTCTAAGCGTTCGCGCGTAAGGGGATGTAATGGACATACGCTCTGAAAACTATCGGCACGAACGTCAAACTGGAAGCGCTAGAGTTTACAAGGATCTCAAGTGCCGTATTTTACGTCTGGAATTAGAGCCTGGGCATCGACTCGATGAGATCGCTCTAAGTCTGGAGTACAGCTTGTCCCGGTCTCCTATTAGGGAGGCATTGGGACGGTTGTCCGGCGAAGGCCTTGTTATGATCTCGCCAAATAGAACAACGACCGTAGCCTCTATGGATTTGGCACGGATAGCTGAATATTTGGACGCCCTTGAGCTTTTGCAGCGTACTGTAACTCGTATGGCTGCTATTAATCGCTCAAGTGTCGATATGGAACGTATTTATCAAGCTCAGTCGCATTGTAGGCGCTCAATTCCGCACATGCAGAAGAGCTCCAACCCTATCGGCTTTATCGAGGCCGACTCCGAGTTTCATTTGGCTATAGCTGCGGCTTGTAAAAATAAGTATTTCGCTGAGCCGTACGGCAAGCTCCTGATGGAGGGCCAACGTATGCTGCATTTGCATCACACCTGGGCGGCTCAGGAAGGTGGTGAGCACGACGATAATCACACGGCCGAACATGACGACATCATCAAGGCTATAGAGCGTCGCGATGCAGATAGTGCAGAACTTCACGCACTGAAGCATGCGGAAGGATTCAGAGTTCGACTCACAAGGTATCTGGATAGGAATCTGTCTCGATCAATTTCATTGTGTGGCGAGGTTGCGGCCAGCAGCCGCTGATGCTTCGTCTCCCGGAATATTATTTTTGGAGGATGATATGAGTAAACGAGTTGCGATTATTACCGGCGCGTCGTCTGGCATCGGTGCAGCCACGGCAAGAAAATTGTTTGCGAGCTTTGACGGCTTGGTCATCCATGCACGCAAATCAGCGGCTGGTCTAGAGCGCGTCGCTGAGGAGGCTCGCGGTGCAGGTGTCGAAGTACTGACTGTTCTGGGTGACCTGTCGGATTCAAATTTCGGTGATCAGTTGGTTAAGCAGGCTGTTGAAAGATTTGGCAGGCTTGACTGTGTGGTAGCGAATGCGGGCTTTCCAATCATTAAAACCTTCGAAGAAGGGACACGTGCCGATCTAGAATATGCTTTCCAGGGAAATGCCATCAGTTTCTATAGCCTGGCTAAAGCCGCTGCTCCGTTTATTAGCCAGTCGGAGAATGGGCGGGTGGTTGCAGTGGGCAGCTTTACCAGTCACGTTTTCCGCACCGATATTCGGAATTACCCGCTGTCAGCAGCTTCAAAGGGAGCGTTGGAAGTGACTGTTAAAAGTCTAGCCCTGGAGCTAGCCAAGTCCGGTGTAACGGTGAACTGTGTGATCCCGGGATGCATCCAAAAGGATCACATGGAGGATAGTGTCTCTGACGAAGAGCTTTTGGAGCAAACCAAACGGATTCCTTTGGGGAGAGCCGGCCAGCCGCGCGACGTTGCATCGGCTATTAGTTTCTTGCTCAGCCCCGACGCCAGCTATATCACCGGTCAATGCATCCATGTGAATGGCGGCCTTCACATTTAAGCGGCACTCGAGGACAGCTGCTGAGTCGTAGCTGTCCTACATCAGCTTCTCAATCGGGGAAGAGATCAAGCTACGCTTGGCTCACGTTCCCTTATCGAATCAGGTGTGGTGCGGTATCTGCGGTGGCCACGTTCCAGGTGGTTGCGCATTTCACGTTGCGCACGCTCTGCATCGCCGGCGCTAATCGCTTCACATATCGCACGGTGCTCTATCACCGTCTGTTGAATGTACTCAGGAGTTACGAGGGCAGGATCTGAAGCGCGAGTGAAAGCGGGGCGCGGTGTAATTCGAGAACTGACGACGTTGAAAAACTCCATAAAGGCGGAGTTGTTGGTTGCTTCAGCAATAGCCCTGTGAAACGCGGCGTCGCATTCATCGAGCGCTGCTTCGTCACCGATTGCTGCTTCCAGCTGATGCGCTGCGTCCCATATCGCAGTTTCCTGCGCCCACGATCTTCTACTGGCGGCTAACCCTGCAGCATGCACTTCAAAAGCCATCCGAAGCTCAAGAATATCGATGAAGGACGACTTCGCGAGTGACAGGGGCGAGAGAATGGCATCGATGAGGCCAGTGTCTGGGGCGTTCTGTTCTGCGGTTCGGATGAAAACCCCAACACCGTGCCGAGACTCCAGGACACCATCCGAGCTCAGCGAAATCACAGCCTCCCGGATGACCGTTCGGCTTACGCCAAACTTCTCCGCGAGTTGGTTCAGCGTAGGGAGTTTGTCCCCAGGCTTGAGGCTCTCTTGATGAATCATTTCTTTGATCTGCTCGATCGTCCGGCTCATCAACGTATTCAAGTCGCACCTTTTCCGTGTCTTTGTGGTAGCCCGCCTATTCGAGACTTCCTCATGTAGCAAGATCCTATCACAGATTCTGTGATAGGACGACCTTCGAGCAGTATTCTCATCTTCGCCATATGCAAAAAATTGATCAGATTTGTTTGTGTTTGGCCCGTTTGATGGAAAAAGTCGATCGGAATTCTCGGCTCTGCCTGTGCGTCGCGGTACGCCACTGCATTTAAGCGGTTATCCGTCAGGTTGGCATTTCACTATGTGTGATGTGACCTCATTTGACTGTATTGACTCGTGATCTGATTTCTGAGATAACACCTCCACGGCATCGTGTGCCAAGAGATCTACCCACGTCGAACGGGTCGTTGAACAACAAATGGGAGCTGGTGATGACGAAAGAAGGTAAGCCAATCAAGGTAGGTGTCGACATCGGTGGTACGTTCACTGACGTCGCCATGGAGGTCGGTGAGGCGCTGCACTCCACTAAGGTGTTGACGGACTACAGCTTCCCAGAGGCTGCGATCGTGAAAGGCATCCGTCAGGTTGCTGAGAGCGCTGGTGTTCAGCTTTCTGAAATCGACACCGTCATTCACGGTACTACTCTCGCTACCAACGCCCTTATCGAGCGGCGCGGTGCCAGAACCGCATTCATTACGACTCAAGGGTTCCGTGATGTGATCGAGATGCGTACTGAAAGCCGTTTTGAACAGTACGACTTGAATATCACCCTCCCGGCGCCACTGGTTCCCAGGAACGAACGTTTTGTACTGAACGAGCGCATTGCGGCTGACGGTAGTGTGTTGCAGCCTCTCGATCTGGCGGAGGTTGATGAGCTTTGTGATCGGATCATTGCGGCCGGGTACGACAGTGTGGCGGTCGGCTTTATCCACTCCTACATCAACGCTGATCACGAAAAACAAGTTCGTGATCGTCTTTTGGCTAAAAAGCCTGACCTGAGCGTCTCGATCTCTGCTGAGGTTTCGCCTCAAATGCGTGAGTTCCAGCGCTTCAACACTGTGTGCGCAAACGCATTTGTTAAGCCAATTATTGCCTCTTACCTCAACCGGCTGGTCGGTCGTCTGGAAACAGAGGGTCTGACCTGTCCGGTCTTTATGATCCATTCTGGCGGAGGGATCATCAGCGTCCAGACCGCCATCGAGTACCCAGTGCGGTTGTTGGAGTCGGGCCCAGCTGGCGGCGCGATCTTCGCGGCGCACGTAGCTACGCGTTACGGCATTGATCAGGTGCTCTCCTATGACATGGGTGGCACCACCGCTAAGATTTGTTTGATCGAAGGTCAAGTTCCGAAGACCTCGAAGACTTTCGAAGTTGCTCGCACCTATCGCTTCAAAAAGGGCAGCGGCATGCCTATCTCGATCCCTGTGATCGAGATGGTTGAAATCGGTGCAGGTGGTGGCTCCATTGCGAGCGTCGACGCAATGCGTCAGATCCGTGTGGGGCCTCACAGTGCCGGTTCGGAGCCAGGCCCAGCCTGCTACGGACGCGGTGGCGAGCATCCTACTGTTACAGATGCCGACCTGCTGCTTGGACGTCTCGATCCGAATGAATTTGCTGGCGGCTCCTTCAAGCTGATCACTGAAGCATCAGCATCCGCAATGCAGCGTGACCTCTGTGATCGTCTGGATATCGACGGCCCTACTGCGGCTTTCGGTATCAGCGAGATGGTCGACGAGAATATGAGCAACGCAGCGCGTATGCACGCTGTGGAAAATGGTAAAGAGCTCGCTGACTTCACCATGATCGCATTTGGTGGTGCTGCACCACTGCATGCCTCTCGTCTGTGTGAGAAGCTCGGTATTGATGAACTGTTGATCCCACCAGGAGCCGGGGTCGGTTCGGCTATCGGCTTCTTACGTGCTCCGTTTGGCTTCGAAAGTGTTCGCAGTGCCTACACCAAGTTCAGCAGTTTTGAGGCTGACCAAATCAACAAAATCATCCGCGAGCTGGTCAACGAAGCTACCTCGTTCGTGCATGCCGGCGCTCCAGACGTTCAGCCAGAGCTCGAGTGCACTGCATTCATGCGGTACGTAGGGCAGGGTTGGGAAGTGCCTGTCACTATCGACGTCCGAGAATACTCGCAAGCTGATGGCGAAGTCCTCAAGAAAGCGTTTGACGTTGCATATGAAAACTTCTTTGGCCGGATCATTGATGGCCTGGATGTGGAGATCGTGAGCTGGTCGCTGCGCGCCTCTTCTACGATGCTGCCGCCGCCACCCACCACCGTCACCGCCAAGAACAAAGCGGCTGCGGTACAGAGCGAACGTCGTATGTTCGACTCCCAAGATGGCGTCTTCCACCAAGCCTCCATCGTTGCTCGCTCGAGCATGCAGCCCGGGGATTGGGTTGCTGGCCCAGCAGTGATCACAGAGCGCGAAACATCGACCATTATCACCGCGAGTCGCGAAGTCATCATGCAGGCGGATGGCTGCTTGCTGGTTCGTGCGAAGAAGGCTTAAGGGAGCGTTATCATGACTAATATTGCCAATCTCTCTGAAGTGCATCAGCAGATCATGTGGAACCGCCTGATTTCCGTCGTGGAAGAACAAGCGCTCACTCTCATCCGTACTGCCTTCAGTACCAGCGTTCGTGAATCCGGCGACCTTTCTGCAGGCGTGTTCAATCGTGCAGGTGAAATGATCGCCCAGGCGGTCACTGGCACCCCAGGGCACGTTAATGCCATGGCTGAGTCGGTAGGCCACTTCATTCGTGACATCGGCGTCGAGAGTATTCACGAGGGTGACGTCTATATCACCAACGACCCTTGGAAAGGCACTGGCCATCTGCATGACTTCACGGTTGTTTCGCCAAGCTTCCGTGGTGGGGAGCTCGTGGGCTACCTCGCCTGTACCGCGCACGTAGTAGACGTGGGTGGTCGTGGTTTTGGCCCTGACGCGAATGAACTCTACGAAGAGGGCATTTTCATCCCGATCATGAAGTTCGCTGATCGTGGTGTTGTGAATCGTGACCTCATCAATATCATCCGCAACAACGTTCGCGAAAACGACCAGGTTGTGGGCGACATTTACTCACTTGCTGCCTGTAACGAAATCGGCCATCGCCGCTTGATGGAGATGATGGACGAATTCGCTCTGTCTGATCTTGAGTCTCTCGCAGACTTCATTTTCAAGCGAAGCTACGATGCAACCGTGGAATGTCTGGCGAAGCTGCCCAAGGGTAGCTATGACAACTTGATGCGTGTCGACGGCTATGATGCTCCGATCGATATCGCTGTGCGGTTGGAGGTAGAGGGCGATCATATTACTGCTGATTTCGCCGGTACCTCAGGCCCTAGCCCCAAGGGAATTAACTGCCCGCTGATCTATTCGGCAGCCTATGCCTGCTATGCGATCAAATGTGCAATTGCGCCTGAGATTCCGAACAACCATGCTTCTCTGAAGCCCTTCCGCATCGTCGCTCCGACTGATTGCATCCTGAATGCGCAGCGTCCAGCTCCTGTATCGGTACGCCATGTTCTGGGTCACTTGGTGCCGGATGCTGTGCTTGGTGCAATCCACAAAATGCTGCCTGGCGTAGTACCTGCAGAGGGCGCAGGTGCTCTGTGGAACCTGCATATTAGCGCGCGTCCTCTCCAAGGCGCTCAGGCACCATCGGATGGTGGTCAGCGTGCAGAAGTACTGCTCTTCAACAGCGGTGGTATGGGGGCTCGACCTGAATTGGATGGCCCTAGCGCTACTGCTTTCCCTAGTGGCGTTCAGTCCATGTCGATCGAGGCAACGGAGCACGTGGGCCCGGTTATCTTCTGGCGTAAAGAGCTGCGGAACGGCTCGGGTGGCGCAGGGCAGTTCCGTGGCGGCCTTGGTCAAGTCGTGGAAATCTCTCCTAAGGCTGGTCATGAGTTGTACTTCAACGCGATGTTTGATCGTGTCAAGAACGCTCCACGTGGTCGAGAGGGTGGGGAGGATGGTGCGCCGGGTTCGGTGCGACTCGATGACGGTACTCAGTTGGCCGCCAAAGGTCGCCAATACGTTCCTGCGGGACGTCGTTTGATCCTTGAACTTCCTGGTGGTGGTGGGTACGGCCCGGCCTCCAAGCGCAGCCCGGAATTGGCTCAGATGGATGCTGATTTCGACTACCTCGGCTGATCTTGCTCGCAGATGCCGGGGGCCAGCTTAGGGCCTCCGGTATCATCTGAACGTGGAGTGTTTCCAGATGAATTACGAGAACCGTAAGGCCGCCGGTATCAAGGCATCCCCCAGCATGGCAATCGCGATGGCAGCAAAAGCTCTTCGGGCTCAAGGTCGAGACATTATCGATCTTTCCCTTGGTGAGCCTGATTTCGAGCCACCTCAGCATGTAGGTGAGGCTGCCTCCGCTGCTGTGCGTGAGGGTCGCATTCGTTATGGCGCTTCTGCCGGGACGGAGGCGATTCGGAAAGCTATCGCAGACAAGTTTAAGCGAGACAACAATCTCGTTTATGGTCTAGATGAAATTACCGTCGCTAATGGTGCCAAGCAGATCTTGTTTGACGCGTTCTTAGCAACACTTGAGCCCGGTGATGAAGTAATCATTCCTGCTCCGTGCTGGGTTTCCTATGGTGACATCGTCGCCTTGAATGGCGGTAAGCCTGTGTACATCCAGTGCGGCTCCGAGGCTGGATTCAAAATCACCCCTGAAGTTTTGAGCGGTGCGCTGACATCGCGTACGCGCTGGGTTATGTTCAATTCGCCATCCAATCCAACGGGCGCAATTTACTCACGTGAAGAGTATCAAGCCTTGGGTGATGTGCTCGTCGACCACCCTAATGTGCTTGTACTTTCTGATGAGATCTACGAACACATCATTCTAGGCGAACAGCCTTTCGTCTCGTTTGGTGAAGCTTGTCCAGAATTGCGTGATCGTACGCTCATTGTTAACGGGGTGTCCAAAGCCTATGCCATGACCGGGTGGCGAGTAGGTTACGCTGCAGGGCCGAAGGGGCTTATTTCAAGCCTCAATAAGATGCAATCCCAGACCGTTACTTCTGTGTGTGGAGTGGCGCAAGCGGCAGCGGTAGCAGCACTCAATGGTGATCAATCATTTGTTGACGCCGCTGCTGCAAAGTTCAAGCACAGAGCTCAAATTGTCACTAGGGGGCTGGCTAACATTCCTGAATTGGAATTTGTTGCGCCTGCGGGAGCTTTCTACGCGTTTATTGGTGTTTCAAAATTGATTGGCCGTCGAACCCCAGCGGGCGATCTTCTTAATACTGATAGCGCAGTTGCAGGTTACTTGCTGGAGAGTTTTGGTCTTTCCAGCGTTCCTGGCGAAGCATTTGCCTCTCCCGGCTTTATTCGTCTCTCCATTGCAGCTTCAGATGAGGAGCTGATTGGAGCTTGCGACCGTCTGGCAAAAATGGTTGCGTCCCTAGTTTGAATCACCGGCAAGGGCACTAGGTAGTGATCTGAAGAAGGACTTTCTAAGAACAGGGGCTACAGGCAGGTAGTTCTAGGTTCTGAGGATCCCGGCCGCTGATTGTTTGGCAGCACCCGTGGGTGCTGCCTTTTTTATTTGGCGGCGGCAATCTGGGCGGTCTGAGCGACCTGCAGCAGCCACCCTGCATCGACTGGCAGCATCACTCCTGTGATGGTCATAGCTTTTTCGGAACATAAAAAAAAGGCCGCTTCAGCAACATGCTCAGGTTTCACCACCGCGCGCAATGGGGGTGACATCAAGCGAGCCTTGGGATTCATCCAGGCTTGCTCCACCTGGCTTCTTAGCATCTCGGACAGCGCGCATCCTGGTGCGATGCTGTTCACTCTAATGCCAAATTGTCCGTAATCAATAGCTAGCATCTGGCTAAGTGAAAAGATGCTTTGGTTTTTATCGCTGGTGGTGAAGGGTTGGGGTATTAAGGTTTCCAGAGATCCTAAATTTAGTATCGAACCTCTTCCCACATATTTCATTTCTTCCGCCAGCGCGCGGCTGGCCAATGCTGAGCTCTCATAGGATATTGTCCAGGGCCTGAGTGCTTCTGCCAGTGGGTTTTTGGAAGGTACCTTCTTCTCTGCTGCGGGACATGTCACGACGCAATCGGGTATGCCACCGAGCTCCTTGCACCTTGATATCAAAGCCCTTATGGATTCCTCGGTGGGTTCGTAGTGAACATACACACCCTGTCCTCCACGAGCAGAGATGCGATCTGCTAGCTTCAATCCCGCCTCAACCTCCTCGCTGGCTACGATCACTGTACCTCCGCCCTCAGCAAATCTGAGGCTGAGAGCCTTACCCAAATTTGAGGTGCCACCAATTATTACTGTCATCGGACGTTTCACGCATTGACCTCCGAGTTGAGTGCGTACACCGGAAAGCGCCACGCACAGAGTACCTCAGGCCCAGGCAAGGCAGTCAGCCCAGAGAAGAAGGCTGGTCGCTTGTGAGGGGCCACCTCAATACCAAGCCCATTCATCAGATCCGCGTAGATCTAAAGATAAGATCACACGTTAGTGATACTACCTTATTGACGAATCACTGGCTATGTCATATGTTCACTATGAACGCGACACGCACACGCGGGGCCTGACCAAGGCGGGTGTCGCGCCCCTTCTGGGGATACCTATAAGCAATGGAGAGACCTGGTATGGCCATCTTGTGCAATCGAATCCTGTTGACCGGGGCTGCTGGCGGGCTGGGTAGCCAGCTGCGGCCATTTCTGCGGGAGCGCTGCAATCATCTGAGGCTCAGCCATCTTCGTCCAATCGAGCTGGCTGACCCGAAAGAAGAGATGGCAACTCTAGATCTTGCCGATTTCTCCAAGGTGCTTGAGGCAACTCGGGATGTAGATGCGATCATCCACATGGGGGGAATCTCGAAGGAAAATACCTTTGAAAGCATTCTTCAAGGCAACATCAAAGGCATGTATAACGTCTATGAAGCTGCTCGCTTGAATAATGTCAAGCGTATTATCTGGGGCAGCTCAGTTCATGCCGTTGGCTACCATAAGCGCACTGATGTCCTTCAGACCGACTGCGTTACTCGCCCCGACAGCCTTTACGGAGTCTCCAAAGTCTTTGGCGAAGGACTTGCTCAGTACTACTTTGACAAGTTTGGTATTGAAAGTGTAACCATTCGAATTGGTTCCAGTTTTCCTGAGCCGAGCGATTGGCGAATGCTGTCGACTTGGCTCAGCTACAGCGACTTGAAGCATCTAATCGAACGTTGCTTGATCGTTCCGAAGGTCGACCACACTATAGTCTTCGGCTGCTCCAATAATGATCAAAGCTTCTGGGATAACAGTAAAGTCGGCTATTTGGGTTATAAGCCTAAGGACAATGCTGAAGATTTTCGCTCAAAGCTTGAATCCAGTGTAACTAAACCACCGTACGATGATACTGTCATCACCTACCAGGGCGGCGCGTTCGTGGCCGCTGGCCATTTTGAGGATAAGTGAGCTTCCCATGAGAATTTCAACACTTGGCCCGCTCTCGACGCAGCCCCGGCAAAATCATTATGATGTGGTAATAATTGGTGGTGCAGTGAGTGGGAGTTCAACCGCTTACTGGCTGGCCATGAACCCTGATTTCAAGGGGTCGGTGCTGGTTATCGAAAAAGATTCCCAGTACCAGTTTTGTGCCACTACGCTTTCGACCAGTGCTATCCGTCAGCAATATTCTAATCCAATCAATGTGAAAATCTCCCAATTCGGCGTCGAATTCATTCGGGATTTCCATAATAACGTTGAAGTAGACGGCGAGGCCCCAGACATCGGCTTCCACGAGAATGGCTACCTTTTCCTGGCAACAGAGGCAGGGCTTGACGTCATACGGGAGAACACACAGGTTCAGCAGGAGAATGGCGCTGATACTGTGCTTTTGACCCCTGCCGAAATCAAGGCGCGTTTCCCGTTTATCAATGTGGATGACTTAGCTGGTGGGAGCTGGGGCCGTACAGGCGAGGGATGGTTTGACAGTTATGGCCTCCTCCAAGGCTTCCGTCGTCGCGCGCGCTCCTTGGGTATGGAGTATGTCAACAACGAAGCGGTTGGCTTGGTTCGGAATGGTGATCGGATTGAAGGTGTGAAGCTAAAAACCGGAGAGATTATCGAGTGCGGAGCAGTAGTGAACGCTGCAGGAAGTTTTGGGCCTACCGTGGCAGATTGGGCGGGTCTGTCGATTCCTGTTGAGCCGCGTCGACGCAGTATTTTCATTTTCTCCTGTCCCACGCCTATTACTCAAAAAATGCCAAACGTCATTGACCCATCCGGGGTCTTCTGTCGTCCTGAAGGCTCAATGTTCCTCTCGGGTGGAGTTCCCGATCCAGATGTAGCCGTTTCACCGACGGATCATGACGTCGCCTATAACGAGTTCGAGGAGCAGATCTGGCCTAACATGGCTCATCGTATCCCTCAATTCGAAGCGATTCGTCAGGAAAACTGTTGGGCTGGGCATTACGACTACAACGTCCTGGATCACAACGCAATTGTTGGCCCGCACGATGAAGTGAAAAACTTCTACTTTGCAAACGGTTTCAGCGGTCACGGATTACAGCAGTCCCCTGCTGTCGGAAGGGCATTGAGTGAGCTCCTGATCTACGGCCAGTTTAAGACCTTGGATCTTTCGCCGCTGGGATACGGCCGGGTTGCGCGGAATGAGCCTTTCTTGGAAAAGGCAGTGATCTAATATCAGCTGGTATAAAAAGAGCGCCTAATGGCGCTCTTTTTATACCTTAAATTACTGTAGTTATGCTGCTGCAGTGATGATAATTTCAACGAGCATGCCAGACTTGGCCATACGCGCTTGGCCAGTCGATCGGGCTGGTGCGTTTTCCTTATCAACCCATGCATCCCAGACTTTATTCACTTCGTCAAAATCACGCAGATCATCCAGCCAGAGGATTGCACTCAAAATCTTGGATTTATCTGTGCCAGCCTGTGCCAGTAGGCGATCGATCTTGTTCAACACTTCCAAGGTCTGTTGGGTAGCCGACTCACCTGGGGTGCCGACCTGACCTGTCAAGTAAACCACACCATTGTGTTTGACGGCGTGGTGGATGCGGGTGTCGAAGTCATAGCGCTGAATGTCACTCATGGTACGTCCTTAGCTAAGTATGTGATCAGATGACGCGTGTGCGCCCCCGTCAATGAGCATATCATTATCTCGATGTGGTTTAGAATAGATATGATCACCTATTGACTTCGTGGCTTAACAGGAGTTAACTAGGATCATCGGTGCCGGGCTGCATTGGATCACGAGTCATCAGACATGGTGGATCAGATATGATTTCTCAAGCTTTCCGCGCGATTAGCCCTCTGGAGGCGTGGTCGCTATCACATAGATGGAGTGTTTCCCTTCCGAAAGGGAAGCTAAATTTGGTTACTCCTGTGCCCGTGCTGCTGCCATGGAGGCGTCTATCTTGACGTCTTACAGGCTGTGACAGCCATTTGAACCCTAAGCACATATTTCTGCTGTGGTGCTGAGTGTTGGCACGTCAGTTGAAGTGTCTTGTTAATAAATAAGAGTTCCGGGCGTTCATAAAATGGGATCGATTGAACAATTGCCTTCTATGCAGGAGAGGCTTCGCAATGCGGCTTTGGATCTTTTCAGCGCGAATGGTTTCCAGTCGACAAGCATGCGCGATCTCGCTAGCCAAGTGGGTATCCATGCTGGCTCCTTGTATAGTCATATACGTAGCAAGCAGGATCTTCTCTTCGAAATCATTGAAGAGGCAGTAGATGACTTGGTGACCGAGTCTGTTTATCAAATTTCAAAAGAAAAGACGTTTGAAGGCAAGCTGCGAAAGTTTGTTGAGACTTATGTTTCTGTTTGTACGGCGGAGTGGAAAAGTCTTGATTTGTGGAACAGGGAGGCGCCAAATCTTTCTGAAACCCAAAGGCTACGTATCGGGGAGCTGCAAGCCGGTTACGTGGCTTGTTTGAGTCAATTGATTCTGCGTCATCCAAAGTGTAACAATATTTCAGTCTCGCTTTTAGAGACCTTGACTACTTGTATAATTGGTATGCTTCACGCATTGCCGATTCAAAGTTATCAGAAAAGCGGTTTGGCTCCAGATAAATTAGTTAGTTACGGTGTGTGCATAATTCACGGAGCAGTCATTGCTGCCGGGAGCTCGGCAGCCTCTCGGTAGATTTTTGGTCTACTGGGCATCTCATACTAATGCACGTCACGCCAAGCTAGGATGCTTAATTTGGGGCGCAATTCAGTGATGAGTTATCAATCATGTGTTTATTGCCAGCGCTTCACCCGCTGGTGTTACATTGTGTTCCAGATCTTTTCCAGGGCAGGGGTTTGGATCTGTGGGATCATTATGGCGTTCGGAGTTGTATTTGTTATCTGTCTGTTGTTCAGCTTGGGCGTGGTACTTACACTGGATGTGGCTTCCACCTGGTGAATCTCCTCAGCGCCTTGCGTGGGGCGTAGGATGTCCAAGATGCCTTGCAATCAATCAGCAGCCTCCTGAACGACAAGTGTCTTAAGGATCTTGTATCTGCGCTGCTGCCTGCTACATACTGGCTGCCATCTCGGTGAATCCACGCGCTGCATGCCGATTCTCCCACTTTGCGAGAAGCTGGACTCTGCTGGAGAGTTACGCCGACTACGTAATCTGCTCCTGATTTCAACGTATTTTGTACGCTTAATAGTAAGACCCACACGCTACCCTGTGTGAGGCTGGCCATAATTATGTTTCATAAGACGTGGGTGCGTTTGGTAGAAATTAGCTATCGGCGGTGAAGCCTACCGCCGATAGCCGTCTTTCTAGTATTATTGCGGGCCCAATTTGTTCATCAACACAGCAAGCATCTCGCATTCGTCAGCGCTGAGGTCAGTCAATGGGGTGCGTACCGGGCCTGCATCGTAGCCGGCGATTTTTGCTCCCGCCTTGACGATGCTTACGGCGTACCCCGGCTTCCGGTTGCGAATGCTTAGGTACGGAAGGAAGAAGTCGTCGATTAATTTGGCGACAGTTGTGTGATCATCGTTAGCAATTGCGTGGTAAAAATCCATTGCTGTTTTGGGAATAAAGTTAAACACCGCTGACGAGTATACAGGCACACCCAACGCTTTATACGCTGCAGCGTATACTTCAGCGGTGGGCAGTCCCCCCAGGTAGCTGAAGCGTTCGCCAAGCCGGCGGCGTATCGACACCATCAGTTCAATGTCTCCTAAACCATCTTTATAGCCAATCAGGTTCGGGCAGCGCTCAGACAGGTGCTCAAGCTGTGCGGCATTTAGGCGGCAGACATTGCGGTTGTATACAACAACGCCGATTTTTACCGATTTGCACACAGACTCAACGTGAGCTGCCACACCATCCTGTGCTGCCTCAGTGAGGTAATGCGGTAGCAACAACAGCCCTTTGGCACCTAGCCTCTCTGCCTCTTGGGCATATTCGATAGCTTGTCGGGTAGAACCGCCCACGCCAGCGAGGATTGGGACTGAACCAGCACAGGTTTCGACAGCGGTTTTAATCACTTGGCTGTATTCGCTGGCCGCCAGTGAGAAAAACTCACCCGTACCGCCAGCGGCAAACAGTGCGGTGGCTCCGTAAGGGGCAAGCCACTCAAGGCGCTTGATGTAACCAGTTTGGTTGAAATCGCCTTGCGCATCGAAGTCCGTAACGGGAAACGACAACAAGCCATGATTCAGAATTGATTGCAGTTCGATCGGGTTCATTGGAGTGCCTATCCTGCTTGTCGAGTGGAGGTTGAATCACTGTGTGCAAGAGATACGTTACCGCAGTTGTTGTGATAATACCATGCCTATCTGTGTGCGATCTCTGTCGCTTCGCCCGGGTCGAGGAGGGAGGGGGCTATGTGCCTCCAGCCTGATGGCGCTGTGCCGGTCGGCTCCAGTGGCACGAAGGTGTTGCTCTGGCGGATCTAACTGACTGGTGGCGTGATTACGCAGCGTTTGGTTTTAGGCTCTGTACGAGAAGAGATGTCGCAAACACCGCGTGGAATAAGCCATAGAGACCATGGCGGCATAGCTTTTCGCGAGCTTGTCGAAGCGTGTGACGATGCGGCGATTCTCTTTCAGCCAGCCAAACATGCGCTCGATGATATTGCGCTGTCGGTATTTGGGCCGATCAAACAGTCTGGGTAAGCCTGGCTTGGGCTTGCGCTTCATCGAGCGCAGCGGGATGACGGGCTGCATTCGGTATTGGTCGCAGTAGCGGCGAAGTGCCTCGGCGTTGTAGCCCTTGTCGGCAAGCAACCATTTGCAGCGCTTGCGCGGGCGGCCATTTTGGCTCGATGGCATGCTGACCTCGTCCAGCAATGGCTGGGCATAGCTGATGTCACTGGCTTGACCGCCAGAGAGGAGGAAGCGCAACGGTGTCCCGTTGGCGTTGCAGCGCATATGCCTATCTCAAGGATGTGCTGATGCGACTGCCGACGCAGCGGGCCAGCGAGATCGGGCAATTGCTACCGCATCAATGGGTGCCGGCCTGACTTACGCAAGGTGAGTTCGCCGGACGCTTACAGCGAAGAAAACTTGCCTACGTAGGAGGAGGTGACTCCGGGCAACAAGGCGAGGGCCAGCACCCTGTAAATGCAGTTGATGACACTCTCCTGCATCCTCCAGGGCGCTGACGCAGCGCCTTACCGTCATGGCCTGGGAAGGGGCGGGATGCTGGCGGGCCTCAGAAATGCTCAGTTAGGAGCAGGCGAAGCAGATTCCGGAGGCTTGACGACGCTTGCAGGCGATTGAGCCAACTTTCGGGAAGGCTTGGCCGGCTTGAAGCCAAAAAACTCTTTAACGCTAGCCCCCAAGCTTTTCTTGATCGGATAGATGTTGTACAAGGACTTGAGGGTGCGCGAGACCTGCGCGTTTTGCATTTCTATCTTTTGTGAAACTCGATCAGAGTCGTACTCGTGAAATTCTTCGGCGAATCGGGTGAATGATTGCCGAATTTTGTAAAAGTACTCGTCGGCGACCTCAATGTCGTAAACATCCTTCAAGATTGCTGCCCGCGCCCGCAATGACGCCATGTCGACGCTAACTGAAGAAACCCATGCGCGGTGATTTTGCCGGTTCTCAGAAGGGCTGAGGAGGAACTTTGCTGCTCTGCGATTGAGTTCCACAGTCGTTGTGACGATCAGATTCAGAAGCTCAGTTGCTTCTGTACGGTGTGCTGAAGAGCGCGAATCACGGATAATGATGACCCAGCCAATCACCGCTGCAAGGGCTGTTAGTAGCGGTGATATCAAAACAGTAACAATGGTTGAGTACTGGCTTAGTTCCATTAAATGTGATCCAGGTAATCATTAATTTCTAGGATGTAATCATTGTGCGTTGTGATGATGTTGAGTTTCTGTCTAACGTCCTCTACGCTGATGTTGCACTCCCTGATGAGGCCAACAAATGCCTCCTCAAGAAATGAAGATCCATACTCGTAGCCTTCTTCTACAGTGTCTAAAAAGACATTAACTCTTGTTATTTCAGGGTTTCTAAACGCCGGGGCGAGACGCGTGTCGCGAAATGCGGATGCATTATATTTCCCATCTTTATCATACCTGCCGTATGGAGTTTTAGAAAAATCTCCAACGGAAATGTTTGCTTCGTTTTGGTTGTTCATTTCATATCTCCGTCAAAGCACCATTCGATGAGTGTACCACCATACGAGTAATTTGTAAGCACCTCTGATGTTACAATTTTCTGGTCTTTATAAATAACAGACCCTTTGCCGCTGGCGATAAACAGGTGTTTTGCCTGTTTGTTTACATCTACTGGTTGTTTGATGTTGCTGAATCCGTTACCCCGTCCCTGGTTGTCCGGGTAGCGAGAATTTCCTCGCTCCATTGCGAATTCTATAATCTGGTTCTCGGTCGCTGAGTACCATTTTTTATCACGCACCTTCTGTTCCAGGCTCACAGGTATACCCACGCCAGCATCATATAATATGACGCTGAATGTGCCGTTTGGTTTGATTGAGGTCGTGTACTGCCACCAGCGTCCATACAATTCATTTATCAGGTTAGCTCTGTATGCATGGTGGTTGATGTTCAAGTACCCTTCGCTGAGGGCGGACATGAGCCTACCGGGTACCTTTCCGAGCCTGTACTTCAGGTGCTTGATCAGCGTCGGGATGTCAGGCGACAGGTCGTTTGACGTCTTGAACGGATTGTGCAAGTCACCCCAAAGGCGTTCAAGCTTACCCTTGCCGCCTGGCCTGATTGCGTCATAAAACCCGGTGCTTCTGAAAAAATCTCGAACTGCCTTGTCCGTAGGCAGTTTGATTTTTAAAGCCTGATGCCCTGACTTCATCCCAACACTGTCGGCCATCAACTGAAAACGTGTAATTTTCGCAAAGGTTATGACCGCAGCTGCGGCGGTGATCGATGCGCAATTCGAAAAGTCGATGAGGACAGGCTCGCGATTGTTAATGAACTCTTCGATTTCAGCGAAGAACTTCATGGTGTCGGAGATGTGGCCGCTCTTGTAGACGCAAACGTGAGCTGGTGCTTCAACAGACTTCATAGATTCCCTTAATCGCATTGCGCTCCAAGGTTGAAAGCTTATCATCACCCTATAGCCTAGCCAATGCGCTGAGATATAGGTATTTGAGCGGTTGGAGGTTACGTGGATGTAGCTGGGGCAGCTACATCATGGGCTGTGTTTCTGTATACACACCTGACATGCCGAGCATCGGAGGTCGCCTTGGCCAAGCTCAATTTACAGATCGGTTCGGCATCGTTGCCGCACGGTGGCCTTGCTTTGGCATGAAGCCTTCTGCAATCGAATTGAGATGCGAGTAGCGTGGCCAGGCAGCATTTCCCGCCGCGATTTGGGGTGATGAGAGCGCCAGAACAGTCAGATTTCTGATGGGCGCTTACTGCAGAGCTTGCTGGGGCTTGATGAGAGCAACGGTTGCGAAAGGGTGATGGGTAGGCGGCAGTCGTGGCGCTCCAACGCTTGGTGATCTAATGTGGAGGTAAGGCCCAGCTCACCTCCACGGTACGCTTACCTGCCTGCCTTGGCATCCAGCCAGTTGCGTTTTGTGGGATGGGATATTGCCTAAACGCTCACATATGTCCTCCTTTTCTGTTTGATTTCCTCGTGGAAGGCTATGAGGTCGAGCGTCTCGCGGGAGTCGACGCAGCTGGCCAGGCCTATTGGTATCATCCCGTCCCCTCATATGCCCCGGTAGAGCAGGTCATTGGGACAATCGCGATTTGGAGATTTGGCTTTGCCAGGTGGATTCAGGTTTTGCAGAAGGTGGTATGCGAGAGGCACAGATATGGTCAGTTAACTGTCGACGGTCTACCAAGCTTTGGATTGGGAGGATGATGCTGGCAGCCTACTGACTGCCACCTAAGTGAGTCCATTCGCGGTAGGCTGATTTCAAGATCTGCGGAAGGCGAGGCAGCTCACGCCGGATTTCGCCCAGGGCATCAGAACTTCGAATCCATCCGATCAGCCACGCGATCAAGAGGGGGCGAGTGGTAGGACAAGACCCAACTTGCTGTTCAAGCTCGTCGGCTATGCGGGCGAGCAGTTCAAAGTGCGCGTCCAGCTCTGCAATTTGGTTTGCCATTGTATTTGGTCTCTTTCAATTGGTGACGAGCGCTGACTCTGCCGCTTTATCTTCTTGCATTTCAGCAAGCCCGCGTCCTCTGTAGGCCCCCAGGCCATAGCCAGCGTATTGGTCTCGCCGGGCCGCTTGGTGCAAGCACAAATCAGTGCCCGCTAGGCCTGACCGTTCGTAGATCCCTATGAAAAGCTGCGTATCTCCGGCTCCTGAGCGTCTGACCTGGACATCAAGCCAGGCTCCATCGGCCAGTTCCTCCTCATGAGAATCATGTTGTGGGGTAGGGGCAGCCCACGCCCAAAATGGCGCTCCACGATGTCGCATCGTTGCCTCCTGATTGCACCTCTATCAGAAAAGCCTAGACCGTTTCGCTTGTGCCGCGGCAGCTAACCATTTCAGAACATTCCAAGTGCGCCGCCGACGAATCGTCTTGATGCTTTCGCATAGCCCGACTAATACTAATGCACTGCTGCGAAGAGGGATGGTCATGCAGACACGTTTTGTTGTAATCCCCGCCATACCCCAAGAGAAAGAGCATTTTCCTCGCCGAGTTGGTGTCCCGCCTGCGATCAGCGCGGGTTATGACCTCTACGATACGCATGGCAAAATACGCGTAGCTTTGAACTACCACACCCGCGCGGAAGCTGAGTACGAATGTGCGAGCCGTAATAGCCAGTAGGGTGCGGTCGGAAATGGTCTTGCGGGGCATGGGTGAGTGCCGTGCTTTTTTTCATTGTTCACGGCAAAAGAAAGCCCGCTGCTAGGCGGGCAAGTTCTATCATGTAGTGATAGCTTGAGCGTGCCAAACCCTCCGTGAAAATTGAGTGAAAGCAACGTCCTCGCCTTGTAATCCGACCTGACCGAGGCGGAGGGTGCCTTCTCTGGGTTATCGACTTTTCGAAGGAGGAATAGACTGGGATGCCCAAGGTATCTTGCCTAGCCTGCGCTGACCGCATAGAGCGCAAAAAGACTACTTTTGAAGGGAACCGCTGACCGGCGAAACCTATCTACAAGCGGAGCCCTGTATACTCGCGCTGCTGCAGGGAGCGCCCCTGGGGCTCGTGTAGCGAGCTTACGGAGGCAACCCAGGCTTGCGGGCGTATGCATGTCGACAGTCCCGGAAGACTGCTGGAAGGAATGGCAGCGAGTGTGCTTATCCCTTTAGGCAGTGTATTCCGCTTCTGAGGGCGCTGGGCGCTGCGTGATGTCTGCCATAAAGCAACGGCCTCCTGCTTCCAGAGATCATCATTAGGGGGCAGAGCTGCGTCATTCATTTACACCGCTCGCTTACGCACCGTCCACTCCAGGGGCGACCTGACGTTACTTGGCGTCCTTTTGACACCTGTATAGGTGAAAGAAAGGAGGTGCAGCGGAATCAGGAGCTGTTTCGAAATTCGGTTTTCGAACGCAGGCCTGGTGTAGGAACGATAGCTGTCAGGTTCATCGTCCTCATCGTGACCAACCTCATTTTCTGGGTGTAGAAGGTTGAGCGATGCAAGGCAGATGCGATCAACGTACGGGTTGTTCGGATCGTCACCTGCCTCAAGTACGATGTCTATCGCCACGTCGCCGACTTTGCCAGGCAATGTATGGAACAGATGAGAATAGGGGGGCAGGCACTCTGCAATGAAGTCGAAGCTCGCCGCCGTCGACCCGTAGCGCTGCAGTCCAAACAGTTCGTTGAAACGACGATCCTTAAACTCCCCACGCAGCTGACCATGAGGATCGAAAAAAACACTTCGAACAACATGCCGTCGAGCAGGGCCCTGCGTTTTGCCTCAACCAACCCGCGTGTCTTGGAGGGAAATTCTTCGATGAAGCTCAGAGCAGCGTTTGAGCCTCCACAGGCGGCTTGGTATAGGTTGCGCCCGAAGATGAACAAGCTGTTTCTGCCGAAGCTTTTCATCGCCCCAGGTACCAGTTCCTGAACTGCAGCGTTCTGTACATTCCACGTCAGCACCTTGAGGCTGCGAATGATCCTGTGCGAGGGGTACGAATCTTTCAGCTCAGCCGAGCCATCCTTCAACGCTTTTTCGCTGCAGAGATCGATACGGGCGCTGACGCTGCGATTAAAGAAAAACTCAGAGGCCAGCGACGTGTGTTCCCAGGAAATCTGTTTCCCGTTGGTTGTGACGTTCAGGGTGTTGCGCACGCGCTTGAACATCGCCTCAATTGTGCAATCGGGAGTGCTGATGTGCTTTAGCAGGGCACTGGTGTATTTACCGTTTCGCTGGCCAACGCCATCGGCAGCTGTCTGACCGGGCGAGGTTGCGAAGGCGATCAATGTGCCCCTTGGCACGTATACCGAGGCGAGGCCCTGGGTACCGCTCGACCGGTGCCAGCGCCGCTCCCAAGGGTTATTCCGGCAGGCGTCCAGGATGATCAGGTTAGTTCTGGTTTCTGCGTGCTCCATGCTCGCAATGACGTGGTCGAGCTCCAATGACGTAAACCGGACGGCGATTTGGTCATCCGTCGATGTGTCCGTTGCAAGGAGGTAGTTCTTCCCATCGATCTGTAACCCGTGCCCGGCAAAAAAGAACAGCTCAGCCTCGGCGAGATGGAGCTCAGAGCGAAACTCCTGCAGGGCCCGGTGCATACTTTGTGGGGAACGTCCCGATATTCGAGCACGTCGAATTCGAACTGGCGTGAGACGTCGGCCATGTCGTGCGCATCATGGCAGGGCTTGGCCAGGGGGGTATCGGGATAGTCGGCGTTACCAGTGACAAGAGCGACCCGCTTCATAGGTACTTATACATCCTGAGGTGAGAGTAGCGAATCGCTATTAGCGCGACACCTCATTAAAGTCAGAATGACCGATAGAATCAACCGGTGGCAGGCTTGAAAGTAGCCCGGGCAAGCTGTCAATCCGCGCAGCTGTGGACGGCAAAACCGAATTGGTCGGCGGACAGGGCTTGGCAGGTGATTACGGCTGACGGCGGGAATTGCGAAGGCGCAGGGGATCTCACGCTCTGAGACTCTCTGCGCTCTTCATCTGTGCGCGGAGGATTACGGCTCCATGCTTCTGGATTGGAACGACATGGCAGTTGCCGGCAGATCTTCGAGAATGGAGTCTACGATCATCAGTCCAGCGTCGGGTTCAGCATTCAGCGTAGCCAAGAATCGTGAGGACACCTGCTTGGCATTCAACAATGAGCCAGGCTGCATGCAGTCCCGGTCTGGAATTACAAGAGAGTTTTAAGTGGCGGTCTGGCTTGCGCGGTGATTCCATACTGCATTGCCCGGGTATTCACAGAAATGCGATCGCTCGATTGATATCGCCGGGGGAAGCTACGTTAGATGGTAGCGCCGGTCTGGGTGATGGTTTTTGTGAAACACGCAATAGCTCTAGAACTCGCTGCGCCTCACAACGGGGCCCACGATACGATCATGCAATGATGCTGATATGCAGATTGCTAAAGCTTTAGGGCTTGCACTGGCGTTGACTCTTGGTGGGTTTGTAAGCTTCACAAAGGATGAGCTTGCCCCCAAGCTATTCGAACAAACCGAATGTATGCATGGACTTTGATTTCTATCAGGGCGATCCCTGCAGCGAAAAAGCCAGCGACACACCCCGAGTTCGCGATGTCAATCTATTGTACTTCGGTTTGTGCTGAAAGAAACTGTGGTGGGCTGGAATAAAAAAGCAATTACTTCGACTTTCATTTCTGCGATTTGTTTGTGCGCCAGATCATAATACCTATGATCTGATTGCCTTTTCCTTCAATCCACCAGGTGCGTGAACAGGATCAGGCAAGATGGCGACCACCGGTGGCATTTGGGGCTGGCTAGCCTAGGGTTCATAATTTGAGGTTTTTAGATCCCAAGCTTGTGCTCAAGTTCTTTTATTGGAACTGCCTTGCTATATAGCCATCCTTGAGCTAGTGCATTTTTATTAAGGCCCAATATTACTTTGCGCTGAGCTTGCGTTTCAATGCCTTCGTAAATAATATTTGCTCCAGTTGATTTTGCTATTTTCTCAATTTGGCTGAGGATGAAATCGGCCGAGGCATTTATTCCGGCGGATTGCGTGAATACCTTGTCGATTTTTATTTTGTCTATCTTTAAGTGCGAGAGGTAAGAGAGGCTTGAATATCCAGTTCCGAAGTCGTCGATGAAAATTAAATACCCCTTCCGGTGGTAGTTCTCAATACACTTTTGCAAGGAGGATAATTCTATGGTTGAGGTTTCGAGTAATTCTATCGCTATCTGCGAGTTGGGTATGCCGTGTTCCTTGCAACAAGCGCAAAGGTGGTTTAGTATTTCTTCGCTAGCTAATTCGGATGTGCTAAGGTTTACGCTAAGATAAATTCCGGGGTTGGCGGTTAAGATTTTTTTGAACTCTTGCAATGCCTTGCTAATAATGACTTTGCTAAGAGAGTTTGAAAGACCTATCTCCTCAGCAAGCTTGATAAATATATCAGGGGGGACTGTCCCCTTTTTTTTATCATGCCAGCGAGCAAGAGCTTCGCAGCCAGATATGCTACCGCTATCAGCAAAAACAATAGGTTGATAGTGCAAGTCGATACTATTTGTGAGGATGGCTTTTTTGAGTCTCGAAGCCATGCTGTTCTGGCTTTTTATCAATTGTGTAATGCTGTACCATAAAAGAATTCCAAAGCAGGTTCCTGCTAGTGTTGTGGCGGCAAGTATTTTAGCTCGTTCTGAGGAGAAGATTGAATTTTGCACGGCTGCATTTATGCAAAAATCAAAACGACTGGAGCAAAGCCTGATCGGGCTGTTTTCTAGGTTTATTATTTCTTGGTCGCCAAACGTTCGCATAATTACGCGCGCATCGGGTGAGGTTATGTTGGCGCTCAGAGAGGCTCTTGTTTGATTGTAAGCAGCAAAGGCGGCAGTGGATGTTGCTACAAAAAAATTGCCTTTAGAGGAGATGTCCATGGTCGAATTTGGTGAGCTGTAGCTTCGCGCGCTGCCCCACAGAGTGACATGATTCTTTGTTACTCGGCCTTTTTCCTTCACGGTGAACGGAACTGGAAGGTCGCCCCATAGTGCTGTGCATATAATTGTGCCATCCACGATTCGGCCAGCATCACGAATGAATGGCTGCTCAAAGACTGTTGACCTCATTCTCTCTAAGTCGTCAGTAGAACAGGCTATATTGTCTGCGTTATTTAATGTGATCAAGGCTTGAGTTACTGAGTTTGCCACAGTTTCGGCATGCTCTAAAATTGACTGTGCATAAGATTTTGCTCTCACGCTGTTAGCGTCTAGCCAAATTCTTTGTGCGATCAAGAGAGAGGCGATAACGCCAATCGTTACGCAGCCGGTGACGCAAATTGCGATGTGTTTAACATTCTTCCTTGTGGGCATGAAGGGTCTTACTCGCAGCAGTCCAAGAGGTTGCAAAAAGTATATTGCAATCCTCAATTATTGTTTTGGGTGGTTCGCAAGCGTAAAGCGGGTATATTACAGGTCGGCACTTTACAATACAACAAGGGTGGTAGAGAATTTGCAAAAAAGAATTCGGCTTTGCTACTTTGAGCCTAAAGGCCAGAGTCAGTTCCGGCTTGAGATTCCATGGCTCGGTAACAAATGTTCAGCACCGATCCGTGGCTGCGGCTTGATCTAGTTGAATCGCCCTTAGTTTCGTAGACACCTCCAAGCCTCATAATGAGGCCCAAATAGGAGGTGCCATGAGTCGTCAGCGTTACCCTGAAGAATTCAAGATCGAAGCGGTCAAGCAAGTGACCGAGAAAGGCAAGCCTGTCGCCGAGGTCGCCCAGCGCCTGGGCATGTCCGCGCACAGCCTTTACGCCTGGATCGTAAGCGTCCGGCGAACTCACCTTCCGAACTCCAGCTTTAAGGGCGATGGTGTCCGCGTATTTTTAAGCGGACGCGATCACCCTTATCGCCAGGATCTCCATGCGCCAACGAAGCTCTTATCCGAAGCCTTTCAAAGCCCAGGTCGTTCAGGAATGTCTACAACCTGGCGCGACCGTGTCCAGTGTCGCCATCAGCCACGGCATCAACGCCAACGTCATCCGCAAGTGGCTGCCGCTCTATCGAGACCAGTCCGCGACAACTTCGCTACCGGCCTTTGTGCCACTGAAGGCTGCGCCTAAACGGCCAGCTGAAGCGTCAGTGATCATCGAATTGCCCATGGCCGGGCAAGTGATCACGGTGAAATGGCCAACCTCAGATCCCGAGGGCTGCGCGCAATTTATCCGGGCTGTCGCTCAATGATCCGCATCGATACGATCTGGCTGGCCACCGAGCCGATGGACATGCGCGCTGGTACCGAAACGGCATTGGCCCGAGTGATCGCGGTGTTCGGTGCGGCGAAGCCGCACTACGCTTATCTGTTCGCCAATCGCCGGGCTAATCGGATGAAAGTGCTGGTGCACGATGGCGTGGGTGTCTGGCTTGCCGCGCGGCGCCTGAATCAAGGCAAGTTTCACTGGCCCGGCATTCGTCATGGTTGCGAGGTCGAACTCGATAGTGAACAACTCCAGGCCTTGGTGCTGGGCTTGCCGTGGCAGCGCGTTGGTGCAGGCGGTGTGATCAGCATGCTGTAACCGCCGTGCATTTGGCCGGTCTACGTGTCGTCGTCACGTGCCTGCTCTGGCACAATCGGCGGCATGACTTCCTCGCCCAACCTCGACCAGATGACCCCGGAACAGCTTCGTGCCTTGGCGGCACAGGCGTTGCAGTTGCAGTCTCAGGTCGAGGCGATGAGCAAGAAGATCCAGAACGATGAAATCCTCATCGAACAGTTCAAGTTCGAAATCGCCCTGCTCAAGCGCCACAAGTTTGCCAAGCGCAGCGAACAAATCAGCCCGGCGCAAGGCAGTTTGCTGGATGACCTGCTCGATACAGACCTTGAAGCTATCGAGGCAGAGCTAAAACAGCTTCTTCCCGCTTCGTCACAAGCCGAATCGCGACAATCGCCCAAGCGTGCGCCATTGCCGCCGCAGTTTCCGCGCACCGTGATTCGTCACGAACCCGAAAACACTCAGTGCGCCTGTGGCTGCCAGCTTCAGCGCATTGGCGAAGATGTCAGCGAGAAGCTGGATTACACGCCGGGCGTGTTTACCGTCGAGCAACATGTGCGTGGCAAATGGGCCTGCCGTAAGTGCGAAACCCTGATTCAGGCGCCGGTTCCGGCGCAAGTTATCGACAAAGGTATCCCGACCGCAGGCCTGCTGGCTCACGTGATGGTGGCCAAGTTTGCCGATCACTTGCCGCTCTACCGGCAGGAGAAAATCTTTGGCCGTGCCGGGCTGGCCATTGCTCGCTCGACCTTGGCCCAGTGGGTCGGGCAAACCGGCGTGCGGCTCCAGCCGTTGGTCGATGCACTGCGTGAAGCGGTGCTGAACCAAGGCGTAATTCACGCCGATGAAACACCGGTGCAAATGCTTGCGCCAGGCGAGAAGAAAACCCACCGAGCCTATGTATGGGCCTACAGCACGACGCCGTTTTCAGCACTCAGCGCGGTGGTGTATGACTTCAGCCCAAGCCGCGCAGGCGAACATGCGCGCAACTTCCTGGGCACCTGGAATGGCAAGTTGGTCTGCGATGACTTCGCGGGCTACAAAGCCGGTTTTGAGCAAGTCATCACTGAAATCGGCTGCATGGCTCATGCTCGCCGCAAGTTCTTCGACCTGCATGTCGCGAACAAAAGTCAGCTGGCCGAACAGGCGCTGCACTCGATTAGCGGTTTGTACGAGGTTGAACGCCAGGCTCGGGATATGAGCAACGAAGACCGTTGGCGAATACGTCAGGAAATGGCGGTACCGATCAGCAAAAAACTGCATGACTGGATGTTGGCCCAGCGCGACCTGGTGCCGAACGGATCAGCCACTGCCAAAGCCCTCGATTACAGCCTGAAACGCTGGGTAGCGCTGACGCGCTACCTGGACGATGGGGCTGTGCCCATCGACAATAATCAGGTCGAGAACCAGATACGGCCATGGGCACTCGGGCGCTCGAACTGGTTGTTTGCCGGGTCGCTGCGCAGTGGCAAGCGGGCCGCGGCGATCATGAGCCTGATCCAGTCGGCGCGCATGAATGGGCATGATCCGTATGCCTATCTCAAAGATGTTCTGACGCGGCTGCCGACGCAACGGGCCAGTGAGATCGGGCAGTTGCTGCCGCATCAGTGGGTTCCAGCCTGACTTACGCAAGGTGAGTTGGGCGGACGCTTACCCATTTTCTCCCGAAAGATGGGTTCTGGTTGTTATTGGCAGCTGAAGGCGGAGCGGCTATTTCTTGTTTTTGGGTAAAGCGTTCCCGTGGGCCCAGCTTTCTTGAATTGGCTGGGCGCCTGGGTGGATCTGGTTAAGTCAGCGTCTGTCGGCGCGGGTCAGCACGGCGTTGAGCAGTACGTCGCAGCCCATGGTCACGTCGTTGGGCAAGGCGTCTTCGGCTTCGTTATGGCTCAGGCCGCCGACGCAGGGGATGAACACCATGGTGGTTGGGCAGTGGCGGGCCAGATGAATCGCATCATGGCCGGCGCCGCTGACGATTGGCTGGTACGGATAGCCCAGGCCTTCGATGGCTTTGCGTACTGCATCGATGCAGGCCGGATCGAAAGGCGTGGCCGGGCTCAGCCAGTGGCGGTTGATCTGAACCTCCAAACCACGCTTGGTGGCGATCTGGTCGATGAGTGCCCGGGCGCGGGCTTCCATGTCAGCGATGGCGGCGTCTTCGTGATGGCGAAGGTCGAGAGTGAATGCCACGTGGCCAGGGATGGTGTTGCGGGAAGAGCGGGCGATCTGCAATTGGCCAACGGTAACGAGACCTTTGGGTGCGAAGTCGCGTGACAGTTGCTCCAGTGAGGTGATCATTTCACCTACGCCGAACAGGGAGTCGCGTCGCAAGGGCATTGGCGTGGTGCCTGCGTGAGCGGCTTGGCCACTGATCTCGATGTCTAGCCAGCAAATCGCTTGTCCACCCGTGACCAATCCTACGGGCAGGCCGGCGTCCTCCAGGATTGGGCCTTGCTCGATGTGCGCTTCGAAGTACGCGTCGAACTCACGGCCCAGGGGAAGCTCACCTGCGTAGCCGGTTTGTTCCAACGCTTCGGCAACGCTGACGCCTTCAGCATCGAGGCTGGACAGCGCTTGCTCGAGGGGCAGCTCGCCCGTGAACACCGCCGATCCGAGCATGGCAGGAGTGAAACGAGCGCCTTCTTCGTTCGTCCAGACCGCGATTTCCAATGGGCGCTCGAGCTGCAGGCCTTTGTCCTTAAGGCTGCGTACCACTTCCAGGCCGGCAAGCACGCCGTAGATGCCATCGAAGCGACCGCCCTTCGGTTGGGTGTCCAAATGGCTGCCCATGACCACAGGAGGCAGGGCGTCATTGCGACCTGGCAGGCGCGCGAATAGGTTTCCGATGGCATCAACATGGATGCTCATTCCGGCCTCGCGGCACCAGCATGCGAACAGCTCGCGTCCGTCTCGGTCTTCTTTCGACAGTGCCAAGCGGCAGTTGCCGCCTTTGGCGGTTGGGCCGACCTTGGCCATGTCCATGAGGCTGTCCCACAGCCGTGTGCCATTGCATGTATGCATGATGTGAATCCTCAAACAGGCGGTGGGATCAGTATCCGAGCGCGGGGTCTACTTGGTTCAGGAGTGGTTCAGCACAGGCCAGACGCCGAGCGTTCTCGGCAACTTGCTGGGCGATACAGTCGTGGGAAGCGCATGAGGCCATGTGGGGTGTGACGACGATTCCCGGCGTGTTCCAGAGGCGGCTGTCCAATGGCAGCGGCTCTTTCTCGAACACATCGAGAAGCGCACCGCGCAGTCGGCCACCGTTGACGGCGTTGATCAGGTCATCCACCTGCAGGTGCTGCCCTCGTCCGCAGTTGATCACTGCCGCGTTTGGCGCCAAGGCTTCAAAGGTCTTCTGGCAGAGGATGCCGCGAGTGGCATCGGTCAATGGCAGCAGGTTGATCAACAGGTCGAGACCATCCAGGAACTGATCGAACTCCGCTGGGCCTGAGAATGTGCGCACGCCGCTCAGCTGTCTGGCACTCCTCGACCAACCTCGGACAGCATATCCAGCCTCGGCCAACTCGCAGGCAATGGCACCTCCAAGGGAGCCGAGCCCCATGACGCCGATGTGGTATTCACCAGCGAGGCGTTGAGGATGACGTTGCCATACCTGTTGCTTCTGTTGGGCAAGTGCTCGGTCGAAGTCCCGGTGGTAGTGGATGACCGCCCAGCGAACATACTCCGCCATGCCTTGGCGGTGAGCTGGGTCTACGACTCTGCACACTGGCAATGCTGGCTGGCTCGGGTCGTTGGCCAGGTGATCAACACCTGCAGCCACCGAGTGGATCAGCTTCAGATTGGGTAATGCGCTGAGGCTGCCTACGGGAGGGAACCAGCATGCGGCTACCTGTGCCTCCTGGGCTGCGGGATCGTTGGCCAGCACTACGCGTAGCTGGGGAGCACTGCGAGCGAAGGCAGACTGCAGTTGGCCCAAAAGTGCCTGGTCAGTTGAAAGCAGTACCAGCGGTTTCATGAACAGTACGACTCGCGTTGGTGTTCGATCAAGGTCAGGGCGGCGTTCCAGCTCAGGCTGATGATTTGCGCTGACTCGTCGCGTTGGAACTGCGCGGCGGTGTGGCGGCAGACTTCTTCGCTGGGGTAGATGAGTTTGCTGCCGCCGGCCAATGCCTGTACTTGCGCCTGGCAGGCGCGCTCCAGGAAGTGAATCTCATGGAAGGCCTCGGCAACACTGGCGCCGCCGGCCAGCAGGCCGTGGTTTCGCAGGATCATTGCTTTGTGGGTACCGAGGTCGGCAACGAGGCGCTCGCGTTCGTCCAATGACAGGGCGATGCCTTCATACTGGTGGTAGGCCAGCTTTTCGTAGAACTTCAGCGCATGCTGGCTAATCGGTAACAAGCCGTTTTCCTGAGCTGACACCGCAATGCCTGCGGCAGTATGGGTGTGGATCACGCAGTGCATGTCTGGGCGTGCCATGTGGATTGCTGAGTGGATCACGAAGCCAGCCGCGTTCACCCGACGTTCGCCAAAGGCCTGGTCAACCACATTGCCATGTTGGTCGATGCGTACCAGATCACTGGCGCGCATCCGGTCAAAGATCACTCCGTACTGGTTGATCAGGAAGTGATGCTCAGGCCCAGGAATACGCAGGGTGATGTGGGTGTCGATCAAATCGGTCATGCGGAAGTGCGCAACCATCCGGTACAGCGCGGCCAGTTCGCAGCGTGCCTGCCATTCGACATCGCTAATGTTGTGCGGCTTGCTCATGAAAACTCCTGATTTAACGAGCGATGACGGGGGTGGGTTGCTGCTGCTCGCCACGCAGGCGAGAGAGACCACAGACGCCGATCAAGGAAAGCGTGGAGAGCGTGGTGAAGAACACGGCGAGTGGCAGCCACTGGCCGGCGAAGCGGTCGGCCAGCAACGTGCCGATGATCGGCGTGCTGCCCCCGGCGATTGCGCAAATCAACTGGTAGGCCAGGGAGATTCCGGAGTAGCGTAGGTGAGCAGGGAAGGCCTGTGTCATGTAGCCGGCGATCACCGCATACAGTGCCGAGAGTGTGACCACTGCCATAGCGATGCCGGCTGTCATCAACACCAGGTTTTGGGTGCCGACCAGCATGAACATGGGGTAGGGCACGACCATGCACAGCAGGGCTACCAGCTTGAGGAAGCGACCTTCGCCAATGCGTTCAGCCAGCAGCGCGGCCAGTGGCTGGGTCAGGAACTGCAGGATGGTCACCAGGAACAGGCAGTCGAGGATGGTTGCTCGAGGGATACCCTGGTAGGTGGTGACGTAGGTGATCATGAAGGTGTTCGTGAAGAAGAAGCCGGCGGAGCCGATCGTTACCGCGAGAGCGGCAAACAGGATCTGCCTCCAGCAGTCACGTACCACTTCAAGCACCGGGTATTTGACGACCTCTTGCTTGGCCTTGGCGGCTTGGAATTCAGGGCTTTCCTCGACGCCGAAGCGGATAGCCAGGCCAGCCAGCATCAGGACGCCGCTGGCCAGGAACGGCAGACGCCAACCCCAGCTCAGGAACTCTTCGGGCTCCAAGGAAGACACCAGGCGGAATGCGATCAGCGCGAGCAGCAGACCAGCCGGGCTGCCGAGCTGAGCGAACGAGGCATAGAACACTTTGCGTTTGGCCGGCGCATGCTCGCTGGCCATCAGGACGGCACCACCCCACTCACCACCTACGGAGATCCCCTGGACAATCCGCAGGGCAATCAGTCCGATGGGGGCCCAGATGCCTACACTGGCGTAGCTGGGTAGTAGGCCGATGCCTGTGGTGGCCAAACCCATCAATACCATGGTTACCAGCAGCATTTTTTTACGGCCCAGGCGATCGCCTAGATGGCCAAACACCATGCCTGCCATTGGCCGGGCGATGAAGCCCACAGCGAAGGTGCCGAAAGCCGCCAGGGTGCTGAGCAATGGATTGCTGCTGGGGAAGAACACCTGACCGAGCACAAGTGCAGCCGCCGTGGCGTAGATGTAGAAGTCGTAGAACTCGATGGTGGTACCGACAAATGCGGCAGCCGCCGCTCGGCGTGGTTGATTGGACGTGTGCATGCAAGGCCCTTCTTAGAGTTATAGGCAGGTGGGCAGGTTTAGCTAAGCCGGTCGCGCTCTTTGGCGCTTTCGGGTTTTATCGCCTTGGGGCTATGATTAGTCAATTTGCTATATCTTATCCGTCGTATTAGCAATGCTACTAATGAGCCCCCAAATGAATCCGCCAAGCTCTAGAACTGACGCATTGATCAATAAATGGGAGGGGCGTCGATTCCTGAACGATCGCCTGGACTGGAACCTGCTGCGCACTTATCTAGCCATTGGCCAAGAGGGGAGTATCAGCAGGGCAGCAGCGAGATTGCACGTGACCCAGTCGGCGGTCAGTCAAGCGCTCAAGCGACTAGAGGAACAGCTCGGTTGTGCTTTGGTTGTTAGAGGTGGGTCGCGTTTCGACCTGACTGCTGCAGGAGAAGATGTGCTGCGCATCGCTATCGATATTTATGGCGACGTATCACGCATCAGTGCGGCGGTAGAGAAGGAAAGCGATGAAGTTGTTGGCAAGGTGAGGTTGTTGAGCGTCAGCCGAGTTCAGTCACAGGTTTACGATGACTTCCTCGGTGATTTCCACGAGGCACATCCACGTGTGGAGCTGGAAATCGATGTCATGCGGAGTGCTGACATCATCAGCTCTCTGCTGCAGAAAACTGCCACAGCCGGTGTTGGTTTGTGTCGAATTCCACAGCCCAAACTGGAACAGCGGTTGCTGATCAGCCAGCGTTATGCTTTCTTCTGTGGTGCGCGGCACCGTTTATTCGGGCGCGGCGATGTGACCCTCGAGTCGCTTCGCGGAGAGAACTTCGTGAGTTTCGTCAGTGATCAGTTGGGTGGGAATCTGTCGCCACTTGCGATGTTCCGTGACCAACATGGGTTCACCGGGCGCATCGTAGCTTCCTCTCCTAGCGTTGAAGAAGTCCAACGGCTCGTCTCTGCCGGTTTCGGGGTAGGCTGCATGCCCGAGCACCTCCTCCATGAGGATGTCGAGAAGGGGCTGCTATGGCGTTTGCCGCCATCCGAAGGCATCGTCAATGCGGATCTGCATTTGCTCTGGAACAGAGAGCAGAGGATGACCATGGCGGAGACCATGTTCCTGGAAAGCTTTCAGCACTCCCTCGCCCAGGCCTCGCTGGTTTGAGCCCAACACGTTTTGCAATCGCGGCTGCTCTTGGGCCCAAATGGAACGACCGCAGTGTTTGGCTGCGGTCGTCATTTTCATTAGTCGACGTTCAGCAATTGCTGTCGGCCCAGGACGCTGTTCAATCGATCATCGTTGTCTAATTCGGTCTCGCTTAGCATGTCCGCAACGCCGGCACCGGACTCAACTCTCTCCAGCCAATAGAGCACTGCCTTCTTCATAAACCAGTGAGGAGTGCGATCCAAGAGGCCAGCGGCCTCCTTGATTCGCTCCTTGGTCGGCGCGTCGAGTTTGATACCTGTCGTTATCGAGCTCACGAGCGCCTCCTTACGATGCAGTCACAGCTACATTGCCTTGCGTTTTGGCGCTTCGTTGATAGGCCAGCAGCAGTCCGATGTACCAGAACGGCATGATGTACAGAGCTGTCCGAGTATCAGCCTCTAAGGAGAGCAGGCAGAGTACGAACAGGAGGAAGGCCAGAGAAAGCACCGCAGTGAACTTACCACCAGGCAGCTTGAAGGTTGAGCGCTGGTGAGCTTCTGGGTTTGTCCTGCGGTAAGCCAGGTAAGAAAGCAGGATCAACGACCAGGTGACAACGACCATGACCGCCGAGATTGTCGAAACCAAGGTGAATACACCCATGACATCTGGAATCACGAAGAGCAGCGTCAGCGCGATAGTCATGCACAGGCCTGAGAACATCAGTGCACGGATTGGAGTGCCCGAGCCGGACAAGCGTCCGAAGGCATGCGGTGCCTGTTTGTTGTGAGACAGGCCGTAGAGCATGCGTGAGCCAGAGTAAACGCCGCTATTCGCTGAGGAGGCAGCTGAGGTCATGACTACAAAGTTGATCATCCCAGCAGCAGCAGGCAAGCCTCCCAGAAGGAATAGCTCCACAAATGGGCTACGGTTCGCTGGCACATGAGGCCAGGAAATCACGCTGATGATGCATGCGAGAGCGGCCACGTAAAACAGCAGTATCCGCAGCGGGATGGTGTTGATCGCTTTGGGCAACGTCTTCTCGGGATTGTGAGCTTCAGCTGCAGCGGTGCCGATTAGCTCAGTTCCCACGAAAGAGAAGATGGCGATCTGGAAGCCCGCGAGGAAGCCGAGCACCCCATGCGGCATCATCACCCCAGGCTCAACCAGGTGGCTGAACGTCGCAGTGACACCATCGGGAGAGGTGTAAGAGGTAGCAATCATGAAGAGGCCGGTGAGTACCAGCGCTACGATTGCAATAATCTTGATCAGACCGAACCAGAACTCAACCTCACCAAAGGCTTTAACAGCCAGCATGTTGAGCGCTACGAGCAGGAACATGGTTCCGAAGGCTGGTATCCACGTAGGAAGGTCGGGGAACCAGTACTGCAGAAAACCAGCGACTACCACAACATCGCCTACGGCAACGACAACCCAGCTCAGCCAGTACGACCAGGCGAGGATGAACCCGGCACGGGGGCCCATGTGGTGGTGGACGAGCTCTGCAAACGAGCCCATTTCCAGGTTGGCGAGGAGCATCTCACCCATCGCCCGCATGATGCAGAAAACAAAGAAACCAATGATCGCGTAGACAAGTAGGATCGAAGATCCAGACATGGCTATCATTTTTCCCGACCCCATAAAGAGGCCTGTCCCAATAGCTCCACTGATGGCAATCAACTGGATATGCCGATTTTGCAGTCGACGCTTGAGTTCTCGGCCATCACCGCTATTTGCTTCTTGCGAGTTGCACGTCTGATGCATATATAACCTCTTATTCTTTTTCTGTGAACAACCGTTACCCTCCCTCAAGTTAGAAGGTGCATTGCTAAGTGGGCTGTAGAAGTTGAGCCCCTCATAGCGGAGGGTAGGCCGGTACATACGCAGACGATGAAAAATGAACTAAATTGAGTTCCTTCATCAAGCTGGCTAAGTAATTAAAATAGTCCCAAGCTAGGTGCTCATTCCCCTGTGAGATCCCGCATCTGCGGTTCAGAAGCGCCATTCTGCCAGTCATAGTTGCCAATCGGAACGCTACAAATTGGTATACCACAAGCTAATAGCTATCACATTGCTCAAAAATCATAGCAAACTGCCAAGTTGCACTGACATCGTGCTAAACTGGGTGCATCGACTACATCTTGATGCTTGATAGAAGTATGCTGGTTTCGGTGTTTTCGATGTGCTGGATCGAGCGGATGGTGTTCAACGCTTTGTCAAAGGCCTCCAGCGTATCGGCTCGGAGCTCGGCCATAAGATCCCACCGACCGTTGGTTGTATGTATGGCAAAAACGTTGGGATGCCCGCGCAGCGCGTGCTTGACCTCAGCAGCGTGGTGCCCGCTGATGCTGATGCTGGTGATGGCCCTGACCCCACGGTCTATCTCATCGGATTGGAGGCGGATGGTATAGCCCATGATGATGCCTTGCTCTTCAAGCCTGGCGAGTCGGTTTTGAACCGTGGCACGGGCCACCTTCAATTTCTTAGCTAGCGTCATCACAGGGGTACGTGCGTTGTCCCGCAGAAGCGCGATGAGTTCGCGATCAGTGTTATCCATGAGCTCCGACCATCCACATTGCTTTGAAGAGTGGGCAGATTGTCTAGAAACTTGCGAAATCTGGCAACCTGTACACTTCAATTTGCACCAATATTTCATCAGAATTTCGGAGGTCGAAAAAAATCATAACTAGCGTTCGCCCATGCACTGGCTTGAGGCGCGCGCACTTCCAAGGTGCATAACATGACGCATTTTATTGATGTCCCTACAATGTCCGATCTGGTTAACGATATCGGCGTAGTGGATTTCCTGGGTGAGCTGGCAGAGGTCATTCGTGATGACTTCAAGCGCTGGCCTGAGTTTGATAAGTCTGCTCGAGTGGCCAGTCACTCCGAGGTGGGGGTGATCGAACTTATGCCTGTGGCTGACACGAGCCAATATGCGTTCAAGTATGTGAATGGTCACCCATCTAACACCTTCAAAGATCTTCATACCGTGATGGCCTTTGGCGTGCTGGCCGATGTCCAAACGGGGTATCCAGTGCTGCTTTCTGAGCTGACCATCGCGACAGCTCTGCGTACTGCGGCAACATCTCTGATGGCCGCCAAAGCGCTGGCTCGTCCAAATTCGCGCAAAATGGCTCTCATCGGTAACGGCGCCCAGAGCGAGTTCCAGGCCCTCGCATTCCACAAGCATCTGGGCATACAAGAAATCGTCGCATATGACGTCGACCCTCAGGCAACCGCCAAGCTCGTTCGAAACCTGCAGGAATACATCGACCTCAAAATCACCCGGGCCCAAAGCATTGCTGAGGCAGTCCGCGGTGCTGACATCGTGACTACCGTCACTGCCGATAAAGCGTATGCCACGATCATCACTCCGGAAATGCTGGAGCCTGGCATGCACCTGAATGCTGTCGGTGGCGACTGCCCAGGTAAGACCGAACTGCATGCCGACGTGCTGCGGAAGGCGAGGGTCTTCGTTGAGTATGAGCCGCAAACTCGTATAGAAGGTGACATCCAGCAGCTTGAAGCTGACTCAACGGTCGTTGATCTGTGGCGTGTGCTGACCGGCGAGCAGGAAGGCCGTCAGAGCGATGAGCAAGTTACCGTCTTCGACTCGGTTGGTTTCGCCTTGGAAGACTACTCGGTGCTGCGTTACGTCCTGGAGAAGGCCGAGAAGCGTGGTGTCGGTACCAAAATCGATCTCGTCCCCTGGGTTGAAGATGATCCGAAAGACCTGTTCAGCCACACCCGTGGCCGCTCTGCCAAAAAACGTATTCGACGCGTTGCATAACTTTAAGATCAGCAACCCAAATCGGTATTACTGAATGGCACTTCCTACTCGTTCGATTCAAGCACCTGCAGCAGTGGTGATGGTCAGGCCGCACGCCTTCACCCCTAATCCGGAGACCGCTGCTGACAACTCGTTCCAAAGCTCAAGCCCCGACATTGCTGCACACACCGTCTCCGAGATTGCTCGAGATGAGGTCACTCAGGCCGTGGGGCGCTTGGAGGCCGAGGGAGTCCGTGTCCATCTATTTGATGACTTCGGCGACAACGACACCCCAGATTCAGTGTTCCCGAACAACTGGTTCTCTACGCACCCGGGTGGCCACATCGCTATTTACTCCATGTACTCGCCGAACCGTCGACGGGAAAGGCGTAGTGACGTGATTGAGATGCTCAAGCAGGAATACCGGGTACAGGATGTGATCGACTACTCCGGCCTCGAGCAGGATGAGCTTTTTCTGGAAGGCACCGGGGCTATGGTGTTTGATCACATGTCTCGTGTGGCCTACACCGCCCGTTCCAACCGTGCAGACCCGATTGCCCTAGAGCGCTTTAGCACTCACTTCAACTTCGAGCCAATGGTCTTCGATACTGCAGACGAGAAGGGGGCTCCGATTTATCACACCAACGTTCTGATGTGTGTAGCCACTGAGTTCGCACTGGTGGGTTTTGGCACCTTCACGAACAAGGCCCGTGCAGAAGAGGTTCGCATGCGACTGGTGGAGTCCGGTCGAGAAGTCATCGATCTGAGCAACAAGCAGATCGCAGAGTTTGCTGGCAATGCCATCGAACTGTCGGGGCGCGATGGGCGAATCCTGGCACTGTCACGTCGGGCCTTCAACAGCCTGACCCAAGATCAACGAACTCGCATTGAGCGTTCCGCCAGGCTGGTGCCGTTGGATGTACCTACTATTGAAATGGCAGGTGGCTCGGTGCGATGCATGATCGCAGGGATTCACCTCTCTCCTCGCAAGTAGATCAGTGAAAATCCCCACCCTTCGAGGTGGGTTTTTTCGTCACCGCGTCAGGCTGTCGAAGTCCTGAAGCGTGTTGACCGCGTTGATACCGATCTCATCAACCATGTAGCCACCTTCCATCACAAACAATCGTCGGTATCCGGGCCTTTAGCTCTTGAGCTGCTATATCGAGTCCTGGTTCTCTGCGCAAGCGATATGGGTTTCAGCGTCATCGAAACCTACGATTTGGAGGTCTGGGTGCGTAGCTAGAACAAGTATCGCGAGATCAGCTCATGCTCCAACTGCGGCGACTTCCGGGCCCGCCGTATACAAGCGCCGTTGGCGCAACCCAGAGACTGGCAAGCCGGAGCTGGTGCATACGTTGAACGGTTCGGGCCTTGCCGGTGGGCGTACGCTGGTGGCGGTCTTGGAGAATTATCAGCAGTCAGATGGATCTGTCGTAGTACCAGAGGTGCTCAGGCACTACATGGGAGGCATCGACGTTATTCGCTGAGACGAAGCACCTCAGTGCCACGCTTGGTACCTAGAGGCGCTGAGGCGAAACTTCATTGAGCGCTGAAGCCACGAGCGACTTTTCGTGTAGGTACGAGCTGCCGATGATCACGGCTTCTCTGTCGTGAGATTCGAAGCCACGCAGCGATACACGCGTTTACGTGCAATAGGCGCAGTTTCTAATCGCAGCATGGATTTTCTCGCTGATCATCTCTCGCTGCTATAAATGAATTTGAGATCTAGCGGGCTGATTCTGAATATCGAGGCCTAATTTACGATATACGCCTCTCCAATAAATGCAGCCCACCAAGGCGTTAGGTATGCACTACCGCTAAGCAGAGGTGCTGGTTGCTCAACCTGAGCCATGGAGCGAGCCCGCATCTGGCCAGCGAGAGCTCCTAGTGGTCATTGGTGTCGAAGCAGGCAGATTCGAAGATCTTCATAATGTCCTGCGCGTTCAGCTTCGACTGTGAGATGTCACTCTTCGCTTTTCCCTCCTTGGCATGAGTCACCATCCGTCCAGGGACGCCGTCCTGCAGCGTCTGCCTTCCATTACCAAGCTCGGGATATGGATCCGCCTAGATAGCGAGACCTAACCTCTGATGTGGCAGCGGAGGATTGCCGTCGATCGTAGCAATTTGTCAGATCTTCAATATCCGGTGTCAGGACATCGTTATGTGCTTAGGAGCAGCATGAAAGCTCCGAAGAAAAGAGGTGCTATATGTCCATGCTCAAAACTCTCCAAGATGTAAAGCGACTGGATCTCCGTGGCTTCACCCCACCGGTACAATTACTAGAACGTTTTAGTGACACTATTGGGGTTGAAGTGTGGTGCAAGCGTGATGATATCGGCTCCGTTGGTTTAGCAGGGAATAAAGTACGTAAATTGGAGGTAGAGCTTGCTCATGCTCTGGCCAGCGGAGCTACGCACTTGGTCGCTGAAGGGTCTCGTCTTTCCAATGCTACCCGAGCAGTAGCTGCGGCGAGTGCAGCGCTCGGGCTGCAATGCACTTTGATTCTATCTCATGAAGAACCGCATGAACCGGTGGGGAATCTGATGCTTGATGGGTTGCTCGGGGCGAACCTCAGATTTGTCGGTGATGTTACCTGGTTGGAATTGAGTAAACATGCTGAATCGGTAGTGGCCGAGCTTGAATATAAAGGCGAGCGTGTTTACCGACTTCCAATTGGCTGTGCTTCTGAAAGAAGCTGTTTAGGCTTTGCGTTGGCTTATGCAGAAGTCCGGGAGCAAATGCAGTCACAGGGTAGGCCTATCGGCTCCATCATCCATGCTTCCTCCTCCGGCGGAACGCATGCGGGCCTGACTCTTGGAAAAAAACTATTTTCTGATAGCACCGAAATTCGTGGTGTGGTCGTTGCCGAAAATGTCTACGAAGATGTAGTCGGAACCTATGTCTCTTATGCAAATGGAGCGGCGAAAATCATTGGGGAAGACGTAGAAATTCAACGGCAGGACATCAATTTGACATATGACTACCTAGGTGAAGGCTACGGTTTGCCTTCAAAAGGAGTCTATGAAGCTATAGATATTTTGGCCTCAAAAGAGGGGCTTCTGGTCGATCCTGTATATAGCGGTAAAGCGGTTGCAGCGATAGTGGATCTGGCTGCGAAAGGTGAGCTAGTTGGGCCAGTCGTTTTCTGGCATACCGGTGGGTATCACGCTCTATTTGACCCAAGTTATGCGAAGAAAGTTTGGGGTGCGATTGACCGGTTGGCACAAGTCCAGCTCTAATCAAAAATAATATATGATCAATGGCGAAGAAAATGACAAATACAAATCTTCGACGACGCCTGAGTGCGCGCCACATAAGATTCATGGCTTTAGGGTCAGCTATCGGAACGGGACTTTTTTACGGATCTGCATCTGCTATAAAGTTGGCAGGGCCTTCAGTACTGTTGGCTTACCTGATTGGGGGTGCGGCTATTTATTTGATGATGCGCGCGCTGGGTGAGATGGCGGTTAATAATCCAGTGTCAGGTTCGTTTGGTCATTATGCTTCTCAATACCTCGGCCGCTATTGGGGCTTTTTGACTGGGTGGAGCTACGCATTTTCGATGTTAGTAGTTTGCCTTGCTGATATTACGGCTTTCGGTGTGTATATGGGCTTCTGGTTTCCGGAAACGCCTAAGTGGATCTGGGTGTTGGGAATTGTTTTGCTAATTGGGGCCCTAAATCTCTGCAGTGTAAAAGTATTTGGAGAGATGGAGTTCTGGCTGTCGCTTTTGAAGGTCACCGCGATTGTAGCCATGATTATGGGGGGTGCTTGGATATTGTTCTTTGGGATGCAGTCAGGTGATTCTAGTATAGCTCGAAGTGGCTTTTCGAATCTTTGGGCTAATGGCGGATTCTTCCCAAATGGCATATCAGGGATGTTGGCTTCATTCACCGTTGTGATGTTCGCTTTTGGTGGTGTCGAGATGATAGGCATCACCGCTGGTGAGGCGAAAGACCCGAAGAAGGTACTACCTCAGGCTATAAATTCTGTACCTATCCGAATTTTGCTATTCTACGTATTGACATTGTTGATTTTGATGTCGATTTACCCTTGGAGCAAAGTTGGAAGCGAAGGGAGTCCATTCGTACAGATCTTCAGTGGCTTAGGTATTGATTCTGCAGCATCCATTTTGAATGTTGTCGTCATATCTGCAGCGGTCTCTGCTATTAATAGCGATATATTTAGTGCAGGCCGGATGATGTACGGAATGGCAGAGACTGGCCAAGCGCCGGCAGCGTTTGCAACTCTATCTCGCTTCGGAGTGCCTTGGATGACCGTAGCAGTAATGAGTGCTGGCTTAATACTGGGTATTGTGCTGAATTACCTCATGCCTGATGGTCTGTTCATCGTTCTCGCATCAATCGTAACTTTCTCAATCGTCTGGGTATGGTTGATGATTCTGCTTTCTCAGATAGCAATGCGCCGTAAAATGGGGCCGGCAGAAGTGAAAGCATTGGAGTATCCAGTGCCGCTTTGGCCTGCAGGGCCAATTTGTGCTGTGATATTCATGTTATTCATTTACGGGACTCTATCTTGGTTCCCAGAATCACGTACAGCCTTGTACGTAGGCGGAGGATGGTTGGCGCTTTTGTCAGTTGCATACTGGTTGTGGGTCGCAAATCCTCTTGGAGAGAAAACTTTCGATAGTTGATGTTGAGCCTTAAGGGGCAAAGGAATGCTCCGTCTTGATATGGTTAAGTTTTTTTGGGCTTACATGTTAACTTGACCGCTGGTTTTTTTCTGATGTTGTTAGGTGTTGTTCCCATGGCTTTCTGAAACATTGTAATGAATGCAGAGGGTGTACTGTAACCTAGGGTTTGTGAGATGGTCTGAACGGTCATTCCGTCGGAGAGCATTTTAAGCGCTCGTGAGAGCCTTAGTCGTTGCTTCCATTTTGCCAAGCTCATATTTAGCTCGCGATCGAATTTTCTAGCTAGCGTTCTTTCTGTGCAACCAACAACAAGCGACCATTCCAATAGTGATTTATTGTCTGCTGGGTCTGCATATAGCTTTTCAAGAATTTTTTTCAGAGTCGGATCGTTTGAGCTTGGCAGGAAGTTTTCAATGCTTACCGCATCACCCATTTGGTCGACAAGCACGTGCATAAGTCTTATATCTTTCGCAGTTGCTGGTGTCTCAACTTTTCTGCGCTTGAGGTCTGCTAGGATAGCCTTGCAGATGTCGCTGACTGATATTATTGCAGCGTGGTTTGGAAGTTTAGTGCACGAAGCTGCATCAATATTGATCAAATAGTATTCTGAGTGGTCGGCGACCCAGGCTTGGTGTTCGGTATCTGGTGGTAGCCAAACTCCAAATTCTGGGGGGGCGGTTAGAAGTTCGCGCTTAACCGTTAACTCCACTACCCCTTTGGCGGAATAAACGAACTGCCCCCATTCGTGTTTTTCTATGCTAAAGATAGTTCGTTCTGTTATTTCAACTAACCCCACGGATACATGCTGTTCTGTATTTTTGGAGTCTGAGTCTTGGTTGTTTGTTTTTTGGTTTGTCATGGCCGTATTAATTGTCATGCTGAAAGACCAAGTATATCCAGTATTGGATTCTTCGCAATGCCCCTAACGGCAACGAAAATCCTGATATATCCATGTCACCACACTCTTTGCATTGTGGTTATTTGCCTGCATAGGCGCTTGGGCTTTGAGGAAGCTTATCGGAATCGCCAAAGCGGCTTGGGCGGTCGTGCCATGGCTGCTCTTTACAGAGTTCGTGATGAACCGCTGGAGCTGAGATCTGGAAACTTCCCCAACCGGCTAAGGGCTTTTTGTACCGTCTCGACAGATTCAATCTAATACCTGCCTTAGCCGTTTTCGACGTGGTAGGCAATCTTCTGAACTCGCAAGGCTCGCATCGTTCGCCCATCAATCTCCTGCGGCTCACACTCGACACGTTTTGAAGACAGGTGAGGTGGCAACCTCTTAAGCCCCAGCAGGGACACATCGACACTTTAGTGTTATCCATAACAAGCGGAGCGCGCCGCCCACGAAGGGCCAGAGTCGTGAGGATGAAGGCCCGATAGGGCCGTAACCTGGCTATGCCAGATTGCGGTTCACGACAGCCGTCACCGGAGGGGCACGCCCAAGGCATAGCTACATGCCTTGGCCTCAAGTGCTATTGGCTGGAACGGCTGTTGGTATTCGCCGGAGTCGATGTAGCGGGGCGGTGCAGATGCGCGCCAGTTGGATCGGTGATTTGAATGACGTTACCGTGCTGCCAGCCATCCGCCTGGGGATCAGCTTCAGGAATACGAATGTCAGCCCGCTCGGCTTTAGTTTTTGCAGCATCCACACCCAGGCGCCGGTTGCGCTGTTCGACCATCGCCGGGTCAGCCTGCCCATCTGCGGTAAAGCCCATCATCAACTGCGGCACACCCACAGGTAGCGCCTTGTCCTGATCGGTGTGCCAGGTATGCCATGTCTTCCCATAGGTATGCGCCAAGCGCTCCATCAGAGCATGCTCAGCAGGTGCAGGAATGCCTGGGGCGACCAGTTGCCCAGAGGAGACCTCGTAACCATGGCTGTGCCACATCGCCTTCTCCTTGGGTGGTAATCCGACAAAAAGCTTCTCGTCGATGATGTACTCGACGCCCATGATCTTGGCGCCCTTCGTGTTTCCATCGAAGATCACGCACTGGATCACATCCTCACTCAGGATCGAGCAGTAATGGTGTGCTTCCATCTGCACGTCCGGATGCCCGTTGTAAAAGTGAAAGCCATCCAGGTAGGCGTTGATGGAGTCAATGGGCGGCTTGGACTGCAGCGTCGCGGCGCCGGCTTCCAGCAGCTGGGTTTTAGCAGACTCGGGCCTGTCTGGTGTTTCCACAGGAGACTTCGTTTCGGGAGCGGAACAAGCCCACAGCAGAGTGCAGGCGAGGGGAAGGGTTATCGTTTGGAATAGCTGTCGCATGAGGAAGTCTTTGGCTGGTGTCCTTAGAGGACAGCCTTGGCCGATGAAGCGGACAGCTCAACGGACGAATGGCTCGAGTCGATGAAGAATTGCGGGCAAAAGAAAGCCCGCTGCTAGGTGGGCAAGGGAGCTTCTATCACACATAGGGATAGCTAATGTTCCCACACCGCATGTGAGAAGTACGTGAATAGTATCGGGGAGGGCTATCGCAAATCGCTTGGATGAACCCAGTCTGTGTCAGCCGAATCCAGGCTTTGCGGGTTGCTCGGCGAGCCTTGCTCAATCTCGGCCAACCTTAACTCCCCTCGCAGGCGCATTTCGTCCGCACTGCCTATGCAGCCGGGCTTTTTCGGAATGCTGTATGTGCATCCAGTAAAAAAGGATGCCGCCATGACAGGCACCAACCTGCCGGTAATGTCGATCCAGGAGTGGCGGCAGCTGCTCAACGACACCCAGGCGCTGCTCCTCGCGCCGAAGAAACATCATAGGGAGCTTCTGCACCAAGCATATGCACTACGTGATACGCATGCCGTGGACTCAGGAACCTTGGCCGATATGTTGGAGCTCGCGGACGAAGCATTGATGTACGCCCACTCTTTCCAAGCTGACCAGCAGTGGTAGGCTGGATACACGCCCTGGTACGGCGTCGCGTTGGGATAGCCATGGCGAAAGGGAGAGATCGTGAACAGAGATCCGAGCAAGGTGCTCATGCCCGACCACCCTCTGTACAGCGAGGCTGTGGAAGCACTCAAGCTGTACCACCAAGCTCAGGCTGATGGGGTAGTTGGAGCGGAGCTGGAGCGTCTCAAGCTGTTGGCCGAACATCGCTTTCAAGCCGTCACTGATTATCAGCTCCAAGCTTTTGGTGGCCCGGCTGAGCAAGGCCATTAGCAACCCGCCTTCCTGTCGGCGCCAATATAAGTTAGCGGTCTAATGCCGTCTTAGAAGGATCACCAAATGAGAGTCAGCAAGCGGAGCGCGCCGGCGCGACGGATGGATGCCCGAAGGCTCGAGACGTCGGCGTACGATGAGGACTCGGCTCATGACAGCCTGGCCAGGGAGGGCACGCCCTCATTGCTCTACAGGGCTTTCAACATACGCTCCAGTGTCTGATGCTCCCAAGTCGACAGTAGAGCAACCGGATCTGTCCGGTCACCAGGATCGAAATCCCAGCGCTGCCCATCCGGGCTAACGCACCGCTCGCAATAGTCCAGCTCATCACAGTCGTTGTAGATCGTGATCCGCCATCCCTCTATATCCACTTCGAAGTGGCAGGCGTACACATGCTCCCAGGACTGGCTGCCAATCTTGGTCATTGTCCGGCGCCCGAACACCGCATCTCGCAACACCTCGCTGACGTCCCGGGCCGTTAACGCGCCTGATGGTAAGTCGTGCCGGCTATGTTCAGTCATACGCTGCCTGAGCCTCTCAGTGATCAGCCATCGATAATAACCTGTGTCAAAGGAGCTCCGTAAAACACGCAGGAGAGGTGCGTTTGGTGGATGCAGCGACAGGAAGAGGTTGGAGTACAAATGTGCTCCATGGCGCTAGTGAAAGCTGACTTGCTCCCCTCGTGCATCCAGCTGGCAGGTTGCGCTGCCTCCACGATCGACAGTTCAGGCAATGTGGCGATCCGTCTTCTTCTGGCATGCAGCCTTTGAGTCATCTCTGGTGTCCTTGATATATCGCTCACGAGATCTGCGCTATGAATCCAACGACACCAGACGGACGCTATTTCGTTGTTAAAGGTCAGCTCTGGCGCTGCACGAATCCTTCATTGAGTGAATGCGAGCGGCAACGCCTTGTGCATGCCCTGATGGATGCTCGACGAAATGTCAAAAAGGCCAAGCGCGCTGACGATTTGAGCATGCTCAAATCTGCGCGTGCGCGAGTGAACGCTGCCAAAGTGGGACTGGGCGAGCGGGGGCCCGTTTGGTGGGACGACGGCAGCCCGGACTATAATCACTGTCGGGTAGACCTTTCGCCATATGCTGACTGGTACAAGGCTTTGGATGCCACAGTAGCTGAGTAATGTGCTGTAAATGCGCGCGCTTCGGGACTGCGCCCCATATCCGCATTGGCACCATATCTTCGCCCTTGGAGTTGGCTGTATGGGTTACAGACCGGACAACAAGTTGAGCTGCTGGATTCACTAAAAATAGATATCTCGAAAGTTTTCGGCATTTCCATAGACCCGCGAGCTCAGAATGTGCTTGCGGATTTTCATTTGGGTTTGAACTTAAACTGCGTTAGGATTCTCTTAAGACCAAGTACACATCACGGAGTATGCACATGTCGAGATTGGCCGAATTTCGTCAGCTTGAACAAAAATTAGCCGCCCAGTTGGCTGAGCTGGAAGCTATGAAGGGCAGCAGTGAGCTTCAGCGAGAGATCGAGTTTGAGACCAAACTGCGCGACCTTCTGGCTAAGTACGGCTTTAGCCTGCGTGACATCATCAACCTCCTAGATCCGCAGTCCGGTCGCCGCACTGCGGCTCCTGCGGCTACGGAGAAAGCGCCGCGTCGTGCCCGCCAAGTAAAGCAATACAAGAACCCGCATTCGGGTGAGGTTATTGAGACTAAGGGCGGCAACCACTCGAAGTTGAAGTCCTGGAAAGCTGAATATGGTTCTGATGAAGTAGAAAGCTGGCTCTCTAAGTAAGCCGCAAGGACTGAAGAAACCTCCGCTTTCGGAGGTTTTTTTATGGCTTGAAACGAGGTCTTGGCTGTTGAACAGGAGGGCGCGAGACAGTGAAGCCAACGGAAAAATCAATAATCGCCCGGGCATTTGAGAGGCTTTCCCCATGCAGGAAGACCAAAAAAAGCACAGCTCACTAAGGCTACAGAAGGCCTGCATTACCTCGACTTGATACTCACAGCCCAAGAAGCAGATGATCTCAGGGAGCTCGTACAAGAACTCCAAGCCGCAGGTAAGCACCCTGGACTGGCCGGCGTGTTCAGATCCATCTTGGAAGATACCTGGAGCGGTGATGAGCCTTGGCCTAAGATCTCATCACCGGAGACGCCGGAGGGCGATTGAGCTCTATTTTTTGGCTGGCAGTCGGATCGGAATGGTATATCTGCGGGCTATCCAGCCTTCCAAGGCCTCACCAGCGACATCTACAGACACTCGAATCCAGACCTCGCCATCCTCCAGAACCTCAAGTAGGGCGCCCTTCTGCGGTAAAGCCTTGATCTCAGATTGTTCTGATGGCTCAGTTCTCAAGTTTACCTTGTCGCCAGTGAGCACCCTGTGCCCGTCGAGCAAGCTGAGTTTGTCCATGGGAATCGTGGCTAGAGTTTCGGTGATTTCTGTCGAGCTTTCCGCGCCGGACAATTTCTCTTGTACGAAGTCGTAAGCCTGCCAAACCCCTATGACATCCACGATCGCACTGGCCATAGCGATCAGGAACACGAGGCAAGCAATCAGACGGGCTCTGGAGACTGCAGGCAACTGCTCAACTGCATCCCCACGGTCTAACCGTTCGACTATCTGACCGTCCACTGCAGTGGCTTCGAACTTTTCAAACTCACCGCTTTCAATCAAATCCAGCGGGGCATCGAATGCAGCTTCACGCAGCAGCAGAGCAAGGTCAGGGGCTTCGTCAGAGGCGAGATAGCTCAGCAACGGCGAATTCAGCTCTCCCCACGAGGTGACAGCTGCTGCAGCCATACGCAGGGCCGAACGGTTTGTTAACGAATCCAGCCCGGCAAAATTACTTCTCCAGGAAGCGAGGTTCAGGGAATCCAGTGCTGCTCTGGCTGAACGCAAGCTGGAGTTATTGAGGGAGTTGAGTGCAGCTGCAGTCGCTCTCCATGAAGCGTTGTCCATGGCGTTGACGGTAGCCATTGCCTGCTTCCAAGGCGGGTTTTTTATCGACTCGATAGCCGCTACGGCCTGTCTCAAGGAGGAGCTGTTGATCGAGTCGACCGCTGCCATTGCCAGCTTCAGGGACGGAATGTTCATCGTCTTGACCGCTGCCACGGCCTGCTGCAGGGACGAGCTATTCATCGATTCCACCGCAGCCCTTGCTTGCTGCAGGGAGGAGTTGTTCATGGACTCAACTGCGGCCCTTGCTTGTTGTAGGGACGAGCTGTTCATTGACTGAATTGACGCCATAGCTTGCTTTAACGATGAGTTGTTCAACGATTCAACGGCTGCTCTTGCTTGTTGCAGAGACGAGCTGTTCATCGACTCAACTGACGCCATAGCTTGCTTCCAAGACGGGTCTTTGATCAGGCTCAGAGCAGAAACCGAATCTTTCCAAGGCGGATTCTTTATCGCGTCGAGTGTGGCCCTCGCTTGCCTCAAGGAAGGAGAGTCCAGCATCTCCCGAGCTGTCGCAAATGTTCGGGCAGCTTCTTCTGGATTGAGCGGTGCTGACTCAGCCTCAGCAGAAGCGTCATCCAGATCAAGTACGAAGGCCTCGGGCTTGGGCTTAGCAGCGGCGGGCCCCGCTTCCTGACTGTCGACTGCTCCTTGTGCAGAAATGCCGGATCCAAGGGTGGCTTGATCGAGTTCGTTCTCTGAGCCTTCGGAGCTCTTTTTCGGTTTTCCTGCACTGCTGCTCGGAGCCTGGCTCTTGTCTTTCACTCGATCACCATCCTTCTGCGGCCTCTGACATGGGGGCCTGGATGGAGGCGATTCTAAGCCATTTTCCTCCATCGCTGGCTGGCCGAAACACAAAGAAGCAGCTGCATTCTCCCTTGGCCAAGCCGCCGTCTCGGACGCACTGCAACCATCATGAGAAGACAGCCAAGCCATCGCTAGTCCGGCTCGAAGAGTCCGGCTGCTCGTGGATGCCTTTCGTTGAACGTGCGGCTTTGGGGATCGGAGGTGCGAGGTGGTGGAAGGGGCGGGCATCGGGTCGATGAGAGGGGCGCGCGCATCTTCTGCATGGGGCAGAGACTTGCATTGAGGCAAACGAACTCCATCAAATTTTGGCTGGGGTTCAAAGTTGAGGCCTCACACAACAATCCTCATTGGGATTGGGAAATTGACGTCAAACAAATCACATTAAGAGGATGCTCTTAGGATACCGTTTTTATACTCTGTCAGAGTATGCGGTAAACATACCGTTAAACATTCTTTGCGATTGTCGTTTTCGCGGTGTTACTATCTGGCCGACCAACTATTTCGAACTGTATTTTTGTACAGTGCCAGCATCTGGTGGCTGTGCTTTTGTACAGTGGCGACTACGTATTCGAATATCGAAGGGCAGCAGTGCTGAAGCGACCCTGGATAACTTACGTGCCTATTTAGGGCGCTCGCGGAATCTTTATGGACAAATCTCCTGACAAATTACCCTTTGATGCAACAAAGTTGTTCGAAGCGCTTCAGTACCAGCTCGTTGTCGCGCTTGAGTACTGCTACAAGCTTGAGAAAGGTAAGCGCTTGTGGGTCGAGGTCTATGGCGACGTGACGCTCGAAGGCGCGTCTCAGGTTGAGGTCAAGCTCTACGCCGATACACTGAGGGACGGCCATCCGAACATCTGGAACACGCTGAACAACTGGCTGAACAAGGCCTTCGACCATCGAGCCTACGAAAGCCTGGTGCTGATGACAAACCAGGAGTTTTCGCCCCGATCGACACTTACGGGGTGGAACAGCAGCACCGCCGCGCAAAAGCATGCTCTGCTGGCTGCCATCTACGACCCCGCCGAAAAAAAGTTTGCTGGGTCTAAAGCTAAGGAGCCATCCGAGGGTTTGGCACTGCAGCGCTCTGTCATGGATCCCGCGCTGAAGGATGACCTCCTGGAGGTGCTGGAGAAGGCTGTGTTTATCACCGCATCGCCTTCGCTCCAGGAGCGTATTCACGACTTCAAGGTTCTACATCTGCGGGCGATCCGGGAGTCGAAGCATCAGAGCTTCATCGATGACATCCTCGGTTTCATCGGCAGTACCAAGTTCATCGAGAGCGGCTGGGAAATCTCCTGTGAGGATTTCAACGCAAAGGTCGCTGAGCTGACCAAGCGTTATATGTCCCACTCCAGCATCTTCCCGGAGGTTGATGTCGATGCCCTGGAGCAGAGTATTGACCTGGCAGAGATCGCTGACCGACCTTTCGTGAAGAAAATCTTTGAGATCGAAGGCGAGAAGCGGCTCAAAAAGGCGGCCTTGGAGTTGCTGATCGCCGGCGAGGTCATTGACCAGCTGTACACGGACTGCCTAGCTTCGCCATTCGACATCAAGCGCTACCAGAAAAACCACTTGGATCGTCACCAGGATGGGCGGCAGATGGCGATGATCGACTGCATGGGTGAGACGTGCCCGATCCAGCTCAAGCTCAATTCCTTGAGGTTTTTCTTCGCCCAGCATTCTGCACGGGTCGAGAAGCTGAAAACCTTTGAAGACACCACCACGGAATTCCGCAACGGCATCTACCACATGCTCGCCGATGCGAAGGCCGACAAGGTCGAAGACGAGTTCTACTGGAGGCTCTGGGATGAGTAACAATGCCGCGGATCACATCTATACACTGCGCCGAACTCCCTTTGCACTCGCACCGGTGATCCATTCGTTCTACGACCACTGGGATGGTACCGAAAAGGATGTCTTGCTCAGCTACCTGATCCTCCCGTTAGTAACCTACAAGCCGCTCCACAAATTCCTGCATCACTCCAGCAGAAAGAGCTCTCTTCGTACGCTGTTGCAGGATCCATCCCGCGTGCTGGGCCTTGAGCTGCGTCTCGAAGAGTTCAAACCGATCACCAATGCTGCCCTGCTGATCCTGACGTCAGAAAGGAGCATTCAGATCGCCGACGACATGTCGGTCGCGTCGCAAGGGAAAATCCGTGAAGAGAACGCCGACGACAAGCTCATGAAGTACGCAAGAAAGCTGGCGGTGGTTTTTAACGGTGAAAGTGTCGTTTCTATTTACAGGTCGCTGGGGCTCAAATCGCTATGAATTGCTACGTTAGCTACATCGGTGTCGTTGACAAGGACAAGCAGCTTCACTACGTCCCGCTCTTCCCAGGCCTGAACGTCATCACCGGTAGATCCTCCACTGGTAAAAGCGCAATTCTCGAGATCTTCGACTACTGCATGGGTAGCAGCGAGGACACCATCCCTGATGGCAAGCTGACCGACCGTGGCGAGATTTTTTTCACCGTCCTGCAGTTCCCCGAACTGACCCTTGTGACGGGGCGCGTAGCTGCCTCGAAGCGCTGCTTCCTGCGCGAAGCCACCGAATCTGACGCGAAAGAAATCATTGAGGCCATGAAACACGTCGACTACTTCTTCGAGGATCGATACTTCATCCCTCGGGATCAGTATCTCAAGAGCCTTGGCAGGTACTTCGGCGTGACTTTGGAGAGCATCGACGTCGACCCGATGTACCAAGAGGTCACCGGTAAGAAAAGTGCAACGCCGTCGGTACGCAGCTTCCCGTCACTAATGCTCCAGCACCAGAACCTGGTAGCGAACAAGCACGCGATTTTCTACCGCTTCGACGAGAAGGTTAAACGGGATCAGGCGATCGATCACTTCAAGATCCTGATGGGCATTGTAGGCGAGGAGTACTTCGATATCGCCAAAGAGCTCACTGAGGCCTCGTACGAGCTGCGTCGAGCCAAGCTTAAGATCACGAAGGACGACAAGCAGCGAGAAGCCACCATCGGCAAGTTCGAGCGGCTGCTTTCCGAGTACAAAGCCCTCGCAGGCAAACCCCTCTTCGACATGACTGCTGAGGAGATTTTCATCAAGCCTAAGGCAGCGTTGCGGCAGCTGGAGGGCACCCCGGTTTTGGTCGACGGCCTGGCTGATGATTACGAAGCCACCGTGGCATCGCTGCGAGAGAAGAAGGCCAGCCTTGTTCTGGAGCTCCGCTCAGCGCTGGGCAGGAGCGATCTTCTGGATCGTTCTGTTGAGCACGCCAAAGGTATCGGTGCCAATTTCGCTTCACTGCCGGTACCTCGTTCTACCAGCCTCGATCACACCTTCTGCCCCGTCTGCGAATCTCATTCCGACATCCCGGAAGACCAGGCCAACAAGCTTACCGAGGCCATCGAGTGGCTGAACGGCCAATTGAAGCTTTCGTCGTATGCACGGGAGAGCCTTGGGCAGGAAAGCCGTGAGCTGAAGGCAGAGATCAAGGCTATTCGTCTGCAGATCAGGGAAGTCCAAGGGGCGCTCAAGCCCTTTGAAGAGCAAGAGGCAAGGCGCGCAGAGGCGAACGCCCTGGAAGATGCCCCGAAGAAAACGAAGATTCGGCTCGAGATCGAGATCGAGAAATTCATGGAGGATGTGCCTTCCGATTCGAAGGATCTGGCCGCGTACTGGGAGGAAAAGGTTGCGGCATTGAAGGAGCTTCTGGGCTCGTATGATGTCGAAGTCGAACTGGATCGACTGACGCGCGACATCAACAAGAAGATGAAGGAACTGGGTAAGAACTTCCCCTTCGAGCAGCATTACAGGACGGGTTCCCTGAAATTCGACCTGAACACTTTCGATCTGTGGCATGAGAAGGACGCATTCAAAAAAGTGTTCCTGCGATCCATGGGTAGCGGAGCGAACTGGCTGTACTCCCACCTCACGCTGTTCATGGCGCTCCATTATCAATTTGCGGCGCGTGCCAAGGACTGCAAGATTCCACCGATCCTTTTCCTCGATCAGCCGACCCAAGTCTACTTCCCTTCAGCTGACCATGGGGATGAGTTCGTCCCGGCAAACCTCCGCTCGGAAGAGAACAAGGGGGTGGATTGGCATGATGACCTGGATGCAGTGGCCAACATGTTCACCCAACTTGCCCGATTCTGCGATCAGACCAAACACGAGACAGGTGTGATGCCGCAGATCATCGTCTGCGATCACGCGGATCATCTCGAGTTGGGAGAGGGCTATCGTTACAACGACTTCGTTCGCGCCAGGTGGCGTCAGCGTGGGCTCATAGCAGACTGATCACCAGATACAGTCAGCTATCTCGCCTGAGGCTCGCGTAATCACGGCTGCGGATTACGTTGGCCTCAGTGCATTGAGCAGGGTAGGTCACACCTACCTTCTAAGCTCATCCGTTCGGTTGCTGTTGCTAGAAGGCCGAGCCGGCTTTTGACGACAAGGGCGCACTTCGGGAAAGCACTCGACCACGACTAGCCCCCCAGGCCATCGCGCGAGCTAGCGTATCGCCAGGCCTCTTGTCGTAGGCCTCTTCCAACCGGGCCAGGCCTGACGGTTCGTAGATCCCGATAAAAAGCTGTGTATCACCGGATCGCGATAGCCGGACTTGAACATCAAGTCTCGCTCCGTCAGCAAGCGCTTCCTCATGCGAGCGGTGCTCAAGACTGGGGTCGGCCCAAGCCCAGAATACTTCTCCGCGATGTCGCATCCATGCCTCCTGATGAATCTCCTTTCAGAAAGCCTAGCCCGTTTCGTCTAGCACGCCGTCTCCAGATGTTTACAAAATTGTTCAGCCCGATATGCAGAAGCGATCTTGAAGATTTTAAACATTGCGGCTAATACTTAAGTGCTGTCGGCAAGAGATGATCACGCAGACTGAGCACTTGAGATTTCTGGATTGAATCGAGCGTTTTTGGGTTTTGCTTAGGCAGGCGAGCCGTCGATGAAGTCTACACTTGCTCTGGTACATTTCGAAGAATATTGTGCTTGAGCGTTTGGTTCGTAGGTGTGTTTGGTATTTACGTTAGAGGTTTACGGATGACGTGGGTGATTGGTGGTAAGCATCTGTTTTGTGCAAGGGCGATGTCAGATGTCCAGATTACAATACCCTTGGAGTACGGTGGCTTTAAATATCTGAATATTTTGCAAAAAGTTCATCTGATTACGCCAAAGATCACGGTGTTGTTCGCTGGCTCCGTGAGATTGGCTCTTGCAATCATAGAAGATCTTAAGAGAAATTATGCGCCTAAAGTTAAAAGCGCGTGGTATGCGGAACCATCGCATGTTGCTAATGATTTGAGACGCCATATAAATCGTAGCGATGAAATAAATCGTACGCCTATGGATGGTCAGGTACAGTTCTTGGTGTTTGTTGCTCCTAATGGCACCCATAAATCATTTGGAATGTTCAAAATGGTTTCGCCCGGATATAGCATCAGCACTACTAAAGAAGGAACTCCATTTGAAATTTTTGAGTTGGGGTCTGGGTCTGTACTTGACGACTACAGGTCTATCGTGAGTAGACACTCTGAGGGAGTGTATTTCTTTGACGATGATGAAGGTGGGAAGCCCAATGCCGTAATTCCGGTAGGTAAGGTTGCCTTAGAATTTGCTTATCAAGAGGCGCTTCAGTATCAGAATGCCGGTATAAGTAAAGCTATGCACATCACCTTGGTTACACATAAAAAGGCAATTCTGAAAATGCTGCCGGAATCTCCTAATTTGGCTTTTCCTCAAGTAGCTGATAACTGGGGTGATTTGTGCCAGCTAGCACAGAACAAAGGCTTTTGCCTCGCGTCGTGTGACGCGAAAGCTTAGAGCATTTAAGGAAGGTGAGTTTATATCTGGAGCGTGCTGTTGAGAAATGCCATTGAGTATCACTCGCGCACGCATCATAGGCTATGGGGTTCGAGTGTTCTATTAAAGGCGCTGGAGAAGCCGGCTTGACTCGCTATCAGGGTCGCCAAGGGCAGTTCAGGTGACCGTCCCTGAGGCAGTTCGGATCAGCGAGCAGTTAAGGGCGTTTGATGTGCAGTCTCACTGCCATCTTAGCGGAGCTCTGATGAGAAAGTAGCTAAGGACAGTGTGAGGGCCACGGCCAAGGCTGGTACCGGCACGAAGGCCAAGCGCACATCTAGGCGGAAAGGCAGGACATTGAGCTTCGATAAGAGTGACGGACAAGCCACTGGTTGTTGAGGGAGTTGTCGCCCTTGGCACGTGCATGTCGCTGCTTCGGGTGCGGGATGGCCGCCTGGCTGGTAAGCAGGACAGGTACCTAATCTTTGGTCGTCATTGGCCGGGGATTCTCATCACCGAAGTGATGTCGCTGGAAGCAGATTGTCTATGATGATGGCGTTAGGCTATGCTCAGCTGTTCGCTTACTAAAAACGCTGATGAAGGCGAGTCATCGGGAGCGAGAGCCCGATCATTTTGTGCTCTGAGTTAGCCCTGCCGTAATCTTCAACTAGGACGAAGTCTGTGAGAGTGTCGCTCGATACGAACGTGCTGCATCAGGAGGGGTTTAATTCTCAGTCGATGCGTTTATTGCAGCGGCTCATTATTGCAGGCTTTGTGAAGCTATATATCAGTAGAATTGTGCTTCGTGAGCACGATACAAAGCGATACACTGAGACGTGCTCCAGATTGCAGAGTGTTCGGGACAATCTTCTAGAAATAAACAAAGCATTCTTAAAATCTGGCGCTCAGATGAGCGCGCTTTCCAGGCTGGAAAGTCAAATAGAAAAATTAGCTCCAGACTTAGACGCAAGTCGGGAAGCTTCTACTGAGGCTTGGTTACGTGATTTTCAGATTGAAATTATAGAGGCAGATGCCCAAGTGCATGAGTTGGCTTGGGACGACTATTTCTCTGGGAACGGCGCATTCAAGCGTGCTAAAAATCGCGAAGACATTCCTGATGCAGTCATAGCGAGGTCATTGGAGCGCCTTGCTAGCGATGAGGAAGAGCTAACGTTCATTTGTAAAGATGGACAGCTGAAAAAATTCATGAGTGAAGTTCCTGGGGTTCGCGTCTTTAGTGAGCTGTCGGAATTTATTTCCAGCCCTGATGCCGTGAATAAACTAAATGAGCTCGACTCTCATGACAAAGCCATTGAGGCATACAAAGCTGCCATAGCGTCCGAGGAATTCCTTGTCGGTGTTATAAAGTACTTTTCCGCTCCTGAATCTGATTTCCAGTATGCAACCTGGCAGGGTGAAGAGATCGAGAGCAAAAGCGGACTACCACTGGTGGTTTATGGAGAGCCAGTCGTAAAGGGGGTGGTTGCCCAGTCGGTGAAAAGTCTGAGGTTCGGGCCCGTAGCCTCTCTTGCCCCAAGGCACTATGTCGTACCGATATCGTTTACGGCGAATGCACGTTTTATATTTCTCGCTGATTATAACGAATGGCTTCAAGCTCCCGACGATGTCAAGGAGTGGGTTGATGTCATTTCATCCGATCGGGCAGGACTTTGTAAATTTTCGGCACTACAAACCTGCGAGATCACTGGTCAAGTTGATATTCATTTCCCGGAAAGTGTTACGCCCGAAAGCATGTTGATACACGCCAATTACATCGGTGCAGATGATTCGCCCCTTGACATCGAATTTATTCCAGGGAAAGTGGTTGTTTAGAGTCCGGTCTCGACGATTTGTGACAACATTGTTGATTGAGTTTATGTAAATGAATGGGCATATTCAAGAACCAAAGGTTCGTCTAAGGCTTCCGCACTCCGCAGAAATACTTCTCTGGTTGATCATCCCCGTGGCGCTTTTGCTCCGATTGACTTACATGTATGAGTATGATGCTATTAAGTATTTCGTGCGGGACTACTACTGGGATATGATTATAGCTACGCTATTTACAATATTTCCAATATTTTTCAGGCAGATTTTCTCAAGCTATCCTCTAGAGTTCTTGATGAAAGCTAAGGCTTTTAGTCACGAGTCCGTAATTAATGTTGGTCGAGATTACATTGCGCCCGCTAGGGAGGAAAGTCGCTTCGATGATGCTCGAGTAAAGAATCCGCATTTATCAAGCGGGACGGAAGCTTTATTTGGGCAAGCTGAAAGATCTCGTAAGCTTGCCAAAGACATTTATGGCCGCTCCGGCGTCTATCTGTTGCTCGGCGTTTTGGTGGCATTCTCCGGACTTGTATTTTTCTATACCCAAACAACCACTCTAAATGAGCCGGGTGCGCTCAGCGAAAAGTTGCTTCTATTGGCGCCAAAGTTCGGTATATTGTTCTTCATTGAGTTTGTAGCTTTCTTTTTCTTGAGGCAGTATCGATCGGCTATGGATGAGTTTCGATACTATGAGTCTATCGCAAGGAGGCGCGAAGAGGTCAGCGCGCTGCTCATACTTTCAGCTGAGTCCGAACCGAAGATCAATCTGATGGAGCTTGTGAAAAGCGACTCATACTTCTCTAAAGTTTCCGCGCTTGAGAAAGATCAGTCTACAGAAATCCTTGAAGCCAGAAAGCTCGAGAAGGGTGAGCTTGAGCTGCTAGGGAAAGTCGTTGAATCGGTTGTCAAAGCTAAGGGCTAGGCAAGAGGCTAGGGGGGAGAAGTAGGGTTGTCTCGCCAGGCGAATGGGACGCTCTATCTGTACATGGCCGCTTGCGGGATAGCACCTGCCCCAGCAGATCAGGTGCGTATCCTGCTGCAGAGTCGTCGTAGCAAGCCGACGACCTTCGCAGAAAGGCTCGAGGACGAGCTTAAGCCGCTGCCCTACTGGTCAACCTCGCATCATAGATGGGCAGGGTGGCTCGTTTTAACAGGGCTTGGACAAAGAAGTTCAACGAGTTCTTCGAGCACTTTCCCTTGCGACGCTCGAGGTAAAAGTCCCGCGAGGCTCTCCAGGCCAAGGCAGCTATGCCAAAGACTACGGCGCAGTAGATCGCAAGGATGATGCTGGCAACGGTGTAAGCTGTGAGATTGTGAAGGTATGGTGCTGCTTGCGCTTTCAAGCTTTCATTGTTATCCAGTATCCTGAACGTTGCGTTCATCGCGAGCCCGACGAAACCAAGGGTGAAGAAACCGCGAAACAGCTTTATACTGAAAATGTGGTTGATGATGCTTTCACCAACGGTTAGCGCATTTTCTTTAAAGCTTTTGCTAAGGGTAATGACCTTATCAAGGTTCTCTACAATTTCCAGGTAGGAAGCCTCGGAGGCATTAATGTGCCGCTTCAGCCAAGCACTCTTGTAGTCCTCGAGCCTGCTGCGGGAGTAAGTTGTCTCGCTACCCAGGATGCCATGCTTCCTGAGCATAAACTGCCGGTATTCCGGGTCGTATCGGCGTGCCAGTAGGTATAGAGCAACTAGCTCGAACATAGCGGCAATGAGACAGAGGGGTAGAGTGAGCTTGGAGTCTGCGACCTGAGCAGCAAAAGACCCGACCATGAAGACAACGGTTAACAGGATGAAGCCTATGGCAAGCTTATAGGTCTTTGTCTTGGGGCCGGAAGCAATCGTGGATGGGCCGAAGGCAAGGTTGTACTTCATTGCAACTGTTTCGATTTTTTCTAACGTTAGAATTTCCATTGTTCTCTTGTATTGCATCCATTGTTACTGTCGTAATGAATCGCCCCGGGTTCCCTAGACACTCTCCAAGCTCAGAAAATAGCGTTTCTCATACTCTACTGGCGACAGCTGCATAGCACTGCTGTGTCGACGCTTGGGGTTATAGAACATCTCGATGTAATCGAAAATATCACTTCGGGCTTCGTCACGCGTTGCGTAGATCTTTCGTCGGATTCGCTCCCGCTTCAAAAGCTGGAAAAAGCTCTCGGCTACGGCATTGTCGTGGCAGTTCCCCCTTCGGCTCATGCTACTGATCACATTGTTGGCTTTCAGGAAGCTTTGCCAATCTGAGCTACTGAACTGACTGCCTTGGTCTGAGTGAATCATCACTTGCTGCTGTGGCTTGCGTCGCCACACGGCCATCAGCATGGCGTCGATGGCTAGGTCGCTGCTCATCCTGGGCTTCATTGACCAACCAATGACTTGGCGAGAGAACAGATCCAGCACTACCGCCAGATACAGCCACCCTTCGTAGGTGCGGATGTAGGTGATATCGGTCACCCAGACCTTATTCGGCTCACTGACCTTGAACTGCCTGGCCAGATGGTTGGGCGATGCCGCTTTTGGTTTTCCGCCATAAAACCCAGTACGACGGCGATAGCCCGTTTGAGAACGCAGCCCCTCTGCCGGCATCAAGCGACCGACTCGATTTCGCCCACAGATCTCTCCTAGCTCTCGCAGGTCATCGTGAATCTTGCGATAGCCATACACGCCGCCGCTTTCTAACCAGGCCTGCTTGATCAAACCAAGCAGGCGCTGATCTTCTTTGGCTCGGGCAGATTGAGGCTCGGCCAGCCAAGCGTAGTAGCCGCTGGGATGCACCTTGAGGGTTTGGCAAAGGCGACGCACTGGGTAATCCGTCGAGTGCTTGTTGATGAAGGCGTACTTCAGCCGCACTCCTTGGCAAAGTACGCGGCGGCCTTCTTTAATATGTCTCGCTCTTCTGTCACCCGCTTGAGTTCAGCGCGCAGCTTGCGCAGTTCAGCCTGCTGATCATTGTCTTGCTGACGCTGCTCTTGGGGCTTGCTGTAGACCTTGATCCAGGCGTAAAGGCTGTGCACGGACATGCCCAGGCGCTGGGCGACCTCGGCGACAGGTTTGCCTTTTTCGGTCACTTGCTTGACCGCTTCGATCTTGAATTCTTCAGGGTAACGCTGACGACTCATGGCACCTCCTATTTGGGCCTCATTATGAGGCTTGGAGGTGTCTACGAAACCAGGGGCGATTCATAATTCTAAATCAAAGCACATAGTAAACAGCCCTGATGAGTGACTGTCCACGCTAACTTACCGCACCTCGGCAGGGCTGTCAGCGCTGTATCCCATGCTTGGTGTAGGTCGCTGCCTCGGGCCCTGGGTGGCCGCCTGGCTCTCAACTGGATGTGTTCTGGGGCGATAGGGCGTAGAGTAGGCAAGTGGCCCCTTTCAGCACCTTAAGTGACCTTGAACCCGTGCCCAATTGCTACTTCAATTTTAATGAAGCGCTGAGCGCGCTCGGTCTGCGACAGCTAGATCTTCACTAAAGCTCTCGTCGAGTTCTTCGTCGAGAGCAACAAATTCTTCAGTCGGCATTCCTTCCAGCAGGGCGTCTCTCAGTTCTTTACGCTTGCGAAGGTAGACCTCCCTAATTTGGTGGTGCCTTACTGACTTTATGGTTTCGTCATAGCTTGCTAGGTCGCGGAATGCCCAATTAATGTAGTGCTCAACAGAACTTTCGTCTATTTGGCCGGTCTCTTGTTGAATCTCTTTGATAAAAGTATTTATGTCAATAAGGCTTTTTCGGAACTCATCGTCGTTGCGAATTTGCTTTTCGTTAAGAAGCTTTAAGATTTTCTTGGTAATGAACGCATGGCGATACATGTGCAGGCAGACTTGGTGCGGTATTCCGGCTAGTTTCCTCAAGTGTCCTATTTCGTTAGATAACGTTTGGCCGCTAAGCGCTTTGCCTGTGCGTTCAGAAATGAAAAGCTGTCTATGGTCGGCCCCTAGTTTATAGTGTGCAGCTATTATAGCTGCGCGAGCTTTTCGTATATGAGTTCTGATCTTTCGTAGGATCATAAGTGGGACAGGAACTTCCCTTTTTTTAATTTCACCACCGCCCTTTAGTGTGATCAAGGTTAGTTTGTGTTCAGGATGATCCAGTGCATCTATAATGTCGTCGGTGGAGACGTTCTGAATTTCGTCCCGTCTAGCCCCAGTGGCTTCAAATAGATCAAGTAAACAAGCTCGGCGCTCTCGGACAAAAGCGCTAGATTTCGAGTGGCGATTGGCGGTCGTTAGTTTTTCAATGTCTTCATTGGTGATGGGGTCTCTTTTGTGTTCCCTCCTAGCAAACGTAAATGACCGGTGAGTTTTATAACTTCGCCAAATTAGAGCGCCTCCACGAACTTTGGTAGCGAAGGTTTCGATTTTTATTCGTATTACGCCGTTCTCAGAAACAAAATTAGGGTTTCCATAAAAAATACCGACGTATGTTAAAAAATCTAGCCAAACTCGCCCCGTGGCTCGTGCTGAAGCGCCACTTTTCTTTTCGATTGAAGGATTCCTAGATGATTTTTCATTGGCCATCTCTTTAACGTACTCGCCAAATTTCGCGTCGGTAAGATCTTTCGGTTCGATCGAGTCCCGATAGCAGCGCTTGAGCAGCTGGCTTACCTTCGCAGCGTAGTCTCCGATACTGCCACCCTTATCGCCCCTCCGGGACAATCCTACTCGGCCACCGCGTCCAACACGTCTTAACAGATTTAGCATATATAGATTCCCAATTAGACACGGTGATTTATCAGGCCATGTAATATAGGAAATATTGCTCGCGTCTTGCTTGGAGAGGCGATCAACCGAAAAACGTTCGTTGACCTCGAAACTCCCAAGGAGATGATATATCTTTTGGGAAGTCACGCTTTTAGCAGGTTTATCGGTTACGGTACGCATTTAGGTCAGTTACCTCTAAGCTCGGTGCAGGGGAGGGGCGAGAGAGTTGATCGAATGGATGATTGTTCATCGCGACAATAGCCCTCAGACTATTTGACGCGTTTTCAGCACGTTCCTCGCGTCGAGCGGCGTCGGAACCCTCACTTATTGTAACGAACTGATGTAGTGCGTCATCGAGTGCGCAGAGCAAAATCATATTTGTCTGGCGCAGGATTTCTAACTCAACTTCAAGTTCTTCTACTTTAAGTGTTAATCCCGATTTACTTCTTTTGTTAGCCCTGGCGGCTTTCTTGTCGGAGTACTCTAGAGCCGCAATAGCTTTGCGGCGTAAGTCATCAAGCGATTTGTAACCGCCTGAAATAATGATGGTGGAATGAGTTTTAAGAGTGTTCAGGCTCATTGGGAAGGTGCTCAGCTCCACACCCGAATCTGTTAGTACAGTCCGCTGAATCCTAGCCAGATTAGCTTGTGTTTTTAATGCTGCTCGAAGCTCTAGGTCGCCTGCATGTTCTTTTGGGCGCTTAATAATATTAATAAGTAATTGCTGGAGCGCATTGATTCCCAGCGACAGTTGCACGTCCTTAGTTTTTTTACTCATCAGGCGCTCCTGGGTTTAGTCAGCTTGGCTACAATTTTGTAGCTCTCGCCATGCACGTCAGTGAAAAATTCCGGCTCAACCTCAAGCCAGCCGTCTGTTATCAAGTCAAGGATGTAGTCTTCAATGGCATCGCTGTCAATTACCTCGACATCATCTGTCCCGTAATGATCTTTAACCAGCGTCGCCAGATCTTCATACTCGGAATAATCGCCAGACTTGAGGCGCTCTCCCAGATACTGTGCACTAGCGGTTCTCACAATGGCACCATCTATTGTTTCGGAAATATAATGCCAAACATGACTCGGGTCTGTGTGGCCAAGCATCCATCGCAATGTGCCGAGGTTGTTAAACCCGCTGCAATAGAAAAATAGCATCGCAAAGAAGCGGCGCAGTTGATGCTGTCGGATGTAAAGGCGTTGCCCTTGGCTGTTCAATGGGGTCTCAAAATAGTCACAAAAAATATCGAGATTTCCATTGAAATTGCTTTGGGTGAGCTTAGCCGCTCCCCTCATGTGGGGAGTAGAAAAGAGTTTTTTATAGGTTTTAATGAACCCTATGCGCTTGAGTTCTGTTTGCATGTGTGTCAGGTTTTTAATCATCTGCACAGCAATCGGATCTATGGGGCGTGCTTCTGTCAATCGCTTTCCTAAAGCGTATCGTGTGCTTTTAGCATTCAGGAATATTAGCCAAGATTCCGTACTGTCCAGGCAATTGTCTGCCATCAGGCCCGTTAATTCACTCATGCGTCGAGCCATTAAAATACCGACTACTATTTGAATACCCCCGACGTAGACGCGGATCATCTCATAGAGGCCGCGGTTAGCCCTGAGGTCTCTGAAGTAATCAGATTTACTTCCTTTGTGCGGTGTAGAGTAGTCGTGATCCTCGTCAGGGATACCCAGGGACAACCTTGTAACTCCAAGTTTAACCAGATCTGGGCTAATTAGTTGGCGTACTCTTTTGGAAGATAGGCCCGCTGGCGACACCTTAAGTCGTTGACACTCTTCTGCTATGCTGCACATTGCATCAACAAGGCTTTGACCATGTTTGAAGTGAAACTCGATAGCATTGCGAATTGATTTGAAAGCCACCTCTGATGGAAGAGTTTGGAAACGCCCCAACTTCGACAGCTTAGGCTTGAATTGCTCTGCTTCCACCAAGGCCTTGATCGGTGGCGCAGGGTAACCCACCTCATGGAGAATTCCTAGGCTATAAACAGCGTGCTTGTACGAGGCGTATCCGCTCTCGCCCAGAAGCTGTTCATTATCTTTGCGTACCTGCGCACGGGGATACTCTCTCTCAAATAAGCAAGAGTTTTCATTATACGTCAGGATTAGGTTGACTGGCTTGAGCGTCGTATTGCCCCAAATACAGCTTTTGTAGATATCCCTTGAGATCAAAGCTGAGTTAGGTTGATTCCCATGCTTTGTCTTGTAATAGTACCCATGCAGGAGCAGGCATGCTCTGATTTTAGGGATCAGGGCTTCTTCAATGCCTAACGTGTCATCGTCCCTTTGCTCATCTGTTATATCCAGAATCTGAGGATTGAGGCTTATGGTTTCCTGGATCTTTTCAGCGCAGGTTGAATCTAATAGACCTAAGCAAAATTTCTTTAGCTCGCTTGTCCAATTGTGGATTGACTCATGCGTGTACGGGCTCTGAGATATTGTCTCTAATATCTCTTTAAGGTTGCCGGATGTGAGTTCCCCAAGTTGAAATTTGTGAATCTTGTATCTGGTGCAATTAATCAGCAGATAGTCGATCACGCAGCAAGCAGTAGCAAAGCGCTTCGCCTGCATTTCCTTGGATGTGGTTTCGTTCGAGTGAGAGTCTCGTGTTGCACCAATAAGATAATATTTAAAACTTTCTAGTAAGATTTTGTTCTTGTCATCGGTAAGCATGCTGCCATCGGGGAGCTTTACGCACCAGTCGATATGCAGGGGTTGGATGTAGCCAAAATTGTAGTGCCACTGAGTTTCGTCAAAGTCGCTTTGCAGCCAAGTGGCACTCCGGTAGATTTCACGCGGATCTTGTGTGAATTTCTTCAGAAACGCTAAGTTAGGCGGCAGATTCATATATGAACTTCTTAATAGATTCGGGATTGGTGTTGGCCTCAGCGACATCAAGACTCTTCTGGAGGTCTTCATCGAACCCTTCTCGGATGTTTGACGAGATCAGCGTTGTGAAAGCCGCCCAATATTTAGCTTTCGCATTCACTTGGTCTGGCGTAGATGCTGAGTTGACTGCGTCGCGCAACGAGACGAGGCTGGTCATCAACGGAGTGCTAATGGATATCAGTACTCGCTGCTCCTCTTCTTTACTCCGGCGCTTCTGAGATTTCCCTGTATGATCTTTTGGAGATTTCATACCTTCAGGAATCTCTTTTAAAGCGTGGTTTGACAGGAATTCGTGGAGTTTGTCCATATTTTCAAAGCCACTAGCTTCTAGAAGATATGAGCTATCTTTCATCGCTTCGAGAATGATCCCTTTCTGGAATATCCTGATCCAACGTGTTTGGAAGAAATCCAAGATGACCTGTGGTAAGTACGAGCTCAGTAGATCGGCGCGATAGGCTGTATGTCCGAGGCTTCGAGCGAGTTTTGTTACACTATTGTGTTCTAAGTATTTTTCGACGGCAACCGAAGGGCGATAGTTGTTGGTGGATACTCGTTTAACGAGTCGCCGTAACTCAATATCGCCGAGTGAGCTGTGATTGGCGAACTCGCTAACGATTTCTTCCATCACGCTTTTTTCGGTATATCTACCCCATCGCTTCAATCCGGGGCGAGTAGGTTGGTTGATATACTGGTTGCAGTGAAGGAATAAATATCGCCAGTCATCGATCCCTGCTTCCTCTAGCTCTTTACGAAGCGGTTCGGTCAGTTGAATGAGCATCCTGATTACAGCAGCAGTACGCGGGGTTAGGTCAATCTTTTGTTCACTTAGTTTGCCCCCTTTGCGCTCTTTGTATCCAACAAGTTGATAACCGCTATTGGTTTTTAAGAGGCCGGAGGGTTTTCCATATTTGTTATTCAGCTCAAAGCCTTTAAAAAAACTTTCAGTCAATTCAGGGTGCGAGTGGACGAGCATGAGCTGAAATGCAATGAAGTCGTAGCCTTTTGGTAGGCCAAGCTCATTAGATATCTCAGCTTTCTGCATGTTGCCGAAGCGTTTTTGGTAGTCTTCCCGAAAGAACGGCAAGCCGTGTGCCTCGAACGAAGCGCAGATGTTTTCAACGCCAATGTCATTGATGGAGTTGGCGCTTGGGTATCTGTCCGTAATAACAGTGCCTGACTTTGCCAGTCGGATTCGGCGGAGTTGTGCTTTACGTACTTTCATGCACCGACTTCTCGCCCATTTGTATACGAGTGCATTATCTGACTTTATTTTTTTAAAGAGAAGTTCAATTGCTTCTGAGTCGGTAAGCTCAAGGGGGATTTCAGTGATGAGGTTGTTTTTGACCTCTCGACCTTCATCGTTTTCGATGACCTTTCGGCGAGACCCGCACTTCGGTATGACAGGAACTTTGTTTAAGCTGCCACTAAATGGCTTGGCCCAAATTCCCGGATTCAGAAAGCTTTCAGTAATCGAGTATATAAACTTTGAATAAACTTGTGATTTGGCTTCGTTGCCTACCCCGGCATTGGAAGATCTAAACCAGCTTTCGGTCAGGTAATTATTGAAGAGTTTATTAATACCCACTGGGCAGCCGAACGTTTCTGGTGGGTATTCAGACGCGTTAGCTGCTACATAGTCAAGGAAATGATTCAGTTCTGTGTTTTCATTTCTCAACTTGTTTTCATGAGTGGCACTATAGTTTTTGAAGAATTCTTCCGCGAACTCACTGCCATGAGAATGCCAAATCTGCGGCAGGGAAAGAATAATAGTCGTACCCTTAGGGTCGGTAATAGTCCAACCGTTCCAGTACCTCGCAGCATGATGGTCTAGCTGGAGCTTCTGTTCTTCCCACACAGCGGCACATTCCTTGAAGAAATCTGGGCTCTGTTCATAGGTTGGACAGAGGGGCACGTGCTTCTGCATCTCATCCAGGAGCTTCATGTAGTTGGTTGCGTAGCGGCGGCGGGTCTGATGGGCGCCACCGATCAGGCAGTGGCCGCTGAACGAACCGATGAACCCGAGACAGGTGCGATGGAAGCTCCTGTCCGACATGCCGAGGTAGGTCACCGCCGTACCCGTTAAGTGGCAGTAGGCCTCAAAAAGCTTCATCAGATAGGGGAAGCTGCCGGCGGTAATGACGGTGCTGCATTGCTCCATCAAGGCGCGTACATCCTGCGACAGCATCCGGTACGGGTAGTAGTCCAGAGAGGAGGTGTTTTTGATAATTGTCAAAGGATTTTGCTCCGGTTCATTCGGCTGTAAGGCCTCTATGACGGGATTTTTCGCACCTTTGACAAGATAGTGCAAGTGGCATAATCCAGGAGCGCAGCCTGGACGCCGACCTGGCGCTGGCGTTGAGCCTGAACGGCCGTGAACTGCTGCGTGATGACCCGCCACTGAAGATTTTGCTGATGTCCGCGACGCTGGAGGGCGAGCGCCTGTCACGGCTGCTGGGCGATGCCCCGGTGGTCAGTAGCGATGGCCGCATGCACCCGGTAGATATTCGCTGGGGCCGGCCGTTCCAGCCGGGCGAATTCATTGAACCACGGGTGGTGGACAGCGTGCTGCAGGCACTGGCTGACCAGGCTGGTAGTGTGCTGGTGTTTCTGCCTGGCCAGGCCGAGATTCGCCGGGTGCACCAGAGCCTGCAGGAAGCGCTGGGCGAACGGCCCGAAATCCTGCTGTGCCCACTGCATGGCGAACTGGACCTCAACGCCCAGCGCGCCGCTATCGATCCGCCAGCCAAGGGCCTGCGCAAGGTGGTGCTGGCTACCAATATCGCCGAAACCAGCCTGACCATCGACGGTGTGCGTGTAGTCATCGATGCCGGCCTGGCGCGGGTACCGCGCTTCGACCCGGGCAGCGGCATGACCCGCCTGGATACCCTGCGCATCTCCCGCGCCAGCGCCACCCAGCGCGCCGGCCGGGCCGGCCGCCTGGAGCCGGGCGTGTGCTACCGCTTGTGGTCCGAGGCCCAGCATGACCAGATGGCAGCCCATGGCAGCGCCGAGATCCTGCAGGCTGACCTGGCCGGGCTGGCCCTGCAGCTGGCGCGTTGGGGCGTTGCCCCTGAGCAGTTGAGCTGGCTCGACCAACCACCGGCTGCTGCCTTTGCCCAAGCCCAGGACCTGTTGGCGCGGCTCGGTGCCTTCAAACCGGGCAGCCGTGACAACCTCAGTGAGCATGGCCAGGCCATGGCCGAACTGCCGGCGCATCCGCGTATCGCACATTTGTTGCTGCGCGGGCAGGACCTGGGCCTGGCACAGATGGCTTGCGATGTGGCTGCGCTGCTGGGCGAGCGGGACATCCAGCGTGGTGGTGGGGCTGATCTGCACAGCCGGCTGGCGCTGGTCAGTGGTGAGAGCAAGGCTGCGCGTGGGGGCCAGGGTGGTGTGCAGCGCGCCCGGCAGTTGGCCCGCCAGTATCGCGGCCTGCTGCGGGGCAAGGCCGGTGCGTCGGTCGCTGACCCAGACCACCCGCGTTGGCTGGGCGCATTGCTGGCGCTGGCCTACCCCGACCGCGTTGCCCAGCAGCGCCGCGCAGGCGCTGCGGAGTACCGCCTGGCCAACGGCCGTGCGGCGCTGTTTGCCGAGGTCGACGCGTTGATGAAGTGCCCATGGCTGGTGATTGCCGACCTGGGCAGCCGGCAGGGGCAACGTGAAGAGCGCATCTACCTGGCCGCCGAATTCGACCCGACGTTGCTCGATGGTGTCCTCGCCGAGCAGGTCGAACGGGTCGATATCCTTGATTGGGACGAGCGTGAGCAGGTGCTGCGCGCCGAGCGCCAGGTCAAGGTTGGCGAACTTGTCCTTAGCCGCGAGCCGTTGCCGGGCCTGGATGACGAAGCCAAGGCCCGGGCACTGCTCGGCCTGGTCCGACGCAAGGGGCTGAACCTGCTTACCTGGACGCCGGAACTGCGCCAGTGGCAGGCACGTGTGGCACTGTTGCGCCAGCTCGATCTGGCCAAGGAAGGCCGCAGCGAATGGCCCGACCTGGGTGACGAGGCCCTGCTTGCCAGCCTGGAAGACTGGCTGCAGCCCTACCTTGGCAAAGTGACCCGCCTGAGCCACTTCGCCGCGCTGGACCTGCCTTCGCTACTGCGCAACCTGCTGCCCTGGCCGTTGCCGCAGCGTCTGGAAGAACAGGCCCCCGTGCACCTGACCGTACCGTCCGGTTCCAGCATCCGCCTGGACTACAGCGAAAACCCGCCAGTGCTCGCCGTACGCCTGCAAGAACTGTTCGGGCTTGCCGATACCCCGCGCATCGCCAATGGCCGGCAGCAGGTGAAGCTGCACTTGCTGTCTCCGGCCCGCCGGCCGGTGCAGGTGACCCAGGACCTGGCCAGCTTCTGGCGTACAACCTACACCGAGGTGAAAAAAGACCTGAAGGGCCGCTACCCGAAGCACTACTGGCCGGACGACCCACTGGTGGCCGAGGCTACGGCGCGGGCAAAGCCTCGGGGAACCTGATTGCACATCGCAACCCAGTCATGCAACCGGCTTGAGCAGGAAGGTATACACCTCACCCTCATCGACGTTCAGCCAGGCCATCCAGTCTCCGCTGCGATGAGGTTCCTCGTCCTTGAGGGCGCCTACCCTCCAGTCCCGATGGTCGCGCAAATGGCAGACCAGGCCTTCGTCGGTCAGCTTCAGCGGTTCGACTTTCCAGCAGTCGGTGACTTCGGCATGCCAGTAGAAGCCCAGGTAGCCATTGCGGCTGACGCCGAGCTTACTGCCTTCTGAATTCCGTCCGATGCTGATGTGGTAATGCAGGCGGTCGTCGGTTTGTGAATCGAAACGGAAGTTCATCACCGGCGAGTCCTGCCGCCCGCCTGCTTGCAGCCAGTCATCCTGGGGGGTGATGCCCCAGTTGAATTTGTCTGAAGTGCGGCTCAGACGTAGGGGGATATGCCAGTTGCTGGCGCGCATGTACAGCTTGCCGCGAAACGACTTGGCGAATTGCGCCTGAATGTTTTCGTCCATTGTGCTCTCCTCGAATGGCATTGAAGGTTCTGCACCCTAATGCCGAGGAGCGGCAGCCAAGCAGATCGAAGGCTTTCCTTTGTTGCCTCAGGTGCTGGCTTCACTTTTTCAGCAGCATGAACAGGCGATACAGCATCACGGTGCTGAACAGCTGCGGGAAGCCAGCTGAGACTGTCCATGTAAGCAATCAACTGCACGGCTGTTGATTCGAAGGCGGGGGAGGTCTACCGCGCGAGCCAGGCTGCGCGGTACTTGAAGCGGGCAACCACTAGTTAGTTTTAGCGTAAGCGCGCTGGAGTATGAACTGGATCTCAGAGCCTTTCTGGGTATTCATGTAGGAAAAGCGAGGGGTTTTCGTTGGCGCATCACTGCGGGCCTTGACTGTCTCGCCAAGATGATTGCGCAGGCGGCACAGTAGCGAGTCCTCTGCCCACTCTAGCGGTTCTACCTTGATGAAGTCGCTGACTGTGGCGTATTGGTATAAGCCCAGATACCCATTGCGACTGATCCCCAGGTTTTTGTTCTGGTCAGGTCCGCTTCCGGTGATCATGAAGTGCAACCGATCTTCTGTTTGGGAATGCAGCAGGAATCGAAATACATAGGCCTGTTGCTCTTTGCCGGCGATGATCCAATCGCTTTGCCCACCGATGACGTTACCTTGGCGATCTTCGAAGTAGCTTCGATAAACAGCCCTGGACGGATTGATTGGACGTGAATCGCTTTCAGTTTCAACTGTATGCAGCGTACCGAGGAAAACCTCGAGGCCTTCAACCCAGTTGGCAAACGACGTTGTGACGGTCATGTGTTTCTCCTTGAGCGCGAAATGACGCAGGCCACGCTAGCGGGCACCGAGGAGAACTGACAGGTCGTAAGGCTTCCTTGGATTGCCAGCTCAACGGGCGGCTTCACCTTCCAGCAACATGAACAGGCGATACAGCACCACGGTGCTGAACAGTTGCAGGAACCCGCTGAGGCTATCCATGGCCAGCTCCATGCCGGGGGAGGGTTCGGGGAAGGCCATCAGCAGCAGCCCGTCGATCAGCCAGATCGGGGCCAGCACGGCGACCACGCAGAACATGATGCGCATGAAGTGCCCGGTGGTCATGCTGGCGCTGTCACGCATGGCCTGCACCACCGGCCGGCCACGCAGCACCAGCAGATACTCGGCGAACACCAGGTTGATCATGATCCACACACCCGGAAAGATGAACAGCGCCAAACCAGCCATGATCAGCAGCGAACTGATCAGGATCAGCAGGGCCAGTTGCGGCCACAGCTGCACGGCGCGGGCAAACAGGTCGCGCTTGGCGATGTCCTGGCCGTTGCTGCGGGTGTCCAGGTAAAGGATCAGCGCAGCGCTGTACAGCGGGTAGAACAACAGGCTGACCAGCATGCCGTAGGCCGGCGATGCCTGATCGCCAAGCTGCCGGTACAGCAGTTGGGTGAGCAGGGCTTCCAGTACCACCAGCGGCAGGCACAGCTGGAGGATGTTCGGCAGGTGGCGGCGGAAGAAGTACAGGGAGTCGCGCAGAACGCTCAGCGGATTCATCAGTCAACATCGCATGGCAGTAAAAACAGGGGCCTAACTTTAGCCCAAAGCAGGCCCGAGGCTGTCACTTGCTGAAAAAAGTTTCACGGCAGCAGTGATTGAATCCCTGGCCCGAACGCCCCATCTTTGACGCTGTCCGTTGTCCCGCTACCCCACGAGGTCGCCGCATGAATACTGAAGAACAATCCCTGATCGATGGCCTGTTCGGCCGCATCAAGCAAGCCGAAGACCCAAGCCAGCCGCGTGACCCGCAAGCCCAGGCGTGTATCGAGCAACACCTGCGCCAGCAGCCGGCGGCGCCTTACTACATGGCCCAGGCGATTCTGGTGCAAGAGGCTGCGATCAAGCGCCTTGACGAGCAGAACAAGCAACTGGAGGCCGAGTTGCAGCAGGCCCGCGCCCAGGCGCAGGCAGCACAAGCCGCTAACAGTGCGCCGAGCAATGGCGGGGGTGGTTTCCTGTCCAGCATCTTTGGTTCGGGTGGGCGCACTGCGGCCCCGGCGGTGCAGCCGCAGCGGCCTTCGGCTCCCCCTGTAGCGTCTGGTGGTGGCTGGCGTGAGCCGTCGGCACCGGGCTTCTCCCAACCGCAAGCGCAACCCCAGCAGCAACCCGGTTTTGGCGCAGCGCCTGCACGCAGTGGTGCCAGCAGCTTCCTCGGCGGGGCCATGCAGACGGCGGCCGGTGTGGCCGGTGGTGTGTTGCTGGCGCAAGGTATAAGCAGCCTGTTCAACCACAACTCGCAGCCGCAAGAAGTGGTCGAGGTGATCAAGGAAGAACCGGTGCCAGCCAGCGATAGCGGCGGCTGGAACGACCAGGGCGGGCAGCAGCAGGTGGCTGACAATGGTGGCTGGGGCAGTGACCAGGGTGGTTACGCCGACAGCGATTACGGCAGTGATGGTGGCGGGTTCTTCTCGGACGACGACTCGTACGTCTGACAGGTCTGGCATACTGATGGCATTTTTGGGGGCGCTTTGCGCCCCTTCGCGGGCAAGCCCGCTCCTACAGGGGGATGCGATCCCTTTGTAGGCGCGGGCTCGCCGCGAAGGGCTGCAAAGCAGCCCCCAGCATTCCTTGCCCAGACACGAGGTTCCCAGGTGAAAAAGATCGCGTTGTTCGCCGACGTGCAGAACCTCTACTACACCGTGCGCCAGGCCCACGGTTGCCATTTCAACTACACCGCCCTGTGGGCCGATGTCAGCCGCGAAGGCCAGATTGTCGAGGCCGTGGCGTATGCCATCGACCGTGGCGACAGCAAGCAGCAGCAGTTCCAGCAGATCCTGCGCAACCTCGGTTTTGACGTGCGCCTCAAACCGTTTATCCAGCGCAGTGACGGCTCTGCCAAAGGTGACTGGGATGTGGGCATTACTCTGGATGTGATCGATGCGGCCAGCCGCGTCGACCAGGTAGTGCTGGCCTCCGGCGATGGCGATTTCGACCTGTTGATGGAACGGGTGATCCAGCGCCACGGTGCTGAGGCGGTGGTGTATGGTGTGCCTGGGCTGACGGCGCTGTCGCTGATCCGTGCCGCTACCCGCTATGTGCCCATCGAGGGTACGTTGTTGCTCAAGCACTGAGGTCATTCGTGGAACGTATTGCTGTCATCGACTTTGAAACCACCGGCATTTCCCCCGGTACTGGCTGCCGTGCCACTGAAGTGGCGGTGGTAATGCTGGAAGACGGCCGCATCGTCGAGCGCTACCAGAGCCTGATGAACGCCGGGGTGCCAGTCCCTGCGTTTGTCGCTGGGCTGACGGGCATCACTACGGCGATGCTGCGCAGTGCACCGCCGGTGGACAAGGTGATGAACGAAGTGGCCGAGTTTGTCGGCGCTACCCCACTGCTGGCGCACAATGCCGCGTTCGACCAGAAGTTCTGGGACTATGAGCTGAACCGCATCGGCCGTAGCCGCAGCCAGTCATTTGCCTGCTCACTGCTGCTGTCGCGGCGTTTGCTGCCGGCGGCACCGAATCACAAGCTGGGCACCCTGACCCGCTGGGCCGGTTTGCCGGCCACTGGCACTGCGCACCGGGCCATGGCTGATGCTGAAATGGCCGCCAACCTGCTGCAGTACCTGGCTGGCGTGTTGCGGCAGCAGCACGGGGTGCAGCAGCTTTCGCATGAGTTGCTGTGTCGGTTGCAGAAAACACCTGCGGCGAAGGTTCGCGAGGCGTTGGCCAAGTACTGCTGAGGGCTGGAAGGCGCCACCACGCACAAACCTGACGCACCAAAAGTGTGCCGCTCATTTCAAGCCATTTTGTAACTTATGTTTGCCCAGGCAGGCCCTTAAACTGAACCACCCGTAAACGGATTTCGAGTTTTCCCATGCCTGCCTCCCGTCGCTTTCCCTTGCTGCTCATCGGTGCCTTCATGGCCCTTTACCTGGTCTGGGGCTCCACCTATCTGTTCATCCGCATTGGCGTCGAAAGCTGGCCGCCGATGCTCATGGCCGGGGTGCGTTTCATGATTGCAGGTGGCCTGCTGTATGGGTTCCTGCGCTGGCGCGGTGCGCCAGCGCCCACCTGGCCGCAATGGCGAGCGGCAGGGGCAATCGGTTTTCTGTTGCTGAGCTGTGGCAACGGCGGTGTAACCGTGGCCGAGCATGCCGGCGTGGCGTCGGGCGTGGCGGCATTGGCGGTGGCGACGGTGCCGCTGTTTACCTTGTTGTTCGGCCTGTTGTTCGGGCACCGCAACTCGAGGCTGGAGTGGGCGGGGATTGCCCTTGGACTGGTTGGCATTGGCCTGCTGAACCTGGGCTCCAACCTGCAGGCAAGCCCGGTTGGCGCGGCATTGATCATCTTCGCGGCGGCGTCGTGGGCGTTCGGCTCGGTGTGGAGCAAGACCTTGCCGCTGCCGCAGGGGCCGATGGCCAGCGCGGCCGAAATGCTGGTGGGTGGCGCGGTACTGTTACTGGGCAGCGTGTTGTCGGGCGAACGCATGACACAGATGCCGACCGCCGCCGGCTGGGGCGCGCTGGCCTACCTGGTGTTCTTCGGCTCGATCCTGGCCTTCAGCGCCTACATGTACCTGCTCAAGCATGTGCGCCCGGCGGCTGCCACCAGCTATGCCTACGTCAACCCGGCGGTAGCGGTGCTGTTGGGTATCGTGTTTGCCGGTGAGCGGATCGGCGCCGAAGAGTGTGTGGCCATGGCGGTGATCATCGGCGCGGTGGTGCTGATCGGCCTGCCTCAATGGCGCAAGGCGCCTGAACCTGCACTACCTTTGAAGGGCGAAACCTGCAAGTAGGCAGGGGTGATGCGGTAAACTTGCCGCCTTCGCTGAACCCCCTGACGGTATTGCCATGAATTTCGCCAAACTCGGCCTGATCGAACCGCTGCTGCGCACCCTGCAGAAGCTGGACTACACCACCCCGACCCCGGTGCAGGCCAAGGCCATCCCCGCCGTGCTGGCTGGCCGCGACCTGATGGCCGCGGCCCAGACCGGCACCGGCAAGACCGCAGGCTTTGCCTTGCCTGTGCTGCAACGCCTGGCGCTGGAAGGCGAGAAGGTGGCCAGCAATTCGATCCGCGCGCTGGTACTGGTGCCCACCCGTGAGCTGGCCGAGCAGGTGCACAACAATGTGCGTGAGTACGCCGAGAACCTGCCATTGAGCACCTACGCGGTGTACGGCGGGGTCAGCATCAACCCGCAGATGATGCGCTTGCGCCGTGGCGTCGATTTGCTGGTGGCCACTCCGGGCCGCCTGCTTGACCTGTTCCGGCAGAACGCGGTGAAGTTCAACCAGGTGCAGACCCTAGTGCTGGACGAAGCCGACCGCATGCTCGACCTGGGCTTTGCCGAAGAGCTGCAGTCGGTGTACGCCGCGCTGCCACGCAAGCGCCAGACGCTGCTGTTTTCCGCCACGTTCTCTGACCAGATCCGCATGTTGGCGGGGCTGGCGCTGAATGACCCGTTGAGCATCGAGGTCAGCCCGCGCAATGCCACGGCCAGCAGCGTCAAGCAGTGGCTGGTGCCTGTGGATAAAAAGCGCAAGGAAGACCTGTTCTGCCACCTGATGCGCAAGCAGCGCTGGAAGCAGGTGCTGGTATTCGCCAAGACCCGCAACGGCGTGGACCAGTTGGTAGAGCGCTTGCTGGCCGAAGGTGTGAATGCCGACGGTATTCACGGTGACCGCCCACAGGCAACCCGCCAGCGCGCGCTGGACAGCTTCAAGGCTCGCGAGATACAGGTGCTGGTGGCGACCGATGTTGCGGCCCGTGGCCTGGATATCGATGACTTGCCGCTGGTGGTCAACCTCGACCTGCCAATCGTTGCCGAGGACTACGTGCACCGTATCGGCCGTACCGGACGAGCGGGCAACAAGGGCGAGGCAATATCACTGGTGTGTGCGGATGAAGTGCAGTTGCTGGCGGCGATTGAAGTACTGACCCGCCAGACCCTGCCGCGGCATGAAGAACCGGGCTTCATCCCTGATCACCGCGTACCGATGACCGACGCCAGTGGCCAGGTGATCAAGAAACCGAAGAAGCCCAAGAAGCCGAAAGAGAACAGCGCTAAGCGTGGGTTAGGGCGCTGGATGGACAGCTCCGAGGCCGGTAATGCAGAACCGGCAGTGAAGGCGGTGCGCAAGGTGCCTAGCTTCAATGGTGGGCCGCGTAAGCGTAAGCCTTGAGTCTTTGGGCCTGCGCGGTCCCTGTGGGAGCGGGTTCACCCGCGAAAAGTGCGACGCGGTGGTTGGCACCGGCCATGCCGGTGTTCGCGGGTAAACCCGCTCCTGCAAAGGAGCGGTGTCAGCCTCGGGATTTCAGCCAATCCGCCGCCGCCCGCCCGGCGCGCAAGCCGCTGGCAAAGCACGCCGTCAGCAGGTAACCCCCGGTCGGCGCCTCCCAGTCCAGCATCTCGCCGGCACAGAATACCCCCGGCATGCCCTTGACCATCAGCCCTTCATCCAGCCCCTCGAAACGTACGCCGCCGGCGCTGCTGATTGCTTCATCCAGCGGCCGGGTACGCACCAGTGTGATCGGCAACGCCTTGATAGCCTTTGCCAATGCGTCAGGGTCGGCAAAGGTCGCCTGATCTGTCAGTTCCCGCAGCAATGCTGCCTTGACCCCGTCGATCCCAAGCTGGCTGTGCAAGTGCTTGGCCATGGAGCGTGACCCACGCGGCTTGGCCAGTGCCAGGGCAATCTTGTCCACAGGCTTGTCCGGCAGCAGGTCGAGCAGCAGTACCCCTCGGCCTTCGCGGTTGATGGCCTCGCGCACCGGCGCCGACCAGGCATACACCAGGCTGCCCTCCACACCTTGAGCGGTGAGGATGAATTCGCCCTTGCGCGGTGCACTGCCAGGGACGCCCAGGGCAATGTTCTTCAGCGGCGCGCCAGCGAACTTGTCTTTGAGCAACGCACTCCAGCCTTGCACCTCAAAGCCGCAGTTGCTCGGCTGCAAAGGCGAGATATCCACAGCCCGTTCGGCCAGCAATGGCTGCCAGGCGCCGTCCGAGCCAAGTCGCGCCCAGCTGCCGCCACCCAGTGCCAGCACCATTACGGCAGCGTTCACCAGGCGTTCGCCCTGTGGATAAGCGATCCGCAAGGCGCCGTCGGCATTCCAGCCCAACCAGCGATGACGGGTGTGGATAACTACCCCACTGTCGCGCAGGCGCTTGAGCCAGGCGCGCAGCAATGGTGCGGCTTTCATGTCGGTGGGGAACACCCGGCCCGAGGTGCCGACGAAGGTTTCGATGCCAAGGCCGTGAATCCACTGGCGCAAGGCGTCGGCGTCGAAGTCGCGCAGCAGCGCATCGACTTCGCTCTGGCGCTCGGCATAGCGTGAAACGAACGCCGGGTAGGGCTCGGAATGGGTGATGTTCATGCCGCCGACACCTGCCAGCAGGAACTTGCGACCCACCGAAGGCATGGCATCGAACACCTCCACCGCCAAACCTGCCTGGGCCAGGGCTTCGGCAGCCATCAGGCCGGCGGGGCCGCCACCGATGACGACGGCGAGAGGAGGGGAGGCGGGGTTCAGATCGGGCATGGTGGGCAGCGGGCTGTGGAAAAGAGGCGCATTCTAGCGCAGCCCTGCCCATGGAAGCACTGATCAAAAAACAGTCAGCACTCTGCAGGCCTTGCCAGCAAAGGGTTACAGCGCCTTTCCCGCAGGTTATCCACAAGCGGTTCCACAGTCATTGTGAACAACCTATGACACGTGCCGCGCTGTGATGCAGGATGCCATGGCGTTTTGCCAAGGCGACGCGGTCCTTGCTGTAGCCGCCGCCAATCACGCCCATTACCGGGATATCACGCCCCAGGCAGTGGCGCAGCACGGCCTCGTCACGGGCGGTAACGCCGGCGTCGCTCAGTTGCAGGTAGCCCAGGGCGTCATCCTTGTGCACATCGACGCCGGCGTCATACAGCACCAGGTCGGGTTGATAGAGCGGCAGCAGGTAGTTGAGGGTGTCGTCCACCACCTTCAGGTAGGCGTTGTCGCCCATGCCCCGGGGCAGGGGAATGTCCCAGTCGCTGTGGGCCTTGCGCGCCGGGAAGTTCTGTTCGCAATGCAATGACACGGTAATGGCCTCTGGCGTGTCGTGGAGGATGCGTGCGGTACCGTCGCCCTGGTGCACGTCGCAGTCGAAGATCAGCACACGGTGCACCCGGCCAGCTTCCAGCAGGTAACGGCTGATGACAGCCAGGTCGTTGAAGATGCAGAACCCGGCCGGGTGGTCGTAATGGGCATGATGGGTACCGCCGGCCAGGTGGCAGGCGATACCGTGCTGCAGCGCCATTTCGGCGGTCAGCAGCGAGCCACCTACGGCACGCACGGTGCGCCGGGCCAGCGCTTCGCTCCAGGGCAGGCCGAGGCGTCGTTGGTCCTCGCGTGACAGCTCGCCGTTCATGTAGCGCTCGATGTAGGCGCGGTCGTGGGCCAGGGCGAGGATGTCGTTGGGGCAGATGTCCGGGCGCAGCAGGGCCTGGTCGGTGGTCAGCCCGCTGTCGACCAGGTGGTCGTGCAGCAGGCGGAACTTGTCCATCGGGAAGCGGTGTTCGGCGGGGAACTCCGGGCTGTAGTCTTCGTGGTAGATCAGCGGCAACGGCATGGGGTGTTCACAATCGGGGCCAGTACTGATCTTGCCAGTTACCGCCCTGCGCTGGCCAATACCCGTTGCCAGTCCGGTTCGTTCAAGCGCCCGAGGATGCGCGTTTTGCCGTTGCCATCCACCGACACGAACAAGGCACTGGCATAGCCACTTTCGCGCGCTCCACCTGCAACGTTCTGCTGGCGGGCGAAATGGTCGATGCAACCGTTGTGGGTCACCAGCACCAGGTTATGACCAGGGCGCTTGCGGGCCAATGCTTCGCTGGCGAACTGATGGTCGCAACCTTCCAGCCAGTCTTCACTGGCCACCGCCTGGCCAAGGATGAAGTGTGCGGTTTGCCGAGTGCGCAGTTTCGGGCTGCTGAGCAGGTCGGCGTTGTCCAGGCCCAGCTGGTGCAACCCTTGGCCAACACGGGCTGCGGCCTGGCTGCCGGCCACGGTGATACCGGTTGGGTCGTCCAGGCAGGGGCCGGGTGCGCTGTCACAGCGTTCGGCGTGGCGGATCATCACGATCACTGCACCATCGGCCCAGTCCTGTAGCAGGCCGCTGTCACTCAGTTGTTGCTCGTTGCCAAGGTCCACGATATGCGTCCTCGTCGCCAGCCAGGTGGTCAACGCCGCCACGACCATGCACAGGCCAAGGGCGGCACCGAGGGCTTTGCGGCTCAGGCGCCGTTTGCGTCGGGCGTGAATGGCAGAGTGCCCCAGGGTATTGCTCGATTGCATGCGTCGCTCCATTGGCATGGCCGTGGCTGGCACGGCAGAGATGGCGGCATTTTGCTAAGTGACCTGTCGGGGCCCAGTGAAGGGCGTGTGAAAATTGCATTCGGCTGTTGCCGGCTGGATGAAACCAGCGCCCCGCGCCTACGCTGTAAACTGCAGGACGGTAAAACCGGAGCAGGCCCGATGACCCCCATTCTTGAACTGGAAAGCGCACGGCTGGTGCTGCGCCAATGGCACGACGACGACCTGCGCGAGTTCGCCGCGCTGTGCGCCGACCCGCAGGTGATGCGCTACTTTCCGGCGCCACTGACGCGCCTGGAGGCCGCTGCGCTGATTGGCCGGGTACGTGGGCACTTCAACGAATACGGTTTTGGCTTGTGGGCGCTGGAACGCAAGGACAGCGGTGCGTTCATTGGCATGACCGGCTTGCTGCATGTGGGCTTTGACGCAGATTTCACCCCAGCCGTGGAAATTGGCTGGCGCCTGGCACGCCGCCACTGGGGCCTGGGCTTTGCCAGCGAGGCGGCGTGGACCTGCCTGCGTTGTGCTTTCGCCCAATTGCGCCTGGAGGAGGTGGTGTCGTTCACTAGCGAGAGCAACCTGCCCTCGCAGAAGGTCATGCAGGCCATCGGCATGCAGCAGGACCTGGGCGGCAGCTTCCAGCACCCCCGCCTTCCCGAAGGGCACCCGCTGCGCCCGCATGTGCTGTATCGCATCGACCGCGCGCATTGGGAGCGCACCTTGCGCGCCTGAATGCACGGCCATGCCCGGCGCGAATGACAAACCCTGTATCATTTGCCTTCATAACGAGTGCTGTAGAGACGTGTTGCCTTGCGAGGAGAACCCCCGATGAGTCATGTGTTGGACGACCTGGTCGACCTGTTGAGCCTCGAGTCCATCGAGGAGAACCTGTTCCGTGGGCGTAGCCAGGACCTGGGCTTCCGTCAGCTGTACGGCGGGCAAGTGCTGGGGCAGTCGTTGTCGGCGGCCAGCCAGACGGTCGAAGACGCGCGCCATGTGCACTCGCTGCACGGTTATTTCCTGCGCCCGGGCGATGCCAGCCTGCCGGTGGTGTACTCGGTGGACCGCGTACGTGATGGCGGCAGTTTCAGCACCCGACGGGTGACGGCGATCCAGAAGGGCCAGACCATTTTTACTTGCAGTGCCTCGTTCCAGTACGACGAGGAAGGCTTCGAGCACCAGGCACAGATGCCTGACGTGGTCGGCCCGGAAAACCTGCCCACCGAAGTGGAGCTGGCGCGTGCCATGGCCGACCAGTTGCCCGAACGCATTCGTGACAAGGTGCTGTGCGCCAAGCCGATTGAAATACGCCCGGTCACCGAGCGTGACCCGTTCAACCCCAAGCCCGGCGACCCGGTGAAGTACGCCTGGTTCCGTGCCGACGGCAACCTGCCCGACGTACCGGCCCTGCACAAGTACATGCTGGCCTACGCCTCGGACTTCGGCCTGCTGACCACTGCGTTGTTGCCGCATGGCAAGTCGGTATGGCAACGCGACATGCAGATCGCCAGCCTCGACCACTCGCTGTGGTTCCATGGCAACCTGCGCGCGGACGAGTGGCTGCTGTATGCCACCGATAGCCCTTGGGCCGGCAATTCCCGTGGTTTTTGCCGCGGCAGCATTTTCAATCAAGCCGGGCAACTGGTGGCCTCATCGAGCCAGGAAGGCCTGATTCGCCATCGCAAGGATTGGGCATGAGCCTGGGCGAGGTGCGCAACTGGGTGTTCGACATGGACGGCACCCTCACCGTGGCCGTGCATGACTTTGCCGCCATTCGCGTGGCGCTGGATATCCCGGCCGAAGATGACATCCTCACCCACCTGGCAGCGTTGCCAGCCGATGAAGCGGCGGCCAAGCATGCCTGGCTGCTGGAGCACGAGCGCGATCTGGCAATTGCTTCCACGGCGGCTACCGGGGCGGTGGAGCTGGTGCGCGAGTTGGCCGATCGTGGTTGCCGGCTGGGCATCCTGACCCGCAACGCGCGTGAGCTGGCGCATGTGACGCTGGAAGCCATCGGCCTGGCAGACTGCTTCCCGGTGGCGCACATTCTTGGCCGTGACGAGGCGGCGCCGAAGCCGAGCCCGGATGGGCTGCTGAAAATTGCCCAGGCCTGGGGCGTGGCGCCGAGCGAGTTGGTGATGGTGGGCGACTACCGGTTTGACCTGGACTGCGGGCGGGCGGCGGGGGCGCGGACGGTGCTGGTGAATCTGCCGGATAACCCGTGGCCGGATCTGGTGGATTGGCATGCGGCTGATTGCCGGGCATTGAAGGGGATGCTGGGCTGATTCTTGAGTTGGCAATACGGGCCTCTTCGCGGGTGAACCCGCTCCCACAGGTACAGCGCCGCCTGTAAATTCCCGCGTTTCCCTGTAGGGGCGGTTTTACCCGCGAAGAGGCCAGACCTGTCTATGCTGAACCCCATTCTTACCCCCTGATACGGAGCCACACCCCATGACCAGCAAGGCCATCTACGTACAACCCGGCGGCGGCTACGACAAGGTCGTGGTCGGCACCTGCGAGGCCCCCGCGCCCCAGGTCGGCGAGATCACCGTGCGCCTGCATGCCAGCTCCCTCAACTACCATGACTTCGCCGTGGTCAGCGGCATGTGGGGCCCGAGCGAGCGGCGCATTCCTATGGCCGACGGCGCTGGCGAAGTGGTCGCGGTGGGGGCGGGCGTCACGGAGTTCCAGGTCGGCGACAACGTGGTCAGCACCTTCTTCCCGGACTGGCTTGACGGCCAAGCCAATGTCGAAGGCTTTGGCAGGGTACCCGGCGACGGCATCGATGGTTATGCCCGAGAGCAGGTCACTGCCCGTGCCACCGCCTTCACCCTGGCGCCCAAGGGGTTCAGCCATGCCGAGGCTGCCACCCTGACCACCGCCGGCCTCACCGCCTGGCGCGCGCTGATGAGCGACGATCACCTCAAGCCCGGCGACACGGTGCTGGTACAGGGCACGGGCGGTGTGTCGATCTTCGCCCTGCAGTTCGCCAGGCTGGTGGGTGCCACGGTAATTGCGACTTCATCCAGCGACGCCAAGCTGGAGCGCCTGAAGGCCTTGGGTGCCGACCACCTGATCAACTACAAGAGCACCCCGGCCTGGGGTGAAAAAGTGCGCGAGCTGACTGGCAACCGCGGCGTTGATCATGTGATCGAAGTGGGTGGCCCGGCGACGCTGGAGCAGTCGATGATTGCTGCGCGTATTGGCGGGCATGTGTCGCTGATCGGCATCCTCACCGGGGTAGCCGGGCAGCTGCCGTTGGTGCAGGCGCTGGTGCGGCAGATTCGCCTGCAAGGGGTGCTGGTGGGCAGCCGTGCGCAACAGCAGGCAATGGTCCGTGCGATCGATGCCAACGGCTTGCGGCCGGTGGTGGACAAGCATTTCGAACTGGAGCAGATCGTCGAAGCGTTCCGTTACCAGGAGAGCAACCGGCATTTCGGCAAGATCTGCCTAACCTGGTAAAGGCCGGGCTGCTCTGCGGCCCCTCGCAGGCAATGACCTGACAGCGGGTGGTTGTAACGGCCACCCTACAAGCCAATACATTTGCGCACATCGGTAGCACCGGCGGCTGGCTAGAATGCCCCGCTCTGTTGCGATTGATTCTCTTCAAGAGGATGCCCGATGAGCTTGCTTCCCCTTTCCTGGCGGCATGTGCTGCCTGCCTTGCTGCTGTTGGCGACCTGCCTTGGCTTTACCCAACCCGCCAGCGCCGTGCAAGTGACCGACGTGCTCGGGCGCAAGGTCGAGGTCGACCACGCGCCGCAACGCATCGTGCTCGGCGAGGGGCGGTTGTTCTTTGCCTTGGCCCTGCTCGACCGTGACAACCCGTTCCAGCGGGTAGTCGGCTGGCAGAACGACATGCGCCTGCTCGACCCGCACACTTATCAGGTATACGCCCGGTTGTACCCGCAGGTGGCCACGCTGCCGCTGATCGGCCAGGCCTCCGAGCAGAGCGTCAGCGCCGAGCAGATTCTGGCGCTCAAGCCTGACCTGGCGATCTTCAGCATTGCCGGTGAAGGCCCGACCCAGCACAGCCCGGTGGCTGACCTGCTGGAAAAGGCCGGGGTACCGGTGCTGTTCATCGACTTCCGCGTGCACCCGCTGCGTAATACCCGTGTGAGCATGGAAGCGCTGGGTACCCTGCTTGGGCGTGAAGAACAGGCACAGGAATACCTGAGCCTGTACGACCGCCACCTGAAGCGGGTAACCGACGGTGTGGCCGGGATCAAGGACAGTGAGCGGCCCAAGGTGTTTCTCGAACTGTTGGCCGGCGTATGGCAGGCACCGGGGCATACCACTGGCAAAAGCGGCCTGGGCAGTGTGGTCGAGGCCGTGGGTGGGCACAACATCGGTGCCGACGTGGTGCCGGGTGCGCTGGGCGATGTCAGCGTCGAGTACGTGCTGAAGGCTGACCCGGATGTGTACATCGCCACCGGCAACCGTGCCCCGGGGGTACTGCTGGGTGCCGGTGTCTCCACCGATACCGCGCGCGCGAGCCTGGCGAAGATTACCGCACGCCCCGCGTTCGCCCCGCTGCGGCCGATACAGGCCGGCCAGGCGCATGGCTTGTGGCATGACTTCTACAACTCGCCGTTCAACATCCTCGCGGTCGAGGCGATGGCCCGTTGGGTGCACCCGGAACGCTTCAAGGATGTCGACCCGCAAGTGACCATGGCTGAAATCAACCGGATGCTCAAGGTAGGCCTGGATGGCCAGTACTGGGTCAACGCCCAGTGACTGCGCAGGCGTTGCCAGGCGCCGTGCAGGCGGCCTGGCATTATCGGCGGTTGTTGTGGCGGCGCACCGCGCTGGTGGCCGGGCTGGCCTTGCTGCTGCTGTTGTCGGTGCTCGGCGACCTGGCCAGTGGTGCTTCGGGCATGAGCCTGGGGCAGTTGCTGCACGGCATCTTCGACCCGGCGACGTTGAGCGCCACCGAGCGGGTGATCATCTGGAACGTGCGCTTGCCGTACGCGTTGATGGCCGTGCTGGTGGGGGCTGCCTTGGCGCTTGCAGGCGCTGAAATGCAGGCGATCCTCGACAACCCGCTGGCCAGCCCCTTCACGTTGGGGGTGTCGTCCTCTGCAGCGTTGGGCGCATCGCTGGCAATTGCCTACCCGCTGGGCATCGCCTGGCTGGCGCCCAGTGCGCAGGTGACGGTGATGGCGTTCGTCTTCGCCTGCTTGTCGGTGGTGCTGCTGCAGGCCATGTCGCGTTTGCGCGGGGCAGGGGTGGAAAGCCTGGTGCTGTTCGGCATCGCCCTGGTGTTCAGCTGTAACGCGCTGGTTTCGTTGCTGCAGTTGCTGGCCACCGAGGATGTGCTGCAACAACTGGTGTTCTGGACCTTGGGCAGCCTGGCACGGGCCGACTGGGACAAGCTCGGTATCCTGGCCCTGGTGCTGGCGGTGCTGTTGCCGTTTTCGTTGCGGGCGGCGCCGGCGATGACGCTGTTGCGCATGGGTGAAGACCGTGCGCGCAGTTTTGGTGTGGATACCCGGCGCCTGCGCTTCGCCTCACTGCTGCGTATCAGCCTGTTGTCGGCGACGGCCGTGGCGTTCGTCGGCACCATCGGTTTCGTTGGTTTGGTCGGGCCACACATCGCCCGCTTGTTGGTAGGAGAGGACCAGCGCTTCCTGCTGCCGGCCAGTGCGCTGGTGGGCGCTTTGATGCTGTCGGTGTCGTCATTGGCCAGCAAGGCAATATTGCCGGGGGTGATCGTGCCGGTGGGTATCGTTACCGCGTTGGTAGGTGTGCCGGTATTCGTGGTGCTGGTGTTCCGCCGAGGGAAAAAGTTGTGAGCCTGCTGATCGACACTGTTTCGGTGGCCTACGGCACGCGGCCGATTCTGCATGGGGTGAGCCTGCCTGCGCTGCCAGCCGGTAGCCTGGTGGCGCTGGTCGGGCCTAACGGTGCGGGCAAGTCCACGCTGCTGCGTGCCTTGGCGGGGCTGGAGCGAATGCGCGGCGGCCTGAGCCTGGACGGCCAGGATGTGACGCGGCTGGGCTTTGCCGAGCGCTCGCGGCGCCTGGCCTACATGCCCCAGCAGCTGCCGCCAGGCATTGCCCTGGGGGTGCTGGAGAGCATTGTTGCAGCCTTGCGGGTCAGTGGCAGCGACGACTGGCTGGGCTGTGCCTACGAGGCGTTGCGCCAATTGGGTATCGCAGGGCTGGCCGAGCGCTCACTGGACAGCTTGTCGGGCGGGCAACGGCAGTTGGTGGCACTGGCCCAGTTGCTGGCACGCAACCCGCAAGTGTTGTTGCTGGACGAACCGACCAGCGCGCTGGACCTGCATTACCAGCTGCGGGTAATGGACGCGGTGCGCGAACGGGTGCAGGCGCACCGCTTGCTGGCGGTGGCAGTGCTGCACGATATCAACCTGGCGGCCAGCCATGCAGATTGGCTGGTGGTGTTGCGTGAGGGCAGGGTGGTGGCCTGTGGGGCGCCTGCGGATGTGCTGAGGCCGGAGTTGCTGGCTGACGTGTATGGCGTGCAGGCGCGGGTGGAGCGGTGTTCGCATGGGCGTTTGCAGGTGCTGGTGGACCGGGCGTTGGCCTGATGCCTGTCGGGCGATTTTTGGCGCCTGTGAGATCGAGCACCGCAGGTGTCCGCCGTATTATTTTCAGCGCCTGTGAGATCGAGCGCCGCAGGTGTCTGCCGTAACATTTTCAGCGCCTGTGAGATCGAGCGCCGCAGGTGTCCGCCGTAGCATTTTCAGCGCCTGCGAGATCGAGCGCCGCAGGTGTCTGCCGTATTATTTTCAGCGCCTGTGAGATCGAGCGCCGCCCGCGCGGCGCTTCGCGGGCAAGCCCGCTCCTACGTTTGTTTCGGGCCAGTCTATCCTGTGCCAGGCGCGCGCGACCGCCTTGTTTGTACGACGCGATATCGAGCCATGCGCCAAGGCGTTCGCGCGTAAATCCCACAGGAATAATTG